>Ga0080006_1119339_pt1 | contig 391969 bp, 322 predicted proteins | sample RS3BMetagenome_FD_69209 | JGI IMG/M metagenome (GOLD analysis project Ga0080006, IMG submission 69209) | Ferric oxide microbial mat and aquatic microbial communities from Rainbow Spring, Yellowstone National Park, USA - RS3B (SPADES... ... | reverse complement strand
CTGTTTGTAGAGACTTACCAGGCTAAATATCACAAAGCGGTGGAATGTTTAAGTAAAGATCGTGAAGCGCTGTTGGCGTTTTACGATTTCCCAGCCGAGCATTGGGTGCATATCCGCACCACCAATCCGATCGAAAGTATTTTTTCAACCGTACGGTTACGCCACGACAAGACGCGGAATAATGGCAGTCGGAAGGCCTGCTTGGCGATGGTCTTCAGGCTCTGCCAGAGTGCAGAGAGGGGTTTTCAGAGACTTAATGGCTCGGAATTAATTCCAGATGTATTGGCAGGAATCCAATTCGAAAATGGAGTCAAAAAATCAGCCGCCTGATTGACCCAATCCACAACATTTGACAGTAACTCGCCTATCTTTTATCATGGTCAGGTGACCGGCGCCATTGAATCGCCGCGTTTCATCCAGTTGCTTGCTGCCCAAGCGGCGCGCGTCGGCAGGCTGTTCCAGTCCGGGCATTACATGCTGAACATAGATGAATTGCGTGCCGCCGGATGGGACCTCGATGGCGCGCCGCGCAAGCAGTCGCCCGGTGCGTTGCTCGCACATGTTGTCCGCGTGGGACAGCACCTGTTTCGCGGTGCGAAGATTTATGTGTGGTCTGACATGTTTGATCCGTTCCACAATGCGCAAAAGAAGTATTTTCTTGTTAACGGTTCACTTCGCCAGTCGTGGCGGGGCCTGAATCGTCGCACGGTGATTATCAATTGGGGGTCGCCGCATAAACGGCGGTCGCTGCGGTTTTTCGCCCGGCTGGGCAATCGTCAGATCGTCGCTGCCTATTATGACGCGCCGCTAACCCAGACGGCAGCTTGGTTGCGTGCCGCCCGCGGTGTACCGGGGGTTATCGGTTACATGCACACCACCTGGCGGGGAGATTATCGCAAATTGGCGGCTTTTGCATCCTTGGTTCGGCGCGGATATCGGTAATGCGCGGCCCGTCAGGTTAAAACCCTGGCGGGGATTAAAGCCATCCGCTCAATCCGCCAGCCTTGAGCTACCAAATGTTGAACGCGGTTTTGAGCGCTTACGTCGTAAGTACCCGCTTCGGCATCGAATGTCGCTGATGCGCGGTCCGTCATGCAGGTATGCCCGCAACTGGCCCACGCCGAAATTCGGTGTCAATGTCCTAAATATAAAGGGGAAAATGCTGGCCGATGATCAACTGGTCTTGCCAACGCGATTGTATCGACGAAGCACGCCGATCACCACGCCTTGAATCTTCACATCCCCGTTTACATAAATGGGCTGCATGGCCCCGTTGGCGGGCTGCAGACGCGTGCGTCCGTCTTCCCGGTAGATCCGCTTAAGCGTTGCTGAGCCATCCTCGAGCAAGGCAACCACTATCTCGCCATCCCGAGCTGTCGATCGCTGCTCTGCGATGACCATATCTCCGTCCGCAATGTGGTCTTCAATCATGGAATCGCCTCTCACGCGCAACATGAAAGTTTGAGACCGCGATGCGAATAAATCTCGCAGGTCTACATGATCGGGATTTTCAATTGCCTCAATCGGTCTACCGGCCGCGATAGCGCCCACCAGCGGAACGATACCGCTCGCGCTTGATGACGGAAATTTAACGCGATGGCTGAGGTTCAAAGAGCGTGCCTTGTGCCGTTCCCGATCCAGCAGGCCTTTTCGCTCCAGTGCCTGAACGTGCTCGAAAACGGTTACCTTGGACACGCCGAGCTGGTCGGCCAGTTCCTGCATCGTGGGGGAATAGCCCTCCTTCCGCCGCCAATCGTCGATGGCCTGCAGAATCTTCAGTTGCTTGGGTGTTGCATTCATTGAGTGGCTCCATGAATAAATCATCGGTTTGTGCGATGGGGCATTCCAGGTGTAATTCCTTTCGCGGCGAGGTACCCGCCACTACCGGTGCAGCGCGGGTGATCCCAAGATGTACTATGCCACTTGCGGACGGTTGGTCGGCTGTCTGCATTCTTAGCCAGGGCGAATATTGATTGTGCTGACCGCAAGATATACATGGGGCAGTCCAGTGCGGATGCGCATCGCTGCGAAATACCCGTCCGGGATGGCTTCCCAAAAACAATTGCTTTATTTCCTCCGATAACACCTGCAGTGGCTTCATCCCCAAACCATGGTCCCCCGGTGCTTGGGCCAGCGACGGACTTTGCCCATCTTTTGCCGAAGCCGCTGCCGTCGGGGGTATAAATTTATTGCCGGCTGGCTGCGGTACAGCGATCTGCAGTGTTCGGTCGGTAAACCAATCCACCACATATTCACCACCGGGGCCGAAGGTGCAAAGCGGGATGGCATTCCGACGCAGCGGATGCCCGAGGCTTTGCGCGTCTGCGGCGGCTGCCTGCGAGGGCCGAATCCGCTGGCTGCCAGCATGACCAGTTGCCTTCTTTACCACCAACAGGCGGAGATAGGGGGCAGGCTTAATCTTCATTGATCTGGACTCCTTTCCAGTGTGTTTCGCTTCCATCCTGACGCTCACCGGCGCTGCGGCCTATAAATTACCGTCTGCGTCCATACACTCATGTATTCGACCACATCCTCAGCCAAGCTTGAAGCTTTCTGTAAGGATTCTGTTTGGTATGGTATCCTAACGACAGCCGAACGACAAGTGTTACGCCGTCTTTCGCCCTGCCACGAGAATCCGCCGGAATTTACTTGTTTAAGAACCAAAAGTCGGTAGGCTATTAAGCGAAGTGGTGCATCCGGATGGGTATGACCCTTCTTACGGCGTGTCGGAGGAGTACATTATGTCTTGTGTCAGGGTTCCTGCGGTTCGGCATTTTGAAAATCTGGCCCATGTCAAAGGATTAAGCGCAACCCTGATTGAAGACCACTACAAACTTTACCTTGGCTACGTCCATAAGGCTCATGAACTTTGCGTCATGCATGGCCAGGCGGTAAGGCAAAACCGATCAGCCACGGAAAGTGATCTACGCAATTTGAAACGCGATCTTACCTTTACGCTCGCGGCGGTGCGTAGTCATGAACTTTATTTCGGCCTGCTGGGCAGCGGTGAAATGCAATGTCCGCGAGCCCTTGCGGACATCGTCAAAACGAACTTCGGTTCCTTTGACAATTTTATCTCCGACCTTGTTCGCACTGCACTATCCACCCACGGTTGGGTGTTTACGGTGCTGGATCACCACTCAAATCACCTGATTAATATCACCTCGGCCCAGAATGGTCAGTTTCCCATGTGGAATGCCACGCCGATTATCGCCATCGATATGGCCGACCACGCATACTATTACGATTACGGATCGCATCGAACGCAATATCTGGATGTCACGATCAAAAACTTAAACTGGCAGCTTATTGCCGGTAACCTTCAATCCGCGATGGATGCGATGGAAGCGGCGGGGTTTGCATTCGCGGGCGTGGCAAGTCCAACTTATGCTGATGCTCCAGCGGCCGAGGCAAGTGCGCAGCAAGAGATTAATTCTTCGGTAGCGGCCGGGGTTTAAGTCGAATCGCCTTGGGCGGTGAAGCCTCGAACCGTTGATGGGTGGCCCCGTTCTAGTGCCAGCCGCGTGCGTGAGAGATAACTTGGGGTTGCCGAATGCGGGCTGCACCACGGCGAGCCGGGCTGTTGGTCTGCCCGGTTGTAGGGTGGGTTGTCACCCGATATTGAATAACCGAAAGCTGATCGCAGAGCCACGCAAATTTGATGTTCAGGTGGTGCTCGCCCGGCAGATAGGGCCAACTGGATAAGCGTTAGCGCGGCATGTACGGGCTTATCTGGTGCGACCAGCGCAAGGCCCACCACCGAAAATGCCACGCATCTGCGCAGGCGCTGCAATTTCCAGGTCATTTTGTCGGTTTGCCCTGAATTGCTAAAATCGAGCTGATCGGTGTCGAGGCACCCGAGCAGGCCCGCTCGATCGGGTAAACACCGATGGCAGGTACCTGGCACTTTGCGTGTTTGGATCCGCCACGGCGGATGGTGGTGGCCGGTTGCCTGCCAGGTTGCCTGTCGCATGGCGCGGCGGCAGTCATAAAGGTTGGGGAGCTGACTCTCAAGGACGATGTGATCAGTTGGCTTCCGCAGGTAGATGATCGAATTCGGAGCGAAACAACGTATGAATAAATTAATCCATCTGCATCGAAAAGGCACGCGCCTGATCATGGTGGCGCTGCTGCTTTTGCTGCCGATGTCCATGGCGATGGCGGGGTGCAGCGAGGAGTTATTTGCGCATCGCGATGAGGCGGCGCGTGAAAAATCGTTGTATTTTCCAGACCCACACCCGATTGAAAACTACAATAAATATGGCCAACCGAGCAACAATCCGCAGAACTTCTCAAGTGGTGGCGGGTTTTAATCCTCGCTTGCTTTCCATGTAAAGAGTCGGCAAACAGCCCGTTTGACACCCGGCGCGGACATGATTATCATCCTGCCGGTATCGGGTTTAATACTTTAATTTTTTTGTCATGGGAGTGGATGATGTTTCGCAGGTATATTTCAGGCTTGCTTGTCACTGCGGTGAGCGTTACTTGCAGTGTTGCAGTCGGTGGAACTGTGATTCTTAACAATGGCGATCATATTTCCGGCCGCATTACGCAACTTACGCAGCGGCGGGTGGTGGTCAATACGTCCTATGCCGGCGGAGTGGTTATCAAATTAAGCAGCGTTCAGACACTCATCAGCAGCCAACCGGTCAAGTTAACGGGGGCCAACGGTAAAATCAGTCTCGTGACGTTATCGCCGGCACCCGGGAATCAGGGTTGGATCACCCATCGCGTGGCAGTTACCACGCAGGCAAAGGCAATCCCTGCAGATTTACCCCCTTTGCCGCTGGTAAAGCCGGTGCCGGTATCCATATTTGGCCCCGATTGGGCAAATGAGCTGGATTTGGGGGCAACCAACACCACCGGTAATTCCAACAGCACCCTATTTAATGGGGCGATCAGCTTCCATTACCGCCACCGCCCCGACAATCTTCTTATCGCCTTTAACGGTGGATACGGTGTTACCAACGGCAGTCAGTCTTTGGGCTTTTTCAGCAGCAACGTGCTGTGGAAGCGCCAACTCAATGAATTTAAACCCAAATGGGCCAAGCGCGTCTTTCTGTTTCTGCAGAGTACCAACCTGTACGATGCCATCCAGGGTATATCCATTCGGAGTGATACGGAAGGTGGCTTGGGTTATTATCTGTGGGATAATAAAAAATCAGAATTTGATCTCCGCGCCGGCCCCGGTTACACATATGAGCGGCTCTTCCATGGACAAAGCTACAGCTATATCAACGGCATTGCTGCCCTGCATTACCGTTATCAAATTGCCAAGCACATTAAATTTACGCAGACCGCCGGTTACGTCTCGTCGCTGCAAAATGCGTACAACTACCAGTTAAATGCCACCAGCGCACTGTATATGGGAATGCCACAAATCGCCTCCGGACTCGGCTTACGTTTTTCGTTTACCGATCTTTACGACAATACAGCCGGAACCCAGGACCTTAAGCGAAATTCAACCCTGATTCTGGCGGCCCTTACGCTCAAGTTCTAACGGACCAGTACGGTATGGAACGGGCGTAATCGGAAGCAGTCATCGCACTGCTTCAATTCATCGCAAAAAAAGGTGGCGGTTGAAGCAAGTTCAACCGCCGCCTTTTGTGTTTCCATTCAGACGCGTGCAGCTACCGGAGTTTGATGCTTCGGCAATCAAATAAGCCGCCGGCAAACTGCCCGGGATAGGCCTGCAAACGCACGGCAATGTGTGTTTTTCCACTGGTCAGGTGGCGCGGTATGTCATACAGGATGGATTTGAGGTGACCGGGATCAATCGCATCGAGCACCTGCGTCGCAATCACATGCCCATCAACCAGGATATTAAATTTGCGCCCGCCGTTGTCGCTTCCCCACCATGTGCATGCCAGCGCCATCGGGGTGTGTGGAAGTACCTTCAGGTTGAAGGTGAATCCTCCACCATCGTGAGCATCAATCCATTTGCCTTCCGGTGCTGTTCCCTGATCCACATTCACTTCATCGCGGAGATGGTGAGCCGCCATGGATGCGGCGTCTCCAACAATAAAGCGATCGACGGAACTTCTCCGGATCAGTCGGTCAATTTTGCGCACTTCGGCTGCTGCGCGTTTCTCCTTCTCCCATTGGCGCTTCGTGAAATGATTAAAATAGACAACGTATCGCTCGTGCGCCACCTTGTAGAATGGCACCAGCCGAACATCGTGCGGCTGGCCCACGCCGTGTGTATGCCACACCAGCGGTTCAAATTTGTCCGGCCTGACCCACTCTTCCACTGGCCGATTGCCGGTGACCAATTGCGGTATGGTTTCCGGGTCCGGTACGCTCGCCCACTCATACTGGTTGCCATTGGCGTATGGCACTGGCGGAAGCATGAGGGCGTTGCCCAGCGTCGCGGCCAGCACTCGCGGGCCGGAAAAAATGGCAAATGTTTCGGGGTGATGCGCCATGCGTTCAATTCGCAGTGGCATTTTTAATTCAATATCCAGTACGTCGCCCGTCTTCCAGGTTCGCTCCAGATCCAGATAGGTATTTGGCGAACCGGGATCGATTGACTTTCCATTTAGCTTGACATCCATCGCCGGGGTCGACCAATACGGATGTCGCAATTTAATCATCGCGTCGGTGGGCGTCTGGCAGGTGAACTCGATCCGCACGTGGCCCTCGTCGGGGAAGCGGGTTATCTGCCGGACCTTGATTCCCTTGGCCTTCCAATCCAGCTCGGTGGCCATGTATAGGTTAACCCACAGCGTATCACCTTTGTGGTAATAAACGCCCCGCGAGTATTTGCTGTGATTCTCCATCCCTGTGCTCATGCAGCACCAGCAGGAATCCCACGGGGTATTAAACGTTTTAAAGTGCCCCGGTCGCATTGATATGTAATAGGTCATCATTCCGGTGGCCGGGTCCTGCGACCCAAGGATGTGGTTAACCAGACCACGTTCAAAAAAGTCGGCTGCCTCCATGGTGGCATTCCAACTGAAATAATGCTCAGTAAGCTTCAGAATATTGTAAGTGCAGCAGCTCTCGGCAGAGCCTACGCTCAAATTCTGCCATGCATCCCCCAGGTGGAAAAAGTATTCATGGTTGCCGTTACCGCCAAACACAAAGGTGCGGTGTCGGGCGACGTTTTCCCAAAAAAATTCTGATCCGACGCGGTACCGGTCTTTTCCGCTCAGTTCATACTGCCGCGCTATCCCGATAACCCGCGGAATATATTGATTGGAGTGGCAACCCGTGAGAATGTCCCTATGGTGCATCAGCGGGTCAAGCTGCGACTTTTCATTAAATTGCTCTGCAACTTTCAGGTACTTGCGGTCGCCTGTAATGGCGTATACGTCGGCCAGTACCTCGTTCATGCCGCCTTGTTCGCTGATAAGCATGGTCTGCATTTGCGCTTCGGTCAGCCTCGCGGGGTATTGGGCGGACCAATCCGCCAAATAGATAAGCATTTGTTTCGCCAATGGCCGTCCGGTGTACAGCCACGTATCGCGAAACCCTGCCATGATTTTATGAATGGAATACCACGGCGACCACATTCCGTTTAGCGTGAAAGTAAACAGGGCATGCGGATCGCCAACATTGATGTTGCCATGAAGAGCATCACCGAAGGCCTTGATACTGCCCGGCAGACCCGCCACATACCCCTTAAAGCCCGGATATTTTTTTCCGTTGGTAAGCTGGCATTCGCGCAATCGGGGCAGAAGATAATCGATCTTTTCCAGCAGCCGGTGATCGCGCGTGTGTGAATACATGTTGGAACATGCCGTCAAATAGTGGCCGCAAATGGTACCACCCTGGCCACCAGCATCCCAGCCACCCAAAGTAGGTGCCAATGTTGGCAATCCGGATACCTTTTGAAAGGATGCCAGCAGACGGTTGCAGTCGTAGGCCAGCAGGTAATTCAAATCGCGAACCATATTTTCATGAAACGGCCCGGGCAGAATTTTCACGTCCGCCAGATCAAAGCTGTACGCCTTCATGGGCTTTGTGCCCGGCTGGGAATACCCCGCCTGTTTGCCTTGCGGCAAACTCGCCCTGGCCTTTTTTTGTGTGGCCAGAACGGCGGTACCAACGGCCGCACTGGCAAGCAGGCTTCTGCGAGTGATGCGTGACATGATCAAACCCCCTTTTTCAATAAAACTTCGCCAGAAGCAGCAATTCCACTGCCTCTATTGTGGTCTACGCTGGACTAACGGATTGGTTTATCCGTTATTCCACTTCAGTTTACAATTGCCCCGGCTTGTTTGCCAATGGTGCCTAAAACAACTGCCGCCGCCACTCCCAGCAGACCGACATAGCCATACGCCCACAGCCACCCATGCCCAAAATGATGCAGCAAGCCCATCATCGCATTGGCTGCAAACAGCCCAATGCTGCGCGTCGCGGTAAGTGCCCCCATACCGCCACCCACATTTTTGGTCGTGCGTATCAGAGACATGATTGTCGGTTCCAGCGTTTCAATAACGCCCAGCGAAATACCCATCAACCCCACCACCGGAAAATACCATGCCGCGGTTTGATCGGTCGCAGAGATCAACGCCATCAAAATACTGGCAACGCCACCCATCAGGTATCCACCCCACGCCAAAAAGCCCACCTTTTTTGAGGCAAGCTTTCCAATCAGCAGGCCGGTCACCGCCGAAATGCCAAAAAATACCACATACGCCAAAATAGCCGTCGCGTCGCTGTGATACCGCTGATACACCGTCAGGATCGGAAACCCAAAACTGAAGGTGGCGAACCCGTAAAGGCCGGTGGCAAGAAGAATTCGCCGGTACAGTGTTTTTTGCACTTCTTGATTATTGGCTGCCGAATCTGCCTTCGGTGCCGCCGGCGACGCCACTGGCCGGGCACCCGCTTTTACCAGCGATAACATCAACGTAGAGCAGACCAGCGGAATAAGCGTAATAAGAAAAATGCTGTGAAACTCCCACCCGGCCGACAGCAGCAGCACGGTGTAACCCGCGGCGATGAATCCGCCGCCAATATCCAATGCATGCAAAAAGCCAAAAGCTTTGGTGCGGTTTTCGCGGCTTGTTACCTCGGTAAGCATGGTGCGCCGTGGGGGCGATCGAAAATTTCTACTCCACCATCCGCCACAAAACAGTGCGGCCGCGGCAATCGGAGCGCCCACCAGGCCGGACAGCGACAAAAGCGGAATGCAGGCATTGCCAATGATCGCCACCTTTTTGTGTCCAATGCGATCGCCCAGGCGGCCGCCCCAAAGCCCAAATAATGCCCCCGGCCCAAAACTTAACGCCATCACCACCGAAAAAAGCCACACCGGTGCATGGAGGTCGTGCACCAAAAACAGCGGGAACATGGCCAGCACAGCCTGATAGCCCAGGTCTGCAAAACAGGCCGAAAGCGAAATTAACAGCACCGCGCGCGTAAGCCAATTTGCTTTGACAGGGGTACTTTCCGTATTCACAAACAGGATTCTAGGGGCCAGCGAAAATCCTGCAACCCGCAGCCATCGTCGGTTGACGCGCCGCAACGAAACCCGATGCATCCAAAATAAAATGCACCACCGCGTTCGCCCCCGGAATCTCACGCTTGACTCGTGCACGCGCATTACGCGCGGCCGAAATACGATACCCACGCACGTCGGCGGTGGGCGCGAACAAACTGCAAACGCTGCGGGTGGCCGGTGCGCCGGTACAAGCCCAGCGGCTAAAAATGCGGCATAAATATCCTCGCGTCCTCTTTAGCCGCGTCACTTGCGGACGCGCGTGATGGGTGGGCGTCCCCACCGCGATTGGTTTTTTCACCCGCAATCTGGCAACCGCAGGCAAAACCTCCCGCGTGGCCTTGTGCCCGCGCGTTCTGGTGTGCGTGTTGGCGCGTGGAATCGGTACGATCTGATGCGTCTCGGCGCCGGGCGAAGCGGCACAGCCAGATTTGCGCACCCATCAATCCAGAGACCCAATTTGCCAGATGAGGGCCCGATGTCGGCTTTCCGAGTCAGGTTACGTCTTCCTTACTGAGAGGTTATGTGTGGCCAAACTGGCCGCGATTTCTTTTTAAGGAGCTAATCATGTCCGCAACACTTGATCCCAGCGTAGACCTTGGCTGCCAAACGCAGTGCCATCCATCGCCCGTGACAGTGCCTGCCCCTCGGTCGGTTACTGCTCCGCGTGTGCGGATACCGTTGCAAACGTCAGAAGCGGTGCGGCTTATGCAAAAGTACGGCCAGCCGATTCTCAGTGGCCTATCATCATGGGCATCATCGCACTGTTTTGCTTCTCGGTGTGCGCGTTCTGCTGGAAAATCAACCCGCTTAATACGCAAAAACACAATGCGCAATGGGTTAATCTGTTAATTCATAATTTTAATAACAACACACCTCTAACACCGTTTAATGGCAACCAATGGGGACAGATTTAACGTGCCGCCGCAGCAAAGGGCGTGGGGAAATGTGGATGCTTTGGCGGTAACGAGCGAAGCGAGCGGCGCTGCTTCAATGGGGCCGCGACTTTTCAGTCGCGGAAATTCGTAGCGGGCATTACTACACGTAGGCATGTCAAAACGCTTCAATGGGGCCGCGACTTTTCAGTCGCGGAAATTTGGAGTAACCCGGATGAATGATAAAAATGAAATAAGCTTCAATGGGGCCGCGACTTTTCAGTCGCGGAAATATGATTTAGCACTTTCTGGCACTACTTTGCTAACTTGCTTCAATGGGGCCGCGACTTTTCAGTCGCGGAAATGGAAAATAATATGCGCTACCATCAGCTTGAATATAGCTTCAATGGGGCCGCGACTTTTCAGTCGCGGAAATCGGGCCGCCCCCCGGTGACATCATAGACCGATTCCGCTTCAATGGGGCCGCGACTTTTCAGTCGCGGAAATGGCCACGCGGTGGAGGGAAATCGGATGGCACGTGACGCTTCAATGGGGCCGCGACTTTTCAGTCGCGGAAATTAAAAGCGGGTTGAACTGCGACCAACGCTGTCCTATGCTTCAATGGGGCCGCGACTTTTCAGTCGCGGAAATGCCGACAAGCTGCGTCGCTCGCTCGGCTTTTAATGTGCTTCAATGGGGCCGCGACTTTTCAGTCGCGGAAATCTTTATGGTTGTCGAGTCGTATGCTAACTCGCTGATAGCTTCAATGGGGCCGCGACTTTTCAGTCGCGGAAATACCGCAACCAGCGACTCTAACGGCCTGCTCTCGATGCTTCAATGGGGCCGCGACTTTTCAGTCGCGGAAATTGCGCCTTGATCGCATGTTCCAGACGGTACGCTTCGCTTCAATGGGGCCGCGACTTTTCAGTCGCGGAAATCCGGCCAACGATGGCGTTCTCATGGCGGCAAATAGCTTCAATGGGGCCGCGACTTTTCAGTCGCGGAAATCGTCTTTCCTCGGCCGGGTTCGCCGTCGATTATTTGCTTCAATGGGGCCGCGACTTTTCAGTCGCGGAAATCCGGCGATAGCTGGACGTTTGATGGCGTGCTAACAGCTTCAATGGGGCCGCGACTTTTCAGTCGCGGAAATGGATCCACTTGGCGGCGATGGCATCGCATTCGGCGTGCTTCAATGGGGCCGCGACTTTTCAGTCGCGGAAATCCATAACCAGCGGCAGGACCGCTAATTTCAGCGACCGCTTCAATGGGGCCGCGACTTTTCAGTCGCGGAAATATCCTGACCGGTTCGCGGGCCATGAAATTGTTATTAAGCTTCAATGGGGCCGCGACTTTTCAGTCGCGGAAATCTCACTAGTTCATCGATCAACTTTAGGTAAAACTTGCTTCAATGGGGCCGCGACTTTTCAGTCGCGGAAATAAGATGGAAAGGGTGGCGCGCGGCAAGATTCTACGGCTTCAATGGGGCCGCGACTTTTCAGTCGCGGAAATGACGTGTAGCTAATGGCCGATACGGTAGACACTGCGCTTCAATGGGGCCGCGACTTTTCAGTCGCGGAAATGAGGCTGTTTTTGAAATGTGGTAAGGCTTGTAACGCGCTTCAATGGGGCCGCGACTTTTCAGTCGCGGAAATCCAAAGCGACCAGAAAGCAGATCTAATGGCGAAAGGCTTCAATGGGGCCGCGACTTTTCAGTCGCGGAAATTACGTGCTAACCCGCAACAGCCGCGCCAGCTCGCTGCTTCAATGGGGCCGCGACTTTTCAGTCGCGGAAATCATTCACAGCACGCACCAGAGACCTAAACGTAATGGCTTCAATGGGGCCGCGACTTTTCAGTCGCGGAAATGGTTTGCCTGCTGCTGAACTTAAGTGGATGAATTATAGCTTCAATGGGGCCGCGACTTTTCAGTCGCGGAAATAACGTCAAGTTTACATCTCGGCGCTGAGCGCTTAGCTTCAATGGGGCCGCGACTTTTCAGTCGCGGAAATAAGATCGTCTGCAAAAATTCCGCCAGATACTCAGAGCTTCAATGGGGCCGCGACTTTTCAGTCGCGGAAATCTCTGGGTGCAGGCGGACGTTCGCGGGGTCAAAGTTGCTTCAATGGGGCCGCGACTTTTCAGTCGCGGAAATCCGGGTTTATCTGCGGCTGTTTCATCGGTAACGCAATGCTTCAATGGGGCCGCGACTTTTTAGTCGCGGAAATATCAAGATGGAAATTACCATTAAGGCGATACCGAAGCTTCAATGGGGCCGCGACTTTTTAGTCGCGGAAATGCAGCTATATGGCGGGTTTACTGGCCATGATTAAGGCTTCAATGGGGCCGCGACTTTTCAGTCGCGGAAATCTGGTGGCGGTTATCTTGCATCGACAGCCAACAATACGCTTCAATGGGGCCGCGACTTTTTAGTCGCGGAAATCGCATGACTGATCAGATATATTTCACGACTAGTGTGTTGCTTCAATGGGGCCGCGACTTTTTAGTCGCGGAAATTTTGCGGATCGCAGTCGGTTTAGGCGGTGGACCTCGGCTTCAATGGGGCCGCGACTTTTTAGTCGCGGAAATGTTGACGCAAGGACTTTTCCATTGTGTGTACTCCGTGCTTCAATGGGGCCGCGACTTTTCAGTCGCGGAAATTACAGTGACTTGGAAGAAATGGCCAAGAAGCTTGCGCTTCAATGGGGCCGCGACTTTTCAGTCGCGGAAATATAGTCTGCGCCGGTACGACTATCGGGTTTGGGTTAAGCTTCAATGGGGCCGCGACTTTTCAGTCGCGGAAATTCCAGCGGCGCCCCGCCAGAGGCTTGATTGACATTAAGCTTCAATGGGGCCGCGACTTTTCAGTCGCGGAAATTCAACCACTTCACAAACATCTTAACGACCAATGCCGCTTCAATGGGGCCGCGACTTTTCAGTCGCGGAAATCCCGACAGCAACCGCCGAAACCAAGCCGTTGACATGCTTCAATGGGGCCGCGACTTTTCAGTCGCGGAAATACAGGCCCAAGGAGGCTCCAGACCAACAGTATCCGGCTTCAATGGGGCCGCGACTTTTCAGTCGCGGAAATCTTGAATAAATCGCTAAAGTCGCAAATACGTAAATCGCTTCAATGGGGCCGCGACTTTTCAGTCGCGGAAATTTTATCTTGTGCAATATCAATATATTTCCATGAATTTGCTTCAATGGGGCCGCGACTTTTCAGTCGCGGAAATGCGCTGCCGCCGCACGCCTTACGCGAACCGATCCCGTGCTTCAATGGGGCCGCGACTTTTCAGTCGCGGAAATTTGTCCTCGCAAGTAAGAGCAGGACAACCTACGTAGCTTCAATGGGGCCGCGACTTTTCAGTCGCGGAAATTCTGCCGGTCGATCAGATTAAAACAAGTCACTTTGTGCTTCAATGGGGCCGCGACTTTTCAGTCGCGGAAATCGGGTTTTGCGATGTATTAATATTAAAATTAATGAAGCTTCAATGGGGCCGCGACTTTTCAGTCGCGGAAATGAATCAGTCCGACGTACACTTTAAAACGGTTGTTTAGCTTCAATGGGGCCGCGACTTTTCAGTCGCGGAAATTCGTAATCCCATGCGCAACACTCCTACGCTGAGGAGCTTCAATGGGGCCGCGACTTTTCAGTCGCGGAAATTCCTTTATGTGGTTTGTCTAACCCGATTTTAGTTGCTTCAATGGGGCCGCGACTTTTCAGTCGCGGAAATGTCGATTAGCGTTCAACGGTGATCGCCTTCCGATGCTTCAATGGGGCCGCGACTTTTCAGTCGCGGAAATCCCGATTACTCCAGACATTTGGGCGATTCGGGTAAAGCTTCAATGGGGCCGCGACTTTTCAGTCGCGGAAATCCTGCCTCTTCAAATCGCCGCAGGGCCGTGGCTTACAGCCCGCATTGCGAGCGATCTACCAAGCCCGACCAGCGTTCCGAAACCTGATAGCAGGTGCCTGCAGTAAACGCCGTCAAAGAACGGGGTTGCGCATTGCGAGCGACCTGCGGCATACCTCGCACCACCGGGCCGCTCGAATCTGTACTTGTCAAGGTGCTTCGTCATACTTACGTTTATCATATCACGACCGCACGCCGTGGCAATGGCGTGTACGGTAAGCCAAGCGCTTCCACCAGTTCTGCCTTGTCGTGCTGTGATGGACCCAGATCGAAAATCAGCACCTGGTCAGCCTCGTGATTGATGATCTCATCGAGCGCCAGCTTCATCTCTGCAAGCCGCAATGGTGTCAGATCACATTGGAAAACTGAATACTGCAGGTGCTGGCCAAAACCCTTCATTGTCTTGAAAATCTTCGCAAGGCGTTTGGGGTCGCAAATGTCGTACATGACCAGATAATCACGCATCATCGGCGGGGATCCTTAACGAGTGGTGAAGGCCGGATACCGGGAAATTTCGCCCATAAGCAGTCGCGACAGCAATCGAACCTGAACATGCAGCACGCGGCGGTAACTGATGCGGTAAGAAAACACCGGATGTGTAATTTCGGTGTCCATGCGGCGCTCGTAAGCTTGCAAAAAGGCCTTGCGGCCGGCGGGTTGAAGCGCTACCGCACCACCCCTGCAAATAAAATCGTCGGGCGTTACAACGCCGGTATTAATGGCCGTAATCACGGTGGAATCTGCAATGATGGGGCGAAATTCCTCCATCAGGTCAAGTGCCAGCGACGGCTTGCCATATTTGGCCTGATGGTAAAACCCCCGGTGTGGGTCAAGGCCGGCCGCCCAGCACGCAACCATCAGTTCCTTGGTCAGCAGTGCATAGGCGTAGGAAAGAAGCGCGTTAACCGGATCAGATGGTGGGCGGCGGTTGCGTTGGGTAAATTGAAAATTCATATTCCCATCGGAGCGGCGATCCTCGGAGATCATCAGTGAAAAGTTTGAAAAATAGTATCGCGCTGCATTTCCCTCAATGCCGAGAAGGCTTTCCAGCGATTCAGCATTTTCAGCATCGTCTGCGGCCCGGGCCATGTCGGCAAGGCACTCGTCAGATACACCAGCCGCATTTCGGCGCAGCAGCGTGCGCTGGTTGCGGATTTTTCCCGCCGCAATGCTGCGCGACAGGTTCAAACAAAAACTGCTGTCCATCGCGGCCTCAAACTGCCTCTGCCGCAGGATGACATTTTTGCCGGGCATGCCGGCCGTCATGCCATAAAACCATCCACCCCACGATAAGTAAACGATCGGCACACCCTGCTGGCAAAGGCTTTGAATTGCCTGGGTGGAAACCTGCACATCGCCAAGAAGCGTCACGTGTGAGATATCGCCAATGGGGCGCTCGGCCAGCACCTTCTTTTCCGGTGCCGGTGAACGCACCTGTATGGTGTCGCCGGATTTGCCCACGTAGGCTCGCGGTTCCTGCACGTATAGGGGCAGAGTCTCAAGGCCGGGCGGCAGGATGGCCCGGGGCGATGCGGATGGCAAAGCACCTCCGTTTACCGTGACGGTGAGATAATTAACCTCGTCCGGCAGGCAAATACCGACCAGCGAACAGCGTGGACATTTCGGGCTGTCGGTCAGCGGGGGAGGTATCTTACCGCTTTCGGCAAGGCCGCGAAGTTGTTCAGCAAGCTCCAAGGTTCGAGCGATGAGCGCATCATCGAAAGGAACCTCAACGCGGGTTTTGGATGCGATATAATAAATAATACCACCGTCACACTGGTAGCCATTTTCGCGCAGGATCAGTCCGGCAGCGCAAAGCTGGACTCTCTCTGGCTCCCATGATCTTTCGGGCGTTTCTGGTACGCTGCCGCGCTTGTATTCCACCGGTGTAAGGCGGCCGTTGACGGCATCGGCGGGGCCGCTGGCCTCCACAATATCAATGATGGCGGTAAGGCCCAGGCGAGGGGCGGATAGCTGGACGGAAGATGCGTGAATGCGATTTTGGTCATCGGCAGCGGCCTGCGGGGAGGGCAAATCACCGCGCTGCTTGCCGACGCGGCGGTGCTGATAGCGGCCATCGACAGTATCAGCAGAATCCTCGAACTCTCCCTGAATGTATTCCAGAAAAGCCAGGCGAGGGCAATAAGACATTTCATTTATCATTCGCGCGGGTATCAGGTCGGGCAGTTCAATCGTGGACATTTCGCATCTCCAAAGTTTTTATGCGACTCCATCCGCAAAGCGAATACTCCCTTTTGTTTCTGTGCTCCACCGCCAATACTGGTTAACGTGGCCCAAATCGCCGCGCCAGCCCCCCCTAAGCCGGCCACCTTGGTGGCCGTTCCCGGTGGCCGTTCCCTGTTTGCCACCCTGGTGGCAAGAGCGGCCAGCAGTCTGCCCGGCTTAATACGCGAACGGGTTATCCGATCCACGGGCGGACGAAGCTCCAATTCTGCTGCGGCAAACCGATCTTAACGGGATTGTCGCGGACGTACTCCACGCAGCGCGGTACATCGGCGGCGGTTAAAAATACGTGGCGGAAACGATCTGCCCAGACCCGCTGCCCATCTCGGCCCTGAAGCGTCGCATATGGATTCAGGCTGCGGCGGTTGATTGCCTTGGTGCCAAAACTCTTCAAATGCGCCACAATTTTTGATGCCAAACCCGGAGGGTGTCCCAACACAACATGCACGTGATCAGGCATAATTGCGCAGGCGTGCAGGTTGTAATGGCCGATGGCAACGGCGGCGGCAAATCCTTCGCCAATGGCGTCAATTTGCGCATCATTAAAACGGATGGCCGGCTTCTTGAGGGCGGCTTTACCCGCCAGACGTAAATTCGAATCATGTTCTCTATCCGCCAGCGATCGGCTGGTTTGAACTAAAGTAGCGTCGCCACCCGCCTCCCAGATGGCATACGACCCCACAAAACCAGATCCCGATCCGCGTGGGTCGTTGGGCAACCAAAACCCGTAAGCGCCCCAGATGCAATGCGTGGCCACAACGTCCATCGTATTTCCCCATTCCAAACGCAACAGTAAGCCGGCCACCCCGGTGGCCGTTCCCCGGTGGCCGTTCCCCGGTGGCCGTTCCCCGGTGGCCGTTCCCCGGTGGCCGTTCCCCGGTGGCCGTTCCCCGGTGGCGTACCGCATGGGAATATCCCGCGTTGGCAACCTGCCCGCCTTGTTTAGCGCCATCGCCGGGCGATGGGCGCTGTCCGCGGCGCGGGATGCCATTACGCGCTGCTGGCCGCCGCGCAAAGCCCGAAACCGCAATGTGCACCGTGGCCATCAGACCGGATACGGTGCGGAGAAGTTGCGGTACTTGCCGCGCGTTACCCGTTCACACCGGTAAACGGCAACAATGCCCATTCCAGCCAGCATCTCGCGTCGATCGCCAATCTTCGCCTTCTGAAGATCGGGCAGGGCGAGCATTGATCGCAGCATATCCACGTTCGCCGGAGCGGCCCAAACTGGGTAGGTGAAGGTGGGATTACTACCGGCACCAAAACCAGTCGTCCGGGCGCGACCGTGGTGAGAAAGCACCGGAAAGAAAGGAAGCGCCTCAAAGGCCAGTCGGTTGGCCCCCCTCACAGTCCAAACCGTCTCACTACTCGGATTCCGCCACCGGAGCGCATAAGGGCGATCCTCTGCGGCGTCCCAACGGAGGCCGAGGCTTTTTTCCGTTGCATCAAACCGCCCAAACAGCGATTCATCGAGGTGCGAGCGAGTGGTCGCCGTAGCGAGTTCGCGCATGGTCTCTAAAAAATTTTGGTGGCCAGCCCCCTGCATCGTGCGGAACGCCGTATCTTCTATGATCCCCGATTTCGGGTCGCGGGCGGCCGATGTCCCCAGTGCCGCCAGAAAATCGGCATGGTGCCGATCATTCCGAAGCGCTGTATCCAGCGCCAGCATTTCCTGTTTCTCGAACAGAGGTGGATCGACGGCGGGATTATCGGCGTAATGGATCGCGGGATTTTTGGCCATTTCTGGCAATACGGCGTCGAGAATGTCGAGGAGAAGGCCAGGCGTGGCATCCTTAAAATTCAGAACGGGACGGAAAGCCCCCCCGTGGGGCGTCCAGCGCATACGAGGGTTGGTTTGGGGAGAGTGAAACGTGACAGCGCGGAGCGTTCCGAGAGCCGCCAAAAAGGCGAGCAGGTTCCCCGCAGTGAGCGCTGGAAGTAACAACTCACCCTTATTAAGCCCTTCGATTTTCATTGCTCGCCTCCTTTTTCCGGGACCTGCTCGTGATGATCACCGCTGGCCTGCCAGTCGGCGAGGCGAACCGTGGCTTCGATCAGCGCCAGCCCCCACCAACCATAGGCCCTGGTGAGCCGCCAGAACCTTTCAGCGACGCCCGAGCCAATATGGTGTGCGGGCAGGTAATCGGCCGAATCACTGGCCGCCCAAACCACTGGCGGTTCAAAATCCCTCGTGTTGATGGCCGTGTCGGTGGATTCGGCTTGGTAGGGTGCGAAGGGCCGGGCGTAGCCGTGGTGTGCGGCGATAAGGTGCAGCGCCAAATCTATTCCCGGATCATCAGCAGGAAGGTGTGCGGCCAGGGCATCTCGCGCGGCCTCCATCGACAGCATTTCATGCCGAAAACCTCTCCATCTGGCCCGGTGGCGCGATTTTGCGAGCGGGGCATCCTTGGCACCCAGAAACTGTTGGAAGCGGGGTTCGAGCTTTCCGATGTCATGCAACCCGGCTGCGGCACCAACGGCGCCGCGGATGCCAGCCGGCAGCAAAGCTGCGAATCGCAGGGCAGCCACCCGAACGTCCTCTAAATGTTGCTGAAGAAGGACCTCGGCCGCGCCTTCAGACTCTGAATCGACACTGCCGCCCGCCGCGTCCAGCTCAATGCGCCCCGGCCAGACGGCTATGTAATCTTGATGATCCTCGGTGGAATTCAGCGGATTGGGAAATAATTGCGGAGGACGCCCCTCTTTACACGCCCGCCGGAGCCGCCCAATCGCGTCCCCGTCGGGCCAGGCAACATTGGCCAGGATGTCGGCAAGGGCCGCCGAATCTGGGCCCTCGTCCCGTTGCACTGCCGCATCACCGATCCACTCGGAAAGGGGCCCCTCGCCGGTTGGCAGACCGAGTGCTTCGATATGGATAGGCGAGAGCCGTAGAAACAGGTGTGATCGCCGCCCACCGCCAGCCGATGCGGCCGCCGCCTCCGCCACGTCGACCTCGGCACCTGGCGGCAAGGTGCCAATCGCGGGCGGGATTTCGTTAGCAGGCAGTACCATCAGATCGCCGGGCGCAGCAGCGTCCGGGGCGTCGCCGCGGACCCCTTCCCATTCCCCATCGCGAAAGCGGGCAAAAGTTATAAGGTTATTCGGATCATCCCGCGCCACGCCTGTGCCGGCCGGATAACCCTCCACGTCGGCCTCATCCGGCGCAGCGCCGCCCACTGCGCCACGCATGAACGAAGCGAATCGGCGCAGCGGCACGGCGAAGCACTCGGCAGCAGACACGGGGCAGCGATCGAAATAATCCCTCAATACACCGCTCGAAGCCGGACGGATACCCGAATTGATGTCCTGCCTGAAAGCAACACGGACCTCTGCGTCGCCTCTGCCTGAGCCGTGCAAAAACGCGGGGACGTCAACGTCCGGGGCAGGCCGCGGTGACGTCTGGCAAAGGATGTCGAGGTGCACGGGTAAAAGCGGCGGTGCAGTCAACGATGGTGTGGTGATACCTGCCAAGATCTTTTCGCCGACTCCGCGAATGAGCTTGTGGATCGCGCCGGGCGAAATATCAATTCGGCCGTCCGCGCTTGATCCCGAACAAGCAACCAGGAGCTTCCAAGTCGCAGCAAGGGCAGACCCATAGATTGGATCTTCTGATTTGCTCGATCCGTCATCGACGCCAATGACAACGGCACTGGCCTCCGAAAGATTGCCAAGCCTATTCAGCCGCCCGAAGCGCTGAACAAGCGCGTCGAAGGCGGCGCATTGGGTTACTAGATGGTCGAAGCTGAAATCGGCACCGACCTCCAAACACTGCGTGGTTACCACGACAACCGGGAGATTTGGCTCCTCCGGATTCTGCGATCGGAGGATTGGTGAATAACGGTTCATAAGCCCGTCGCGATCAAAAGGCCGCATGCGCCCTGTAAGAAGCGCCACCTCGGCATTGCCGCCAAGCTTTTCTGCTAGTCTTCGGCTTACTTCGGTGGCCAGAGCAACCCGATTGAGCATAACCGCAACCCGGCGATTTCCCTTTTTAATAGCCTCGCTGGCCTGCCCAACCGCAGCCGCGATGACCGCTGCGTTTCCCCCGTTGGCTAATGAAACCAGATCAGCAAATTTCGTCGCCCCCATCCGCCGGCGCAACTCCGGATCGTCCAAGGCGTCGGCTCGCTCGCGGTCAGCCGGAAAAACTGTGCTATCGCCCGGGGTGCCCATGGTTGCACTCATCCGGACGAACGAAATCGGCGGGGTCTCCAGGGGGCCACGGCGAAGATACTGCGCGACTCGTCCCACCGTTTCCGAAAACGGCTTCGCACAATGGGCCTCATCCAGAATCAGCAAACTGTCAAATGCAGTGAGCGCTGCGTAAACCGGGCTGGTCCCCGCGCGGGTGCCGTAGGAACGAAAAAGCAGGCGTGAACCAACCTGATCGACGGTCGACGTGATAATCGCGGGTTGCAGCGGCGAAGCCAGCGCTGTGGACCCGCGCCGAGCCTGCCCACCGCGCAATCTCAGCGCGGCCAACGGCGTGCCGCCGGAGAGCTGGCGCAGGCTGTTGGCAACCGACCCGACTACGCGGTCATTTGGCTCGCGCAACGCCTCGCAAATCTTGACAGCGCGGTCAAATGCCTCGTCAACGACGATGCGCCGGTCCACCACGAAAAATATTCTGCGCCGGGCGGGAGATGGATTGGCCCCGCTGCCCTTGATGGCCAGTAGAAAAACCGCGATGTCTATACACGCAGTCTTGCCGCTTGCGGTTGGCAAATCGATCACATCCGGCCAATGCCCGTCGTGGACAACTTTCTCCAGCAACATTGTCTGCCAGGGGAAAGGCTGAACACCGTGCACTGCGTGAAAGAAATTGGGAAAATCGGAAACTGAAAGTCTATCCACCTGCCGGCTCCTTTCGCTGCGGGGCCATGAGCCCGTAGCCACGGTAGCGACCGGCACCCAGTAGCACCGGCCCGACCACCGGGTGGGGAAACGTTATTCGGGCGTGTGCCTGGCGGCGAAGGCTGCCATCTTTCCTTGCAAGCCTTGGAAATTCGTAGGCAGTAGGTGCCCCCGACGAAACGAAACTTACATGCGAAATCTCGACGTGGTCGGGCGATGGAAGGCCAATTCGGTTGCAGGCAGCGACGATCATCGCAGCGATCTCTTCGCCAGCGGCCTTGGAATCTTTCGCCTTAGGGTGCGCATCGAACGCTATGGGTGTGACGGTGGCCCAAGATTCGGCATCGGCACCCATTCCGGTCCACCGGCGCGGCTGGATGGCCGCGATTGCCGGAAATTCCAAGCTGGGCGAAAGTGACCATAGGCCGAGCCGCCCAAGGCGGAGGCCGCCGTTGGCGCCGCAGAGCCGGCCCATTGCAGAACGCAAAACGGCGAAATCCCCCGGATTGCAGGCCCTTGGCACTGCCAGGCCGACGCCCATAATGCGACCATCCGCGTAAGGGTAGCCAACAAACGGCATCGCGAAGATTGCACAATGTGGATTTTCGCTGGGTTGCGCACTCCCCGCAGAATGCCCGCTGATGACCTCTGGCAGCGGGCCAAAATCTCCCGCGGCGGCCATGATGGCTCGGCGCATGCCGCCGACCAGCGCCGGTGCCGCGCAGATATCGAGCAGCGGGGCCGTGCCCTCGACGGGGTGAAGCCGATACGCGAGTAACTCGTCCCAGACGGTGTGGCCCACGGGCGTGCCACTGAAGTTCCGGGCGTACCCGGCCGTAAATTCCACCCGCGGACGGGCGGGCTGAGGCATGCCGCCCGGGAATTCTTTGCCAAGCTTGGCTTTCGCTTCGCGCCCCCTCTTATCTTTGACTGCAGCCTGCAAGGTAAGTTCAATGTATTGCGCGGTTGCCTCAGTGCGGTAGAGCGATTGAAGCTCCTCAAAAAGACCCGGGGTCGCACAACGGAGCCTGTCCTCGGGCTGGTCGGTTGGCGTCCAGCAGTCCATATCTTGCAATAAACAATCATTTGGCGGCTCGCTGACCCATGCCGACACGAGCGACGACGAATGGCCAAGTCTCGTCATCTTGCCACAGAGCTGCGCCAAGGCGGCCACGATTCCCTGCGGGGGATTTGCATCCGGCCAGATAAAATAAACGGTCGGCCGATCCGGTCGCACCATTGGAAATTGGCGTTCTTGCCTCGGGCGCAATAACGGAAAAGGCCCGCCCTTCTTGATATTGAGTTCGTCGTTAACGGGAACAAAATGCGACACCGCACGCCGTTCGTTATAACCCGAAGCGCGGAGGGAAGGGGGGCTTAGCGTCTCAATGAACTTGAGCGCCTCGACTTCGGAACGCTCCGCCCCCGCCTCAAAGTGCGCGGCCACCAGCGCCATAAATAACCGGGCGGGATGAGGGGGCCACTCGGGCATGCCTCGAGAACTCGGCCGCGACGCAACGAAGTAGCCGGCTAGAAATTCAACTGCAATGCACAACATTCGTTATTCCTCCACACCGGGGTTGGCCGCGGCAATCTCCTGGCTCTTTTTTACCAACTCCACCAACTGGGGCGTTGGTTTAAGGATGAGCGGTTCTTCGCGCCAACGAAGCCCATGATTGGTACAGATTTCGTAGGCCTCCTTCAGGAGTTTGGCGGCGTGCGAAGCCGTGATTGTGAAAGATTGCGGCTGGTCGCCGGGACGCTCAAGAAGCTCCCATTCCATCGGCCCCTCCGGCCAAAGGACGCAGCGCGATCGGAGATCAAGCCCCTTCTCCGCAGCCGCCGCTGCGGCGAACATTGCCAGCGCCGCAAGCGTGGCGTGTCCCGCCATATCCGCCGATGGATTTGGTTTCCCGTTGATGGGAAAGCGAAGCCGCCGCAGGGCCACAAGCGAAAGGACGGTTGTCTGTTCAGCGAAGTCGAATGTGACGCCCGCATTGTTACCATCGAAGGGGACATTCCCATGGTTTATTTCCGATGGTTTGATGGTCGACTTGGCCTTCTGCCCCTCGGCGACGCGCCAGTCAGAGGCCGTACCAGTTAGCGCGATAGCAGCCCTTATGCCGAGCGGGTCGTGGCGCACACCGCGTGCTTTTTCCGCCTTGGCCACATTAATCGCGACGATCTCAGATGCCATTGCCCGCTCGACCTTCATACCAAGCCCACCCTTGGGGCCCGTGCTGTCCCAGATGCCGAAGATCAGCGATGTCGGACACAGGTCGAAGAGTGGGCCAGCGTTGCGTGTGCTGGCGTGATTAAGCGTCGCTCCGATCTCAGACTCGCGGAACTTTTTGCCATCGGCGGTCATTGCGTCGCGGAGGATGGCATCGGATATCCGGTGCGGGGCCTCAAGGGAAGTGATTCTGCCAACCGGTTCAAGAAGTGCTGCGTCAGAAAAATCGACCGCGACGACGGGAATGGCGATGGTGCCGCCATCGGCCGCCTGCTGAAGGGCTTCCTCCATGCGGTTGGCCTGCGATTGCACGGAGTCCAACAGGACGCATTCCACCGGATTGGGAATGCCGGGCAGACGGCGCGGCTCGGTTGCGTAAACGCCACCCGGGTAGGTCGGCGGAAAAATTTTGGTCCCCGCCCCGCCGGCCGGTTGCAATCGCCTGCGACAGCGGAAGGCAGTCGCGTTTGCAACCGCATTTTTGAGATCCTGAAGAGACAACATCGCTGACATTTTGGACTCCTAAGTAATGAAAACACAAGCGGCGGCAGAACACTCCGCCGAATAATTCGCCCTTCTGGCCGATGTCCAGGCATTTCCAGGCCGCCTGATGGCTAGAGTCAATCTCGAAAAGATTCGAGCATAACGCGTAGCCTTCCAATTGCCGCCTTCAATAGCTTTTCGAAAGTCGGCACGCTGGTGCCCAAGCGAGCGGCCGCGGCCTTTTTGCTCACGCCCCCCAAAAAGTGCAGTCTAACCGCCTTGCGCTCACGCGGCGGCAGTCGCCGGATTGACTGCTGGATCGACTGACCGAGCTCCTGCTCAACAGCGACCAGATCAGGTGTAGTCATCTGCGCTGAACCTCGGCAGCGTGCGTACGACCGCTCCCTCTTTCGGCGGCGCGAATCCGCCCGGTGGGCGTTCAACCGCACCCACTTTTTGCTGAGCCGCATGCCCTCGGCCGTGCCGTCGGCCCCCCGTTGGGCCTTCTTCTGCAACCGTTGCAGGGCAATCTCCTGCTCGAAATCAGCGTTATCCTGCATCGATTAGACTCCTTTATTTAGGAAGCCGCTCAGACTTACTAAAGATACTAACCGCTGGAATATAAAATACAAAGACTTTCCCCATGATTACCAAACTTATACTATAAAGTAAAACACCGAGAAATACCAACTGCCCCTATCATCAGGATAAATTTGGAATCCGGTTCTGCGGCGGATAGAGTATAGGGGCCGCGCGGCCCCATCGAAGGATCGTTACCGTTTGGAAATGTGGCGATTTCCCCTGCATTCCGCGCGGCCCTTTTTTTGTCGCTCGTGGGGCAAAGGCTACCCTCGCACGCAGCGGCTGCCATTTCGCAGGGTTATCATTAAAACTGTGGGCATAATATTGTGCCACTGGACTCAGTCCTTCAAAACGTCGTTCTGCCTTCGGGCCACAATCTGCGGCGAAGCTAAAAGCACCGCCCGGCTGTGCACCCGATGCCACACACACTCTCTCTCCCTCCCTGAATGATTGGACCCGGTGCTTATTTACCTGATCACCCCATCATCCTTTGCATACGAATGGCTGTCAACATTTATGACACGACTGTTTGAAATTTTATTTGATTTCTGCCTCCCTGCATTTATCAATCCCAGACCGTTTGCCCGGCTGGAGGGCATAACGCTTGCCTGCTGACTGTGCCATGGGCCAGTGCCGGCCTTATTTTTCCCGGTTGGGAAAGCGGATGCCAGCCTCGGCTGCATCATTAAAAATTTGATGAATCCGCTGGCCGGAGGTCTGCAGCGCGCGGCCGATTTGGTCAAACGTCATCCCTGTATTAAGCAGCAATGCCAAGGCTTTAAGCACCCGGCGGGAAGAATCCTTCATCGGTTGCGAACCGGAGCGATCAATAATCGTCCGCACGCGGTGATAACTGATTTTATACTTGCGCATCAGCGACATGATGGTGGCACCTTTGCGTGCCTCCTCCACAATGGCCTGACGCACGGGAAGAGTGATGGACGCTTTCAATTTAATTCCCTCCTGTTGGCAAATGACATGAATAAGACTTGCCGACACGCCAAACTGCTGGGCTGTCTGCCGCAAAGTCTGGCCGCGACGGATTGCCGCAACTACGGCGGCCGCGTCGGGCCGCGGCCTTCGGGGGCGCTTGACGGTGGGCGGTGCAAGCGGCCCGGCAGCGGTATCTGGCGCTGCGCCATGCACGGGTGGAGCTGGAATGGTCTGCGGAAACATAAAAATATCCTCATTAAACAAAAAGTACATTATCAAGCGGGCACATTATGCGGCCGGCCTGAAATCCTTGCGCCATTGCGGGCGATGGGCACGGCGGCTTTGCCGACGATGGGTGGCACGGCGCGATCGGCGGTGATCACGGTAACGCATGCGCGATTCACCCGTACTGCCTGCCAGTACATTTTGCCCCTTGAGCATGGCCATCACCCGGTAATAGCCAAGGCCGTGCTGCTGGGCCAATTGCACGGGGCTGGCTCCGGCGGCCGCCTGCTGGTGAAGCGCGCTGGCCAGATCAGGCGGCATGTTTTTGCCGCACGAGAGGCCATAATGCAGGCAAAGTTGATACACATAGTGAACGGATATATTCAGCACACGCGAAAGCCCTCGCAGGGAAGCGCCAGCGCGAACAGCCTTGACCAGGAAGCCGCGGCTTACGCCGGCCAGATCAAGGGGGACGGGTTTGGTCACCTGCGTCAAGTGGTGCGGTACCTGGCGACTGGCGGATGAATGGTGGTTCAAGGTAACAGGCATATGTAAAACTCCATTAAAAAAACCGGCCAGCCGGCTGGCAAACGTATGCCAATTCGCAGGCCGACGCACATTCAAACGTTAAAGCTGAAAAATGTGGAGAAAAAAATTTCAACTTTTGACAGATTCTGTCATCGAACTAAAACCTAACGCGATTTTTAAGCAAATTTTGCGGTCTTTAGGGTCTATAACGCCTACGGCACGGGCGTAACCACCCCCTCGCGAACCGAATCTGATGCATTCGGGCATATCCACCGGGTTGACTATATACGCAAGCACATATACACTGGAGGTATGAAGAAAGTTACCAAACCAAAATCCACTTTACCTAATCGGTCAGCAGGGGCATCAACATCTGCCAGCAGTGGGGGTGGCGCGGATATTAAAGCGGCGACATTGCATGATATCCATGGCAGCCGCGAGAGCTCATGTGCAACGGCCGGTGCCAAGGCCGCCGATGGTCACACGCCGCGCGAGGCTCCGCTTTCGACCCGGGAAATGAGTGCCATGTTCCGGGCGTTTTCAGATCATACCCGGCTGCGATTATTAAATTTACTCTCCGATGGCGAAATGTGTGTGTGCGATCTGGTAAGGATATTGGGAATGTCGCAACCCAAGGTGTCGCGGCATCTGGCTTATCTGCGGCGAGTTGGTCTGGTTAAAGCCCGCCGCGATGGGCTGTGGATGCACTATCGGCTGGCGGCCGCACACGGGCGGTTTCATAAAAGCCTGCTTGACTGCCTGGGTGGATGCCTCGCCGACGCACCCGAACTTGCCCGCGACCGTGCCGTCAGGGATGGGAATCGGCTTGATCGGACACAGCCAAAGGGCGGCACCAATGGTAATGATTGCTGCTGAGCCCTTCTGCTGTCTGCATCACGCCATGGGTATTAAAACGAAGGCGATTGAACAACGCTGAAAATGAAAGACTGCATTTATGACGGACAAATTAAAAGTATTGTTTTTATGCACCGGTAATTCTTGTCGCAGTCAGATGGCCGAGGGGTGGGCGCGGCATTTGAAGGGTGATGTGATCGAAGCGTACTCGGCCGGCATCACCACTCACGGGCTTAATCCGCATGCGGTGAGGGTGATGGCAGAGGCGGGCGTGGATATCTCGGGTCAAAAGTCCAAATCCACCGCTGCCGTGGCCGATGTGCCGCTGGATTACGTGGTAACCGTCTGCGGGCATGCCAATGAGACATGCCCCACATGGCTGGGTGTCAGGGCAAAGGTGGTGCATCATGGCTTTGACGACCCGCCCAAGCTGGCCGCCAGTGCAAAGACGGAAGATGAAGCCCTTGGCCATTATCGGCGGGTGCGGGATGAAATTCGGAAGTTTGTAGAAACGCTGCCCGCATCGCTGCATGCGTCTGGCGGGCAGTTGGATGTGGTTGCTGACGATGCGCCCCATGGCGCAAAGGATGGCAAATAATGCTGTCGGCTATTGCAAGAAAATTATCGATTCTGGACCGCTATTTAACCCTTTGGATCGGGGTTGCGATGGCAGCCGGCATCGGGCTGGCGTTTGCCTGGCGCGGTTTTGGCGCAGCCATGCAGCGGGTGCAGGTGGGGTCGACCAACATTCCAATTGCCGTCGGCCTTATTGTGATGATGTATCCGCCCCTGGCCAAGGTGCGATATGAAAAACTGTGGCGGGTTTTTGTCGACTGGAAAATATTGCTGCTGTCATTGGTGCAAAACTGGTTGATCGGGCCAATTTTAATGTTTGCGCTGGCCGTGCTGTTTCTGCATGGTCATCCGCTGCTGATGGCGGGGGTTATTCTGATCGGGCTGGCAAGATGCATCGCGATGGTGATCGTATGGAATGATCTGGCTGCCGGCGATGCCGACTACGCCGCTGGCCTGGTGGCGTTTAACAGCATATTTCAGGTGCTGTGCTACGGCGTATACGCCTGGCTGTTTATTAATGTCTTGCCCGCGATGCTGCACATCCCCATGACCCGCATCGATCCATCAAAAATATCCATCCCGCATATTGGCCAAAGCGTGCTGATTTATTTGGGCATTCCATTTGTCGCTGGCGTGCTGACGCGTTTTGCGCTGCTGCGACTCAAGGGGCTTGACTGGTATCAGAAGAGGTTTATCCCGCGCATCAGCCCGGCCACCCTTGTTGCCCTGCTGTTTACCATCGTGGTGATGTTTGGCCTGCAGGGCCGGCAGATTGTGGCTCGACCGCAGACGGTGATGCTGATTGCCGCTCCGCTGCTGATTTATTTTGTTGTGATGTTCTCCATCAGCTTCTGGATGGCGCGGCGTATGGGGACCGATTACCCTCGTACCGCCACCATAGCATTCACTGCCGCCAGTAATAATTTTGAATTGGCGATTGCGGTTGCCATTGCGCTCTTTGGCGTGGCCAGTCCGGCGGCATTTACAGCGGTGATTGGGCCCCTGGTGGAGGTACCGGTGATGGTGGGGCTGGTGAATTGGTCGCTGTTTTTGCATCGGAAATGGTATGGCAGCAGCGGGAACGGCATTATGCCGACGCCGGGCAGTGAAGCGGCGTAGCCGTCATCAGCCTGCGCCCTTTCATAGGCGGATGCGGGCGCTGGCAAACCTAACCGTGGCGACGTGGCGAGCCGCAGGCATGGATGTGATGCCGATGGAATGTGGCAGAAGAGTTTAATATGAGGTTAACAAATGGATACGGTTTCAAAACCAGATTTAACCGCAGTGGTGCGCCAGCGGTACGGGCAGGTGGGTGCACAGGGGCTGGATGCGGGGGCCTCCGGGGCGGATGCGGTGGCGGCCGCTTTTGGTTATTCCGCCCAGGAATTGGCCAGTTTGCCAGCCGGGGCCAATTTGGGGCTCTCCTGCGGTAATCCCACGGCCATGGCCAGTTTGCGCCCGGGAGAAGTGGTGGTTGATTTGGGGTGTGGCGGCGGGTTGGATGTTTTTCTGGCAGCGCAACAAATCGGGCCAAGCGGCAAAGCCATCGGCATTGATATGACGCCGCAAATGATCGAAAGGGCCAGAGCCAATGCCCTGCAGGGCCCCGATGGCTGCCCCTACACCAATGTGGAATTTCATTTGGCGCAGATTGATCGCCTGCCCCTTCCCGACAATAGCGCTGATTGCATCATTTCCAATTGCGTGGTGAATTTGGCAGCGGACAAACTGGCCGTGTTTCAAGAAATGCATCGGGTGCTTAAGCCGGGCGGGCGAGTGGCGATCAGCGATATTGCTTTGCGTCAGGCACTGCCGGATGAATTGGCTGCCAGTGCCGCGGCATGGGTGGGGTGCATCGCCGGGGCTATCAGCATGGCTGATTATGAACATGGCTTGGCGGATGCTGGCTTCGCCCAGGTGCAGGTGATTGACAGTGGTGCGGATTTAAATGCATACAAATTGGTCGCGGGCCAGAGTGGATGTTGTTCACCCGCCATGGTAAATGAATCAACAAGTGCGGATGTCAAAGCCGTTGATGCAGAAAATTATTCAACGCCGCGCAAGGGCTTTTCGTTGGCCGTGCAGACGGCTGGATGCTGCGGCGGGGCGGATGAATCGGCGGGTGTGTCGGGTGTTCATCAGGATCTGGCCCTGCTGGCCGACAAATATGACCTGAACGCCTACGCAGCAAGTGTGAAAATTTTCGCCATCAAGCCGGCCGCCACGCGCTGAAACATTCTTCTTTGACATGCCTGTCGCTGTTGTTGCGGTCGCCCCCGCCATTGGAATCGCCAAACGCTGGCCCGGCAAATAGCGTCGGGCTTGCCCGATGTTGCCAATAAGGGGCCACGCGGTGACGACAAATGGAAAATGTTTTTACCCGCAGATGCCGCAGATATCCGCGGGTGCGATTGTTCACCACAACGGCAAAGCGGGCATATCGGCACGACGGACGATGCGGCATAATCCCGATGTTTAGCGCCACCGCCCGGCGGTGCGCGTAACGCGTGGGCGCACCCGCCCGCGCAAAATCTGTATCCCACCGCAACCTCGCATTCGCACACATCGCCCGCTTTTTAGCCGCGTCACTCGCGGACGCGCGTGATGGTGGGCGTGTCCGCCTGCGGAGTCGGCACCCAATCGCCGCGTCGCATTCGCACGCAACCAACCTCGCGTTGCGTGCGGCCAAAATGAAGGCCCGACACACGTGGGCGGGGGTGTGAACCAATCACAAACGCCCCTCGCGGTCGTCGCACCGATACGCGCTTGGCGGCTAAAACTGCCATGCGCCTTGGACCGCCCTTCGCTTTTTTGTGTTGCTTGCAGGGGCACGCCCCACCAATCCGGCAGATGCCCGAAAAAAAACATTTTGCTAGGCGTTTGATAAACATAAACTCGGCAACGCTTGACATTGCCGGTGGGTAGCGGCAATATATCCACCGTTCTGATTGCCAATCGTTGGCGATGTCAGACGGTTGAAAAAGCTAAGTTTTTTCAGTCGCTTGACACCGGACGAAAGGAAGTTAGAATATGTTGCTCTGATGGATTTAGCCATCGCCGATTGTGATTGATGAATCACGGTTGGCTGGAGGTGAAAATCTGCGGAGGGGTCAGTCGGTGCAGGTTGCTGGCAAGCGGCCAACCGAATGACGGGGATAGGTTAAAGTCAGGAGTAAAGACTTGCCGATTACCCAAAGCTTGGTCACAAGCGAGTTGATCACCTGACGGCATAGCGATTCAGTGCGGCCGTCACGATAGCCCGCCGACGGCCGATTAAGCTTGAGAGTTAGAGAAGTCCTCAGCACCCGCTTATGGGGCGGTGCCGGTAAATGTGTCACTCCGATAGGTGAGTGCTGGCGACTTTAATCGGTCGGGTTCTTTGACAAGTGAAGATTGCGTGATGTGGATTCAACAACATTCCACATCGAGCTCGATAGTGCGGCTCTGAAACCCGCCAGATTCGGTCATCTGATGCAAATCAGCGGGCCGGCAGTCTGGTGGATGTAAGTGCTGCAATATCAAGAGCGCTAAAAAAGAGGTGTGATTGCGACACTTGTTGCAATTACAATTAAACCAAAGTTACTCAGGTGGTTTGACAATGGGTTCGCTATGAACCCCACATAAAAGCTTTAACAGGCTTTGAATGTTGATTGGCTGCAGATTGAATTGGTATTGGCTGTTTTGCAAAAGATGGCCATGCGATTTGGATGCGGTTGAGGAACAATGTGGTCAAGCTACTAAGGGTATACGGTGGATGACTTGGCGTGCAGAGGCGATGAAGGTCGGTGTAGCCTCCGATATGCTCCGGGGAGTTGGCAAACAAACGATGATCCGGAGATTACCGAATGGGGAAACCCATTCACGGCCCGCTGAATGTATAGGCGGGTGCGAGCGAACGCAGGGAACTGAAACATCTCAGTACCTGTAGGAAAAGAAAGAGAAATCGATTCCGTCAGTAGTGGCGAGCGAACGCGGAATAGCCCAAACCGGGGGTAACCCCGGTGTTGCGGGCCTCAATGTGAGAGCTGCGTGGTTATCTGAAGCACTTGGAAAGGTGCGTCATAGAAGGTGAAAACCCTGTAAGAGAAAACCGCAAAGCCTCTAGAGGTACCAGAGTAGCGCGAGACTCGTGAAATCTCGTGTGAAGCTGGGCGGACCACCGCCCAAGGCTAAATACTCCTGCACGACCGATAGTGAACCAGTAGGGCGATTGAACGTTGAAAAGTACTGCTACTAGCAGAGTCAAAAGTACCTGAACCCGTATACCTACAGACCGTGGAAGGGCGGATCCCGCAAGGGTGGCCTGACCGCGTACCTTTTGCATAATGGGCCGACGACTTATCGTTCATGGCAAGCCTAAGGTCTTAAGGACTGGAGGCGAAGGGAAACCGAGGCTGAACAGGCCGTTTCAGTCGTGGGCGATAGACCCGAAACCAAGTGATCTACCCATGGGCAGGTTGAATGGGGCTTAACCGCTTCAGGAGGACCGCTAGACGTGACCGTTGAAAAGGTCTGTCGTGACCTGTGGGGAGGAGTAAAAGTCTAATCAAACTTGGAGATATCTGGTACTCCTCGAAATACCTTTTGGGGTAGCCTCGTGCTATATCAAACCGGGGGTAGAGCTACTGAATGAAGTCAGGGGCCCGCAAGGCTGCCTGCTTCAATCAAACTCCGAATACCGGTGCGAGTTCCACGGGAGTGAGACCTGGGGGGATAACCTCCTAGGTCAAAAGGGAAACAACCCTGATCGCCGGCTAAGGTCCCAAAGAATGTCTTAGTTATAGAGGAAGTCTAATTTCCGTGACAGCCAGGATGTTGGCTTAGAAGCAGCCACCATTTAAAAAGTGCGTAATAGCTTACTGGCCGAGAAGTTGGGCGCCGTAAATGACCGGGAATAAGGCATTCACCGAAGCCGCGGGCTCCGAGCAATCGGAGCGGTAGAGGAGCGTTGCTGTCAGCGTTGAAGGTCAATCGGAAGAATGGCTGGAGCGTCAGCAAGTGCGTATGTCGGCATGAGTAACGATAAAGCAGGTGAAAATCCTGCTCGCCGTAAGTCTGAGGTTTCCTGGGGAAGGTAAATCCGCCCAGGGTTAGTCGGGTCCTTAGCCAAGGCCGAAAGGCGTAGGCGATGGACAGCAGGTTAATATTCCTGCACCGTACATGAAGGTTGATTACACGCGACGCTGAGTTGGAGTCGGTCACCCGGCTAGATGTGGGTGTGCCGCAAGGCCGAGGTCTTGATACCGAAGCCGGCAAAAATTCAGCCTAGAAAAACCGTTGTATGACAACATGTATGCCCGTACCACAAACTGACACAGGTAGACGAGGCGAATAGCCTCAGGCGCTCGAGACAACTCCCTTTAAGGAACTAGGCAATTTTCCCCCGTAAGTTAGCGATAAGGGGTGCCCACCGCAAGGCGGGCCGCAGAGAAAAGGGTCTGGGAACTGTTTATCAAAAACACAGGTCTGTGCTAAAGCGTAAGCTTACGTATACAGACTGACGCCTGCCCGCTGTCGGAAGGTTAAGGAAGTCGGTTAACCGCAAGGTGAAGCTGGCGACCGAAGCCCCGATAAAAGGCGGCCGTAACTATGACGGTCCTAAGGTAGCGAAATTCCTTGTCAGGTAAGTTCTGACGCGCATGAATGGCGTAATCACTGGACCAGTGTCTCAAAGGGAGACTCGGTGAAATTGGAGTTGTGGTGAAGATACCACAGTCCCGCGGCAAGACGGAAAGACCCCGTGAACCTTTACTGTAGCCTGATAGCGATCCCAGGTGTCGTATGCGTAGGATAGGTGGGAGGCGGTGATCCATTGGTTTCGGCCAATGGGGAGTCAACGGTGAAATACCACCCTTATTACATTTGAGATCTAACCACACACCGTGAAGCCGGTTGTGAGACACTGTTAGGTGGGCAGTTTGACTGGGGCGGTCTCCTCCTAAATTGTAACGGAGGAGTTTTAAGGTTGGCTTAGCGCGAATGGAAACCGCGCTGTATGGGCATGGCCATAAGCCAGCTTAACTGCGAGTCGGATATGACAAGCAGATGCGAAAGCAGAACCAAGTGATCCGGTGATTCCAAGTGGAAGGGTCATCGCTCAACAGATATAAGGTACTCCGGGGATAACAGGCTGATCGCGCCCGAGCGTCCATAGCGGCGGCGCGGTTTGGCACCTCGATGTCGGCTCATCGCATCCTGGGGCTGAAGGCGGTCCCAAGGGTTTGGCTGTTCGCCAATTAAAGCGGTACGCGAGCTGGGTTCAGACCGGCGTGAGCCAGGTCGGTCCCTATCTGCCGTGGGCGCAGGACGTTTGAAGGGGATTCATCCCTAGTACGAGAGGATTAGGATGGACGGACCCCTGGTATACCAATTGCCCCGCTCGGGGCACAGTTGGGTAGCTATGTCCGGACAGGATAAACGCTGAAAGCATATAAGCGTGAAACCACCCCCAAGATTAGACGTCCCCATTAGCCTCCAGCTAGACTAGCTGGTTGATAGGCCGGAAGTGTAAGTGCAGTAATGTATTGAGCTGACCGGTACTAACAGGCGACGGCTTGACCACTTTGTTCTTCGATCGAAATCAATCGCTTAAACCGATTCTTTTCCTTCGCAGTAACAATATAGTGCAACGCCACCTGAGTAATACAGCGCTTTTGAATACTATCAGTTCGCAGGATTCTTGTTGCCTCCCTCACGCAATCTTCACTCGCCAAAGGGCGAGGTCCTGATAAATCGGGGACACCCGGTTTATCGGTTTTCTGGTGCATTTACGTCAGGGGTAACACAGCTTCCCATTCCGAACAGCACCGTGAAGCTCTGACGGCCGATGGTAGTGTCCACAGACGCGAGAGTAGGTGAGCGCCAGATTTATGCCCCGGGAAATCGAAAGATTTCCCGGGGCTTTTTTTTATCCACGGTCAAGACTGATGAACCACGCCACAACTGCTTTGGCGTCGGCTTAATACCATGGATAAACACAATGGCGTTATGCGTCGGCCTTTATTACACTCATCTGGCCAGAAATACCTGGCCATATTGGAGATATCAATGGCATTTGAATTGGCCCTCATCGGTGCGGGTAATATGGCAGAGGCCATTACCCGCGGCATCGTTAAAAATGGCGTTTATACGGCGGGCCAGTTGATTGCCAGCGATCCCAACCCAGATCGTCGCGAATATTTTCAGCGTGAATTGGGTATTTCAACCGTTGAGCATTCCGCAGAGGCGGCTGCCATGGCGACTGGCTGTCTGCTGGCCGTTAAGCCTCAAAAAATTGATGATGCCCTGACGGAAATCCGCCCGGTTGTACGCAAGAATTCGCTGGTTCTTTCAATAGTCTCCGCCATCACCACCGCCTATATTGAAAAACAATTGGCGGCTCATTCGGTCCGCGTGGTACGCATCATGCCCAACACGCCCATGCTGGTGGGGGCCGGGGCCAGCGGCATTTGCCGCGGCCAGTTGGCCCAGCCGGAAGATGTTCAACTGGCCAGGAGAATATTTGGCACCTGCGGGGTAGCCGTTGAAATGCCGGAAAGCTTGATGGATGCGGTGACCAGCCTGTCGGGCTGCGGCCCCGCGTATGTGTTTTATCTGGTTGAAGCGATGACTCAAGCGGGCGAAAAACAGGGGCTTCCAGCCGATGCCGCGGCTTTGCTGGCGCGACAGACCATTATTGGTGCCGGGCGTCTTTTGGAGCAATCGCCAGATTCGGCAGCGGAATTGCGCCGCAAGGTGACCAGTCCTGGAGGCTTTACCGAGGCGGCCATTAAATACTTTGATGCGCACGGTCTTGCAGGCTTAATTGAACAAGGTATGAAAGCCGCTCTGCAGCGAGGTAAAGAGCTTTCGCGATAGGAGCCGGCACGTGTACGCCATCGAAATTGCCGATCAATTTTGTGCTTCCCACCAACTGCGACTTCTGGATGGATCGTTTGAGCCGCTGCATGGTCATGTGTGGTCCGTTTTGGTGCGGGTGCAAAGTCAATCGCTGGACGCCATCGGAACGGTAATGGATTTTCATGAACTTGCCAGTAAGCTTAAACAGGTGATTGGCCCGCTGGACGGAAAAAACCTGGGTCAAACCCCCATGGGTCAGCAGTACGCCAACGCCAGTGCAGAGCATGTCGCGGAATGGATTGCCCGGCAGTTGCAGGCCGAGTTGCCACCCGGTGTGACGCTTGCGTGGCTGCGAATCAGCGAGGCGGAGAACTGCTGGGCGATCTACCAGCCCTAATTGGTCATCATCTCGCACCTTGCGTGGGTGAATCCGCCTGCGCAGGACGTGTGTGTGATTACGGTGGCGGACGAATGCCTTTGGCCGCAGGGTTTTCACCGGTGCTGCTGCACGCAGCATCTGTTATTGGGTGGTGCGCATGGTCGCCGCATCACCGGGGCTACCAGCACTCAAGCGGCTGATTGGTGTAAATCAGACGATCTGGTCCGCAAGGGCATTGCAGCATCAGCGTTCTGCCTTCCATTTTGAGCGCGGCGAGCTTTCTGCATCGCGGGCAATGTGAATTAATAGGAATGGCGCTCAGGCAATCGATACATTGATAGTTGAAACCACGCGGAGAATTTTGCGCATGAAGCCGGATGCTGTGGCAATGTGGACATGTGGTCTCATCAATCGCCAGAGGTGCGACGGGCTTTTGACTTTGACGCACGGCGGCTGCCGATGCTTCAATCTCATGGATAAGCTGGCCATCGGGTTTGCGGACGCCAGTGACTATCAGGGCCAATTTGGCACGGGTGCAGGCCACATAGAACGAGGCGCGGCCCTGATTGTCGCCGTGAAATTCGTCTGCGCCTATTACAAACACCACCGGGGCATCGTAGCCTTTGGCACTGGCCACGGTGGAAAGGGTTAATATGCCCGGCGCAAAGAGATAGCTGTTTTTATTGCGATCGTTGTCGGCATTAACCATTCGAAGGGTGCCATGGTGCCCCAGTGCCGCTGATATTGCCTCTTGAAGGCCGTGCATAAATTTATAGTGTTTGGCGAGTATCAGGATATCGCTGGGCATTACGTCATCTCTATGGGTTAATTGGTGGACGTATTGTGCCACGGCATCAATTTCTGCTCTGCGAGAGGTATGAAATGTCACCAATGGGGCTGCGCCGTGGCGGCGGCAAAATCCGATATCAAAGTGCGATCCATTTTCGTGGATCAATCCGCGCTGAAGTAAATTGGCAACATCGGCAAACTGGCGCGTTTTGACTGATGTGCCGGCCGGGGCATATGAGCCAACCAAAACGTTAAAGGCAAAATTTACAATCTGCTGGGTATTACGAAGGCATTGGTCAAGAAAAATGGTACGTCCGACTACTTGAATACCCAGCTTATCCCATACCGGCGCTTTGACGCCGTAAATATTCTGTGCATTGTCATAAAACAAAATAAGAGTCTGGCGGCCATTGGGGTCGGACCGGGCCAGGCGCCGAATCAGCTCGATTTCTTCGGGGTACAAGTCCTGGGTTTCATCGACGTAAATATGGTCAAATTGCAGGGCAGCAAGCGCTGCGGACGCAAGCCGATCCATTGCCTGGCACATTATCTGTGCCCGGTCCTGTCGCTGCTCATAGTTGTATGGAGTTTTCAGCGAAGGTTCATCTTTGATCAGATCAGAAATAAGCGATTCAAGATGGCGTACATGTAGGCTGTTTTGTGGAATACCGGCCCACGCCAGGCGTCGGTACCGATCTGCAATGCGATCTTTTAAATAATATTTCAGTGTACGGTTATAACACAGCACCAAAATACGCGGGGGATGCGTGGGCGCGCCAAATAATTCGCCCGTGTGCTGGGTCAAACGGTACAACGCGTGGGCCGCATTTAAGGTCAGCAGGATTGATTTGCCGGAACCGGCCACACCACGAAACAGCCGGTGTCCGCCGGAAAGATCAGCATTGCCAAGCGATTTCTGCTGGTCGGTGGGATGGCGTATGGAAGATTCCATCGATCGAATTTCGGCCCCCAAATTGGGCATATCCGGACGGCGGCTGGCTGCCACGCGTTCAGATCGGAAAGGTGTGTGCCCGGTGAGCACACTGATGACCACCTGTCCATCGTCCCGCGTTAATCGACGGCTCGGCAAATGGGCAGGGGCGCAGTCGTCAGCCAGTCGAACGACGACTTCGCGCAGTGTCCCCGCAGTGGCACAATCTTCCGCGAAAAGAAAACCGGGCGGTATCACGGTTGAGAAGCGCCGGGTGTAATCCTGCCGCGTGATAGCTGGAAATACCGCAGCGGATAAGAACAAAATTCTCGAAATATCCGCATGCGGCTTGCACAGATCTCTGATGCCGTACATAACGCGCTCTGCCTGCCGCAGCGGGTCTTCACGTGATTCAACACCATTGCGCCGGATAGTGATTTCCGTGGCGCGCACAGACGTGATGGCGGAGAGATCAATACCCTTGTTTTCCAGCACCAGCACGCCTGTCTGCGGATGCAGCATTACCAGGTCGGGGCGTGGAATATTGCCGTGCGGCGAAAGTGCTTCGATAAAAAAATAGGCGTCGGGGTGGTCGCCAAAGGCTTCCAGCATCAAGGTGACCAAGCGGGCATGCCAGTAGTGATCAATCTGCTTGGCACCAACAATCTGTGCCTTCGCGGCGTTGACAGCGGAAGCCATTCGCTGCTTCCAATCAAATTTCAATTGTTTCGGCAAATGGTTACTCCAGCTTGGGACGGAGGCTACCTCGTCCCGCTTATGCACCAGCCATGCCGCAGCATACTGCAACGCCCTGTACCGACGGTACAACTATGCCGCCGGGTCAATCATGGTTAGTATTGTGGAATGGACGGCAGATTTTTTCCAGCATTTTTGCGTATGGATGGAAAGGGCTCACTAGTGGTGGGTGGGGGAGCGGTGGCCCTTCGCAAGGTTACCAGTTTGATTTCCAGCCGGGCCAAGGTATTGGTGGTCAGCCCCGAAGTACGACGCGAAATTATTGAAATGCCGGGCGTTGAAGTACAGCGATCCGCGTACGATCCGGCAGTGATGCGTCTGGGCGGTCGGCGGTGGTGGTTAGTGTTTGCCGCAACAAATAATGAACATGTCAACAGGCAGGTTTGTGCCGACGCCCGGGCGGCTGGTATTTGGGCCTGCAACTGCAGCGACCCGGACGATGGGGACATGGTATCGCCGGCCAGCCGCGTGGTGGGTGCGATAACGATTTCCGTATCCACCGGGGGCGGATCGCCGGGTCTGGCCGCCAGTCTGGCAGATCAGGCAGTGGCTGCCATATTGCCCGAGCAAGGCACTTTAGCCGGCCTATTGCCATCGTGGCGGGCACAAGTGCGAGAGATGTTTGCTGACGAATCAACCCGCCGAAATCTAATGCGAGCTTTAAGTGGAGATGAGATGATTAAAGCGATAAAATCCGGGGGCAAGGGAGCGGCAATGGCGTATTTTGATGTGCTTGTGGCCGAGGCAAAATTGAAGCTTGAAAGGCAGGGCGAATAGCCCATGGTACATACACAATTTTTGCCCTTGGACGCACCCGAGGTGGCGGTTGCGGCGATTGTGCCGTTGATACTGCTGGTGTCCTTTTATTTTTACGCCCGGGCCAAATTGGCACAACCGGAACGATCCGTTGCCGATGCGGATACCTCGCACAAGTCCATCGTGGCAACGTGGCTGGTTGCGGTGGCCATGGGAATTATCCTGATTTTGCTCGCGTTGCGGGCGGCAGCGGCGCATAGTGTGGTATCAACGGTTACCAATTTTTTTGATTCATCGCTGGTATTGGCCCTGCTGGTGCTGCTGGCATGGATGTATTACCGCCTGACGCATCAACTGCGCGATTTTGCCCCCTTTTTACTCCCCATGGCCGCGGCACTTTTAATATTGGGTGTAACGCTTAGTTTCACCTCCGAGCGGCATTTTCATGATGACAATCCATGGACGCTTGTGCATGTTGTCAGTGTGCTGCTGGGCTTTGCCTGCTTCGCGGTTGGGTGCGTGGCTGGCATGGTGTATTTAATATCGGAATCGCAGCTGCGGCGTAAGGATCGCACCCGGTGGACGTTTCCGCGTCTCCCTCCACTGGACCGTCTGGAGCGCTTTACCCGACACTGCATTATCGTCGGTTTTCCACTGCTCACGCTCGGTGCGGTAAGTGGCATCTTTCGTGCGGTGGAGGACCCGCATGCTTTGGGGCACGATTGGTGGTTATCGCCTAAGGTGGTGCTGACGGTGTTGGCGTGGCTGGTTTACGCCTCGCTGCTGCATGTGCGATTGGCCCCTGCATTGCGGGGGTCGCGTTGTGCGTGGTTAAGCATTATTGGTTTTGCCATTTTGCTGGCGGTGCTGATTGCGGCTAATTGGATGCCGCACGGATGAGATGAAATGGAATCCATGATTCCACATTCCTACAACCTTCTGATGGTGGGTATAAACTACCGCACCGCACCCATTGACCTGCGCGAAAAATTTGCCGCGGGCACGCAGCAGACGCGGCAGATACTTGGCCGTCTGAGGACAGATTTTCCTCATGCTGAATTTATGCTGCTTTCCACGTGCAATCGGGTGGAACTTTACAGTGCCGCTCCGGTTGGCAAAGGCATATCAGACCAGGCACTGGTTGACCAATTGGCCGCGATTGGCGACGTGCCCGCCGAAACGTTAACGCCGCATGTTTACACCCGCCAAAATATTGAAATGGTGGAGCAACTGTTTCGTGTGGCAAGCTCGCTGGATTCAATGGTGCTTGGCGAGACACAGATTCTGGGCCAGGTGCGCGATGCGTACCAAATTGCCTGTCAGATGGATTCAGTTGGCACGATGCTGCATGCCGTTTGCCAACGTGCGCTGGCGGCGGGCAAGGATATCCATGAAAACACCCGTCTTTCTGAAGGCAGAACATCGGTGGCCGGGGTTGCGGTGGAACTGATCGGTGAGGTATTTGATTCGCTGGTCGACAAAACCGTGCTGGTGATCGGTGCCGGCAAAATGGCCGCCATTATGCTTAAACACATCATGAGCCAACAGCCGCGTCGGCTGCTGGTATCAAACCGCGATTCGCAGCGCGGGCTGTCGCTGGCCCAGCAATGTGGTGCCGATCGCGTGGATTTTTCCAGGCTTGACGACGGCTTGGTGCTGGCGGACGTGGTGCTTACCGGTACCAGCGCCCGCGAACCAATCATTACATCAGCCCGGCTTAAAAATCTGCTTCGGGCACGTCAATACCGCCCGCTGTTTATCATCGATGTCGCTGTGCCACGCGATGTGGAAGAAGATGTTAGCAAGTTGCCCAATACGTTTCTGTATAATGTGGACGATCTGAATCAAATATCCTCCCAAACCCGCCTGCAGCGCGGCGGCGAACTGGAAAAAAGCAATCAGATCATCCGGCGGCATGTGGAAGAATTTATTGCCTGGCTCAGCGCCCGCAATTCCGGGCCAATCGTGAAGGCCCTGTATCAGCAATGCCGAGAAATCAGCGACCGCGAATTGATTCAGGTGTTTGCTGACCATCCGGAATTAACCGTCCAGCAGCAGGAAGCCATAAAAAAATTCGCCCACCGTCTGGTTGGCAAAATACTCCATACGCCGGTGACGCAACTGGGCAACCACGCCGTTGTGGATCGGCGACTGCAATTGGCCACCGCTGTTAAAGAATTATTCCGTCTGACGGATGAAGCCGCCAAAGCCGCGGATAACAACGAATCTGGAAATGCATAAATATTTCAGCCGAGCGGCGTCCGATCCAAATTCTTGCCTCCGGCAATGCCATTCCAAGGTGCATCAACCGATGCCGCATCACCAAAGCCATCATCCAACCTCATCTGCCAATTTCAGCGGACATATATTAGGCCCAACGCGTAGTCCGCACCCAAAGTACGAATCACGTAGCCGACTTATCGATGCGCCGGTGCGGCGTTAAGTGCACGCGGAAAGAATCTGCGGCATCGCGAGATTACTAAAATGCGCTGCCACGAAGAGCAAGGAGCATTGGCATGGAAGCGGTAGCAATCACCGATGATTTGTGCTATTTTCAGGGCCGACTTGACCCATGCAATGGGTATTTGGTGCGTCATAAACGTACCCACGTTCTGACAATCGCGATTGTGGCGGTGACCGGAACCGCGGCACCCGATGGCGTAAGCCATAATCAGGAAGCATTGGTGTTTAACCATTTTATTGCTTCGAAACTTGTGCCTGCGTGCTGGGCCAGAGGCTACCATGTGTTCACCGTCAATCAACATGCGGCTTTTCAGGACTCCATGGGTCTGCCCAGCTTCCGTCACATGCCCGATCAGGTGCATCCGGACATGTACGGATACAAGCGCATGGCAAAGGTATGGCTGAAGGGGATTCTGGCGATTCTCCGTAAACATGGACGGTAACACGGTTCGGCATTAAGCCTCATAATGAGAAAATAAGCATGAAAATCTGCCCGGCATTGAGCTTTGCTTTCATGATTCTGTCAACTTCTACGGCCACCATGGCCAAAAATGTAAAAACGGAGCACGTGGGTAATCCACGCGATGCTGCCGCACTCGGAGCGCAGGTTCAAAAGGCGTATGATAATGGCGCGCGGGTCATCTTCATCAATCCCGGTATCTACCACCTTCCGGCCGTCGGCCATCCCACCTTTGATTTGAGGCGATGGCAAAATGCCTCCATCGTCGCGTATCACGTAACGCTGATCATGCGGGTAAAAAATGCGGGCACGTGCTTTGAACTCGATCACTGCCGCAATGTTACCATTGAAGGGCCTCTCATATCGCAGACGCAGGTGACTTTTTGTCAGGGTCGCGTTTTATCTGCCGGACACAGCAAAGGGGGCGCTTACGACTGCGTCTGGCGGCCCGATGTGGGCTACCCATTTCCCAGGATCAGCAGCCGAGCCTTTCCGCGGGGCTTCGATGTGGTTGACGGACGCACCAGGCACCTTCGCGTCGGCAGCGGCGACATCTGGGCCAACAAAGTCTCGGCGGTCGGGGCCACTGCATTTAGATTGACATTCCGGCTGCCGCATCCGGAATTCAAAGTCCGTGACTTTCTTGTGGCGCGCTATGGCAATGCGTATCAGAAAGTTCGGCTGGATCGAAGCCGTCATTGCACCATTAAAGATATCACGATGATGCGTAATGGTTTTGCACCGATTTTTGAAGATGGTGGCGGTGCCAATCGCATCATAGGTTGCCGATGGGTGCTTGGTCCCAAGCCGGCCGGCGCACGCACCCGGCCCGTGGTTACCAATCAGGCGGATGGATTTCACTGCGTCAATGCCTATCCCGGGCCGACGTTGGAAAATTGCGTTATGCACGGCGTATTTCTTGATGACTGCATTGCCATCCACGGCGAATTTCAAACTGTCCTGGCGGTAAACGGGAATCATCTGGTGGTGGATGACAACCGCAACGCGGATTTAGCAGTGGGGCAGCCCATACAGATATCATCCATACATGGCTTTTTTGCCGACTCGACGGTGCTTGCCATCCACCGATTTCAAATTCACAATCATCGTCAGGAGCAATTTTACGATCGCGTCAAGCCTCTTGGTGGCGCAGGTTCGCCGCATAACCGCCCGGCCATTGGGTGGTGGTTGAGTCGCATTCGAATTGCGGCACCATTGCACGTTCCGCTGGGCGCATATGTCACCAACCCGCTGCGTTGCGGTACCGGCTATAAAATCATTGGCTGCCACATCGGCGATACGCGATCACGTGGTATGCTGCTTAAGGGAAGTGACGGGCTGGTCGAGGATAACGTGGTGCGTGGCTGCGGAATGGCAGCCATCTCGATTGGCCCTGAGGTGTGGTGGCGCGAAGCAGGGTATGTGCACGGGGTGACGGTAATCAATAATAAGTTAATTCGGAATGGTAAATCCGGCCCGGGCGGTTTTTTTTCTGCCATATTTATCCACGGGCACGGCGCTATCGGTAATTCAGATATCCACATTGAGCAGAATGATTTTAAGTCCAATTTTTCAGGCGCCATCTGTGTGCAGTGGGCAAAGGACGTCCGCATAGAGCGCAACCGCCTTGCTGCGCCGTCCCAACCTGCATTCCCGGGGGAACCGCCGCAGCCGGCGATCATGGCCGATCACTCGAGGTCTGTCGCGACCCGGGGCAACCATCTGGTCAATGCGTCGCACTTTGCCAATCCCGCGGTGGTTATAAAACGGTGAACTATTCATCCAAAGGCAATTCGCGCATAATGTGGAGGAAATTGTGCCCAGTCGAGATGCATGTGATATGGTGCAGCGAGGAGACCCGGTAAATGAAATGGCCTTTATCGATTGGTATTGGTGCGCTCATGTTGCTGGCGGGGTTGGCGGCGGGGAAATCCGCCTGGCACCCCGCGCCATGTCGGCTCATGAGTCGGTGGGCTCACCGGGTGCGCCCTGGACATGCATGGACGCACTATCCCAGGCCACAAATGCGACGATCAGTGTGGAAAAACCTCAACGGTCTGTGGCATTATGCCATCACCTCGCGGCATCAGCTCCATGCGCCCAAACAATGGACAGGCCACATTCTTGTGCCATTTTCAATTGATTCTGCTCTCTCGGGCGTAGGCAAAATCATGCTGCCCAGCGACTGCATCTGGTACCATCGATCATTTTCCATCCCTGCGGACTGGCGTGGCAGGCAGATCCTGCTGCACATTGAGGCTGCCAACTGGGAATCGTGGATATATGTGGACGGCCACCTTGCTGCACGGCACCGCGGTGGCTATTCGCCCATCACGGTTAATGTTACGCCCTATCTAAATGCGTCGGAACGTCATCGGATTAGCGTCCGGGTGTGGGACCCGGCTGGCGAACTTTTTGAACCTCGTGGCAAGCAGGTGCTGCGTCCATCAGGAATGTATTTTACCGAGTGCAGTGGCATCTGGGGAACAGTCTGGCTTGAACCCGTCAATGCAGCCCATATTAAATCACTGGTGATCGTGCCGCACGTCAGGCAAAAACTCTTTGATGTTAAGGCGGATGCCAGTGGCGCAGGTGCCGGACTGACCATGCGTGTTACGCTGCAGAATAAGAATAAAACAATATCAACAGGTATGGGGCGGGTCGGCCAATTCATCCGTCTCGATGTGCCACATCCTCATTTGTGGATGCCGCGGTCGCCATTTCTATACAGCGTGCACATCGCGCTTATTCGGCATCGGCATGTCGTGGACCGTGTGACAAGTTACGCGGGGATGCGATCCGTCACGATTGGTCCCGGCACAGGCGGCCACACGCAGATATTAATCAATGGAAAGCCAATCTTTCAGCGTGGGCTGCTCTACCAGGGATATTGGCCGGCGGGACTTTATACGCCTCCGGGTGATCGTGCGATGGCATACGACATCCGCACAGCCAGGCGTATGGGCTTCAACATGTTCCGCGTACATCAAATCGTTGAACCACGGCGCTTTTATTATCTGGCAGATCGCATGGGCCTGCTTATCTGGCAGGACATGCCCGCAGCGTGGCCGCCGGGGCGTCGCGGCCTGACACATGCTCAAATTCGCAGGCGGATACTGGCCGGCGGCAATTGGGGTGCCATCGGCCCGATTCCCTCCGCCGAACGCAGAGAGTATCGCCGCGAACTTACCGCCATGATCCATGAATTACGCAATGATCCATCGGTCATTGTGTGGACGCCATTCAACGAGGGCTGGGGCATTCATAATGTGCCGGGAATTGTTCATCTGATTCGGCATATTGATCCTTCGCGCCTCATCGATGCCGACAGTGGTGTTAATGTGAATCCAATTTATAAAAATTACTATCGGATTCCAGGCAACATTGTGGATATCCATCATTATCCCGGGCCTCGGGCCATCGCTCCGTCGCGCACACAGGCCGCCTCAGCGGGGGAGTGCGGTGGGGTGTGGTACCCGGTCATAGGGCACTATTGGCCTCGAGCACCCATAAACCGCCCCTTCAGCCGCCAAGCGGCCCTGGCCCGCTACCGGAAAGACTGGCAGGAGGCATGGGATCTGCGGCGGCATCTGGGTATTTCCGCCATCGTGTTTACCGAGCTGATGGATCAGGAACAGGAAATTGGCGGCTTACTAACATATGATCGAATACCGAAATTTCCAATCAAAGCGATTCGGCGTATTACACTCAACCGGTAATCCGCAAGCCAATGGGTCTAACCATCATGGCGTGGTCAGCTGGGGCGCTATCTAACGACGAAGTCTACTTTGAAACGGCCTTGATACGCTTAACGGTCACCGTCCAGCCTGCATCGGCGGGCGGTGGAGAAATATGAAACGAATGATGCATCGGCTTATTGATGATAATTTTTGAAAACACCGCTGTGGTCGGCGTACCGTCAGGATCAACTCGCCGAATCATAACGGGCAACTTCAGCTGTGTATTGATAACAAATGTGAGTGATTCAAAGGTGAACGCCTTCGGGTCTTTGGGTTTCAGTTTTATCGCTATCGCGTGAACAGGCTGATGTTTCACCTTAACGACTTTGACATCGAATTCGCGCAGCACCGTCTCCGGGCGCTGACCGATTGGAATCGGTATCGGGCCTTGGCCAAGTTTAAGCGGGTTGAAATGAGTGCCGGGACGGGCGATTTCAATTTTCCGGTAAATTTTGGCCGATCCATTGCGGTCAATCAACCATCGTCCGTCAAACACGATGTCGTGGTTGGCGTGATGCCGCGCAATGGCTCCGTCAACTGCCAGAATGCTGAAGTGAATGTCAAAACGCGTCCGGTTGTGCTTCGTACGCTGGTACCACAGGCGTCCAATGTTGATGTCGGTCTCACCGGACCGCAAATGGTTTACAGTAACGCGAACCGCAGCCCGAAAATCATGAAGCGTTTTACCACGCTGATAAAGCATATTAAGTAATCGCATCACCTGGGGGTTGGCGGCGGAAGTGCGTATGACCGATGGTTTGGCTGGCGGCGGGCTGGCGGATGCCGCACTGCTGAGCCAGACTGGCGCTAAGCTCATCGCCATTGCCGCAGCTAAGACCATATTGCGTTTCGCCGCAATGCGCGATCTGGAACAATGATCACACCATGACTTTTTCATTCCCTGCATCACGATGCCCTCCTCATAGCCACCGCGTAGCGGTCTGGCTCCACAACCAAAGAAGGCATATCTTCCAGCGACTGGATATGAAAGTCGGCATCGTTGGCAAAATGTGGCAGCGGTTCAGCAGGTTCCACCAAGAGAACACTCTGCACACCGGCGGCCTGTGCGGCCTGAATATCGAAAATATAGTCGCCCACCATCAGGGCACGATCCAGCTCCACGCCCAGCCGACGAGTCACCCTCCATATGCTTTCTGGGTGGGGCTTCATGGGGGTATCATCGCGGCTGGCGATGTGGTCAAATTCCAGTGAATGGCGACCCAGAATGATATCCACGCTGTGCCGACTGTTACGAGACAGTAGTGCAGTCCGGATGCCCATTGATTGCAGGCGGTAGAGCGTGGCTTTGGTACCGGCACGTAATTCTGAAGCCAGGGCCCCCTCATGTTCAAATTGGTGAAGGGCCGCCCACGCGGCAGCCTGCCGGTCCGCAGGAAGCGTGGCAATCCATTCCAGCACGGGTTCGCGCAGCTCGATGCCCAGCCGCTGGCGCAAATCGTCAAAATTGAGCGCATCAATGGTCAGCGTGCCGTCCATATCAAAAATTACGAGGTCAAAATGTCGTCGTACGCTCATGCGCAGGATTATAGCCCCAATTCGTGATGATAGCGGTACCGGCTTTGACGCATCGCGGACAGAGCGCCCGCGTCCCTGTGCGTTTTGACCGTTGGGTGTCTGGTCAGGCAGGTGGTGCTTCAGGTTGAAGTTACCGTTTGAAACGGCACCGGCGATTTACAACAAATGCCACGACACCTGCAGTACGCTTCCCACTTTAAGCCGCAGGGGGCGGTTTAATGTGATCACCACACGGTTATTAACGACAGCACTCAGGACGCTGACATTTTTACCGTCGTATGAGACCCGCAGATTCTTAAGCGGTGCGTCCCCTTCCACCGTTGAAAGCCCGATGGTCAATTCTGAAAGCGCGAGCTTGCCAGCCCGATGGACAATGCGATGGACGCGCTTTGTGCCTGCAGTCTGGGCGAAATATTCGCCCCACCCGGCCGCCGTGCAAAACAGTGAACGATGGTCCAACGGTGAAATTCTCGGTGAGAATCCAAGCGACCGCCGAACGGCATTCCATCGAAAACCCTGCAGCCCCAACAGCACCGTCCAGACACTCAGCGCGCGAAAATAATGATCGCCGCATTCAATGTGATTCCATGGTGCCCTGCGGTGGACATACCGGTCATATACGTCGGTCGTTACCGTAACGGCAAGATCAGTTTGGTCCAGATAAGCAAGGGACGAGGCAAACATATACTCCATGCCGGTCCACGGCCCGCTCCATTGCCCTTCTCCCTCCGGTGTGCCGCCGTAGGGCCAGAATCCATTGATGTAGGCAATGCCATCGTGTGGATTTACATACGGCATGCCAGGACGTGTATGCTGGCGGCAATAATGAAACACAGCTTCATTGTGCTTCAGGACATGTTCTCTGGGCAAGATTTCGCCCAGGTCGCAGAGATCAGCAAACCATTGCCCGACCGTTCCTGCCAGAAGAATGCCGGTGTTTTGCGTTCCGGTCCCAATGTCGCGGGCCATTTGGTAATAGTGCCCGTTCCACAATTCCTTCTCAAAGTTCTGTCTCCCTTTGTCCAGCCAAAGGGTGTAATTGGCTTCAATGTCGCGATCGCCGAGAATTTGAGCCATGCAGATGCCCGCAGCCAATCCCGCAAGCCAAATGCTTGATACATACGAAGTTGTGCCATTCATAGGCCAGCCGTCAAAGGTACAGTCGGCACCGTGATCATCAGGCAGAAAATCTTTGTTTTTATCCGTGCGCTGGTCATAAGCCATCGCCCTGGTGATCACGGGCCACATGTCGCGCAGGTAGGCATGGTCGCCGGACCAGAGATAGTCCCGGTACACCATCAGCGCAAAGGCGGGCATGAGATCAATTTTGTACCACGCATCGGGATGTTCAAAGGTGCCGGGGAAAAAGTGCGGCATTTCGCCATCAGGTTTTTGATGTCGGGCGCTGAGCCGCATGGAAGTTTTTTGTTGATGTGGAAAGAGCAGCGAAATGGGGTTGGATCCGTAAAAGGCTACGTCAAGCGTTTGCAAGCCGCAGCATGCCATCCCTTCCCAGACGGCGTAGGTACCATCTTTTACCCACCATGTCTCTTTGCTGAGAGTCGTAAGCTGGGCGTTGATGGCGTCTTTTACTTTTGGTGGCATGGAACTGGCATACAGCGCATCCTGAAAGCTGCTGGTCTGATGAAATAAATCAACATGGCGCGATGCCATTTCACGCGCTACCTGCAACGAATTATCAAACCATCGGCTGTAGATGTGCCCCAGAAAATTGGCGTTGCGCGAGTAGTCATATTGATTGGGAAAATGCCAGGTCAGAATAAACGTCACCTTGTGCGTTGTGCCCGGTGCCAAATAAATGGTGGATGCAAGCGCTGCATTGCGTGGTTCTTCCGGAGGCACATTCTCGCTGACAAGGGTGCCATGCTCTTCAAAGCTGCGCCAAAATGCGGACAGATCGCGCCATTGGGCGGCGGCCAAAGCCGCAGGCGAAAGCACGGAAAGTGTCATGTCGCCGCTGGTGGCGTCAAATGGATCAACCCCAAAGCCCGGGTTGAAAGTGGCGTTCGCCAGGTGGGCGAGAATAGCCGCATAAAACATGGGAATTTGTGTCCACTGCCTTGGGGGCCAACCTCCGCCAACCGCGCAGGCCCAGACTGCCGTGCGTCCCCTGCCATATCGCCCGGTTATAAGCAATGGGGCACCGTCTACCGTCTCAATGAGCACGTTGGCACCGCGTTTCAGGCTTTTAATTCGGTTATAGCCGCCGAGGGTTTCGCTTTCAGGCGACCCGAGAATAAAATCGGCCTTCTCGGCGAGATTGATGCGGGTTGAATGATTAATTGTGTCGATTGAATCGCAAAAGTTTACCGGGAGCGCCTCCTCGATGGCCGTACCATTCAGGTGCCCCCAACGGGTATTGCTGTCGCCATAAAAAGCATCCCATCCACCGGTGACAAACAGGCCAACGCCCGCTTGCACCGCTTCACGAATGAGATTCATATTGGCGTCCCCAAGCGTGGTTCGGGTGTGTGGAATTTCTCCGAGCCAAATGACGTCGTAGTGCTGGGCCAGTTCTCTGGCGGTAGAAAACGGTAATTGGATCCGCCCTGATGTGACATCTACGCTCATGTCAAACGTCAGATCCTTCGTGCTGTCCAGCACCTCTTTTACTCTGGCCGGTATGGATTCAATCAGAGCCAGAACGCGGATCGGCTTGCTGACGGAGGATGGCCGAGAATCCACGCGCCCGTACATGTGAACGGCCACCATGGACGGGTCTCGCCGCAGCCGGTTTTCCGTTCCGGTCCAGCCATTGCTCAATCCAACGCCATTTCGCATGCTGGAAAGCACCGTGGCTTGCACCGTTTCTGAGGATCGATTTGTCAGTTCAAATGTAAATATTGCTGCCGGAAACCCGGACTCGCGCGGCTTATGCGGTATGAATGGTGACCATGCTGTCAGCGAGACATCCAGTGGCAGATCGGGCTCCTGGTAGCGCAACCGGGCAATGGGTGCGCGGCCCTCATAAGTGATGTTTTTGACCGGCTGCCCGGGGTGACGGGTGCGACGAATCGCTTCTAACCGGCGCGTGACCGGTGCCCGGCCATTTACCGCGGTACGAATGGCAAAAAAAGTGTCCGGCAAAACCAGCCTCTGCCCCCAGTTGTTGAATATCTGCCATTCATACATGGCACCGTCTGCCCGCAGTTCAAATGTCCCCGCGCCCATGCCGCCTAATGCAATGCCTGATGCCATCGGTGGATGAAACACAATGGTGCGACCGTCCGGCCCACGTAATTCAGCACCGATCTCCTCCGCGTGAGCAGCGGCTGTGGCGCAGGGTGGAGGAATGACCATCATTGCCGCCGACCCAGCGGTCAATACCTTTAGAAAACTGCGTCGTGACAGATCAGCGTTATTTTGAGTGATGTCAGGATTCGGCATGTTCCTCAGACTCCAACTGTGGCGATTCGGAAAGCGTCGCATGTAACGCGAAAAGCTTGTGGGAGATTAAGGCCGACGCAGCGCTGCCGCAAGACGCGGTACTTCCAGAGTCGATCTTGAAGGGCGGCTGTGAATGAATTTTAAATCGATTCCACGCAGTTTAATATTCTGCATGGCCACGGGCTGCCTTGCCGCGGCCGCTGGGCCAGGTGCAGAACTTTATCATGGGTGGGGTGCCGCAGGGAGAAAATAACTTTTGCTGCATCAACGTTACAATGTGGAGACGATGTTGACTTTGGTTGCCGTGATGGAGGCTTTTTAAGGAGCTTTGCTGATGGGACGTAGAGTCACCTTAATGGTGGGATTGCTGTCGCTATTAGCAGCATCGGTATCCCGTGGAGAGGTGCCGCGTGGAGCGCATGTTTTTGGGTACATGATTGTGCCTATTGCTGGTCGAGTGCCAAAAAAATATGATGCGGGCTTTTCGATCTACACTGCCGCATGGCCAATCTTACTCCGGTATCCGGGGCACCAATTTGATTCCGGCCTTGTTGGCACATGGATGCGGGCACAATATGCCGGCAAGCCACCTCTACATCTGTATTCCGATATAGAGGGTGGGCTTGGGTGGTGGAATAGCACGAGATTTCCGACGGCGGCACCGAAGTTTCACATGGGTGGGGTGGCGTATAATTTTCATGCCATCGCCGATGGACCGGACAATGGGGCCGGAAATTGGCAGCGACCGCGCGGTAGATATGGCGTTGCCCAGCTAAGCCCGTGGCTGCTGTTTCCGCCTGACGGGCTTACCCTTAAGCCCGGCGTAGATGGGCAGCTTTTTGGCTACGGCTATTTTCCGCTGCCGCTTACCGATCCGCAGCCCACTACCGCGGGTAAATCCATCCCGATGGGGAATCACTGCTGGACACTTTTTCTTAATACTCGCAACTTCAAGGGCCCAGTCTGTTTTTTCACCCCCTATTTTTGGAACCATCCAGCCATCAAGCATCCGCGGCTGATTGGCAAACTGCTTGATTCGCGATGGTCAAACCCCAATAAGGCGTTCCAGATGGAAACGCATTATCTGCCGGCTGCCATCAGTCGGGTGGGGGGGCGTACCTACGCTCGCCTTGGGAAGGTGTCGTTCCCATCAAATGATCAGGGAAAAGCCACCGTTCTGAGCCAACTGGTCTGTTACAGTCGCCGAGCGATGTGGGATCCTGTAAAGGCTTGGTTTCATGGTGGCCCGCCAGCCAGTGGTCAATTAAGTTTACACCATGCATTCATTGAACATTTCCGGCCGCAACTCTGGTCAACTTGGAAACTTTACAGCCTCGGCACGCCCAAGCCGGAGCGTGCCAAATTGCCTTGGAATCTTTTCGCCCGGGCGTTTTGTTTCAATCCAGCGTCCTATGGTTTTGCGTGGAACAGACAACTGGTGCACAAGGGACCCGATGGGTATTGGGCTTTGCTGCCACGATATTACGAATTAACGCACCACGGCAAGAAGATCATGTGGCGGCCTGAAGCCAAAGCCGACGTTCCGGACGCAACAGGATTGAAGAGTATTAAATTTTATCCAGCACGAAGGCGTCCGCCACGCCCATACACCACTCCTGATGGTCGCAACAGCCCATTTAGAAATCCTGGCCCGGCTGCTGGACCGTATTACGCCCGATTGAGTGATCATTCAGTGGTTACCTATTACTGGTATCGCTTTGAAGATCAGCCCGCCCTTTTGAATGCTGACTTGACGAGGGCGGAACGGCGCAAAATGCAGATGCGTTTTGACATGCTTGAACGCCGCTGGACAAAAAACCGGCCATATCTGCCACCGCCGACGCATGGCACTCTCGCCGATCTTGACCCGGCACAAATTGTTACGCCGCCCAAACGCCTGGCCATCGGTTACGTGCCGATTGCCGTCCGGCAGCAATGGGCCGCTGGGCCTATTAAAAATCGATGAGGCGACCGGCCGCAGGAAGCCAATGGCCAAGCAGGCAATCTTCAGATATGTTCCGGCTGGACGCGTTGATAACCCGGCAGGAATGGTGCCATACCATGTGGGAAGATTAATCGGTATAGCTTGATTTGAGAACCAAAATGAGGTGGCATGATGGATTCAGCCGTGCGGAAATGGAACCATCTTATGATGCAGCGTCTGGTGGGTGCAGTGCTTTTTATTGCGGTGGTGTGTGGCTGTTGCATGGCGCAAGCTGCTGATTCATATTTTGTAAACACCCATTTGATTGCCGGACCTTCCCCGATTGCCGAGCCTTATTCATATCTGCATGGTGGTCGGTTCACGGGGCCGGCCGTGGCGCTTTCGCCGGATCCCTTGGTGCGTTATCGCTGGCGACATCCCGAGGCGGGCAGTGCGCTGCAATATTATCTGTTGCGTCCGATTGCGGTTGCTACTCCAACGCCACGAGCTTTCAGTGGGCTTAACTCAGCCTGTCATTCCGCATGCGATGTAACCGTGAGGGGTGCCGGTACTATGCGCTTCGATTTCGGCTCGGAAAGCGCCGGCTGGCTCGAATTTGACAGCCCTGATCTTACCGGCAAAGTGGAAATGGGCGTCAGCGAATTCAATGCGTCGGCTGCGGAGACGAGCAAATTCAGGTGCATCGGCGTGCCCCAGCGTGTGGGCGATACTTATCGTCTGAAACTTAATCCGAAGTTTTATGAGGGCGTGCGTTTTGGATGGATTTACATCCGGTCGTTCTCAGGGCAACCTTGGCACATAACGCAGGTTCGCCTGGTTTGCCAGATCAAGCCAACCAACTATAACGGGTCTTTTGCATGCAGCGATCCAATGCTGACGCGCATCTGGTATACCGGTGCCTACACGGTCAAACTGAACCTGCTTAAATCTTACCTGGGTGCCATTTTAATGGACCGCGGTGACCGGATGTCCTGGACGGGCGATGCCCACATCGCCGAGTACACCGCAATGGTGGCGTTTGGTGATTGGGGATTCATAAAAAAAATCTGGATTTGACCGCCAAAAACAGCAACGGAATTGCCAGCTATTCGCTTTATTGGGTACTGAGCCTGCTGGATTACTATCAATACTCGGGGAAGAAGGCTGAGTTGATCAAGTTCATTCCAAATGTGCAGGCCAAGCTGTCCCTCGCAGCAGCGATGTTCAGTAAACCCAACATTGGGTTTTATGGATGGGACGACCGTCTTGGCGGTGGTTTTGAAGATGCTGACTGCCATGAAGCCCGCGAAGCTTACCGCATGCTGTTCATTGAAACGTGCCGGCGTTTTGCCCATGCTATGAAGACGATCCATCGATCCAGGTTGCAGAAGAAGTACAACCAGATGGCGCTGAAATACATCGCGCGGATCGAATCCCAACCCGATTGGATATCCCACGTAGGTATTTTTGCGGCGTCAGATGCCATCAATGGTGGGGTTCCAGACATTGCCCAGTCACGGTATTTATATCGCCATGTGTTTTCCAACCCCGTAGCACGCATTTCGTTTTCTCCATTTAATGAATATTTTATTATAAGAGCCATGGGGAAACTGAACTGGACCGATCAGGCGCTGCAGACGGTTCTGGAGGACTGGGGTGGGCAGATCAGGTATGGTGGCACAACATTTTTTGAGTGTTATTGGCCGTCATGGAATGCCGTGATTTCTAAAAATGGTCCGATTCCATCATGCCAGGCGGGACCCACCAGCCTGTGCCACCCCTGGAGCAGCGGCTGTACTACGTGGCTTACGCAGTATGTGGCGGGCGTTCGTCCAACTGGGCCGGGGTTTGCTACCGTGGATATCGCACCACATATGGGGCGATTGTTGACCAGCGTGTCGGCCACTGCGCCTACACCGCATGGCGCAATTTACGCCAGTTTCAACGTGATAAGCGGACGTGCCAATGTAAATATACCTGCCGGAGTCGTTGCTCGTATCGCGATACCCAAAGCGCACCGCGTTGTAACCAGTATAAGTGTGAATGGAAAGCTGGCGTGGTGTGGCAGGTTTTGCAGTGTTAAAGGTATTGCTGCGGCCAGCAATGGGCGCAGAAGGATTTATTTTGTCGGGGTTCGGCCGGGGCGTTATACGTTTACGATCTCATATGCTGGCCACCCGCGTAAATACATTCCGCGGGCACTGGTTTATCCGGTGAAAGTGGTTGGCCAGGATGTCAGCACCAGCGGCAACTGGGGTGGTGTCTTCGGTAAGCACGGTTATGTGCTGTTCGATTACGACGGAGTTGGAAAGTCGAAAGAGCATCTGCCGAGTTATGTCCAATCGGTAACCTGCAAGTTTGAATACAACACTCAATGGCCGGCGCACGAGGATGATCCGCGGGCCTTGGCACCCAACCCGTACAATAAAGGCCAACGTGTTGCCGGCACAGTCCATTCCGGTTCAACCTCATGGGCAGGGACTATGGTCATAAACATTAAATTAAAGCACCCCCGCAACTTCCAGTTGGCCATCTACGCTGTGGACTTTGATCGCAAGGCAAGGCGCGAAGCGGTGGAAGTGCACGATTTACCAAGCCTGATTTTGGCCGCACCGGTTCAGGTCATTTCCCACTTTCAAAACGGAAAATATCTTGTTTTTGATTGTCATGGTTCGGTTCGTCTGCGTGTCGATGGCATTCGTGGCCCCAATGGCATTGTCAGTGGACTCTTTTTTGATCGGCCCGGGGAGTGGTCCGCCGTCCCGAAATAATGAAGTCGCTGGCGACGGCATTTGCGCTTCATCCCCTGGTACGTCACCGCCGCTGGACGGTGCCACCGTGCAGGCACCATGAGCGGTATGAACGGTGGTGCCTGACTCAATTTCCATGCTCCACGTCGGCGTGTATAATGGGTGGGAGTTGACTACTACCGGTTGTGGCGTGGGTGTATTTTTGGTCAACGGGTACACTTTAGATTGTGCGCCCTGCTTGGAAATAATCACGGCCGGTGGTCGGCGTCGCCTGAAGATCAGTTGTCCCCTTACGATCGACCGACAAGGAGGTCAGTCCTTTGAAATTACTTTCGCTTGAAGTGGCAGGATTTAAATCCTTCGCGGATCCAACCGTGTTCCAATTTGATTCGGGCATCACTGGTATTGTGGGCCCCAATGGTTGTGGCAAATCCAATGTAGTGGATGCCGTTAAATGGGTGCTGGGTGAAATGTCGGCCAAAAGCCTGCGCGGTGATGGCATGCTGGATGTGATCTTTAATGGTTCATCCACCCGTAAGCCCCTTGGCATGGCGGAAGTGTCGCTGGTGTTCAGCAATGAGGATCGGCGGCTGCCGGTGGATGAGGCGCAGGTAAAAATTACGCGTCGGCTGTACCGTGATGGCACATCGGAGTACTTGGTTAATAATCGCGATTCGCGTTTGCGCGACATCCGCGAAATGTTTCTGGATACCGGCGTAGGGGTGGATGCCTATTCCCTCATTGAGCAGGGGCGGATCAGCGCACTGCTGGAAGCCAACAGCATTGACCGTCGCGAGATATTTGAAGAGGCAGCGGGAATATCACGTTTCAAGGCACGCAAAAAGGAGGCCTTGCGCCGGCTGGAAAAAACCGACCAGAATCTGGCACAAACCCAGTTGGTGCTGGATGAGGTGCTTAAACAGTTGCGTAGCGTCAAGGTGCAGGCAGGTAAAGCGCGTAACTACAAAGAATATGAATCCAGGCTCAACGAGCTGCGCCGGTCGCAGTCGCTGTATGAATTTCATCAGATGCATCATCGCCTGACGGATTTAAATAATCAGCATGCCGATGCGGTTGATCTGCAGGCCGCCACCCGCCGCGAACATGAATCCCGTCAGGCAGCGCTGAGTGATCTGCAAATTGAATTTGGTGCGGTGCAGGATTCAGTACGGCAGGCTGAGCGAGCCTTGGCACATGCCGAAAGCACCCAGCAGTCATTGCTGCAGCAGGCCGATTTTGCCGCCCGGCAGCATCGACAATTGCAAGACCAGCGGCGCATGCTGGTGGAGCGGCGGGCCGACATTGAAGCTCGGCTGACCGGGCTGACCACCGCCATTGATGTTCAGAGCCGGTCCATGGCCTCGGCCGAGGCACTGCTTGCCCAGACTCAGGCCAATCAGAAGGCAGCGGCGGCCGAACTGGAAACCGAAAACGCCCGCCTGCGTGAAATTATAAATAATTCGGAAAAGATGAAGGTGGAAGCCGTGGATTTGCTGCGGCAGGCGGCTGTGCTGCAGAATCAGCTCTCCGGGTTGGAGGTACAAAAGCAGACCATTTCCCGCCAACTTGACTCATTGACATCCCGTCGCGAGATCATCATGCAGCGTCAGCACGCAGCGCTGGTCGAAATGGAAACCCTTGAGAGAGAAAAGCTGGCGGGTGAAGCGCGGCTTGGCGAGGACATGGCCCAGATTAACCGCCTGGAAGCCGATCGGACCAGCAATAATCAGATGCAGACGGCCGTGAGCCAGAAATTGTCTGCGGCCCGTGAAATGCGTTCATCGCTGCTGAGCCGCACGCATGTGCTGCAGGAACTTCAGAGCCGTCGGGAAGGGATGGCCGCACCCATCAAGGAGATACTTAAGCAGCGGGAGGCTGGTGCCGGTTATCACCAGTTACGCGGGATTTTGTCAGATTTGATCGATGCCGACTTGGATAATGCCAAGCTGGTGGAAGCCGCTCTGGGGGATTATGCCGGCAGCCTGGTATTTGATTCCATCGGTATGCTTGGTGACGACTACGAAAAACTTCGCGGCATGGCGGGACGGATCCACATCTGGCTGCTTGATCAGATACCGCCGACATCGGTCGAAGAAAACTCGCAATCCATCGCTGCGACCCATGATCAGGCCGGTGATGCCGGCACGCCACCCACAGACGATTTACCGTGCGTGCTCAATTTTGCCCGCTTTGCAGATGACTTGCGTCCTTTGGTCCAGGCAGTGCTGGGCCATACGCTGGTGGCCCATGACTTAACGCAGGCGATGGCGCACCGGCAAAACCATCCTGGATTCAGCTATGTGTTAAGCAGCGGCGAATTGCTGCGCCCTAATGGTTTATTAACAATCGGTAAAGGGGGGCAGGTGGCCGGAACGATCGCCCGCCGAAGCGAGCTGGCGCATCTGGCACAGCAATTGGCCACCTGCGAGCAGGAGGTGGCCCAGTGGCAGCAGGAACTCTCAGCCATTGACCAGAAAGCGGCCGAGTTTTCATCCATGTTGAAATCCCGCCGCGACCAGCACCTGCAGATGCAGAACGAAGCCGCCCGCACGGCGGCCAAATACGCATCGGTCAAACAGGAGGCAGATCGTCTGGCGGGTGAAATTCCGCTGCTGGACGTGGAACAGACTGGCTTGGAGCAGCAAGCCGAAAAGTGTTTGGCACAGCAGACCGAACTGCGGGCCAAAGCGGCGGAGATAGAGCAGCGGGCCCAGCAGGCGGAAATGGCAGCTAAGCAGTCGGCCGATGCAATTGAAAATCAGCGGCAGATTACCGCCAAGGTAGCGGAAAAAGCGACGGCGCTGCGCGTGGATATGGGGCGGCTGCAGGAGCAGCGGGCGGCAATTATGCGAGAATTGTCCAATGCTCGCCAGCAGTTGCAGGATTCGGCCAGCCGCCTGAATCAGGTGGATGTGGAAATGGTGGCCATTGACCAGCGTGCGCAAGAGACGCTGGATTCGGCCGAAAAATTCAAGCGCGATGCCGAAGCTTTGAAAACTGAAATTGACGGTCATCGAACGCGGGTAACCTCATGCAATGCCCGCCTGTCTGAGATATCGACCCAGCGGAGTGAGGCACAATCGGCTTTGGCCCAACTGCAAACGGAGCTCGATCAGGTATCGCGGCGCGTGCATGAGTTGTCATTGGCCCAGAACGAGGCATCCGTCCGTCTGGAGACATTGGTCGAGCGCACCAGCGAGGAACTGGCCTTTAATTTAATCGAGGCGCATGAAGGCTACGCCCCGCCCGAAGATGTCAATTGGGATCAGGTTAATGAAGAGATCAATGACCTTAGAGGCAAAATTGCCCGATTGGGAAATGTAAACCTTGATGCCGTAACCGAACTTGAAACATTGGAACAACGCGAGGCATTTCTGACGGCCCAAATGGCGGACATAGCCGACGCCAAAAAGCAGCTGGAAGATTTAATTGGCAAAATTAATGAGGATTCGCAGGTCCGCTTTGTTGAAACTTTTGAGGCGGTCCGCCGTGAATTCCAAGAGACGTTTCGGCTGTTGTTCGGTGGTGGCAAAGCCGATGTAATGCTTGAAAATCCGGACGATGTGCTGGAGTCTGGTATCGAGATTTTGGCGCGGCCTCCGGGTAAGGAGTTGCAATCCATTACGCTGATGTCAGGCGGAGAAAAAGCATTAACCGCCATCGCGCTGGTGTTGGCGGTATTTAAATCCCGTCCGTCGCCGTTTTGCATCCTGGACGAAGTGGACGCCCCGCTGGATGAAGCCAACACGGGCCGATTTGCCGCCATCATTCAGCAGTTTTTACAGCACAGCCAGTTCGTGGTTATCACCCACAATAAGCGAATGATGGCGGTGGCTGACCTGCTTTACGGCATCACCATGCAGGAACAAGGTGTTAGTCGAAAGGTGGCGGTGAAGTTTGATGGCAAGGCCAGGCTTCAGGATGACGCTGGACCGAGGGCCGACAAAGCTCAATCGAAACATTTGGTAGATGCCGCGCCCTGACGGTTTGCTCGCCCCACCGATTTGACCGATTTTTGCCTTGGGACACGGCCGTAGGATTCGCCTAAGATAGTTTGCTGACGCAGGTGATCATCCTGCGGCCAAAAGTGGCGTGGCATGGAAAGTCCTTCATGATTGACAAGGCATCATCTGCAAAGCGCAACCGTCGTTGGCTGGGGCTGGCGGTGCTGTTCTTGGTCGCGCTGTGCGTGCGGATCGAGCGGGCGCTGCTCACCACGGTGGTTAACCCAGATGCGATGCGATTTATCGCCCAAGGAAAAGAGTTTTTCATCAATCCGCTGATCGCAGTGCGCCGCGAGGTTTATGCCCCGCTGCAATCAATTGCAGGCACGCTGGTGCACGATTGGGTGATGGTGCATCTCGCTCACGGACGCATGTCGTGGATATATTCCATGCAGACTGTTGGCGTGGTCGCCGGTGCGGCAGTAGCACTGGAGATCTTTTGGCTTTCGCGCCGATTTGGCGCTCCGGCCTGGGCGGCGTACTGCGTATCCATCATCTGGATATTTGGCCGCAAAGCCGGTGCTTACGGTGCTGACGGTATATCTGATATGCTCTTTTTAAGTCTGCTGGGGTTGTCGCTTTTAACAGCGATGAAAACTGGCCTGCGCTGTCGCCCTTGGTATTGGTTGGCCGCGGGGGTATTTTCTGGTTTGAGCTACCTTACCCGCCCTGAGGGAGTGGCGGCGGTGCTGATTATGCTCTGGTCGCTGGCGATCTATCACGGTACCTATGTCCTGATGAAGTTGAAAAGCCATAACAGTCCCACGCCCTTGCCTTTGAGTAAACGCCGGGGCATTTTGCCCGCTGTCATCTCAGCAGGAATGCTGGTGGCAGGTTATCTGATAGTGGGATTGCCTTACATGGTCGCCATCGGCGGATTTACGCGCAAGAAAAAACTTGAGGTGATGCAGATGCCATCCCCGTCGCACTCCGCGTTGATGCGGCTGCTGCACAGTTCAGGGATGGGGCATCATATGGATATGGCGTTCATAGGGCCGTCGGCGTTTTTTCATCCGTGGATGTGGTTAAAAATCGGACAAGAAGTATTTGAAACATTCAGTCCGGCAGCATGTATTGTTTTATTGCTGGCGATGGCACTTTCGCCGCATCTTTGGGGACGGCGCCGGTGGCGGCCTGCGGTACTGGGCTGGGCAGGCCTGTGGATTATCGTCATGATATGGCTATTAAATATCGCCGGCTACCTGCATGGCCGGCACACTTTGGTACTGGTGCTTTTGCTGCTGCCGCTTTTAGCCCTTGGTCTGGATCGGATTGTCCATCGCTGGCGGGCTGCATTGCAAAGCGACTCTTGCCAAAAGGCATTGGACAGATGGCCGGTCTGGCTTAAAGAGCCGCGGCGTGCCAACCGGGCTGGCATGATATTGACAGCCGTGGTCTGCATTCCTGGTCTTGTTCATCTGGCCGATGCGCCTCAGCGCGGCATGCGCTTCATTGAAGATGGTGCCGCCTGGCTTAAGGCCAATGCGAGACATCAAACCGTCGTTGCCATCGGGCTGGGAGATGATCGCCGGGCACTGGTAGCCTATTACAGCGGCCTGGATTACATGTTTTCCAAGTCGTCGCCATTTTCGCAATCACCGCGGCAAATTCTGGCCATCGGTAATCATCGGCCGGTGGTGATCGACCACGTCTGGCAGGGGCAGCGCGCCCGAAAGATACCCGCGACAATCGGGCCGTATGCATTGCTGAAATTGCATGGTCATGTGGTCAAATTCAGGGCTAAGCGAACACTGGGAGCCAACGTGCTGGTGTTTTATGTGCTGCCGCATCAGCGGGTGCTCAGGCACGGTGCAACGCTGCCGCAGGCAGGGGGCAAATGATGACGCTTCCTCCTGGTACCATGGAGTCTGATTATCCTTGGCCCGTCATTGGAATTGTGGGTGGCATCGGCAGCGGAAAAAGTTTGGTTGCTGGGATGTTCGGCCAACTGGGCTGCAAGGTTATCTGCAGCGATGAAGCTGCCCATCGGGCCTTGCAGGATGCTGCCATTAAGTCTCGAATCATCGCCGAGTTTGGCACTGATATCCTGGGCGATCAACATGAGATTGATCGCAGTCGCCTCGGAAAGTTGGTATTTTCCGATGCCGCAAAGCGGGCCAGCCTGAATGCCATTGTGCATCCCTATGTTGCCGAATATCGGCTCAAGTGTCTGCAGGAGTACAGGCGGGACAGCCAGATAAAGGGCGTCGTGCTGGATTCGCCTTTGCTAGCCGAAACTGGGCTTTACCAGCGGTGCCATGCGGTCGTATACGTGCATTGCGAGGCAAATGAGCGATATTCGCGAGTGCAGAAAAACAGGGGGTGGTCGCTGGCGGAATGGCAAAATCGGGAGGCAGCCCAATGGTCACTGGACAAAAAGCTTGAAATATCGCATTATGTAGTGAGTAACGAGGCGGAAGCGCCTCACACCGCAGCGCAGGTAAATTGGGTTCTCGCCTGCATTACCAGAGATTTCCAGCGGAGTCACGGGTTGCGCGGCACAGTGAGTTGAGAGGCATTGTTTAACCCATTGCAACGAGAACTTGAAATTTTGGATATTCTGCCGTTGAAACTAATGCCATCTTGCCGATAACCTTTGTACCACTTAGAGACCAAACCGTCGGCTGATTCACCCGGGGAATAAAAGGCAGAAATCCTGATTAAGTAGCCTTGATATAGCAGGATCAAACAACACGGCGTCCAATAGCACAGCACGGAATTTTGTACAGAATATGGATCAAGCCAAATCCATTTCTGAATGAATCAATTAACAGTTAAGATGGAGACTAATCAGCATGGCACGCACATCTCGGTCAAAAAAGTCCACATCGTCATCCGCCTCGGCACCCTTGATTGATGAAAAGGAGTCAAAGGTGGCTGCTGGAGAGGCATCGGCTGCGGTGGAAGTTGAGACACCCGCGGAACCGACACCACCCGAACCCGTCATTTCAGAGGCAAAAGCCAATGGTGAGGTGTCGACGGAGGCATTGGCACCGGCCGCCGATGCACCAGCCGAAGAGGCCGTATTGACGACGGAGGAAATCGTCGCGCGGAAAGCCGCGTTTGTCGATGGGTCCACCATGGTCGGAGTGGCCGCTAACGACGGCAGCGTCATGCCCGATGAAGAGCTTTACGATGATGAGACGCATCTTAAATACGAGCAGGTAAAACGAAGCGAGTTGCACCTGGTTGATCTGCAGAAGATGACCGTCAATGAACTGCATGAAATCTGCAAAAAAGAGGGTATTGACGAATACATCGGGCTTAAAAAGCAGGATTTGATATTCAAAATCATCAAGAAGCGTATCACCGATAATGGGTTGATGGTGGGGGAGGGGGTGCTGGAAATCCTGCCTGACGGTTTCGGATTTTTACGCTCGCCGGAATACAACTATCTGCCCTGCCCCGACGACATCTACGTTTCGCCATCGCAGATACGCCGCTTTGGATTGAAAACCGGCAATGTCATCACAGGGCAGATCAGGCCACCAAAAGAATCGGAGCGCTATTTCGCGCTGCTTCGGGTTGAAGCTATTAACTTTGAAGATCCGAACATGCTTACGGAGAAGGTGAACTTTGAAGACCTCACTCCGCTGCATCCCAATGCGCGGCTCTTCCTCGAAACTACATCGGCCGAAATCAACATGCGCATTGTGGATCTGGTAACGCCTATCGGCAAAGGGCAGCGCATGCTTATTGTCGCACCGCCGCGCACGGGTAAAACAGTGTTGCTGCAAAAAATCGCCAATGCCATATCCACCAATCATCCGGATGCCTATTTAATCGTTCTGCTTATCGATGAACGCCCTGAGGAAGTGACAGAAATGCAGCGCGCCACAAAAGCGGAAGTGGTCAGTTCTACTTTTGACGAACCGGCCAGCCGTCATGTCAGCGTGGCGGAAATGGTCATTGAAAAAGCGAAGCGATTGGTCGAGTACGGTCGCGACGTCGTGATTCTGCTGGATTCAATCACCCGTCTTGCCCGTGCTTACAACACCGAAGTGCCGCATTCGGGCAAAATCCTCACCGGTGGCGTGGACGCAAATGCCCTGCAAAAGCCGAAACGCTTTTTCGGTGCCGCCCGCAATATCGAAGAAGGGGGATCGCTTACCATCATCGGCACCGCCCTGGTGGATACCGGATCGAAAATGGATGAGGTCATATTTGAAGAATTTAAGGGCACCGGCAACAGTGAGCTGCATCTGGATCGGCGTCTGGTAGAACGCCGTACATATCCCGCCATTAATATCGCCGCCAGCGGAACTCGTAAAGAAGAGTTGCTGCTTGATAAGCGGGAACTGGATCTGGTTTACCGCCTGCGGAAGATCCTTTCTGACATGAATCCGGTTGAAGCAGTGGAAATGCTGAAAACCCGTCTGGAGAAAAAATCCACCAATCGTGAGTTCCTGCTGACCATGAATCTTGACTGATCGTTACGGCGCCACGGCATCAAGCTGTTGTTAATGGCGGACGGCTTACCGCGGCGGTTATCCATGAGATATTTGTTGCATGCTTGATTTGCCGATTTATCTGGCCGGAAAGCCTTTGCGAACGTCGCATCGCGTCGTCATTAAATCACCAGGTTCGCAGCGGGCCGTCGGCCGAACGTATTTCGCCGATATGCATCACGCCCACAAGGCGGTTGCTGCCGTCGAGGCAGGTCAAAGAAAGCTTGAGAAGCTGGCGTCGTGGCAGCGGAGGAACATCTGCCAAAGCATTCTGAGTTTTGTCCAGACCCACCGCGAGCGATTCGCAAAATGCATCTGCCTGGAAGCTGGTAAGCCCATCACCACGGCCCGCGGCGAAGTAGACCGGGCACTGACAACTTTCCGTCTGGCTGTGGAAGAATCCACGCGCGTGGAGGGTTATCAACCCGCAGCGGATGTCGATGAGCGTTCCAGCGATTATTACGCCGTGATTGAGCGTAGGGCGGCTGGCCCGTGCCTGCTGATCACGCCATTTAATTTTCCATTAAACCTGGTCGCTCATAAAATGGCACCTGCTCTGGCGTGCGGTTGCGCATTTATACTTAAACCATCGGATCGGACGCCGCTGACAGCTTTGCTGCTCGGTGAGGCTTTACGCCAATCAGGCCTGCCGCCGGAATGCTGGTCCATTCTGCCGTGCGAGGTGAATGTCACCAGGCAACTGATCAATGCCGCACCGGTGCGCGTGGTGTCATTCACCGGTTCAGCAGGCGTCGGTTACGACATACAACGCCAGGCTGCGGGTAAAAAAGTCGTATTGGAACTTGGGTCCAATTCTGCCGTCATCGTAGAGCCTGACGCTGATCTGGGTGATGCGGTGGATCGCATCGTGCCGGCCGCGTTTGGTTATGCGGGCCAAAGCTGCATCAGCGTGCAGAAGATATTTGTTGATCGAAGCATCGCCGACGAGCTTGTCGATCAACTGGTGCGTGAAACTCGACGATTGGCGGTCGGCGATCCGCGCCTGCCTCGTACCGACGTAGGTCCGCTGATTGATGAGGCCAGCGCAATCCGGGTTGAAAACTGGGTATCGGCCGCCGTCAAAGCCGGTGCAAAGGTGCTTACTGGTGGTGTGCGACGTGGCGCGTATTATCAGCCAACACTGCTGATGGATGTACCGCCTGAGGCGGAATTGTCGCAAAATGAGGCATTCGGCCCCGTTGCCATCATTATAAAATACTCCGATATTGCTGAAGTGATTGATCAGATCAACGCTTCGCGTTTTGGCCTTCAGCTTGGGATATTCAGCGACAGCGTGGCGCTGACGCGACGGGTTTTCATCAATGCGCAGGTAGGCGCGGTGGTTGTTAATGATGTGCCAACCACGCGCATCGATGCCCTGCCCTATGGCGGAGTAAAACAGTCGGGTCTTGGCCGCGAGGGCGTTCGCTGGGCGATTGCGGAAATGACCGAATTAAAAACCCTGCTGGTGAGGCGGCGGACGTTGGCTGCTGCCCCGCGGCAAAAAAGGAAGAAAGACTGATCCATCAGGCAATTAAAAGTTGCTGTTTAACAGAAAGGCTTAAATGGAAGTTGGTGTTGTCGGCCTGCCGAATGTCGGAAAATCCACCCTGTTTAACGCGCTGACCAGCGCAGGTGCCCTGGCGGCCAATTATCCATTTGCTACTATTGAACCGAACGTGGGCGTGGTAAGCGTGCCGGATCAGCGTCTGGCCATTCTTAATGAGCACATCCCAACCGAAAAGATCATACCCGCATCGCTCAAAGTAGTGGATATTGCCGGCCTGGTGAAAGGCGCCAGCACCGGCGAGGGGCTGGGAAATAAATTTTTATCCCATATTCGGGAAGTGGATGCCATTGTGCATGTGGTACGGTGTTTTGAATCAGGCGATATCATGCATGTGGATGGTTCGGTTGATCCGCAGCGCGATATCGACACCATCGACACCGAGCTAATGCTGGCCGATCTGGAAACGCTGGAAAAATCGATTGATAAGCACCGGCGGCTGGCGAAGTCGGGCGATAAGACGGCCGTTGAGCAAGTGGCGTTGATGGATAAGTTGATCGATGAGCTGAAGCGGGGCGTGCCCATTCGGCGGCTTTCCGGGCTTAAGCCGGAAGAAAACGCCATGATTCGCGCCATGGGCGTTATCACCGCCAAGCGCGTACTGTATGTCGCCAACGTGGATGAAAATGACCTCACCGGTCGCAGCCCGCATGTAGAAAATGTCCGCCGACGGGCGGAAGCTGAAGGCGGTGCTGTGGTATGCGTCTGTGCCCGGCTGGAGGCTGAACTGGCAGAGATGGCAGCGGAGGACCGGGCGGAGATGCTCGCTGCCATGGGCCTGAAAGAGCCGGCATTGTCCGCTGTGGCGCGAGAGGCATACCGCATTTTGGGGCTTCAAAGCTATTTCACCGCAGGGCCGAAGGAGATTCGCGCGTGGACCATTCCCATTGGTGCCACCGCACCTCAGGCTGCAGGCGTTATCCACAGCGATTTTGAAAAGGGATTCATCCGCGCGGAAATATACTCTGTTGATGATCTGGTGAAGTACAAAACCGAAAATGCAATTCGCGCGGCTGGGCGTTTGCGGTCCGAGGGAAAGACGTACGTATTTCAGGAGGGAGATGTGGCACATTTCCTGTTCAGTTCTTAGTAGTGATGGACCAATTGGCCACCCACGCAGCAGTTGTGAGACCGTTCGGATAGCCACGTGAATCATCAGGGAGGCTAAGCAGGTGATGCCTCCAAAGTTATCAGCGGATGAGGAATCGGATTAACTTATGGCGAAGCGCAGTGAGAAAGGCCCCCAACAAGGTAAAAGAAAACCTTGCAGGATCGTTGTCTTGGGGTCCACCGGATCAATCGGTTGCAATGCGCTGCAGGTGGCTGCACATCTGCGCCGGCGATTTAAAGTGGTTGGCCTGGCTGCCGGCAGCAACTGGCAAAAGCTCGCTGAGCAAGCAGTGGAAGTTAAACCGCAGGTGGTTGTGCTGTCCGATCCGCCGGATGCAGCCAGCCGCGCCAGCCTGGACGCCAGGCTCCGTTCCAAACGCATTCGGGTCGAGTTCGGCACTTCGGCGATGGAGTTACTGGCCAGTCGTGCGGACGTCGATATGGTAGTCGCGGCAGTGGTGGGCGCTGCAGGCCTTAAACCTGTTCTCCAGGCCGCACGTCACGGCAAGCTGATCGCACTGGCCAATAAAGAAGCGCTTGTGGTGGCCGGGGGTTTGGTGATGCCGCTGGCTAAAAAGCATGGGGCAACCATCTTACCCATTGATTCCGAGCACAGCGCCGTGTTTCAATCAATGCGCAGCGGGCAGGCATCGGAGATTCGTAGGATTATTCTAACTGCCAGCGGGGGACCATTCCGCGATTGGCCAGCGGAAAAATTGGCCCATGCCACCGTCAAAGAAGCGCTCAATCACCCGAATTGGAATATGGGACCAAAGATAACCATCGACTCGGCAACGTTAATGAATAAGGCCCTGGAGTTGATCGAGGCGCATTGGTTGTTCGGTCTCCCGGCCGATAAGATTGATGTGGTGATTCACCCGCAGTCGATTATTCATAGCATGGTTGAATTTATGGATGGCAGCATAATCGCACAACTGGGTACCCCCGACATGCGGACAGCCATTCAGTATGCCATGACGCATCCGCACCGCTATGACGGATGCTCCAATCGGCTGGACTGGAGCAAAATCAAGACGATGGACTTTATGCCGGCAGGGGACAGGTATCCCGCATTGAAACTGGGGTATGACGTAATCCGGCGGGGGGGCACCAGCGGGGCGGTGCTAAATGCCGCCAACGAAGTGGCCAATGCAAAATTCCGGGAAGGAAAAATGGCATTTTCAAAAATTGTTTCAACCGTGGCCGATGTGCTGGCGATGCATTTTGAATCCGGTTTCATCGCCAAACCTGATCTGCAGCAACTGCTGGCTGCCGACCAATGGGCCCGCCAGCAGGCGGCGCTGGCCATCGGATAAAAGTAATAAACTTGACGAGGTTAATCTTAATGTCGCATAAAACAAACGCTCGCCGGTCGTCATGGGGTGCGAAGCCCGCAGGCCGAGGTATGGTTTTGCTTACACTTTCCCTGCCTTTGCTTGCGGCCGGGCTGTTGACTCATTTCATTAACGGCTTTGGTCAGGTGGCCTTGGTGATCATCGGCTTTGGAGTGCTGGTATTTTTCCACGAATTGGGGCACTTTCTGGCGGCCAAAGCATTCAAAATCCGCTGCGATGTATTTTCGCTTGGCATCGGGCCGCGACTTTGCGGATGGAGGAAGGGCAGAGGCTTCAGTTTTGGCACCGTGCCCATCGGTCCGCCCGCCAGCGTTGGAGGGGAGGCGGCTCATCTGGCGGCCTCCCAAAAACTGGGTGAAACCGATTACCGGATCGCGTGGCTGCCGTTTGGTGGCTATGTGCGAATGCTGGGCCAGGATGATCTGGACCCAACCAAAGTAAGTTCAGACCCGGCCTCATTTGCCAATAAACCCATCTGGCAGCGCATGATTGTTATTTCTGCCGGCGTTGTGATGAATTTGATCCTGGCATTTATTATTTTTGTAGTTGTTTTCCGCGTTGGCGTCCCCTTTGAACCTGCTGTGATCGGTGGCGTGGAATATGGCAGTCCGGCCATGAAGGCTGGCCTGCAGGTGGGTGATCGCGTGATTGCGATTAATAATCACAAACCGCTGGGGTTTCTGGAATTCTCCGATCTCAAAATGGCATCGGCGCTGGACACGCCTGGCAAACCGATCAAAATTACCTACATCCCGGTGTCTGGTGGAAAGCCCAGATCGGTTAAGGTCGTTCCAACCATGTCAAAATCGTCCGGGTTTCTGATGTTTGGTGTTGCCGAGCCGCAATCGCTTAAGGTTCCCAGGGTCAATGCCAGACAACTTCCGCTGCTGACACTTACGCAGCCCATACTGGCCAAGGTCAAGCCCGGCAGTACGATTGCACAAATCAATGGAAAAGCAATATCGACATATGGCCAGCTTTATCACATGCTGCAGGATGGCGGTGGTCGTCCCGTCACGCTGACGATGCGGTCAGATACAGGGGGGCGGTATTCCGTCCGTGTGACACCAACGTTGGTACCGGCCATGGGAATTTTTCACTTTCCATCCATATTGGGCTGTAAACCGCTGATGGAAGTGGATGGCATCGTGCCCAATTCGGCGGCGCAGAAGGCTGGTCTTAAACCCGGTGATGTTATTGTGCGGCTGGGGACGATCACCGATCCCGACTGGAAGCAGATACGCCGCATGACCGGCGATAACGCTGGCCAAAGTATGAGCATGAAGATCTGGCGTCGTGGCAAAACCAAAACCCTCGTTGTGCACGTCGGCCGATTGGATGGCAAGGGGTTTTTGGGCATTGAGGCCACGCCGGCCGATAACACCAACATTTTTGGCCGTATAGTCGGCAATGGGCACCACGTTTATGCGGGAGAGGCGTTTGACGCGGTGGGAGTGGTTAACCCGGAAGCCGTCGGCACCACCGCTATCCGTTACACACCGGTAAAGAATTGGCTTGAGCTTTACTCTTTTGCCGTGAAACATCCCAATGCGCACCTGGCGCTACGGCTGGTGGGTCATCGTCGTCCGCTGGTAGTCGCCAATACGGGCAAGGCCTACGCAGATCTGAAGAAACTGCATTTCAGTCTCGCCCTTCCGCTTAATCCACTGACGGAAATTCAGAAGACATCAAGTTTTGCAACCGCTCTCGCCATGGGAATCGATCACACCGTACGCTGGATCACCAATACATATTTAACACTTCGGGGGCTGGGGATCGGCACGGTGTCGCCCAGCCAGTTGCACGGCGTGGTGGGCGTGGCGGCTGTAAGCTACCAGCTTGAATCTCAGGGCCTGATGTACCTGCTTTATTTCATGGGTTTAATTTCCGTAAACCTGGCGGTCATCAATTTTCTTCCGCTGCCAATTCTGGATGGCGGATTGTTTGTGATGCTTCTGCTGGAAAAAATCCGTGGTCGGCCATTGCCGTTGAAGGTTCAGGCTGGCATACAGATCGTCGGACTGATTCTCATTGGCGGTGTGTTTTTATATGTTACGCTCTTTAACGACTTACCGATGATTTTTCACCACTGATGTTGTAACCTTGCGTTCGCGGCTTATGTGCGGGTTTGGCGAAGGATGTGTTTGTAGGCCATCAGGCTCGTAGCCCCTCATACTGTATGGCTGCGGCGTCTGTCACCACCAGAAATGGAGGAGTCGGGAGTAATTTCGCCGACCGGCGTGCATTTTGTTGTCGCGTGGGGTTTTGCGGTATTCTTTAACCGGTTTACCCTTGGCTCGTTGAATTAAATTTTACGTCAAATTCACCACCTCACAAGCGCGTCAGATGATCGACAACATCCCATAAGACGGCGTCTTTTTTGAGAAACCACCGGTTAAGAGGTAGGATGCCACAGCCAGGAGGATCTCATGTCGGTGACGATTCAGGATGTGCATGATGCTCGGCGACGTCTGGGCAGTGCCATCATGTATACCCCTTGCCCGGAGTCCATTCCGCTGTCGGAACTTACGGGCAGCCACATTTACTGTAAGCTGGAGCATCTGCAACGCACCGGCAGCTTCAAGGAACGTGGTGCCCGTAACGCCCTGTTGCTGCTGGATGAGGAACGACAAAAAAGAGGGGTCATCGCGGCATCGGCAGGCAACCATGCCCTGGGGTTAAGCTATCATGGAAAACTATTACATATTCCAGTCACCGTTGTTATGCCGCAGTTTGCCCCTCTGATAAAAATAGCCAACTGCCAGCGCATGGGTGCACGTGTGATCCTGCACGGCAGCACTTTAATGCAGGCTCGGGAAAAAGCCGACGAAATTGCTCAACGCGAACAACTCACATATGTGCACGGATTTAATGACCCTGCGGTCATCGCCGGACAGGGAACCCTTGGTCTGGAAATCATCGAGCAGGTACCGGATTGTCAGGCGATTATTGTTCCGGTGGGCGGTGCAGGACTTATTGCCGGCGTGGCTTTGGCGGTGAAATCAATCCGGCCGGATATAAAAATTGTAGGCGTTGAGAGCGATCGATCATCCGGCTACCGCGCTGCCATGGCGGCCGGCCATCCTGTTGCGGTGGAATGTCGGCCTACGCTGGCCGATGGACTCGCGGTGGGTAAAGTTGGCGACAATTCCTTTGCGCTGGCACGCCAATACGTCGACCGGGTGATTGGCGTGGATGAAAGTTATCTACCAGTGGCAATCCTTCGCCTGCTGGAAATTGAAAAACTTGTGGTGGAAGGGGCGGCAGCTGCCGGTCTGGCGGCCTTCCTGAGTGGCCAGTTAACAGATCTGGCTGGACAAAAAGTGGTGCTTCTGTTGTGCGGTGGCAATATTGACCCCATCACATTAACTCGGGTTATTGAGAAGGGATTAGCCGGCGATGGACGGTTGTGCCGCTTCACCGCCACCATAAGTGACCGGCCGGGTGGCCTGGCCGATTTCGCCGGGCGTTTGTCATCGATTGCTGCGAGCATTAAGGATATTACCCACGACCGCGCATTTTCCGGAGCCGATATATCGGCCGTTCAGATTATCTGCACAGTTGAAACCAACGACCACGACCATATCCGTCGCCTCCTCTCTGCACTGCGATGTTTTAACCCGCACTTGCTGCCCGCCGACGTGTAAAGACTCTGCGGCATCGCCTCGTGTAAACGTAAGCAACGGGTGATGACACGCGAAGGAATCTACCCCGCTGCGACTACAGACATGATCGGGATTCATTTCAGTACGCTTCGCCAATGTCATCTCGCAGGCGATAGCCAACGCCCACCTCGGTTGAAATGTAACTTCGCCTGGCGGGCCCGCTCTGTAATTTGCGGCGGAGACTGTTCATATAGATTCGCACATAATGCTTCTGTCCGGCATAGCCGGGGCCCCATACCTCGCGCAGCAGAGACTGGTGCGTCAACACCCGGCCCACATTTTTAAGCATGGCGTGCAGCAGTTTAAACTCGATGGGGGTGAGATTGAGCCGTTCGCCATTCAATGTCGCCTCATGCCGTGTCACATCGATGGCAATCGGGCCGGACGAAAGCACGGCGTTGTCAGATTCTGATGTCGGCTGACGGCGACGCACGGCTCGCAGGCGGGCGAGAAGTTCCCCCGCACCGAAAGGCTTTGTCAGGTAATCGTCGGCACCGGCATCCAGGGCGTCAATTTTGATGCTTTTCTGCCCGCGAGCCGAGACGACAATGACGGGTGTGCGGCACAATTGACGCAGTTCGCGCAGCAGGTCGATGCCGTCGCGATCCGGCAGCCCCAGATCCAGAATGATGGCTGCGTAATTGGGTGGCGAGAGTTGGTCAATCGCCGCTGCCGCCGTGGTAACTTCTCTGCATGTGTAATCATTGGATTCAAGAATGATACGGAGAAATTTTCTTATGGCGTAATCATCTTCTATTACCAGTACGCTTCCCACCTTTGCCGATGTCCGTGTTGCCGAGGCTTCAGTCATGAGTGGGTGTCCCCCTATCAGGAAAAGCCTGGCTTGTCACGCGATGTTCAGAAGTTACCGGAAGAACCAGCGTAAATTCGGCACCACCCTGCGGATGATTACGGGCCTGCAATTCTCCGTCATGCAATATGGCTATTGTTTTTCAAATGGCCAGGCCAAGCCCCATGCCACCCGACCGAATATTGCGGCGAGAACGGTAAAATTTTTCAAAAAGATGCGGAATTTCTTCCTCATCAAGTCCCACGCCATGATCTCGAACGCTTAATTGCACTTTATTATCCTGAAGATCGCACTGAACCTCGACTGGTTCAGTTGAGGAAGAATGTTCGATGGCGTTTTCCACCAGGTTAAGCAGCACCTGTTCCAGCAATTCCGGATCACCACTTAACACTGGCAGATCCGCCGGGCATTGAACATGTATGGTAGTGTGCGGATGATGCACGGCCAGACGCTCGACCGCTGAAGATATCACTTCTTCCATGGTGATGATATCGTGCCGCATGTCGGTTACACCGGTTTCCAGTCGTGTCATTCGCAGCAGTTTGTCGATCAGTCTGTCCATCCGACGCGCTTCGTCCGCAATGCTCGCAGCCAGTTCACTGGTCTGTTGCGATGTTAAGTGGTTCGTTTTTTCCTGAAGGGTGGTCGCGGCACCGGTAATGGCCGAAAGGGGGGTCCGAAGATCATGAGATACGGTTGTCAGCAGGGTGTTTCGTAAGGCCTGCCGCTGCGCGTCGGCCCAGGCGCGACTGGATTCATCTGAAAAAGTAAGACGTTCAATCGCAATGACAAGCTGTGAAATCATGGCACGCAGTGAATCCGCCGTCTGGGTCTGCATTAGTTTCTCAACATCCTGCCCGTAAAAAGCCAGCGCACCAAGCACACCGCGAACACCCTTGAGAGGCATGACGAGGCACCGGGCGGAGGGAAGCGTATCAGTTCCGGCACCCGCGGGTAACCCATTCTTCAGTACCCAGGTTGCCACACCGATGTCTTTGTCTTCAATTTGCAAACCCGGCGTAGTTGCCATCACGCCGGGCTTATTGTTACCGCCGGGCATTATGAATGCGGCGTCCATTTGAAAGTGTATTTGTATCTGATGAGTGGCCGCCCGGGCAAGTTCGTTCAGGTTAGTATTTCCCATGATGACTTGCGTCATCTCCAGAAGCCCCTCCATGGCGCGATGCCGATTACGCGATACTTCTTCCTGCTGTTTCAATCTTGTGGCGATGGTGCTTATCAGCAGGCCGGCAATCAACATGATCACAAAAGTGATGATGTATTGCGTATCCGACACAGCAAAGGAAAAGTAGGGCGGGACAACGGTAAAATCAAATGCTGGCACAGATAATATCGCGGCTGTCATGCCGGCAACTCGGTCAAATCGAGCGGAAAGCCACATGACACCCAGCAGATAAAGCATGATCACATTGATGTCGGAAAGGTGCAATCCATGGTACAGCCCCATCCCAATGAGCGTGGTTACAGCTACCGTGGTGACTCCGATGGCGACGGATACTCCGATGCCCGACGTCGCCGGCTTCGGCCGCGTGAAAGGCAGCTTGGGGCCGGGGGGCTCACGAATCAGGTCAATCGCTATCGAACCGCTTAGCCGAATCAAATCACTTGTAAATGATGACCGCAGCCATCGACGCCAGCCGCTGGCGGCAGGCTTGCCGGCGATAATACGTGCCACATTTTCCTTTGCCGCAAAAGTAATAATTTCGCGGGCGGCATTATAACCCTGAAGTACGACACGCTTGGCACCGAGTTCTTCGGCAAGCTGCAAGTTGGCCTCGGCCAGGCGGCGGCGGGAAGAATCATGTGAGCCGAGGGAAGGAGTTTCAACAAAAACGGCCGTCCATGTGGAATGAGTCATTTTGGCCATGCGGGCTGCGGCGCGAACGATATCTGCCGACGATGGGCTTGGACCAACGCACACCAGCAACCGTTCCGAGATGCTTGTACCGCCCTGGCCCGTCCCACCGGCACTGCGGAGGTCGCGTTCCCGGTCAATGCGGTCTGCCGTCAGACGCAGCGCCAGTTCCCTTAATGACAGTAAATTATCAATGGTAAAAAAGTTGGATAATGCTGCATCGGCACCGGCCCCGCGATAAATCTTTCCGTCGGCCAGCCGCTGCAGCAATTGCTCGGGCGGAATATCGACCAATTGAACCTCGTCGGCCTCCTCAAACACCTTGTCAGGCAGAGTCTCCTGCACACGCACGCCAGTGGCACTGGCCACCACATCGTTGACCGATTCGAGATGCTGGACATTAAGCGTGGTAAACACGGTAAACCCTGCTGCCAGCAGCTCCATCACATCCTGCCAGCGTTTGGCATGTCGAAGCCCCGGAGCATTGGTATGGGCCAGCTCGTCTATAAGAATAATTTCTGCCTTACTTTGCAGGGCGGTGTCCAGATCAAACTCGCGCAGCACCACACCGCGATAATTCACCTGCAGGTGCGGCAAAATGTCCAAACCCAGCAGCAGACGTTCGGTATCGGGGCGGATATGCGGCTCGGCATAGCCGACCAGTATTGTGTGCCCATCGATGGCAAGCTGCCGGGCGGCTTCAAGCATTGCATAGGTTTTTCCGACACCCGCAGACGCGCCGAAAAATATTTTTAACCGTCCCCGTTTTTCTCTTGCGGCCTCGCGCTGAGCGTAGCCCAGCAGCACATCAGGATTGGGTCGGGACGTTTCTGCCATGGTCAATCTGCTTTCGTGCTGCGACCGCCAGCATGTAACTTACTGCATATGGCGTTGAGCCGGATATTGAGATCCAGCACGTTGACATACCGCTCCCCATAAAAATCAAGCCAGGGACTACGGATGCACCTTCCGATCAACTCATCGACGATTTTAACCGGGATTTGTCGTGCTGCCGCTACACGGCCCGCCTGATAATATGCCGCAGCCGGCGATATATCTGGGTCAAGCCCGCTGCCGGAACTGGTTACAAGATCCACCGGTATCGGTTGGTGGTTGTCAGGTGCCGCCGCCTGCAAACGTGCGATAGCAGCCTTGACTTCCGCCAGCAGGGCTGGACTGCGCGGGCCAAAGTTCGATCCGCCCGAGCCGTCCGCATTGTAGGCCGGAGTGGTCGCGGACGGCCGAGGCCAAAAATATCCCGGCGCGGCGAACTCCTGGCCGATGAGCCGAGACCCCACAGCCTTGGCACCTTGCGTGGTTGGTTTGCCGCTGGCTGTGATTAAGCTTCCATTGGCTGAAATGGGGAAGACCAATTGGCCAAATGCGGTCATCGCGAGCGGATAGACTACCCCGGTAATCAGTGCCAGGAACGCAAACACTGCGACACAGGGGCGGACTATCGTACTGATCCAGTTCATAATATTCATACTCCTCTATTCTACGGCCGATCCATCCGATGGATTCCAATCACCAGTGCACGCGATAAGTGAACAAACCGATGATCAAATCAATGATCTTTATTCCCACAAATGGCGCAATGAGCCCGCCAAGTCCGTAAATAAGGAGGTTATCGCGCAGCAACCGCTGAGCCGATCGAGCGCGGTATCGTACACCTCGCAGCGCGGTGGGGATAAGAAAAACAATAATCAATGCATTGAATATAACCGCTGAAAGAATGGCCGTATGCGGATTAAGCCGCATGATGTTCAGCACGCCAAGTTGTGGATACGTGGCCGCAAAAATGACCGGTATGATCGCAAAATATTTGGCCACGTCATTGGCAACGGAAAATGTTGTCAGGGCACCACGCGTGATAAGCAGTTGTTTGCCGGTTTCCACAACCTCAATAAGTTTGGTGGGATTGGAATCCAGGTCGATCATATTGGCCGCCTCTTTCGCGGCCTGGGTGCCGGTGTTCATGGCGACAGCAACATCTGCCTGCGCCAGCGCCGGGGCATCATTGCTGCCGTCGCCCGTCATGGCTACAAGCCGGCCTTCATTCTGATACTGCCGAATAAGCTTGAGTTTGGTTTCCGGCAGTGCTTCGGCATAAAAATCGTCCACGCCTGCCTCTGCCGCAATGGCGGCGGCCGTCAGGGGGTTATCGCCCGTCACCATCACGGTACGAATTCCCATTTGCCGCAGATCGGCAAAACGCTGTTTAATGCCGCGTTTGACGATGTCCTTCAGCTCAATCGCGCCCACAGCGGTTTTACCATCGGCCACCATCAGCGGGGTCCCGCCGCGACGTGCAATATCCTCGACTTTTTGCTGCAATTCAGCTGGAACCTCGCCGCCTTGCTGGCGAACAAACTCCCTGACTGCCTCTGCCGCACCTTTTCGAATCTGGTGTCCCCCCGTGTCAACACCGCTCATGCGGTTTTGTGCGGAAAATGGTATGAATGTCGCCTCAAGCGAATGCATGTCGCGTTCACGAATGCCGAATTCTTTTTTCGCCAGCTTGACGACGCTGCGGCCTTCAGGTGTTTCGTCGGTTAAAGAGGAAAGCTGCGCAAGATCAGCAAGATGTTCCGGCTTGATGCCCGGTGCTGGATGAAACGCAACCGCTTCGCGGTTACCCATGGTAATCGTACCGGTTTTATCCAGCAGAAGCAGATCGACGTCACCGGCGGCTTCCACGCACCGACCGGAGGTGGCGATCACATTTGCCTGCACCATGCGGCTCATCCCAGCGATGCCGATGGCGCTGAGCAATCCTCCTATGGTCGTAGGGATCAGGCACACCAGCAATGCCACCAGTGAAATGACATCCACCGTTCGGCCGCGGCCCGCGAGATGCACCGCGAGAAGCGAAAAGGGCTCAAGCGTGGCGACTGCCAGCAGACAAATGATGGTGAAGCCCGCCAGCAAAATACTTAGCGCAATCTCGTTAGGAGTCCTCCCGCGACGGGCTCCTTCTACCATGGAGATCATGCGGTCCAAAAATGATTCGCCTGGCTTGGCGGTAATTTGGATGATCAAATAATCGGATAATACGCGTGTGCCCCCGGTTACGCTGGATCGGTCGCCGCCGCTTTCGCGGATCACCGGCGCAGATTCACCTGTGATGGCTGATTCATCAACAGATGCAACGCCCTCCACGACTACGCCGTCGGCCGGAATCATTTCGCCGGTTTCCACCAGCACCATGTCTCCACTGACCAGGCTTGATGCCTGTACCGTCTGGCTCGGCGCGCTGCGGCTGGCCGAGGCAATTTTGTGTGCCGGAGTGTCTTTGCGTGCTTTGCGCAGCGAATCAGCCTGTGCTTTACCCCGCCCCTCAGCCACCGCCTCTGCAAAATTGGCGAATAATACGGTAAACCAAAGCCACAGACATATATTAATTTCCACCCAGTTCATCCGGTCATGCGCCGCGGAATAAATGCTGATGCAGGTGGTAACAATGCTGCCCACGTAGACCACAAACATGACAGGGTTGCGCACCTGAGCCATGGGAGAGAGTTTGCGGAAGGAATCCGCACAGGCCTGCCGCATAATGGTGCCATCAAGGATTTTGACTTTATTGTTTCTGACGTTGTTGCTCATACGCATTCGCTTTCATAAGGTCACAAGAAGCCGGTCATAGCAGTCGCCGACGGTGCTAATGCACCAGGCGCGATAATCCCTCGGCAATCGGCCCGAGGGCCAGCGCCGGCAGAAATATCAGACCGCTTACCAGCACAATGGTTCCGGTCAGCAGTACTGCAAAGAGCGGCGTATGCGTGGGAAAAGTGCCGGCTGTCGGCGGAGCAGGTTTCCGTTGCGCCAGTGCACCCGCCAGGGCGAGCGTGGCGACGATGGACCAAAATCGTCCCCCCAGCATAAGCAGTGCGCCGAGAATGTTATAAAAATTCGTGTCGCCGTTGAGACCGGCAAATGCACTGCCATTGTTGTTGGACATGCTGGTCATCGCATAAAGGATTTCTGAAAAGCCATGCGGCCCCGGATTCCCGATCGACGCAACCGCCGACGGCGTGACTGATGCAATGGCCGTCCCAATAAGAACCAGCGCCGGTGGGATGAGGATGGCAAGCGATACCATCTTGATTTCAAAAGCGCCGATTTTCTTGCCAAGATATTCCGGAGTTCGCCCGACCATAAGGCCGGCGATGAAGACGGCGACAATGGCAGTGATCAGCATCCCTGTGAGCCCCACACCTACCCCGCCAAAGATGACCTCGCCGGTTTTCATCAGCCACATGGGGATCATGCCGCCGAATGGGGAGTAGGAATCGATCATGGAATCCACCGCGCCGGTAGACGTGGCGGTGGCCGCGGTTGTAAATAGGGCGGAGGATGCCGGGCCAAAGCGCATCTCTTTGCCCTCCATGTTTCCTCCCGCCGCCAGCGCGGAATGATGCTGATTGACAATGGACGGCAGCATCGGATTGGGCTGCTGTTCAAACGTGATACAAAGAATGGCACAGATGCTGAAGATAACCGCCATCGTCGCAAGGATGATTCGTCCCTGTCGTCGGTCACCAATCATCTCTCCAAACGCAAAGCAGAACGCCGCAGGGATGGATAGTATCGCCAATATTTCGAGAAAATTGGTAAAGCCATTGGGGTTTTCGTATGGATGCGCAGAATTGGCGTTGAAGTATCCACCCCCATTGGTGCCAAGTTCCTTAATTGCCTCCTGCGATGCAACCGGCCCCATGGCAATAATCTGCGTTTTGGGTTTCACGGGAGGTTTGCCGCCGGCAGGGACGGCAGAGCCAAGTGTTTGGACTTTGACCGTGGCATGCAAATTTTGCACAACCCCCTGCGAGATCAGGCTGGCCGCGATAACAATCGATATGGGCAGCAAAATGTAGAGGGTCGCTCTAACGACATCAACCCAAAAATTGCCCAGCTTGCCAGTTCCCTTGGCAGCCAACGCCCGTAAAAATGCCGCCATTACCGCAATGCCCGTCGCAGCGGATAGAAAATTCTGTACCGTCATGCCCAGCATTTGTGTCATCAGGCTCATCGTGGTTTGCCGGAATAATTCTGCCAGTTGGTGTTGGTGACAAAACTCGCGGCGGTATTAAACGCCAGCGGTGCAGGTACACTGGCCTGATGAGCCGGGTTAAGCGACAGATACGCCTGACATAATTGAAGCACATACAGGAACAGAAAACCCAGAAAATTGAATAGGAGGCATGCCATCGCATAGCCCAACCAGGTCTGGTTTTGCTCGCGGTTGACGCCGCCACAGCGATAAATCAGGCGCTCAACAGGACCGACGATGCGATGCATCACCGGGATTCTTGCCGACGTAAAAACGCCCGTCAGATAGTGGCCAAGCGGCCTGGCAACCGGCAGCAGCACGATCAGCAAAAATCCCAGTTGCAACCAGCCATTGTTCATCATTAGAACTTCTCCGCCCAAAGCAGGGCAATAATCAGGTACACCAGCAGGCCGCTGGTAATAATCAACAATATCCAATCCCAGATATTCATCGCTCAATCCTTGATATTCGCTCGCAAAGCCAAACCATCGCCGTGGCCGACAGGAAAAATAAAATGCCCAGCAACATCATGAGCCAGATCATGTGCTTACCTCCGTAATGCCCATTCCACGGCCACAAGGGCCGTTGTGTGGTCAACGGTCATTTGTAGCATGGTGTGTATAAAAAAAGCATAAAGATGCGATCACACCTTTTTGCCTTGCAAAATTGCATTTTTAGTGCAGTATTCGGCGTTACGATGTAAGTGAAGTTGCTGCTCGGCAATTGAAATGTAGAGGTGGACAAATCGTGAATCAAGAAGATTGTGTTGAAACATCGGATAATAATAAACCAAGTACCGTTCGTAAGCTGGCTGGTGGTGCACCGAACGCCGATGTTGAGTTTCTTAATCCCATTGTTTCGAGACGGCATTTTCTTGGTGCGGCCGTGGCAGGAGGGGTGGCGGCGGCTTCCGGCGTGCTGGTCACACCGGCTGCGCCCGCCACCGCCGCGGTCGATGCAACCAATCTGGCGATGCCCGCTCCGTCGCCGCAGCGTGCGGCCCAGCTTGGCGTGGCAACCTTGGCGGCTTATCAACGGGCAGTCGATTTGTGGGCTGTAACCGGCGGCCGGATATTCAACAGCAATGTAAGACCGCATTGGCTGGACGCATCGGGGCGATTTTGGTATTCCGTAATCCGCAAAGGTGGTATTCGAGAATACATATGGGTCGATCCTGAGGCCGACAGGGTGCAGCCGGCATTTGATCGCCACCGATTAGCGGCCGCCATGCGGCGGCACGGCATCAAGGATATGAACCCTGATCAGATTCATATTGAAATTACTTCGCTGGAAAATCATATAATGCATTTTAATTATCAGCGGCACGGTTATAGCTGTCAGTTGCATGATTATGTCATAACCTCAAACGGCAAGCCATGGCCGGTACCGCGCTTTTCCTCAGTATTTCCCATGGGTGGCGCCGGGCGCTGGTCGCCGCAGAATGCGGATTCGCCGGATGGCAAATGGACAGTGCTGATACACGATTTTAATGTTATTTTACAGTCTCGACATACGGGTCGCCAGACGCCGATGACAACGTATGGTGTCAGGGATGATTTCTTTGCGCCCCAGGTATTCTGGGCGCCCGATTCAACACGGTTTATTGTCCTTAAAGTCGTACCCGGCTTTGATCGCCAGGTGAAGGAGCTTGACTACGCAGTACCGGAAAATGAAGCTACGCTGGTTTCATTTTATTATCAGAAGCCCGGTGATCGGGTAACCATATCTCGTCCGCATCTTTTCCATGTCTCACCGGCTCGCGAGGTGCCGCTTTCTACCGACCTGGCGACCAACCCATGGAGTATTACCGAAATACGCTGGAATCCGGACTCCAAGGCGTTCACCTACCTGTATAACCAGCGCGGCCATCAGGTTATGCGGGTGCTGCGCGTCGATGGGCAAACGGGTACCATCCGTACCATTGTTGAAGAGATATGCCATGACGAGCGCTCGCCGAAGTTTTTTGATTATTCCGGTAAGCAATTCACCTACTACATGCCGCAGTCGAATGAGATGATATGGATGTCTGAGCGCGATGGATGGAATCATCTTTATCTTTTTGATCTGACGACCGGGCGGCTTAAAAATCGCATTACGACGGGGCCGTGGGTGGTGCGAAGCGTTTTGTGGGTTGATCCTATTAAACGTCAGGTCTGGCTGCGCGTCGGCGGCATATTCCCTCAGCAGGATCCTTATTTTGTGCATTATTGCCGGGTAAATTTTGACGGGTCTCGGCTTACACACCTGACCAGTGCCAATGGCACGCACAAGGCGATCTTCTCGCCTGACCGCAGTTACATGGTGACTACGTGTTCACGCGTGGATTCTCCACCCGTGGTTGAATTACGCAATGCCCAGACCGGGCATTTGATTCGGGTTCTTGAAAAGGCAGATATAAGCGATTTGCTGGCAACTGGACTGCCGTTGCCTCAGCCGTTTTGTGCGAAAGGACGCGACGGCAAAACTGACATCTACGGTGTTATCTACCGGCCGTCGCATTTTGATCCGCGAAGCCAATATCCAGTGATTGAACATATCTATGCCGGGCCACAGGGGGCGTTCGTGCCAAAAAGCTTTAAAGCTTTTCATTGGCCACAGACCATGGCTGAAATCGGCTTTATTGTTGTGATGATTGATGGCATGGGTACATCTCACCGCAGCAAGCCGTTCCATGACGTTTGCTGGAAAAACCTGGGTGATTCGGGTTTTCCCGACCGGATTCCTTGGATTAAGGCGGCCAGCAAAAGTGTCTGCCCGCAAATGGATTTATCGCGCGTGGGAATTTACGGCACGTCAGCGGGGGGGCAAAGTGCCCTGAGGGCGCTGCTGGCTTTTGGAAATTTTTACAAGGTGGGATCCGCCAACAGTGGCTGCCACGATAATCGTGTGGACAAAATCTGGTGGAATGAGCAGTGGATGAGTTGGCCAATCGGTCCCTGGTACGCAGAGCAGTCCAATGTAACCAACGCTCATCGACTCAGCGGCGCGCTGCAATTAATAGCCGGTGGTATGGATCACAATGTGGATCCCTGCTGCACCATGCAGGTAATCAATGCATTGCAGAAAGCAAATAAAGATTTTGAATTTGTGTTTGTGCCCCCCGGCCATCACGGTGCCGCCGGGTACCACTGGCAGTATACATGGCGGCAGGTGAGGGATTTCATGGTCCGCCGGCTATGGCATATTGAACCACGTGGCGGTGCGGTGCTACCGTTTCCGTGAGCGCACCGTTTTAACGGGCGGCATGAGCGCGACCTCAAATTTTGCAGCTACGGAAAGAGAAATGCTCAGGGGCGGCCGCCCATCGGGGACCAGCGACATCGCTTCTGAATTAGGATTAATATGCTCCACCGTAACCTTGGCTCGGGGTACCAGCCCGCTTTCACGCGCAAAAGTAAGAAATTCACGGCTTTGATCCAAGATCCGCCGGATTACAATCCTGCACCCCTTGTCGGTATTCGACAAGCTCAACGTATCCTGCACCATAAGCTTGCCACCCTCTGACGGAATTGGGTCGCCATGTGGATCAACCTGCGGTCGTCCCAGCAGGCGGTCAATCGCACTGAGCACCAGTTCTGATATGACATGCTCCAGTTCCTCAGCCTCTTCATGCGCATGGCTCCAATCGATGCCTAATATTTCGACCAGGAACAATTCAAGCAGTCGATGACGGCGCAGCACATGCAACGCAAGTTTCTCGCCAGCTTTCGTGAGCCTTACACCCGCTCTTGGGGTGTAGCGGGCAAGCCCGGCATCGGCCATTGCCTTAACCATGGTGGTGGTGGTGCCTGCCGTAACCCTCATCGTACCGGCCAGTTTCCCCATTGATACCCACGCGGGTGGCTGCCCAGTTCTGGTGGAGGTTGGCCTGGGCTTTTGCGCATGCTCCAGCAACCACAGTTGTTTGAGATAATTTTCGATGGTGCGGCTGGCCATATCACTCCTCATTAGCAGGGCGTCGGTGACATCCAGCACAAAAGACTACCGGAAATGTTTGATTAATCAAAGTCTAAAAGTACCATATTCAAAGAAGATTGACTTTTCCGTCAAAATGATTACTGTTAACGGTAATCAGTTGGTGGCGTTTTGGCTGATTGATGTGAGTTTTTAAGCGTGCATGTCGGATGATAATCGTAATGACTCTCTGCGTTCTGGCTGACGGCCGGGGAGGCGACGTTGAGTGTGGCTGACCGACAACCTGCCGCGCCGGATAATCCCGTCAGCGCGTCGAGCCAGGCCGACGCGCTGCTGGCTGAGGATATCTCCCGCGCTCGTGATCGCCTGGCTGTCGCCAAGGCTCGCGGTCTGGGGTCAAGACCGTCGCGGTGGAGGGCGATTCGCCTTCTCTGGCTGCTTGTTGGTCCGGGCGTGCTCGTATTCCTCGGCGAAAATGATGCACCCAGCATGCTTTCTTATTCCGCAACCGGATCACAGTTTGGAATTGGGTTTTTCCTACCCTTTATTGTGGTCACATTCCTGGCCGCATGGGTGGTTCAGGAAATGACATCGCGGCTGGGTGCCGTCACCCATCGCGGCCATGCTGAGATGATTTTCGACCGCTTTGGCCCTTTCTGGGGCTTTTTCTCGATGGGTGATTTGCTGCTGGGGAATTTTCTCACCCTCGTGACAGAATTCATCGGCATCCGTGCGGGCCTCGGTTATTTTGGCATTTCCCCCATTGTTGCAGTCGGCGGTGCAATTATTTTTATCCTGGCCGTCACCACGACCCGGCGCTACTGGACATGGGAACGAATCTTGCTGGGTGTTGCTTTGTTCAATGGTCTGTTTGTTCCTGTTGCTTTGATGACTCATCCACATTGGAGCGCGATTGGACGGGCCTTCTTGACATGGCATCCTTTGCCCGGTGGCCTGAACAAGAATAATCTGCTGCTGATGCTGGCCGATATTGGTGCTACGGTTACCCCATGGATGCTGTTTTTTCAGCAGGGGGCCACGACCGATAAAGGCCTCCAACCACGGGATGTGGCGTATGGGCGATGGGATACCACCATCGGAATGGTGCTGGCCATTGTGTTTGGCCTTGCAGTGGTCGTAGCCACCACTCCGCTGTACACGCATGGCATCAGTGGGGCTAATTTTCGTGGAGCACAGTTTGCCCAGGCCCTCGAACCATTTGTCGGCCGCATTGGCTCAAGCCTCTTTGCCCTTGGCTTGGTAGAGGCCGGGTTGGTGGCCGCCATCAGCATTTCAACCTCGTCTGCTTACGCCTTTGGAGAAGTGCTCAAGCAGGCACACAGTCTCAATCGTGGCATCAAAGATGCGTGGCCGTTTTATCTTACGTTGCTGGGATCGGCGATCGCAGCCGGAATTCTTGTATTAATTCCCAATGCGCCGCTGGAGTTTATCGTGTTGGTTGTCAATGTAATTGCGGTCCTTGCCATGCCGCCGGCACTGCTTTTTCTCCTGCTTCTGGTAAATGATAGGGAAGTTATGGGGGAATATGTCAACGGGAAATGGCTCAATACCGCTGGCATTACAGTCACCGCACTGCTGGTGTTGTCCGGCCTTGGTTACGGCCTCACTTGCGTGTTCCCGAATTTGCTCAAGGGGCTTTAAGTGAATCAGTTGCTGAATGATGCCCATAAACTCAAAGACAAGGAACTTGCGGCCAAGCCTGACCTGGTCCGCACACTCCTTGAAGAAGACCAACTGGTTGCCTTCAAAAAACGCAATCGCTTTCCGCGGCGCAAACTTTCCGTTGGCTTGAAAGTGCTTCTTTGGCTTTTGCGTATTTATGTGATCGTGATGCTGGTTATCGTGATTTGGCAGATTGTGCTGGCATTGAAATAATCAGTTGCCCGAGCGTAATGTAGACGATGGAATGACAGCGATTGAGCTTTGGCTGACGCAAATTGCCGGCTCACGCCTGCCGCCGTTTTTCAAAATGGTGTTGCCCCTTAGCGCCGGGTCAAAATTACGTTATCATGCCTGCTCTATTGCCGGAGTGGCGGAACTGGCAGACGCGCCGGATTCAAAATCCGGTTCTCGCAAGAGAGTGTGGGTTCGATTCCCTCCTCCGGCATAATTTGGTCGTCCACCCAAGGCTCGCCAGGGCGTTTTTCGGGTGTCAGCGGTTGGTCAGTATAAATTTGCCGACTGGTTTTTCTCTTGGTGGTGGAGGCACAAATCTTAAAAAATGAAGATTAGTTATAAATCTGTCGTCGGCGGTATTTTCATTGCTGGGATAACGAGCTTGCGGGCCGCTGGCTGGGCATCGTCACCGTTTGGCTCGCGTCCGGCCGCCAATATTGCGCCAAGGCAAATCCTGGCCTTGCTGGGAGCGCAGCCCATTCACGTCCACGATCCGTCACCGCTTGTCCGGTGTGGCAGACGCTTCTGGGTATTTTCAACCGGCTGGGGCATCATCAGCTATTTCTCATATAACCTGCATCATTGGCGCTTTGGTCCCCGAGTGTTCCACCGGCTGCCGCAGTGGTTTCATAGATATGTTCCGAATAATCACGGCTTTTTGTGGGCACCGGACGTGGTATATGTTCATCATCGGTACTGGCTGTACTACGCTGTATCCACTTTTGGATCACGCGTGTCTGCCATCGGGCTGGTGTCCAATCGCACGCTTAATCCGTCTGATCCTCTTTATCATTGGAGAGACAGGGGGGTGGTGATCGCGTCGGGGCCGCATACAACATTCAATGCCATTGACCCCAGCGTCATCCATACGCCGGATGGTAAGCTCTGGATGTCATTTGGTTCGTTCTTCTCCGGTATTAAACTGGTGCAACTGAATCCTCGGACCGGCCATCTTCTGCATCCACGCCATCCGCATATATATTCGATCGCCAAACACCGCACCATTGAAGCATCTGAGCTGTATCACCATGGACGGTGGTATTACCTGTTTGTTAACTGGGGCTACTGTTGCCGTGGTGTGCACAGCACATACAACATTCGCATCGGGCGCAGCCACCATATTACCGGTCCATACCTTGATCGCGCGCATCACAACATGCTGGATGGCAGAGGGTCGTTGTTTCTGGGCACCATCGGGCCTTTCATCGGGCCAGGGCAATCCGGTATTTTTGATGATGACGGCCGCTACTATTTTACCAGTCATTTTTATAATGGCCTTCGCAACGGCCTATCCCAGTTGTCAGTTATGCGTCTCAAATTTAACGCATCAGGATGGCCGCAATTGCAGATCAGCAGGCATTGACATTGTCTGCCATCGGTTGGATGGTATGGAATCAATTCCCAACGCAAAGTCAGATAATCCCGCATGGTGATCAGGGCCTCATTGTCCTGCGCCGGTGCAGCGTCGGGCCGTGGCCGTCTTTTTTGTCGCCTGTCCCTGCCGATGTGCTTTTGGGCTCCGCATGGTTATCCATTTGCCCATGCCCAGAAATTGGGGATAATCAAGCCACGGTCGTGCAATGTCGCGACTTTAAGGAGGCGGCAGCGCCCATGAATGATACCCAAACCACCATCGCAGCGGCATCGGATGCGGCTTGCAGTCGGTTAGTTGACGCGCATCAACACCCAGTGAATTGGCTCTTTCGTGTGGCGTGTTTTTTGGCCGCCATCCCGACGGGCGGGGTATGGTTGGTTGGTTGCTGGCTCAATCCAAGCGGCGGCCCGCTGGGCATAGAGCGGCAGCTAGGTACGGCTCGCTGTGGTTTTTACGCCAAGTACGGCATTCCCTGCCCAACCTGCGGTTGGACCACCGCCGTGAGTCATCTGTATCACGGCCAGATTTTTCAGGCTTTTTTCACCCAACCGGCCGGCGCGATTTTTGGGGTGCTTATGCTGATCGGTTTCGCAATTTCACTCGGCGGGTTGCTGACTGGCCGCTGGATGGGACCAAGACGGCAATGGATTCTCGCCAATCGGTATCGATTGCTTGGGTGGTGTGCGTTGATATTGGCGGTATCTTGGGTATATAAGATATGGGCGGTACACTGTTGGCCGTGGACGATGCGTTAACCGCGTTAAAGGCGTTTGGCGGCGTCTGGCCGTTCATCGGCCTGGCGCTCCCTTGCGAATCACAGGCATTCGGGTCGGTCGGCGCTGGTTCATATGGTTGCGGTGGTTGCCTGCGGCAGTCAATGGCCAGTGTGGCTGATCAACGCAATCTTGACAGGACTACATGGAGCGCTGGATGCGTAAATTTAACTGGTGGCATTGGGTGCAGATTGGTATCCCGCTGCTATTCGTTTTGCTGATGCCTGTTGTGCTGACGGGTTGCGGATTTTTCGGTGGTGTATACTCCGACGTGGCAGGCACGCCCATGCCGGCGCAGTATACCGGCATGCAGAAAAAGAGCATTTTGATACTGGTGTACACCGACAGCTCCACCGAATTTCTTTATCCGCAGGCGCGTAAGGAAGTCTCTTCTTTCGTCGCCTATGAATTGCGCAAGCATCTGCCCAAAAGCAAACTCCTTCCATCGGCGGCCGTAATCAAGTATCAAAATGATACTCCGGGGTGGGATGCTCTACCGGTTAACACCATCGGGCGACATTTTGGTGTCGATCGTGTCCTGTATATTGAAATAATCAAATACCATACGCATGCCCCGGGTGGGCGAAATTTGATGCAGGGGCAGATTGAAGCCCATGTGGCCGTGTATGATACGCACCTGCCGGGCTCGGGCCGCGTGTTTTCAACCGTAATCAATACCCTGTGGCCCAAATCCGGGCCGGAACCTGTATTTCACACCGATTCCAGCGCGGTACTGTATAACACCCTGCAGCGTTTTGGCCGCTCGGTGGTGAGATGTTTTTATCCATGGACGGCGCATCCTGAATGAAAAATAGACACCTCAATATTAAGTTGTTTCTCGTGGCGGCAGTGGCGTTTTCAATGCTTGCCTTGAATGGCTGTCAACTGGAATATCTGCTTGCCGGCAATGGTATCAGCGAAAGTGTTTACCATATCAAGCGCAAGGACCGCGTACTGGTGCTGGTGGATTCTTCATCGGTAAGCCCGTTGAGTATTCATGCCATGTCGCAGCTCATAGCCGCCACCAATCAGAACCTTTACCGCAATGGTGTGACCAAACGGCTGGTGCCGGCTTATCGACTTATTTCCCTTATGAAGACGCATCCGGTCAGTTATCGCGAAATGGGTATTGCCGATATCGCCAAAGCTTTGAACGCCAACATCGTCCTTTACATCTATATCGAGCGATTTCGCAATCGGCTGTTGAGTGCGAAGCAGATTACCGAGGGCGACGCTCAGGCTTATGTCAAACTGGTCAGTGAGTCGGGGCAGCGCCTCTGGCCCAAAAGCGCAGCACCCGGTGAATTGGTAACCGTCAAGGTACCGCCTAACCTGGCAATGACACAAACCCATACTGCGGTGGAGGATTCTCTTCTGGCCCAGATTGCCAACAGGACGGCAAGCTTTCTTTACACGCACGGGAAAAGCTATGCGCCATCTCACGGCGCACAGATGACGGGGCCCCCGTCTTCGTGATGCCTGTCTGCGCTATTCCGGTTGGTTGCGTCGCGGATCGACCATCTGCTTGCCAAAGTCCACCCGCAGCATGGCTGGCAGGATTTTAGTTTTCATGGCTGCCGACAGTATGGAAGTTCAATCCAATCACGCTTCTCCGCCGGCCGAAAGCCGACTCCAGCGTCTGGCCCGCATGACCAATTTTGAACTGGTCCGCGAGATGACGCAGTTTGTGCGGCCGGTCAAATACACCGCGGCCATGGCGTGCCTGCTGGTCGGGCTGGCCGTATTTCTGGAAATTTTCGGCGTTAATCTCACACGCGTCATCATTAATACGCTCAGCCATCTGACACATCACGCACCCGCGGTCGGCCGACATGCCGGTCATCTGAAGTCTGCAACATCGCATTTACCAGGTGATCTGGCGGCATTTCACGCCATTGTATGGTTACTGGTATTGCTGGCGCTTACGACGGTCCTTCTGGCAGTTACCAATTTGTTTCGCTCGCTGGCCAACACCAAACTCAGCATGGACATGGTTTACTTCATGCGGTCACAGGCGTATGACCAGCTGCAGAATCTCGGCTTTGGCTTTCATGATCGGCACTCCACCGGGCAGATTATCAATCGTGCCTTGTCTGATCTGCATAATATCCGTTTTTTTATGAATCTTTCATTGGTATCGGCTGCAGAAATTGTTGGCTATGTGATCGGCTATAACTTCCTGGTGGCTGCGATTAATCCATGGATGGGCCTGGCGGCACTTTTACCCGTGCCGTTCTGGATCATGTACATTCGGCATTTTGGCCGCCGGATGCAGCCCATTCAAAAATCCATCATGGACACCGGCGATCAGATGGTCAGTGTCTACAGCGAGGCCGTAGCCGGCGTGCATGTGGTCAAGGCCTTTGCGACCGAGCAGATGGAAGTGAAAAAATACAAGGCAAAGACGGATCTTCTCTTTGATCAGACGATGCAGACTGTCAGCATGTGGGCTGCGTTCGTGCCGACCATCCGCGGGATAGCCACCGCTGCAAACCTGCTGCTGTTCTTCATTGGCGGCCTGCTGGCCGTGCACGGCGTTCTGTTTGCCGGCGATATTTTTGTTTTCGGGATCGCCATGGGGGCGATATTGTCGCGATTGCAGCAGATCAATCAAATTTCCAACCAATATCAGACGGCTATTGTTTCTGCCCGCCGCTTCTTTGAGATTATTTACGCCACGCCCACCGTCATCGATCAACCTGGTGCCTCAAACCTGCCGCCCGGAAAGGGCTGTGTCGAGTTTCGTTCGGTCAGCTTTGGATATCAGCCGCAAAATCCTGTGCTGCGGGATATTTCATTCCGGGTCGAAGCCGGATCGATGGTAGCGCTGGTTGGACCAACGGGTGCCGGTAAAACCACCCTTATGCAGCTTCTGGCGCGGTTTTATGATCCGCAGCAGGGCAGCATTATGATCGACGGTGCTGACATCCGGCAGGTGTCACTTGGCAGCCTGCGCCGGTCAGTGAGCGTGGTGTTTCAAGAGACCTTTTTGTTTTCGGATACCGTGGCAAATAATATCAGATATGCCAATCCCGACGCCCCAATGGAAATGGTTCGCCGGGCGGCCCAAATGGCCCAAGCCGAGGAATTTATCAGTCAAATGCCCGATGGCTACGACACGGTACTCGGAGAACGGGGCACAACCCTTTCCGGCGGCCAGAAGCAGCGCATTGCAATTGCCCGCGCAATTTTGGCAGACCCCCGGATTTTGATTCTGGATGACGCGCTGGCCGCGATTGATCCGGGCACTGAAGCACTGATCCGCCGCAGCCTGCGTGAATTGCTGCGCAATCGCACCCTATTCGTCATTGCACACCGGCTCAGTACAGTTAAGGCCGCGGATCAGGTGCTGGTTTTGGAAAATGGGTTTATTACCCAGCGCGGAACACACGAGCACTTGGTTGCCGAATCAGGGCACTACCGGGATATTGCGCGTATTCAACTGCTCGGGTTTGATTCTTCGCTTATTGAAAAGCCACCCGCCGAGGTCTCCCCATGAAGCATGCGGACCAACCCATTAAAACGCGCCCCTGGCTTTCGCGCCGGGGCGACCGTTCTGCAGCCGCAGCCTCCTCTTTTAAGCCGGATTTTGAAGCCGATTACCGCGCCTTGGATTGGAAAATACTTCGCGGCGTGTGGCAATGGATGGCACCCTATCGCAATGGTTATCTCTTCATGGCGCTGGCCGGCCTGGTGATGAGCGGTCTTGAACTCATCACCCCGCGTTTCCTCCAGCAACTGGTGGATGTTGACATACCGGGGCGACAACTGAATCTATTTTCGCTATGGCTGGTGCAGCTTGCTGCCCCCTTTGGTCTGCTGAGAGGCGCGGCACATTGGCCACATACCCACATAGCCATTCTGAACATAACAACCACCATCATGGTATGGGGGCTTACCATGGCGGCGGCGCTGCTGATTCAGCGCCAGGTCATCTGGTACACCACATACTACGGCCAAAAGGTGCTTTTTAATCTGCGATCGGCGGTGTTTAATCAGCTTCAGCGGCTATCAATGAATTATTATGATCGTACCCGCTTTGGCCGCATTCTAACACGCGGCACCGGCGATATCGACTCGATGAGCAATTTTATTGTCTGGGGCATCAACACTCTGGTTAATAACCTTGCCATGATGCTGCTGGCCGCGGCCATGATGATCTGGCTGGATTGGCGCATTGCGCTTGCCGTGTTGTGGCTTGGTCCTGTGCTCTATTTCACCAATATTGCCTATCGGCGGCGGATCGGCCATGTGTGGCGGCTTACCCGCGAGGGCTGGACGCGTGTAAGCACCAATCTGGCGGAAAATATTTCCGGCATGAGGGTGGTCAGCGCATTTAATCGCCAGTATCAGAATCTGGATGTATTTAATGATCTGCAGGCAGTCAACACCGCAAACAACATGCATGCAGCGTTTATCAACGGCATATATCAACCTTTGCTGGGAGTGATAAGCTTTCTTGGGCGGCTTATCATCATCGGCCTGGGTGCCTGGATGCTGCTGCGTGGTGGAGGTGCCACGCGCAATTTATTTCACATCGGTAAGCTCATTGCTTTGTACGTGTATTGGGACTGGTTCATGGGGCCGGTGATCAATTTTGGCAACTTCTACAACGACACAATGATGGCGCTGGCCTGCGCCGAGCGCGTCCAAACCCTGTTGGCACAGACGCCTCAGGTAACGGACGTCGCCAACCCGGTCAAACTGGCCTCGCTCCGTGGGGAGGTGGTATTTGAGCATGTCACCTTTGGCTACGATCCTGCAATACCTGTTATTCACGACGTCAGCTTCCGTGCCGCTCCAGGGCAGGTGATCTCCATTGTCGGTCATACAGGCTGCGGCAAAAGTACCATTATCAGTTTGATCTGTCGATTCTATTTGCCGCAAAAGGGTACTATCACTTTTGATGGTTACGACATCCGCCAGATCGAAGGCCAGAACCTCCACAGTTTCCTCGGTATCGTTTCGCAAAACAATTATCTCTTCAGCGGTACGGTGATGGATAACATCCGCTATGCCAGGCCGGACGCATCCGACACGCAGGTTCGCAATGCACTCCGCGATCTCGGTTGCCTGCAACAATTGGAATCACTGCCCGGTGGTTTGCAATCCGATGTCGGTGAGCGCGGTGGTTCGCTCAGTCTTGGCCAGCGCCAGCTCATCTGCTTTGCACGCGCGTACCTGGCCGACCCAAAAATCCTCCTGCTTGATGAGGCCACCAGTGCCATCGACACCTACACAGAATTGATTATCCAACAGGCTCTTGCCCGGCTGGTAAAGAATCGCACCACGTTCATTGTTGCCCACCGCCTCAGCACCATCACCGGCAGCGACTGCATCTTGGTCATGGATCATGGCCGCATCCATGAACATGGTAAACACGCCGAGCTTTTAGCCATGGGTGGCCGGTATGCCGCACTTTATAACGAGTTCATTTCGCCGTAGCCCGTGGCCGGGTGTTGCTAAATATTCGTAAACGCGAATGTAAAATTGGTATACCTTTGCAACTTTAATCAGGCCTGTGTGTTCTACTTCTCAAGGTTTGGGCTTTTTTGCCGGAGCAGTTGATTAACCTATGCAAGCATCTTCCACGTCTTCAGCCTGCTCGCCATCGATGTCGGCACCTGCGTGGGGCGCGCCGGCACCCGATCAACTGGCCGATGCGTACTTGGCCGTTATTCCACAACTGATGGCATTTGTCCGTAAAAACCTCAATGATGACAGACAAAGTAACCTCCGCCTGGGGCAGTTCCGTATGCTTCACGCCCTCTGCCAAAATCTGGGCGTGACCATCTCTGAGGTTGCCTCTGTTTTGGGCGTAACGTTGCCATCGGCTTCCAAAATGGCGGATGATTTACAGCGCCTTGGTCTGCTGGAGCGGTGCCCCGACCAGCAAGACCGGCGTCGCAGCATCTTATCGCTGACTCAATCCGGTCACGACACCTACAGGCGGGCCGTGGATTCGGTTCGTCGCCAAATGGCAGAAAAATTTGTATCTCTGTCACCGACCGAACGCGGCGTGCTTTTTTGCGCTGCCATTAAATTGACAGAGCTTTTTACGACGGCTGGCACGCCATCCCCAGCCGGTCAGATATCATCTCACGATGACGTCAGCCCCGTAGCGGAGCATCCTTGAATGAAATCACTTTTTAAATGGATTGTCATACTGCTCATCATCGTCCTGGCTGGTTGGTGGGCTACACGCTGGTTCGCCAAAGCCAAGGATTCTGGTCCGGCCTTCCAAACTGCCGCGGTGCGTAAAGGTAATCTGTCTGCTACGGTCAGCGTGACTGGCACGGTTGAACCGCGCAACGTGGTGGATGTTGGTGCCCAGGTCAGTGGTACCATCATTAAATTTGGCACCGATGCCAATGGTCATACGGTGGATTACGATTCACCCGTAAACAAAGGCACTGTGCTGGCCATCATTGACCCAGCCAATTACGCTGCCCGTGTGGCGTCTGATAAGGCTGCGCTGTCCGAAGCTGTTGCCAATGTGGCCGTGGCCCAGGCAAAATATAAAACTTATGTCGCCGCCTATCAGGATGCACTGGCCGATTGGCGGCGGGCCCAGAAACTCGGCAATCAGGGCCTCGCCTTGCCGGTGACGCAGTACGATTCGTACAAATCCACCTACCTGCAGGCCCAAGCCAACCTGGCCCTGGGCAAAGCGTCAATTACTCAGGCCCAGATGGCAGTGAAGGTCGCCCATGCTATATTAAAAAATGATGAAATTACACTTTCCTACTGCACCATCACATCGCCTGTGAAAGGGGTGGTCATCGACCGCGATGTAGACATTGGCCAGACCGTCGCATCCAGCTTTAACACCCCCAGTCTTTTTCTTCTGGCTGAAAATTTGAAAAAAATTCAGGTCTGGGCCTCCGTCAATGAGGCCGATATTGGTACCATCCACGATGGCCAGCGCGTTACCTTCACTGTTGATGCGCTGCCCGGACAGATATTTCACGGGGTGGTGTCGCAGGTGCGGCTTAATGCCACTGTGGTGCAAAACGTCGTTACGTACACCGTAGTCATTGACACTAATAATGCTAGTGGCAAGCTGCTTCCCTACCTGACTGCTCAGGCTGAAATTCTGGTGGCCGAGAAAAAGAATGTTCTGATGGTGCCCAATGCCGCCCTGCGATGGGTACCGCTGAAATCGCAAATCGCCCCCGGTACCGCCATAAAACCAGCCGATTCAACATCCGGTCAAACCACATCATTGCTTTCGCAAGTGCCCACCGGCACGCTGTGGGTAGTCGATGGTAAATATGTGCGTCCCATGGTGGTCAAAACCGGATTGGCTAATAATTATTTCACGCAGGTTATCTCCAGCCGGTTAAAGCCGGGAATCCAGGTAGTCGTCGGCGATCAGCAACGCCGCTCGCACTCATCGGGGGCTGTTAATCCATTTATCCCGCAGCCGTTCAAACACAAAAAGCCGAAGTGATCGGTGGTAATGGTGATGGAATAGCATCATGGCTGATGTAATTAAAGTAAGTGATATTATCAAAACTTATCAGCTCGGCGGCAGTCCCGTCCAGGTGCTTAAGGGTGTTTCCATGACCGTCGCCAGCGGCGAATTGGTTGCTCTAATGGGGGCATCCGGCTCCGGCAAAACCACGCTGATGAACATCCTCGGCTGCCTGGATAGACCCACCTCGGGCAGTTACCAACTTGACGGGCACGAAATTTCCAGCATGGCGGTTCCTCAGCGTGCCCGTATTCGTAATGAAAAAATCGGTTTCGTTTTTCAAAATTTCAACCTGCTGCCGCGGACCACAGCCCTTGAAAATGTCCTTCTTCCCATGGCCTATGCCAATGATGCCCCACGAGGTGCCAAACTGCGCCAGCGCGGCATTGAAATGCTTGAACGCGTCGGCCTTGGAGATCGTCTGGACCATCATCCTTCGCAGCTATCGGGTGGCCAGCAGCAGCGCGTTGCCATCGCTCGGGCTCTCATCAATAATCCGCGCCTTTTGCTGGCCGATGAACCCACCGGTAACCTTGATTCCCGCACCAGTGAAGAAGTGCTTAAGATGTTTCAGCATCTTAACCGCGAGCAAAATTTAACCATCCTGCTGGTTACCCACGCGCCCGAAGTGGCACAGCATGCGTCACGCGTTATTCACATTAAAGATGGCCTGATTGAATCTGGCGCACCCGCGCTGGCCCCTCAGCCTGCCTTTCCTGCCGGAGGTTCCTGAAATGCCCAGTATCGCCGCCACCGCCGTTACGTCCATCAAAGCCCTGCGCCGCAATCCACTGCGATCGGCATTGACAACGCTCGGAATCATCATTGGCATTGCCTCAGTCATTGCGATGGTGCAAATTGGCGAAGGTTCATCGGCAGCCATCAAGCAAACCATCAAAAACATGGGAGCCAACACCCTGATTATATTTCCTGGGGCGGCTGCCAGTGGGGGGGTCAGCTTCGGTGGCGGCAGCGCCGTCACGTTGACTTCAGCCGACGCGGCCGCCATCGCCCGTGATTGCCCGTCCGTCAGTGCGGCCGCGCCGGTCGTCAACGCCCGCATGCAGCTTGTGCACGGCAGCCAGAATTGGGTGCCGCAATTTCTTGTGGGCAGCACACCTGCATACTTCACCGTCCGCGACTGGAAACTCAAAAGCGGCCGCTTTTTTAACAATGACGATGTCCGCAACGCCAACGAAGTCTGTGTTCTGGGGCAAACGGATGTCAAAGCCTTGTTTCCATCCGGACATCCGCTGGGCAAAATTATTCTCGTTCAGCAGGTTCCGCTGCGCGTTATCGGCGTGCTGCGGCGCAAGGGCGCCAACATGATGGGCATGGACCAGGACGATATCGTCGTTCTGCCTTGGACCACACTTAAATACCGCATCTCCGGCAGCGCCCTGATGAATCAAAATGAAAATGCCGCGTCCGCGTCCACCAGTACCTTCTCACCATCGCAGCTTTATCCGCAAACGTCCCAGAATTTATATCCCGCCGTATCCAGCGTGCAGGCCGCCGATACACCCAATCCTGTAAGCTTCCCCAATGTCAATAATATTCAGGTCTCTACCCCCAGCGCTGCTGCATTACCTCAGGCCATGGCCGAGATAAATGCACTCCTGCGCCAGCGACATCATCTGCTGCCCAATCAACCCGACGATTTTAATATCCGGGACCTGGCGGAAATATCTCACGCCCTGGGCAAAACGTCCACACTTATGACCGATTTGCTCACCGGCGTTGCCCTCATATCGCTGGTGGTGGGCGGCGTTGGCATTATGAACATCATGCTTGTCTCCGTCACCGAACGTACACGTGAAATTGGCTTAAGAATGGCCCTGGGTGCCAAGCCATTTGATATCCTTGGCCAATTTATTATTGAAGCCATTGTACTGTGTCTTTTCGGTGGAGCGCTGGGCATCCTTATTGGTCAGCTGCTTTCCACTCTGGTCCAAAGATTGTTCCATTGGCCTATCCAGGTTTCCCTGCCAGCCGTGGTGGCATCATTTTTAGTCTCGGCTTTTGTAGGCGTGGCATTCGGTTATTACCCGGCATGGAAGGCCTCCCGCCTGGACCCCATTGAGGCGTTGCGATATGAATAAATTTTCATTTTCCGGCTGCTCACTGTCACTTGCCCGCCGCACGGCTGGCATTGTCGTTCTCGGTAGCATGCTGATTCTCACCGGCTGTGAAGTTGGCCCCAACTTTCATCGTCCGGCACAGCAACTGCCAGGAAGTTACAGTCGATCCGCCATGGAGCCGATGTCGCCTGCCATGAGCGGCGGACAATCTCGTGCCGCGCACCCGCCCGGTATGGTCTCGCTGGTCATTGCCACCAAGCCGGCACATCTGGCGCATTGGTGGCGCAATTTTAATGACCCAATCCTTAATAAACTTATCTCGCTGGCCGCCAGACGCAATTTAACTCTGGCCCAGGCTCGCGAGGCAATTATTCAGGCCCGCGAGGTGGTCAATTCAACTTCCGCCAATCTGGGGCCGTTTGTCAGTGCCGTCGGTTCCTACAGCCACAGTCGCGGCAGTAAAAATCTAATCCCGGGCCATACCTCCTCCGGTCCATCAGAATCTGATAATTACAGCGCCGGCCTGGACGGCACGTGGGAACTGGACTTTTTCGGGCAGGTACGGCGCGGTATTCAGGCAGCCAAGGCCAGTCTGCGCGCTGCCGTTGACAATCGCCGTGTCATTCTCATCACGCTGCTTTCTGAAGTCGCCAGCGATTACATCACGCTTCGCGGCGTTCAAGCCCAGATCGCCATTACTCAAAGCAACCTTCGCACCCAGCAAAAAACGGTTCGCCTGCTGCTTCAGCAGGTCGGAGGAGGCATAGCGACGCAGTTAAGCGTAGCCCAGGCCAGAGCCCAGGCCGCCACCACGGCGAGCCAGTTGCCACCGCTCGATGCCGAGGCCAAACAATTAACCTACGCTCTGGCTGTGCTGCTTTCACAACCTCCAGGCACTCTGGATCAATGGCTGGATGTTCCCAAACCCATTCCGCCCGTTCCACTCACCGTGCCTATCGGTCTGCCAGGCCAATTGCTGCTGCGGAGGCCCGATGTGCGCGTTGCGCTGGATCAATACGCCGCTGCTGTTGCCAATGTGGGTGTCGCTGAGGGAAATCTCTACCCCAAATTTACCATTAACGCCAATTTGGGTTACTCATCCGCTACCGCCGAACAATGGTTTAACACCGCCAGCCTCGCTTACGGCATCGGTCCAAGCATATCGTGGTCGATATTAAATTGGGGACAGGTGGCATCGGAAATCGGGCAGCAAAAGGCAATCGCTCTGCAAAGCCTGTACAACTACCGCCAGACGGTGCTTCAAGCCCTGGACGATGTCGATTCCGCCCTTGCTGCCTTCACCCGCGAGCAGGCCCATTATCACGCGCTGGCTGTTGCCGTGACGCAGGACCAGCGCGCCTTGACTCTCTCGGATGCCCTGTACCGCAATGGCCTGACGGATTTCCTCAATGTATTAACGGCCCAACAATCGCTTTACACCGCTCAGGACGCGCTGGTACAAAGCCAGCAGGTCGTCTCGACCGATCTGGTTACCCTTTACCAAGCACTCGGTGGCGGGTGGCAACGTTTGAATCGATCCATGGTAAAGGCCAAACAACGCCATGGACATAACCCGAAATAAAATCCGCTGCTCCACCCGCATCGCGCAAGGGTTGGTCAATGCCAAGGGGTAGGGCAATGTGGTCATGGCAGGTGGGCTGCATCTTCAGCCGCAGACAATCGGCAAATACCTCACGGCCAAAGGTGGCACCCCGAACTGAGGCCGCCGACTAATCGCCTGGCTCCAGCACGGCCATGAAGGCTTCCTGTGGAATTTCTACCTGACCCACCTGCTTCATCCGTTTTTTGCCCTCTTTTTGTTTTTCAAGCAGCTTGCGTTTGCGGCTCACATCACCGCCATAGCATTTGGCCGTGACATTTTTCCGCATCGCGCTGATCGTTTCACGGGCAATCACCCTCGATCCGATGGCGGCCTGCAACGGCACTTCAAAAAGATGACGGCCAATTTCGCTTTTCAATTTTCTGATGATCGCCCGCCCGCGCGATTCTGCCTTTGATCGGTGCACAATCAGGCTCAGGGCATCGATGGGTTGGCCGTTGACCAAAATATCCATCTTGACCAGGTCTTCTTCATGAAAGCCGATTAAGTCATAATCCAGCGTGCCGTAGCCGCGTGTGGCGGTTTTCAGTTTGTCAAAAAAGTCGAAGATAACTTCAGCCAGAGGCAGGTCGTATTCCATGATGATGCGCGATGCACTGAGGTATTCAGTCTTACGGTAGATACCGCGGCGTTCCTGGCAAAGCTTGGAAATATCGCCAATATTCTCAGCCGGCACGATGATGCTGGCGCGGATCATGGGTTCACGAATCGCCTTGACTTTACTCAGGTCCGGCAGGCCGGATGCCGAGTCAATAACTTTTTCCGTGCCATCCATCAACACCACCTCGTACGGTACTGTGGGAGCGGTTTGAACCACCTGCACGTGCTGTTCACGTTCGAGCCGCTCCTGCACGATCTCCATATGCAGCAGACCCAAAAAACCGCATCTGAAGCCAAAACCAAGCGCGTCGGATGTTTCCGGCTCAAAGGTAAATGACGAGTCATTCAGCCGCAGCTTCTCCAGCGCTTCCCTTAATTGTGTGTATTCGGTGTCGGGCCCGGGATAAAAATCGCAGTACACCATCTGCTTGGGCGGGCGATAGCCCGGAAGCGGTTCGATTGCCGGCAGCACTGCATCGGTAACGGTATCACCAATGGTAACATCGCCCAATGTTTTTATATTGGCAACGATAAAGCCCACTTCGCCGGCACCAAGCGAGTCTACCGATACGGCCCGCGGACTGAATTTTCCCAGGCCGGTCACCTGATAAACCCGCTGCTGACCCATAAACCGAAGCTTTTGTCCCATGGTCAGCCGTCCGTTGAACACACGCACATACACGATCACCCCGCGGTAGTCGTCGTATTTGCTGTCAAATACCAATGCCTGCAATGGGGCGTTTACGTCGCCCCGCGGACCCGGCAGACGCTGGCAAATCGCCTCAAATAGATCAGGTATGCCGATACCGCTCTTGGCTGATATCCGCACGGCTGAAAGAGCGTCAATCCCCAGCACCTGCTCCATCTCTTCTGCGACGGCATCGGGCTGGGCACTGGGCAGATCGATTTTGTTGATCACCGGAATGATTTCCAAGTTTTGTTCAATGGCGGCATAGGCGTTGGCGACTGTCTGCGCCTGGACTCCCTGAGTGGCATCCACCACCAGCAGTGCTCCTTCGCAGGCTTGCAGTGCTTTGGCCACCTCATAGTGAAAATCCACGTGCCCGGGCGTGTCAATCAAATTCAGCATGTAAGGCTTGCCGCTAAATTCGTGTGGCACCGTTACGGCACTGGCCTTAATGGTGATGCCGCGCTCCCGTTCCAGGTCCAGATCATCCAGAAATTGCGCCTGCATTTCGCGTTCGGTAATGGCGCCGGTGCGCTCTAAAATTCGATCCGCCAAAGTTGATTTGCCGTGATCGATGTGAGCAATAATGCAGAAATTACGTATTTCCATCCCGATACAAACCCTGTGCAGAACCTATGAAAAACCAATGTACAACCCGTGCACCAAGACACGATTCTACCCGTAATTGCGGCAGAAAACCCGCCGTCCAACAGTACCCCTCGGCTTCCGGTGAGATCGTCAAAAATCCAGACCCATGCCATCTACATCAATTTTATGTCGGTGGTATGAGCGATCCATCCAACGCCAGTGCGGTGGTGCGGGCATCATTTCCATACCACATTGCTGTTTTGGCGGTGCCACAATTCCAGCATCAGCCATGCAAAGATGCGGTGAGTATGGTCGCGCTGGCCTGCGAGATGTTCATGCCATATACGCCGTACAACCTCGGTCATATTCAGGGAGTTATGAAGTGCGCCCGGTGAGAGTATGATCATCTCGGCCGAGGCCCTCAATGACTGACGAAACCACTGCCCAATCGGCGCACCAAATCCGCGCTTGCGCCCACGCTGAACCGATTGCGGGATAAAGTCTCCCATCGCCCGCCTCAATAGCAATTTGCCATGCCGCCAATTCATCATCGCGCCGCCGCTGAAGCGGTTGGCCCAATTGGCCAGGTGGTGGTCCAGCAGCGGGCTGCGAACTTCCAAACCACACGCCATCGACGCACTATCCACCTTCCACAGCACATCGCCCGGCAAATAGTTGGACTGATCATTCAACATGCACTGGCGAATGACATCCATTCCTGATTGGCCTGCATATCGGCTGCTCTCATCGGCCCATGCCAATGGCGTCAAATCATCGGCTACAAACAGGCGGCAAAGGGCGGCATATTGCTCGCGCCATCCGCGCTGCGAGCCTGCCAGCGCCAGACGTCGCAAACGTTCCGACCGATAATTCAATCGCGGCAAACGAAAGCCCGTGGCCAGCAACCGCGCGGCTCGGTACCGATCATACCCGCCGAAGAGCTCATCTCCACCGTCGCCCGAGAGGGCGCACGGTGCGAACCTGCGGGTGGCGTTGGCAACCCAATACGTCGGTAATATGGACGAATCAGCAAACGGCTGGCCTAAGGCGAACTCCATTAACCAGTCTAAAGTAGCAAGTGCGGAGGATTTCATATTGACTCGGCATTGGTGATGCCGCAATTTCAAAGCCTTCGCGGTCTGCACCGCCAGCGGCATCTCATCAAATGCGGATTCCTCAAATCCGACTGTCACCGCCTGCAATTCGCTCTCTCCGCTGCCCAATTGATGGGCGACGCCGCATACCACTGCTGAATCAATTCCGCCCGAGAGGAAGCAGATCAACGGCACATCTGCACGGAGTTGCGATTCCACCGCACTGAATATTAATTGTCGTAACTCTTGAATATCCTCCTCGCGGGCCACGTTGATTGCAGCGCCCGATTTAAGCAGGCTCTCCCCCGGCTGCCAGAAGGCAGCTTCAGTCCTTCGACCGGCGTTCCACAGTATCCACGATCCGGGCCTGACACATTTAATGTCGGTGTAAATGGTATCCGGTGGTGGAATGTATCCCCATTGCAGGTATTGCCTCAGCGCAGTAAGTGACGCTTGTGCCTCAACTCCGGGCCAGCACCGCACCGACGGCAGTGTGCTGCCGAATACAAGTTGATCATCAGAATCAGCATAAAACAGGGGCTTCTGGCCAAAATAGTCCCGTGCTAAAAATGCAGTTTGCTCTTTCGCATCCCAGATGGTGAACGCATACATCCCGCGCAATCTGCCGGGGAGGTCGGTCTTCCACTGCTCCCAGCCGTGCACCAGCACCTCCGTATCGCAATGATCCGACATGAATCGATGTCCGACATTGAGCAATTCCTTGCGCAGCTCGGCATGATTGTATATTTCGCCATTAAATACTACATATACCGTACCATCTTCATTCGCCATTGGCTGATGCCCGCCGACGGGATCGATAATACTTAACCGACGGTGGACCAGCGACACCTGCGGACCGTGCGTGGGGTTAGAAAAGTTGTTCCACTGGCCGCTGCCGTCCGGGCCACGATGTTGCAGCAGGCCATCTGCTCTATATGCTGCGGCGGTGACACGCTCGCGCCATTCACCGGCCGCCTGTCCAAGGAGTGGTTGCTTCCAGCGGATGATTCCAGCCAGGCCGCACATGGCTTACTTCTCCGCGAACATCGCTGTGCAGAAGGCACAATCATTCATGCGGATGGTCAGGGTACTGCGGCCGTCCACCAATTCGACAAGCGGCTGGCCAAGGCATTCACGCCGCCAGCCTTGCATTAATTCATGGTCATCGACCCTTTGGCCCGCCAGTTTTTTCAGCGCCCAGTCGGTAATGCCCGACTGACTGGTGACCAGGCCGGTGCAGACATTCTGTCCCAGGCATATCGCCTGCGCCGCAGCCCATACTCTGTCAATAAATTGGCTGGCTTTAAGAGAATCCTGCGGCTCGGGTGGCATTTCAGGTAGCTCGTGCAGTGGCATACGCCGGACTTTTTCCAGCATTTCAATAATAAATGGCCCATAGGACTGCAGTTCCGGCTGACTGATGCCGTCAATCCGAGCCAGCTGTCGGGTTGTTTGCGGCATTGTCTTGGCAATGTCGCGTATGGCTGAATCGGTTAAAAATGACCGGACTGGGGCATCGTGTTCATACGCCAGCTGGTGTCGCCATGCCGTTAATTCGCGCAGCACACCAAGTTGCTGTCGGCTCATGGATCGCGGTGCCTTAAGTTTAAGCCATAATTCGCTGGTGTTGACGGGGGCAACAGCATGCTGCAGTTCCTCGGCACACAATTCCTGCATCCATGTCAGGCGTCCACATTTTTCAATCCGATTGCGCAAATATTGAAATATGTCAGGGAGATAGCGCACGTCATCTGCGGCATAAATTAGCTGGGCTTCCGCCAGGGGGCGGCGATCCCAGGCGCTGTATGTGTGGGCTTTATCCAACTGCACACCGCAAATGTGTTCCACCAGTCTGGCATAAGAAATCGGGTAAGTCAGACCCACCAGCCCCGCCATTAATTGGGTGTCCAATACATTGGCAGGGGTATAGCCGCATTCATGAATAATGGCGATGTCCTGACTGCCGGCGTGGCAGAATTTGATTAAATCAGGATCGTTGATCAATTGTCCTAAAGGTGCGAGATCTTTTATCTCCAATGGATCAATAAGAGCCACCTCGCCATCAGCGCAAATCTGTATAAGGCACAATTCCGGCGTGAATGTGCGCTCCCCTATAAATTCAGTGTCAAATCCAAAGGCCCCAGCCTGCTTAAGGTTGCTGCAATACGCGCTCAGACCTGCCTGAGAATTTATCCATCGATATCCCTGGGACGGCGGCGGTTTGTAAGCATGTGGGTTGGTCATTTAATTTTCCATCTTTCGATGCACCCGGCACGAAGCGTACAGCCGATCACTGTATCCCGCCAGCCTCGATTGCAGTTGCTCCTGCAGTCGGCGGTGGTCGCCTGTGTACAGAACAAACCGCTCTAACAACTTCAACATTAATTCCACCAGATTGGCAAAATCACCCAAGTGAATGGCTTCGCTGCCGATGCTTTCACCGGTTCGCGGCACCGACGTGATGCAGGATAACGGCTGGTCGTCCAGTAGCATGTTGTGGTAATTGGCCAGCGGCAGCGTAAGGCCGGCGGAATCATACCCCGCCGCATCAAAAACCGTGCTGTTGCACGTGCCACCATCCATCAATGCCCTCTGGTATTTAAAATCCTGCTGTGCATCGGTTAAATCATCGGCGGAGAGTTTAATGAATCGTGTTAATGCCGAACTGAATATACTCGTACGGTCGCCCACGCGCAGCACGGGCCCGAGACCCAGCAAAGCCTGTGGTAAGGCCCGGCTGTTCTCCAGCCCGATAACGCAGCATTGGTTTCGGTCTGATTCTGCTGCCAGCGTGGCATCTTGGATGGCCGCCAACGCGCCAATGAAGCCAATTTCTTCGGCACGCGTAAACAGCAGCGTAAATGGCATAGCAATGCCGCGATCGCAGACCTCATGCAGCATGCATACCATCGCCGCCGCTCCCGCCAAATCGTCACAAACCCGGGCTGTAAATAAGTCGCCTTTTACGGCGGCATCTGGCAAATCCCACATACCAATGGTTCCCGGAGAGATATCGATGACTGTTTTTGTCAGCCTCAGCACGCAATCCAGTGCATCAGAGCCGGGCGAACGTTTCGGCGGTTCGTCCACCACTGCAAGCGTCCATGGAGATGATTGATCGGGGTGGAACAATCGCACACCTGCCCCGGTAAACAGCGATGACTTGACGCCGCCTAAAAATTCTGCCCGTAGCAATCCATCCTTTCGGTCGATCATTTCGCCCGTGATAAAGCCCGGGTGATCCACATGTGCTTCAAATATCAAATGCCGCCGATTTTCAGGTTTTTCGTCTGAACCCACACCGCTGTCGCGATGCGGAGCCCTCTCGCCGGCACCCATTGATGCATTTGGCATGTGATCGACGCGCAGATTTCCGGCACGGTCAAAACTGCACGTCAGTCGACCCGGCGGTGTAAGGGTCAAAACATATTGCTCGATCCATGCCATCACGTAATCCTCGCGCAGCGGCGCGGTGGGCAGGTCGCAAATGGTTTTAAGAATGGCCAGCCAGGCCGGATTGATCATGGTTGGCTTGCTCCTGCGCCAGGCGGCGATGCGGCAGCACCGGATGCGGTGGAGCCATCGCTGCCTGAAGTGTCGGCCAAGGCCGCTATGTCGGTTAACGGCTGGCCATCCACATGCCGACGAAGCAGCATGTAAATGATGGTACTGGACGAAAAGTAATAGCCCACCACATAAGCCCCGAGTAATGTCACCAGCAGAAACAGCCAGAAATAAATAAAGGCCGCTGCAATCAACTCCCACCAGCCCATGGCCCACCAGTTGATCGGAGCGATCAGGCGCTCAAAATGCGGGGTTCGCCAGATGGTGTCAAGCACCGACACGCCGGAATACGCACCATGTTCCAATCCAAAAAATCCTGTGCCGATATTGGCGCACCCATGGGTAACCGCCAAAAGAACGAACAGCGCCAGCAAAAGAAAAAACCAGGTCAGGACGCCATAAATCAAAGCTACTGCGGTGTAAAAAGCTGCACGCCATGGACTGTTAAAAACGTAACTGAAGCTCCGGCTGATGGCGTCAAATCCATCGGACACCTCCACCGCAAGGCACGGATATATCAGATGCAGACCGCCGACCAGCCCCAGCACCACCAACATGATGATAAATCCGCCCAGCAGCAGCACGATAAACATGACACCCAACAAGATCGGGCCGATCCAGGGCACAGCCCCGATGAGCGAAATGGCAATCGTCAGGATGCCCAGCACCACGATGAAACCGATCGGCAGCAGGGGGGCGCGGATTAAAAACCAGAACCGGCGCAGAGCAAATCGCACCGATTCAAAGATGGAAGGGTCTTCTCCCGCCATCCGCGATGCCGTATGTCGGCAAATGGCACCACCGACTACCGCCAGCGACGCAATGCATATGCATAAGAAAATAATAATCGTCAGCAGATATCCAAAGCGAACCAGCGTCAGCCGCCAGAAACCCTCGGAATGCCGGGCAATCATCGGCGGTGCCCCGGCAATCAGCCATTCTGGTACGGTGATGAACATGTTGGCCAGGCATCCCCATATGGTGTCAGATTCCCATGCCACACCGGAATTACGCGGCGTGGCGGCAACCGATATTTCAAAGCCCCGTGGTGTCTGAGCAGGTGAGGAAAGGGGGGTAGTCGTTTCAATACGCAGCGGATTGAGCACGTTGAAAACCAGGTCATCAAATTCTCTGATTTCCCTATGCATCGCAGCATCAAAAACGCCTCGGCCGACAGTGCTTTGCACCTGTCGAACATTGGCCAGCAGTTCCATCGCCAGTCGGTGTTCCCGTCGGTGCAGCGAGGAACTTGATAGCGCCGGCTTTTCCTGTGAGAGTCGTGCCAGCCGCCGATGAAAGTTCCGCTCCATACCCGCCACAATGGCGCCGTAGGCGGCCCGTGGGTCATGCTCGAGCGCCTGAATCTCTTTGGAATGCAGCGGCGTGGCGTAGTCCTGCAGCATCTCAGCCAGTGCCGCCTGACGATTAAGCCGATCTTGAATAATCATCTCGCGGTAGGCACCAGGGGCCGGCGAATGAAACGCTGCAATTTCGCCGGGAAGTACTTGGGGCCCCCATATGCCATCCATCGCACGGCCCGCCGTGTAGATGATGACCAGCGCCAGCAGCGCCAGCACCCAGACAGTTGGCTCAATCGTTACGCGGAATGCACGGAAAATATATCGAAAATCCAATAATTGCTCGCGAAACATTTCTCCAGATGCCATTGATCGATCCACCGTTACTGCACTGTCTTTTGCCATTATTCTGCTCCAGCCTGATTGGGGTCGTTCTGCCAGATATTCTCTACGCTGTAGGGCGGCTTGCCCAGTGCAATTTTCGCGCCAGCAGTTCCCAATGGGTCTGCCGCGGATTTACCACCAGTTTAAGTCCATTCGATGCCCGCTTAACCACCACGTACTGTTTCGCCCGTAAAGGATGCACCACAAGACCGTCCAGCACCACATGTGTACCATCATTCAGACGACGTGGCTTAATGCCAATGCTGCACCGATCGGGAACCACAACAGGTCTGAACGACAATGAGTGTGCGCATATCGGTGTAATCACTATGGCGTCAACATCCGGGGTGATCAGTGGCCCACCCGCGGAGAGATTGTATCCGGTAGACCCTGACGCGGTTGAGATAATGAGGCCATCTCCCCGAAACGTCGCCGTTTCTGAATCATCCACCCGCACGGTAAGTTCTACCATCCGAAATGGCATGCCGGCATTGAGCACCACATCATTTAGAGCGAGGCACCGGGCATCCAACCGCACTGCCGTCGAAGCGCTGCCATCCAATGGTGACGGCGACTCATTGTATATGGAGGCTTCCAGCATAAGCCGATAAGTCGTCTGAAAATTCCCTCTCAGCAATTCGGGCAAATGCAACTCAAATTCTTCAAGCGTAAAGGCCGCCATGTACCCCAATTTACCAAAGTTGATGCCCGCTACCGGCACCTGGTATCCAGCTAAAAAGCGGGCAGCCTGCAGAATAGTTCCATCTCCACCCAGCAGTACAACCAGATCGGGTTTGTCTGGCAGATTTCCAAGGGACGTCTGGTCTACGCCCTCAAGATATCGGGCGCTCACATCCTCATGTCCCTCCAAAGTTTTAAGCAACTGGTGCCCAGCCGTAATGGCCTCTGGTTTAGCTGAATTGGCAACAAGCAGTACTTTCATCTGTCCGATAGGATACTGCCCCGGCTCGGTTGCCTCCAGTGCCGTTTAATGGCCGCGGATGCCAAGCCCAGCCTTCATACCGGCCAGGCCATGGTCGTGGTTGACCATTAAACCGCCGCGGTTAAGATTCCTGCTGTGGCTGATGCGGGGCTGGTTTGAGGTGCAAGCACCCACGGGCGGCGGCACAATATGTGGCGCCACCGGCTCTTGATTCGCATTGCAGTCACGCAGGTTTTTACTCTAGAGGAGCTTATTTGATGCATGCCAAGCGGTGGAGTCGCTCCAGTGCCGCCATCCTGATGGTGATGGTTGGCTGTCTTTTTGCAACCTCTCTTACTCGGGGGGCCATAGTTCCGTTTTCAAATGCTTCCCTCCACAAAGCGCGGCTCAAAGTGCTATGGGAAATGCCACTGGGCCTCGGTGCCCGTACGCATGACCGCATTGCTCGCCTTTGGCTTGTGGGTAACAAAGTGTACGTGCTCACGCGGTACGGTTTTCTAATCTGCATCAAAGCCTCGTCAGGCACTATTCTGTGGACGCAAAAATACACCGCCCGGGGCCAGGCTACCTTGGAGCCGATACTCTATGGAAAAAAGCGATTGCTCATTGTCAGCGGCAGCAAAGTGCTCATTGTCAACAAAGACGATGGCACCGTTGCCAAGTCGGAAGCACTGAAATTCGCTCCATCCACCCGACCTCTCATCAGCAACGATCGAATGTTTATTGGGGCCTATCACAACCGTATGTTTGTGCTTTCTCCACACTTGCCGCTGTTCATGCAGTGGGCGCAGTATTCACGCGGAGATGCGTTTCTGTCACGCCCGGTGGTGCTTAACGGTATGGCAGTTTGCGGATCGCAGAACGGACATCTGTGGGGGCATATTGCAACCGACGGCAGCAGTGGCTGGCGACGTGAACTCTCCGGTGCCATCGATGCCAACCTGGGCACCGATGGACGCCTGGTTTTCGTTCCCTGCATGAACCATAACCTGTACGCAGTGAATGCGGCCACCGGCATTGCGCCGTGGATTACCCGCCTCCCCGGTCGATTGACACATCAACCAGTCATGTTTGGCAAGCAATTGCTCATATGCACCGGTGGAGCTGGCCTTTTCAGTCTCGATCCAGCAACTGGTCACATACACTGGGGGCCCGTTACTGGAGTGGGGCGCGTTGTTGGCAGGATTGGTCGGCGTATCGCCGCCGCAGCGCCCGGCAAACTGCTGATCATCTCGCCCGTTGATGGCGATGTGGTTTATCAAGCCGTCGCAATGACACCCTGTGTGTACGCGAAGTCCACCTCTTCGCCGCGTGTTTATGTTTCTTCGACCCGCGGAGTTCTGATGGCGCTGGTACGCCGCTATCCATTGGATTGATCCCGCCATGGGCTATTGGGCTGGTTTATAAAGCATCTGTACACCCCATCGACGCGCAACCCGGCGTTTGCGCGTCGATTTATTTTGTTGGAGATTTAATTGTTGATTTCCACCGACTCAGTCCCGATCAGGCGGGCACTCATTTCCGTCACCGATAAGTCCGGCATAACGGAACTGGCGCAATGGCTGCACAAGGAATTTGGCATTGAGATCATATCCACCGGCGGCACAGCAAAATTGCTTGCCGGTGCAGGAATTCCAGTTAAGGACGTCGCGTCAGTCACGGGGTTTCCAGAGATGATGGATGGGCGGGTCAAAACGCTGCACCCGGTCATTCATGGCGGATTGCTTGCTCTGCGCGATGAACCATCGCACATATCCGCCATGACATCGCACGGTATAATGCCGATTGACCTGCTGATTGTAAACCTGTACGCATTTGAAAAAACCATTGCTGATCCTGCCACCACCTTGGAGCATGCGGTTGAAAATATCGACATTGGAGGGCCGGCCATGATTCGCTCGGCATCCAAAAATTACCGCAGCGTGGCAGTAGTGACCGATCCAATTCAATATCCCAAGTTGATGGATCATCTCCGCCATGAATCGGGGTCCACTCGCCTTAAATTTCGTATGGACCTCGCCATGTGGGCTTTTTCGCGGACCGCTTCGTATGATGCCGCCATACATCAATATCTCGCGGGGCGCTATTTCGCAGAGGAATCCGGACCGACCTCCGCCGGGCTATTCCCCACCGTGATTCGCAGCTACCGCAAACTTGATGATCTGCGTTACGGCGAAAACCCCCATCAGGCGGCGGCCCTTTATACCGACAGTGGAGAAACGAACGGTGTCGCAAATGCCCGGCAACTTCACGGCAAAAAGCTCTCGTATATTAATTTGCTCGATGCCGATGCCGCGTATTCCCTCATAACAGAGTTTGACCAACCCGCGGCAGCGGTTATCAAACATGCCAACCCGTGCGGTTGCGCCGTGGGCGAGAACCTGGCCACCGCCTTTGAATTGGCCTATGCCGGCGATCCTGTTGCCGCCTTTGGTGGTATTGTGGCTCTCAATCGCCCGGTGGATGCTGCTGCGGCATCGGCAATCGTGGCGGGTAAAAAATTTCTGGAAGTCCTCATCGCTCCAGAATTTCAGCCCGACGCGCTTGAGTTGGTCCGGCATCGCTGGGCCGACTGTCGTCTGCTCGCCGTGCCAGAGTCATCAGTCCAGCGATCCAGCCGGCGCAAACTGAAATTTGCCTCGATATCCGGTGGTGCGCTGGTGCAGCAGGATGATGTTGAACCGCCCACTCAATTTGCCACCGTGACGACAAGTCAACCATCGCCCAGTGCTTTGGCAGATTTGCATATTGCGTGGCGCATCTGCAAGCATGTGAAAAGCAATGCCATCGTCCTGGTAAAGGACCGACAATTACTCGGTGTAGGGGCCGGCCAGATGAGCCGGGTTACCAGTGCCCGTCTGGCGGTCGAATTGGCTCGGCAAAATGGCCATGATGGCAAATTGACCGGTGCCGTGGCCGCATCCGATGCCTTTTTCCCTTTTGCAGATGGCCCGCAGTTGCTGCTGGATGCCGGCATTATTGCGCTCATCCAGCCGGGCGGCTCAAAGCGCGATGCCGACACCATCAATCTGTGCAATCAGTGGGGTATTGCCATGGTGTTCACTGGCGTGCGGCATTTTCTGCACTGACGCGGGCAACTTCGCCATCACCAAATGTCGACATGAAATAAAAGCAATTGCTGAATTTTACGACGCCGGCGCAACGATAAGATAGTTGCCGGATATGCCGATCACGCGTACTTTTGCGCCGGATTCGATCTGGGCATTTTCACTGACGCAGGCAAAGCGCCGTTGTTCAATGGTGCAAATGCCCGAGGGTCGCAGCACTGATTCCGCCACGCCGGTTTTATCAATGTAGGCCCGCAACTCAGTGGCCGGCAGTTGAGTCGGCAGAGGTTTTCGCAGGAATATCCGCCGTCCAATGGGGCTTTCGGGATAATAGCGAAATCCGCACCAGCCGGCCGTGGGAATGATCACCAGAAGAATAATCACCGTCAGGGCCGCAAAATACATCGAGACAAAAGCCGAAAGTACCAGTGCCGCGAGGCACAGTAACAGAAAAAGGCCTGCCAGAACGCCGTGCGATGGCACGACAAACTCCAGCCAGATGCAGATGACCGCCGCCGCCAGAAGAACAAAAACCGAAAGGATCAGATCCATACGGGTAAGCCCTCAAACCATATTGCCGCCTCAAGCAGGCATCGTGCGGCTAGCCAAGCGCCTTGACCATCCACTGCTGTTGCGTCCGCCCCAGCACCACGATCGGTGTGCCTGCCGAAATATATTCGCCACTGGTGACGACGTCCGTCAATTGCCCATCAAAGTTTGCCTTTCCTGCCGGTCGCAAGTCGGATACCGCCCGACCGATGGAACCTGCAAAGAGCCCGGAGTTGTCGGCCATGGCGCTCTCCGCTGGTTTGGGCGGCGCAAGCACCATCCTTCGTGTACCCGGAAGCCGGTGCATAAATCGGACGATCAGCAGGCAGGCAATAATTCCGCATAAAAGTGCCGCCGCGAGGACACCGCCGCTGATTTGCGCCGCCGTTAACACTGGCTCCAGCGACGTATAGCCCGCGTTTAACGGTATGAGCGAGCAACCCACTCCAATAAGCACCAGCACAAAACCGGGAATCGCCAGCAGGCCCAGGCCTCCAAAATGAAATATATCATAAATAACCAGTAAAATACCCGCGCCCGCCAGAACAATTTCCCACCATTGCCCCACACCAGTCAGCATCGGTGCCCCCAGCAGCAGCCCCAGTGCGACAATCCCTACCAATATCGGTAGATGCCACCCGGGATGGGTCAGCGTGAGCCACCCCGCCACGACCAACACCAAGATCAGCAAAAATCTTACCCCCGGCGATACCAGCAGTCGCATGGCGTGTTCCATCAATGAAAGCCGCAGCACCGGTACCTTGATTTGTGTTACATTGAGCTTTGCCAGCAAGGCCGATCGCGACCGCACCGTTGCGACCGCAAGCCCGAATTGCTTTGCGCGCCGTCCGGAAAGGGTCAACACTGCTCCAGCCCGCTTGAACCGCCTGATAAAAACCCAAGGATGATTGCCTCGATGGCCGGGGATGGTCTGGAGCATCCATTTTCGGCGCAGGCCGGGCGTTACCAATCGGGTCTGGCCCGTCTGTCGGTTGCTTACCTCATCCAATACCACTTCAGGATCCACCATCGCCGCCAGCAGCGCCGCAGGATATCCATTGTTCCGCGCGCAGTGGAATAGCCACTTCATCGGCTTGCCTTGCGGCACGGGCGTGCCGGCAGCAAAGTGCAAAGGTTGTTGACTTTGAAATACCTGCCCATCACCAATCACGGCATGACGATGCATGATGATGCTTCTGCAGGCCGCCGCCATTAACAAGGCAGGTCCGATGGCGGCGGATCGCACATAGGCCACTGTGGGAATGTGGCAGGCCGCGATGGCGTGTGCCGCCGCCAAAGCAGAGTGGAGCAATCCTGTTGTGCTGCGAAACCGAAAAATCAGTAGCGACGCGTGCAATTCGGTCGCCTGGTGAATGCGCCGAATAATTGCCTCTTGTTGAATCTGGTCCACCACACCATGTACCGTGATTATGGCAGCATGTTGGTAGGCCTTGCCCACCCGTAATTTCAACAAAGGCGCAGCGGTTAAACGGGCGGAACCCAATATGAACAGCAGCAGGATGGCAATCGCATTGGCGGTCGTCGCCAAGCGCAACCCGCGGCGCGGCCTCCAGCGCACCGCCCATGGTGACATCCACTGGCGCTGCGATCCGGCGTTGGTAATGGGCTCGACTTTTTTCATCCACACTCACCCCGCGTGCCTGCCGTTGTCGCCCGCTTGTTCACATTTTGACCCGTCCGGTCAGCGCATCATGCAGAATGGCCCGGTTGGAATGTTCAATTTGTGCCCCGGGTGGCAGACCTCTGGCCAATCGAGTCAAGATGACTCCACTGTCTCCGAGCCGCTCCTGGATTAGCAGCGCAGTCGCATCGCCGTCCATGGTCGGATTTGTCGCCAGAATTACCTCGCGCACCAGTAAGGCACCATCAACATCCCTTTCATGCACTCGCTTCAGCAGGGCGTCAATTGTCAAAGCGTCGCTGCCAATTCCATCCAACGGCGACAGACGCCCCAGCAGTACATGGTACACACCGGAATAGGCTCCTGTGGTTTCGATCTGATATACATCCTTGGGCTGCTCTACCACGCAGATCACTCCCTGGTCGCGCTGTGGATTACGGCAGATATCACATGGGTCGACTTCCGTAAGGTGATAGCACACGCTGCAGTGCCGCACTTGGTCCTTTACCGCCACGATGGCCTCGGCCAATTTAACCGCTTCCTCGCGGTTCTCCTTCAGGATATGAAATACAATCCTTTCCGCCGACCGTGCGCCTATCCCTGGCAGTTGCCCGAATAGTTCAAGCAAGTTTTTTACCGCCGCGCTGTATGCATGTCTGGTGTCTGGCATAACCTATCGCGCCTAGCCCTGTCCCAGCATCGACCGCATGGCTTCCATATCCACGTCGCCCATTGATTCCTGCATTTTCGTCTGCACTTGCGCCTGTACCGCTCGCAACGCTGCATTGGTTGCCTCGCGGCATAGATCTGAAAGTTTCGCTGGATCGGAAGTCGGGGCGTCGGGCCCGAATTCAAAAGACATAATTTCCAATCGACCGTTAGCGGTTACGCGCACGGCTTCCCCTCCCGCTGCACCAGACGCTTCAATAAATGGCAAAGTTTTCTGGAACTCCACCATGCGGCTCTGCATCTCTTTGGCCTTGGCCATCATGGGACCAATTTGCGATAGTGCCTTTATCGAGTCAAACATTTCCAATCCTCATTCCTAATCTGTCGCGGGCTGATTTCAATGCCCGTATTGAGCCAAAATCCGATGCTCTCATCGTCCGACACGCCCCCGCCATTTGATAATAACCTCTTTAATCCGGTTGCACCAAGTGATTGCATGAGTGCGGGGTGTCGCAGGGTGATTTCGTTTTTGTTGCAAGGCCGCCGGCCCGGGGAATAAATGACCCTGATTGCGACACTTACCAGTTGAAGGTAATTGGGCGGCCACTGTGGCTTCCCGATTGACCGCTATTTGTTACCGGTTTTTTGGGAGTTTGCCATGTTGAAATTATCCATCTTATTGTCGTCCGTCACCGTGGTTGCATTGCCCCTGGCCATGGCTTCAACTGCGATGGCTTCATTTTCGGGCGTGGGCACCATATCCGGTTCACTTATTTCCTCCGGTGCAAATGCTGGTGACTACAACTACTCGATCGATCTGACCAACACGGGTACCCAGAGCATTGATTTCCTCTGGTTTGCTTGGACGCCCGGTCAAGACTATTTGTATTCGACCCCCATATCCGCGTCCGCACCAACTGGCTGGTCAACCACCATATTGCCAGCGGGCGGGGGTAGCGGCGCTTCGATCCAGTTTCACAGCAGCACGATGTCGATTGCAGCGGGTAGTTCTTTAGACTTCAGTTTCATCACGGCTGACAGCCCATCATTGGTTGATTCCAACAGTTCTTATTGGTTTCCGAGTAAGCCGGTGGGCACTTCCGTGCTTTACAATGGGGGTGCCTTCTCAACGCCCAGCGAGACCATCGTGGTCACTCCCACTCCAGAGCCTGCAGCCTCAGGCCTGCTGGCTATTGGCAGTCTGGTCGGGCTGACTTTAGCATCACGTGCAAGGCGTCGGCAATTGGTGTAACATCCACCTGCACCAAAATACAGGTCGATTTCAGTGTCTGACGACGATCAGCGCCTGCTTTACGAGCGACTCGTGAGACTTTACTGGCGCGAGCTGCATCTCTATGCCCTGCGTCTATCGGGCAACCGGGTGGATGCCGAGGATGTGGTGCAGCAGGCGTATTTGCAGGCGTGGAGATCGATCAGTTCCTTGCATGATGTTGGTTCGGCTCGCAGTTGGCTTTACACCATCACACGCCGCGCTTGGTGGCGGATGGCGGAAAGGCGCGAACCTGCGTGTACACTCGGCAGCAGTGATATTGCAGACCGCCGCGATGACCACCGTGTCATTGACGAGCTTGACGCCGTCCAAAGCATATTAAATTCACTGGAGCCTGCCTTTCGTGATCCATTTTTGATGGTCGCCATGGAAGGCCTGTCATGCCAAAAAACCGCTGACGAACTTGGCATCCCGCTTGGAACGGTTTTGTCGCGCATCGCTCGCGCCCGAGAAAAGTTAAAATGCCTTTTGGATGGTCGAAAGGTGGATGCACACGGGGGCGATGGCCCTCATGCCTCAAAACCGCAGATACCGGGAGGCGAACGATGAATCGCAATCGCCTGAAGAAATTGATTGTTCTTGTCGCGACGCTGTCTGACGATGATCGATTGCGCCGCAACGTCATGGATATGATCACCAAAGCAGACGCGGAAACAAAAGCTTTTGCCCAAGCTACATTTGACCAGCAAAAAAAACTTAAAGCGTTGCTCCACAGTTCGGCAAATGCCACTGCCAAACTGGAATCCCGTCTGCTGAACATCCCGAATGCTGGCAAAGACATCCGTCGGGAGAATATATTTAACAAATACTATCTGTGGGTGGGTGCAGCAGCGCTGTTCATATTTGTCGCGGTGCTCTTCGAGGTATGGCTCAAGCATTCCCAATGGGCCCAGAGGCTTCGGGTAGCCCGGCAGCTCGCCGCCCTTGTGCACACCCCGATGAAAACTCTTCCCGCAAGCCAGCCGCCGAATGCTGGTTCGGCCGCAAGCCGGCTGCCATTCAATGCCATTGTGCCGATTTACACGGGATTCAAGTTAATCGGGTACTCCACCGCAAAGGTTTCCGGGCAGGCAGGCTTTATCACCTGGTGGAAAAGTCAGATGGGGCGGCCCTGCATGCTGGTGCAGTTACCACCGGAATTTGCCGCAAGATTGCAGATCAGACGCCCGCTGACATTTCATGTGCGCGATTCCGCGGGAATAGTTACCGCAACCGTTACCATCTGGCGCGACACCATCGCTCATTGTTCCTGGGCACAGGTTTTACCCGGCGATGTCAACTTCTACCGTCCGCTGCTGTTAATGCACGGGCGTCCGATTTAAAGCCGTTTGCAATATCTCGTTGTTAGGCCGGGCGCAGGCTTCTCTGCACCTCATGAACCCAACTTCAGCAGGGCCGGCAGATCCAGTGGATGGGTGTAAATATCCAAACTTCCGTCCGGACGTTTGGGCCATTGATCGCGCGGTCGATCCCAATACAACTCTACGCCATTGGAATCCGGGTCTTCAAAATATACCGCTTCGCTCACGCCATGGTCGGCCGCCCCAACAAATGTCGTCCCGGCATCCAACGCCCTGCGAACCGCCACGGCAAGGTCTTTCCGCGTAGGATAAAGAATCGCAAGGTGATAAATGCCCGTGCAGCCCGGTGGCGGGGGAGTACCGTTGCGACTCTCCCAGATATTAAGCCCGATGTGGTGGTGATAATCTCCGGCACCCAAAAATGCGGCAGAATCTCCCATTTTTGCCATAAGCCCAAAGCCGAGTACATCACGGTAAAACGCCACGGCACGCGATAAATTCGCCACTTTCAGGTGGACATGCCCAATGCACGCACCCGCAGGTGCACGGTAACTTGGCGCGTCATTATCTTGATTCATGGTGCGATCTCATTTAAGTCCTACAGTCCGCTTTCTGGCGAGGCGGTCAAATTCCGGCAAGCCCGGCATAAACGCCCACCAACGCTGTAATAATCACCACGGCCCCAACCAGCCATGCATACCACCCTTTAAGTCGCCATTGCTCAGGCAATGTGCGGAGAGCAAGTAAATATAAAAATCCCAGGACAATTGGCAGCAAAAGAGCGTTCATAACCTCCACGCCGATGGTCAATTTCACCAAATTGACACCCGACAGGACGATTCCCGCACCAATGACCAGGCATAAAACGTAAATGGTGTAAAACCATGGTGCTTCGAATGGATGGCAAGCCAGTGATCGTTTGTAACCCGTAACCTCTCCCAGGCCCCACGCCGCCGTAAGCGACACCACTATCGTCGCCACCAGCGCCGCCCCCAGCATCCCAAGCGAAAAAATCGCACGGCCCCACCACGCACCCAAAATTGATGCCAGCCCGGTGGCAATCTGCTGAACCGTGTTGAGTTGCGCATCCGGATTCTTAATTCCTATGGTCGCGGCGGTCAAAATCAGCACCGCTGCCATGATGATCTGTGTAACCACCGCACCAATCGCAGTATCCACACGCTCGGCCTTCATATGCGATTCATTAAGCCCCTTATCGATCACCGCCGATTGCTGATAAAAAATCATCCATGGCATGATGACCGCACCAACATTCCCGGCAATCAGAAACAGATAGTTGGAATTGTGGATTGGCTGGTGTTTCACCGCAGCGACCATCGCTGCCAGCGAAGGGTGCGAAACGGCCGCCACCGCCACAAACGCCAGCTCAAAAAGACCTATCAGGATGGCGACGATTTCGACCTGCCGATAGGTCCCGGTCGCTACCACAATAACCAGAAACGCTATCGTCATTGAAACGCTTATCCACGGCGGTATCCCAAAAAGTTGACCCACGCCTTCGATACCTGCAAATTCCGTCAGCAATGCTCCGACGCATGACACCATCAGAGTGGAAACAGATAACCAGGCCCACGCCTTGCCAAAATGCTCTGAAATCAGCTCCCCGTGCCCCTTTTGAGTCACCAATCCCAACCGCACCGCTAATTCCTGTGCAATAAAGAGGATGGGGATCAGAATCACTTGGAAGATCAATAGGCTGTAACCAAACTGCGCGCCGCTTTGGGCGGCGGTGATGACGCTGCCGGCATCGGTATCGGCCAGCATTACCACAAGCCCTGGCCCGGCAACGAGCAAAAGCAGTTTCCAAAATGCCATGCCCGATTTCACCGGCGGTTCAGCATTTTGGGAGTTGGCTTGCTTGCCGTCGGCCGTGCGTGACAGCTGCACAGGTGAAGGGTCTCGCACGGAGGAATTCATCGGCATGGGTTACTCCATAACCAGAGCTATCAATGCGTCACAAATGAGACTCATTCTCATTTGTGACGCATGCCAAGTTATACAGGAAGCGTTCGCAAATCTCAACCTCACGGAACTTTATTTTTCGCAGCTTCACAGCGATACGTCACCACCACGGCGGGCATAACCAACGGTTCGGTATGGAGTGCGGCAAATAAAGGGGGCGAACCCGTCGAACGGATTCGCCCCGGCGTTTTCAATCCAGCAAGTGGCGTTTCGCCTCTGTGTGATCAGAACAGCCCAATGGAGGACGGCAGAACCGGATTGACAATGTTCAGCACCCGCAGCCCACGCGAGCCGTTGGCACCGGGTGAATTGATTGACGCGCCAGCCACATTGTTGTTGATCGGTAATGTCTCAACATGGCCATCGAAAAACAGTCCGTTGGCGTCGCCGGTATTGGCGGCCGACTGCATATGCCGATACCGCATGCCCGTAACGTTGTTGATACTGTTGGGCAGAACAATGTCTTGGTTGCAAGTTTCCCCCGCCACAAACCCGTTTGGTGGTACCAGGTAGGTTGGGTCGGTCATGTAGTTGTGGGCATCGCCGGGAGTATTCGTATTATTGTCGGCGATCCAATCGCTCATGATCGGCCACGACCCACCCCAACTTGATGTCTGCGTAGCATCACCAATCGCGATTGCTGTCGACGGGGCCTGTACATCCGACGCGTGCATGTTGGAAGTCTGCTGCCAACCTGAACCGGGTGCATAGGTCCAAAAATAATTGGGGTTGGCGGCATAGCTGGACCAGTACCATCCCAAACCGGTAGGCGTCCATCCTGGGCCAAGCGACGGCTTGATGGTAGACGCGGGGCAGACAAATGTGCCCAAGTACCCTGCATCCAACTGCGATGCCTGCGGAACGTTGGTTGCATTATTCGCCACCTGTGCCCACGAGTATCGCACCGGATCAATATTGCGGTTAAAGGTATACAGGAGAATATTCCATTCATCCGGTGGATACAATCCGTACGAGGCGTCGTACCCGTTGCCGTATGGAATGGCGTCCTGATACGTATTCTCATATTCTACCAGTATTTGTCCAATACTATGCAGATTGGCTGCACATGCCGTGGTCAGTGCTTCCTCGCGTGCCTTGGCCAGCGCTGGCAGTAACAACGCAATCAGCAGGGCGATTATTGAAATCACCACCAGCAGTTCCACCAGCGTAAAACCTTTTACGCCCCTTCGTGATCCTTGCACACCCATAAAAAGACTCCTTAAAAACTGACTTCCGTGGTGCGAAATCAATGGCGAACCGCCAGTCGGCTTCGCCATTGTCTTTTTCCAATCATCAATGCACCCAGACCGCCAAGGCCAAAAATCGCCATTGATGCAGGTTCAGGTGTGGCGGTGCTGGTCGCGTCAAAGGTCATGCCGACCAGATCCGTGCTGGTGCCATATGGATTCTGGGTAAAATACCCTCCGGCGACCGACGGTGACGCCGCCGCCGAGACAACGATCGTATCGCCTGCTTGTGCACCAGTAATATTGAAGAAATAAAATCCGAGATTCTGGGCGGGATCAATATTAACCGTTGATGACGCAGATCCATCCGTTACCTGCAACTGTGATGAAGCGTCAGAGCCCTGTGGCGTAATTACGCCCAGTTTGAAGCTTGAGGGGGCTCCACTGCCCAATGTGATGTCGAAAAGCTTAACCAATGTACCGGCCGTCGTCTGGTTAATACCGCCTTCGCCAGTCTGAATCAGGTCGCCAGTGCTTGCGTAGTTATTCGCGACCGGATAGCTGCCCGCGTAAGGCTGGCCCTGAATGTGAATTGCCGGATAACCATATGCGGCCGCCTCAAAATAGTTGGCAGAATTTGCCGATGGATCCATCGTAATGTTCCCAACAGTCCCTGTGCTGCTGGTTGTGACCAGCCAGGAAGGCAAATTCTCGAGGGTGGCAATATTGCCTGAATTGTATGAATAATTGACATCGTCCGCCGTCGGGGCAGTACCCGTCTCGTTGAAACCATAGGTGACATTGCTTGGTACATCGGTTCCGAACATGATGTACCCGCTGCCGCCGTATCCTGCAGTACCAACGGTGGAACTGGTGCTGCCCATGGGCATTGCCACAGTTTCACCCAGCGTTGTATTACTTACAGTGTTATTCATAAGCTTTATGGTTGCCGCATGGGCCGAACCGAAAAAGCCCGACGCCGCCACCATGGCCGCTGCTCCGAGGATTGATTTGGACAATTGCATAAGGATACCTCTCAAGTAAAAAGCACAAGAACCATTTCTCTGGCGACCGAAAACGCTTCCAGCCGCCGGGTTCCCCTAAGACATTTGGTGCTCGCTCTTTCACTCGAGTTTTGCCACTGTGCGCCAACCGGACGGGGTAAATGCAACGCGACCCCACCTCCCGTCAATGCCAGCAGCAAAACCGTTACGCCATTTACCAAACTCCAACAACACCGTTGCGATTCGTAACTGTGGTTATGTGACCAACAGTTTATGCAACTGTTCCAATTATAAATCACCGCCAATCAGTTGTCAAGTGAATTTTTCCGTTTTTCCTCTCCCACCACATCCGACCACTTGCTGCACATCTGCCACGTAATAAGCCAGGTTTTTGGCGGGGATGCGCCCCAGAACCCGTAAATGAAGCCGCTTTTGACCACCGCTTGACATGGTAAAATTATGGGGCTGTTTGTCGAACCTTAATTTCCTCATCCATGTTCACCTACGCGCTGATCACTACCGATGACAATTAGGCCCGCAAAGGTTCAAAGCCGAGGTCGCTGTGCAGCACGCACATGCGTCGCCTGGCCTGTGCGTTTCAGGCAACGGCGGGAAAATTTGGAGGTACGGTCGTGGCTGAAGTCGTTGACTCCATACGACAGATTTTTCAACCCCACCCGCGCAGTCGCTCCATGACGCGAACCCGGCCAAACAATATTAATTTTGCACCACCCCTGGTTCCTGCCACCGGTGGGACCGATATTTCTCTCATTGCCCTTGATATGGACGGAACATTGCTTAACCCACGCGAGGACATCACTCCGCGTGTTCATCACGCTTTGCATCGTGCCATGGAATTGGGAGTGCAAATTGTTCTCGCTACCGCCCGCCCGCCGCGGGCTGTTCGTTTCTACCATCGCGCGCTGAAATTACGCACACCCATTATCAGCCACAATGGTGCCCTGATATGGGACGAGCGCGCTCAGTGCGTGCTGCGTCACAGTAGCCTGCCGCAGAAGATGGTCAAGCGAGTGATTGATTTTGCCCGCAAGCGGCGGCCCGATGTGATCCCCAGCGTGGAAATCATTGATACCCTGTATTCTGATCACTTCGGTATCGTACCAGTCGAGGCTATTCCACCGGGACGCCGATTCAGTCCGGACGTTATCGCTGATATGAGCAGTTTTCTCCATTCGCCGGTCACTCGTGTGATGTTTCACGCACCGGCGGCCACGCTGGATCATTTGACCACCGATCTGACACAAAAATTCAAATCGGGGTTCAGCCTACTTCGCAGTGAGCACCGATTGCTTCAGGTGGTAGCACCTGATACCGATAAAGCTGTCGCGCTGGAGATCGTCTCCGGCTGGTACAACGTACCACCTTCCAAGGTTCTGGCCATCGGCGACGGCCCAAATGATGTGCCCATGCTTCGTTGGGCGGGAATCAGCGTGGCCATGGCCAATGCACCGGAGCGCGTCCGAAAAGTGGCACGGCATGTGGTGCCCTCGAACGGTGATGACGGTGTTGCCGTGGCTTTGGAAAAATTCGTTCTTTGTGCCGCGTAGGCGATAGCTGCTATCGGCTTGCACTCACCCGATTGCTCTGCCCATAAACCATCCTCAACTTCAAAAATCATGCTTGGAATCAATTCCTGCGTTAAACTTCTGCCCCGTGCTCGTCAGAATCTGCACGCGCGTTATGGAGTTGGTAATGTCCTCTACACCTTACATCACCGCTGGAATGCCGGGCACCGGCGGCAGCATTAAGACACACCCCGATGATTTTCGGGTGGAAGAGATTCCTCTTTATCCATTTGCCGGTGTCGGTGAGCATGCCTACCTGCTCATTGAAAAAAAGGGCACCAGTACCTACAACGCCATCTCTATTCTGGCCAAGGCCATTGGCCGTCGCAGCGTGGATTTTGGCTTCGCCGGCCTTAAGGACGCGCAAGCAGTTACCCGGCAATGGATATCCATCGAACACGAGCCCAACACCCGTTTTGAAAAGCTGGAAATGCCGGTCATTCGCATCGTTGAGCAGACGCGCCACCGCAACAAGTTAAAACTGGGCCATCTGGCGGGCAATCGTTTTACCGTGCGTATCCGGCACGAGGATTGGGATAAATCGCCGGCGATGCTTCAGACCGCTTTCGACCGTGCGCATGCCATCCTCAATGCTTTGACGGTATCAGGTGTGCCGAATTTTTTTGGCCAACAGCGTTTCGGAATGCGTCTGGACAACCATCGCCTTGGTATGGCCCTGCTGAAAAATGATGCCAAAAAATTTATGGAATTGTGGCTCGGCAGTGCGGATGAAAGTGTTGATCGCGGAGGTGTTCTACAGGCACGCCGACATTATGATGCAGGCAATATTGCCGCTGCCTATTCGGCATGGCCGGGGCACCTGCGGGCTGAACGCGCAGCGCTGGCGATATTGCAAAAAAGCCCTGGCCAGCACGCCAAGGCCCTGCATGCCGTTGATATTCGCTTGCGGCGGCTGCTTATCAGTTCGCTTCAGGCTCACCTGTTTAATAAGGTGCTTGAGGCCCGCCTCGCACAGCTTACCACCTTGGTAGATGGTGACTTGGCGTGGCTGCACGCCACCGGCGCGGTATTTGACGTGACGCAGGCCAATCTTTCTCAAGAGCAGCTGCGGTGCGATCGCCATGAGATATCTCCCTCTGGACCGCTGTTTGGCTATCGTATGACTGGCCCACGCGGCAAACCGGGCGAAATCGAAGCCAGCGTGCTTTCCGCTGCAGGCATAACCCCCGACGACTTCCGTCAGGCTGGCCCACAAAAAGCCAAAGGGGCACGGCGCGCCATGCGGTTCTTCTTCACCGATCACAAACTCACCATGGGCAGGGATGAACGCAGCGGCTATCTGGAATTGGCCTTCACTCTGCCGGCCGGCAGCTTTGCCACCGTCCTGCTTGGCGAGATCATCAAGGCGCCCCTGTCCTTGGCACCGGAAATGTAAGTTGAAAACAATTGGCAGTTCACGGGCCCGGCCGGCGCAGTCTACTGCGGCCGCCCAAGTGAGTGTGGCAATCTCGCCGGGCATCGTGAATAACCCCCTTCGCAGGCCTGTTGCCATGAAAAATGACCACAACGAACCAACGGTCACGACGTAAATTCAGGGCACATCCACTATCTTGCGCGGCATCCTCGTTGTGCCTTAGCCGCGTGACTCGTGCACGCGCGTTGTGGTGGGCGTACCCGTTGTGCTTGATGTTTCCACTTGCAATCTCCCGACCGCACGCAGGACCTCCTCGCGTGACTCGTGCACGCGCGTCGTGCGCAGGCGCTCCTGCACGCGCGGAATCGGTACTTGAACGCACCACCGCATTCGCAGGGCAGGCCGCTTCTTTTATCTCATTGCAATCGACGCGGGCGATGCTGTGCGATGCGAACATCGGCACCCCAGCGGAGAAATCAGGCAAATCAACTGCCCACGGAAAGATCGTGCTTACACGGATTCCAACCGGCCAAATCCATGCACCGCAGGGCCACATTTGGGCATCTCTATTTGCGATCCCGAACCAGCTGATAAGCATGGATGTACGCAATTTGCAGATCATAGCGGCCCGGGCCAGGGGTTTTGCCGCCGACATAGTTACCGCCGACCGCTAGATTAAATATGAGATGGAACCGATGGTTGAACGGGGCATTAATCGAACCCTTCGGCGCTGAGTTTGGCACCGTCCAGCCACCTTGGCGAGTTTCATAAAGGTGCCCATCAACATACCATTGAATTTTTACAAGTTTCTCGCCGGGATGTCCAGGTACGCTCGCTGGTTCCCAACGCAGCGCGTAGGTATGCCACTGGGCAGTCGATTGTCCTTTTAGAAAACGGAATATTTTCGTCTGCGTATTATCCTGATTCCAGACATTACCCGAATGTAAACTCCCTTGAACGTGATGAATCCAGTTACCACGCGATTCCACAATGTCAATTTCGCCTGACCGGGGCCATCCCCCAAACACACTGCGCTGAGGCATCATCCAAATGGCCGGCCAAAGACCCCGCCCCATCGGAAGACGAGCCTTGACAACAAATAACCCATAACGCTGGCTGAAAGCGTTTCGCGTGGTGATGCGGCCTGAGGTGTAACGCACGTGACCATGCACGCGTTTTCCAATCGCCATAATGTTAAGATAGCCGTGCGCTACAAAAACATTGCGTCGGCTGCGAGTGTAAACTTCGTCCTCATTGTTGCCCCAACCGCTGCCGCCCAGGTCGTAATGCCATCCCGTTATGCTCTTTTGCCCGTGGTTAAAGTTATCTTTCCATGTCAGTTTCCAGTGCATGTGGGGTGCCGCGGCGATGTGCGGCTCGCCACCTTTTACATGGGGCTTGCCCCATGCCGCCGATGCTGCAAGCATCATTGCGCTGACCGTCAAAAGCGATTTGCCAATAAGTCGTCCGTGCCAAGCCATTGTTTTCTCCTACAAGCCCGAAATTCAACTCCCTATTGTGCTTTAACCGTCCCAAACCTTCAACCGGATTGGCGTTGTCTTGCAACAGATGCTGCAACTGATGCAAGTGATACCACCGCCGCCTGCCCGCTGCAAGTCGTGGTCACACGTTCGTAAACCACGCGTTTCCTCCCGCGCAACGTTGTTAACTGGCTTGACGGCTGTTGACATACCCTTGGCAAAATCCTATCCTCGGCACAAGCAATCGCTGCTATACGATTGAGGAAGGACTTTTCAATGGCGCTGATCTGGACGCTAATTGGGTTGGGGTTTGTGGCCGCCATCATCTTCATGGTGGTCATATGGCCGTTTTTCAAAATTTGGATGCAGGCATCCTCCGCGGGGGCGGATATCAGCATGGGCAACCTGATCGGCATGAAGATGCGCAAGGTGGACATCCGCGTCATCGTCTCGGCCAAAATTGCCATGGTGCAGGCGGGCCTGGACATCACCACACAGCAATTGGAATCTCATTATCTTTCCAATGGTCACGTCAGCCGGGTGGCTACCGCCATGATCGCCGCCCATCGGGCATCAATTGATCTGCCCTGGCAGCAGGCAGCGGCCATCGATTTGGCCGGGCGTGATGTGCTCGATGCCGTGCAGACCAGTGTTAATCCACGCGTTATTGATGTCCCCAATGCCAACAGCGGCCGCCAGACACACGACGGCGTGGCGAAAGATGGCATTCAACTGCGGGTTAAGGCCCGCGTAACCGTGAGAACCAACATCCATCAGCTCACTGGCGGTGCCGGCGAGGAGACAATTGTGGCCCGCGTAGGCGAGGGCATCGTGGCTGCCATCGGGTCAGCAGATTCTTACAAGCATGTTCTGCAGCAGCCGGACATGATTAGCAAAATGGTACTCTCCAAAGGTTTGGATGCCGGCACGGCATTTCAGATTCTCTCCATTGACATCGCCGATATGGATGTCAGTGATAATGTGGGTGCCAAATTACAGATCGCCAGTGCCGATGCCGCCAAGCAACTGGCCCAGGCGGAAGCCGAAAAGCGCCGGGCGTTGGCCGTCGCCCTTGAACAGGAAAATAAAGCTCTTGCCCAGCTTAATCGGGCCAAGCTTATTGAAGCTGAAGCCCAGATACCGCTGGCGATGGCGGATGCTTTTCGCAGCGGCAATCTCGGAGTAGTGGATTATTTCCGCATGAAAAATATTCAGGCAGACACGAAAATGCGCGAAAGCGTGGCCGGTGGCGACGCAGGAGGTACCGGCGGTTCCACTACTTGATATTCAAAACGATGACCGCGGTTACCGGTTGGACTTCGCGGTAACAAAGCTGAGGAAATGTCAATGCCCCCGCCGCAAAAACCCAACAATCCGCTCAATGAGCAAAAGCTGATGGAAGACATCCTGCAAGGACGCCTCACCATTGCCCAGCTTGCTGAGTTGCAGAAGCAGAGGCGATTGCACCAGCAAACCACGGTAGGGGGGCGGCAGCCGCAGCATTCTCAGCCAGGCGCGGCTCGCATCGCCTCCGATAAAATTGAACCGGATCGCACCCTGCCATCCGGGGCAGGCCAAGGCCGGCCCGCGTCATCAGGCAAGGCATCGTCGTCAAACCGGCAGCGGTCACCCGCAACGCGTCCACCAGGCGGCCAGTCACCATTGTCCAAGGGTGGCCAGCGACTGGTTCCGGTGGCTGTTCCGGGCTCTCGCCCCAGCGGCAAACCCCGGCAAACTCCCGCGGCTAAACCGGCATCGCAGCGCACTTCAGAGACATCAGCCACCCCTGCGAATCAGGCAGCGGCAGCGGATCGCCAGCCTGCCGCCAGCCAGGCAGTCAGCGCGCCGACTCCGTCCGTCAATCAGCAAATCCATCGCATTCTCGCCAGCCAGCGTGGAGCCCGCACGGCTTGGCTGCTGTCGGAAATTCTGGGCCCACCTGTGGCACTTCGACCAGCGGATGATCGTCGCTTTTAGCCCAAAAGGGGCTCCGTCCACAGGCGTTGCACCAGGTGGTTAAGATCACTCCTGCTTCCAACTTCCAGAAGTTCTCTGTGGGTACGCATGCCGCCATCATCGGAAAATGCCGATAACATTGGTAGTAGCCCTGTTGACGTGGCTATCATGTGTTATGCAAGGCGTTTTAGTTCGGGTGTAGTAATCTTCAGGTGCGGCAATGCGGTACGGCAGACCAAACACTGGCAGAGGGCTCTCAGGCATGGGGGTGCAAGGCGTTGTACCGCCAACTACCACTGCCGCGAGACCTGACGATAAACTATTGCCAAAACCCGAATCTGATACCGGCAAAAAAAATGCTGGTGAAAGCTCGACAACTGCCCATTTCAGCAGGCTGGGGCTAGTGCGCGGCCTGATGCAAAATCAGAGCGATGGCTGGCCCATACCGCGCCGACGGTTTGAATTTTCAGTTATTTTAGTTGGAGAGCTGGGCGCAGCCCTCCTCATCGCCCCCGTTTATCTGATCTTCGGCCGATTGCATGGCCTTAAGCATACTTCCGGTTATGCCGCCCTTTGTTCACTTGGAGCTCACTTGATGCAGACCACCGAGCTTGGCTTCGGGCTCCTTACGATGCTGCTCATACCCATTTTACCCAAACGGTTTCGTGGCATACTGATGCTGACAGTGGGTCTGGCAATCATCCTGAACTTACTTATTTTGCTTGGTCGTCAGGAATCAATATTAATGCTGATGGTCGCCTATCCTTCGGTAAGCCTCCTGGCACTGGTAATGCTTGATGCAGTAACGGGTATACGTCCGGCTGTGCTGCAATCACCGCGTCTGGCTGGTTGGCAGGTTATCTGCGGCAGTGCGGTCACGGGCCTGTGGTCAATCCCGTTGATTGTATCTACCTCGTGTAAAGTGTTTCCGTCGTTGTTTTCACAATCTCATCTGGTCGTCATTCGCGCTTTGCTGGTCCTGGCCACCCTTGGTGCAACCGTCGCCGGTCTGTGCGCCTTGCATGGCTATTTCCGCAGTTTTACCCGTCGCATCAATCTGCTTGGCCGCCTTGCAGGATCGCTGGCGCTGGCCATCTCCATGGGATTGGGGTTGTGGGGCAGCATGGTCGGAACAGGCCTGATCAAACACCAGGATAAATGGCTGCGGCTGGAAATGTTGTGGATATTTTTGCTGGTATCCGGCGCGTTGATGCTTAGCTGGGGTGGAATGACTCAGTGCCTTATCAACACGGCGGCACGCGAGCGTGAGGCACCCTCCGAAGACGCGACCGATAATCCCGCGGGCACACAATAGTTGCCAGGCAGTCCACACCTCAAGCCTCATTCGCAATAAATTCGTGCAGATTACGGCTGCCCGACCGATCGCCAGATCTCGTCGGTTAATACACCATCATGTCCAGCCCCCGCCAGTGCCTGCTGCGAAAACATCGCCTGATACATCCCGCCATGTTGAATCAGAGTTGCGTGGTTGCCATATTCGGCCAGCCGGCCGTCCACCAGCACGGCAATTGCATCGGCACGCATGATGGTACTAAGCCTATGAGCAATGATGATCGTGGTGCGGTTGTGCATAAGCTGCTGGAGCGATTCCTGGATTTTCCGCTCGCTTACGGCATCCAGAGAACTGGTCGCCTCATCCAGAATTAATATCGGCGGGTCTGCCAGTATGGCCCTTGCAATGGAAATGCGCTGCTTCTGTCCACCTGAAAGCTTATTGCCGCGTTCCCCGATCTGCGTCTTATAGCCTTGCTCCATGGCGGCAATAAATTCATCGGCGTTGGCCAGTTTTGCCGCCCGCACAATGTCGTCGTGTGTTGCACCGCGCCGTCCAAAACCAATGTTTTCTTCGACGGTGCCATCAAATAAGAATACATCCTGCATGACCATGGCGATGGTGCGCCGGAAATCCGCAAGGCGGATATCTCGGATATCGATTCCATCGAGTTTAATAGATCCTGAGCGCACGTCGTAAAATCGGGCGATTAAATTTACCAGTGTGGTTTTGCCGCTGCCCGAAGGGCCTACAATCGCCAGCGTACTGCCGGCCGGAATGGTCAGATCAATCCCATCCAGCACCGTCTGGTCATCGCGATAGCCAAACCCGATATGGCAGATTTCAATCCGACCTTCAGTTGGGCCCAAGCCTCTGGCATCGGGTTTATCCGGCATATCCACCGGTTGGCTCAGTACATCGCACACCCGATCCAGCGATCCAAGATTCTGCTGCATTGCCTGCATGGAATCAATCATCTGCGTGATCGGCCCCAGCAGCATCACTGCAAATAATTGAAACATCACCAGATTCCCCACCTTCATCTGATGATGCAATACCATCATGCCGCCATACCATAAAATCACAATTCCGATCGCCGGTACAAAAACCGCCCAACCCGTCGCCAGCAACCGCCCAAGAATGGATGTGTAGTACTGCTTTCTCACCATGGTGTGCTGGCGGGCACCAAACTCGGCCAACTCAGTATTCTCCCGCCTGAAGCCGCGCACTACCCGAATGCCGGCATACATGTCACTTACCCGCGCCGAAAGCATACTCCGATCATCCTGAATGTTTCTCCACAGCGGTCGCAATCGACGAAATATCACCAGGTGCACCAGGATCAAGGGTGGAATAAGCACGGCCGCAACCGCAAACAGTTGCCAACTTGTCATGATCAGGATGATCAAAATGAACATCACGCGTAACGCCGCTCCCGCGGGCGTGATAATCGAATTTTGTATACCCCCCACGATCTGATCAGTATCGGACATGATGCGGCTGATGATGCCGCCGGTGCGAAAATCGCTTAATTGTGCCAACGAAAGCTTCGATAAATGCGTGTGCAGACGCTGCCGCAAAGTTGCCGCCAGTTTATAGTTCAACCTTTGCACCGCCAGCACCCGCAGCCACGAAAGTGATACGCCCAGCACCTCAGCAATAATCAGACCTGTTACCAGTGTGGTCAGTCCGTTTTCGGGCGATGCCGTTATCCAGTGCCGTAAGGCACCCGTCGGTAGCCATTTCGCAATTGACAGCGGTTTACCCGCAAATACGTCATCAATCGCCAACTTAAGTGCAAAAGCCGGCGTAAGCGTTATCAATGATGCACCAAGCACCACCAGCAGCAGAATGACCACCGCCCAGTAATAGCCCCGCAGCATCAATGCATACTCGCCGATCAGGTGCTGCTTGGAAAATTTAAATTTGTGGGGTGGCCCATATCCCCCTCCGCGCATGTGATAGCCACCACCCATAGGGCGTTGATACTCGCCCGATCCGGCCTTTGGATCCACCAGGCGATCGCCATGCAGGTGCCCCTGCTTGACGCGCGCGATGAATTCCTTAAATCGCTGTCGGCTGGACTTCATTTAGTTTAACCTGACTTCGTCGGCACCACACATGATGTCCTCAATAATTGCTCCCATCGTGCCGGATGTGCACCACCGGCTGTGAATGCGGTGTGTCATTCAAGCCGCCGTCTTCGACAACGCCCAGTAATAAATCATGATCGGCGGCAAAATCAATCCGCTGCCGGTAGCGGCATTTGATCCACCCGCAGGCATCTAGCAGGACAATGCCACCATCATCCAGATGGCGGGTGCGCACAGATTGAATCGATTCCGGCCCCGTCAAAGCTTGACGCGCATACTTCTTTAAGAGTGTCCGGTCGCCGCTGCCAATAATGTTAAGGACAAAACCGCCGCTCTTTTCAATGAGAGCCGCTATCGGCCTGGTGCGATTGATGGCCACCGCAATGACGAGCGGATCGCGCGCCACCTGCTGTACAAAGGAAACCAGCATGACGGATAAATCCGGTCCCTGACCCGCCGTCAAAATAAACAGCCCACTGGGAATTTTGCCAATCGCCCTAAACATCGGCAATATGGGATCGACCGTGCTGTCAATAATCACTTCGCCAGCTCCTTTTCTGAAGGTGCCTCTACCGTGCAACTGGTCTTGGGTGTCTCCCAAAGCTGCACTTTCTGTAACTTAATGGGCGGCGGAAACTCGCCCGTCAGCAAGTTGAATATAACCGCCGCAATGTTTTCAACGGTAGGGTTCAGTTGTTGGAATTCTTCCAATTCAATATTCAGATGCTTGTGATCCATCCGTTCAATCACGCAACGATTGACGATATGGTGCAGAGATTGAAGCGATATCAGTTCACCCGTTGTATTGATTGGCCCACGCAGCGTGACTTCCAATTCATAATTATGCCCGTGGCCATGTGGATTATTGCATTTGCCAAACGTTTCTGCATTCGCTCGGTCCGTCAGTGCGTCACTGTGCAGGCGATGGGCCGCCGAAAATTCAAACCGTTCCGTCAATTCAATCATATCCAAGGCTCCATCCGTCAATCGATATCGAAGCCACGGGTTGCTGGCAACCTCCAACCCCAGCAGCCGCACCGAGGTCAGTTGTGACATAATCCGCGGCCACATGATTTTTAGCAGCAGGGGGGCGGCCAGATCTGCCACTACCGCCAAATCTGTCATCCATTGACGGCGCACCAACTCGTCAACCTGCCGAATATTGACCAGCATACCTGTGGCCGGATCCACCTGTCCGCCAACCTCCACCTTGAGCGTGATGACCGGTTTGAGGCCATGGCCTGATGGATTGCCGGCAAAAGAATTGCCGACGACCGGCGGCTTAGAAACTTCCCCTACGCTTAAACGGACCTCCCGCTGTAATCTCACCCGTGGGCTCATCCCCACATTGTATACACGAAATGTCTGCAAAAAGCGTTTAGCGCACCCACTGCACGGGTGTCACCACCCCGACCGCAAGTTTTGCTAACCGCCGGTCCAGGCGTCGGTCGCTCAAGGCGGATCCACTCAGTTCACTGCTGATCCAGACATCCACGCCAATTTTCTCACACGCAAAAAAATCACGCCGCCATCTAATGCAGCATTCATTTGCCACTAACCGTCACCCGCCGATTCCGCCACTGACTTGTGGATAATTGAAAGGATCGCCGGACGCTTAAGGCAAATGCCTATCCTGTAATCACCAGGCACTGGCACAGAAAAAGAAGACGATGGAAATCTCAAATGGAGATGGCGGCAATGTGAAAATGAAAGGGTGGCAGATCGGTGGTGTGGTGGCCATTGCCTTGGCCACCCTTGGCCCGCAAACCGCATGGGCGGTGCACAAACGGGGTGAATATGCCTAGATTACGGCCGCCCTATCAAGCAGCAGTGCTAACCGGCAATCGCAGGCCATAAAACTTATTAATCAGCTTATCCATAAGCCATCGCATTGCGCCCTGCCGTACCGGATTGCTTATAACTGGCTGCCGCTGCTGCTGAGGTCGGGCCACGATGCAACAGCAGCCAAATTAGCACGCGAGACAGTGTTGGCCAATCCGAGTGCCACGATTCTGGTGGGCCTGTGCCAGAAGGCACGGGTGGAGGCACTCCTGGCACTGAACCAGAATCAGGCGGCATTGCGAAACGCCAAAAGCCTGTTCTACGAATGCCCGCTGGGCCAGACAAGAACAGCCTTGCTGTTGCTGCAAAAGTGTCTGCAACGGGTTTATCCGCAGGGGCACAAATTGATCAGCCTGTTTATAAGCGAACAAATGGCCGGGGCTGCAAAGCCGGGTGTATCATGTATGGTGCTTTCGCTTATTCAGATCAATGCCAAGCCGTATGATACGGAGAAAAACAACCTGCACGGAACAACCCAATGGGCGCTGGTGGCCAAGAGTAACATGCTGCTGATGGCGGGGCGGGCCAAGCGGGCATTGCGGCAGATGAAGCTGGCGGAAGCACTGGACGGCAACCCGAAAACCTACCTTGCGGATTCTGCCAATGTAGCCCGGACACTTAAAGCGGTAGACGGCACGGTGTACCGCGCCAATCACCACATGCTAACCGCCGCCCGCCGTGCCGCCATGCTGAGGCAGTGAGAGATTGCGCTAAGTTGCCGGTAATCGCACGTGGCAGGTACCAGTAAATCCTCGCGGCTATGTTTCCCGATGACGAGGCTTGCCATCGCCTTTAGTGACAATGAACATTTCATCGCAGTCCACACCCCAAAGCCGCTCAACGGAGGAAATTCGGCACGCCGCTGGCACCATGGCAAAATTTATTTGATTAGTTGAGATCACCAAGTTTCTCCACACACGAATATTCACCACTACAGCTGCACTACTGCAGTCGGTACTGGCAAATCCAGAGCGGCGAATCTGGGCTCTAAAACTTGCATGCCGCTGCCGATGCATCTAATATGTCGTGTCTTGATTTTCTTCAGGGCGCTGGTAACGTTTTTCAAGGCTGGCGCGTGGTATGTTTGATCGGGGGCTAAATGCTGGTGATAAGACGCCGCGTATGGTGCATCGCGGCGCTGATAATGGTGACGATGACCGCCGGTGCCCATGCTGCGACCAAGATTGGATACGTTGCACCGCAAATAAGCCCGGCGGCTCCGGGCAGCACCAATTCGGTTGCCGTTGAGCTTAAGAACCCCGCGTCGCAGTCAAAGACAGTTCACGTCATCACTGGCGTTCCAGGCAATGGCGGCGTTAAATGTCAGACGCCGGTGTGGTTACCAGCCAAAAGCCGTCTTCGCTGGGCCGTTCCAATCATGATTCCGCCGGTTCGGACTGGCAAGTTTAGCTCGCTTCCCATTGCGGCCAGCATTGCCGGTCAATCGGGGCAAAAACGTGGAAATCAATTTTTGCAGGTGCTTGCGCAGCTCACAGCCGTGGTAGAGGGCCAGCGTTCTACCGGCGTTACGAAAGTGGCGCTGGCCATGCGGCGTCAGATGGGATTATCAAAAGTGATGACCTTCCTGACGACGCGCAATTTTCCGCTGACAGTTTCTGCGCTGCCAAGCATCCAGTGCATGTATTTCGGAACATTCACCAGTAATTTAAGCATGCCTCAGGTAGAGGCTTTGCGCGATTGGGTGCTTGGCGGTGGGCGGCTATGGATCGACCTGGGGCATGCCACCGGGCGGCAAATGGCCCGCGAGGTTTTGGGTCGCCAATACGATCTGGCGTACGTGCAAACCATCCGCAACGCCACCTACCATTACATGGTGGATGGCCATTTGAATATCGTCCGCCTTCCACAAAGTGAACCGCTACGATGCTATTTTTCCAATAATGCTAAAACGATTATCAAGACCGGTAATTGGCCGGTGGTCATGCGCTTCCGCATTGGCAATGGGCAGGTGTGGCTGTGCGCCATGCATTGGCGAGGTTTGATTAACGCCAAGGGCTCCGCCATGGCAGAGCTGTGGCCCGCAACGCGAGAATTTTTCAGCCTTGACCACAAATCACCAGTGGCCAAGCCGGCGCTGGATATGGCGGCCAATGCGATTGGCTATCGCGTGGCGGGCCGGCAGTCCATCATCCTGATCTTCGGGGTGATGATTCTGGTTGTAGCCGTTGGCGGCTGGGCGCTTGGCCGCAAAGGAAAGGGTGGCCTGCTGGCGGGCTTGGCACTTGGGACGGCGTTTGCTGCGTCCGGGGTACTGTTTGCATTTGGTCAGCTTGAGCGCGGCCCGGTGCCCTTAAGTGAATCGGCCATTCAGATTGCGTCGTTTTCTTCCAATCGATGTTTTATCAAGGGGCAGGCCGCAATCTTCGCGCCCCGGCAAACATCGGAATCAGCGCAGATCTATGGCGCAGCGATAACACGCTGGAATAAATTTTTTGATGCGCAGCGGGACTGCCGCTTCGATTATTCCGCTATGCAGACATCCATCAAGGTAAGGCATCTGACCATACCTTCCGGCAAGGTGGTTGATGTGGTGTACCACAGCTATCAAAACACGTTGGCCGCACCGATTGCGGCTGCGGTGGTGGTGAATGCCGACGGATTTGCCGGAGCCATTAAATCTAAATATGCCTTGCAGCATTTCGTCATTGCCGGGCCGAGTGGCATCCTGGGCTTGAAAATAACCGCACACAACCACAACACTGTTGCCTTTACCGCCGGCGCAGGGCAGATACTGCCGGCTGGCCAATATATGCCGGGTGTGCTGCTGACGCGAAAAAATCAACGGGAGGAGATGCTGGTTGCAGCCCAACTGCAGACACACCCTGTCCACTCGCTGGAATTGCTTTCATGGTCGCGCAATTTTCCACCGGCGTGGAGCATCACCAAGGCTAAGCTTCGGCTCTGCAGTACGCTGGTTGTTTTACCCATCCAACCGCGGCTGCCGGCGGCTGGCCATGCCGTATTGATTCCATGGTCCATGGTGCGGATGCAAATTGTCCGCGGTCCCCATGGGCAGATGTCAGCGCCTGTCTACAACTTTGAACGCCATCGTTGGATCAGTCATCTGACAATTTCCGGTCACGTGTTTATGAAGTTTTCGGTCCCCCGCTCACTGCGAAGTATAAATGTCGCAATGGTTCATCTGGCTTTTGCGGTGGCGGCACCTGGAAGAACCGTATCGCTGGCGATCCGTAACGGCAAGAGTTGGGTGCCCGTTGCAGTAGAGGCGGGCGGGACGGATACTATTAATAAATCTTTACCGGTGATACCGGGCGAATATCATCATGGACACATCCTGCTGCGCCTTACTGTGGGTTTTCCCACACAGGCGGGCGTGGGTTGGCACTTTGTTTATGGTCGCGTACTCATACGCGGCAAGGCAGAATAGGGGTACCATGGCGGAAGAACCAGTCATAAAAACGGTAAATCTCACCAAGCGGTATGGGGAATTTACCGCTCTGGATCATCTTAATATTTACCTGGAGCGAGGCCAGATACTCGGATTCATCGGCCCCAATGGTGCTGGCAAAACCACTACCATTAAAATCCTGGTTGGCCTCAGCAAGCCCACCGAGGGGACCGCATCGATCACCGGCATCGACTGCACCAGTCATACCCGCAAAATCAAACGGCTGGTGGGATATATGCCCGATGTCTTCGGCGCTTATGACAACATGCGCGTTCGGGAATATCTGGATTTTTTTGGTGCAGCGTTTGGCATCGACCGTAAATTGCGGCTTAAACGCATCAATGAGTGTCTGGAGATTGCCGGCGCATCGCACATGGCTGACCTTTACGTGGAAAGCCTTTCGCATGGCATGAAGCAGCGTGTGGCAATTGCTCGCATCATGCTGCATGATCCGCCGGTGCTGATTCTGGATGAACCCGCCAATGGTCTGGACCCGACCGCGCGTGTGGAGATGCGCGAACTGCTTCTCAAGCTGGCCGCCCAGGGTAAAACGTTGATCGTCACCAGCCACATTCTGCCGGAATTGTCGCGCATTTGTAATGTGGTGGCGATGATGACGCATGGCAAACTGCGGGCGTTTGGCCCACTTGATGAAATTATGAAAGAGATACAAACCCGCCGCATCATCGAAATGCAGCTTCTGTCGGAGGATGATGTGGTTGCCGCTCAGGACCTGCTGAAAGAGCAGGGCGACTGGATTGACGGAATTACACCATCCGTTGCGGATGGCACATTACGATTCAGCACGACCGCCAGCGATGCAAAGCTATCGGTGCTGCTGGCCAGGCTGATGGGTGCGCAAATTCGGGTGGCGCAGTTCCGTGAATTGCAGCAGGATCTGGAAGATGCATTCATGACCGTAACGCGGCAGACTGCGGAGAACGCCAAACCATGAGCAATCCGATTATTACCCGCGAGTGCATTGGCCAACTGCGCAAACCCGCCGCTCTCTGGATGCAGATTATATGGATGCTGGCGCTGGCCAGCATGGTGATCCTTCGCTGGCCGCACTCCAATCGTGTAGATCTTTCGGGCGACCAGGCTCGCGAGGTACTGGCTATTTTTGCATGGACATTGCTGGCGGGCTTTATGGTGATCGTACCGGCCTTTCCTGCCGCATCCATCGTAACTGAAAAACGCTCCGGTACCCTGGCGCTCCTGATGAATTCGCCGCTTTCACCGCAGCAGATATTTATTGGAAAATTCTTCGGATCCATCGGTTTCCCGCTTCTGCTTCTGGCCATCAGCTTGCCAGAGGCCGTTGCGTGCTATGTGATGGGTGGCGTAAGCATTACGCATCAGATCATCCCGGTATATCTGCTGCTGCTGGTGGTGGCAATTGAATCGACTGCCATTGGGCTGTACGTCAGTACGCGTTGTCAGTCGGTCGATGCTGCTTTGCGGCTTACCTACGCCATCATATTTGCTTTGTTCGTTGTCATGCTTATCCCCGTCAAATTTGCCCCGCGGTCGGCTCCGCCGGTGGTGGGCCATGCCCTGCAGCTCGTTGCGTCTATTTCGCCCATTCCTGTTCTGCAGGGGCTTATCACCACCGGAAGAATCTCTGGCAAGGCTGCCGAGATTCAAGATTATCTTATCGTTGCTGCCGTGGTGATTCTTATTTGCAGCGGCTTAACGATGCGGCGACTTGGCCAACGGATATTTGATCGCCCGCGCGATTCAGGAAAAATTACCGATGAACGTTCCACACAGGTACGCGCCTATCGCCGGTTGATGTATCTCTGGTTTTTTGATCCGCAACGCCGGGAAAAACTCACCGGTCGATTCTCTAATCCCGTCATGGTTAAGGAATTCCGGGCTTCGCGTTTTGGCCGATCTTCATGGATGGCGCGGCTGGTCGGGATATGCCTGGTACTTTCCATCGGGCTTATGTTGGCCACTGCATACGGATCCATGCAATCCAGCGGCCATCTGATGGGAGGGCTGATGGTGGTCCTGCAGATCGCCATTATTGTGCTCATAACCCCAAGCCTCGCGGCTGGTCTGATCAGTTCAGAAATTCAGAATGGATCGTGGCGTCTGCTGCAGATGACCCCACTTTCCGCCGTTTCCATCGTATCGGGTAAATTGCTGTCGGTCATCCGCACGCTGCTACTTCTGCTTCTGGCAACCATGCCTGGATACCTGGTGCAGCTGGTTATTTCACCACAGCAGTCCCACCGGATTCTCGAGGTGCTTATCAGCCTCCTTTTGACCACTATCCTTTGTGTGATTGGCACAACGGCCATAAGCTCTCTATGCCGCAAAACCGCTTCCGCCACCGCTGTTGCCTACGCCCTTATTCTAGCGCTTTTCGGCGGCACGCTGCTGGTGTGGCTGGGGCGCGGCAGCTTATTTTCACCCGGCGCAGTTTCGATGGCACTGCGGCTCAACCCGCTGGCGGCGGCGTTGGGGATGATGCAGATGCCGGGCTTCAGCCATTTGCACGTAATAAGGTGGAATTGGGCCTTCATGGTGGTGCTGATTGTCCTGTCGCTCATTTTACTGACGGTGCGCACCAGTCAACTGATGAAGGCCCGGTAAGGGATACTCCATGGCGATGCTTAAAATTAATGAAAATGCTCGAGTGACACACTCTTCGGCAGGCGGTTGTCTGCAACAAACGGCGACACGTTTAATCACGCTTATCACCATGGCGGGCCTGCTGCTTGGCGGTGGCCGACTTATCGCCCGTAACCCGCGCGGGTGGGATTACCCCATGTTTCAAGACCCGGCACTGCCACATGCATCTATAAAAACAGTGCTTGCAACCCCCGCCTATCTTCATTTGTGGAAACTGGTTTTCACCCATGGAAATCCGCTTGTCGATACTCAACTCTGTTCTGCCGTAAAAATTCAACACAAATCCGGACTTCGGCTGTCCCCGTCGGTCATGAAAATTCTCGGCCGGCTGGCATTGGGTCAATGGAAGGCCCACGGCGATAAAAGCGGGCAGAACACGTCCCGCTGGCAGACCGCACAGATAGCTGCTCTGTCGATCGTAGGCAGGCAGCTTGCTGATCGATCAACTTCCCAGCTCGTTCGCATGGATCAGCATGGATCGCCAGCGCTTGCAATGGCGATCGACCCTCTGCTTTTTGGTCACGCTGACAGCGAAATGATCAAAACATGGATGCAGCGGGCGGCAGATAATCAGCAGCCGGCGCTGCTGCGCTGCAGCGCCATACAGGGCATCGCAACAAGTGGCGATCTGCTTGCCGAGCACCTGTTAGCCAGCATCTGCTTTAACCGCCGGAATTTGACCATGGTGCGTTTGATGGCAGCCCGTGCACTGGCACGCATGCACTTTACGGGATTGGATACGCAATCTGCCGCACATGGGTCTGAAGCACAGCGAACGATGGCCGTCATCAACGCCATCCTGACTGCAGGCACCGGCCGTGCGTCCCGCTTGATCACGCTTTGCCAGAATAAAAGTTCCACCATTACGCTGATCGCGCTTCGTACAATTGAACGCAGTACGCGAATGTCGCGCCAACTGCTGCGATTTAGGGGCGGTCGGCTGGCAGAACAATTAAGCCAAGACTCGCTTCCCAGCATCCGGCACGCCATTGAGGAAGTCGCACTCCGCGCCGGGATAGCCCAGTCGTTGCCGATATTGTTCCATCAGCTTGCCGACCCACGCCTCTACATCAGCGATGATGCAAGAATGGCCATCACGTCGCTGGCCAGACGAGCCAATTTGCATGGCCGGGTGGTCTCAGACGCCATGGCGCTGGTGGATGCTGCCACCACCCCTGGCACCGCCCGGGCGCAGATGCAGTCGCTGTTGATCCTCAGTCGCCTGCACATTCAATCCGCCACGGCATCGGCGGGCCGCCTGCTCAATAGCACGTCCAATCGTGTGGTGTTGGCGGCAGTTATTGCGCTGCGGCGGTTGCGGGCGGCGCATGATGCCCCGGCAATTTATAACTTGGCCGTGAATATTATGAAGCGCGAAGTGCAATTAGAAAAAAAATACAATACAAAATCCGGCAGTGCTGCCGGTGGTGTCGGCCTGCCCGGGCAATATTCCATGGCGATGTCCGGGCCTGTGCTTCTGCAGTCGCAAACCCTCTCTCAGGCATTGTGCATGCTTGGTGAACTTCGTTACCGACCGGCGGTGCCGGCACTTGTGCGGCTCATTCCGCAGTTCGGGCCATACGCCAACCGCAGTCGCGAGGCCGCGATCTGGGCCATTGGCAAGATAGATGCTCATCATCCGGATGCCGCCATCGGTCACATGTTGCTCTCGCGGCTTAACGATGCCTATACGCTGCCGCCAGAAATTGACGCCGTGCGGGCCATGTCCGCCATCGCCTTGGCTCGCATGGGGTACAAGCCCGCCTTAAGTTCGATTGAATCCTTTGCCCTTGCCGACACACCGGCTCATTCAACGTATGCCTGTATCTGGGCAGCAAAAAAGATGGCCGGAAAAATTTATCCCATGCCGACCATCCATCAAACAGTGCCGCGCGGTTTCATCAAACCGACCAGACGGTAACCCACTGGCGCGGCAGGAATCCGCACGGCAGCTGATCGACTTGGTCCGACCGGCCTCGCTGCAATCTCGACTGAATAATTTTCGATTGACGACCGCTGGCTGGATTGACTTCTGAACCGGATTTTGATACCACAATAAAAGGTAAGCTTTGTCCGCCTGATGGAAGGATTGTTTGATGCAATATGTCAATCTTGGTCGAACCGGTTTGGTTGTGTCGCGCATTTGCTTGGGAATGATGACTTATGGCAGTAAACAGTGGCGTCAGTGGGTGCTGGAAGAACACGAGGCATTGCCATTTATTGAAAAAGCATGGAGGAGTGGCGTTAACTTTTTCGATACCGCCGACGTTTACTCCAACGGCGTCAGCGAGGAGATACTCGGCAGGGCTGTGCGATCCATCGGTATCGCACGCGAACAAGTTGTAATTGCCACCAAACTTAACGGCCCCATGGGTGAGAGCCCCAATCAACGCGGGCTGTCACGCAAGCACATCAGGCATGCCATCGATAACTCCCTCAAACGCCTGAACATGGATTACATTGACCTTTACCAGATACACCGATTTGATCCGCACACGCCGATTGATGAAACCATCGATGGCCTTGACGATGTCGTCAAAGCGGGTAAAGCGCTCTATATCGGTGCATCCTCCATGGATGCCTGGCAATTTGCCGATTATCTGCACACTGCGCGGCGGTTGAACAAGACCCGTTTTGTATCCATGCAAAATCATTACAACCTGATCTATCGGGAAGAGGAGCGGGAAATGCTGCCGCTTTGTCGGCATGAGGAGATTGCTGTGATACCTTGGAGCCCGCTGGCACGAGGCTTTCTCGCCGGCAATCGCAACCGTTCAGACAAAGGGCAGACTGATCGCGCCAAGACAGACGATTTTGCCCACAAACTTTACTACCAGCCGGCCGACTTTGCAGTGGTCGATCGCCTCACACAAATTGCAAAGTCTCGCAGCGTGTCCAACGCCCAGATTGCGCTGGCGTGGATATTGCATCAGCCGGGGGTGACCTCGCCGATCATCGGGGCATCAAAATTGCTCCATCTGGATGAGGCAATCGCGGCCGTTGACATCAAGCTGACGGTCGATGAACTCTCCGCTTTGGCTGAACCTTATGTACCGCACCGGGTGCTGGGCCACGGGTAACGTTGGCCCATTGGTGGGATTTCCGCAGGCCGTGGGCAGTGGTCTGGCTGGATGTCTCCTGGCAGTCAGTATTAAAATTCCGGTTGCGGCAGATTTTTGCAAAATTCCGCCAACTCCAGATTGGTCGGGCTTTTTGCGCGACGGACGTAATAACCGCTGGTGGCAGTGCCAAGGCATAAAGCCTCGTCCAGCTCGAAGCCCAGCAGCCGACCAGCACAGAATCCGGCATTGAAATGGTCGCCAGCACCAGTGCTGATCCGTGGCTGTTGAATAAAAGGACCGGCAAAATACCCCTTCTCGGATGCGGTCGCCGCAGCCGCACCACCCCGCGGATGGATAACCACCGTATTAACGTCCACGGCGCTGCGGATATCGGCTGCCAACTGTGGCAGATGCGCCTCAACGTCAGCCGCCAGCCGGATGTGCAGAACCTCTGCAATCTGCTGCGCTTCCTTCAGGTTGAGCCCTAATATAACCTCCAGATGCCTAGTCATCCGCGATAGCAATTTAAGCCCGGCGGCAACATCTTCGCGTGTTCGCTTTTCAGGGTCGGCCAGATCAACAAACAAGATGCGCCGCCCGGCTTGCAGATTGGGTAATGTGTGGCGCAATAGCTGCTCCCAAATATCATTCATGGATGGAATCATCGTCCAATTAACCAGACCCAACAGTTGGCATTCCGATAACAGCGTATTGAGGCGATTTTGGCCGACCCGATCCAGTATAAGTTCCCATGAAATATCCGTGATCGCTCCCAATTTGCCCAGCATCAATTTGCCATCATCAAATTCGAGTGCGTCGGTATGGGCCGGCTCTCCAAGACTTAGCACCTCTACTCGACCCGCAAGCTCTTTGAACACAGGATGAACCTGTGGAAAGCCCAGGTTGCCGATGTAGGTCAGCTGAAGGCCAATTGCCGCGAGAGCATTGGCCATGATGGGGCCGTTGCCGCCGAGTTTTTGCGTCTTTACCACCAATTCCAGATTGGCACTCTTGCCGGCCGCTTGTGCCAACCGCGCAGCGAAGTCGGTTATGGTCGCGATGCGATCATAGTTGTGTACGGAATATCGCTTGTCCACTACGGCGATAATCTCATCCACAAAACCGTCCAAGCCGATCACGCCTCGAATCTTTTTGGGATGAGACATTTGTAGTTTTGTGCTGACGCTATGGGCAATCTCCGCACGCATTTTCGACATTGACACGCTCCTCTATCTGGCGGATACAATATGTAATCACCAACGGATTATGAACCTCGCCGCCTAAAGCAAAAGCGTACCGCCAAAGCTGGATTTATTCCACTGGGCCGGCAGATTGTTGCAAAAAATCCATCGCTCGGAAACGGGACGCCAGCGATCTTCAGCCGACGGTGAAATTTTGGTCAGTGCACCGCTACCTTGGCACCCTTTTTCACCGGTTTGATCAGTAGCACAAGGGGCAGAGATATCAGGCACAGCACACTCAGCAGTCTGAATACATCGACATACGACAATGTGGACGCCTGCTGCTGCAGTGTGTTGTAAATGATGCCAAGCGCCTGCTGGTGGACAGTTGTAGCCGGCCCATGGGCTGCGAGGGCGTTTTGAACAGTATTCAGTTGCGACCGGAATGCCGCATTTGTGGGTGCAACCCGGTTGACCAATGTGGTCTGCCACCGCTGGCTGATACGTACCAGCAGTGTGGTGCAGATGGATATCCCCACGGCACCGCCGATGTTCCGCATTAAATTGTAAATGCTTGTCGCATTGCCAATCTGATCACTCCGCAGTGTGCCGACAGCATTGGTGGTCAGCGGAATAAACAGCAAACTAGTGGCAAAACCGTTGATAATAATGGGGTAGGTGACGGTGAACTGGGCAATCTCGAGATCAATGCCTCCCAGGTAAAAACTGGAAAGTGCCAATGCCAGAACACCCACTACCATCATAAATCGGTTATCGATAACGTTGATAAGCTGCCCGGCAATCAATATTCCGATGATCGATCCCAACCCGCGAGGACTTATGGCCAGACCGCTTTGCAACGCAGGATAATTCATCACCGTTTGGAGAAACAGCGGCAGCAGAGCAGTGGTGCCGTAAAGCACGGCACCAATCAACGTGATCATGGCGGTACCACAGAAGAAATTTCTATTGGTCAGTACTTTGAGATCGACAAGCGGATTGGCGTCTGTTAATTCCCATGCCACAAAAGCCACAAAAGTTATGACGGTAAAAATTGCCAGCCATCGCATCCAAACTGCACCAAACCAATCGACCTCCTGGCCTTTATCCAGCATAATTTGCAGACCGGCAATCCAACTGGCAAGCAAAATAAATCCGATGGCATCCAGCCGTCCTTTTTTACCGGCTCTCAAGTAAGGTGGATCCTCAACAAATGCTTCAATCATCAAAAATGCAAAAATGGCGACCGGAATATTAACGTAAAACACCCACCGCCATGAATACGAATCGGTAAGCCATCCACCCAGTGTCGGACCGATCACCGGTGCAAAAATGACGCCAAAGGTATAGACAGCCATCGCCTGCCCGCGCTTTTCCAGCGGAAAGCTTTCCAGCAGAATCGCCTGGGCGCTGGGTTGCAGGGCACCACCTCCAGCGCCCTGAATCAACAGCGAGATAATGAGGACGGGAAAGTTGGGTGCCAACCCTGCAAACAGCGAACCCAGCGCAAAAACGACTATGCAGGATAACAAAAATCTCTTGCGGCCGAACGTGCGGCTGAACCAGCCCGTTGCTGTCAGTACCACCGCGTTGGAGATCAGATAGCTGGTAAGGACCCATGTCGCATCATCCGGTGTGATGGCCATTGAACCAGCAATGTGCGGAATGGCCACATTGGTAATGGAGGTATCAAGCACTTCCATAAAAGTGCCCAACATGACTGCAATGGCGATAAGCCATGGGTTGGAGGCTGGCGTCCATGGACGTGCCGAATCGACACCTGCAGCGGCGCTCATTTCCTGCTCCGTCTGCGGCTGTGGCCACGCGCCGGTTGCTCATCGCGAGCAGCTTGGCTGGACGGGTGGCTATCAGGTTTTGCTTGATCCAGGAGGGCGACTGAATCAACAAATTGCCGCAACATACGAATGAGAACATCGCGATCATGCGACCGCATGCCCGACGACAGGCTCTCAAGAATGGAAAAGTAATCGGGCAGCAAGCACTCCATCAACCGCACGCCCTTGGGGGTGATGGTGATATGGGAAATGCGTTTGTCTCGCTGGCAGATTTTGCGACGTGCGAGTCTGGCATTCACCAATCCATCCAACAGGCCGGTCATGGTGGCCTGCCGTACGCCGCAATCATGCGCCAAAGTTGAAGCCGCTACGTGCATGGGATACTCACGATGCAGACGCAACAGCACCGAAAGACGTCCACGCGAGAGTTTTTTTTTCGCCAGCAGCGTCTCCACGGGGTGAAGCATATCGTTGACAGCTCGAAGCAGCAGCAGATAGCATTCAATTGCCTTAAGTTCTTTGCCCCGGTACTGCGGCAGCAGTCGCTGCAGCGCCTCATCTGAGGGGAGATCCCGCAAAAATATCAAAGGCGAAACCATGCGAAAATAGTAAGGCACCTAACTAAATCTGTCCACTCTCGTCACATTGTTCTGGTAATCGTCTGAGGCAGTGGGCCTGAAAAATGCCCCAAAGTGCCCCGGCGAGCTCATTGTAACACTTGATTTTATCAGCATTTGCCTGAGAATCGAGAGTGCAAAAGGGGGTGTGATTTATGCATGCGATTCCCGATCTTCCCAATGACTTTAACCCCGCAGTTGAATTTCCCATTGTACGTTCATGGACCTTTTTAAATCATGCTGCCGTTGCGCCCATAAGTCGACCGGCTCATCAGGCCATCGTGGAATTTGCCGATCAGGCCATGCATGACGCCTACCTGACCGGAAAGTGGTACAAAAAAATTGAGCAAGTCAGAGAATCCGCCGCGGATCTGATTGGGGCCAGGAAGTCGGAAATAGCGTTCGCCAAAAATACCAGTGAGGGCATCGCATTTGTAGCCGGCGGTCTCGATTGGCAACCCGGTGACGAAGTTGTCAGTACCGCAGTTGCGTACCCCAGCATGGTGTATCCTTGGATGGATGTGGCACAGCGCTTAGGTGTCCGGCATATCGAGTTGGACGAGTTGCAGGGCCGATTTACGACTGAGCAGATTCTCAACGCCATCACACCGCGTACCCGCGTGGTAGCGCTGTCTCACGTGGAATTTGCCAGTGGCTTCCGGCACGATGTGGCAAAAATTGGCCGGTTTTGTCGGGATCGCGGCGTGCTTTTTTGCGTGGACGCCATCCAGTCCATCGGCGTGGTGCCAGTTAATGTTTTTGATATGAACATCGATTTTCTATCGGCCGATGGACATAAATGGTTGCTTGCGCCAGAGGGAGCCGCGATTTTTTACTGCCGTCAGGAACTTCTGTCCCAGTTGCGACCGGAAATAGGGTGGATGAATGTGGTCAACCCCAATAATTTTGGTTCACGCAATTTTACGCTCCAATCAGATGCTCGACGCTTTGAATGTGGTTCGCACAATGTTCCCGGCGTGCTGGCATTGGGTGCGTCAATCCGCATGTTGCAAAAGTTGACATTGCCACTCATACACCAACGGGTGGAAGCCCTTACCAGCTACCTGCGGCAGCGCCTGACTGAAAAAGGGTATCGCGTAATATCCAGCAGTCAGCAGGGAGAAACCAGTGGCATCATCGCTTTTGAATCGCCCAAGGGCCCGGATTCGCATCATGCCATTGTGCACGAGCTGGAACGCCAACGAATCGTCATTGCAGAAAGAGTAGGGAGGCTGCGTGCGTCACCCCATTTTTACAACACACCAGCCGACATTGACCGTCTTATCAATGCGCTGCCTTAAAGAGCAAAAGTTTTATGTAATCATTAATCGAAGCTACATGCCGATCGATCGACCGTCCAGAAATAAATGTCGGGCGTTGGCATAAATTTGCCCGGCACCATCGCCTGGCCGCAGTCGATGGGCAAGTCGTTCCGCTCGGGCACACTATAAACAAGGCATATCTCTAACCGAGTTACCAACGAATTTATCAACGAATTTTTGATCGTTAAATCCCTCTGTCTTGACATGATAAGACGAAGCTTGATAGGATGCGGGGATGGGCAAGGCGCGGTATATCTTTCTGCCATTATTAATTTTCGTTCTGGCTGCTGCGCCGATTTATTGCCCCTGCAGTGGAACGGTGATCGGTTTTGGTGCGGTGAGTTCTCACCAGCATGCGGTTTGCTGCGGCATTTCGTCGGGGCAGGCGGCGAGCCGTTCCACCGCATGCACTTGCGAAATGTCGTGCGCGCCAACGCACACACCCATGTGCCTCGATCACATCTTCAAAGGTGTGTTGCGCGTTAATGCAGGCGCTGCGCTTAATGGCCATATATCGATTTTGTGCTTCACCTGTCTCCATATCTCTCCGGGTGGGGTCGGCCCGGCCCACCGTTTTACTCAGGCAACACTGAGTCCGTTTGCTCCTTCCGATACAAATACACTTCTGCGCCAGCATTGCGCACTGATCATTTAATAATCTCAGCCAATCCGTTCTCGCTTTGACCAGGGTACCGTGATAATCGATTTCGCGGTAACCCTGCTATGTTGTCATCGATCAGGAGTAATCTGGTTATGTTACGTGAATTGTTTCCGATTGTACTATCGGCTGCATTGCTCGCGGGTTGTGCAAGGGTGCCCCGCATAGCACCCGTTGCTGCCGACAATCCTGCCAACGCATCCGCGCCTTCGGGCAAACTGTTTTCGAATAGTGATTTTCTGGATGTCGACGCCGCCACGGCTCAATCTGCCCCCTTGGCTGTCACCGCAGGCGCCGATTTGCCCAACGCACCTGCCACCGTGCAGGCAGGCAAGGCGACCGCACCCACCGCTGTTAAGGGCATGCACGGCATGAATATGTCGGGCGGTGGGATGAAAAATATGCCCGGCATGAAAATGAACGCGTCTAACCAGACGGAGGGCCAATAGATGAACCGAGCTTCTCGCATCTACTTCCATAGTGGGTGCATGACAATTGTATTGTTCGGAGCCGCCCTGGGTGGCTGCGCGTCGGTGCCGCAACAGGGCGGTTTTAAGTCGGTGTCGCTGGTGGCCAGGCACCGCCTGGGCCAGCCAATTTTCTGGGCACAAAATCAAAAGCAGCAGGCCAGACTCAATAAGCTGGTGCATCGAATTTTGCAGCGACCGCTGACACCCTCCGCAGCGGTGGAAGTGGCCCTGCTCAACAACCCTCAATTGCAGGCCCAATATGAGCGACTGGGTATTTATCAGGCGCAGGTTGTGCAAGCCGGCCTGATAAGTAATCCGGTGTTGGCATTTGACTTCCGTTTTCCAGCCGCTCCCAATTATGGTTGGGACGCCAGCATAGCACAGGATTTTTCCAACATTCTTTTATTGCCAGCTCGAAAAAAAGAAGCTGCTGCTGATTTTCATGCAACGCAGGCGTTGGTGGCCCGATCTGTCATTTCATTGGCAAACCGCACCCGGCAGGCTTTTGACAAGGTTGTCGGCGATCGGCAAATGATCGAATTGGAAACGGACATAAAAAAAGGCCAGGACGCGGCGTTGGACTTGGCAAAAAAAATGCGGGAGGCAGGCAACACGCCACCCTTGGCGTATGACCGGCAATTAGCGGTTGCCGAGCAGGTACGCCTTCAACTTGCCATGGACAAGGCCAGCTACCTGCAGGACCGCGAGCGCCTCTATCGCCTGCTTGGCCTGTGGGGGCGAGGTGCGGACGCCAAGCTTCCACTTCGGCTGCCCAACCCATCAACCCAGACACCATTTCGTGGGCTTACCGCAATGGCTTTGCGGCGCAGCCTGCGGCTTAAGGCGGCTATAGACCAGCTTAAAGCTGCGGCCGTTACGGTTGAGGTGTCCGGCTGGGCTGGCATATTGCCGGGTGCCACGGTAGGGGCCACCTATGTGCGCGATCCAGATGTGCGTGGCACGCTCGGGCCGGCGGTTTCAGTGCCACTTCCCATATTTAATCAGGGCCAGCCATCGCAGGCGATTGCGAGGGCCCGCTATCTGACGGACTATCGACACTACCAGTCCATTGCCATTGACATCCGCTCTCAGGTGCGTTCTCGGTGGGTGGCCCTGAGGGCAGCCTATCTACGCGTGCTATTTTATCGCAAAGTGATGCTGCCGCTCCGCCGCCGAATGCTCCGCGAGACGCAGCTTTCGTACAACGGAATGCTCGACAGCGGCTTTTTGCTTATGCAGGCGAAAATTGATGAAATCAATGCCGCCCGACAATACGTAGGGGCATTGGAAGAATACTGGATTGATCGTGCGCGGTTGGCCGCAACTCTCGGTGGACAACTGCCAATATCACCGCATCGACCGGAGATGATCAGTAAATAAACACAAATCGTTGCTTTATGTAAGGAGTGTAAGCCGTGAATGATAACATCAACCGACGCACCATCTTGGCGTCCAGTGCTGCAATGGCGGCCGGCGCGGTTTTGAAGACATCGGCCGCCCGTGCCGTCACCAACCAGGCTCTCGCAACTGAGGGCAGGTCCTACGGCGGCCGCGACAAATCGATCTCCCGCGCCAAGGCACTGTGGTCCAAACCCCTGCCGCCAGGGCTGCCCCATCGGGATTATCTTCCGGTGGTGGTGCCCAACGCCGGCACGCTCCCTTTTAAAATTGTGGATGGCGTCAAAGTATTCCACATGGTGGCGATGGAACTGTGGAATGAATTTGTCCCGGGGCTTAAGGCACTGGTCTGGGGTTACAACGGTATGCTTAATCCCGTCCTCGAGGCGGTCGAGGGCGAAAGGGTCCGCATTTATGTCACAAATCGGCTGCCCGAAAAGACCACCGTTCATTGGCACGGTGTGTATGTGGACAATGGGATGGACGGCGTCGGCGGGCTTACACAAAAGCCCATCCTGCCCGGTGAGACTTACAAATATGAATTTAATCTCGTCGAGCCGGGCACCAAAATGTACCATCCGCACTACGATGAAATGACGCAGATCGCCCTGGGTATGACCGGTATGTTCGTTATTCATCCGCGCAAGCCGCGCTACCGTGTGGATCGAGATTTCGCCATTATGCTTCATGAATGGAGCATCGTACCGGGCACCTACCGACCCAATCCACTGGAGATGACAGACTTTAATGTTTTCACCATGAATGGAAAGTCATTCCCATCAACCCATCCATTGGTAGCTCGCACCGGCCAGCGCGTACGCATTCGGCTCGGCAATCTGGGCCCGATGGATCACCATCCCATACATCTGCACAACTATTCGTTTCAGGTCGTCGGCAGTGATGGCGGCGACTATCCACCCTCCGCGTGGCAGCCGGAAACCACAGTACTGGTGCCTGTGGGTTCAACCCGTGTGGTCGAATTTGATGCCACCAATCCTGGCGATTGGGCCATGCACTGCCATATGACACACCACATGATGACACAGATGGGGCACCACTTTGGCAATATGATCGGCGTTAAGCCCGGGAATCTCGGCCACAAAATGCGGCAATTGCTGCCGCAATACATGACCATGGGGCAGGATGGTATGGGTTCTCCCATGGGAATTCCGACCATGGCCAACACGGCTCCAGTGGAAGGCGGTAAGGGTCCATATGGATTTATTGATATGGGTGGGATGTTTACTATTGTTAAAATACGGGACCATATCACCAATTATGACGATGTCGGCTGGTATGCGCCGGAGGCTCCCAAAGGAACGGTTGCTGAACCCGCCGAAAAGCGCGATTTACATCGTGATGGAATTAATCCAGAAACCATACCAGCACCGATCCCGGGTCCATCATCGCCGGCTGCGCCGCTCATGTAAGCGGTGATCTGGCCCAAGTTACATAAACTGCCGTATATTTTTTGAAAGGAAGCCATTATGAAATCTGTCAACTGCGTCACAATTATCGCATTGGCTATTGTTATCTGCGGTGCCGTGCGGGCGCAAAATTCCACCCATCAATGCATTCCTGCATCCGGCATGGGTGGTATGAAAATGGGCCCAATGCCGTCACATATGGTAACGGGCGGCAAGCTTATTGATTACCGACATGTCGAGCGAATTGTCAAAGCGGCCAACAGCGAAGGAACGGTTCGCGGCAGCAAAAAAAAAATATCCAGTCGTGGTGTTTTCAGGAAAGAAAGTCCACCTCCGCCTGATTGCCGTTGAGCCGGGTGCACCGGATCAAACTTTTGAAATTCACAAACTTGTCGATCCGGCGGTTTCGGTCAAGGCGGGCGCTCGCATCAAAATCACATTGCTGAATATGGATTTCGGCCCAGGCATGATGCACGGCGTTGTGATTGGCGAGATCAAGCCGCCTTTCCCCATGATGGTCAATTTGCCGGTCAGACATCAGTTGCTGGAACTTCCCATGATGTTGCCCCGCACACGAAAAGCGATCTCCAAAGGTTCCTATTACTCCGAATCGCGACGATTCCGCGCCCCCGACAGGCCGGGTGTCTATTATTATTTTTGCCAGATGCCCATGCACGCGATGCAAGGTATGTACGGAAAATTTATCGTGCGGAAATGACATAGGCATTTCTGCAGATGAATTCTGTCGGTCATACCCAAGCTTAATTTATCCGATCGGCGGGCAAAATCTGGCGGCTTGGTAGGCAACGTGGCGATATGCGGTGAAATCCACGCTTGGCTATGAAAGCAAATGAGGGAACACCTAGGAGCATGGGCACGGGAACGGAGATGAGTACAGGGCGCGACGAGCCGACCACGCCTGCCACGTCAACAGCGGAGGTCTTCATCAAAGGCTTTGCTTGATGGCGTGGCTTTGTACAAAGCCGATACAACATTTACACTACATGCCTGACGTTAGTCTGTGCCACGTGTCCATTACAGGGCGGCGCTGGGCGGCTTTCAAAAGAAATGGAACCATGAATATCGGATTTCAAAGGCATTTGCTTGGTGGCCTGTTGATTGGTTTGGCTGCCTCGCTGGCTGGCTGCAGTCAAGGTCAGTGGTCCGCTGTTTGGGTGGGCCTTACTGATCCAGCACCAGCGGCCTACGAATACTATTATGCACCAGCTTATCAGGCTTACTATTGCTACTACCCCAATCAAGGCTGGCAATATTTCCCGGGCCAGCCTCCGCAAGGAGCCGTGTTTTATTCGGGATCCATCAGCTATCTGCCACCGCCAGGCCCGCCACCAGCTCAGGTACGGTTTTATTATGACCGCGGAGACGATGCTTACTACTACCATGGCCCCCAGAATCACTGGCACTATTTGCCAGGTCGGCCACCCCAAGGAGCACCCCAATGGCGCGGACGCGCTCCCAATCGTCAGTATCTCCCGCCACCGCCTCCGGGCTGGCAACACCACGGCGGCCAAGGCCATAGCGGACGGCAACGCCAGTACCAAAATCGTGGTCAGCAGCAGGGCAATAAGCAATAATCAGTATCAAAACTGGGGTAACAACCAAGGCGGGCTCTAAAGGCCATTTTGTTTTTCACTCTTCCGCCAAAGGTAATCGCCCGCGAGGAAATGCCGCTGTCGTCATGGGCGAGTTTGTTCGCCTTGGGAGAAAATCCGCCGGCGGCGATTGGAGACACGATCTCAGGCGTGTTGAGCTTTCCTGTCTCTTTCGTGCTTCAGACGATTGCGAAAGTACCGAAATATCCGCGTACTGGAAAATAGCAAAGCACCGATGGACCCAACAAAAAAGCCAACTGGCCAGTTGGTGAGAAATGACAATGCGATGGCGGACCAAATCAGGCCTATCGATAACGCAACCGAAAGCGCTAAAGCCCGCGCCGGATGAGCCGAAAGTACTTGCGCGGTAGCCGCTGGCGCCACGAGCAGACTGAATACCAGCAACGCCCCAACCACCGGCAACGCCATTGCCGTTACCAACCCCAGCAGGCACAGAAACAACAAATCAATGGTTCCGGCTCGCACACCGCGGGATATCGCAAGTTCCGGAAACGCCGATTGCAGCAGTAGCGGCCGATAGACAAACATGGCACCTAGCATCACCGCAACTGAAATCAAGATAACAGGCAGAAGATCCGCAGAAGACACCCCCAATACCTCGCCGAAAAGCAGAGAGAATACGGCAGGCCCATAGGCATTGGTCATACTTAAAAGCAAAGATCCAACAGCCATCAATGTTACCAGCACCAATCCCGTGGCAACATCTTTGCGGCCCAGCTTTTGCAGTTGCCGCAACAGAAACACCGCGCCTGCAACAAATACCAGCAGTCCCCAAAGCGGTTGAACTCCCGCCAACTGCGCCGCCGCGGCACCCGGAAATGTCGCCAGCGGCAAGGCATGGGCGGCAAAGGCTGATCGCCGCAGCACCACAAAAAAACCCAATACGCCCGCTGTAATAGCAACAATGGTAGCGGCGATCCACGTGTTGATCATGAAACTGTCAAACATAAGGTTTTTATTGCCTCCCAGCCTCGCCAGCAGCCATTCGCTGCAGGGCATAACGGCACGGCATGCTGAGCAGGTACGCCGCAAAAATGATCGCTACGACGAAAAAACTCACTGGCCAAGCATTGCCAGAAAACCAATAATAACTTTCGTATGCCATCCATACTCCACCCCAGATCGCCGCAAGCCCAATGACCACCGCGCCGAAAATGGCCCTGCTGGGTCTGTGGCTTACACGCAACGCCGCTCCCGCAGGGCCGATCAGCAGAGCCGAAGCCAGCACAGAACCGACGGACAGCGCCGCCAGCGCGACGGCGGCAGCCAATGCCAGCAGATGCAGCGTGCCTACCCAACGGTTGGAAACACCGCGTGACGACGCCAATTCCACATCCACAACGCTCAGCAGTAATGGCCGATACAGCACCGTGACCATCGACACGGTTAATACCGCGACAATCAGCGCCGGCCATTGGAGGCTGGGCGGCATCGCAAACATTGATCCAAACATCACCATAACAGCAGCCCCGGTCGTGCTGGTAGTAGTCAGATCAAAGTAAAGGAACAATGCTGAAAGTCCGAGGCCCGCCCCAAGAACAATGCCGGTCGCCACGTCCTGCTCGCGTACCCGGCGTACGCCCAGAAACTCCAATCCCATAGCCGCCATGGCAGCAATGCCCAGAAAGCCCGCCAATGGATTAATGCCCAGAAAAAAAGATGCCGAACCACCGGCACTGCTGACATCCCCCAAAGCATGGCCTGCAAAGGCATGGCCGCGAAGGATGGTAAATACGCCGATGACCGCACACACAACCGCCGTACCGCTGCCAACCAGCAACGCCGTCTGCACCGGCCCGCTGTGGAGAAAACTTGAATGTAAAATCCGCGCCAGCCAAGTCAACATGCCGGGTCACCGTCCGTTTGCTCATCGCCCGGCGTAACGTAGCAGCGATCCTCCGGAATCTTCGATGGATTTGCGGTCGGCAGCACCAGCACGCGTCCACTCTGTCTGATCACCTCAACCGGGTAGCCATACAGACGGCTGAGAGAATCCGTTTGGATCACCTCGTCGACAGTGCCACAGGCGACGCGCCCCTCTGCCAGGTAAACAATCCGATCCAAAAGCGACAGCAGCGGATTCATGTCGTGGGCGGTCACCAAAACAGCCGTGCAGTGTACTCGCGCCAAATGCCCCAGTAGCCGGGCCAACTCGTTGGCAGAACGAAAATCGAGGTTAGCCAACGGTTCATCCAGCAGCAGCAGGCGTGGACGCCGGGCCATGGCATGCGCAATGACCGCTCTTTGCTGTTGCCCGCCAGACAACTCGCCCACACGCTGGCGAGCGAACTTCTCAGCACCAACCGCATGAATGGCCGCGTCAACCTGCCCTCGCAAGCGGCGCGAAAACAGTCTCGGTCCAAGGCGGTGACCATCACAGCCCAACTCGACCAGATCGCAAACTCTCAGGGGCAGATCAGGTGCAAAGTTGATCTTCTGCGGAACGTAGCCCACCAGGCAACGAGCTTTGTTCGGCGGTTGGCCTTCCACCAGCACGCGCCCGCGCGGCGCGGGTTGCAATCCGACTAACGTCCGCAACAGCGTGGTTTTGCCAGCACCGTTTTCGCCTATCAGGCCACAGAATTCCCCGGGTTTCACGGTAAAATTGACACCACCAAGAAGCACGCGGTTGCCGATCCGAACGGTGAGATCCTCAACTGCCAGCAGAGGCTGACTATCCGAGTGGGATTCAGCTTGCAGAGTGCCCTGCAAATCCATCTGGCCGCGACGCAACGGCGGGGGGGGGCGGCTGCCCGGACGTGGATCGCTCGTCAGATTGAATGTGCATCTCCTTGCGTTGAGCCATCAGACTATGGTCCTGATGCATGCCCGGCCAAACCCTTCGCTATACATATCGGACGCTGAACCGAGCTTTGTGCAACTGTATTACGAAGTACAATCCAAAATGGTTGGCATTATCCCTTGCTATTTCAAAACCGTTGTGGAGATGCCACGTGTCACCGCTTTGCGCATCGCACGCACTTCTGCAAGCATCCACCGTTGGTAACTGTACCCGGTCGGCATTGTCTCATAAACACCCACAACTGGAATATGAGATTTTTCTGCCAAATGTAGAAATGATGCCGTCAGCGAATCAGTCACCTGTTGGTTGTAAACAAACACCTTAATCAGGTGATGACGGAAAAGCCTGTTTTGAAAGCTGACATCCTGCGGTGCCGGATCGGTGCCGTTCATAATGGCCGCCTGCAGATGCCAGGGGGTTTTGATCACGCAACCAATGGCCTGTAACATGTAATCTCCGACCGGCTCGGTAACCGCCACCGGTGTGCCGCCAAATTTAGCCTTGAAACGAGCGATGGCCGAGTACCATGGCTTGAGCGACACATCAAAGTGTTTGACATTCTTCATGAAGTAATTGCGATGAGCCGGCTCCAATTTGCTCAGTGCATCTGCGATAGCCGCAGCCACTTTGGGCATCGTTTCTGGCTTATACCAAAGGTGCGGATTCGGCGTGTCGGCGGGAAGATTCAGGATATGCTGCACCACGATAACATGGCGATCCGCTGCGGGTGCCGCCGCGAGAATTTTCTTAACCCACGAATCGTACCCCAGTCCATTGCAAACAATCAGTTGCGCCTTGGCCACAGCAATGGCTACTGATGGGCTGGCTTCAAAGACATGTGGATCGGTATTTGGATCGCTTTCTATGGAGCGAACGGTGACGAATTTGCCGCCAATTTGCCCGATGACGTTGGCGTATTCGTTCTCCACACCTACAGCGCCAATCCGTGCGCTTACCAAAGCAGCCGATGCCAGGCAGGCCGTTACAGCCATTACAGACGGCAACAGAAACAAGACGCGACGGACCCACACGCGGCCCACGCTGGAGAGCAAATCAGAACGCAGCGACATAAAATTTACCTCTTAGCCCGAAACAGAGGATCAATCAAAAAGGTCGATCCATTTTCCAAAAGTTATACGATGTTATACCGTCCAGGTCAAGCCAATCCACGTTGCGAACCTTTTTCCTGGTTCGGTTGCCATCCATCTACAGGCTCCCGGCCCGGATGCATTCAGCGCAATCACTCCCGGTCGATTGCCGTGTCGCATGCAGTCGAGGTGAAATGTTCTCATTCTCGAATCACCAAAAACTATGGCACGCCAACACGCTCACCGGCGGCAACGCCACGCGGCCTGAAGGCGTTATACATGGTTATACGTATTGGTCTTGGTTTGGTTCAAGGCAGGATCGCGCTCTCCGACCTCCGCCAAAAGATTTATCCCGTAGAGCCGCTTCGGACAGTATCAACGCATGCCGTAACACTGCGTCGCATTAATATAGTGCGCGAGCAAGGGCGGATAGATCGTTCACGATCAGCATTCCCCCTGTCTCACAACCGCCGCATTGCCTTGCGGTGATACTGCCCATAATTTGTGCCTCGCAGTAAGCCCTCCATGGCATTGTGAAAAATGACCGCGATTCGGAGAATTCGCCAGACTGTGCTTCCGCGCACACCTTGGAATAGTACGTTGACGCGCCAGTCCGCCAGTACGCCGGCCGCGCAGGCAGTGCAGCGCAATAACAGGATCTACGGGTGGTTAAAATATAAATGGGATGAACATTTTGGTCTGCTTCTGGTATTGCGGATATTGCTGAGGAAAATGTTCCAGCATCGTACGCTCTTCACGAAATGCGGCAATAATGTAATAGATAGTTAAAAGTAGAGCAATAAAAGTGAAAAATGTTGCAAGATAAAACAGTCCGCTCCCCGCCATCGCAAGCCAGAGTCCGCTGTAAATCGGATGTCGTACCCACGCATATGGGCCGCTGGTCACTAATTCATGATTCTCCCGCAGTGACATCGGAACTCCCCAATTTCGACCAATGGTAATTCGCGCCCAAAGGGCGAAAAGCATCCCGCAGATTGCCAGGCCAAATGCAGCCAGTCGAATCGCAGTCGAGCCGAGGATCGTATGACTCAAATTTATTCCGGCCATTTCGCGGCCAACGCTGGGTATTTGAACCAAGCTTATGATCAGTATGGCGATGCCCAGTCGTATGGCGACACTTTTCGTTCGCGCCTGGGCGGGCGTTTTGGAACGCTTCTTGGTCCTCCATGACGAAATGAACCAGAACAGCAGCAGCGCAAGCCACAAAATGTTCAGAATCATTCCCAACATGTCGAACAATTTGTTATCTATTGGCAATTTGCCCCCCTAAAGAAAAGTCCATGGTGCCAGCGCGAGCCTCAGCCCGTTAAGGGGTGGAGAACATGATCTGCACCACATGAATCTTGTGGACGGTTGGCACACCATGAAGCGGGGCACGCACAACAGGGCGCTGCCCGACGTGCCCCAGTATGACCAGCGACACTGCAAATGCATTAAACAAAGCATGAATGGGTATATCCGCCCACAGCTTTCCCGTGCGTTCATAAGCGTAGCCCAATGTCACGCCCAGCAAAAACAAGGGTGGCAGCCACGACCATACATCCTTGGTTACCATCAGATGGACGCTGGCAAATATGGCGGCAGCCATAATGATACCGGCCCAGCGCTCGCCAACAGTTACCCCGGCCGCTTTGGAATCCCCTCTTCGCCAGCGGGCAATGAGTCGGATCAGCATGGTTTGCAATAGCCCGCGAAAAAAAAGTTCCTCCCCGATGGGAGCAATAACGCAGATCATGATCACCAGCCAGAATATTTGCTCGGGGCTGCGCGTATGCTCAAGCTGTTTAAGCACCGGGTGAGTGTGGGTTTTTTCGTGTATAAAAATCTTCTGGGCAAATGCTGAAACCAATTCCGCAATAATCAGCCATGGCATCACACCTATGTATAGCAGAAGACCAAAGCCCAGCGCCCGCCACTTGCCCGGCCCAGTGATGCCCAGACCGCGAGAACCGTCAGAAAAACGCTGGCTTACCGCAAACATAATAAAAAGAGCGACCGCAACGTCCACAGAACTGTTCAAAATGTCGGTATTTCTGGTGAATGTAACGCAGGCGATCGGTGCGGCGATTACCATAAAGAGAGCCGCCACCAGTTCCAGCAATGACACTTGATTGGGTCTTTGTGGTGCTCTGCGCAGTGACTCAGGTGAAAATACGCGCAGTACAAGTAAGATATAAGTTGAAACGCCCAGGATGGCGATCACGGGAAGGGCATTGAGAAAAATGTGGTTGTGATTGGCGTGTGACAATGGCGACTCCGAATAAAGGACCCAGCATCTGAATATATTGGAAAAAATCATAAACACAAAAAAGATGGAGATTGCACAATCGAAGGCCACCATACCCCTGGCGGAACTTCAAGCCCGGTGCAATGACGCTCCGCCGGTGCGAAATTTTTTTGCTACTCTTACCCGCGAGCCGACTGGGCTGGTCAACGTTATTGCTGAAGTAAAAAAGGCATCACCTTCCGCTGGCGTCATTCAGGCTGATTTTGATCCCGTTCGGCAGGCGGAAGTCTATCACGCGGCCGGTGCCGATGCCCTGAGCATCCTTACCGATGAGCAATATTTTCAGGGGTCATTAAGTTATCTGCAGGCGGTGCGAGACCGCGTGTCCCTGCCGTTGCTGCGTAAAGATTTTATTATTGATGGATATCAGGTGTGGCAATCGCGGGCGGCGGGTGCCGATGCCATCTTGCTGATCGCGGAGATTCTGACCGATTCGCAGATGATGGATCTGCTGATCCTCTCGGCCGAGCTGCATCTCACCGCACTCATCGAGGTCCATGAAATGGAAAGTCTTCTCAGAATGCGGTCCATTCTCGGCTTCCCCATGCGAAGCTACAGCCTTTTGGGCATAAACAACCGCGATTTAACAACCTTTGAGGTGGATCTGGTCAACAGCATCCGCCTGGCAGAATTTGTTGAAGACAAGCAGGTGCTGGTGGCTGAGAGTGGCATCCGCGACAAGGCAGACATTCAGCGGCTGGCGGCGGCGGGCATTCGGACAGTGCTGATTGGCGAAACGCTTATGCGTTCCGCTGATGTCGGACAGACCATGGCCAACCTGAAGGGGATCCTTCGCCAAAGTTGACAATATGCCGCTTGCCCGCCCGATGACTTCGGCTATACTCCGGCCTGTTATGAGCAGCGGTGATACCTTCGATGTTTACTCCGCATGGATGCGGCGATCCAGCGGGGACATGCAGGCTTTTTTAGAGGCCTTGGCTGTTCGGCTCGAACAAAGCCTGCCGGGCATGACACAAGTGCAGCGCAAGCGCGATGGCCTTTTTGCCAAAACCCAGCATGTTGTCAGCATCACCCTGCAACTGGGAACCTTCCAGTTTTTACTGGTAAAAGAAGCAGCAGGTGTTAGAACCAGCCGTACCAAAGTAGTGCGCGGCATCACACTTAAGTCGGAAGAAATCCCGTTGGCAGATTGGCTCTCTGCCGTGGATGCAGAACTAAAAAATGTGGCAACCGCCGCCGACCAATCGCACAGCGTCCTGCGGGAATTTTTAACCGGCGAATAAATTCTGCCGGCGGATAGCATTGCTGAATGGCTTGCTGGCTGAAAGCTATTCAGATCGGTGGCAACAATCCCAAGTCACAGCTTGCGGAGGACGTCAATTATGGGTTTGCTCGGAAGAATCATGCATGGCACCCCAGACCCTGACGCAGCCAAGCACTTGGCTGAACAGCAAGCTCGCGATGCCGCGTGGCAAACGGCTCTTGAGAGAGGTCGCCTGCCTGATTTTGTCATCAAGCGTCTTGCAGACACCAAAGAGCGGCGGCTTCCGTGGGTGTCCACCACTTCAGTTGGTGGTTTGCTGGCCATGCGAACGCACGGCATCCGCCCGGTGGGGATGGTCTCCGGCAACTGCTGGTTTAATTTTGGCTTTTCCTGGACCAAGGGGCACGCCGCCGGTTGGCACACGGCCATCGAACGCATGACGGAAGAAGCTGTTGTACTGGGAGCCAACGCCATAATCGACGTCCGTATGAAAGTGTTCCGATTAGCCGAACTAGGCCGCGAGCAAATGGATTTTGCTCTCTACGGTACGGCCGTGACGATTGATTCATTGCCCCCTTCCAAAGCGCCTTTGGTAGCGACCGTGTCGGCATTGGAATTTGTCCGGTTGCTGGAATGCGGCATCGTTCCAGTGGGTTTGGCTATTGGAGCCCATTACGACTGGCTTTACCAGCCGTCCTACCAGAGGCAAAGTACGATGATGGGTCTTAACGGCTACGCCTATATGAACCGCGAACTGGTTACCGTATCTCAGTTTGTCAACCGTGTGCGGCAGGCGGCTTACGGCCTGCTTGCCAGCGATGGTGCCCGCCTGGGTACCGGGGTGCTGGCCCGCACGCAGTTTTCTGAACTGCTGTACTTTGAACCCGATGAGAATTATCCATCCGGGCGCTGCATGTATCGCCATATTGCCATGGGCACGGCGGTACAGCACGAGCCCGGCATGCATCGACCTGTAAACGTTAAAGCTGTTTTCAGCGTTCAGGATAAACCGATGCGCCGGTCGCTTGAACTAACCGAGGAGATCATCTGACATGTCACAGAACCCTGCGCTGGAAGGCTTACCCAAGCATGCTATTGAACGCCTTAAAGGTCTGCGCGAAAGCGGGCAGAGCGAAGGCATTTTTACATCAGACCTTTCCGTAAATGAATTTCTGATGGTTCGTGAGGCTGGCTTTGAACCCATCGGCCTGTGCGTCGGCTCGTGTATTTATCACATGGGCATCCAATACGGGCAGTGGTCTCAAAATCAGGAACTCAATGTTCTGTCGCAGGCCATGTATCACGCGCGTGAACTGGCCATGACCCGCATGACCGAGGAAGCCCAGGCCGTTGCCGCCGACGGCGTGGTGGGTGTGCGCTTGGAGGTTAAACGCCTTGAATGGGACCGCGAGATACTGGAATTTATGGCTATTGGAACCGCCATTGCACACAGCTCGGGTCATCCGGGCTTCAAAGGGCCGCAGGGACGGCCGTTTACATCCGACCTTTCCGGTCAGGATTTCTGGATGCTGCTGAAAGCTGGGCATCGACCGCTGGAAATGGTCATGGGATCATGTGTGTATCACGTAGCGCACCAAGGCTTTCTCAAGTCGCTGGGGAATATAGGGCGTAATACCGAAATCACCCAGTTTACCCAGGCCATGTATGACGCCCGCGAACTGGCAATGGAACGCATGCAGAATGAAGCGCATGAGGCCGGTGCAGAAGGCATTGTCGGTGTGAATCTTCATGAAGGTTCGCACAATTGGCAGCCGCACGTGATCGAATTTTTTGCCGTGGGCACCGCCGTCAAGCCGATTGAAGATCAATCGGTTATCCCACCGCCCGCCGCGCCGCAAATTGTGATACCGGTTAACGATTGATTCAGTCTATTTGAGTGCGAAGAAATTAAACCTAACAGGAGAATGCAATGTCAAGTTTTTTCAAGCGGGCTTCGGATATTGTTGAGGCCAAAATTAATAATTTTTTGAATCGGACAGAAAATCCTAACGATACGCTTGACCTTTCATACGAAAAAATGCTTTCCGGCCTGCAGGAAACCCGCCGCAACATGGCCGATGTGGTGACTGAACAAAAGTCACTTGAACATCAAATGGAGGCAGCGCAACTCGAGATTCAACACTGCGACAGCGACGCCCGAATGGCAGTGCAGGTTAATCGCGATGACCTGGCCAAGGCCGCTCTCGCGGCCAAGCAGGCTGCCCTGCAGAAACTGCAGATGCTGCAGCAGGCCCATGATCATATCGTTCAGCAATCGCAAAAACTGATTGCGTACCAAAAGCAGCTGCAGGACCGCATCAATCAGTTCCGTGTGCAAAAGGAAGTGATGAAGAGCCAGTACAGCGCGGCCCAGGCGCAGGTTAAGGTGTCGGAAAGCATTTCCGGCATCGGTAAAAACTTCGATGATGTGGGCGATGCACTGCAGAGGGCTAAGGATAAATCTGACAAAATGCAGGCGCGTGCCGACGCCCTCGATAGCCTTTCCGATTCCGGCGCTCTGCCCGATCCGCTTGATTCACGCACCCAAACCGAAAGAGATTTAGATAATCTGCGGGCAACCGCCGGGGTTGATGATGAACTTGCCAAGCTTAAAGCCTCCATGGCACCCAAGGCGCTGGGCGATGGCACTGAGAAGCCGGCGACCTCACCGGCTAATTAAAGCGCTTTGCGCATATATCGCAACGGCGTTAACCAACGCTGCCGGTTGACTTTGCCTTTCGACCGTGTCGGCCCGCTTGCGCTCCGCCTAAGATATAGAAAGTCCGTTTCACATAGGTTGCGCGAGTTTTCCGGTCCGTTGAAAATAGATGGACGCCACCGAGCTACAATCCACTGCCGGGCCCAAATGAATTTAAATGCGAGTGCCAGATTCGCAGTCCTATCCTGCGGGGGTTCATAATACTGCTTGGCACCCACCAAAATGGCCGCTTGCTGTCAGCCCTAAGAGCATAAAACTTGCATGTTTGCCTATCGGCCAGTCCACTGCATTGGCCGACAGGCTCATTCGCTGCTAAACTTTGACGTTTGGTATCGACTTCTTATTTGGAGATGTAGCTGGATGCAGGGTTTGATGCAGGGTGTATTGACGGTTAAGGCGTCCCATCGGTACGTGATTGTTGCGGCTGAATTTAACAAGTTCATCACCGCCCAATTGGAAACCGGGGCAAGGGAGGAACTCTGCAAGCTTGGTGCCCAACCGTCGCAGGTTACCACTATCTGGGTACCGGGTAGCTTTGAAATTCCAACCGTCGCCATGGCTGTAGCCAAAAAGGGCGGTGTATCCGCCATCATATGCCTCGGGTGCATCATCCGAGGACAGACCACCCATTTCGATCACGTGGCGGCAACGGCGGCTTCCGGTATAGCAGCCATCGGCCCGGCCACAGGAATACCAGCTATTTTCGGGGTTATCACGGCTGATACACAAGAGCAAGCGCTGGATCGCGCGGGCCTCAAGATGGGCAACATCGGCAGCCATGCAGCAGTTGCGGCGGTCCAGATGGCCAACACAATGGCGGATATCGCCAAAGGTTCCATTTAATGACACAGTTCAACAAATTCAATTCGGAATCAGCTCCGGTGAGCATCCATCAGAAATCAGAAGCTCGGCGCCTGGCGTTGCAGGCTCTTTTTCAGGCTGATGCTCAGGGGGATGACTTTTTTACCGCAGGCCTGGCAGATTTCATGGCTCAGTCTACCAATGACATATCGGTCAGGCTGCTGGCCATCCGCATGGCGAATCACGCCTGGGAGTACCGCACAATATCGGACGACTGGATTACTCGATTGATGACACAGTGGTCGCTTCCACGGGTCGCCGCCGTCGACCGGTCGATCCTCTGGCTGGGGCTTTGGGAATTGACGGCGGGCACCGACACTCCACCGAAAGTAGTTTTGGATGAGGCCGTCAATATGGCCAAGGAATTCTCTACTGCGGACTCATCTAAATTTATTAACGGCATCTTGGGTGCCGCATATAACCAACACATGGCCAATCTGGCGGACGCGCGGCCGCAAAAAATCCCGGAGTGACGATGGTCTTTGGTTTTATTAAAAAAGCCGTTGGCGCTAGCGCGGAAAAGCTGCGAGAGGGCTTGGCACGCACGCGCTCGGCCCTTGTTGGGTCGCTGCGTTCCATGCTGACCGGTCGACGACTGGATCAGACATTAATTGATGAATTACGTACCCGGCTTATTGCCGCGGATCTCGGCGTCGCCGCCACCGATCGAATCATGACCGACCTTACCACCGCGTGGAAGCAGGGGCGTATCGGCACCGGCGACGAAGTTTTGGAATTTCTCAAGGGGGAAATGCGCCAGTATTGGCCTGCAGAAAGCCGCGAGCTGCGGTGGGCTCCCTCCGGTCCCACGGTTATTTTGGTTACGGGCATCAACGGTGCCGGTAAGACCACCAGCATTGCCAAATTAGGGCAATGGCTGAAGGATCAGAATAAGACCGTTGTGGTGGCCGCATGCGATACGTTCCGCGCCGCCGCAGTGGAGCAACTCACCATTTGGGCACAGCGCGTGGGTGTCGATATCGTCAAACATCAAATGGGTAGTGATCCCGCGGCCGTGGCCTTTGATGCCTGTCAGGCGGCCGTGTCACGTCAGCGCGATGTCCTTATTATTGATACTGCCGGTCGGTTGCATACCCAGGATCATTTGATGCGGGAATTACAGAAGATAAGGCGCGTGGTGGCCAAGGTAATTCCTGACGCTCCACATGAGTCTTTGTTGGTGCTGGACGCAACCATTGGGCAGAACGCCATTCGTCAGGCGGAAGAGTTTCGCAAGGCTGTCGATTTAACCGGTATTTTTCTCGCCAAACTAGACGGCACTGCCAAGGGGGGCATAGTGGTAGCCATTCGCAATCAGCTGGGTCTGCCGGTGAAATTTGTCGGCTTGGGCGAGACCCCAGCCGATATTGAACCCTTCAATCCCGAGGCTTTCGTCGATGCCCTGTTTTCCGAATAGGGCCCCGCGAGGCGCGCCGGCATGCCATGAAAAAAAGGCCCGCCGCCGATTGCAAAATCACGCCCGCGCACCATCGACAGCGCGCCAAAGCCTTATTCCACCGTCACACTTTTGGCCAAATTGCGTGGCTTGTCCACGTTGCATCCACGGGCCACAGCGGCATGATACGCCAGCAACTGCAACGGCACGACGGTCAGCAGCGGCTGCAGAGGTTCAATGGTGTCTGGCACGGTGAACACATGGTCCGCCAGTTTGTGGATATGCTCATCGCCTTCACTGGCGACCGCCAGAATCCTGCCATGCCGCGCCTTGACCTCATGGATATTGCCAATAATTTTTTCATACTGACTGCCGCGGGTGGCAATAAATACCGCCGGCATGCCGGGGTTGATGAGCGCAATGGGGCCATGCTTCATCTCTGCCGCAGGTAAGCCTTCAGCATGAATATAGCTGATTTCCTTCAGCTTCAGGGCACCCTCCAGCGCAACAGGAAAATTAAATCCACGCCCCAAAAACAGCCAGTTGTCGCGCTTGGCGTGTTCTTCGGCCACTTGGCGAATCTTCTCACTTTGCTGCAGCACCACCCGGATCTGGTCTGGTATCCGTTCCAATGCGTCAATGAATTCCTGAAGCACATTCTGCGACATGTATTTGCGGCGGGCGATGCTTAATGCTAGTAATATTTCCACCACAATTTGCCCGGTAAAGGCCTTGGTGCTGGCCACGCCGATTTCAGGTCCCACATGCAGATAGATGCCAGCATCAGTTTCTCGCGCAATGGTCGAACCCACAACATTGACGATGCCAAGACTCAGTGCTCCGCGATCTTTGGCTTCGCGCAAGGCCGCCAGCGTGTCTGCGGTTTCACCGGATTGGCTGATGGCCAGCACCAGTGTCCCATCCTCGATAATCGGATTGCGATAGCGAAATTCACTGGCGTATTCCACTTCGGTGGGAATTTTGGCCAGTTCTTCAAATAAAAACTCACCTACCAGGCCTGCATGCCACGCCGTGCCGCAGCCGGTAATGATAAGCCTGCGGGCGCGCACAATATCGCGGCTGTACTGACTGATGCCACCCAGCACCACGCGGCCTTCCTGCCGATCCAGCCGACCGCGCATCGCATCCTCAATGGCGTCCGGCTGCTCAAATATCTCCTTCAGCATGAAATGGTCATACCCACCCAATTCGATCTGCTGCAGCGAAAATTCCACCTCACTGAGGGTCTTGGTAACGGGTGTGTCATCAATGGTTGTGGTACGGAACTGACTGGGCGTAATCACCGCCATCTCGTTGTCATTTAGATACACCACTTGAGTGGTGTGTTCCACGATGGCAGCCGCGTCGGAGGCAATCACATACTCATCGTCGCCAACGCCAATGATAAGGGGTGACCCGCGACGTGCTACCACCAAAGTGTCAGGCTCTTCGGCCGACATGACTGCCAGGCCATAAGTGCCCCGCACCTCGCGCAGCGCTGTCTGTACCGCCTTAACCAGATTCTTTTCGTAAAAATGCCCGATGAGTACAGCTAGAACCTCTGTGTCGGTTTCGCTATGGAAGGTATAGCCAAGATCCGTAAGGAAGGTTTTGATGGCCGAGTAATTTTCAATGATGCCATTATGAACAATGGCAATGCGGTTTTTGTTGTCGGTGTGTGGATGGGCATTGCACTGGGTAGGGGCACCATGCGTGGCCCAGCGGGTATGCGCCATTCCTATGCGACTTTGGGGCACTTTTTGTTCATCCAGTGCAGATTCCAAAACGCTGATTCTACCCGCAGCCCGCGTAATGAATAACTTGCCGTGGTCAATCAGGCAGACCCCGGCCGAATCATACCCTCGGTATTCCAGTCGTTTAAGCCCCTCAATCAGAAGTGACTTTGCATCTTTCTTTCCGACATATGCCACAATTCCACACATAGTTGCGATCCTTACATTCAAGCAGCTTGCCCGTGCTGCAACCCTATTATCGGATGATCATCACCCGGTACTTCATTTCGTGTACCGGCCCGGAACCGGTTTGGCGCTTTGCGGCGTTTGCTTGGGTCCCGATGTTCCCCCATCAGTGCCTTTTATCGTATTCGCCGGTTTCACTGCCTTTCGGCGTCGATGAATAAGAAATACCACACCAGCGACGATCGCCGCAATTGACACCGCCGCGTAAAGCCAATGTTTGAATTCGGCAACCTTCAGTAGGAACTGATGCAAGTGGTGAGCCTGCCAGTGCCCCAGCCATATCAAAGTTGGTATGCTGATGAGGCCGGCCAAGCCATCTACAACCAAAAAGCGAACGTACGACATCCCGGCGATGCCGCAAAAGGCAAATATGCCGGCCCTAACTCCCGGCATAAAACGCCCGATAAAAAGTGTTGCGTCCCCATATTTGGCAAAGTGGTCTTCGATCCACTTGCGCCTTTTAGGGTTCAGAACTTTGCGAACATGGCCCGCCACGATGTTCCTAGAGTCTATCCCATGGCGGCCGATGAAATATAAAATGCTGTCGCCCACCAGCATGGCGACCAGTCCTACCGCACACATAACCCAAATATTCGGTGCCATTTGGGCATGAGGGCCATTGAAAGGCCCCCAGCGCGAATTGCACAAATAACCCGACAAGATCAACGGCATGTCTTCCGGGATGGGCACGCCGCACCCCGCGATGATCAGCATACCCGCCAATGCAAAGTAGGTGAATTTGGAAAGTAAATTGAGCAGTAGCGGTACCATTGGCCGGTCAGCACGCTCCTTATTTAATGCCCCTTTGGCCAGTTCCATTGACAGACGCGGCGTAGGCCTGGCGCGGAGGATCGTAAAGGGAACATATCGCCTGTGGGCCGCAATGGCACCTGCCTATGCATCCAAGGACCATCGAAACTCACGGCAGGTTGATCAGTGGAAACCCACGTCTTCATTTGAATCCTCCATACGTCTCTCATGTCATGCCGCGGGGCATGCTTGCAGACAAAACGGGCATTGCCCGCAAGTTCAACGCCGCTCGCTATCGTACACGCTGAATCCCTTGTCGGTCTACCCAATTCAGCATTTGAAATTAAATCACTCGGCACCATTGTGACGATACAGTTAAAACCGGCATCGTCGGCATTACTGTCAGCGCCACTGGAGAAAGTTTTATCTAACCGTATAATCCAGCACCTATAGGAACTTTGGCTCTGTTTAACTAGAGGGTCTTTAATATGCGAAACAAATTTGCGGCGGTTCTCGGCGTAGCGGTGCTGGTGCTTGGGACGCTGGGCGGTTGTGCCACGCAGTCAAAAACGGAAATCATGGCTAATACGCAGGTCTACACCGCTTACCGCGTACTGGCATCCCAGTCCCAATTTTCCACGTTTGTTAAACTGTTAAAGGATGCTCGTTTACGGTTCGCGCTGCGGACGGCTGGAAACTATACGATTTTTGCACCCACCAATGCCGCATTTGCTGCGCTGCCCAAGGCCACTCTTAAAAAGTTGGAAAAGGGATCTAACCGCAATGAGTTGCGAGATGTGCTCTGGTATCACATTGCCTCGCAGCAGATTACGCCTGCAGCAGCAGAATCGCAGCCCGTGCAGCAAATGACCAACAGTCAGAAAGCCTTGATCAAAGCCGCGCATGGCCAGATTGTGTCCATCGATAATGCGGCTGTTGTGGTCGGCCCCCAATACGCCGAAAACGGGGTCATTTACGGCATCGATCACGTCATCATGCCGAAGATACGCTGACTAAGCGCGCCTCTGTAGATATAGAGATATAGGCCACCCTCCGGGCCATTGCTGGCCGGAGCCAGCCGCCGTGCACCGGGCCGGCGTAGTTCGTTGGACGTATCTGGACTAAACCGGCGCAGGTTTGGTGCTCGTTTTCGGCACGCTTGGTGGGTGTAAAAAAATCTCGCAGATTTTTCTTGCAATCAAAAATTCAAATGCTAGACTTAACGATGAAGCCACTGCAGGCCGCCGATGCAGACCGTCGTTGCGACGCGCCCTATGGCGAAACCCTTTTGGGTCGATCTGTGAGCGGCCTCTAAGCGTGGACTTGTGCGAGCCGAATTGGGCCCGAAAGAAGCTTTGAAGGAAGCTAGCATTGGCGGCACCAGACAGCTCCGCAACTCCGAGCTTTTCAGACAAGCAGTGGCTTTTTCCATTTTAAAATCTTTTGCCGGCCGCCGCGATAGGCTGCGTCGCTCCGGCATTTGAATTTAATAAAGGCAAGATGCTTGTTGCGACGTCCCCACATCACATATTCCCGGAAATTGTTTTCAATTTGCAACAAAGTAAGGCTACCGGCGTTATAATCATCGCGTAATGTCGCTTTCGTCGAAAGCGAATACATATAGTGATGCGTCAAGAGCGCATCCGATGCCTTGGCACCACGGGCGCGTCGGCCGTGCCAAACCGGCATTTGGCGGCGTTCCGATGTCGGAAATGGTTTTGGAGCCGTTGTTGTATGGCCAGCGGCGGCTGCGGCATCGTCGGTAAGGCGGATGTAGGCCCTTGCAGGCTTGGTGATTGTAGGGGTTGTTTAATAGGCTATTTGCTATGTGCGTTCATTCGCTGTGGCAGTGTGTTTGTGTGTTGCAGGATAAATGGAATCTGCTAAGCCTCTTCTTGAATTGAATCAAATCGTCAAGCGTTATCACTTGGACGCCGGGGATGTGCTCGCGCTGGATCGAATCGATCTGCAGATTATGCCCGGCGAAATGTTTGCCATCACTGGTCCATCCGGCAGTGGTAAGTCAACTTTGATGAACATACTCGGGTGTCTGGATGTGGCCGACGATGGCACGTACATCCTCGATGGTGAGGACGTTTCTGAACTGCAGGGCGATGAGCTGTCCTCTATTCGCAATCGAAAAATTGGGTTTGTATTCCAGAGTTTCAATCTTTTGCCCCGCTTGAGCGCGCTTGAAAATGTGGAAATGCCCCTGCTGTACGCTGGCGTGCGCCACGCCAGATCCGTGGCGTCCGAGGCGTTGGAGACGGTTGGCCTCGCGGAGCGAATGCACCATGAGCCGTCACAGCTGTCCGGTGGCCAGCGCCAACGCGTGGCCATTGCACGTGCCATCGTGACCAATCCGGCCATTATTCTTGCTGATGAGCCGACTGGCAACCTGGATTCGAGAGTGGGGCGAGACATCCTCAATTTGTTTCACGATCTCAACACTCAGGGGCGAACAATCGTGGTTGTTACGCACGACTCGGCGGTAGCCAAGCATTGCGCCCGCGAGGCCCGAATTCGCGACGGGCGTGTAACGGATATTCTGGAACATCCACCGATCCGCGCTGATGGTGCGGTTGAAGTGGATCCACCATTGGCAGCGGCGGGTTAATTTTTTTACGATAGGAAAACTTCAAAAACACCATGGCAAAGGCAAAAAAATCACGCAGATGGCCCTGGATTCTCATCGTTGTGCTGTTGGTAGTTGGCGGGGCTGTCTGGTGGGTCAAAATTCATTCCGCAGTGGCGGCCGTGCAGAACCATGTGCACACTGCCGTCGTTAAGAAAGGAACGTTGACTGTTCATGTGTATGCCACCGGTAACGTCCAGGCCAACCGCACCGTCGATGTGAAGTGTCAGGCGGGCGGCGTAATAACGAGTTTGCCCTATCAGATCGGGAATCTGGTCAAAAAGGGACATGTAATTTTAACCGTCGATCCCACACTGGAAAATCAGGCATACCAAATTGCTGAGCAGGATTACAAGCAGGCCAAGTACACCTGGCAGTCTGCCCAACTCAGCTACGAAATAGCCAAGGCCAATCTGGTTACCACCCGAGAGACTGATTTGGCAAATATCCTCTCCGCCAAGGCGCAACTGCAGAATGACATGCTCAATTATCATCGTGATCAGACGCTGTTGAAAGAGAGCTTGGCGTCGCAGCAGACCTACGACACCGATCATACCAACGTGGTGAAAGATCAGGTGGCCCTCCGCCTGGCACAAATTGCCTATGACCAGCTTAAACAGCAGGCCATGCAGGTGCAATTGCAAAAATTGAATGTTGAGCAGGACAAAGTCGCAATGGCCAAGGCTGCCTTCAGTGTCAGCCAGGCCCAGACCAACTTAAGCTATACCACCGTTACCGCGCCATTCACGGGATATGTGGCCAATGTGGATGTGCAGCGCGGGCAGATCATTGCGTCCGCCACCAGCAACGTCGGTGGTGGAACAACCATTATGACGCTGGTGGATTTATCACATATTTATATTAACGCCACCATTGATGAGGGTGATATCAACCGTGTCAAGCCGGGTGATAAGGTGCAAATTACCGCCGCCGGTGCCCCGGGTATCACATTCCCTGGTAAAGTGGTGCTGATCGGTCCGGAATCCATCCAGGACCAGACCAGCACAAACACCAGCACCAGCACAAATGAAAACAACATCGTCACGTTTCAGGCTCAGATTGAAGTACTGGGCTCCAAGCGCCTGCTGCTGAAACCCGGCATGACGGCCAACTTGGACATATTCACCAATCGGCTTCCAGATGTGGCGTACATACCTCTTCAGGCCGTGACGATTCATCACGGCCACGACATGGTGACGGTGGTGGGGCCGGACGGATCGCAGAAGACGGTTGTCGTCACACTGGGTGTCAGAAACGATACCGACTGGCAGGTTGTCTCAGGCTTGAAAGTCGGCCAAGAAGTGGTTGTGCATCTGGGCAATGCGATGAGCATGTGGACTCCACATCACTGATCGGGAAGGACTGGCGTGCTGTTCTGGACTACCATTAAACTTGCTTTGCGAAGTCTCCTGGGCAATAAACTTCGCTCCATCCTCACCATGCTGGGCATGATCATCGGTGTGGCGGCGGTGATTGCGATGCTGGCTTTGGGTAACGGCGCGCGGGCGCAGGTCATGAAGTGGGTATCCCGCATGGGGAAAAATACCATCACCGTGTTCCCCCACAATCCGCGCATTGCACCGGTACTTAATGGTGCGGCCGAACCTTTATCCTTGGGTGATGCGCACGCCATATTATCCATCCCGGGCGTGAAATATGTCTCCCCAGTAGTAAATGACAATCAGCCGGTCAAATGGGGCAACAACCACACCTATTGCAATATTATTGGCTGCGCTTCCACCTACATCATCATTCACGATTTTAAAGTGCAGAGCGGGCAAATGTTCAATTTTTTCGATGTGCGCGACATGGCGTCGGTGGCCGTCATTGGCCCCGAGACCGCTACGCGGCTCTTCGGCGCTCAGAATCCTCTGGGCCATACGATCACGGTGGGAACCGTTCGATTCAAAGTCATCGGCGTCCTTGTGCCCAAGGGCCGCCATGGCTGGTTTGACCCGGACAATCAGGTATTGCTGCCGTACACCACGGCCATGACCAAACTGATGGGGCGTCAGGTAGCCCTGAATCATATTGACATTCAGGTTCAGCATGCATCCGATTTGACACCGGTGCAGAATAGAATCCAGACCATCCTGCGCATACGCCATTCGCTCATTGCTGGCGATTCGGATGATTTCTGGATGTCCAATCAGCTTCAGGTGATCAAAATCGCCAACCGCATAGGCGGGGCATTTACTATTTTTCTTGGTTCAGTTGCGGGCATATCGCTGCTGGTGGGGGGCATCGGTATCATGAATATCATGCTTGTCACCGTCACCGAGCGCACGCGCGAAATTGGCATCCGCAAGGCCATTGGTGCCCGCCAGCGCGACATCCTGAGGCAGTTTCTGATTGAATCCGTCCTGGTGAGCCTGCTGGGCGGCCTCTTGGGCGTTGCTTTGGGAGTGGTGTCGGCGCATTACGTCAAATTTCGAAATTTCAGCGGCGTCGTCGAGCCCAATATGGTGTTTCTTGCATTATTTATTTCTGCTGGAATTGGTATTTTTTTTGGTTATTACCCTGCCCGCCGGGCCGCCCGGCTTAATCCCATCGAGGCTCTCCGATATGAGTAATCGCCTGCGTGTTAGGCAATCATCATTGGTAAAACTCTGCTCAGTCCTGCCGCTTGTCTCCCTGGCTTTCGGGCTTCAAGGGTGCTCAAGCATTGATTCCGGCGGATATGAAAATTACATGGCCGCTGCCGTGGCCCACCAGCAGAAGATGGATGAGGGAGGTGTGCGTACTGGTGTGGTGGTTGAACCAGTTACGGAGCAAAAAACCAAACTGAAATTGGCTCAAAAAAGCGTACTGAAAATCAGCCTCGGCCAGGCACTGGTACGCGGCCTGGCAAATAATTCCGCCCTGCTGGTGCAGCGCTATTCGCCCGCGATTGCCCGCACAAGCGTTCTGGGGGCCCGTGGCGTATTTGATCCAGTCGTCACCGGCTCTGCGTCAAGCACGCAAACTCGTACTCCGGCTGGCAATACCGATTCCGACAACAACAGCACCACCGGGCAGCTGGGCATTTCGCAGTTTTTGCCGACAGGCACGACCATCGCCGCCGGTGCCAATACGTCAATCAACAATGGCAGTGGAGGAGTCGGGCAATCCACCGATGTCGGCGGCTCTCTTACCATTACACAGGCGCTGCTGAAGGGCGGCAACCTGCAGGCTAATCTGGCGTCCATCCGATCTGCCAAACTGGGCGTGCGGATTTCCAATTATGAATTGCGCGGGGTAGCCCAGACGATCGTGTATAACATTATCACCGCCTACTGGGCTTACGCACTTGCAGAGCAAAATGTGTCCATCCTGCAAACCGCGGTTGACGTGGCTCGACAGCAGTTGAACGAAACCAAAGCCTTCATTCGTGTGGGAACCATCGCAGGATCGCAACTTCCCGCCTCCATTGCTCAATTGGCAACTGAGCGGCAGTCGCTCATAGCCGCCCAGGGTGCACTGCAAGCCGCGCGCCTCAATTTGCTTCAATTGATTACCCCGCCACGACGCGCGTTCTGGCGGCAGCACCTGGTGCTTCTTAATAAGCCGTTCATCCCTGTTCAGACGTTGGCCCCTCTTCAGCAGCATGTCAAGCTGGCTATGAAGATGAGCCCAATTATTAATCAGACCAAGCTCGAAATTGAACAGGGCGACTTGTCCGTCATTCAAACCCGTAATGGGTTATTGCCTCAGTTGGACCTTTTTCTGGCGCTCGGTAAGACAGGCTACGCCAACGATTTTGGCCACGCCTTCAGCGATATCAATGGGCCCGGCTATTCCATCGGCGGAGGGCTTTCCTTCAGCTATCCATTATTAAATCGATCTGCCAGAGCCGCATATCAAAGTGCGCAGCTTTCGCGCGATCAGCTCGAGGCTTCGCTGGCTAATCTTGTGCAAACGGTTGAATTGGCCGTTCGCAATGACTACATCACCGCCCAGACCGATCGCAGGCAAATTGCCGCCGCCATTGCCAGCACTGCGGCACAGGCTGAAACGCTAACCGCCACGCAGGGGCAGTTTCGCGTGGGCGAAGCCACATCCCTTCAGGTCGCGCAGGCCCAGACCACCCTTCTCGCAGCCCAATTGAATCAAGCCCAATCGGTCGTCAATTATCTCGACGCACTCGCCGCTCTTTACCTGGAGGAAGGCACATTACTGGAACGCTCCGGCCTCTCCAGTCCCGGCGCATATCCCCTGCATTGGCATGGCCCCGCCTGGCTGCGCCGCTGGCCAGATGGCAGTGGCCCGTAGCGTCTGACCGAGTCGTCATCGCAGGCTATTGCACTTGAGCACGGGAATATTCCATATCTCTGCCCAACAGCGGCCAATAGGCATGACCCAGCAAGTCCTTGTTCCGCCGCTTTGTTGTCCCTGCGCCAATGAACCCAGCGCCATGTCCCTGCGGCGTCACCATCGCGAGACAAAATCGTCGCGGACAACCGAGGCTAACCTTACAACGATTTCCAATCAACCTGGGTTACCAGCGTCGCTCTGAATGTTCACAAAAAATGCAGATTGGGCGATACAGGATTCGAACCTGTGACCTCATGCGTGTCATGCATGCGCTCTAACCAACTGAGCTAATCGCCCGCAGTCCATTAGGATCCGGCTTGCAGACCACTGGGGAAGCGATTGGCTGTCTAACAGCCGACCTGCTTACCTCGGATCAGGCCAATCATGGGCGCGGCAGGATTCGAACCTGCGAAGGCATAAGCCAACGGATTTACAGTCCGTCCCTTTTGGCCGCTCAGGCACACGCCCCCGAGGCAAAGTAATATACCGCGCCAAAGCGCTGGCGTAAATTCAATTTGGGTCGCTGTGAAATTGGGGTGCCGAAGCTTTCTCGGGCGTCGTGAAAAATGGCTGGCCGGGAGCCATCGCCATTGAGGACTAAACCACCACAACAACGCCAGCGGGGCGCGACGGAACGCTATCTGTAGCTGCACCGCCCGCAGCTGCGCGAGGGTCGCACGAGGTTGCCATGATCGCGGGACGCAGAAGCCTGGCACAACTTCCACAGCGGGTGTGCGGTAGCGTAATGGCGGTGGTCAGCACGGCCGTGCAAGATATTACGCAGCCGCCAGTCAGCCCGTTGTTTTGGGCAACGCACATCCCAATAGCGGGCATAAGGAAACGTTGTAAATGCGAATTTTTAATAAATTTCTTGACATTGCGATTTTATGGGCTATATTCTCAACTGCCGGGGGCGGTTCAACCCTCCTTGCGACTGATGATTCAACGCAGCGGATCGCGAACCATGCCGCTTACCGGAACCAAAGACATGGAGAGAGTTCGGAGTCGTTCCATAATCGTTGGACGGCGTAGTGTGGGCAAGCTTTAATCCATGGGGAGCGTTTAACGAATGGGGGCGTCCTGTTCGCGGTCTCTGTGGCGCAGTTCATTAGGCGCATGCAGTCCCGCATGTGGTCTCATGTCCGCCGCCTGCCGGGGGTTACATAACATGCCAGCAAAGGAACTTACATACAAATTCCGCACGGCGGAAATGTTCTCGGAGGCCCTTCTCACCAAATCCAAGGGCGCAGCATTGTCGGTTGCCTTGGCCGTTGGGGCGATGGCGGTTGTGTCCAGTGCTCGCGCAGCCAGCTACAACGTGACCGGTTTGGGTTTCTTACCTGGTGGCAGCGCAAGCTACGCTACCGGCATTAACAACAGCGGCCAAGTCGTTGGTTATTCCACTACCACCGGTGGCTACGACCATGCGTTCCTCTACAACAGTGCTGCAGCCAGCCCGACTCTGAAGGATTTGGGCACCTTCGCGGGCGGCAAATACAGCTACGCTTACGGCATTAACAATAATGGGCAGATAGTGGGTGATGCTACCAACAGCAATGGCTACGCGAACGCCTTCCTTTATGGCGGCAGCGTGGCCAACCCAACGATGCAAAATCTTGGTACTCTGTCCGGCGGGTATGCCAGTTACGCTATGGGCATTAACGACAGCGGGCTGGTCGTCGGTTATTCAGGAGTCGCCGCTGGTGGCGATCACGCATTTCTTTACAACAGTGCCGCAACAACCCCCACCATGCAGGATTTGGGCACTTTGGGAGGCACCAGCAGTTACGCCTTCGGCATCAACAACGCCGGCCAGGTGGTAGGGCAATCGGATATCAGCGGTGATGTTTACCACCATGGCTTTTTGTACGCAAATGGGTCTATGCAGGATTTGGGCACGCTTGGTGGCATCAACAGCCGTGCCTATGCCATCAACATCTCCGGCCAGATTGTGGGGCAGTCGCAAGACGAAGCATTTCTTTACAGCAATGGGACTATGAGTGGATTGGGTTGGCTCTCGCCGGGAACCGTCAGCCTTGCTTTGGGAATTAACGACAACGGCCAGGTGGTGGGGTATTCCAGCACAATCGCCAGCGGCGGCGGTTATCATGCCTTCCTTTACAGCAACGGCACCATGACAGATCTTAACAGCCTGATCTCGCCAAGTTCTGGTTGGACACTCAGTGCTGTAGCCGCCATCAATAACAGCGGCGATATCGTCGGCTATGGCTTATACAACGGCAACTATGAGGCGTTTTTGCTTACGCCTACACCCGAGCCTGCATCGCTTGGCCTGATGGCCATTGGTGCCATGGGCCTGCTGTTGGCAAGGCGTAAACGTACGCCATGCAGATAAAATTTTGATCGATTATCCGCAGCGCAGCGTGTGTCGGAACGGCAGCGACGGTAAGTCGCCGCAGATTGTCGCGATACGGCGCGGATCAAACCAGCAACACCCCGGCTTCGCGACGAATCGGGTACTGGGCATTTACTTGGCACGAAAAATATGGGGAAGAATGCGGGCGAGAGGAGTCGAACCTCCACGTCTTTTGGACACTAGAACCTGAATCTAGCGCGTCTGCCAATTCCGCCACGCCCGCGAAACGTTATTAAAGTATAAGACAAGCCTCAAAATTCTGCCAGAGCGTCGGTCCGTCCGATATTATCTGGCCTGCCATGGTTGCCAGCGACAGTCGGCCACGAACGGAAAAAATATTTAGATTTTGCTCTTGACTGACACATGTTTGGGGGGATATACTTTGTGTCGTGAGGGAGGTGTTCTCCTTCAAGAGTGAGCAGGTAATTCTTCGGTAAAATTCTTAGGAGGCCAGAGTATGGTCAAGAGCAGGGGTATTGCCTTGTGCGCTGCGGCGGCAATGGCAACATTGGTATCGGTTGGCATAGCACAGGCAACGCCGGCAGTCGACGGGGTTATTAATCCCAGCGACTACAGTTACGTGATATCGCAATCGCTTGCGGAAGTTACGGGTGGGCCTGGCAGCACCAGCAGTACGCCGATCAGCGCCACGGCGCAGCTTTACGTTACGACCGATTCGTCGGGCAATTTGTACGTCGGCTTAAACGTGCCGCAGAGCATTGTGGACAACAGCTACGGCTCCAATGCTTACGGTTGGGGCAGCGGAGGCCACACGCTAAATGACCTGCTGGGCAGCGACGGAGCCGACTTTACGATTAATAACAGTTCGGGAAATGCGATTTTTGGCGGCGTTATGGACTATGTCAGCGGCGGCGGCTACAGTGGCCCCGGTGGTACTACCGGCCCCGGCCCCGGCCCCAACCCCGGTCCTGGCCCCAACCCCGGTCCTGGCCCCGGTCCTGGCCCCGGTAGTACTGGCGGTACTGGCAGCACTGGCAGCACCTTCCAAGCATTGACATCCGATGGCTTCAATGCCAGCTACGGCAACAGCCAAGATGACGCGAGCCTGACCACCGGTTCGACGACTGATATCATCGCGGCCCAAACCTCGATGGGCTACAACTACAACCTTTTCAAAAATGCTTCGGGTGCTGCGGGGCTTTTCGGAAAAAGTGGCAAGACACCCAATTCGCCCGCGGTCACGCTTAACAGCAAGGGGCAGGAAGTTGCATCAAGTTCCAGTTACGCCGGCTGGCAATTTGGTGTTCAGTACACCTTTGAAGTCTCGGGTAGTTTCCTTAAGGCGAACGGCTTTTCATACACCCCTGCAGACTTCGCGTCGGAAATTACGGTGCCGTACATCCACGCCTCGCCCAGCAAGCTCTCTGGCATCCGCTTTACAACCACCCCAAATACGGCGGTGCCGACCCCATTGCCGAATACACTTCTGCTGGCGTCAGCGGGTTTGTTGGGCATCGGCTTGATGCAAATCATGAGGCCGCGCCGGCGAAAAGCCTGAATTCATCATCCGTTTGGCTGACGTTTGCACGGCCCGGGCCGCAACGACCCGGGCCGTTTTCTTTGCCGACCAGTCTGTACCCAGCGGCGTGGGTAGTTGTTGTGATTTACCACTACCGCCCAGATGAATCGACCGACCAATGATGACACGTGATAGACCAATGACGGTGTGATCGCGAAGATCAACCGTCGCATCCATCGGCCGTGCGGCCACGATTTGGCCATCCAAAAGGGGTAAACTACCCGGCTTCAAACTGGCGGTTCCAAATTCGGTGCCGAATCCCGCCGCCCAAATCGTCGGACACGTTACCAAAATCACATTGGGATGGCCGGAGAGTTTACGCAGTGGACGATATCGAACAAACCGATTACAATTCTGGACTTTGCATAACCGGCCGCCCCGGGCTTGTGGGCCTGCGGTGGAGGTTGGCAGAGCGCCACTGTTTGTGGGCGCTGTGGTTAATACTGGCGGAGTTTGATGTGCCAAAGGCAAAAACGCATAAAGGTATAAAGAAAAGAGTTAAGGTGACCGCTCGTGGTAAGGTCAAATTCCACAAGCATAACAAAGGCCACCTGCAAAGCGGAAAGTCTGGCAATCGGAAACGGCGGTTGCGCGGTACTACCACTATTACAGGCCCGTATGCCGACAAGATGGTTACGCTGCTCGGACGCCACGCACGATAAGCCGCGTGTACGCATCGTACGGATTTTCGGCCGAAAGCTTCGGCAACCGGCCCTTTTACAGCGGCGTCAAGCAGGTTTTGTTTTATCGGCGTGCCGTTGACGCCAACAGATAATCAGTAATATTTTGAGGATGTGACATCATGCCACGCGTAAGAATCGGAGCAGCGAGAAAACAACGACACAAGCGGCTTTTGAAGCGGGCCAAAGGATTTGTCGGTGGGCGAAGCAAGCTTTACAAGACAGCACACGAAACGTTGCTGCGCGCCGGTGCTAACCGTTTTAGCGGCCGCAAGGAAAAGAAGCGCGACTACCGAGCTTTGTGGATCACCCGTCTCAATGCAGCGGCCACCGCTCGAGGCCTGCGCTACAGCCAGTTAATTGCCGGATTAGCTAAAGCCAACATCGCGCTCAACCGTAAAAGCCTCAGTGAAATCGCCATTTGTGATCCAGCCGCGTTTGACGCCATTGTAGCCAAAGCCAAGCATGCCTTAGGCATTGCTTGAAAACCGGTGGGCGGTTTCGGGGTGTATGCTTGACAATCGGTAACGCCGATGGTGATGGACCAAACGAATATCCATCCGCCATGCTTCGCCTGATGTAATGCGGCTATCAATCATCGCGCTTGCATTCGGAGCCTTTTAACGATGGACCTCTCTGAACTCGTCAATGCTGCCACCGGCGAACTAAGTTCCATCGACTCCGCAGATCAGCTGGAAGCATTCCGCGTCAAATACCTCGGTGCCAAAGGACTGCTGAAACAGGCCAGCGATCAGATTAAACAGATTCCAGCTGATCAAAAGCGTGCCTATGGGCAGGCGCTTAACCAAGCCAAGCAAACCATTACCGACGGCTTTTTGCAGCGTAAGGCAGCGATGGATGCTCAGCCAGCGGCCGCGACCGGCGTGGATGTGACCGAGCCGGGGCGGATCAAATGCGATCCTTATCGCCCGGGTGCTCTGCACGTCATTCAAAAAACCATTGACGATCTTATTGATTTATTTGCCCGAATGGGTTTTTCCGTTGCCGATGGACCGGAATTAGAGGATGAATTTCATAATTTTGACGCTCTCAATGTCCCGGCCGATCATCCCGCCCGCCATCCCATGGATAATTTTTACCTGGATCTTCCGCCCGGCGACGCGCCGCTGATGCTGCGGTCGCAAACCAGCAGCGTGCAGATTCGTGTGCTTGAATCGCATAAGCCGCCGGTGCGCATCATCGCCCCAGGCCGTGTATACCGGCCTGATACAGTTGATGCCACCCATTCCTTCATGTTCCACCAGCTTGAAGGATTGTATGTTGATCGGCACGTTACTATGGTCGATTTGAAAACCTGCATTGATCTTTTTGCTCGCTCTTTTTTTGGTGATCAGGTTCGGACCCGGTTTCGCCCCAGCTTTTTTCCGTTTACCGAACCAAGTGCCGAATTTGATGTGCAATTTGGCGGTGCCGATGGATCATCCCGGTGGGTAGAACTTGGCGGATGCGGCATGGTGGATCCCAATGTTCTGCGCGCCGTAGGCGTAGACCCCGAAGTTTATTCCGGGTTTGCGTTCGGCTTGGGTGTTGAACGTATCGTCATGCGGCGGCACGGCATTGCAGATATCCGCGACCTGTTTCAAAACGATTTGCGGCTTTTGCAGCAATTCATCTGATGTCGTCATCTGCACGCATACATTTTTTCAGGTGTCATGAAAAATTGCACGCAGATACCGATCATCGTCTCTGATTGAACCACAACGGCAGGGCAACGCACCGTTGTTTAGCGGCACCGTCTACATAGCGTCGGGCTTGCCCGATGTTGTTGCGATGGTGGAACACGGGTGCGACGGATAAAAATGTTTCTACTGCAAATTGCCGCAGATGACCGCAGATTTATTATTCAATCACAAAGAACAGAAGGTTCATCAAAGTGCAAGTCGGCCATCGCGCACGATGGCTATTATTTCACCACAACAGTACAACGGCCACGAAGAAAAGGCAGGGCACATCCCCCATGTTCGTCGCGATCACCGTTGTCTATTAGCCGCGTGACTCGTGCAGGCGCGTTGAGCACGGGAGTGTTCGTACGCGCGAACGATATTTTGCCGCAATGTTGCCTCCGCCTGCAGATTCTCACGCGTGGCCTTGTGCCCGCGCGTTATGCGTGCGCGCGTCAGCGGGCCGCGATTTGGCTGGCAGATAGACCTTATCGCGAGGCGCTCACTCCCTAAATTCGCATTTGCGTTTTACACAGCCGCCTCTCGGGTGCATAATAACACCAGATTTTTCAGCGTCGCGGTTAATTCAGAAAGTTAAATTATGCCACTAAACAGCGATCTTGGTGTCAGTATCAGGTCCGAGGGGGACAGGCCCGGCTCAACCCTGGGTTCTCTGCATCATGTAACAGCCATTGCATCTAATCTGGCCGCCAATGTGCATTTTTACTCGCACATTCTCGGCATGCGGCTGGTAAAAAAAACCGTCAATTTTGACGACCCCGGCAGCTATCATCTTTACTACGGAGATTACAACGGCAGCCCCGGATCGCTGATGACCTTTTTCATCTGGCCCGGAACACGCCCCGCATCCGAGCGCAATAGTGTGATTGCGGCGGTCGGCTTTGTCGTTGCGCCGGGGTCAATCGTTCGCTGGCGCAAGCGGTTGGAGGGGCACGGCGTGACGCTATCCATTGATGGTTCGACAGACAACCGGCTGGATTTTCTGGATCCCGACGGCCTGCCGCTATTTCTTTTGGAAGATCAAACCCTACCAGCGGAGGTTTCACACGAGCCGTCTCACGACGTCATTGCCCGGCTGGCGGGGGTCGTCTGGTCTTGCCGCCGGCCGGAAAAAACGGCTGATATTTTTACGCAGATTTTTAATTATCGCGGAACCACTGAAAACCCATCTAAATTGCTGCTGTCAGCCAATGGCCGATCACAGATCATATTGCGGCCTGAAGACGCATCGCATCGCTCTCGATTTTCTCCCGGGCAGGTTCATCACGCAGCATTTCGTGCTGCAGACCTGCAGCAGCAGGCTGAACTGGCCGACCGGCTGCGCCGGCAGGGTATCAGCGTTACGCCGGTGCAGCCGCGCAAATATTTTGATTCCGTCTATTTTATGGAACCCGGCGGCGGCATCTGCGAAATTGCCACCGATGGCCCGGGTATGACGGTCGATGAACCGCTGCATTCGCTCGGCAGCCGCCTTTGCCTGCCGCCGGCACTGGAATCGCAACGGATGGAAATAACCTCCAGCCTGCCGCCATTTGATGTTTAATGTAAATATACCATTCTCAGCAGGCACGTTCATTTGCCGAGAATTGTCACCTCATGAGGAAATGCAAATAAAAGAGGCGGCACTGGTTCAGTCCACCAGCGCCGCCAGAATTATCCAATTATTCAGGTTGTCAAACTTATCGCAGGCCTGTTACGCCATGCGTCGTTTGCGCAAACCGAATACCGCCAGGCCGCCGAGGGATGTTCCCATCAGTGCCATCGGCGCAGGCTCCGGCGTGGTGTAAAAACTTAGTGCCGGCGCATTGTTGACCGGTGCAAAGCTGACGTTTTCAAAGGCCCCGCCCCAAGTCTGCGCGTTAAAAATTTCAATGGGGTAATAGCCCGCTTGGGTAAACGTTACCGTGTCCACGGCCGCAGCGTATGTGTTGCCGCCGACAAGCGTAGCGACTCCGTTTGTCGACTCAATGCCGCTGGCGTTTTCAAATGTGACAACCGTACCGCTTCCCACTTGGCCGGTACCACCAAGCAGCACCTCAGTACCATCATCGTTGAGACCGTTGCTGGCCAGCGCGAAAGTGTAGCTGCTGTTGGCTTGGGAGACATACACATAACCGGCTTGGTCAAAAATAACATTATTCCAAGTATTGGTCGAGGCTGAGGCGGGCAGGCTAATGCCCGATACCAAGTCGGTCGCAAGATTGTTGCCAGCACCGCTGAGCACAGTTGCGATGGTCGCACCTCCACCGCCGATGGCTACAATTTTGTTGGTATTGATCGCTGAATCCGTAAACGAGAAATAGGGTGTGGCGTTATAAGTAGCCGAACCAACAGCAGAACCGGGCATGCCGTTGGACCCTACCGAGATGGTGCCGTTCTGGGCAAGGGCCTCCAAGTTCGCCATCCCTTGCAGGTTCGGAAAGCCACTGGTATTGGGACCGCCCTCGAGGTTTCCTGGGCCGTATTCGACCAAATTTGTGGTTGGAGAGATAGTCCACAGATTCGCAGTCAATCCCGGTGTCAAATTACTCGGCGGCGTTATCGGCGATGAGTCGGTATAGGTGGTTGGCACGGTGGTGGGGGGCGTTACGCTGTAGGCCGTTGCAGCGCCGCTGATGCTGGCGACCGCCACGACGCCGGCCAAGGTCGCGGCTGCCAACAATCTTTGGCGTGTACGGAACTTAACGTTTGCAGACATAAAAATCTCCCTTTTATAATCGCGGCAAGTCATACCGCCTGCTGCAGCAGCCGCCCAATCGCGAACGCGAACGTAAACAGCGGAAGCCACTTACTTTTCAAATCAACATTTATCCAAGCTGTCAGGAGGGAAAGTGCTCTCTCTCCCTCAACTGAGCTTGCCAAGCCAACCTGCAAATGCCGCCGCCTCACAGGCTTTTGGCACGTGCACGCTTGCCTCAAGTGTGTTTATAGCTCATAAAACCATGGTTGTCAAGAAAAAAATAGTGATTTTTCCGGCCAACCCCAATGACAATGCATAAGTGCAGGCATCATCGCATGTTGCATGGCCCAACCGCAGCGCGGCCAATCCTCCTCGGGAATGCCGTGTCGGCCATCAATTTTCGCAAAATAAGGAAATAAAATCGCTCGGGCGTTGGCCAGCGTTATCAGCTCATACCGGCAGCCGACACCTTAATCAAATATTGTCCGGTGAAACGGTAATGACGGCCTCCAGATGCCGCCAGATAAGCGGTATGCCATCATCCGACATGCAATGCTGCAACTTCGCTTTCTTTAATCCCTCTGGCGGAGGGTGTGCGAGGCGGTTTCTACGCGTCCCCCATTTTGCCCGCATGCTGCTTGGAAGGTCGGGCATCTGGCACCATACAAGCACACTGGGCATGGCAGGTTTGAAGTAAAAGTTCGGCAGAGGTGCAATCACCCTTGCCGCTGCTGCCAACCCCAAACGCGCAACATAAATCACTATCCATTTTTAGGATGGAATTGCCTTGCCTTAATGGCTAAAAACAGGGGTATTTCCTTTCGCGATTGCTCCATCGCCGCAAATCGCGAACCATGCGGTGGGCGCTTCTCGCTGATCCATTCTTCCAGATGCTCAATAAGAAAGCCCGCCGATGCCAAGGTATTAACATACGCTTGCAGCGGACGATGAAAGGTTTGGGTAACCTCGCTGGATGGCTGTCCCGGATGCATATCAATCGGAATTTTGGAGCTGGTTAAATATTGGCCGATCGTGCGAGCCTGCCGGTTAGCTGCGGCGTCAAAATTCCAATCGCTGCTGCGCGGTATCCGAAAGCATGGATGCAGCATCACCACAGCCAGAGCCGCTCCGGGCCTGAGCAATGCCGCGATGGATTTCCACACCGGCGAGAGGGGAGTCATATTGGCAATGGCCAGCACACAGCAGGCCGCATCGAAACCGTTGCCCGGTGGTTGGATGCAGTCCGTCAGCCGCCGGGCATCGGCCACGTGATAACTTTCTAAACCGGGAAATTCCATTCGTTGTCTGGCAAGATCAATCAGGTCAGGTGCCATATCAACACCTGTTACCCGAATGCCATCTTTTGCAAATGCCCGGCAAATGACACCCTGTCCGCAGGCCACATCCAGCAGATGATCTCCAGGCTTTAATTTAAGCATCCGCCGAAGACCCGGAATGATGGTTTTCTCATGGTGAAAATGTCCCCGTTCGCCGACCAGTTCGTCATACCATTGGGCGGATTTATTCCAGTCTGTTGATGGGGCCCGCACCGGTACCGGTTTGGAAGCCTGATGTCTGGAAGCTCTGGCTGAGTGGCTGCCATCTGAGGTTTTTGCCATGTTAACTTTTTCCTTTATGCCGCCTGCCGCTCCGGTAAGGCAGGCGAACCGCCACCACCGGACTGAGTTGGTGCTGGGATCATGGTTTTTGCCGGCGGTCTGCGATTGGATACCAGTACCTCAAGAACCGCCAAGATCGCCACAAATGCCAAAATGCCGGGCATCAAAGAAGATCCCGAGTTGGTCTTTTTAATTACCGACAGCAGTTTTGCGGCTGTGGATGCAATCAGCACCGGATGCTTAAGTTTGACCATTTTGGCCAGAACAGCTGCGGGCGTGGGATGCAGGTCGGCCTCATCGCCAGGCGGATTGATCACAAACCGGCCTGATTTCTTGCCATTAAAGGTAGTCCACTGGTAGATACCCGACTGGTCGGTCTGGTCAAATGGCCAGTGCCAATGACCGGATGGGCCCTGCTTCGGCTTGATATTTATGGTGGCGTGACTTTTTGGCAGGATGACATTTACGCTCATCGGTGCGACCGACTGTGGCAGGGGCAAACTGATCCGATCGCCCGCTTCAAAACTGGCGATGCGGGCCGCGGCGGCCGCGTTACCCAGCGCGATGCGTACCACCAATGGGAGAAAAACCGATGTTGCGCCGATGTTAGACCAGCCACCGGCGGGGCTGGACGTAAAGGTATATATCCGCCCCTTCCCCACAATCTGATCAAACAGCAGCGGCCGGCCGCTTTGCACCGCCATCACCGTTTTCGTTGCCGAATTTGGCAACCCGAGTGTCCACATGTCGGCTACCACAATACGCCTGAACGGGCGGTTGCTGTTGAACAGGCGGCCACATAAATAGCTGCGTGCGTCGACCGTGCTTACTTTTTGCCCTCGAGTGCTGCTGACGATTCGCCGCAGCTCGCCGGGTAACAGGCCAAAGCCTTTATAGATGGCAGAATTGTAAATCTTGCGGTTGACACTCGGCCCCAGCAGCCAGCAGATGCGACCACCACTTTTAGCAAACGCCTGTAGCCTCTGGGCGTCCGCATGGGTCAATGCCGGTACATCGCACAGAAAGATGGCCCCAAATGGGTGCAGACCGGTGGTCGGCAAACGGCGGTACCCAATTGTGCGCGAACGGATGCTCCATGGCGGACTGGCACCGGGCGACACTTGGCTATTGGCGTAAGGTGCCAGCGCTGCTGCCGCATAAAATGCCGCGCTCCCGGGAAGCGGGTGCGACGAGTTGCCCACCACCAGCGCCTTTATTTTGGATGCGGTTTTCAAAATCAGCCGGCGATGGTCCGCCCAAGGCAGCACACCGGTTGGATTGTTAATTTCCGCTTCTATCAACTGCCAACCGGGTGCCTTTAAGGTGCATCTTAACTTAACCGCTCTAACCGCCTGGCTGGTGCCCGCCGGCCCCAGTGTCACTTTGGCCATTGATTCCGGCAGGGGCGTACCCTCCATCGCCAGATCGACTCCCGGCACCACGGCCGTTGTACCATTGTTCACCAGTTTGGCTTTGCAGGTGATGGGGCTGCCCACCACTGCCTGCCCGCGAATGACACGAAACGATTCAATGGCAACATCGTCGGGCGCGTTGTGCTCCCCCTGCGGCATCAAAACCAGTTGTATCCCCGGTGTTGGCTTGAGGCCAGCAAACATATTGGTTTCTGAGGCGGCCGGCCCGGCGAAGTCGGAAATAATAATCAGCACTTTTTCGGGCAGGTGGCTGGCATTTAGCAGCTTTGCGGCACGCGCAACCAGCAGCGTCATCGGCAGGGCCCGCCCCTGGCTGCTGATGTTTTCCAGCCGCCCAACCGCGTTGATGCGGTTGGCGCTCAGCGCATCGGGTATCGGAGCAGAACCGGGGTTGGTCAGCAGCACCGCCTGGCGCGCGGGATGCAGCGTTCTCAAGATGAGTTGCCGCGTTAATCGCACGGCCCGTTCCAGCCGGGTCTGCCCGCCCTCGACGGCCAGCATCGATTGCGAATTATCCAATATGATCACCACTGCAGAATTTGCGCCGTTAAAGTGCACCGCCGAATTGGGAAAAAATTTGTTACTGGTCAGCCCGGCGACGGACGCTGCAAATGCCGCCAGCGCTGCCAGCAGCAAACCCAATACGGCCCAAGGTCGCCGTCGCACGACATTACCTGATGCCGCAGCCGCAGTTGAACCGGGCACCGAACCACTGGCCGTAACGGGGGCTGTCGGCGGATGGGGTCGCTCCCACTGGTTGACCAGGGCCGCCACCGCCGCTGCCGCACCAACCAGCCCTGCCAGCATCAGCACAACCATGCCATATGCCAGTTGCGGCGTGCCGCCGTGCACCAATGGCCCGGCAATGGCCATGGCGATCAGGGCAAAGACGGCCATACGCAAAAGCAACAGCAGAAACTGTTGAATTTGGCGTTTGCGCGAGGTCTTTTGCGCGGTAATGCGCAAAAAGCGCAGCGTCGAAAACGGCACAATGGGCGATCGCACCCGGTTAAGCATGTGCAGCAGCACCGGTATCCCAGCCGCCAGGAGCCCGGCCAAAAGCACCGGGTCGCTGAACGTCAGCACACCAGTAATCAGCGGGTAATGGTTAAAGATCGTCATCATATGTGTCATATCAGCGATGCGATGTCCGCATGAGCAGATTTCTTATCTGCGCATCCCAAGGCACGTCGGTTCTGGCTAATAAATAATCAATCCTCGCCTGGCCGCATTTTCGTTTGATCAAATCGATAAACTCCAGCACCTCGCGCTGATATTCATCGCGAATGGCTTTAGGGTCAATCTGCAGCCGCGATCCATCCTCCATATCTTCAAAGGTAACAGGACGGTTGTAGTTCAATTCCAGTTCCTGAGGATCCATGACGTGCAGCACCACCAACTGATGCCGAAAGTGCCGCAGATGTTCAAATGCTTTGGTCAACTGCGATGGATCATCAAATAAATCACTGATGAGGATTACCAGCCCACGGCGGGGAATTTTATTTGCCACCTGGTGCAGAGTATCAGCCAGGCTGGTGGTGCGTGCCGGTGCAAGCTTCTCAACACCCACAAAGAGCTGATCCAGATGCGAGGGGCCATTCCCCTGCGGGATCTCAATGCGAATTTTGTCATCAAAACCGATCAGGCCAACCATATCCTGCTGATTGGATAGCAGGTACGCCAGTGAACATGCCAGCACCGATGCATATTCATATTTGCTCACAGGTGTGGCTTTGCCGGTGGCGGGGTCTTTCTGGCTGGCTGATCCAAAGCGCATGGAGGCGGAGGCATCAAGGCAGATGGTCGCCCGCAGGTTTGTCTCCTGCTCGTATTGTTTGACATAATACCGGTCTGTTTTGGCCAGCACGGTCCAGTCAAGATGCTTGATTTCATCGCCGGGCACGTATTCACGATGCTCCGCAAATTCAATGGAAAACCCTTTATGTGGGCTTTTGTGCAGTCCGGCGTAGACGCCTTCCACCACGCCCCGCACCGTAAATTCCATGCGCCTGAGTTGCGCCGCCTGAGCGGGCTTAAAGTACCGATATTGAAGCTTTGCCAATTGCGCTCCTTGCCCATCTGCAGTTCAGCCCAAATCGCCGCTCGCCAGCCAATTAATGGCCATGGAACCATATTCCTGACGCCGCCTTATGAGCGCACCGATCCTCAATTTCTGCACATCCAAACCGGCTGGAGTTCGCAGCAGCAATACCCCATTTTGAGCCAATGCGTTGCTGGCCGCATTGGTCATCACGGTGTCGATTTCCTTTGCCGACCTGGCATCGTCGAACAATGGATATGGAGGATCGAAAAAAATAAGATCAAAGCGTCCCATGCCGCCACCCCAAATATCGCCACGGGCAAAAACATCGGTTGCCAGAACCTGGCTCTTAGCCTTAACGCCCAACGCCTCGATATTGTTGCGAAGGGCCAGCAGCGCGTGCCGATCACGTTCCATAAAGATTGCTTCCATGGCCCCGCGCGAAAGACATTCCAGGCCGATGCTTCCAGTTCCGGCAAACACATCCAGTACGCGCGCTCCATGAAATCCCACAGCCACGGACAATGCATCAAATAAGGATTGCTTTACCCGGTCTGTAATGGGGCGTGTCGCCATGGATGGTGGGCTTTTCAGAGGGCGGTGTCGAAATGTGCCGGCAATAATTCTCACGGGCGACTATTCTAAGCGGCTATCATGGCCACCGCCATGATCTACCTGAACCTCACGCGGCCACTTTTCGCACGTCATGAAAAAGCGCCTGCGGAGATCTGTCGCGACAAATAATTAACCACAACGGCACAACGATCACTAAATAACGGTGGGGGGTTACACCATTGTTCAGCGGCACCGCCCGCATGCCGTTGGGCTCATTCGATGTCGCAGCAATGATGAAATACCGGCGCGACGGATGATAAACTTTCCGGCCGCAGGTGCAAATTGCCATTACGCAAGTCATATCGCGCCGCCAAAGCACTCTGATTGGTCTGCGCCCGTATTGCCGTGATTGCCGTTCCGCATGTGCCGATTCGGCCAAAAACACGGCAATGCCGGAATGCTGCTTCGGCGGACTGAAAAAACGATGGGACTTCCCGAACTGGCTGAAGATTACCTGTCAACATCCGCCGCTGGGTTCTTTGCTGACTTTCGGGCCAGGGGGAGGGTCACTCGGGCCAACTCACCATCAAATGCAATTTCGCTCTGACAGCGCCGCATAGCGCGCCGAGAACGCATGATTAATGCAAAATCACTGGCAGATTGGGGTGCAAAGGATGGCGATACGGTAATTTTGAAACAGGCGGACATCGAGGTCTCTCCGAAAGAACAAATATCGGAAATTCATACGACCTCCATGTCGTTAGCAACGCTACACATCTCCAGTAATCGACACAATTGCCATTTCACATTAAACAGAAATCCGGCGGCGAATATCTCCACAGCCTTATCATCATATCAGCCTGAAAATCGCATTTGTAGAAATATGGCGATAGTTATGGGACGTTTCTCCCATTGGTCAAAATTCTGGATGATCTCTTGCCCGGGCCACCATTTAGTGTCAGCTCGGCCGGTTATTGCGCGACGGTACCCAGAGATCCATCCACCGGTTTGGGGCTAGCTATGCCATTTTCCCGCTCTACCCGCACCCATACCTTGCGTATGCGGTGCCCGCTGAGGCGGAACTCGCCAATCACTCTGGTTCCATCGGCCATCCGGCAGATCAGTTCTGGATACCGGCCTGCCGTTAGATGCCAGCTACCCATCCGAGGTGCCCTGCGGGCTGCATGCGTAAGCAGCGTCTGCGGCAGCCAGCGTGAATCTGGCAGGTGATATTCCTTCAGAGAACCATTGGCCACATCCTGAAAGAATACCCGCGCCGACGAAAACGTCTGTTTTAAGCTGCACGCGCGGGCCAGGAAGTTGGTCAGTGCCTGGGTTTGCACTTTGGTGTACAGCAGTGCGGTTGGATTGGGCGGCATATCAAGCCAATACTTTTCCCATAATTTTTGAAACCGTCCGTTGTCGTGTCCAAATGCCATCCGCCACGCCTGGTTTGCTGAACGGCCCTGCTTATAAAGAGCCATGTACCGCATGAATGGGTGACCATATTTTCCATGGTTGGCCCATGCAAGAAAATATATCATCGACCACGCCTGATCATAATTGGTACCCATCAGCACGTCGTTCCATTCGCTGTACGGCATGTGCCGCATACCGCGAATCGACCGCAGCTTATGATGTTTAATTTCCCATTGCACCCGGGCCAGACGCCAGGGCGGAATCCAGCCCGTCACAAAGCTGTTGCCTGTGAACAGCCCCTCACCAAAATATTCGGCCAGCCCCTCATTAGCCCATGGTGGAAAAAAGCGGTCAATCATGGCATAGGTAAACTGATGGAATGCCTCGTGCTGGATGACGTGCCACATCTGATGGGTAATTTTAGTACCGGCGTCGGCCATCAGGCGCTGGCCACGGTAACCCACGATAAACACCCCGGCACTGCCGTGCGGCGCGCCGGCACGCAGATATTCTGCCCGATGCCGAAATATGTAAAACGGCTGCTTCTGCGTGACAACCCCGCCGAAAAAACGGTGCAATCGCCTTTCATACGTCGCTGCCACAAAATTCATTCGCAGCCAGATCTGCCGCAAAATCCGGCGGCTTTCGTCACTATGAATGACATAATACCCGGGCAGATTGTAAACTCGCATCGGGCGTGCAATGGATCGGCCAGCCGTCGCCATGGCAAGCGCGATCATTATCCATACCAGTGAGCTTGATCGGCTGTACCATCGCATTGACATTGAATCGTTACCTCAAACCTGCCCGCAGCAGAGCGGTTCCCACAATCAGGCAAGTTTTTCCAGAGCCTTTTCCAGCAGCTCGCCCACCAGTTTTGGATCGGCCTTCCCCTGGCTCAGTTTCATGACCGCACCGCGCAAAAAGCCCAATGATGCCTGCTTCTTCTTCGGATTGTTTTTGTAGTCAGCAATTGCCTGCGGATTGTTGGCCAGTGCTGCATCAATCCAGCCCTGAGTGGCACCCGTGTCGCGTATCTGCAGCAGACCTAATTTTTCCGCTGCCGCCATGGGATCGTTTTCTACTCCACCGCAAAGCGCTTCAAAAATCGTCACGGCTGCCGAGGCACTCACCGTGCCATCTTCCATCATGGTTGCCAGTTTGGCATATTGATCGGCACGCACGGGAAGATCGCTGATTAATACCGGCACCCCGCGTTCGGCCGCCAGCGCATTGGCGGCTTTTGCCGCCGGGCCAAGCATTAAATTTGCAATGCGTTTGGGCAACGGCTTGATCGCCACAGCGGAATCAAATAAATCTGAAACCGCCTTGTCGTCCAGCAGGGCCATGGCCTCTTTGCGCGATAATTCCATCTGCTCATAACGCTTGAAACGGGCTATCGGCAATTCTGGAATCTGCGCCTGCAGGCGCTTGACCCAATCTGCACCCACGCGCAGCGGCACCAGATCAGGATCCGGGAAGTAGCGGTAATCATGCGCTTCCTCCTTCGATCTTTGCAGTGTGGTGCACCCTTTGTCATCGTCCCAGCCCCGCGTGGATTTACCTGCCTGCAAAGCCGATGATCGATCCGATAAAAATTCAGCCAACTGACGCTGAATTTCATAATGACATGCGCGTTCCACCGATCGGAAGCTGTTGAGATTCTTAACTTCCGTGATGGCGGTTTTGTAAGTCCTGCCATCTTCAAAAATGTGTAAATTAATATTCGGTTCAAACCGCATGTGTCCCTGTTGCATAATGCCCTGCGATACGCCCAGGTAACGGCAAACCTGCCGCAGCTCTTCGCCAAACAGGCGGGCTTCCTCGGGGGTGGAAAAGTCTGGTTCAGTAACAATTTCCAGCAGGGGGGTTCCGGCCCTGTTCAGATCTACCAAGCTTGCCGATTGGCCCGCTTCATGCAGCAATTTGCCAGCGTCCTCTTCCAGATGCGCCCGCCGAATGCGGATGGTTTTCATACTGCCATCCGGCAGAGGCAGTTCTACGGTGCCGGCACCGCACAAGGGTTTATCATATTGGCTGATCTGGTAATTTTTGGGCAGGTCGGGGTAATAGTAACTTTTGCGGTCCCACTTTGTCTCCGGTGCAATCTCGCAACCCAACGCCGAACCCACCATGATCGCCATTTCGACGGCACGGCGATTGATAACGGGTAGAACTCCCGGCAATCCAAGCACTACGCCGTCTACCTGCGTGTTCGGCTCTTCACTGAAGCCGTTGGCTGCCCCGGTGAACATTTTGGAGGCCGTTGCCAACTGAACATGGATTTCCATCCCGATGAGGACTTTATATTCCGGCTGGGTCATTTTTGCTCCGCTTTATAACTGGTCCGCCATATCGTGCGTGCCTCGACGGCACGTGCCATGACTATGCCCTCGCAATCGACGGTTTGCGGCGGTGCCAATCGTGGGCTGCTTCATACAAGCGTCCCAATCGCAGCATGGTCGCTTCACTGAATACGGGGCCAAGCATCTGCATGCCGATGGGCAGGCCTGTGCTGGAAAATCCGCACGGTATATTCATTCCCGGAATTCCCGCTATGTTACACGTAACCGTAAAGACGTCACACAGGTACATGGCCAGTGGGTCATTGCTTTTGGCCCTAAGATCAAACGCCACATCCGGTGTAGTGGGGCTGATGATGACATCACACCGTTCAAATGCCCGATCAAAATCCTCTTTTATCAACTGCCGAACTTTTTGTGCCCGCAGGTAATACGCATCGTAATATCCCGACGAGAGTGCGTAGGTACCGAGCATAATGCGCCGCTGCACCTCAGGGCCAAACCCTTCGGCGCGGCTGGCGGCATACAGCTCATATAAATCGACCGCTCGGTCTGTCCGATGGCCGTAATGCACGCCATCGTATCGCGCCAGATTGCTCGACGCTTCCGCCGGTGCTATGACGTAATACGCCGCAATCCCATATTTGGTGTGCGGCAGGCTGACTTCTACAACGTCAGCGCCGTGACTGCGATAAAAGTCCACCGCCTTGTGCACAGCCGCCGATACTTCCGCTGAGAGTCCATCACTGAAAAATTCCTTCGGCAAGCCGATGCGAATCTTTTCCGGTGATGTTTCCAGATTTTGAAGGTAATCGGGTGGCGTTTGTGGCCAACTGGTGGAATCTTTCACGTCTGGCCCGGCGATGGCGTTAAGAAGCAGTGCCGCATCCCGAACGTCGCGCGTCATGGGGCCAATCTGATCCAGCGAACTGGCAAACGCCACCAGACCGTAGCGCGACACCAGTCCATAGGTGGGTTTGAGCCCCACGATTCCGCATAAAGCGGCCGGCTGGCGGATGGAACCGCCCGTGTCCGACCCTAATGCGGCCGCACAAAGCCGGCCCGCAACCGCCGCCGCTGAACCACCGGATGATCCACCCGGCACACACTTTGTGTTCCACGGATTGCGCGTGGGGCCAAAGGCAGAATTTTCAGTTGAACTGCCCATGGCAAATTCGTCCAGGTTGGTTTTGCCCACGAAAACGGCACCTGCCGATCTCAGCCGCTTCACCACCGTCGCATCGTAGGGGCTGTGAAAATTCTGCAGCATCTTCGACGAGCATGTCGTGCGCCCATGTACGGTGCAGAGATTGTCCTTCAGTGCAATGGGTACGCCTGCCAAAATGCCTGGCTTCTCACCACGGTTCAAAGCACTGTCGATGGCGGCCGCCTGCTGCATGGCACCATCGGCGTAGGTTTCATTGTATGCGTGGAGCGCGGAGTCATACGCCTGGATCTGTCCCAAAAATGCGCTGGTTGCATCGACTGCTTTGATCTCGCGTCTGGCAATTTTTTCCGCCAGTTCATAAGCGCTTAATTCTGTTAATCCTACTTCCGCCAAAATAATACATCTCCAATAGAAAATACTGTCTCAGTGATGAGCCGCCGGTATCCAACGCATCGTATCAAGAATCTTGAGTGCCGCCCGGCGTTCGGTACGATTGTGCACAATTGCCAGCGCATCGAGAACGCTGCCGGGCGTGAACCGCTCCAAAACCAGTTCAGTAAACGGTTTCCCATGGTAGTAGCCGCTCACCTGTGTTGCCGTCAGATTATTAAGCACATATGTCCGCCTTTGTGTAACACGAAAAGCAGCTTGCTTGCGATACATCCACACTGGATGTCGAGTCACCAAGACAGTAAGGAACGGCCGCAACCCATTGCGCAGCGGGCTTGTGTAAAGCAGATACTCCGATTCTGTGGGTGCCAGCCTCCGCACAGTTGTGATATCCGCCGGTATGGAGAAAAAATAATGCCCCGGTCGGTTGGCCGGTCCCACATCTGGCAGCAATCCATGGTTCGATATGCGGCTGGTACCGATAAGGCTGGCGTTTTTCCCTGAATGGGGGTGCAGCGCAATGGGATGCCAAAATGCTCGTTCCATAGCAACTTGCTGGTCGATAGGGCCGTATCCCTCGCAGCCCGCAAGTAATGATACCACAGCGATGCCGCAGAGAGTCAGTGCGATCATCCGTCCTGCCCTGAGACTGTCAAAACGGCAGCGATTCAATCGCCGGGCCACCGAACGCGCCAATGGAGAGCAATATGTCATAACCACTCACCTTTACATGTAACGGTCGTTATTTGTGTACTCTCATGCCAGGACACCTGCCGCGTTGTGCCGCACCCTCGCCGACGGCCTCAGATTTAGCCGCCACCAGCCGATGTGTCCAACACCTTTGGCACAGTGAAAAAAGGCCCGGATTTGGATGGTGCATTGCTTAACACCGCTTGGATGGGTAACGACGGCTCAATCACATCATCGCGCAGCACACTGTGCAGCGGCAAAGGATGAGACATCGGGGCTTTGTTGGTCACATCGACTTCTTGTAACTGCGCGACATATTCCAAAATACTCGACAACTGTTGCCTGTATCGTTCAATGTCACTGTCGCTCAATTTTAACCGAGAAAGTTGCGCAACATGCTGAACCTGCGCCGTTGAAAGGGTGTCAGACACAATTCACGCTCCCCAATGTCGCCCGCTGACGACCTTATTCGCGGTGCAAATAAAAGCACCGGCTGTTAACGGCCGGTGCCAGTTGAAAACGCCATATGTACTGATGACGTCCATCCATCTGTTACGATGCCGCTGCGGCTTCGGTCTTTCGGTATACAAACCGGCGGCTCAATCGCTTCTGCACCAAACCACTCTTAATGGCCTTGGTTGAAGCCCACACACGCGCCGGCCGACCATCGATAATGACCCGAACCTTTTGCAGATTCGGCTTGAATTTACGGGCTGACCGACCCGTAATCTTAATACCGACACCGCCGAGATATTTCGCCTTACCGCGGTAAGTGCACTGACGGCCAATGCGGGTCTTTCGACCAGTAAAATGACAAATATGAGGCATAACCCAATCCATCCTTACCAAGAACAAATTACGGCAGAATTATATCGAAAACAGCCCATTGAGCAAGGCCAGCCGTTGCCACGGGGCTTTGCGGCCAGAGCGAACGCATACTCGCCGCGCTTTGGGCAAATGAAGCTGCCGGGCTGTCGCCGGGGCGGCGACATGTTAGATTCATGTGCGTAAGAGCTGCGGTACCGCGTGGTTGTGAAAATTTGTTCTCACATAGATTAAGGAGCTTTGGCATGGACGCCGCAGCAACCAGTGGTGTATTGCGCTATTTTCAAGACCTTCCTGACCCGCGTACGGGATATTTGGTTCACATAAACTTCCAGGCATTCTGACGATCGCCATTTTGAGGGTGATCTGCGGAGCGTAGGATTGGCAATCCGTGGTACGCTGAGCCCGCTGCAAACAGCCTTGGCTGGAGAGTTTCCTGGACCTGCAGCATGGCACTCTTTCGCACGACGCCTTTGCGCGGGTCCCGGCGCACCGGGATTAGTCTCGATGATTTGAACGTTGCTTCGTCAACTGGATGAAAGGCGTGGCGGAAGCCTCGCAAGGTCGTCTGGTGGCGATTGACGGCAAATCCATCCGCCGCAGCTTTCGCCATGGATGGGATAAGAGCGGCGTGGCACACCTGGTCAGTGCGATGGTTTCGCATGGGGGCAACCGTCCCGGCACGCCGGGATGGCGGTGAAGGGTAAATCCAATGAAATCACTGCCATCCCGGAATTGCTGGAACTGCTGGACTTGCGTGGTGCGGCGGTCACCATCGATGCCATCGGCACCCAGCGGGCCATTGTGGATCAGATCATCCAAAAGGGTGGCCATTACGTGCTGCCGGCGAAGGAAAATCAAAAAACGCTGGTGGAAAATCTGGAATCGGTCATGGTCGATCTGATACTGGATCACCAGAAGGGCCTCCCATCCAAGTTGCGCTACCATGAGCAGAAGGAAGAAGCGCATGGCCGCTGCGAGGTTCGCAAGATATGGCTCAGCGATGATGTATCACTGCTGCGTCCCAACGTGCATGAGACGTGGCCCACCATCGGAGGGATTGCCATGGTGGAACGGTACCGCCAGGATTACGGAGACTCCAGCGGTAATGCACGCCGCGACCCCGCGCCGTCAAAGCATTTTCAATCGCAGATCGCTTCTGCGGCGTTACTCGGCGGCGGCGATGACAGTTAACGGTCACGCCGCCCGCAGAAAGTAATTCGGGTCGCCGCCTCGTCTTGACTTGCCAACACCGCGGTTTATCATCCGCATTATGAGAAAGCTTTCATCGCTGGTTATCCTGTTGTTTGCTGCGGCGATTTTATTCAACACGGCGACTTCCTTTGCCCAACTGGAAGAGGCGCACAAGCTTAACCCGGTTATCCCCAAGTTGAGTTCGCAATCGCGCCCAAGTTTGGTACCGATATACGCCATCGCGGTTATCGCGTTTCTTGGGGTTACGGCGGTGCTGGCCCGCAGCGCTCATCGCGGTTCACGGCGTGGTGGTCGGGATGATGACCAGCGTGTGGTTTAATCGCGGTTCGGGCACAGCCCGATCGCTGGCAACGATTCGTTTTTTATTCTTTCACGGAGACTTCATCATGAAGGCAAAATCGTGGCTTATTGTTGGTCTGGCGGTAGTAAATGCCGTGCTGATTGGCGGCATCATCGCGCGCGGTCAATTGGGTGTGTCCAAAGCTCAGGCCGCCGTCAACTTGCAGGGTGTGCGGCCGCTGACGGTGGCAGGGCGCTCCGGAAATGCCATGGTGATCTGGCTGTACAACGTCGATAACGGTCTGCTGACAGCAGTTGAAACACCAGGAAATGATCCGCAGATGGGACACTTTGCTTTTACTCGCAGTGTCAAAATGGATATCCACCGCGTAAAAGCGCATCTGCGTTAACCGGTGTGTTTCAGTCGCCATTCTGGGGCGAGGCTGAAATGTCACCTGGCTGTGAAACAGAAATTATTTTAAAGGGGACAATACCATGAGAAGCTCGAATGTTGTTATCGCGTTGTTGACCACGACTGCCATTGTGCTCGCGTGCCTGCTTGCACTGGGCGGCGCACCGAAAACGTCTAAGGCGGATGTGCTTGCTTCTTCAACTGATTTTCAATTGCTGACATCGTCATCGATGTTAGGTCAGCCTGATGTGCTAAACATCATTGACTGCCGCGATGGCCTGCTTCTGATGTACAAACTGGAAGGCCGCCACATCCACCTGATTAATGTGTTTAATCTCAACCCTAATTTGCACACACCGCGCCAACCATAATGGCATTGTGTGTGGATTTTAACGCATTGAACGACAAGTAAAGGAAACTGAAAAACGTGCTTGAATCGGTTTCAAAAATTGCGCAGCGTGTACTGAGTGGAGAATTGATCAGCCTGCAGAATGCCCGCGTTCTGCAGGCGGTTAATGGCGACGATCTTTACGACCTGTTCTACTGGGCCAACAAAATTCGCATTCGCTTCAAGGGGCGTGACGTGCGATTTTGTGCCATCGTAGCGGCCAAAGTCGGAGGCTGCTCGGAAGACTGTAAATTTTGTGCCCAGTCGTCTCATTATCACACCGCTGTGGAAGGTCAATCATTTCTAACCGATGAACAAATCATCGCTTCTGCCCAGCATGCCCATCGCGTAGGCGCTGACAGCTTTGGCATTGTAAACAGCGGACGCGGGCCAACCCGGTCCGAGATGGAAAATTGGCTTGGTCCACTGCTTGGCAAGATAGCCGCCGATGGTAAGACCCGTGCCTGTGCCACGCTCGGCGCACTGACACCGCAAACGGCAGAATTTCTCCACAAGTCGGGTGTCCGCCGCGTGAACCACAACCTCGAAACCAGCGAGCGGTTTTATCCGCAAATTGTGTCTACCCATCCATATTCCGAGCGTCTCAATACCCTGCGCAATGCCAAAGCGGCCGGTCTCTCGCTTTGTTCTGGCGGCATATTCGGCATGGGCGAAACTTGGGAAGATCGTTTCGACATGGTTTTTACGCTGCGCGATATCGGCGTGGATGTGATGCCGATCAATTTTCTTAATGCCATTGCCGGCACGCCATTGGAAAAGCAGCCCAAATTGCCACCAATGGAGTGCCTTAAAATCATCAGCATCTGCCGATTCATCAATCCGACAGTTGAGTTAAAGGTGGCCGGTGGGCGAGAAGTTTGCCTGCGCGATCTGCAAAGCTGGATATTCTTCGCCGGTGCAGACAGCACCATGATAGGCAATTATCTGACCACTTATGGCCGAAATCCCGATATGGATCATCAAATGGTGCGGGATCTGGGGCTTAGCTGGCAGACTTATAGTGGCGGTCCTGTGATGCCCGACGCGGAGCATCCGCGCATTGCCCGCGTTTCACACACGGGGCGATACAACATTCCCATATATCACGAGGCGGATGTTGAAATCGATGCAGAAAAAGCGGCTGATACGCTGAGAGTTTAGCGGCCCGCCAACTGGCCTAAATGGTAATCTGACGAAAACTGCAGGTGCTACGGAGAATCCCAGAGGTTGTTGTATGCATTCGCTCTCGGATCGCAAAGCGAAAAACGATTGGTGCAGCTTTTCGCCCTTTGCGGGGCATGGTGCATGGGCAGTGATCACGGTACCGTCGCATGTGCTCAAGGGCAAAGGAGGCAATCATGTTTGACCAGAGTCGTGGCAGAGCGCCAGCATGACTGTCTACGGGGCCACCGGTTTCGCTGCCAATTCCAAAACCTCAGAACGTCCTGTTATCAAGGCGATGGCACTCCTGACCCCGCTGGGCGTGACGCCTGCAGAAAATTGGCACGCCATCGTGAATGACCGGCAGACGCTCCAACGCAGTGTGCCGGTACCAGAAACTGAAAAATTATTGATTAGACGATTTCCGCACACGGCTCATCTGACAAAGATTGATCGGGTTGTTCAAATAGCCCTGCTGGCCGCCGCTGATGCCTTGGATCAGACTGATAATCCGCGGCTATCGGAGGCCGATGGCCTGTTTATCGCTACCAGTAAAGGGCCAATTCAGACGATGATTCGTGCGCTGGCCAATTCACTTGGCGTAGAGGCCATGGACGCAGAGCAAATCGCGCTCGGGCCGGCTGCCATTGGATACCATCTGCGGCAACAACTCGGCAGCCCGGGGGAAGTGCATACCTCGGTGGCGGCATGCGCCGGCTCGCTGGCGGCCACTTCACGCGCATTTAACGCGCTGCTTTCAAATCGCTTTCGCCGCGCGGTTGTCGTGGCTGCCGATTCATCGCTGCATCCCATGTTTGATGCCAGCTTTGCACGCCTGGGGGTTCTGGCACCAGCCGATGAAAATGGCAATCGCCAGTGTCGGCCATTTGACGCCGCAGGCAGAGGATTCTTTATGACTGAGGCGGCCGCGGCGATGGTACTTGAATTTTCGCCCGTTGGCGACCTGCATATCGAAGGAACATGGCTTGGGGGAGATGCCACCGACTTGCTGGCAACCGATTCTGCCGCCAGGTCTCTCAGACGCGGCATCAGTTCCCTCGCGGGTGATACTCGCATCGATTTTGTCCATGCCCATGCGACCGGCACGCGGCATGATGCCCATGAACTTGCGGCCATCTCCGCCATTCGTCCCTCATATATTTTTTCGCATAAACGCTTCCTGGGCCATAGCCTCGGCGCGTCGGGCTTGGTGGCATTGGTGCTTTCTGCCATGTGCCATCGCCATCAAAAAACTCTATTGGGCGATGCGCTGCCGCCATCCAGCACCAGCCTGACACTCGCTCAAGGATTCGGCGGCCACATTGGTGTGGTGCGCATGCACCAATCGCCTTGTAGCATGGCCTGCCGCGAAAGTCTGACATCTTGACTGGGGTATCAGACCTTCTCATCTGGTCCATCAAAGCCGCGGTAACTTCTGTTAGCCTTTTTCGCATCGCTGATACGACATGGCGAGGGACGTCACAACCTCAACACACCTCACGATTCTGCCGGCCTCAATGCCCACCGGGCAAGGCGCTTGGAAGTGCCCTAAAATGTTGAGGCAGGAGAAGCTGATGCGAATTGCCATGGCACAAATTAATCCGACGGTGGGTGATATCGCCAGCAACACAGAAAAAATCTGTCAGGCGATGCGCCGCGCCCGCGAACTGGGGGCGGAACTGGTCGTTACACCCGAACTATCCATCTTGGGCTATCCGCCCCGTGATCTGCTGCTTAAGCCGGCTGTGCTGCTGCACGCATATGAGGCCGTCAAATACATTGCGCGACAGAGCACGGGCATTACCACGTTGGTTGGCTTTGCCGATGCCAATCCGGCTCCCAGCGGACGCAGCCTGTTCAATGCCGTTGCAGCCGTGCGCGATGGTGAAATTTTATCCCGGGCCTACAAAAGTCTGCTGCCTACGTACGACGTTTTTGATGAAACCCGCTATTTTGAACCTGGGCCGCGGGTAGAATCGATCCGCATCGGTGGGCGGTTGGTCGGGCTGACTATTTGCGAAGATCTGTGGAACGACGATGAGATATTTCCCCGTCCCATCTACCATTACGACCCGATCAGGGAAATCGCTGCATCCGGGGCAGAGATATTGGTTAATATCAGTGCCTCACCCTTTGTCATGGGAAAAAATGCCCTGCGTCGGCGCCTGATCATCCATCAGGCCCGGCGCTGGAAGATCCCGATTGTTTATGTCAATCAGGTGGGGGCTAATGATGAGCTTATTTTTGATGGCAATTCCGTCGCAGTCGATGCCAATGGTAATATACTAGCCTGTGCTGCTGACTTCATACCCGATCTGACGCTGGTGGATGTGGCCGGTCCGGGTGACGCCGGATCGCAGCACCAGGCAACCATACCGCCGGAAAAACCGGCTATGGAGACGCTGCATCGGGCGCTTGTACTGGGTATTGCAGATTATGCAGCCAAATGTCGATTCAAATCCGCTGTTTTGGGGCTTTCAGGGGGCATTGATTCTGCCGTAGTAGCTTGTCTGGCGGCCGCCGCCCTGGGGCCCGATCATGTTCTGGGCGTTTCCATGCCATCGCGTTTCAGCAGCGATCACAGTAAGGGCGATGCGGCCAGTCTGGCGGCGGCGCTCGCCATCAAGTATCAGACGCTTCCGATCGAATCGGCACATGCCGCCCTGGAGCACTTACTCTCGCCGCTGTTTAAGGGTCTTGCACCGGGCTTGGCAGAAGAAAATATGCAGGCTCGAATCCGGGGCAATATCCTCATGGCCATTTCCAATAAATTTGGGCATCTGCTGCTGACCACTGGTAATAAAAGTGAAGTGGCCACGGGCTATTGCACGCTCTATGGTGATATGTGCGGTGGGTTAGCGGTTATCAGCGATGTGCCCAAAACGATGGTTTACGAACTGGCAAAGTGGATCAACCGTCATGCGGAGGCGTCCGGCCTTCCGGCTCCGATACCCGCCAGCACCCTTACCAAACCCCCCAGCGCCGAACTGCGCCCCAACCAGACCGACCAAGACTCGCTTCCGCCGTATGATCAGCTTGATGCCATTTTGCAGATGTATGTTGAGGAGGAGCAATCGATATGGGATATTACCGCCCAGGGGTTCGACAAAACGATGGTTGAAAAGGTGGTCAGATTGGTCGACATCAACGAATACAAGCGCAAGCAAATGCCGCCGGGCCTGAAGGTGACGTCGCGGGCGTTCGGTTTCGGTCGGCGCATGCCGATTGCCCAGCAGTTTAATCCATCGGACCGGCTTCCAGAATCTTGATGATCGTGTGGCAGTTGCTATTCGAACGAGCAGCATGCGGAGAACGGGCTTTTGGGGTTTCTTGGCGCAGTTGGCCGGTGCACGCAGGTAATACCTCATGCGGGTCTTAAATAAAGGGGCAATAGCATGAATACAAATATTTGTCATTCAGAATGGCGGCTTGCCATAAAGCAGCATTTGTCCGGTCGGTTGCCTGCCATGCTGATCGGGCTTGTCGCCGTGATCTTTTCCATCCTCGCGGCGGCGAATGTTTCGGCCGCGGTGACCGACAACGGTCATTTCTTTGCGCCCAGTGACGTCGTATTGGCAAACCAGATGATTACGCGGATGAAAGCCACGACAGGCAAAACCGTGGTAGTGCAAACCTACGACACCATTCCTCCCGCGGTTGTCAAACAATACCCACATGCCGGACTGCATCAACTGTTTTATCATTGGGCGGGTACTATTGGCAGATCGCAGCATGTCAATGGCATTGTGATTATTATTTGCCGGCAACCGGGATACCTGATCATCCGCAGCGGCAAGGCGACGCTTAAGAGTGTCTTTACACAGGCGGATCAGAAGGGTGCCAGCCAACTGATGCTGGATCTATTTCGGTCGGGCCAATACCAAAGCGGCCTGCTTAGCGGGCTACGCTACATCACGCGCGTCGTTGAGCAGCGTGCGGCCCAATTGCCACCCGCCAAAGGTCTTGCCGCACAGGCAGTGACGAGGAGTCGGCCAGCGCCGTGGCATCGGATGATGATTCTCATCGCGGTGTTACTGGGAATATTTGTGCTGTTTTGGCTGGTCACCCGGCGCAGCAGGGGGGTGCAGTCACCCATGATGGGGGGGCCTGCTGGTGGCATTGATTCTCCGACAGCCGGTTTGACCCCGGGAACAACCGTCCCGGGAACGGGCATGACGACGGGCGGCTCCAGTGCCATGGGAAGCTTTATGTCGGGTATGGCCGGTGGAGCGGTCGGGGCTGTAGCCGGGAATATGCTCTATAACGCCATCGAAGGCAATGCCGCCGCATCTGAGGGAGCGACGGCACCAGAATCTGCAGCGGCTTCTGCATCCGATGCATCCGTTGGCAATGGCACAGTTCCACCACCCGATAACGCCGCTGATTGGTCTGATGCCGGGTCTGTTGATGCCGCGGGTGGGTCTTTTGGCGGTTCCAATGACGATTCTGATGCCGATTCACCTGATGACACACCCGACCCGAGCGACGACACCGCCGACGATAATGATGATGGTGGATCGTTCTGATTGCTTCGATTCATATGCGTAACGTCAGGGGATACCGTATGATAGAAGCTTGGTCAATGCCGGAATCCAAAATAATTACTTCGGTTACACTATTGGGCCGTGCAGGACAATCAGGATTGATCCAGGGGATTGAACATGAATCAGTTGCTTTTCTACCAGAAGCCCGAACCCTTAAATGCCGCCCGCCATCGCGACCTGAGACTTACGTCTGACGTTCCAAATTTTTCATTCGCGGCTGGCACTAACAGTATTCCGCTGATGGCGGCTGAATTTCCCCGTGCCGCGCTGGACTTTCCCATTGTCTTTGCTGGTGCACCCAATTCAATTTATTCACCGGTGGTGATCGTCGGTCTTAAAAACAATGAAAATATATTTGTATCCCCCGACGGTCGGTGGCTGGCCAGCTATATTCCCGCTTTTGTCCGCCGCTATCCGTTTGTTCTGGCCGAACAGCCCGGCAGTAAGGAATTAACGGTCATGATTGACGTGGCCTACGACGGTTTTTCAACGGAGAATGGACAGAAAATTTTTTCCGAAAATGATGAGCCATCCGAATTTTTGCGAAAAGCGATTAATTTTTTACGTGACTTTCACGATCAGGGACAGCGCACAGGCGATTTCGTCCAAGAATTGAAAAATCTGGATATTCTCGCGCCTCGCCAGTTTCAGATTGCACAGGCCGGTAAGACAGTTTTTACATTGCGGGATTTTTATGTGGTAGATGAATCGCGCCTTGGCAAACTTTCCGATATGCAGATTATTTCGCTGGCCCGGCGCGGCTATCTCATGCTGATTTACGCACACCTTTTTTCTCTGGCCAATATGCAAAAAATCTTCGCACAAATGACCCAGTCGCTTGCCACACCGCATGGGGCTTCGCTGCCAGCGGATGCCGGCGGATCGGCCAATTCGCACTGATTCATCATGCCATCGGTGCGTCGGGATGACATCCGCAGCCAGTCCGGCTAACGCTTATGGCGCTGCGACGGTAAAAAGCCTCTCAGTGGACACTGATCGCACTTGGCCTCAGGGCCGCAAAAATGCTTTCCAGTTTGCACAATCAATGCATGGTACTGGTTGTAAACTTCTGCCTGCGCCGGGACCTGTCGCTGAAAATAGTCCTGCAAAGCATGATAATCTTGGCAGTCCTTATCGGGCATCAGTTTGTGTCGCTGTGCCAGTCTGCGAGTGTAGGCGTCAATAACAAATACAGGACGTTGGAGTGCGTAAAGTAGAATGCTATCGGCTGTTTCGGGCCCTACGCCATTGATGGCCAGTAATTGTGCTCGCAGCTCGCCGGTGGGTATCGTGTCAAATGATTCGAGGCCTGCTTTATTATGGCTGGCGTACCACTCCATCACACGCCGCAGCCGCTGCGCCTTGATACGAAAATAGCCGCTGGGCCGTATGAGCTGCTCCAGCTTGGCCGTGGGCAGGGCTAAAATTTTTTCGGCGTCCAGGCAATGGTGGGTGGCGAGGTTGGCGATGGCCTTTTCAACATTTCGCCAATTGGTATTTTGCGTAAGTACCGCACCGATGACCACCTCCACCGTAGTCCGGGCTGGCCACCAATGGGGATCTCCGAAGTGCTGCCGCATCGCCTGGTAGTAAAGCATGACAGCGCTTTGGGATTTAGTTTTTCCGCCACCGGCCTTGCCCATGTATGTGACTCGCACACAATCGTCGATACCGGCAGATAAGGCTCAGCAGCCAGCATTAGCGAACGTACGTAATGGTAAATATGCCGGTAAAAATCAGAAACAGCGTAAATGCCACAGCAATGGCCAGCACCAGCACAGAGACTCCATGGAGGGCCTTAGACCGGGGCGCAAGCGCTACCGCACCAGCCGCAAGCACCGGTCCCACCATGTGCAGCCCGAAACCCAGCATGGCCACCTGATGAAAATTTGCGGCGGTCGCTGCAGGCAAATATTTTGTCCGAATCAGCACATTGCCGACAATGCTGCCAATTCCCCCTGCCAGAAAAATCAGCCAAAGAATTCCTTTAAACGGCCCATACGAGCCATCATTGGGCTTCGCGGGAATGCAGAGATCAGGGTTAAATACAATGGTAGCTTCGCTCATAGCGCACACCTCATCAAACCAGCCGGTATAATAGTGCCATGAGCGACGAGTTTCAATTTGTCGGCCGATGCTGATGACGGGTGATCCTCAAAATCTGCCGGGCGACTCTCATGCAGCTCATGGTGAGCCCATACTTCCCAGATCAATTCTTCAACGCCTGATTCGACTGGCAGTACCTACCATCGTCGGCACGACCAGCTTAACGGTCATGCAGTTTATTGATGGATGGATGGTTTCGCTGCTGGATCGCCGAGGAATTGACGGAGGCGTTAACCTCGCTGCGTCCTTTAATGGCGGGCTGACCGCCTTTGTGCCGCTGGCGTTGTGTTTTGGTGTGGCTGGTCTGGTCAACACATTCGCCGCGCAGTATGTTGGCGATGGCCGGGCCGACTTGGGAGTGCGATTTGCCTGGCAGGGCATCTGGCTCAGTATTCTCTCCATTCCTGTTTTTGTGCTAATGGCGTTCGCCATGGGCGATATATTTCGCCTTTTTGGCCATAAGGGCGAATTGCTCCGGCTTGAAACACTTTTCGCCCGCTATATGCTCGCAACCGCGCCCATCAATTTTGCAGGGTTGGTCATTGGTAGTTTTTTTCTGGGTATCCACAAGCCTGTGGTTCAGGTAATTGCAGGCGTGGTCGGCAATATCTTTAATCTGGCGTTGGATTACGTCCTGATATTTGGCAAGCTGGGCTGCCCCGCTTTGCATCTCTTGGGCGCGGCCGTAGCCACTCTTACCGCCTCCGTCTTATCGCTTCTTATTTTGATCGTCTTTTTTTATCTCTGGCATCGCAGGCAGAAGATAAGCGTTGCAGTGGCAAGCCGCATTCGATTTTCTGAAATGGGCAAACTGGTCAGGGTCGGCATGCCGGCGGGTGCCCAGCTTGCGGGCGATATTTTCTGTTGGACCGTGTTTACCTTGGCTTGGGTGGATCACTTCGGGCCGGCTGCGGCGGAAGCGCAAAGCGCTGTAATGCGCTACGTCACTATTTCCTTTATGCCGGCTGTCGGGTTGGGCAATGCTGTTACGGCGCTGGTGGCCAACCGTATTGGTGCCCGTGATCAGGCCGGTGCCATAAAAGCCGCCAACTGGGGCATTTTGCTTGCCATTGGCTATATGGGATTTTGTGGTTTGATATTCTGGCAGGGACGCGCGGTTCTGGCCGGCGTGTTTTTAAGCAAGCTGCAAGCATTGCATATCGCGGAAGTGATATTGATTTTTTCCGCAATATTTCAGATATTCGACGCCATGAACGTCATCTTTGTTTCCGCTTTGCGTGGTGCCGGCGATACAGTCATACCATCGGCCATTACGCTTGGATCAGCGTTCGTTATTTGTGTAGCCGGTGGAGGGGTGGTAACCATGACCCTGCCGCGGGCCGGGGTCATCGGTCCGTGGACCATGGCTACCATCTACATCTGCTTTTCGGGCTTGGCCAATCTGTTTTGGTGGGCAACGGGAAAATGGAAGCGCATAAATTTGCTCGATCGCGACAGGTCAGACAGTGTCACTGCCGACGCCCACAGTGTCCGGCCGGATCTGACATCTTAGCCAGAGACGTGATTGGCCTGAAGCGTTGCGATCCTGAGATGTTCTTAAGATGCTCACGCCCGCCAATGGGCACCTTGTCTCAAAGCGAAGCCATATCAATGACAAAGCGATAGCGAACATCGCCCGCCACCACGCGCTCATATGCCTGGTTTATCTGCTGAATCTTGATCAGCTCAATGTCGGACGAAATATGGTGCTGGCCACAAAAATCAAGCATCTCCTGAGTCTCAGCCAGACCGCCGATGCCCGACCCCGCCAGCCGATGTCGGCCCATAATCAGCGAAAATGCGGCCACAGGCATCGGTTGGCTCGATATGCCAACGACCACCAGCGTTCCGTCCATGCGCAACAGATCCAGATAACTGTTGATGTCGATATTTGCCGAGACAGTATTGATGATCAGATCAAAATAATTCTTATGCGTTCGGAAGGTGTTTGGATCGCTGGTCGCCAAAAAATGATCAGCGCCCAGCCGCTTGCCATCGGCCTGCTTTTTCAAGCTTTGACTCAGAACGGTCACCTCCGCACCCATCGCATGACCAATTTTGACACCCATGTGACCCAGACCACCAAGCCCAATGATTCCAACTCGCTTGCCCGGCCCGGCCTGCCAATGCTTCAGTGGCGAATAGAGCGTGATACCGGCACACAGCAGTGGGGCGGACGCATCCAATGGGAGTGAATCTGGTATCCTTAAACAATAGTTCTCGTCCACCACGATAACATTGGAATACCCGCCCATGGTGCGCTCACCATCGTAATATTGGCTGTTGTAGGTCTGCACCATGCCTTTATCGCAGAATTGTTCGTACCCCTTTTTGCAGCATTCACATTGGCGGCAGCTGTCAACAAAACACCCCACGCCGACCCGGTCGCCAACTTTGTATCGAGTCACCTTGGGCCCGATGCGAGTTACGATGCCGACGATTTCATGTCCTGGCACCATTGGGAAAACGGATCCACCCCATTCATTTCGAACCTGATGAATGTCCGAATGGCATACGCCGCAAAATTTAATGTCGATCACCACGTCGTGGTCTCTGGGATCCCGCCGCTCAAAGTGGTAGAGACCCAGGTCAGCTTTGGCTGCCAGTGCTGCATATCCCTTGGTTTTAATCATCTTCATATCCTTTGTTCATTACCGCCGGCGCCAACCATGTGGGCCGCATTCAGGCACTATTGTAGGCGATAGGTGGATGCTGAGGCAAGTTATACTATAAAATAAATAAATAAATAAACAACTGCCTTTCACGGCTGTTCTGCCAGCATTCGCGCTACCCGGCGCTTGCCCACCTGCAAAATTGGCTTCGATTGCAGATCCACCTGACAGCGTGGATCGGTCACTTTACTGCCGGCCAGCGACACACCGCCGCCTTCCACCAGGCGGCGAGCCTCGCTGGTGGTGGCGGCAAAGCCCGCGGCTTTGATTAAATTCAATATGCCTATTCTTCCATTTTCCAGTTCGGTGGCCGCCACGGTCACCTCAGCAATGTGCTCCGGCAGCAGGCCCTCAGAGAACCGCCGCTTGAAGTCGGCAGCCGCTTCAACCGCATCCTGACGCGAATAAAAAGTTGTGACAATCTCCATCGCCAGCCGCTCCTTGGCGGCTCGTGGATGAGTGAGCTCCGGATTGCAGAGTGTCCCAATATCCGCCGCGGACACGTCAGTACAGAGGCGAAACCATTCCGGCATCAACCCATCGGGAATGCTCATCACCTTGCCAAATTGCTCCTGCGGTGGCTCACTGATGCCCACGTAGTTGCCCAATGATTTGCCCATTTTGTTTACGCCGTCGGTGCCATTGAGGATGGGCATCACCATGACAATCTGCGGGGGCTGCCCCTGCGCTGCTTGCAGATCGCGCCCGGTCAAATTGTTAAATGTCTGATCCGTTCCGCCCAGTTCCACGTCAGCCTGTATCGCAACCGAATCCGCCCCCTGCATGAGCGGGTACATGAATTCGTGAATGTAAATTGCTTCACCTGCCTTGTAACGCTCAGCAAATGTATCACGTTCCAACATTCGGGCGACCGTCATCTGCTGAGCCAGTTTCAACGCGTCTGCAAAATCCATCTTGCCCAGCCACTCGCTGTTACGTCGAATTTCAAGTCGCGCCGGATTGGTGTCCAGAACCTTGCCCGCTTGTTGCAGATAAGTGGCGGCGTTGGCATCCACTTGATCGCGGCTTAGCGTGGGGCGGGTCTTCTTTTTGCCCGTGGGGTCACCGATCATGGCGGTGAAATCCCCCACGATCAACACGGCCACGTGCCCAAAATCCTGAAACTGCCGCAGTTTGCGTAAAACCACTGCGTGGCCCAGATGGAGATCTGGGGCAGTCGGATCCATCCCCAGCTTCACGCGCAGCGGTCGCCCCTGCTTGGCGGCAACACGCAGTCGCTCAGTGAGTTCCACCGGGCTGTATGTGCGGTCAGCACCAGTGCATAAAGTCTTAACCTGGACATCGACGGATGGATTCAGATCAGTCGGAGATGAGGAATGATTAGACATATATATATGTATCTCGCTATGAAAATAATGTCGCCAGAATAATAGATGGATGGACGTGAACCGCCACCGGTCCGGCACCATCCATATTTCTCAAATTCGCAGCCCCGCCTTTACAGATTCCGTCTGCGGTGCGGGGCTGGGGCCAGGGCGGGTTTTATTCATTAACGATTGCAATGGATGGCCGATCGCCAGCCGTGTACCAGCGCGAAACCTTTCTGCGGTTACCAGCATCACCACCAAGCCGAGGACGGGCCAAAGAACATAACGGGCGACAATTAACGCCCGTTGTCCCGGCGGGATGCCGTGGCCGGGCGGGGGCAAAAATGACAGATCCAGCGTGCGGATTAATTCATGCCATCCGTATAAGATCCCCGGTATGGGGAAGCCGGGTAAAATATACTGCCACGGCAGCACTATGAATAAAAGCACCACTGACCAGAAAAAACTGCGCGTCACATGGGCAATGCCCGGCGCACCGCTTACCAGCATCACCAGCAGCGTGACAAAAATCAGCACCGCCTGCGAGGCCGACGCCAATACGCCAAGCAGTTGCGTTACCGGCACCGCCAGGTAATATGCAATTCGCCATTGCCTTCGCAAATTCAGCCGCCGTCCCTGACGCAATATGATCCGCCATTTTCGCGGCATGTAGTTTTCCACCACCTGCCGACTGGATGTCATCTGCCCAACGTCACCTACCCGCGCTACATGAACCCGGCCTGAAGCTGTCTGATCAATCGCCCGCGTGCGATGGTGTTCGACCACAACAATTTGCGATCCTACATAGGGCTGCGTTGTAAACCGCATCATAATAAAACCGAAGATCTGCAGCATGACGCAGGCAAATAACAAAACACCCAGCATGTTGCGACCGGATCGCAGCGTTCGCAGGGCCACCCCATAATCGCTGTACGGATGCACTGGGGCACTCATGGGGCATTCCTTGAAGCAAAAATCAGTAATCTCAGCATTTGATTCGTTCCATAGCTCAAATCCGGCAGAAAGTATAACATGGCGCAATCAGGATTGTTGAGACGGATGCGACAGTTGGAACAGAACCAATCTTCAGATTCGTGGGGGCTTTGGCCCCAGCCACGTACCATTTCGCCAATCGGCGGCACGTTGAATTGGCCAGATCGGCCGACCGTGCGTCTGCGCGGCCTGCCGCCCGCACTCCCTCCGATGATCGTTCAGCAGCTTAAGGCGCTTAATCTCACAGTGGTAATGGGAAATGGCGTATCAGCCACTGTGGAAGTGGCTATCGAACCCGGGTTGCCGCATGCAGAGGAATATCGGCTTACAGTTGGCGCTAAATCGGTTGTGATTCTTGCCGCCGACTGGCACGGTGTGGGGTACGCACTGGACACCTTGCGGCAGATTATCGTCCAATTCGGCAAAGCCGTACCCCAGGCAGAGATTAACGACTGGCCCGAGCTTAAGCGGCGTGGTTTTTATCTGGATGTTTCCCGCGGCAAGGTACCCACAGTTGAAAAGCTTGAAATGATCATTCAATTACTGGCCCGCCTGAGGTATAACGAGTTCCAGATTTATATTGAAAATATATTCGAATTTCCCGGCCATGACTTTTACGCCGACACCACACCGCTGACGGCGGCTGAGGTGCGGCATCTTGACCGCGTATGCCAGGGCTGCGGCATTGATTTTGTTCCATCTCTCACCAGTCTCGGGCACTTTGACAAAATCCTGCGCCATCCTCGATATCGGCATCTGGCCGAGATTGAACCCGCCGAAATCCTCGCCCAGGGAATTAAGCCGTGGTGCGATGACCCATGGACTTTATGTATCAGCGATCCGGCTGCAGCCGAACTTATTTCAGATCTTTACGACGCATTCTTGCCGCATTTTTCTAGTTCCAGTTTCAACATCTGCTGCGATGAATCCTGGGATCTGGCATTGGGCCGCAGCCGCGACTACGCCCGGCAGATGGGCGGCGTAGGCGAAGTGTACGTCCGCTGGATCAATCAATGTGCAGCGATCGCCGCCCGGCACGGCAAATCCATTGCGCTGTGGGGAGATATTATTCTCAATCACCCCGAAAAAATTTCCGCATTGCCGAGAGATGCAACGCTTCTTGAGTGGGGTTACGAATCTGACCATCCCTTTGACGCACACGGGCGCGAATTTGCCCAGTCCGATCGGCCGTGGTACGTGTGCCCGGGAACCTCCTCGTGGCAATCATTTGGCGGAAGGCTTGATACGGCACTGGCCAACATACGCAACGCCGTCACTGCCGGGCGGCGTCACAGCGCAAGGGGAATGCTGCTCACCGACTGGGGTGATTACGGCCATCAGCAATGCTTTGTGGTCAGTCTGGTGCCGCTGATTGCAGGTGCCGCCATTGCCTGGAACCTGCAAACTTCCGATACGGAAATCTTAAACTTTTCCCGCAGCATTTTGGGCCTTCACCATGCCGTGGATCACATCCGGTTGCTGGGAACCCTGCACGGCCGAATCGCCCGGCAGCGGCCGCGAAATTCTTCGCTGGAATTTCGATTGTTTCGGGAACCACCTGCGGACCGCACCTACCTTGACATGCTGAATCCGGATGCCGCCCGAGAGGTACTCGTCGAATTGGATCATGCTTTGGCAAAGGCCCAAAGCGGCACCACCTCCATCGACCGCTATTTGAACGATGGTCTGCGAATCTCGCTTGAAATGTCATCCATTGCCATCGCGCATGGGCTTCACCGGCTGGGGGAGGCGGCCTCCTGCCCGACAGGTTCGCTGCCCCGACGCATTGACTCGCTGGCTGAAGAATATCGCATCCACTGGCATCGATGGAACAAGCCATCCCGCTGGGTGGATATTCAGCAATGGTTTGACAAGCTTTCCGCGCAATATCGCTGACAGCCCTGTCTGTTTGCAGCCCAATGGCCGTCCGGTATTACCTTTTTGTGGTCTGATCCATACGCATCGCTCGATGCCAATAAAAAAAAAGTCGCTTGGTATTTTGCTCTGGACCATGTAATATCCTGCCGGGTGACGCTGCGGCACTAAACCGCGGCCCCGGTGCCCTGCCACACCCGAACAGATGTGTGGCTTGGATTTCATCTCTATTTTGGGAGTTGCCATGTCGCTTCTGGTAACAGGTTCCATCGGTATTGATAATGTAACAACGCCGTTCGGTGAGGTTCATGATGTCATCGGCGGGTCAGCCGTCTATTTCAGCCGCGCAGCGGCGCATTTCGGCAAGGTACGACTGGTGGGTGTGGTGGGAGATGATTTTCCCCGTAAATTTGAACAGGCTTTCAAACATAAAAATATCGACATTGCCGGACTGGAACGCCGGGCCGGCAGCAAAACCTTTCGGTGGAGCGGTTCTTACGATCCAACCATGAACGAAGCCACCACCACGGCCGTTGATCTCAATGTGTTAGCCGAAGCGGCACCTAAAATTCCTCTGCGCTACGCCGACAGCCGGGTGGTATTTCTTGCCGCCACCCATCCCACCTTGCAGATGGAGCTGCTGGCCCAAATTAAAAAGCCATCATTGGTAGTAGCCGACACGCGAGACTTGTGGATCAAAAATTATCGTAAGGAATTGCTCGCCAGCCTGAAAAAGATTGACGGCATCGTGCTCAATGATCTGGAGGCCCGGCTGCTGGCAGGTACCGTGAATCTCGTCGCATGCGTCGAGAAAATCCGGCGGTTGCTTAAACCGTCGGGTCCGCGGATGGTGGTGCTCAAAAAGGGCGAGCACGGATGTCTGGCCGCGACGGGATCTCTGTTTTTCCCCGTGCCCGCATTTCCATCGGCCAAAGTGGTGGACCCTACCGGTGCCGGAGACAGCTTTGCCGGTGGGATGTTGGGGTATCTTGCCCGCAAGCCAACATTTACTGACAGGGACTTTAAACATGCCATCCTGGCTGGAACCATTATGGCCAGTTTTACCATTGAGGGGTTTTCCATCGCTGGCATCAATCGTGCGACGGCGTCCGCGGTTGCAGCCCGAACTCGCGAGTTCACCAAGATGCTGAAAGTATGAAAAATGATGTGCGTCCGCACCCATCCACATACCATACCAGTTGGTTGGCCGACGATGGCGCAGCCAACCCATGGCAAACCGGCATGGTATGCAGAGCTTCTGCATCAGATGGCCATGCACGGAGGCGGCTTCTCACATTTCATTGCGGGCGTTAGACTTTAGCAACGCAGTTACTTGGCGAGCGATGGTTGCTCACTGAGGCTCACCATCTGCTGCCACTTTATGGCGGAGTATCATTTGGCATTAAACGGCGTTGAGGATCATGACCGGCTTGGTGATATGCCAGTGGCTAACCACTTGGAAACTGTCCGCCCGGTGTGCGGCTTCATTCAACTCAAGGGCTTTCAAGGATGAAGATTACCCTCCACTGGTACATACTTCGAGAGCTGATTCGCGTATTTATAATGGTTTCCGTGGCCCTCACGGTTATCTTGGCCTTTGGTGGCACCTTTCGCCCCTTAACCAAGGAAGGGTTAAGCCTTTTTCAATTGCTTTGGGTGCTGCTTGATTTGATCCCGGCCATGCTGGCCTATTCCATTCCCCTCTCCGCACTGTTTGCGGCCGTGATCGTTTACTGGCGGCTTGCGACCGACAACGAATTTACCGGTGCTCGCGCCGGCGGCATCGGTTACATGTCGCTGGTGGCACCAGCGCTGCTGCTGGGCTTGCTGGTTGGTGGGTTGGATTTGGTTTTTGTTGGCTACGTTGTCCCGGCATTTCTTGAACGAACGCAGCAAGCCATTCAAACCGATATCGCGTCGCTGCTGCTGCACAATGTAGGGGAACGCCAACCCTTTCAATTTGGCAAAATTGTCATTTACGCCAATAGCGCCTACGCCGAACCGATCCCGGCCTACGACAAGCCGCCGCCTGGTATTAAGCGGCAGATTATCCAACTTCGAGCCTTGGCAGCCACGCCGTTGAAGCACGGCAAGCCGACGGCAATTGTTCTGGCAAAAGCCGCCAATGTCATCATTGACCGTGATCGCCGTGACAACCAGGTTCGCGTCGGCGTGCAACTGGACGACGGAACCGCCTTCGATCCGCACAGCTTCCGTCAAATGCAGGGAACGATTCGCTATTTGCCGCCGGATGGCAAACCATTTGTCATCGGATCAATCATCACCAATCGCCCTAAATTTATGAATTTCAAAAGGCTCGCGGCGCTGTTGTACCATCCTGAAAACTACAGACCGATTCGGTCATTGATTGAGAAAAAAAAATCCACCGACAAACTGGCCGTCATCGGTGCATGGTACCATCATCACGCCCGCAGCCCCGCCATTTGGCACCGCCGCTCAGGCTATGTGTCGATAGCCTTTGACTCGACATCCGTCGATGGTGCCGGGCACTTTGTCATGCACGCCCCAGGGGCTCATGGGGTTCAAGTATCCGTGTTCCGTCATGGGCGGCTGGTGACGCAATACCGCGCAGCTACCGCAACGTTGGTTCCCTTACAAGGGGCGAAAAATATCCAAGCCGGGATCAAACTGGCCGCGCCCATTCGCGTTCGTGACCCGGCCATCAACCGCCACTTTCATGCCGGGCCCCCAACCGTGGTTATTTCTCACATCACGCTCGATCGTCGGGCAATTGCCGCTTTTGGGCACATTGCCCTGACGTTACCCGCAAGTTCTGCTTTGCAGCAAAAAATTGACCGGCGAATGGCTTATCTGCAGCGGCAAATACTTTCCGAATTTAACAGCCGCATCTCCTTTGCCTTCTCCTGCGTCGTCCTGGTAATCCTTGGTGCAGCGCTTGGCATTATCCTCCAGGGACGCAACCCTCTGGCCGTATTTGTAATGGGTGTCGGCCCGGCTATGGTGCTGGTCCTGCTGATCAATACCGGTCGTGGCGTGGTGACACGCAACGGCGGGTCGCCTTGGACAGGGCTGGCCTTGATCTGGACAGGCAATTTTATCATTCTGGCAATTGACTTTTTTGTTTATCAGCGTCTTTTAAGACAGTAGGGCGGCGACCAGACGAATATGAAACTTATTGACCGCTACATTATCAAAAATTTCATCATCAACTACCTGCTGGCATTGTGTGTGATGATCGGGATGTACATCCTGCTGGACATTATTGTCAACTTTGATCTGTTCACCCGCGGTCTGGCATATAAGAATGCGTCCGCGTTGACCACGTTCCTCGGATTAATGCACGAAATCGTCAGCTATTACCTGTATCGCTCGCTGGTCATTTTTCAAATGGTCTCCGGTGTTATACCGGTTATTGCTGCCGGTTTTACCATGGTCCGCATGACGCGCAATCGTGAACTTACCGCTTTACTCGCCAGCGGTGTCTCCCTTTATCGCGTGGCGGTCCCTATCATTGCCTGTGCTGTCTTTTTTGCCCTGCTGGTCGTGGTCGATCAGGAAGTGCTTATGCCGCACTGTGTTGATAAGCTGTTGCGAAAGCACGGCCAATTAACCGCATCCATTTTGCGCGATCGAGCCGTCTATTTTCTCCCGGAAAGCGATCACTCGCTGGTACTTGCCAGTCGTTATGATCCCAAAACGAAAACTCTTTGGCACGTGCGCATCATTGAACGGTCGGTCAATGGCGCACCAATCGCGCGCATCATGGCCAAAAAGGCAGTATGGAAAAACAACATCGGTGAAGGCCCGGTGCACGGCGCATGGCTGATGAGCGATGTGGTCGACATCAACGACCGTCAGGCAGCCAGACCATCCGAAACCCCCATTCCCGTTCGCCATGAGTTGTACTACACTCCACTGAACCCTGGCCAACTTAATCTGATATTTCAGAAAAAAGCCGTGGATTATTTATCCACATCGCAAATTGCAAAATTAATGCTTTACAGCCCACCCGCCACTCGCATAGCGCTGGCCAAAATCATGTACACCCGCTTCGCGCAGATTATCATCAACATCATCATGCTGCTTCTGGGTATTCCCTTCCTGCTTACCCGCGAGCCAAACAAACTGGTCGCCAATATGTTCTGGTGCAGCTTGGTGTCGGGGGCCTGCTTCATCACCACATTTGTGTTTTTTCAGTTGGCGGGGTCCGGCCTTTCCCCGCTGGTGGGTGCCGCCATGCCCATCATCATCTTCGGCCCGCTGGCCATCATCATGCTGGATCTTCTGCAAACCTGATGTATTGTCCCTTAACATGCTCGACGGAAGAGTCATCGGCCAATGCCTGCCGTGTATTGGTTCAACCTGAACAGGAGAAATAGTCCCGGTGCCTAAGGGGCTGTGGGCTTTGGTACGTCTGTTTATACTCTTTGACCGACCCCATCGCGGCCCAGCGGCAGCCTGATACTCGGGAAGCGGAAACGATTAAGAACCGTGGCTTGGAAGAATTCCGGTGATGGAGGGCTTACGACAGGATAAAAGACAGAGCGGCTCTTCCTACGGTTTAGGTGCCAATGGCTGCCGCCGTTTGGGGCCGTGATTTTCACTCGATCTTTGTTGTTGATGCGAACGAGGCGCTTCGTGAGGCTAAGCGCATTCTTGATGTTTTATAGGCCGTCGCGCGGCTCATGAATCGGCAAGCTTAGTGTTGGTGGCCGCAGGGATGGACCCGCTATTGCGTCGTGGCCGTTGTGTCGTTGAGTTTAATCGTCCGTCCATCGGCATCTGGCGGGGATTTTTGCGCCGCCTGATTTTCGGCGTATCGATAATCATTGGAGTGCGGGGCGATTCGTCCCACCTGGGGCCGGCGGCGTGACTGGATTAAACGTGCGCCATCGCGCTGCCACTTCACCGTCGGGCCAGCGCGGCATTATATGGGACAACGAATCGTTCGCTGGGCCTGGCTACAATCGTGTCCATACAGCTTCACGGCACCGGGGGACAGCAGCAGCGGGGCGCCGCGGCGCGTTGACTGCGTGCGGATTCCAATCGTGGTTCGTTGCTAAGGCATCTGATGTAAAGGGCGAGAAGCCCGTGCGAAAATCGGTTATCATTTTGCCATGAACTGTGGGCATTTATGGCTGCCAACTGGGCCGATGATAGCGATGACGTGGGGAGACATTGCCGTTATCGGTGGTGTGATGTTTTTGGTCCTTGCGTGGATCGCGCTGCGGGTCACCATTACTTTTGGTCGCCGCCAGACACTGGACCGTGTGCATACGCCGACGATTGACCGGCGCAATCGCGAGGCTTTGGAATCGATGTTAAGCCTGGACGAAATTGCCGACCAAGCCGCCAGCGAACCGGCACCCGCCGATTTAATAGATGCCGTTGAACACAAATCTGTAAACCCGGAAAATGCGCCCGGCAAGGCTGGATCGCTACCCCCGAAAGGCACTCTTGGGCGGGATAAACCATCATGAAGTGGCCACTGGCGTCGGACATCCATACCGTATCAGATACCCCATCTGGCGTGCGCACATCGGATGCGAACAACGGCGGAAATGAACTATCGGATTCAATAAAAAAACTGGCACTGGAAACGGGATTTGATCTGGTGGGAATCACGCAGCTTTTGCCATCGAAGCATTCAAATTACATTCGGGAATGGTTCAGTGATGGCAAACATGGTTCGATGGAATACCTGCAACGCCACGCACCTACCAAGATTGATCCGCAATCGCATTGGCCGTGGGTCAAGTCCGTCATCGTGCTGGGGCTGAATTACCGTCCGCCGGCATCGGGCACCCGGCCCGCAGACGGTACCGGGTTACAGAATGGAAAAATTGCAGCATATGCGGTCGGTCGTGATTATCACCGGGTTATGGCGGGGTTGATCAAACGGCTGGCGGCGGCGATAGGTGCGCTGCGGGGACAAGGGTATCGTTGGGCTGCTGGGGTTGATACCGCACCTCTGCTGGAGCGGGAAATGGCAACCAGAGCAGGCTTAGGATGGATTGGCAAAAACACAATGGTGATCAATCCCAAAAAAGGGTCATGGTTTGTGCTGGGAGAACTGCTGACCGATTTGGTGCTGCCGTCTGACTTGCCCATGGCAGATCATTGCGGTTCATGCCGGCGGTGCATAGAGGCGTGTCCAACCGATGCACTTACACCATACCAGATGGATGCCCGGCGCTGCATCAGTTACCAGTTGATCGAAAATCGTGGTGATATTACCGCTGCATTGCATCAACCGATACGCGAGGCAGGCTTTCTGGTGGGATGCGATATCTGCCAGGTGGTCTGTCCACATAACAGCAAAGCGCCCGTTGTGAATAACCCGGTGTGGGAATCTGCACCCGTGGCGTCGATGAATCTAAGCGATGTTGCGCACTGGGATGAGCTGGCATGGGACAGGCAAACGCGCGGCCGTGCCACGCGGCGCGTGAAATTGCCGATGTGGAAGCGCAATGCCGCCATTTTAGCCGGCCCGACGCCAACCCCGGCCACGGTCAGCCAAAATGATTAGATGCCGCCGCGTGCGACGACATGAGGCGATTGCCTGACAACGTTGCGCTGCGGTATCTGAAGCGCATTATCAGTTCAATGCAGGCGGGCGTTGCCGGTATTGTCGATCCGGCACCATTTCCCTATACTTTCACGGCTTGGATGTGAGTATGTGGAGTTATTAAACATGGCGTCGAATATAAATGCAGTGGTGGGGCAATCGGGCGGCCCGACAGCGGTGATTAATCAATCTCTGGTGGGTGTAATCGAGGGTCTTTATCAGCAGAAGTCGGTGGGGAAGATTCTGGGTGCCAAGCATGGTGTGCGCGGCATTATCAACAGTGATTTCATCGATCTCAATGGTTTGGATTCCGGTTTGCTGGAACAGGTGGCTCAAACGCCATCAAGCGCTTTGGGGTCTACCCGCGATAAGCCGGATGAGGAATACTGCAAAAAACTATTTGAAAGTTTTCGCAAGCACTCGGTGGGCTATTTTTATTACATCGGCGGCAATGATTCCGCTGATACCGCAAGGATTGTCAGCGAGATGGCGGTCAGCTCCGGCTATCCGCTGCGTGTGTACCACGTGCCAAAAACCATCGATAATGATCTTCGGACGACGGATCACTGTCCGGGCTACGGATCGGCGGGGAGGTTTGTTGCGCTGGGCGTGATGGGCGACGACCTGGATAACCGGTCGCTGAAAGGCGTAAAAATTGATGTCATAATGGGGCGTGATGCAGGGTGGCTGACGGCATCATCCGTGCTGGCGAGGCATGACGAAAATGACGGCCCCCATCTGGTTTATGTGCCGGAAGTTGATTTTAATGAAGATAAATTTATTGGCGATGTGGATCGTATCTACACCAGGCTGGGCCGCTGTGTCATTGCAGTAAGTGAGGGCATTCGGTACAAGGCCGGGGATAAAAATTCGCTGGTGACGGAAAAGGCAATGCAAGGTGGCGAAGTGGATGCCCATGGCAACAAGCAGTTGTCGGGCAGCGGGGCGCTGGGCGATTATCTTTCCGAACTGGTTAAAGCAAAATTGGGGCCGATTCTTCAGCAGCGTGGCGGTGGCAAATTGCGAGTGCGGGCCGATACGTTTGGTTATTTGCAGCGCAGCTTTCCAACCATTGTCAGCCAATCTGACGCCCACGAAGCAAGGCAATGCGGGCGGCAGGCGGTTGAATATTCGATGACCGCACCGGATGGTTTGGCCAGCGGATCGGTGGCGATCAAGCGAATTTCAGATTCGCCCTATAAAGTGGATTATTTCCCTACGGCACTGACAAACGTGGCGCGGCAAACCAAGCCACTGAATACAGCATGGGTCAAGGATGGTTGCGATATTACCGCCGATTATGTGCGCTACGCCAAGGGGCTTGTGGGGCCGCTGCCAATTCCCGGCAAGCTTTTTTAGCATGGTATATCTTTCGGGCGAGGCAATTGCTGGCGGTGCGGCAGGAGCATCGGGGATGTTCTTTTCCGTACGCTGCCCGCATTGTCGGCAGATGGCGGACGCTGCCTGACGCCGGGCCTGCCCCAATCCGCAACTTGCCGCCGCCACCCGCCGCGTTTATCTTAAAACCTTAGATTTTTGGGAGTTTTTGCCAAATGGCGGCCTACAACCCAGCATCCATCGAGCCTAAATGGCAAAATTTCTGGCTTGAGAACGGTACTTTTGCCACGAAATCCATCAGTGATCGCCCCAAATTCTACGTGCTGGATATGTTTCCATACCCCTCGGGTGAGGGGCTGCATGTTGGTCACCCAGAAGGTTACACGGCTACCGATATTGTGGCACGTTACAAGCGGGCGTGTGGTTTTAATGTCATGCACCCGATGGGCTGGGATGCCTTTGGCCTTCCCGCCGAGCAATATGCGATTAAAACCGATACCCATCCCAGTGTGGTGACGCGCAAAAATATACAGCGGTTCAGGGCGCAACTGCAGTCGATAGGCTTTTCATATGATTGGCAGCGGCAGGTCGATACCACCGACCCGGGCTATTATCGGTGGACGCAGTGGATATTTACCCTGCTGTACGATACATGGTTTGACGAACAGCAAAACCGCGGCCGCCCCATTGATGAATTAATCGCAGAATTTAACGCCGGTACGCGGCAACCGGCCGGTGATAAATTGTGGCAGGCCATGTCGGATACTGAAAAACGGCGCGTGCTGGAGGGGTATCGCCTCGCCTACCAGTTGGAGGCCCCGGTGAACTGGTGTCCGGCGCTGGGGACTGTGCTGGCCAATGAGGAGGTTATCGATGGTCGCAGCGAGGTGGGAGGCTTTCCTGTAGAACGGCGGCCCATGCGGCAGTGGATGCTGCGGATCACCGCTTATGCCCGCCGTCTGCTTGACGGACTCGATGGGCTGGATTGGTCGGAATCCTTAAAGCTGATGCAGCGGAACTGGATTGGCGAATCCCAGGGGGCAATTGTTAAATTTTCAATTGGTGATACAGCCTTTGAAGTGTTCACCACACGGCCTGACACGCTGTTTGGCGTAACGTATATGGTTCTGGCACCAGAGCATCCGCTGGTAAGCGTGGCGGACCGGTCGCGAATTCCTGACCAATGGCCTGCCAATACGCCTGACGCTTGGCGCGGTGATCCGCCCGCCGAGTCCCCGCGCAAGGCCGTGATGGCATATCAGCATGTCACTGCGGCCCGATCCGAGCGGCAGCGGCAGGAAGACACACGCAAGACCGGCGTATTCACCGGCTTATTTGCCACCAATCCGGTTAATGGCGAACGGGTTCCCATTTTCATTTCTGACTATGTTCTAGCCGGCTATGGCACCGGTGCGATTATGGCTGTGCCGGCGCACGATGATCGCGATTTTGAGTTTGCCACCAAGTTTCGGCTTCCCATACGCACCGTTGTGCAGCGGGCGGATCAGATAGAAGGCCAATTGCCGGTGGTAGAGCCGGGTATCGCCTGTAACTCGCCTTGGATTGATGGGCTTAAGACCGACCAAGCCAAGTTGAAAATGTGCCAGATGCTGGAAAGCAATGGCATGGGGTATCGGCGGACCACCTATCGCATTCGCGACTGGTTGTTTTCCCGCCAGCGATACTGGGGCGAACCTTTTCCTATCGTACATCTGGCCGACGGCACCACGGCTGCACTCTCGGCCGATGAATTGCCGCTGCGTCTGCCTGAAATGAGCGACTTTAAGCCGACCCAGAACATGGAGCCACCGCTGTCAAAAGCAGCTCACTGGCGTGATGTAAACATTCGACTGGTTGGGCCGGGAGAGAATCCCAGGGCGGTGGTGGTTCCTGCCGGAACCGAGGGTGCCATACCCGCCCGCCGCGAACTCAACACCATGCCGCAGTGGGCGGGTTCATGCTGGTATTACCTGCGTTATCTGGATCCGAATAACACAGAAAGATTTTGCGACGCAAAAATAGAAAACTATTGGCTCTCGAGCCCACCCGGTGTTGATCTGTATGTGGGCGGTGCCGAGCACGCAGTGCTGCACCTTCTTTACTCTCGCTTCTGGCATCAGGTGCTTTATGATCGCGGTTATGTTTCGTCGTCGGAGCCATTCCGTAAATTGATCAATCAGGGTTTGATTCTCGGTGAGGCGGAATACACGCTTTTTTCAGATGCGGCCGGGCGGCCGGTCAGCATTGATGATGTCGACCCAGACTGGCAGAGTCGGCTCGGTGTCGATGGCAAAATGCGGGTGGTTTCCAGGCGCAAATCAGATGCGTCGGAAGTTTATGCGTCTGGTGTAGCTCCGGACGATGTAGATCGCCGCGGCGATGTGGCGGTGCTGAAATCATCGCCTGAAGTGCGGGTGGATGCACGGTCTTTCAAGATGAGTAAATCACGGGGCAACGTGGTCAACCCCGATGATGTCATCCGCGATTACGGTGCCGATGCGCTGCGGCTGTTTGAAATGTTCATGGGCCCGTTGGAACAGGTCAAGCCCTGGAGCATGGCGGGCGTTGAGGGTGTATACCGATTTCTGGGCCGTGTGTGGCGGCACATAGCGGGCACACCCGACTTTCCATGCCGGGTGGTGCATCAGAGCAATGGGCGTGTTTTTCGTGGGGATACTGAGCTGGATGCAACCCAGTCACGACTGGCCACTGAAGATATTCAGTCACTTGAGCGGCCATTGCATCGCACCATTCGGAAGGTCACCCAGGATATTGAGCGGCTGTCGTTTAATACGGCCATCAGTGCCATGATGGAATTTAATAACCTGCTTGGCAAGCCAGCCTTTCTGGACCGCGAACAGATGCTGATATTTGTTCGCCTGCTGGAACCCTTTGCACCGCATCTGGCGGAAGAACTGCATCAGTTGCTGACCGGTGCACAGGAAAGTATTACCCGTTTGCCCTGGCCATCATATCACGAAACCCTGTGTGTGGAAGATACGGTAGATTTGCCGGTGCAGATCAACGGCAAACTGGCCGGTCGTGTTATCATTGCATTACACCTTGCGGATGTCGAGGTGCTGGATCGGGCATTGGCCGACGCCCAGATTCAGTCGCGGCTGGCGGGACGGGCTTTGAAAAAGCATGTTTACGTGAGGGGCCGCATGCTGAATCTGGTCGTTCAGGGATGATTACCCGCGGCTGATCGCCGGGCCGGAGGCCTGGATCATGCAAAAATATTATTACGAAGTGATCAGCGGCGAGGCGGTTGGCTGTGTGCCGGCGACATTAAGAGCGGCTTTGCTTGCCGTATCGACGGGGTACCGCGCAGCGGCAGCGGTGCGCAATTTTGCATACGATCATGGCTGGAAGCAAATTTCTCGGCTCAGCGCGCCGGTCATATCTGTGGGCAATTTAACCACCGGCGGAACGGGTAAAACCCCTACAGTGATAATGATCGCCCGACAACTGCGCGCCATGGGAGCAATGCCGGCAGTATTGACTCGTGGCTACATGGCGGCGGCCGGTCAGGAATCGGACGAAGTGCTGGTGATGAGGCATGAATGCCCGGATGTGCCGGTGGTAGTGAATGCCGACCGGGTGGTGGGCGGGCAGGTGGCCATTAAACAGCACGGCGCAGATATATTGATTATGGATGACGGCTTTCAACATCGGCGGCTGGCGCGATCGATGAACCTGGTGGTGGTAGATGCCACGCGTCCCCTGGGTGTACCGGGAGTGATCCCGCGTGGCACATGGCGCGAGCCGCCGGCAAGTTTGTCCCGTGCAACCCATGTGATGCTGACACGCTGTGAACAGATCCCGCAGGATCTGGCCGATCTGGCCGCTCAACTACTTTCACAGTATGTGGGGCCACGACACATTTTGCAGCAGCGCACGCGGATAACCGGCGTTTTTGATGCATCTGGTAAACGTTGGGAACTTTGCGGCAAGCGGGCGTTGGCATTTGCGGGCATTGGCAACCCGGATAATTTTTTAAGTACACTGGAACTGGCCGGCTGCCGGCCGGTTGCCGGATGCTGGTTTGGCGATCATCACCGGTATGATTTCAAGCGGGATTTTGCGGCAATGGAAGCGATCACCACCCGTCGCGGTATCGACATCTGGGTAACAACACTGAAAGATTTTGTTAAATTGCGGGGCTATCAACCGCCGGTGCCACTGGTTTACGTCGCGATTGAAAGTTATATTTCCGGTTCGCAGACGCAGGTCTGGCGCGATATGTTGAGGGCGGTGGTGGCTGCAGATGGTGCGGCAGCTTCTTCTGTGACTGATGTAAAGGGTTCCTGTTGATGCTTAATGCCTCTCATGCCATGGAGTTGCTGCAAGAATTGGAGCAATGCCGATCGCCGGAGATTCTGGTTGTCGGCGACCTGATCCTGGATCGCTATGTTTACGGCGATGCGGAGCGGCTCTCGCCTGAAGCACCGGTGCCGGTGATTCGCCAGCGCAGAGAGCATATCCAGGTGGGGGGAGCGGCCAATGTGGCGGTGTTTCTTTCGGCGCTTGGTGCCCGGCCGGTGCTCTCAGGTATATGCGGGGCCGATGTGCAATACCGGCAGCTTTCAGAACTCTGCCGCAACGCCGGTGTTGATACCAGTGCAATAGTGCCGCTGGACGATCGGCCGACGTCATGCAAAACCCGTATTGTCGGGCTGGCACAGCACCGGCACCAGCAGCAGATGCTGCGGCTGGATGATGAGGTAACCGACCCGGTAAGCGATGCCACCATCAGGCGCTTTGAAGGCTTGCTTCTGCCGCTGATTGACCGTGCAGCCGTCATATGTATTGAAGACTACAACAAAGGACTGCTGGATCATCGGTTATGTCAATTTATCATTGGCCAGGCGCGGCGGGCCGGTAAAATGGTGCTGGTTGATCCAGCGTTAATAAAAGATTATTCACGCTATGACAAAGCCCATGTGGTGACACCCAACCGGACGGAGGCGGAACTGGCCAGCGGCGTGCGCATCAATTCCATTGATGATGAAGCGCCACGGCTTGCCGCGGCGCTTATTGACGCCCACGGTTTTGATCTGTGCATCCTCACACTGGATCGGCATGGCATGTACCTCCAGCGTCGGGGGCAGCCGGGGTCGTATCATCCCACACGCCCACGGCAGGTTTACGATGTCACCGGGGCCGGGGATATGGTGCTGGCCATGCTTGCGATGGCGGCTGCAAGCGGAATTTCATGGGAGCATGCGGTCGATCTTGGCAACGTGGCCGGCGGACTGGAGGTGGAGCGGTTTGGTTCGGTGCCAGTCAGTCGGGAGGAAATCATTTGCGAGTTGCAGGCGGTTATCGGCCTGGATCATGATAAAATGCCGTCGCTGGACAAGCTGCTGGCCATTGTTGATGCTGCCCGGCGCAATGGTAAAAAAATAGTATTTACGAACGGGGTCTTTGATGTGCTGCACGCCGGCCACGTCAGCTATCTTACCTATGCCCGCCGACAGGGAGACATCCTTATCGTGGGCGTCAACAGCGATGCATCGGTGCGTGCGCTCAAAGGGCCCAGCCGCCCGATTAATAACTTGGATGATCGGCTCTTGGTGCTGGCCGGGCTGGAGGCGGTAAGTTACGTGGTGAGCTTCAGCGAGGCTACGCCGGAAGCTTTGATCAAGGCCATCACGCCTGATGTGCTGGTCAAAGGAGCCGACTACGCCGACAAGCCTGTGGTCGGCCGCCAATGGGTGCAGGATCATGGAGGTCAGGTGGTGCTGGCACCTTTTCTGCCGGGGCGCAGCAGTTCGGCTACCATTGAGCGGGCTGCGGGGTTGACATCGCAGTAAAATTAGGGGTTGGCTATGGCGGACAAAGCTGTTTTTCTTGATCGCGATAACACCATCATTGCCAATGATGGCTATCTGGGCGATCCAACCAAAGTTCGCCTGCTTCCAGGGGCCGCTGCGGCTATTGCCTCAATGCGGCGGCTGGGGTACCGCATTATCGTGGTAAGCAACCAAAGTGGCGTGGCGCGCGGCATGTTTGACGAGGCAGCCGTCGAGGCGGTCAATCAGGAAATGATTCGCCAACTGCGCGAGCAGGCGGGGGCAACTGTCGATGCCAGCTATTATTGTCCCTTTCATCCCGAAGCGGTAGTACCGGAATACAAGGTGGACCATGAGTGGCGAAAGCCCAAACCCGGGATGCTGAAAGCCGCCGCGGCTGATTTTGATCTGGACCTGAGCCGGTGCTGGATAGTTGGCGATATGAACCGGGACATCGCCGCCGGGTCAGCCGTTAATTGTCGTACGATTTTGCTGGGTGACCCCGATCATCCGCCGGAGCCGGCCGCCGACGAGCCGGTCGTCGCGCCGCATTTTATCGTGCGCTCTCTCGCCGACGCCGCCCGCATCATCGTGCGAGAGCAAAACAATCTGGCGCTGCAGGCTTCTCCTGCGGGCTCTCCCTCCGGGTTGATGGATTTGCAATTGGCCGATGCGCCTGCGCAGGCCACTTCGTCCAGCCTCTCGCCGGAACAAATTGATCTGATCGCCGGTGCCGTTGCAGACAAACTGGACGCCCAGATTCGGCAGGCCATTCTCACACCGGAGATTAAGTCATCCCTCGACGCACTGACTGTGCAGATACAAAATGCCAATCGGCATCACGACATGCCGGAATTTTCCCTCTCTCTGATGTTCGCCGTCCTGCTTGAGGGAATTGTGGTTCTGCTTCTGATACTGGCCATCTGGGATGCGCTCTCTTATTTTAATATCGTGGCCTCAAGCGTAAACTGGTGGTTGAATCGCATCTTTACCTTGCTCTGGGCAATTTTATGGCTGGCGATGGCTGGAGTGCTGCAGGCGGCGGTGGTGGCTCTTTATCTGAGGCGCCGTGCCAAACTTTAATTCTACAACCTGTCCAGTGATCGGCATCGCCTGCGACCTCGAGGCAGGGTCCACTTTTTATAAACTGCCGCTCACGTATCGCCAGGCGGTTGAAACTGCCGGTGGGCTGCCCATTTTGCTGCCTGCAACCGATCGTGAGTCCGTGCAACATGAATATATCAATATGATTCATGGGCTATTGGTCCCTGGGGGTGATGATCTGGATCCGCATTTGTATGGTCAGGTGCCGCATCCGAAAAATATTGAAAGCCACACCTTGCGGCAGAGATTTGACATGGCCATGCTGCGCGGCTGCGAAAAGGTGGGGGTCCCTGTGCTGGCGGTATGTATGGGATGCCAGACGCTTAATGTGGTGCGGGGAGGTGATCTGATTCAATACCTGCCTGAATATGACCGCGCCGGTGCGATTTGCCATGCGGCGGATCCGGCCGAAAACGGCAGTCGCAATACCTGGCACCCGGTGGAAATTGCATCCGCCAGTAAACTCTCTGCCGTGTATCAGCTTACGCGAATGGAGGTCAATTCGCGTCATCGACAGGCCATTGGCACATTGGGTAAAAATCTCAGGCTTTCAGCTTGGGCCTCCGATGGTATCATTGAAGCGATTGAGGATGTCACCCTTCCGTTTTGTGTCGGTGTGCAGTGGCATCCAGAAAATTTGACCACCCCTCCGGGTGACCGGCTTTTTACGGCGTTCATTGGGGCGGCAGCCCATTACGCTGGTTACAGGGCATAAACAGGCCCACGCGATTTCAAAGGAGCATCCAGACCGATGGCGTTCGATTTTAAGTCCGCTTTTGCAAATGCCCTTCCATACAAGCAGTTTTTGGATACCTATGCCAGCGCGGAGGATCAGAAGCGCTGGACTGATTTTGCGGCCACGGTTGAATTATCGCCTGATCAAAAAGCACTTCTGGCTGGGTTTCGCCGCCGGATGCCGGTGCTGTGCCTTGCGGGTGTGTGGTGTGGCGACTGCGTGAATGCCTGCCCCATCTTCCACGCCATTGCCAGTGCATCGCCAGTCATCGATTTAAGATTTGTGCATCGCGAGCGGGTGTTTTTTCCGCAGGCGGGCGATCTGGGCACGCGCCTGGCCAATGAATTATCCATCTGCGGTGGGCCGCGGGTGCCAGTGCTGGTTTTTCTCTCGGAGGATTTTTACGAATGTGAGCGCTTTGGTGAACGCACACTGGCAACCTATCGCCAGAAAGCTGCCTCCCGCCATGGAGCCAGTTGCAGTACGGGCCTGTTTGCAGGGCCTTCTGATCTGGTAAAAGCCAATATAGCCGAGTGGTTGACGCATTTTGAACGCATCCAACTGATGCTGCAGATCAGTCCGCGGCTGATGAAACTTAACGGCGAGGCATAACAGCATGCAAGTCCGTCAGCCCGGGTTTAATAATTGGTGGCGTTGGATCCGAGATGTGGCATTATCATTAATGATGCTGCTGGCCAGCCTAACCCTGGCTGGATGCCGGTCGGACATCACGCCGCTGCGTCCCGCCGCGATTGGTCCCCCTTGGGCCGACAAGTTCAACACCGTACCGCATGTGGTTGCCAGGCCGCTGGCCACCCGAGCGGTGCACGCCGCTTCAAAACTTTCCCCCGAGTGGTTTTTGAATGCCAAAAATTCCACGGTTGTCACGATTAATGACGAAACCTACCACCATGTGTGGCGTGAAGCGCTGCAACTTCTGCAACGCATGGGGTATCGCATTGACTGGCGTGATTACAACTTGGGCGTTGTTACCACGCTTCCACGCACCGGTCCCGAGATATTACAATTTTGGAGGCCGGATGCCACCAGCCTGCATTCGCTTACCGAAGGTACCATCAATACGTTTCGTCGGCTGTTAAGGATCGTCGTTGCCCGCATGGCTCATCAGCCGGGGTGCTACCGCATTTCCATTGAGGTACTGGTGGAGCAGCGAGAAAATCCGCAAGGTGGCGTCACCGGCGTGGCGTTTCTGGGGTCGTCGTCATTTGGTGCCAATCCGCAACCACTGGTGTCGCAGCATGCTTCTCCCACCACTCCGGGGCAATTCTGGATGCGGGTGGGACGCGACACTGCGCTGGAAAAGAAAATTGCCCATCGCTTGCTTAAAACGCTCTAATGCACGCGGCGTTGGCCTGCCCGGTGTATCGCTGCCGCAGTGGACGGGCAAACTTTGCGCCACACCCGAATTCGGATAAAGTGTCGACGCGAAGGATGGTTGTCTATGAATGAAGATGTCCAGCAGGATTTGCTTGCCTCACTGGGAAACACAACACAGGAAACCGAGTTTTTCACCCTGATTCCCCCCGGATATGTCAAAGGTCGCACCAAATATGTCGTCGTGCTGGGCACCGTAATGAGCGGCCTGGGGAAGGGTATTTTTTCCTCCAGTCTGGCGAAAATACTTAAAGATAAAGGTCTGCGGGTGGCCCCGATTAAGATGGAAGGGTATCTCAACATCGACTCCGGGACGCTTAATCCGTATCGTCATGGGGAAGTGTTTGTCCTTGATGACGGCATGGAAACCGACATGGACCTGGGCACCTATGAACGGATGCTGGATGAAAACCTCTCGCGAGGAAATTTCACTACCAGTGGGCAGATCTTCACACGCATCCTGGAGCGCGAGCGCCACGGCCAGTATCTTGGCCGCGACGTGCAGATGATCCCACACGTCACCGGAGAAGTAAAACGCACATTGCGGCAACTGGCGGTGGATTCCAAGGCCGATATCGTTTTTATCGAAGTGGGCGGCACGGTAGGCGACTATGAAAACGGCTATTTCATTGAAGCCATACGTGAATTGGCATACGAAGAGGGGGAGGAATCGGTTTGCGTGGTGGCACTTACGTACATCATGGAACCGCAGTCTCTCGGTGAGCAGAAATCCAAGGCCGCGCAGCTTGGCCTGCGGCAGGTGATGCAGGCTGGGCTCCAGCCGCATATCATCGCATGTCGTTGTCCAAGCCCCGTGAACGACAAGGTGCGGGAAAAGATTTCCATGTTCAGCAATGTACCCCTGCGGCGCGTGTTTTCCATGCATGATGTCGCCAGTATTTATCTGGTGCCGGAGATGCTTCGTGAAGCGGGAATGGATCGTGAGGTGCTTACGCTGTTGAATATCCACGACCGGGTCAATCAACGTCTGGAGGATCGGGCTCGGCGTACGTGGCAGGCTTTTATTGATAAGCTGGAACAACCCCGCGAAAAATGTGTCAACATTGTAATTGCGGGCAAATATACATCGGTGCGCGATGCCTATGCCAGCATTGATAAGGCCCTGGAGCACTGCGCGGTGCACACCCGGTGCAACGTTAATATCCGCTGGTTGGACACCACCGAAATTGACACCCGAAACGTGGCCGAGCATCTGCGCGGCTGCCATGGCATCATTGTTCCTGGAGGCTTTGGCGTACGCGGGGCAGAGGGCAAAATTCAGTGCGTCAAATATGCCCGTGAAAATCATGTGCCATACCTCGGCATCTGCCTCGGCTTTCAGATGGCGGTGGTGGAATATGCCCGACACGTCTGTGGATTGACCGATGCCAACACCACCGAATTTGCGCCCGATTGTAAAGACCCGGTCATTGATGTGCTGCCGGAACAGAAAAAACTTGAGGGCCTTGGCGGCAATATGCGCCTGGGCGGTAAGGATGTTGTGCTTAAGCCGGGATCGCGCGTCTGGCAACTTTACGGTGACCACGACACGGTGCGGCTGCGCTTTCGCCATCGTTATGAGGTGGAACCGCGATACATAGCCACCTTGGAGAAACATGGTCTGGTTTTCAGCGGGCACGCCCCCAATCAGCCGATCATGCAGATGCTGGAGCTGCCACAGACCGTGCACCCCTATTTTATCGGCACGCAGGCGCATCCATGCCTTACCAGCCGTCCTCTCAACCCTGATCCGCTTTTCCTGGGTCTTTTTGAGGCCGCAATTCAGCGCGCCTATCCGCAGCAGGCGTTTGCCGATCTCGATACGTCATCCAGTTCTGCAAGCCGCCGGGCCGATCCATCAAGGACAGTTGGTGCCCGCTGATCGGCAAAATGTCGTTGTCATGTCATCAGGATGCAGTGGTACGCGCTGCCGGGTACACTCTCAGTCAGGCTAGTCAGTCCAATTCATGCGCGGGCCGAGCGATGAGACAATGTGGTGCACCGCTGTCGCCACGCCACCGCCCAGGGTATCGCCCTCCACCCGGATAATTTTGCAATGCTCGGATACGGGCCGCAGCGTTTTGGAGGCCACACGCTTGACCAGATCAGAAAATACATCAGGTTTCAGATCAAACATCCGCGAGCAGATGGCCAGGGTATCGGGATCAAAAATATTAATGGCGGCAGCAACGCCAGTTGCCAGGTAATCCAGGGTCTTGCTGATTTCGGCATCGAGATTCAGCGATCGGTCGCGGATACCGGCGATAAGATCGGGAAAGGTTACCTCCTTGCCAAGTTTGGCCGCCGCCAGCCGCAGCAGCGACTGATCAGTAGAAACCGTCTCCAGGCAGCCGCGCTGCCCGCAGCCGCAAAGCAGCCCGTCCGGCTGCAGCAGAACATGCCCCAGTTCGCCGGCAAAACCGTGGGCACCAGTTAATAATTCTCCATTTACAATGGCAGAGAGGCCAAATCCTTCGTAGGTGCCTATCAGGACAAAATCGCGCTCTCCATGTGCGGCACCGTATATCTGTTCTGCCAAACAGGTACCGGTGGTTTCATGCACCAGCCGGGTTTTCACCTGCACCGATTGCTGCAGGTCAATGCCCGGGCTTTGTCCATCCAGTATGTGCATATTGGGCGAGATTAAAATCTTCTGAGCCGCCATATCCACTGCGCCCGGAACGCTCATGCCTATGTACAGCGTGCGCGAGTCGGTGGCCATCAGCTTGCGTACTTCGGCTCGCAATTCCGCCATCAGTGCCTTATACGTTGTCGGCGTGGGAAACTGGATGATTGGATTGTCAGAAAATTTGCCATCCAGACCGGCTGCTACAAGCCGGCAGCAGTGTGGTTCCAACGCAATGCCAATGATTTGAGATGATTTACGCGCTACCGTGTAAATCAGGCCGGGACGCCCCCGGGCATCCGTCGGTTCAAAGCCGATGGTTTCAATAAGGCCCAGCGCCATCAGGCGGTCTACCGTCTTTGACGCCGTCGTCATGCTGCTGCCGGTAGCGCGTGAAAGCTGCGCGCGTGATATCTCACCCGCATCGCGAATAAGATCAAACACTCTTCGAAGATTGATGTGTTTAATAAGTCGCGGACGACCGATTCGCGCACCGGCTTCCTGAGTTTGCTGACTCTCCAAGTGAAAATTGGTTGGCTTCATATGCTGACTCAAACCATTGGCTTAACATGGCCGCGTTATCGGTTTTGCCGGCCATTTATGACCACGAACCAAATTCTATTGGATTATCCGTGTAAACGCCACCATAGCCGCAGGCCATACTGACGTTGGAGGCCGTGCGTGACGAGAACAATGTTCCTGCAGCGAAGACGCCGGGCAGATCAACTGCCCGGCTCGCATAGGAACCGGACGCGAGCGGCAATACCCGCATCCCTTGTCCAGCAGCGTGCCCGTGCCGCTTCAAAAAAGCTCAAGTTTGCCTTTAAGCGGAGTCACTATTACCCTTCTCGGAGAGGCGTTCTGCCTTTATTCGCAGGGTGGTAAGGAGATGCGCACATGAAAATTCGCACGCTGGGTTTGGCTGCATGGGGCGCGTTGCTAATGTCCGCTTTGCCGACTCTCGGTGCGCCGCTGGCAAGTTGTGTGCCCGCAGGTGCTGAGTTTGACATTGGCTGGCCGGGCAGCCTGACGCAGCGGCCGGGATATAAGGGATCACACCTGCAAGCCATTTTTCGCAATGACCATCTGCCGACACTGATCGATCCGTATATCCAGCGAATGCTGCTGTACCTCGGGGTAATCAAACCTCAGGCTGCCGTGATTGGGTGAATGGGCTGGGTTCCACTGCGTGCACTGTGGAATTGCGATGTGGCCATCTATATGGATGGACTGGTGCAATCGCCATCCGGCTCGGTGATGCCGCTCATGGGTATCTTGGCTCAAGGATCCAGAAAAGACCGGCGCAGGTTGCAGCGCACGTTTCAATCATTGGCTCAATTGCTTAATGCGATGGTGCCTCCCGATCATCCACTGGCAGTAACCGCAAACCATGGCGGGATGGCTTATCTGCTGATAGAGCCCAATTCACAAATGCAGTCCCTGACTCGTGCCGCAGCAGCAAACGCCCTGGCCACCCAGCCCGCATTTCAATCGTGTCTGCGCAAGTTCGGGGGCACTGCAGGCGCAGTCCTTTATTGCAATGTGAAAAAAACAGTTGCGCTGCTTAACCGTCCGCCGATGCTACGCTCCAGCCAGAATCGGAAAGCGCTCAATAACATTCTGCTGAACATGGGTGCCACCCGGGCCGGGCGCTTTGTGATGACTGCGGGCTTTCGGGGGCGAGACATGGCATATTCTGCATTTTTGTCGCTTAAACCGGACAAGGCGCCGGATGCTGAAAAACCTCAGATGATGCATCTCTCGCGATTACTCTCGCGGGTGCCTTCAGATGCAACCACGGTGGAATTCACACGCGGTAACCCATTTGATTTATTAAAAATATACGTATCTTCCATTGCAATGCTGAACCCATCAATGAAGACCACATGGCATAAAGCTTTAAAAAAAATCGACGCCGCTCTGGGCTTCAGACTACAACGCGATTTCATTGATGATCTGGGCCATTGGTCGCTTACCTACGCTTCGCCATCCATGGGCGGTACTTCCATTTTGGGTGCCGTGTTTGAAATTCAGCCGGTGCACCCCAATAAAATCAACCGCGAAATACCTGCCATCATCCGCGCCCTTAATCATGCCTTCAGCAATCAAATGCAAAAAGGTGCCGCACTGGGGTCTGCATTGCGCCTTCGCGTCAAAGTGCTGAAACTGCGGGTCAATGGCACAACCATTTACTATGCGGACACACCTTACGTATCGCCAGCCTGGTGCGTCTATGGCAAACGGATTATTTACGCTTTCTACCCGCAGGTGCTGCAAGCGGCTCTCGAAGCTATGCATGAACCGCACAGCAGCATCTTGTCCAATCCGCGTTTCGTTGCGGGCGTGAGAAAACTCGGTGGCATTGAACATGTGACATCATTTAACTATCAAGATTTACATCGTCAGGTTAATGACACCTATCTTCGCGTTTTGGCAATGCAGCGGCTGGTATTCGGTGCATTGGATATTATGGTAACGCCTTCCTCCGGCATGCTGATGCCGTCGCTGCCAAATTTGAAGAAGGAAATGACGACCTCCAACGCCAAAACCTGGATGGGGAAAAGCGGCTGGCATAGGCTGGCCATGTCGCCATTTCCGGGTAGTTCCATATTCAGCCCGCTTTCACCGATGGGCGAATTATCCGCGCCGGGTATTTCGTCAGACTCCTTCATGATCGCTGCGCTTCTGCCATCTTTGGCCCGCGCAAAGGACTTGGCCAATCGTGCAGTATCAGCGGCGAATGAACGCGCCATTATCGAGGCCGTATATCTCTACGCGCAGTCTCACCAGGGCCAACTTCCGCCCAATCTGTCAGTGCTGGTTGCGGCTAGATATTTGGTAGCTAAGGCCCTGATCTCTCCGGGCAGCGGCGAATCACCGGCTGATCTCTCCACCCTTAGCCCCGCCCAAAGAAAAAACCCTGCGGTTATCGGCAAGCTCCTGATGGGCCATTTCAGCTACGCCTATTTTGGTTCCGGCCTTAACACATCTCTCAACAGAGCTTATGATGTGGCGGTAGTCTTCGACTTTGCCGAATTGCATAACAAGCATGGATGTAACGTAGGCTTTTCTGGACGGTCACGTCACATGGGTGCCGGAAAATCAGATTGCAGCCTTGGTAGCGGCGCAAAATGCCTACCGTAAAAAGCATCATCTGCCGCTGATACCGTGAAGGAGTTCGTCTTTACAACCGGCCACGCCGCCGCGGGACACATTGTCCGCAGGCTCCGGTCGTGCCAAAAACAGTCGCCAGACTGATTCATCGGTTACCGCCTTGGCCATGATATTTTTCGGCAAAGGGGCACCGACGCTGCGGCGATTATCACAACAGTCCTGCAATGCTGGCTTTTTACGTTTGCCGTTTACGCCTTCAATACCCCGCGACCGCAGAAGCGGTTATTTGCTGGCATTTACAAATTGCATGCGGACCTCATAAAGAGCCATATCCAGCATCTGCTTTTCTTCTGTGGTCAGATTTCCCTTGGTCTTCTGCTCTAAAACGCCGAGGGTATCAATATAAAACTTCGCCATATCAAGGTCGCGAGATTTTTGGCCATCGGGAGCCTCAATGATGCCCATCGACATGAGTGCCGGCACCGCCAATTGCTGAATAAGCATCTCGAAGGATGGCTTGGGCATTTCAACCGCCTCGTCACCTTGAACTGGCGAGGCGTCAAGCTTGCTGGCCAGCTCTTCCTTCTCTTTCCGCGCTTGATCCTTGAAATCGTGATCGATGTTCATTCCCGGATTTACGTTATCAAATGTTGGCATCAGCTTATCCTTTCCACGCTAGCCTCAAACCCTTATCTTAGCAGGTTCATGGCTCGTTGGCAGCCACCAGATGGATGTCGTCGGTCGGATACCGATGTCACTCCGGGTTGCCCGACGCCATTTGAGACAACGCAGAAAGGCCGTGGCACTATATTTATGAATGATCTCAGCGTTTACCAAACCTATCAAAGTCCTCTTGCGACGCGCAATGCATCGCCCGAGATGCTGGCGGTGTTTTCCGCGCAGCGGAAGTTTTCAACCTGGCGGCGGATATGGTTGGCGCTCGCCGAATCTCAAAAAGAAATGGGCCTGCCGATTACCGATGCGCAAATCAATGACATGCGTAATCACCTGGACGATATCGATTTTCAGGAGGCCAGTCGGCAGGAAGCCAAATTGCGGCACGATGTTATGGCTCACCTGCACACGTTTGCCAAAGCAGCTCCTCTGGCCAAACCAATTCTGCATCTGGGTGCCACGTCGATGGATATTGTCGACAACACCGATGTTCTGTTGTTGCGCGATGGGCTGGACATCATCACCCGAAAACTGGCCAATCTGATTGATGCCCTGGCCAATTTCGCAAACCAGTGGAAAAACTTTCCCGCACTGGCGTATACGCATCTGCAACCGGCCCAGCCGACAACGGTAGGCAAGAGAGCCGTCCTGTGGTGCTACGATTTTGTTCTTGCGCTGGGCGAAATTGAACTGCGGCGGGAAACGCTCATGCTGCGCGGCATCAAAGGCACCACCGGCACTCAGGCTTCGTTCCTGGAACTATTTGAGGGTGATCACGAACGCGTCCGGCAGTTGGAATATGCAGTGGCCGCAAAGCTCGGTTTTGATCGCGTGCACCCAGTGTCCGGCCAGACCTATTCACGCATCGTCGATGTGCAGGTGGTAACAAGCCTGGCATTGGTGGCTGCGGCCGCACACAAGATGGCACAGGACATTCGCCTGCTTTCAGCGTTTAAGGAAATTGACGAGCCATTCGAGGAGCATCAGGTCGGCTCATCGGCGATGGCATACAAACGCAACCCCGTGCTTTCTGAGCGGGCCACCGGCCTGGCACGCTGGTTGATGGGGATCGTTTCCCAGCCCATGTTTACCGCTGCTCAGCAGATGTTTGAACGCACACTGGATGATTCATCCAACAAGCGGCTCAGCATCCCGGAAGCATTCCTAACCTGCGACGCCATACTGGATCTGATGATTCATGTGGCTCGGGGGCTGGTGGTGAATACCCATGTGGTGGCCCGGCGGCTTAATGATGAACTGCCATTTATGGCCACTGAAAATATCCTGATGGCGGCCGTAAAAGCTGGCGGCGACCGTCAGGAACTGCATGAAAAAATTCGTGCCTGCGCCATGGAGGCAGCCCGAGAGGTGAAGGAATTGGGCCGACCCAATGATCTGCTGGAACGCCTGAAAGCCGATCTTGCATTTCGCGATGCAGATTTGAATGCCGCCGTAGCCGCAGAACAATTCATCGGGCGATCTCCCCAGCAGGTTGATGAATTTATTACATACACCGTTGCTCCAATCCGCAAACGCTATGCCGGACATCTGGACCATCAGGTAAAGCTGAAGGTCTAAACCATCGGCAGCAGGAGGCGCAGCGTACAGCAGGTTCCTGATGGCCATGAAATGCCCATGAAGTTTGATCGAGGCCTCGTGCAACAGTGAACATTGACCTGACCCGGAATGGCCAGCCGATTGCAGAGTTTGAATCACAAGTAGCGATTCCGAATGCATCGACACCGCAGCTTATCCACCTGCCGCCTGAGCTGGAGATGTCATTCGACGCCTTCCAGCGGCACAAACGCCTGGATTTGCCTGCGGCCCGCCAGGCGTATCATTCCCTTTTCAGCGGGCACGATCCGCAGACGCTACTGCCTGTTGCCCGCACCCTTCACGATGGGGATGCCACCAAGCTCATCTTTACGGTGGGGCGGCGGGGCAGGCAGGCGGGAGCGGCTGAAAATCTGGAGGTCGAATCGGTCATCCTGCCGATGAAAAATTTTCACGGTCGATCGTGGATAACCCTCTGCATTTCCTCGCAGGTGGGGTGTCGTATGGGATGCGTGTTTTGTCAGACCGGCCGCATGGGCCTCATCGGCCAGCTATCAGCCCGTCACATTATTTCGCAGGTGATTTCCGCCCGGTACTGGCTGACGGAAAATCGCCCCGGTATGGTGATTAAAAATATCGTATTCATGGGCATGGGCGAACCACTGGATAACACCGATGCGGTGCTCGCCGCCATCAGGCGGCTGACGGAACCGCGAGGCTTAAGCTTTGCGCCGGGCCGCATCACGCTATCCACCGTGGGGCGCATCGATGGCCTGCGGCGTCTGGCGACCGAGCAACTGCCACCCATTCGCCTGGCAATTTCCATCACCAGCCCCAGAGATGATTTACGAAGTGAGCTGATGCCCATTAACCGTGCCATGCCGCTAAGCCAGCTTAAGCAGGCCTTGCTGAGTTTACCACGCACCGCCCGCACCCGGTTTTTGATTCAATATGTAATGCTGAAAGACATCAACGATGGTCCGCTCGATGCCAAGGCACTGGCCGAATGGTGCCGCGATCTGCCGGTCACCGTGAATCTGATTCCCTATAACCCCCAGGATCAGCCGCTTTTTGAGCCATCCCCCGAGGATCGCATCACCCGTTTTATGGCGGTGCTCAAAGCCCGCGGCATACTGGCCAAGCGCCGCGCAACCATCTGCCAGTCACAGATGGGGGCGTGCGGCCAGTTGGGCAATCCGGGGCTGCGCCGGTAGCGCGGCGTCATTGCATCGGCACGTACCGGGCGGGGCAGCGGGTATTAAAAAATAACCAGATCATCCTTATGAATGACGCATTCCGGTGCCTTGTCGCGCTTAAGCGCAGCGGCAATATCGCGCGAAGAAAGCCCCTTGATCGCGACAAGATCATCGCTGGAAAAGTTACTTTTTCCCCGGCCGATCACGCCCATGTCCGCGGCCCATATTTCAACAATATCACCGGCTGAAAACGTGCCGCTGACATCCGAAACGCCCCGCGCCAATAATGATTTTTCATTGCGCAGGGCATTGGCTGCACCGTTATCAATGCAGATCGTGCCACTTGGCGGGTGGGTCATAATCCATCGGTCCCAGGCGGAGAGCTTCTTTTTGCCCGGCATAATCAGGGTTCCGGTAGCCTCACCCCGTATAAGCCGCAGCACAATATCGGGTGTTTTGCCGTTGGCAATAAGTACCGGGCGGCCGGCGGTTTTAACGGTTCCAGCCGCTATCAGCTTGCTGCCCATGCCACCCGTACCTTTGGAGCTTTTCTCCGGCCTTACCACCGATGTAATCTGATGATCGACTTCATGCACCACACTTAGCACCTGATTGTCCTTGTCCAGCAGGCCATCCACCACCGAAAGCAGAATCAACAGGTCGGCACCCACCAGGTTGGTCACGTGAGCGGCAATGATGTCGTTATCGCCAAAGCGAATTTCATCCACTGCCACCGCATCGTTTTCATTGATGATGGGCAGTGCTTTGCTGCGTTGCAGGGCATCGATGCAATTGCGCAAATTCAGGTATCGAATGCGGTCTTCAAAATCGCTGCGGGTCACCAGTATCTGGCCCGCATGCAGCCCAAACGGTTTGAGGGCATCCGAAAAGCAGCTCATCAGGGCATATTGGCCAACCGCCGCTGCCGCCTGCAGCATGGGCATGCGCTTGGGCCGCCGGGGCAGGCCAAGTTGATGAACGCCCGTACTGATCGCCCCGCTGGATACCAGGGTTACTGCAATTCCACTGCGGATCAATTCCGCGATATTAGCGCAAAGCCCGGCCAGAATTCGCTCATCCAATCCGCTCTCGGGCCGCGTTAACGCGTTGGACCCAATTTTTATCACCACACTTTTGAGGCCGGTTAACAGCTCCGCGCGATTCGACATACCGTCTTCCATCAACTCCGCTGCAAAAACGCTCTGCCATTATGCCCGAAAGACACCGGGATATCACGCCCGCAACCAGCGCCCTCATCCATGGGCGTGGCAATTTTTCCGGGCGGGCAGCAGCCCTCGCAAAATTGGGTTCTTTCCAAAATTCCGCCAGAGAACCCGATGCACGCGAAAATAGGTTCACCCGTCGCGGCGTCCGCCCGGCGTCCGCCCACTTAGCCGCGTGGCCTTGTGCCCGCGCGTTAAGCGTGGGAGCGTTCGCCTGCGGAATTTTTATCCCGTCGCAATGTTGCGTCCAACCGCAGCACCTCCCGCGTCGCGTGTGGCCAAAATGCGGAACCCGCGCCCATGGCCAAAACGCATGAACCAATCGCCGCCGCCGCCGCCCGCGGGGTTTCGCCTCGCCACTTGCCGAGGTAATTCCGAACACTCCGGCAGCCGCTCAAAAAATTTGCCACGCCATCATCCATCGCGGGTGCATGGGAATTTTTGCGATGTTCACCAATGCGCAGTCATGCTGCCCGGGCAAGCCGGGAAGGTGGATGACACCGGGCGCAGCGGGAGGGGGCTAAAGTTCCTTTACCACCAGGCTTGCCAGGCCGCTGCGCTCCGGGCGCTCCAGCGTGACATGCCCGACCAGATCGGATGACTTTAATTTTTCAATGGTAAATGACAGCCCATTGGAATTGGCGTCCAGATAGGGGTTATCGATTTGCTCGGCGTCGCCGGTGAGCACAATTTTGGTTCCTTCCCCTACGCGACTGGCAATGGTTTTGATCTCGTGCGGTGTCAGGTTTTGCGCCTCGTCCACAATCATAAACTGGTGCGGAATGCTGCGCCCGCGGATGTAAGTCAGGGCCTCCAGCACCACCTTGCCGGTTTCTACCAGTTGTTTCAATTTGGCCTCCACATTGGCAGATTCAGCCGAATGCACGCGCCTGTCCGTCAGCAGAAATTCCAGGTTATCAAATATGGGCTGCATCCAAGCGGCCAGTTTTTCATCCTTGCTGCCGGGCAAAAAGCCGATGTCCTTCCCCAGCGGCATGATGGGCCGGGCTACCAGCAGGCGTTCGTAACGCTGCTCGTTGAAGCATTTGGTCATGCCGGCCGCCAGTGCCAGCAGGGTTTTGCCCGTTCCGGCGGTGCCCATCAGGGTTACCATCTGCACGTCATCATCCAGCAGCAGGTCAAGTGCCATGATCTGCTGCACGTTCCGCGGCAATATGCCAAAACACGCCTTTTTCATTCGCGTCAGCGCCAGCACTGCCCCGGTGGACGGCACATACCGGGCCAGACCGGTTTTGCCGGCATCGTCCGGCGCATCGACATTTTTAAATAATACATATTCATTGGGTGACAGCGGCGGATCCAGCTTGCCCAGAAATGTGCTCGCCAGCGGGATTTTCTTTTCATTGTACAGCCGCTCTATGACGGTGCTTTCCACCACCATTTCGCGATACCCGTTGTACAGGGTTTCATAATCAACCTTTTGCGATTCATAATCTTCCGCCGCAATCCCCAAAGCGTCCGATTTAATCCGCGCGTTGATGTCCTTGCTGATGAATATGACCGGCTTGTTTTCCTGTTTAAGCCGCCACGCCGCCGCAATAATCCGATTGTCGGGTACCGATTCACTCAAGTTGGGCACCGAAGTATGCTCCATGGCCACGCGGATCAGCCCGTGGTGCCCGTTCCATTCCACCCCTTCGCTTAGATGCCCTTTCTGCCGCAACTGATCCAGATGCCGAATAACGGTGCGGGCATTGCGACCGACATCGTTGGTGTCCTTTTTAAATTTGTCCAGTTCCTCAAGCACATCAAAAGGTATGATCACTTCGTTGTCATCGAAGGAGAACAGGGCTGTCGGGTTGTGCAGCAATACGCTGGTGTCCAGAACAAAATATTTTTTCTGCTTGGTTGAATCGCGCATTAATTCATGGCTCCGTAAATAAAGCCTCTACCTATCGTTTTTATCGACCCAAAGGCCGCCGGCTCAGCAACATTAGTAACAGTCAGTGGGTAATGGCCCGGGAGAGCGATGCCTTTCGGGCATAGGCTGTAATGGCCTCGATGGCTGTCAAAAGGGGGCACAACTACCAGATGAATGTGCAAAAAAGAAGCCTTCAAAAAACGTCCGCATCCGCCGATTGTTCTGCGATGCCCGCATGCCACGCGTTTGCAAGGCATGCCAGGCCGGCGGCTTAGGCACGCAAAGCGGTGCACCTTGCCGCCGCTCGCAGTGGCCAAACATAATATCGAAGATGAGGGCATAAGTCTCGGCTGATTATTTGCCTTGAGATAGGAACTTTTTTCATTATCCGCTCTCTAACATGCACCAAGGGCAGAGATGTTTACGGCAAATCCAATGGCGCTCCGACCAGGCGCATCGAACGCGGCAATATGGTGGCCATTTTACCGCTGGCCAGTGGTTGCGCGGCAAAACCGGCGGCCGCCATGGCTGATGGGGCGCTGCGGTTGGCATGTCAAAATGGCAATGCGGCAAGGGACGCTCGGCTTGATTTAATAATGCCATCCTCGATTTGGTTCCAATGTATCTCATTTAATTCAAGTAAGTTATGGCGTTTGCATTATGTCCCATCGACGTTTTGGCACGAATTTTGTTTCGTTAGTTCTTCCGTGCATCGGTGTGTGAAAGCACCGGTGCCAGTGATGGCCAAACGTGCAGCCGCATGGTAGAGCGGTGCGTTACCCTCGGGCGGTTGCGTAATTGGCGAGCCAACTGAAAGGAGGTTGTTGCTATGGTCACTCCAGATTTTCCGATGATGCGAGGTGTGGATGCCTGGCGCTCAACTCCCGATTTCCCTCTGACGCGCTTTTTTGACAGTGTGTTTGAAGATGTCCGGCCGCTTTGGGCAATCGGTGCTGCGATGCAGGTACCGCCGGTAAACCTCTGGGAAGAGGGTGATAATGTGATGCTTGAGTGCGAACTGCCGGGTGTGAAAGCCGGTGACGTCGATATTGAAGTCTCCGGCGATCAACTCCGCCTCTCGGTCAAGCGTCAGGAACGGAAGACCGATGAGAAAAATGGCCGCTGGCTGCGGCGCGAGCGGTCGGTTGGTCAGTTTACCCGCACCATTAAATTACCCTACGAGCTGGACGCCGAAAAAGTCGAGGCGAAATTGCACAATGGCGTTTTGACGCTCACCATGCCCAAGGCTCCGCACCATCGTCCGCATCGCGTCAAATTGCTCAAATGATGGTAAGCCGTGCCCCCGGCCGCCACGATGGACGGCGGCGGGGCGGCTGCCCGCAGATGTTGCAAACGAAAGGAGGTTCTTTACCATGAACACCACAGCGATTGAAGTAAAAAAGACACAACCCTCTGGTGACGAAAAGTCAGAACGGTTGGCCTACTTTGAAGCGCCCGCTGATATCTATGAAGATTCCGATGGCATCAGTGTCTGGCTGGACACGCCGGGCGCGGCACCTGAGGGGGTATCGGTCACTTATGAAAGTGGGGCGCTTTCAGTCGAGGCAAGCGTTATACCCACAGTTTCGCGACCGCAATATTTATTGCAGGAATATGAATTGGGGCACTATCGCCGCACCTTCCGCATCGGCATACCGGTGGATGTGGAAAACATCACCGCGGAACTCAACGATGGCGAACTGCACGTGCGGCTGCCCAAGGCCCACGCGGCCAAAGCTCGCAAAATTGCGGTTAAGTCATAAAGCGATACCCCGGGCATGATTGCTTAATGGTCAGTGGCGGGCCGTAGCGGCGGCCCGCCATCATTTTTTTTAGGCCAGCACTGCCACCGTTAAATCATCGCCCAAAAAGCTCGGTTACCAGGCACCGGTTTTTACGTTCCGCACAGGAACCATAACGGTGTCATAGGGTGGTTTTTTGGGCGCGTACCGGTTGTTCAATTCAACCTCGGTGCCGGTGGAGGTGATCCCCTTTGCATCCGCAGTTGGGCCAACCTGCAGCTTGCCACCAGCCGTCGGCGCATCAATATACGTGAATATGTTGTCGTGGTGCGCGCCGACATACGGATTGGTTACCCAACTGACATGACAATCGCCAAAGCCCACATTTTGCCCATCGCCAGCATGGTTGCCAGAGTTATACACATACGGCCCATACGTGTTGCTGAGCGGCTCGGTAGTTTGGCGGCCGAGGGGCGACTTGGCGGGGTTCTGCGTGTCCTGAGGTGCCATATCCGACATCACGGGCTGGTCGCTATCGATGTTATCCGTCCACCATCCGCCGGCATTGGCAGGCGCTGAGGCGCCGGTTTGGTACTGCCATGGATAGTTGATGGAATAGCTTTCGCCTTGGCCGGTGTTGCTGGGTGCTGAGCCATCGGTCATCACGCCGAAATTGGGCTGATAGGCTGTGCCACCGCTGGTGGTTGCGGTCTGAGAATATTGCAGCGATGGGGTGCTGGCAATTGGGTCGGACGGGCAGATGAAGCTTTTGGTGGTGACATAATTTTCCAGCACCAAAAGATACATGCAGGCCATCGGATTGCCTTCATCAGCCGCCGTAATGCCAACAGTTCCAACGCGGCCGCCCGCGACATGTGTGCGGCCATACCAGTCGGCGACAATTTCCTTGGCAGTTTGGCCGCGTTTGTAGCCACTTGGTTCCTGCGGCCGATTGCTGTAGGTGGTGCCTGCCGGCCCTGGCGTGGCAGGGAACATCCCCTCGTTGCTTTGGGCGTAGGTTAGCATGGTTTGGATCACGCCGCGGATGTTTGCTGAGCAGATGGCTCGGTTGGCCAGCTCCCTCGAACCATAGTTCGTATTGAAGACCAACAGGACCACGATCAGCACCCCGATCGAAAAAACCACCGCCAAGAGTTCAATCAATGTAAGCCCGCGCCGGAAAGAAATGTGCCCAGCCATGCCAAGAGTCCCCCGAATTGGACGCCCCGGCCCGAAGACCCCCCAGGCAGTCGCACGAGGCATCCCACCACCATCCATTGTATAAACATTTGCCGTACCGACCAAACCCACTGGCGGCGGCGAACAGGCCTGCGATAAAACAACCCAATTCAGCGGAAAGTGAAACGAGCGCCAAAGTGCGGCCCAACCTTATGCCCGGGACAGGGGCAGAACTATGCCCAAAAATCCAAGGAATAATGGCGATTTTGAGCAAGCTGGTGCAAAAAGCGGTGCAGTTGATAAAAACCCCAATGATTTGGCCTCGATTCTCGTGGCGATTGCGGATTTACCAACCGAACAAAAAGAGGCGTTGGCCAAACTGTTGACCCCGGCTGCGGTAGCGGGAAAACTTCTGTAGTGGCTTGGTCGGCGTGGGGATATGGGTACAATACCCAGCGTGATAATGGTGTTGCAATGGATATGAGTATATTAAAATCCAAGCTGAAACCAACACGGTTTCCGGAAATGTCGCCGCTGATGGCGGCGATTGTGGGCTATGTGCTCGGCGAATCTTTCACCAGGCCTGAAATCAGTGAAATCACGGTGGGGGAAAGTGATAATTTGGTCTATATCCGCAAATCCGGGGCCATCGGCTTTGATGGTATTCAAAGTTTGGAAGACCTTCGCGACAACTGGAACCGACTGCTTGATGCCGCAGGCCTGACGCCGGAAGAACGCAAAGAAGCGGTGGCGCTATTTTATTCGCGGGTGGAAACGCTGCCGGGCATGGAAGTCAGGTAACACGCGCAATCGCTTCAACGCTTTCACATTTTCCCGCTCTGGCGTAGGATTCCTTCCATTAAACGCCACGGCGCGACGAACGGTTATCGAACGCATCGGAATGACAACATGCTTTTGGATAATAAGGCCAATGGAAAAGTCGGCGATACCTTACGCCAAAATATTCAGCGCGACGCCCGGCTCTCTTTTATCACATCCGCTCTTTCGATCTACGCCTTCACCGCACTGAAAACCGAATTAGCCCGCATCGGCGAGCTTCAACTTCTGCTGCCTTCAAATCCCGTGGCCACCACCGCAGCAAACCAGCGGCCCTCTACCGTGCCCGGATTAACCGGAAATGAGGCAGACCGGCGGCTCCGCAATACCCTCAACCTGCCCTACGTCGCCCGGCAATGCGCCCAATGGCTGGAGAATAAGGCCCAGATCAAAAAATCCTCATCGCCGGTACCGCAAAGTCTCTTCCATATCCAAAACCCGGACGGCCAATCCGTGGCCATCCATGGTAGTTCCAGCTTTACCACGACTGGTCTGGGCTTTGCGCCCTCCCGGGGCTTTGATATGAACACGCTCTCCGCCACGCCCGAACAAACCACCGGCCTGCTGGAATGGTTCAATTCCATCTGGAATAATCCGGCCATTGCGACCGATGCCAAACCATCTGTACTGGCCCAGCTTCAAGAGATATACCGCGATAAATCACCGGAACTGATCTACTTTCTAACCCTGTACAGCTTGTTTCGTGACCTGCTGGGAGAAATTGACGAAAACAAAATTATCAAAACCGGCACCGGCATTAAAGATACACTGGTCTGGCGGAAACTTTATCGCTTCCAGCGCGATGGCGTTCTGGGAGCCATCGACAAGATCGAGAAATATAATGGCTGCATCATCGCCGACAGCGTGGGCCTTGGAAAAACCTTCGAGGCCTTGGCCATCATCAAATACTATGAACTCCGCAACGACCGCGTACTGGTGTTATCCCCGAAGAAACTCCGCGAAAATTGGACCATTTACACCGTTAATGACCGCCGCAATCTCTTTGCCACGGACCGCTTTCGCTTTGACGTGCTTAACCACACGGATCTCACGCGCGAATCTGGCCACTCCGGCGACCAAAATCTTGCCAGTATTAATTGGGGAAACTATGACCTGGTGGTCATTGATGAATCCCATAACTTCCGCAACAGTCCGCAGCGGAAGGATGGCCTGACCCGATATACACGATTGATGCGGGACATCATCAAGGCCGGTGTAAAAACCAAGGTTCTCATGCTCTCAGCCACACCGGTCAACAGCCGGATGAATGACCTGAAAAACCAGGTTGCGTTTATCACCGAAGGCGTTGACGGCGCATTGGCTGACCATGGTATCAGCAGCATCGAGCAGACCCTGCGCAAGGCCCAGACGCTTTTCAACCAATGGCTCAAGCAGGACGAACCGAAACGTACCGCCGTAACGCTTCTGGAAAGCCTTAGCTTTGATTATTTCAAACTTCTGGACCTGCTGACCATCGCCCGCTCCCGCAAACACATTGAAAAATATTACAATATTGCCGAAATCGGTGCCTTCCCCGAACGGGCCAAACCCACCAATATCAAATCCGATATTGACACCAACAGGCATTTTCCAGCCCTCAAGGAAATCAACGCCAACATCCGCCGCCTTAACCTCAGCGCCTATGCCCCCCTCCAATATGTGCTGCCCAATAGGCGTGATGAATACAACCGCAAATATGATATTGAAGTCAAAGGCGGCTCCATCTTCAAACAGGCAGACCGTGAAGAAAGCCTCATTCACCTCATGCGCGTCGGGCTTTTCAAGCGTATGGAAAGCTCCATCAACTCCTTTACCCTTACGCTCCAGCGGCTGCTGGACGACGTGCGGCAGATCATCAGCAAACTGGAATCGCCGGATCAGGATGCCATTGAGAGCCTAAAAATTGAAGATGTTGCCGTGGAATCGGAAGAATTTGAGCCTTACCTTGTCGGCAAAAAGGTCAAGGTGCTTATCCACGATGTAGACCGTATTAAGTGGCTGCAACAACTGCGGGAAGATGAATCACTTCTGGCCAAACTGCTGGTCGCCGCCCAGGACATCACCGCCGACCGCGACGCGAAACTTCAGCACCTCAAACACGAGATTACTAAAAAATGCCAAAATCCCCCCAACCCCGGTAATCATAAAATGCTGATCTTTACCGCCTTCGCGGACACCGCCGATTATCTCTATTCCCATATTAACGAATGGGCACTGAAAACACTGGGCCTGCATTGCGCCCTGGTTACAGGCGGTAGCGCTGGAAACAAGACCACCCTGCCCGGCATTGGCCGCGATTCCAGTTCGATAATCACGTCGTTCTCTCCCATATCCAAGGAACGATCCAAAATCGATCCATCATTGACCGAAGAGATCAATATCCTGATCGCCACCGATTGCATTTCCGAAGGCCAAAACTTGCAGGATTGCGATTGCGTGGTCAATTATGACATCCACTGGAACCCGGTGCGCATTATCCAGCGTTTTGGCCGCATTGACCGTATCGGCTCGCCCAACAAGACCATTCAACTGGTCAACTTCTGGCCCAACATGGAACTTGATGAATATATCAATCTGGAAGCACGCGTAAGCGGACGCATGATGTTGCTGGATATTTCCGCCACCGGTGAAGAGAACATCATCCAATCCACCGATCAGGCCCGCATGAACGATCTGGAATATCGCCGCCGCCAGCTCCAGCAACTTCAGGATAGCGTGGTAAACCTTGAGGACCTTGCCAATAATATTTCCATCACCGATATGACCCTCAATGACTTCCGTATGGATTTATCCGACTACATTAAAGCCCATGCCCATGAACTTGAATGCACCGCACCCGGCGCGTATGCCATCACCGCCCCAGCCAATATTCCAGAAGTCCAGCCCGGCGTGATCTTCTGCCTGCGCAATGAATTACCCAAAACAATTATTGACAGCACCTACGCCCTGGCCCCGCATTTTCTGGTGTACGTACTGGAAAATGGCGAAGTCTGCCACAACTTTCCCCAGGCCAAAAAGATTCTCGACCTGTTAAAAAAACTGGCGTTGGGAAAAGCCGAACCTGATGCTGCCGCCGTGACCGCATTCAACGCCATCACCAAACATGGGGCGGATATGGAGCGCTACCAAACCCTTTTGGCCAAAGCCATAGCCGCCATCACCGGCAAAGCCGATGAAAAAGGCATTGAAAGCCTGTTCCAGCCCGGCGGCACCACTATGGGCAAGGACAGCTTCAAAGGCACCGAAGATTTTGAAGTAGTCGCGTACCTGGTTATCCTGCCGGAACCATCAGCATGACCGAACCTATTTACAAATACTTAGCGCTTCCCGAAGCCTGCTATCTTGGCAAACGGGTCTTCAAAAATCTGTTTCTGAAAAATGCCCAGTTGGGCACAGCCGATAAAAAAGCCTTCGATCAGTATGTCGATTCCATCCTCTGGCAATACACGCTCAAACCCGCCACCGTTCCAATAACCATCTACCGCGACGACCAGCGCGAATATCTGGAAATAGCCGTGCTGCAAGCCAATCTGCATCAGGTAACTCGTCATCAGCGCATTGCCGAGGCGATTCACCGCGCCATTCCGTATCCGCTGCTGCTGGTGCTGGCGTGCGAATCCCGTGTGACCATCAGCGTGGCCAACAAGCGTTTCAGCCAGAGCGATAAAAGCAATATTGTTGCCGAGGAACTTTTTGGTACCGAGTGGCTCAATCCCGATTCCGCAACCGCCGTGGAAAGCGATTTTCTCGGCAGCCTGAATTTCAAGGCGTTGCCACAAACCAACCTTTACACCCTTTACAACGGCTGGATTGACCGGCTGATCGGTTTACAATGTGCCAGGTTCAGCGGCCAATATAAGCTTGGCCCGCCGGGGGCCGTTTGGAAAATCCGCCGTGACCAACTGGCAAGATGCCAGCAGATTGAACAAAATATCGCCGAATTGCGCAGCCAGCTAAAATCCGAAACGCAATTTAATCGTCAGGTGGAACTGAATATGCGGATCAAGGCGGCGGAAAAGGGATTGGCGGCGGCGAACGAGCAACTTTGATTTTTACTCGAAAGGAGAATTGGTGAAAAACCAAAAGCACAGCATAAAAAAGATCGTAACATTCCTAAACAACTCGGAAGAAGATGGCGGGCTATGGCTGCCCAACATACAACGGGCCTTCGTCTGGAGTGAAGAACAAATTTGCCGACTTTTCGACTCAGTTCTGCGCGAATATCCTATCAGCACACTGTTGGTTTGGAAAACTAAGGGCTGCATCCGTCGTCGGAGGTTTATCGACAACTGGAGAGAATCTTTACGCACGCACCTCACCGATTTCTATGTCCCCGAAGATGATAAGAAAAAGGGCCTTGTTCTCGACGGCCAGCAAAGACTGCAGAGCCTGTATATCGGGATATGCGGAAGCTTTGACGGAAGAGAATTATATTTCGATATACTCAGCGGTGAACTACAGGCTCCTGACGATATTAAATACAAATTCAGATTCGAGAGGGAATCGAACGTACAATTTCCTTGGGTTAGATTTAAGGATATGGTTGTCACCAATATGAAGCACCGAGAAATTCTCGGTGATCTGGAAGCACGCTTTGGTCGCGCATTTTCCGACCAAGAATCTGATAAGATCAAGGATCATCTTCAACTGATCGACCGCACCTTCAAATCGGAAGAGGCAATTACATATCAGGAGTTGGACAGCATTGATACCCCATCTCTGTACACGGAGGAAGACGTGGTCGAGATATTCATCAGAGCCAATTCTGGCGGAACAAAGCTGGGAAAATCAGACCTTTTATTTTCCCTCTTGAACGCGAGTTGGGAGTACGCGGACGAGAAGACTGAAGAACTTCTCGGTTCTCTCAATCAACATGGGTTCGCCTTCAACCGAGACTTCCTTCTCAAGACTTGTTTAGTACTTCTCGGACAAGGCGCTCGTTACCAAGTGGAGAAATTTCGTAAGGCCGGAATACGCGAAGACATTGAAGGCAAGTGGGCCAGGATCGCCACGGCCATCCAAGATGTCCTCGACTACGTTCGAGGCAAGACCTACATTCAATGCGACAAGGCACTGCCGAGCTACCTCGTGCTAATACCCCTTATTTACACGCGCTATGAGTTTCCGACTGCGTGGCGGAAAGCGAGGGACGTGGACCTGTACTTGCTCCGCTGCCTCCTGACCGGAGCTTTCGGCGGACAGCCAGACACGCTGCTCGACGCCCTTGTCAATACACTGCGAAAACAAACTGAATTCAACTGCGAAAGCCTCTTCGCAGTCATACGCGACCAACAACGCAGCCTTGAGTTGACCGAGGATCGCCTCTGGGCCATGGGCTATGGATCCGATGCAATTCACCTACTCTTCAACATCTGGTACCGTGAGTTCAATTACACCCCTTCCTTCGATAATAATCTTCCACAGGTTGACCACATCTTTCCGCAAACCGCACTTAAGGAGGTTAAGGAAATTAATTCCGCGACCGGGCGGCAGCATATGAAGTACCAAGCAGCGGTGCGCAACCAACTTGCCAACTGCATGTTGCTGACCCGTGAAGAAAACGGTGCAGGTGGCAAGAGCGACACGCTGCCAGAAAAATGGTTTGCCAAAAAGGATGCAACCTACCTGAAGCTTCACTTGATCCCCGAAGACAAAACTTTATGGAAGATTGATCATTTTGAGGATTTTATTGAAGCGAGAAAAGACTTGCTCCGAGACCACTTCAAATGGCTGCTTGTATCAACCACGCCGAGCAGAACTCCATAGGAAATGGCAACGGACTACCCGGCACAAGTGACCAGTAGAAATAAAAAACGAGCGACCAAGGAATTAAATTCCGGGGTCGGCTGACGCCGACCCATTCTGGCCGCCGAATAAATCATAGCCATTCAGCCCCGCCGGTCAAGGCGAAAAATCGGGCAGTATTGTGTTCCAGTGCGTTTGTGAAACCGCATTTTCCGAGCTATGTTATCGGGTGAAAATATTTTGGGAATTAAATTATGTCCATACCCATCGGCCAATCCGCAACGGTAGAAGCCCCCGATTTCAACAGAAGGCTTCACTTGACCTACATATATGAATTTGTGCCGGGATCGCCAGAATCCAAGGTTCCCAATCCACCCTCCGGATCGCCCGGCGTCTACAAGGTCAGGTTCGTGTTTTGCACGCCGGGCAAAGAGGAGTTGTTTTCCACTATCGACGTGGTGAAGATACCGGACTCAGGACGTTCGCCCCTTAAACTCGGCGTTCCGCCCGGCGGTGCATTGCGCGTCGAGCTGCTTGATACTATAAGCCGAGCCGCATCGGCCACAATTCTGCTCGGGACGAATTCCGCAAATGAAATCTCGCACGCCGATATGACAATACAGGCAGCAGGTTTCAAGGAGGCATACGAGACTGCGTACAACCTCGTCATGCCCCAGCTAAGTTGGTGGAGCTATTGCAACGACGTGGGCATCGGTGTCGCGGCCTGCCACATTACAGAAGAGGCAACCAAGTCGATCAGGCTTGCCACCGGTGTCCTTGGTAAACAGAAAGTCCTGGATGTCGACACCACAAAGTTAGGGGGATCGACACTGACCTGGCGGACGGTCTTTTCCTCCTACCGGGAAGCGCTCAACGCTAACAACGTGCTCTTTCAATTCCTCTGCTTTTATAAAGTGGTCGAGGCGGTCGGTAAGATACGGGACGCCAGACGCGAGCAAGAACTGGGTGCCGGAAGGGTTCCGCAAACCCCGCCGGAAAGAATCCCCGATCCCTATACCGGGTATTCGCTCGATGCCCAGGCGTTTGCCCCCTACCACGGCAAAAAGTTTACCGCCGTATGTGATGAGTTCCGGGAAACAGCCCGCAATGCCATCGCCCACCTCGACCCGTTCCAAAGCGAGCCCTCACTCATCGCCGATCAGTGCGCCGATGTTGAAAAATGCGAGAACGCCATACCCGTTATCAAATATATCGCGCGGGAAATGATTAAAAACGAAATCGCCGCCGATCCAGAAATGAGCGCCCCGCCCGCACTGAACTGAAAACCGAACACTGAAAACTCGCCCACCCCCGAATCTTCCGTTATCATTCACCGCATTGTAATGCCGTGGAGACAGAACCAAGGAAATAGGAATCAGCATAAAACTAAATCAGTGCTGAAAACTGAAAACTAAAAACTGAAAACGGTCTCCTGACTCCTGAATTCTGACTTCTGAACACTACCGAGGCCCCAATGAAAAAACTTACCCCCGAATCCGATGGCAGCACCAAAGACCTCCTGGCCGACAATATCGCCAAACTCAAGGAGCTATTCCCCGAAGTCTTTGCCGAGGGTAAAATTGATTTTGACGCGCTCAAACAACTCCTTGGCGACTATGTTGAACCCGCCGATGAACGCTACAGCTTCACCTGGAACGGCAAATCCAAGGCCCGCTGGCTGGCCCAAACCCGCAGTATGGGTACGCTGCGGCCATGCCCCGAAGAATCCATAGACTGGGACACCACACAGAACCTGTTTATTGAGGGTGACAATCTGGAAGTGCTCAAGCAGTTGCAGAAAAGTTACTACAAAAAAATCAAAATGATCTATATTGATCCGCCCTACAACACCGGCAACGATTTTATTTATCCCGATAATTTCCGCGACAGCATTAAAAATTACATGGAATTAACCGGCCAGACCGACGGCGAAGGCCGCAAACTTTCTACCAACCCCGAAACATCAGGCCGCTACCACACAGATTGGCTCAACATGATGTACCCCCGCCTGAAGTTGGCACGGAATCTGCTGCGCGAGGATGGTGTGATTTTTATCTCGATTGACGACAGTGAGGTCGCAAACCTGCGCAAGATTTGTGATGAGATATTTGGCGAGGAAAACTTCATAGGTATGTTTGTAATAAATTCGTCACCCAGCGCAATTGACTACGGACATATTGCAAAGATGCATGAATATGTCCTATTTTATGCGAAGTCAATTGACGCGGCGGCAACTGACCAACTCACGGACGAAGATAAACAGTTTCAATATGAGGACAAGGCCGGTCCTTACAACATTTATCCCCTCTACAATGGGAATGTCGCATTCAACCCAAAAACAAGGCCAAATCTTTTCTATCCATTTTATCTCAACCCTTTGGAGAGGATCGGGGATGACTTTTATGTGATTGATTTGGAGCCACACGATGGCTGGGTACAGGTCTTACCTGTTATTTCAAGGAAAGATGGCATTCAACGCGTTTGGAGATGGGGCAAGGAATTGTCACGCGACAATCTAAATGGAGAAATAGTTGGTTATAAAACTGAAGATGGGGAGTTCAGGGTCGTCCAAAAGGCTAGGCATACGGGGAAGGTGATCCGTTCACTACAAACGGACAAAGACATTTCGACACGAAGGGGGACAGCCGAGGTAGAAGAAATATTCGGAGCCAAAATATTTCCCTTCCCAAAGTCCGTGGAACTTATTCGCAGATTCATAGCTGTTTGCCTTAAGGACAATGGAACTGTACTGGATTTTTTTGCCGGCTCAGGAACCACTGCCCACGCCGTGCTAGAACTGAACAAACAGGATGGGGGCAGTCGCAAATTCATCATGGTTCAGTTGCCGGAACCGTGCGATAAGGAATCGGGAGCATTAAAAACTGGCTATACGACCATTGCCGAGATCGGCAAGGAACGCATCCGTAGGGTCATTAAAAAACTCAATGATGAAGATGCCACAACCACAGCCAAAGAAACGCAAAATCCCGCTTTGTTTTCCGCTACGGCCTCCGCAGCCGGAGCTTACCCCGGCGAGCCGGGGCGTGCGCCCGACCGTGGATTCAAGGTTTTCAAACTCGATTCCAGCAACATCAAAACATGGGATCCCAATTTCAACCAATTGGAACATACACTGTTAAGTGCCACGGAAAAAATGAAGCCCGACCGCACCGAAGCGGATGTCATTTATGAAGTTCTCCTTAAATATGGCCTCGATTTAACCCTGCCGATAGAAAAACGCACCATTGCTGACAGAACTGTCTACATCATCGGCGGCGGAACACTGGTCGTGTGTCTGGGCATGAACATGACACTGAAAATCGTTGAGCAGATCGCCGCGCTCAAGGATGAATTCAAACCCGAATCCCCACCCGGAATGCGCATGGTCTTCAAAGACAACGGCTTCGCCAATGACAGATTGAAAACCAACGCGGTGCAAATATTGAAGCAAAGAGGAATTGAGGATGTAAGAGCACTTTAGAAGTGCCCAGTTTTTAGCTTTCAGTGTTCAGCGTTTTGGATTTTGTGTATATGGGAGTTGGAAATGTATCAGTCTTTTGAGGATTTGGAGGTGTGGAAGCGGGCTTGCCAGTTGGCGGTAAGGCTATACAAGGCGCTTGAGAATTGCCGGGACTTCGGCCTGAAGGATCAGATGCAGCGAGCGGCGGTATCCATTGCATCCAATATTGCGGAAGGTTCGGAACGCCATGGAAAGGACTTCGCCCGTTTTCTTGGCATATCGCGCGGATCTTGTGCCGAACTGCGAACCCAGCTCTACATCGCCGCACGGGTCGAAATTATAAGCGATGCGACAAGGTGCGAGCTTGTGGACGAAACGAAACAGATTTCCAAGATGCTCTACGCCCTCGGAAAGTCACTGAAAACTGAACACTGAAAACCGAAAACGAGACTGGACTGTCTCCTGACTCCTTAAGTCTGACTCCTGAACACTGAAAACTGAAAACTGAAAACTTGAACCTGGACACTTAGATGAATAATAACGCCGCAAGCCAACCTCCGCCCGATCCTGACCGCCAAAGCCGGGTAATTCTCTACACCACGCCTGATGGCCGGGTGACGGTGGACGTATTTTTCGCCAGGGATAACTTCTGGCTCACGCAGCGAACCATGGCGGACCTGTTTGGCGTGAAGACCCCGGCGGTGTCCAAACATCTCAAGAATATCTTTGACTCTGGCGAATTGGTTCCGGAGACAACTATTTCCAAAATGGAAACAGCTCAAACCGAGGGGGATCGCCGGGTGAACCGCATTGTGGAATTCTACAACCTCGATGCGGTTATAGCGGTTGGATACCGGGTTAACTCATTCAAGGCCACCCAATTTCGGATATGGGCTACCAATACCTTGCGCGAATTTATGGTTAAGGGGTTTGTGCTCAACGACGACATGCTCAAAAATGGCCGGAAATTCGGCCATGATTATTTTGATGAGCTGTTGGATCGTATCCGGGAAATACGCGCCAGCGAGCGCCGGGCCTACCAGAAAATCGCCGATGTATTTGAGCAATGTAGCAGTGATTACCGCAGCCACAGCGAAGAAACGCAGATGTTTTTCAAGATTATGCAGAATCAGTTGCATTTCGCAGTCACTGGAAAGACGGCGGCGGAAATTGTCCATGAACGGGCCGACAGTGGTAAGCCGTTTATGGGATTAACCACTTGGAAGAATTCGCCAAAGGGAAAAATTCTCAAAGGCGACGTAACAGTGGCGAAAAACTACCTGAACCAGGAAGAAATGTCCAAATTGAATCGCTTGGTGGGGATGTTCATTGATTTTGCCGAACTGCGGGCGCTGAATCGGCAAGTTATGACGATGGAGGACTGGCTGGTGCAAATGGACAAATTTCTGGCGCTGACGGACCAGCAAATTTTGAAGCACGCCGGGAAAATATCTCACGAAATGGCCGTCGCCAAAGCGCATGAGGAATACAACAAATTCCGGCCCGGGCAGGATCAAGCGTATGTATCAGAATTTGACGAACGGCTGGCAAAGTACCTGAAAGGCAGCGACAAAACATGAGATCGCTGAAAACTGAAGACTGAAAACTTAGGACTGACGGCGTTATACTGTCTCCTGTCTCCTGACTCCTGAATACTGGATTACCCATGAAACTTCAATTCGATTCCAACCTTGATTTTCAGCTTGAAGCCATTCGCTCCATCGTGGACATTTTTGATGGTCAGCGGGCCAGCGCGTCCAATTTCACCGTTGCACCGCTGGAACTTGAAGCGGCTGATGTCATGTTCCCGGCAATTCAGAAAAATGATCTGGGCATTGGCAACCGTTTGTCCCTGCTGCCCGAAGAACTGCTAAAGAATGTCCAAACGATTCAGATGCGTCATGGCCTCAAACCGGCGGAGGCTTTGGAATCCATGGATTTTTCCGTTGAGATGGAAACCGGTACCGGCAAAACTTATGTCTATCTGCGAACCATTTTTGAATTGCACGAGCATTATGGTTTTACCAAATTCATCATTGTCGTGCCGTCCGTGGCCATTAAGGAGGGTGTGCATAAATCTTTGGAAATGACGGCGGAGCATTTCAAGGCTTTGTATGAGAATATTCCGTTTGATTATTTCATTTACGATTCGCAGAAACTCGGTCAAGTGCGAAACTTCGCCATCAGCGACGGCATTCAGGTTATGGTCACCAATATCGACGCCTTCAGAAAAAGTTTTGATGATCCCGAAAAGGAAAGCAAGGCCAACATCATTCACCGCCCGCAGGACCGTATGACCGGAACCCGTCCCATTGAATTCATCCGCGCTACCAATCCCATCGTCATTATTGATGAGCCGCAAAGTGTGGACACCACCGACAACAGCAAAAAAGCCATTGCTTCATTGAATCCGCTCTGCACACTGCGTTACTCCGCTACGCACGTCGATAAGTACAACATGGTGTACCGCCTGGATTCGGTGGACGCCTATGAACGCAAACTGGTGAAACAAATTGAAGTGGCCTCCATTGCGGTGGTGGATAGTCACAACCGCCCCTACATTAAACTGCTCAAGGTGGATAACAAAACCAGCCCCATTACCGCCCAAATCGAGCTCGATGCGCAACCCCGTGGTGGCGCGGTAAAGCGCACGAAAAAGACCGTCCGACAGGGAGATGATCTGATGGAAGTTTCCGGCGGGCGAGGAATGTACGAGGGGTACATTATCGAGGATATTTACTGCGAACCGGGCAATGAATACATCAGCTTTACCAGCCAGCCGGAAAACATCCGCCTGAATCAGGCCATCGGCGAGGTGGATCAGGACGAATACAAACGCCTGCAAATACGCAAAACCATTGAAGAGCATCTGGAAAAAGAACTGGCACTGCGGCCACGCGGTATCAAAGTATTAAGTCTGTTCTTTATTGACCGCGTGGCCAATTACCGCATGTATGACCAGGAGGGCAACCCCCAGCCGGGGAAATATGCGCTAATGTTCGAAGAAGAATATGCCAGGGCCATCCGCAAACCGAAATATCATTCCCTTTTTGAAGGTGCGGATTTGACCACCGCTGCCCAGGGCGTGCACGACGGCTACTTCGCCGTGGATAAAAAGGGTGGGCGGGAAGTATTGAAGGATTCCAGCGGCGAAGGCCGCACGCAGGCCGATGAGGGGGCGTATAAGCTCATTATGCGTGACAAGGAAAAACTTCTAAGTTTTGAAAGCAAGCTCAAATTCATTTTCTCCCATTCCGCACTGAAAGAGGGCTGGGACAATCCTAATGTATTCCAGATTTGCACGCTTAATGAAACCAATTCTGTCATGCGCAAGCGGCAGGAAATTGGCCGGGGGCTGCGCATTGCCGTGGATCAGCAGGGCAACCGGGTGCATGGCTTTGACGTGAATCGGCTCACGGTGATGGCCAATGAATCCTACGAGGATTTCGCCCGGCAATTGCAGAAGGAAATAGAAGATGATGAGGGAATCCGCTTCGGTATGGTGGAGCGGCACCTCTTTGCCAATGTCGTAATATCCGCCGACGGGGAAAAACCGGAATATCTGGGGGTGGAAGCATCCGCGCAGCTATGCGAGCATCTGCAAAAGCTGGGCTACGTTGATCAAAGAGGCAAGGTTCAGGATTCGCTGCGGAAGGCATTAAATGAGGGGACGGTTGATATACCTCCGGCCATGGCACCGCAGGCATCACAGATACTCGCAGCGCTGAAGAAAGTGGCGGGCCGGCTCAATATTCAGGATGCCGACAAACGCAAAAAAGTGACGCTGAATAAGAAAATTTACATGGGGGAGGAATTTCGGCAACTTTGGGACCGCATCAAGTACAAAACCACGTTCCGGGTGGATTTTGATTCCGGGGAACTGATTGCCAAATGCGTGCGGGAAATTGCGGCTATGCCATCGGTAGGCAAAGCCCGTTTTGTGTTCCGCCGTGGCCGGGCGGTAATGGATCGCGGCGGCGTGCAGATGGATGAGGTGGAAAGCAGTACCGACGTTTACGACGCCCACGAGCATGAACTGCCCGATATCGTCAGTTATCTGGAAGAGCAGACGCGATTAACGCGAAAATCAATCGTGGAGATTTTGCTGCAAAGCCAACGACTGGACGATTTTAAGAATAATCCGCAGAAATTTTCGGAAAACGTCGCCCAGATCATTACCCGTGTGATGCGGATGTTCATCGTGGATGGAATTAAATATGAAAGGATTGGCGACAGTTATTTTTACGCCCAGGAACTTTTTGAAAAAGAAGAACTTTCAGCGTATCTCAATGCCACTATGCTTGAAAGCGTCAAATCGGTTTATGAACAAGTGGTATATGATTCCGATGTGGAATATCAGTTTGCCCGGCAGTTTGAGGCCAGCGGCCAGGTGAAGGTATATGCCAAGCTGCCGGATTGGTTCACCATTCCAACGCCTTTGGGTAATTACAACCCGGACTGGGCCGTGCTGGTGGAACTCGACGGCCAGGAAAAGTTGTATTTTGTAGTGGAATCCAAAGGCAGCATATTTGCCGATGCCATACGGCCCACCGAGCAGGCGAAAATCGACTGCGGCAAAAAGCACTTTGAGGCACTGGGTACCGGTATAGAATTCACCAAAGCCGACACCTTCCACAACTTCATGAGCCAAGTGGTGAAGTAGGAAATGGCAGCTTTCAGTTTTCAGTGTTTAGTGTTCACAATGGCACGTTATGCCGTATGACCGGGACCTGTAACAGAGGAACTCACTATGAAAAAAGGTAAATCTCAGGAACGTGAAGATCGCATTCACATGGAAATCGTGGTAGATGCCAATGGCCCGGAAGAAGTAGCGATGGGCTGGTACTACTGCCTCGACGACGTAATGAAGTTCCCATTCACGGCCACCTGCAATGCTGAACGCGCCACATCGCCGCTGAAAAAAGGTGATGAAGTTGAAATTCTTGCCTTGGCTGACGCCGATGATTGCGAGCACGAGATATTTGTCATGACTCGCTGGGATGTCAAAGGCCAACTGGCCGTTCCGTTGGCGCAGCTGAAGCCCGCATTAAGCACGGATGAAGCCACCGTGCAGGCAGTGGAAGATTGGCATTACTGGGTCGAGCAAGGCTATGAATATTAAATGCCACGTTCTGTTTCAGGACGAAGACAAAGCGACATATATTGAGAAGATGCTCGGCGCGGTTGTGGGCAGGTAGGAATCGCTTTTGGTGGACAGCCTGACGTGTGTGTTATATATTTCAGAATCGAAGTAGTATAAAATTCACCTACTCCGGTGCCAACGGCTGGTTGGTATTTGGGTGATTAAAACTTTATGGAGCTAAATGCCGTGGAATTCATTGCCATTGATTTTGAGACTGCCAACTACGACCGGGCCAGTGCCTGTTCAGTGGCCCTTGTTCGCGTGAAGGATGGAAAGCCTTCGGAACGCTTCTATTCTCTTATTAAGCCACCACCGGGTGATTTCGTTTTCACTGACGTGCATGGAATCACCCATCGTCACGTCCGAAATGCCAAGACGTTCGATGGCATTTGGCCGAAGGTAAGAAAATTCTGCCAAGCCGCACCACTGCTTGTGGCACACAACGCAACTTTCGATAAAAGCGTGCTACTTTCATGCTGCGGTCATTATGGTATTGAGCCACCACAATTACCATTTATTTGCACGCTGAAAATAGCTCGCATGGTGTGGCCGAAACTGCCGCGTCATAGCTTGGACAGCGTATGCGCACACCTGAATATCCCTCTTAAACACCATGAGGCAGCGTCGGATGCCCAAGCCAGTGCCCAAATCCTCCTACGGGCCGTTGATGCCGGATATGCGCTCAATCAACCGCCGCAACGTAAATCCCGGCTTCCGAAGGGGCGCGCCCGTTCCTAATGGCTGCAGAAAGCGTTTGTACAAGCCGATGAGCCGGGTATTATTTCAAACTCCCACCCCGCTTGATGGCACTTTTACCGAACCGCTGCCCGTTGCGTAACCCCCTCGCCCATGGCGACTGCACGAATTGGCTACTTTTTCCCGTGCAGCGTTTTCGCCATCTGATATTCCTTGGCAAAGTCCATTCCGATATCCAGACTGGGATTGATAATCTTAAATCCAGCGTACATCAGGCACACCAAATGATCGATTATCCGCAGTCGGTCTGGTCAAGGCCAAGACTCCCGCATTTGATCGGGGGATTGGCGCATTTATTGATAAATTCAACGCAGGACGGCCTGACTCTAAGCCGTGGACGTTGACCAACATGCTACAGGTGCGTCGTTGGCTGGTGGCATTTTTTGGTGAATCGAAGGATATAACAGAGATAAATTCGACAGACGCCAATGAATGTCGACTATTTATGATAAAGTCGGGGCTTGCAGAAGCGACGTACCGGCGACACCTTGGCCGTTGTCGGCAGCTATTCAAGGCGGCAATAAAACTGGGTATCATTCGCGGCGAAAACCCGTTTGGGGATATGTCCGTTACTGTCCGGGCGGATAAGGCCCGTCAATTCTTTGTGTCCCGTGAATCCGCAGACAAACTGATCGCGGCCTGTCCGGATGCTCAATGGCGGCTCATGGTGGCCTTGAGCCGGTACGGCGGCATACGCACGCCATCGGAAACATTGGCGATTAAATGGAGTGACATAAACTGGGAGCACAACCGCATTCGTATTCCCAGCCCCAAGACATAGCGGCACGTGGGCAAAGACTGCCGTTACATCCCGCTGTTTCCCGAACTCCGCAAGCCACTGATGGATGCATTTGAGCAGGCTCATGCGGGTGAAGAGTTTATCATCATGCGATACCGTTGAGCATCGCAGAACTTAAGGACCCAATTATTACGCATCGCCCACAACGCCGGGGTTACGCCATGGCCAAAGCTTTGGCACAATATGCGGGCATCACGCCAGACTGAATTGGCCGAGTCTTACCCGATACATGTTGTCTGTGAATGGATCGGCAATAGCTGGGCTGTGGCTCAAGAGCATTACTTGACGGTTACGGATGCCCACTTTCTCAAGGCCACTGGCCAAGTTTCTGCGTCGTCGGCAGCGGTGGTGCAAAATGCGGTGCAGCAAGTGTCAGAAACTGATGGCAAGGAATTGAATGCGGTGTCCACTGAATATCAAAATGCGGCTATTTTCAGTGATTTGCAATCATATTCATCTGTTGACATATCTACCAATGCCCGGGACAGGATTCGAACCTGCAAGGGATTGCTCCCACCAGCACCTCAAGCTGGCGCGTCTGCCAGTTTCGCCACCCGGGCTTCGCGGGCAGTAATATAACGCTTTTTGGTTTTAAGGAAAACAGTCTGCAGTCACAGAATCCGTTATACTTCAAACCCGGTTGCGGCCCAGGCGAGGCCCGTATGTTGAAAGGTGACGGCAGGAAGCATGGCAATTACATCTAAAGCGGCTTTGGTGTTGGAAGATGGTTCTATTTTTACCGGGACGGGCTTTGGGGCGTCGGCCTTGGCGGTGGGCGAGGTGGTGTTCAACACCTCTTTGGTGGGATATCAGGAAATACTGACCGATCCATCCTACAAAGGCCAAATTGTTACCATGACGTACCCGCAAATTGGTAATTATGGCATTGCGGATTCCACGGATGAAGAATCCGCCCGCCCGCAGGTGCAAGGTTTTATTATTAAAGACCTTTCACCGATGGTAAGCAATTTCCGTTCGGTGGATACACTGGACCACTACCTGGAAATGCACGGCGTGGCGGGGCTGGCGGGTATCGATACCCGAGCACTGGTGCGCAAGCTTCGCATTCAAGGGGCCATGCGTGGAGTCATCTGCACGCAGGCCGCTCACCTTAATGATTTTTCCAAACTCCTTGAAAAAGCCGCCGCCTGGCCAGGACTGGTCGGTATGGACTTGGTATCGGAAGTAAGCCCCAAAAACAGCTATGCGTGGACGGATGATAAGGGCACCTGGGCGCAGCCCGGCGACATTCATCACGGCGGTGCCCAGCACCATGTGGTGGCGATTGATTGTGGTGCCAAGCGCAATATCCTCCGTAATCTGGTGCAAAGCAGGTGCCGCGTCACCGTGGTGCCCGCCCGTACATCGGCTGAAGAAATTCTCTCCCACCAGCCGGACGGCGTTTTTGTCAGCAACGGCCCGGGCGACCCCGAACCGATAGCGTACGCCCAGGACACGCTGAAAAAACTGATCGGCAAAAAGCCGATATTTGGCATCTGCCTGGGGCACCAACTGCTGGGGCTGGCGTTGGGTGCCAGCACTTACAAGCTTAAGTTTGGCCATCGGGGTGGTAACCAGCCCGTGCAGAATATGGGCACCGGCAAAGTTGAAATTACCTCGCAGAACCATGGATTTGCAGTGGATTTGGGATCGCTTAAAAAGCGCGGCGGGGAACCTACACACATCAATCTGAATGATCAAACGCTGGAAGGCTTCCGCATGGCCAACGAGCCTGTCTTTGCCGTGCAGTACCACCCCGAAGCCAGCCCCGGCCCACACGATGCCACCTACCTGTTTGATTGCTTCACCACCATGATGAAAACCGGCCGCAGCCCCACCGCCGACGAAATGGCCGCCGCGCAAAACCGCCGTAATCAGCTAGCGGTCAGTTAGCTTCAGAGGGGGCAACTGCCGGCGTCACGCTGCCGAACATAATTGCGATTGGTGTGCGCGTCACGGACGTATTTAACAACCGCTCGCCGGTTGCGTCGTACCCTTTCGCGGCTTGGCCCGCGCCTGGCAATAGTGTGCGCATGAAGCCAAGCCAAGCCAACCCGGCCTTCAATGGCAGCAGTTGCGCCATGCCCCTGAGAAAACGGCCGCCTTTACGAGGGATTTGGAGGCCTTGCGCCAAGACCTCTCGGTTGAAGCATGGTATGGGGATGAGACCTGCATTGAGGACGATCCTCGGTCTTGCCGACGTTGGGCCGAAAAATGGGCCGAGACCAAAGGTTCACTTTCATCGCTGGATTTGCGGCCGATTGAGGATCGCAAAATTGACTGTGCCCGACGATTTTTTGCCATGCTCAGCACAGAACAGGTTCGCTACGACGTGGTGGACAGCTACGAAAAGCTCATGTCATTGGTGAAATAGCCCGGCGGCTAAAAAGCGCATCGGCCCGGCGGTTGGCACCCCGCCAAAATGCGGCACGCGCTTGCCTCTTTTCGCCGCACCATTTGCGGCGGTAAACCCGAACACCCCGGCAACCACCCGAAAAAATTGCCATGCCCCACAGCCTCGTGGCCCCTGCGTTTGGGGCGTTTTTCAAATTGTCGCTCCGGGCGTATACTCCGGGTAGAATTAATTCTTTAGGAGCATCTTTCGGCATGACAGATATTCAAAAATTACTGGATGAAGCGCAGCGACTCGGGTCGTTAATCGGCAATCAGGAGGCAGTGAAAACTTTCCGTGAGGTGACAGCACAGATTGACTTGGACGTCACGGCCAAGGGACTGCTTTCAGAATTTGAGCAACTAATGGAGACGCTTGCCATGAAAGAGGCGAGCATGCAGCCCATTGAGGTGGCGGAAAAGCAAAAGTATCAATCGCTGCAGCAAAGCATGGCCATTCACCCGCTGATCCAAAAGCTGATGGCGGCGCAGACGGATTATTCCGATCTGATGCGCAAGGTGCAGGAGGCTATCAACAAAGGCGTTGCCAACCCGTCGGCGGTTGAACCTCAGGCCGTAGCCGCCCCGCAATCCAAAATCATCTTGAACTGACCAGCACCGGCTCCACTGCAACCTCTGCACATCTGCCATCTGCACCGTTTTGATGATGGGTAGCGCAGATGCACGGGCACTGGCTGCCAGGTGGCAGGCCACAAAGGTACCGCGCCTGGCTTTGGGTTTGCGGTCAGCAACTCAATGAACGCTGGTTTTCACGAGCGCCGGGCGCAGATGAGCCGGCACGGCCAGCGGTGCGGGTGTGGGAGCAAATTTTTTAGGCAGCAGCATTCTCTGCCGGCCGTTGAGTACCACGCCTGAACTCGATTTTTGAAATGCCCTGGCCTGCGACCGAATGCTGGCCAGACCGGCCAAAATAGAGATGCGTTGAGTTTTCAGCTTGGTGACTTGCGCCTGGGCGTGCGCCAATGTAGCCATGTTCATGCTTAAAGCAGCCTGTGCGCCGTAATCATAATAGCCCGTTTGGTACGCCAGCACGCTTTGCTGTACCTCAAGGCTGCCGATGGCATTTTGCAAACTGGCTATCTGTATGTTGGTCTGCCGTATCTGGGCATCCACTGCTTTAAGCGCGAGCAGCGTGCTGTCATAGCTGGCCTGAATCGCCAGTTTTTTTTGCTGGAACAAAGCCAGTTTTGCCGCCAATTTTTGATACTCTTTCCGAGGCACCCAGGTGCCGCCCACGCGGTATAGCCCGCGGCGGGCCATGCGCACCTGCATGGCATGATCGGCCAGCTTAAAACTCCGCCGCAGATTGGTAAACAGCGGTGATTTTCGGTTTCCTTTGTAGGCCCGAAGTGTGGCATAAATGTTGTCAAGCAACTGGCGGTTGCCGGAATCTATTGTCAAAGCCTTGCTGAAAAGGACCAGCGACCGAGGCTGCCGATGGATATGAAAATTCAAGATGGCGGCGTTGTTAAGTGCGGCGATGTTATCTGGGGCAAGGTGCAGGGCTTTGGCAAAACATCGGCGTGCGGCCTGCAGATGATTGAGACGATCATCAATAACCCCGGCAATCACCCAGGCATGAACCGATGTGGGCAGGAGCCTGCTTGCGCTGTTTGCCGTCTGGCTGGCCCGGCTTAATTTTCCGCGCAGATAAAGCTGCACGGCAAGGTGCAATCGGGCATCGACCTTTGCCCTGATGGCGGCCAGTGCAGGCGGGGAAATCCATTTCTGCCCCAGCTTGATCATGTGAAGCTCGTTGTACTGTCGATATTGTATTAAATCTTTCTGTGCGGCGGGCAGTGATGCCGAATGCGGGTTGCTGGCCATAAACTGCTTTATCATTTTTATAATGGCAGGCAGACTGTTGGATTGCGATATGCGGTATTGAAGCAGATTCCACGGACGGCCTTTGGCCTGACTTGAATTCGGGTTAGGGGCCAGAACCACCCCGGTTACGTCACCCACAGGTACCGAAAAGGCCGCACCTTGGTACGGCTCGATGACATATTTGTCGCCCTGCCGGTAAAAACTGCCGCTTACTGACCGGCCCCCTTTGAGCGTGATGGTATCGGCATGGGCCAACGGCGCGGACACAGCTGCGACCAATGCCACCGCCAGCACCAAAGCAGCTTTGTTTGCCAGCATCTCCATAGCTCACCAGCCAGTAGGGAACCAAAGGGCCATCGTGGGGCCGTTGGGTGGCGATTCGGGTGCCGCCAGGTGCCTCCGGTTGTCGCCACCCACACCATCCATTCTACCACCCAATAAACCAAAATCAAAATTTGATCGCGCGCAACTAATCGTTGGCGCTACGCGACACAAATGGCGGCCGTCACATAGCTACCGGCTTGCCGGTGATTCCCAGCCGGTGGCCACCGCTTGCTGATGCAAATTGGCCCCAAAGCATGCCGGGCCTGCAATTATTTGCCGCTGCTTATGGGTAGACGCACCGGATGGTAGAACGCAGCCCACCCCGCGGCGTCCACTGACTGATAACCGTCAGGCGGCGTGGTTTGAGCAATGTAAGCAATTCTTCAAAGATGACATTGGTGACATCCTCATAAAAAATGCCGTCGTTGCGGTAGCTTTGCAAGTAAAGCTTCAAGCTTTTAAGCTCCACGCAGACCTGATCTGGAGTGTAGATGAATGTCAGAGTTCCAAAATCGGGTTGGCCGGTTTTGGGGCATACCGAGGTAAATTCTCCCGCGACATGTTCAATTTCATAATCACGGTGGGGGTGTGGATTGGGAAACACCTCCAAGATGGCTGATCGGGCTGCAGATTTGCCTTTTTTCTTCAATGCAATATTCCTGATGATAAAACAGCGAAATCATATTCTTCTGCCAGGCGGCTTGCGACGACTCAAATGCCGCCGGGCACCAAGGTCGCCTGAAACACTCCGGCGGCCGCGCGTTATTCTATGCGATGGACGGGATGTCGGTGTCGGCCGAGGGCGGCATTGAGAGCTGGGCTGCTTCCATTGGCTATGTGCTGCGGCGATTGCCATAAAGCCAGATGTGCAGGCGGGTACCAAAGCGAAAATTTCTTTCCTGGCAGATGGAGGTTATCCATTGGGCTTTGGATTTGAGTTCAGCCTCGGTGATACCCTCGGGCATAAGGATCACATCGCTGGCGGCCACTGAACCAATTTGCGACAGGATCAAATCAATTTCCTGCAAATCTGCCGGCTGAGAGACAACAAATTTCCATTGGCGATCGAGGATATGATCGGATGCCGCATACGCCCGCAGTGCCTGCAGATTGATCCGCCTCTCTTCATGAAGTGCCGCCCAGTTACCGGCCGAATCAGCCGGCGGACGCGAATTGGAAAGCTTCGGGCTGATGCTGGCCAGGTCAATTTTGACATCCTGCCATACCGATCCCGCCGTCTCCACGGTAACGTGATGCCCCTGTGCCTTCAGACGGGTGATAAGCTGCGGCAACTGGGGCTGAATCATTGGTTCTCCACCCGTCAGCACGACATGTTGCAAATGGGCCGCCCGGATTTTTTCAACCACGGCGTCAATTGTCAGGTCATCTCCCTCCGGGTGCCACGATGCGTACGGTGTATCGCACCATGTGCAGCGCAGATTGCAACCCGACGTACGCACGAACACACTTGGTAAACCCGTCAGTTTGCCTTCGCCCTGAATGCTTGTGAATATTTCGGCAATTTTCATGTGCACGCCCTGCCGCTAAACATAGGCAACTGGATCAGCGCGGTGTAATCTGGCAAACGCTGCCAGTCGCAGTTGGCATGCATCGCAGCGGCCGCAACTGTGGACATCATCGGGAGGATCGTAGCAGGAGAAGGTTTGCGAATAATCCACTCCCAGCTTCAGGCCGGTGGCAATAATTTCATCCTTGGTCATATTGATAAGCGGGGCGCGAATGTGCAGCGGCTGATGATCCACCGCACCGGCCTTGGTGGCGACTTTGGCGAGATTTTCAAATGCGGCAATAAATTCTGGGCGGCAATCGGGATAACCCGAATAATCCAGGGCATTAACGCCCACAAAAATGGCTTCGGCGTGTAACACTTCCGCCCACCCCAATGCGCATGATAAAAAAATGGTATTACGAGCGGGTACATACGTGACCGGTATATCCCCTGCGGTGCCATGCACGGCGCGGTCCTTAGGCACAGCGATATCTGCCGTCAGGGCGGATCCGCCAAATTGCCGCAGATCCAGCTTCAGAACGACATGCTTTTTAACGCCAATCGAATTGGCGATACTGGCAGCCGCCTGCAGTTCGCGCCGGTGCCTCTGGCCGTAGTCAAAGCTCAGGGCGTAGCAGTCAAAGCCATCATCCTTGGCGATGGCCAGGACGGTGGCTGAATCCAAACCTCCACTTAAAAGCACAACCGCTGATTTCAAATTCAACTCCTGCAAAATCAAGCAAGGTTATGTTACCGGCTGCGGAAATTTGCGGCACGCGATGACGATGGCGCATAAAAAGTTACGTGGCATAAGGCAGCCTTTGCTGCCAGCCGTTATTTGCCGTAATGGCACGGCAGATTCGACGAACGATGCGGTCGATAACCGCCGATGCCTCGTCAACCCACTGACATGGCTGCCGGCTTGTCCGACGTTGTCCTGATGGGAAAAAAACGCGGCGCCCCAAACCGGGATATTCAAATGCACGTCATTGCGCCCCATGCGCGCCCGTTAATTAAGCCCGGCGGCGTTGGGTTGCCTGCCTCGAAAGAGGACCACGCCGGTTCGGCTTGGGGCATTGATGTGGGCGGCGTTTACAGTTGGCGGGATTAGGATATAATCCACCTCCGCTTTTACGCGGGCGTAGCTCAGTGGTAGAGCGTCACGTTGCCAACGTGAATGTCGAGGGTTCAAATCCCTTCGCCCGCTTTCAGCCCTTGCATTTAGCTCCATATGTTTTCGTGCGGGTGGCCGGGGTACTTGCGGCCACAGTAACTGGCGATGGCCGCAAAACGGGGTGTGGTTCGCACCGGCGCAGTGTTCCAGGGCCGGCCGTGGGTCAGTCCGCGTCCGCAAACACGGCACCGCACCGGCTGGTTGCCGATATGGAAGGTGGAAATGCTCCCGCCGCCGAAGCGTAAAAATTGGGCGATAAATTGCGGATGTTCGTAAGACCGTTAGAATGCGGTGCTTGGTTTTGATGAGGACGCATGCTTTCAGATCATCCACAGTTTCAGGAACGGCATAACCGGTTGGATAAATGGCGTCGATTGGGCGTCGATCCGTATGGACAGCGGTGCGACGGTTTGCTGCTGGCAGCCGATGCACGAAAGCTGCATGGGGAAGAAACACCGCATGACGGTGCCCAGAGTGCCAAAGTCGCAGGCCGCATTATGCTGCTGCGCGACATTGGCAAACTAATATTCATCACCATTCAGGACTCCTCCGGGCGGCTGCAGATTGGCCTTACCAAACAACTGCTGGCGGCAGAATGGGAAAAGGCCAAGCTGTTGGAACTCGGTGACATCGCCTGGTTTGAAGGCAAGGTGGGCCACACGAACACAGGTGAAGTGACCATTTGGGCCACCTCCTTTGGGCTTGCCACCAAGGCGCTGCTGCCGCTGCCCGATAAATTTCATGGCTTGGCCGATACCGAATTGCGCTATCGCCAGCGCTACCTGGATCTGGCGGCGAATCCAGAATCCATGGCGGTATTTCTATCGCGCAGCCGCATCATCGCAGAAATACGATCATTTCTTCATGAGCGAAAGTTTATCGAGGTCGAAACGCCCATGATGCAGTCAATGCCCGGTGGCGCGGCCGCACGGCCGTTTCTGACGCATCACAATGCTTTGGATATTGATCTGTACATGCGTGTAAGCCCGGAACTTTTCCTCAAGCGGCTTTTGGTGGGGGGGATGGAACGGGTTTTTGAGATCAATCGGAATTTTAGAAACGAAGGCATCGACACGCGCCACAACCCTGAATTTACCATGCTTGAGTTGTACGAGGCATACAGCGATTTAGCGGGCATGATGGAACTGACCGAGTCGCTGGTGGCAACGCTGGCAAGGCATGAAGCCGGTCAGGTGGGGCATACGGGCGAGGCGGTGCTGCCTTATGGGGAGCGAACCATCAATTACACCGCACCATTTCAACGCGTGTCGTATGGGGAGCTTTTCGCCCGGCATGTGGGAGTGGAGATGCACGATGAAGCTGCGGTGCGCCGGGTGGCACAGGATCGCGGCTTGGCGGAGGTGGCCAAGAAGGACACCGATGTACTTCGCGGCGAGCTTTTTGAGCATCTTGCCGAGCCTGCGCTGAAGGATTTTGAACAGCCTGTTTTTGTTTACGATTACCCTGCCGGGCTGTGCCCTTTAACGCGGCGAAAACCGGGGAACCCCGCCATTGCACAACGTTTTGAGCTTTATGTGGCAGGGATGGAATTGGCCAATGCATATACGGAACTTAACGATCCACTGGTGCAGTATGAAACCTTTTCGTCGCAGTTGGCCGGACTGCCGGAGCATGAATCCATGGCTCGCATGGACCACGATTTTGTCACCGCGCTTTGCCACGGCATGCCGCCGGCCGGAGGATTGGGCATCGGCATTGATCGACTCATCATGCTGCTGACCAACTCAACGAGTATCCGTGATGTTGTGCTTTTTCCATTGCTGCGCCCTGCCCCACGCCCCGCCGCAGGTAATGGTTCATCGGCTCCGGTCGCTTGAGATTAAATGTATAAAATATTTTTGTGTTTTCGATATCTGACACGCAAGGGAATTGTAATATTTCCCATACTGGCCGTCTGGCTGTGTGTATCCATGCTGATCGTGGTGTACAGCATCATGACCGGCTTTGTAGATCGGGTGCGCGATGCGGGCAAGGAACTGATGGGCGATGTGGTCATTCAAAGCACATTGGCAGCCGGATTTCCGCATTATGCCGGGTTACAAAAAGCGCTGGCCAAATTACCTTGTGTTGCAGCCAGCGCGCCGGTCATCAGCACTTATGGCATTATGAATCTGCCGGAATATCAGACCAGTGCTGAAGTGGAGGTATTGGGCATCAAGCCTGCGTTGCAGGCCAAGGTAAGCTCCTTTGGCAAAAGCCTTTTTTGGCAATACCGCGCACCGCTTGATGCAGCGCACGATCTGCGGGGTGCGCCTTTTCCTCTGACGGGGCGGAAGCTGGTGTCCTATGCAAGGGGGAAACTCAACGCGGCCTTGATCGACTTCCGCCAGCATGAAAAAAGAATCCGCAAGCTCAAGCCGATCAAAGGCAGCGGCTGGATTGCAGGAATTGAACATCATTGGCACGTGATTGCCCGCGAGGATTATCGCCAGGCGGAATATCATCTCAATCGCGTCTTCCGCGATCTCCGCTTTGTACAGAAATTGCCGCCCAGCGCCGTCATTCCGAGCGACGCCGCATTGAAAAAAGCTCTGCTTCCATCGGCTCCAAGTTTTATTCCGCCACCTCAGGCAAGGGAGCGTTATCCCAACCAAAAAGCTGAGCCAAAATACGGGTGCGTAGTCGGTATTGATATCGGGCTTTATAACCGCGACCGCTTCGGTCACTACCACCGCCCGCCGGGTGTTCGCTTTTCGCCCGTTATCCTGACCATAGTGCCCGTTACCCTCAGCAGCACATTGGCTACGCCGCAGAGCCATCGCTTTCAGATTGTGGATGATTCACGCACGAAGGTTTTCACGGTTGATCGGCATACGGTTTATGCGCCGTTTCATGTGGTGCAGAAGATGGCGTTTATGCAGCAACAGGATCTGCTCAGTGGGGGCGTGCGGCCGGCGCGTTGCAGCGAGATAGAAATACGCGTGCATGATGACAGCCAGCAATCCGCCGTCAACGCCGCCCGCAATCAGATAGCCGCTGCCGTAAGGCGTTACGCCCTTAAACATCCGGGTATGCAGTCTACGGGGCTGACCGTCATGACGTGGCTGCAGGAGCAATCGCAATTTATTGCTGCTGTTGATAAAGAGCGCGATTTAATTACGTTTCTGCTGGGTTTGATGAGCCTGGTGGTGATTGTTGTCATATTTTTAATATTCTTCATGATCGTGCGTGACAAAACCCGCGACATCGGCATTATCAAGGCCATCGGCGGCAGTGAAGTGGGCGTGGGAAGCATATTTGTGCTTTACGGTCTGTTAATAAGCTCCGCCGGTACGCTGATGGGCGTGGTAACCGGAACACTTTTTGTCATCCACGACAACTGGATTCACGATGACATCCTCTGGCGTATCTTTGGCATTACCATCTGGAATCGGCGGGTGTATATTTTCTCGCGGATACCGGATCAGATTAACCCCGAGACCGTGGCCACCATCGCGATCCTGGCCATAGTTGCGGGTCTGCTGGGGGCAATCATACCGGCGCTGATTGCAGCATCGCGAGACCCGGTACATGCCTTGCGGTATGAGTAGCGTTTAGGAGCGGCTTTGGCAAATCTTCTGGAACTTGTGGATATCCACAAATCATTCCGCATGGGAACGGAAGAGGTGCACGTATTATCCGGTGCCACGCTTTCGATCGCTGTCGGTGAGTTTGTCGCTTTGATCGGCGCTTCGGGGTCGGGCAAAAGCACACTGCTGCATATTGCCGGTGCACTGGAGAAACCAGATTCCGGTACAGTGTTGTTTAAGGGAAGGGATATATTAAGCTGCGGCTGTTTCGAGCGGTACCGCTATCGCAATCGGGACGTGGGATTTGTATTCCAGTTGTATCATCTGCTGCCGGAACTCAACGTGCTGGAAAACACACTGCTGCCAGCGATGGTAGCGGCGCCGTGGTACAAGGCATTGATTCGCGCCCGGCCGGGAAAAAAGTTGGCGGTCGAGATGCTTACTGATATGGGGCTGGGGGGGCGACTGAAGCATCGCCCCAATGAATTGTCGGGCGGCGAACGTCAGCGGGCGGCCATCGCTCGCGCCCTGATTAACCGTCCAAGTCTGCTGCTGGCTGATGAGCCTACCGGCAATCTTGACCCCCGGACAGGCCAGGGGATTATTGATCTGCTGATTCGGCGTCGGCGGGAGCAAAATTGCGGGATGCTGCTGGTGACGCACGATCCAAACATTGCCCAGTTGGCCGACCGCGTGGTGCGTCTGGAGGACGGTAAAATCACCATGACGTGATTTACGTAAGAGGATATGGCATTATTTCGGAACAGCGGTAAATCAAAGACCGATAGCAGTATAGATCTGCCCACCATGTCATTTGGCGATCACCTGACGGAGTTGCGCAAACGGCTGATTTTGGCGTTACTCGGCTCGGCAATCGGCATCAGCCTGTGCCTGTATTATGATGTTAACATTATTGAATTTTTATACCAACCCTATCTGATTGCCCTTAAATGGGCGGGCTATCCGCCGCATCTGCAGTATTTTAAGGCCCTGGGATCGATTATTGTCTATTTCACCACGGCCTTAAAGGCGGGGCTGGTGGTGTCCAGCCCATGGATCATCTATCAATTTTGGCGGTTTGTTGCCTCGGGCCTCTATCCGCGCGAAAGAAAGCTTGTTTACAAATACATCGGCCCGAGTGCCGTATTGTTTTTATTGGGCGTGGCATTCTTTTTCTTTTTAATCCTCCCTTTTCTCCTCAAATTCATCATGGAATTCAATCAGCAGGTGCAGGTGCCGCCGCTGCGCCCGACATGGTGGGAAACGTTTCTATATCCGGGCAAACTGATGCCCCATCCCTCGGCCATCGCTGCTGCGGCAAAGCCGCTGATCATACCTGTCCTCAGGCATGACCCAACGCATTTCAAGGCGGGTGTGGCAACCTTGTGGTTTAATGCCACCGACGGGCAACTGCGCCTGCATGTGGGCCATCAACTTTTAGAAATTGCGGGCCAGCCCGCCAAGGCCCTCTTTGCGCCCATTCCGATGCTGCATGATTATTTAAGTTTCGTCACCATCATGAGTTTGATCTTTGGAATCGCCTTTGAATTGCCCATGGTCATGCTCATTTTGAGCAAAATCGGGGTCGTATCGGCAGCGCAATTTCGATCCATGTGGCGTTATGCGGTTTTGGGGTTGGCAATTGTTGCGGTAGTTTTGGCACCATCGCCGGATATTTTTACATTCGCCAGCATCTACATTCCGCTGCTGTCGCTTTATGGTGCCGGGCTGGTCATGGCAACCGTAGCTGGCCGCCCCAAGCCCGAGCCCGAGCCTGAAGAATCCACCGACAGTGAAGACACATCCGAGGCGTAATGGCCGAGCGACATACTTGGCTACCAATTTGCAGGCTCTCGACACCGGATGACTGCTTAATCGCAGTCCGGTTCCGTACCGGGGTCAATCCAGACGCCGTAGGCACTGATCAACTGATACGCCTCCGATGGTCCCCACGTGTGCTTATCGTACATGCGAATAGGTGTGTGATGTGTGTCCAGTACTGGATCAACCACACGCCACGCCTCTTCGACACCTGACTGATCGGCAAAGTAAGCAGATTCGCCTTTCATCGCCTCAATAAGCAGGCGCTCGTATGGTTCAAGCTCGCCTTGAACATGGCGTTGGGCAACCAGTTCAACATCGCGTCCAATCATTCCTTCACCCACCTGTTTGGCACGGGTGCCGATGGCAGTAACCACTTGAGGATTAAGCCGAAAGCGCAGGTAATTGGGGCGGCCCTGATCTTCCTCGCCGAACACATTTTGCGGCGGCCGCTTAAATACCACGATTGCTTCCGTGCAGGTGATCGGAAGGCATTTACCGGTGCGGATAAAAAACGGCACGCCCGCCCAACGCCAGGAATCAATCCACAGCCGGACGGCGGCAAATGTTTCAACACGCGATTCTTTGCTTACGCCGTCCTCATCGCGGTACCCCCGAAATTGCCCCCGCACCACGTCGTCCACCGAAAGCGGTCGGATGGTTCGCAGCAGTTTGGCCCGCTCAATGCGGATGTCATCCGGGTTCGGACGGGATGGCGGCTCCATGGCCAGGCAGGCCACCAGTTGCAACATATGATTTTGAATAACATCGCGTATCGCACCGGCCTCTTCGTAAAATCGGCCCCGGCCCTGAAGACCAAATTCCTCCGCCATCGTAATTTGTACGTGCGATACATAGTTGCGATTGAATGTCGGTTCCAGGTAGGAATTGGCAAAGCGGGAATACAGTATATTTTGAACCGGCTCTTTGCCAAGGTAATGGTCAATACGGAAAATTGAATTTTCAGGAAAATGCTGATGCAGAATCGTGTTGAGATCGACGGCTGATTTAAGATCGCGTCCGAACGGCTTTTCAACCATGATTCTGGCCCCACGATGGCAATCCGCCTTGGCCAGACCATCGACCACCAATGGAAACATGCTGGGCGGAATGGCCAGATAAAAAAGCGGATGTTGGGCCCCGTCAATCAACTTTCTAAGTTGCTCATAGGTTTTGGGGTCTGCGTAGTCGCCATCGACATAGCTGAGTTGATCGCAAAGTTTGCCAAAAGCATTTTCATCGACGCACGATGCATGTTCCACCAGCGAGCTGTGAATGCGGTTTTTCAAGGTGTCGATGGTCATACCGGATTTGGCTACGCCGATGACCGGAATATTCAAGGCTTCGTGCAGCACCATGGATTGCAACGAGGGGAAAATCTTCTTGTACGCCAGGTCGCCGGTGATGCCAAAAAACACCAGTACATCGGATTGCTCAGCACTCATTATGAACTCCTCATTAAATTAGCGGTTGGTCATTCGCCCGGCTGTCTGCGGAAAGCCCACATCAGCTCGCCTTCTCCTTGTGGCCGCCAAATTCAAACCGCATGGCCGACATAACCCGATCAGCAAATTCCGCCGCCTGTCGGGAGGCAAACCGGTCAAAAAGTGCTGCCCCTAGAATTGGCGATGGAACCCCCTCGTCAATGGCGGCTTGCAGCGTCCAGCGACCTTCGCCAGAATCGCTCACCCGACCGGAAAAACTCTCCAGTGCAGGATTTTTAGCCAGCGCCAAAGCCGTGAGATCCAGCAACCAGCTTTGAATAACCGTGCCGCGCCGCCAGACCTCGGCAATGGCGGGAAGGTCGAACTGATATTGGTAATATTCCGGGTGCGCCAGCGGAGCGGTTTCTGAATCTGCCTGCGACTGTTTAAGGCCCGCATCCGCGTGCTTAAGGATATTTAGCCCCTCGGCATACGCAGCCATAATGCCGTATTCAATGCCGTTGTGCACCATCTTGACAAAATGTCCGCTGCCGGCAGGCCCGCAATGCAGATAGCCATATTCTGACTGCAAGGGTGGGTGCTCGTCGCGGGCTGAGGTGCGCGGGGCGGCATCGATTCCGGGGGCCAGTGTTTTGAAAACGGGCTCGGCGCGATCGAAGCATTCTTTCTCTCCACCGATCATCAGACAGTAGCCGCGTTTGAGCCCCCAAACTCCGCCCGATACCCCCACGTCCAGATAACCGAGGCCCCGCTTTTTAAGTTCCGCCGCGCGACGTATGTCATCTTGATAAAACGAATTTCCGCCATCAATGATGATGTCTCCCTTGCTTAGCAATGGGGCAAGCTGTTCGATCACCTTATCCACAATGGCGGCAGGAACCATCAGCCAAACAGTCCTTGGCGTCTTCATGCTGGCCAACAGCTTTTCCAACGATTCTCCCGCCACCGCCCCTTCATCGGCCATAGCCTTGCGGGCATCGAGATGGGTATCAAATACGACACAGCGATGCGAGCCTGCCAACAGACGGCGGACCATGTTGGCACCCATTCGTCCCAGGCCGATCATTCCAATTTCCATTGTTTCTCCTTGGTTCTTTGCCCATATGGCGGTCGGCGGCCAAGTGCCGCGATCCATCACATTTGGATGGTAGCAACTTTTGATTCATAGGGAAACCCCGGGCGCTTCAGCGACGGCGCATTTCATGTCGGATCAGTTTCCGGCGCATGGTGTTAATCAAAAAATAATCCCCCATTTCGGTTCGGTGGCAATATTTGGCGGACTGCGTTCATGGTGAGCGCGGTCAAAGATGTGCCACCAGGACGCATGATGTTTCGCGGCTGCAAATCAGGCCAAAAATTCGGTGCGGAAATCTGACTTCGGGCCGGGTAAATTAACCGCCAAGGCCGCGCGACAATTCATCCAGCAGCACTGCAGAGGTGCGAATGCCACCGTAAAAACAATCCAGATCCAATTTTTCATTGGGTGAATGCAGATTGTCATCCGGCAGGCCAAACCCTAGCAGCACGCTTTCCAAGCCCAGTTCCTGACGGAACCAATTCACTACCGGAATGGATCCGCCTTCACGAATAATCACCGGCTCGGCACCCAGTCCCACGCGGGCGGCATTCATGGCCGCTGTGATGGCCGGAGAATTGGTGGCAGTCAAAACGGCAGGCGACGAACCGAATAATTGAAATTCCATCTGCACACCCTCGGGCAGCATGGCACGCAAACAATTCTCAAATTCAGTTTTGATGCGTTCCGGATCTTGGTTGGGCACCAGGCGCATAGATATTTTGGCCGATGCCTTGGACGGAATAATGGTTTTGGCACCTGCACCCTGAAATCCGGAAGTCAAGCCATTGACTTCAAGTGTAGGGCGGCACCATCGGCGTTCAATTGTTGTATATCCCTGCTCGCCATAAAGCCCGTTTACGCCGATATCGCGGGCGAATTGCTCTTCGGAAAACGGAAGTTTCCGCCAGCTTTCGCGCACCGCCGACTCAACTGATTTTACTTCATCATAAAAGCCGGGAATGGTCACCCGACCGGTTGCATCGTGCAGCCGACCGATCATCTGGCACAACACCGTGGCGGGATTGGCAACGGCTCCACCGTAGACGCCACTGTGCAGATCGCGGTCCGGCCCCGTAAGTGTGATCTGATAATAAATCAGTCCACGCAGGCCACTGGTAATCGCGGGGATGCCTGGGGCAAATTGGGCAGAATCGCTGATGACCAATGTTGAGGCGTCGGCCAGTTGATATCTATGGTTCTTGATGACTTCCAGCAGATTCGGCGAGCCGATTTCCTCTTCGCCCTCCAGCAGCATGGTGATGCGCAATGGAAATTGCTGTGCAATTTCGCGCCAGGCCAGCAACGCTGCCAGATGGCAGAAAGTCTGCCCCTTATCATCCGATGCACCGCGTGCCACAATCTGGCCGTGATTGATGGTGGGCTGAAACGGTGGCGACGACCATGCCTCAATGGGGTCTGGCGGCTGCACGTCATAGTGGCCGTAAATCACCACATGCGGAGCATCTTTGGGGTACATATCGGCCGGAGTCGTGGCCAAAACGCAAGGATGGCGGGCCGTGGGAATCAGCTTTGCATCCAAGCCGGCCGTGCGGAGATAGTACTGCGCCCATTCGGCGGCGGCCTGAACATCAGCCGCGTGTGCCGGGTCAGTTGATACACTCGGAATGGCCAGCCACTGCTGTAAATCGTGCAGCCAGCGACGCGAGTTTTTCTCGATCCAAATTAACACCGTATCAATCATGCGCACACTCCGTAAGCAAACTTGCACTGGATTGTAACGATTTGCCGCACTGCTGCACCTGCGGCGAGAATCACTCACTTTGAAGCAAATCACGGCACGGTGCGGTAAATTATCTCTGGTAATGATTGCGGGTGTTGATCCGCTGCGTGCTCACCATGGTCGGTGCGCATAAATGTATGGTTTTTTAGACGGATGAAGTATTGATAATTGCAATTGATGGACCAGCGGGATCGGGTAAGTCGGCGGTCGCCACAGAACTGGCCCGCGTGCTGGGCGCTGCGCATCTGGATACCGGTGCCATGTACCGCGCAGTGGCTTTAGAGGCCATGAGGCAAAGCGTTGCCGATCAACCGCACGCAGTGACAGCCATTGCGCAAAACGTGCAGCTTGAGTTTGACTTTTCGGTTGATCCGCCCGCGATCTTATTAAACGGCCATGATGTAAGCCAAGACATCCGCCTGCCGGACGTAACACGCATAACGTACTGTGCAGCCGACAACCCGGATGTGCGGGCAGAATTGGTGAAGCGGCAACGTGTGATAGCAGGCCGCCTTGATTCGGTTGTAACCGAGGGACGGGATCAGGGTACGGTGGCATTTCCAGATGCCGATTTCAAATTTTTCATAGACGCCCAACCTGAAGAGCGTGCCCGCAGGCGACAGCTGCAGTTGCAGTCCAAAGGAATTGTGGAATCTTTCGAGCAGGTATTGAATGATATTGTCACTCGCGACCAGCACGATCGGTCGCGCACGGTTGGCCCGCTGATGCCGGCACTCGATGCAATTATCATTGATTCAACCGAACTGAATCTGGCCCAGGTAACCGATACGCTGGCGCGGCTGGTTCGCGCGGGGGGAAAATGCCGATGAAAACATCCCCTGTCGAAAGGCCATCGACAACACCGCGGGAATATAAGCCATACGTATACCGCGGAGAGGGCACTGGCTGGTTTCAGCTTCTGCTTTGGAGCAGCTTCAGGGTTTTGTTGCAATTTCTGGCGATTATTTTTTTTGGCGTGCGAATTTATGGCCGCGAAAATATTCCCCGCAAGGGCGCTGCGCTCCTGCTCACCAATCACCAAAGTTTTCTTGATCCGTGGCTTATCGGCATTGCCCTTTACCGCCAGATTCATTTCGTGGCCCGAGAATCGCTTTTTCGCGGCGGCTTTGTCCAATATGTGCTGGAGCGAACCAACGCATTTCCGATTAAACGCGGCAGGGCGGATGCCTCCGCCATGCGAGAATCGCTTAATCGCCTGGCCAAAGGGCATCTGCTTAATTTATTTCCCGAGGCCACACGCAGTAAGGACGGGTCGATCAACCCGGTCGGATCAGCCGTCAGCGTTATAATCCGGCGGGCGAAGGTGCCCGTCATTCCCATCGTGATTGATGGCGCTTTTGAAGCCTGGTCACGCAACCGTATCTTGCCAAAGTGTTACCCCATTCGGGTGATTTATGGCAAGCCCATTCCGGCGGAGCAATTGGCCCAATTGGATGCCGACGAGATGGCTGTGTTTATTCGTAAAGAATTCATCCGACTGCAGGAAGCAATCCATTCGCCCCACGCCGCCCAATCGCGTGCACGGCTTGAAGCCGATATCGCCAAGGGCCAGGCCCGGCTGGTGGTTTCAAAAGAATTTGCCCGGTAATAGGTCAGCCCCGGGCACCGCTAAACCCCGCAGACACCCCCGATAGCGGTACCCCTTTGCTGCGGCATGCCGCATTTTGCAATGCGCGTCCTTTGCTTGGTGCTTATTCCGTCCGGCTTTGACGGGGATATTTCCTCTACTGGTAGGGCCGCAGCCGATGCGCAGGCGCGGTCATTTCAAGTTATTTGGCCGATTTTTGTGCAGTTGTGTTAAGATTCGCAAAAACTGGGTATAATATGTGGCTTGGCGAGCTCAGGAGTGATGGGTACCCGGTACCCCACATCCTGACCGCTGGACGCTCATTGCAAGGTGCGTGAGCTGTCTGAAATTTGGCTGGCGTTTGAAAGCGGCGCGGCTCGGCGGTGCAACCAAGGCGTGGTGCCTGCTTGGGGCGCTGGCCGTCATTTTATTTTGCTTATGACTGGTCATGCTCCGCATGCAAGAAATTCAGCGGACAATCAGGAGGATTCAGTGACTCAAACCGCTCAATCTCAGGTACAACCGCCGGCAACGGTTCATACGGTGTTGCCTGCCAACGCCACTTCTAATATTGCTTTACTACTTGAGCGGGGCAAATCGCAGGGATACCTCACCTATGAGGAACTCAACGAACTGCTTCCGGATGATGTCATTGCTCCCGATCGTCTTGATGCCTTGATGCAGCAGTTTGATGAATTGGGCGTCGAGCTTATTGACAAGACCGACGAGGAAAAGCAACCGCCGCCATCCCCCGACGAGCCTGATGAGTCGATGATGAACGAGGCGGAAGCCGAGATTCGGGAAATCAAGGAAGTTGAACCGGTGGATGCCGGCAGCAAGTCGATTGAAGACCCGGTGCGGATGTATCTGACGCAGATGGGTGAAATACCGCTGTTGTCCCGGCACGATGAAATTCAATTGGCCAAGAAAATTGAACTTACGCGCATGGCCTTCCGACGCAAGGTGCTCGAGAGTGACTACTGCACGCAGGCGGCGGTACAGATCCTGGCGCAGGTACAATCCGGCGAACTGCCGTTTGACCGCACCATGCGGGTCTCCACTGCCGAGGAAGATGCCAAAGCCACCATCAGCAAGCGAATACCTGAAAATCTGGCCACCATCCGCCTGATCTGCGAACGCAACCGCATGCGCTGGGAAAAGATACTTGACCCGGCCACCAGCGAGGCTCAGCGTCGTGAATTGCAGGCTCAGATCAGTTCCAGCCGCCGTAAAGCCGTTACGCTTCTGGAAGAACTCTCTCTGCGTACCAGCAAGATCATCCCGCTGATGCGCAAGCTGCTGTCGATCAGTGATAAAATTAATAATTTGCGAAATCGTCTGACCGACAAAAATGCCCGTCTTTCAGAAGATGATCGCCTGGCCATGACCGATGAATATCAGGGCCTGCTGGATCTGGTGCTAGAAGATGCCGATTCTTTGGCCCAGCGCTGCCATCGGATCACATCTGTGTTTAATGAGTATGAGGACGCCAAGCGGAAACTTTCGGGCGGTAATCTGAGGTTGGTGGTCTCCATTGCAAAAAAATATCGTAACCGCGGCTTGACGTTCCTGGACATCATTCAGGAAGGCAATACCGGTCTGATGCGGGCGGTTGACAAGTATGAATACCGCCGCGGATACAAATTCAGCACCTATGCCACCTGGTGGATACGCCAGGCCATCACCCGGGCTATTGCCGATCACGCGCGTACGATCCGCATACCGGTGCACATGATCGAAACCATGTCGCGGCTGCGCAATATAAGTAAAAAATTATTGCAAGATCTGGGGCGCGAGCCAACCATAGAAGAAATCTCGCGGGAAGCAAAAATGCCGCCGTCTGAATGCCGCCGCGTTCTTAAAATCGCCCGACACCCTATTTCGCTGGACCGTCCGGTTGGAGAATCAGAAGATTCATATTTCGGCGATTTTATTGAAGACGAATCGGCGGATAATCCAGTCCAGACCGCGACCCAGGAAATGCTCCGCGACCGTATCGACCAGGTGCTTAAGACGCTTACCTACAGGGAACGCGAAATCATCAAGTTGCGTTACGGCATCGGCGATGGTTACACCTACACGCTCGAGGAAGTGGGCCGGATATTTAAAGTCACACGCGAACGCGTCCGACAGGTGGAAGCCAAGGCCCTGCGCAAATTGCAGCACCCCGTGCGGTCCAGGAAATTGGAAGGTTTTCTGGATGGCTCAATCATGTCCACCATCGGCTTGATGCCCGGCGGTCGGTCGGCTGGCGATGATGAAGCCGACAGCGGTGACGATACTGTTGATCTTGGGAATGATGGCGGCTCGGCCATCGAAGGTTAACGTGGCGGAAGAGAAGACCTGCCGCTAATTACATCCTTTACACCCGCAAAGCACAGCGAACTTGTGTCCTTACGCATTTACCATATGTCGGCAGTCATGACCGTTGCAGCACCCGTCATACGCACGTTGCGACGCGGTAGGCCGTCAGTCATGCCATGAAGATGGTGCCGCGTTGGGTATCTCCGGTATTTTCCCTTTATTTTAGGGTGTAAATTCGCTAGAATGATGCGAGTGTGGTGGGGGCGTTAGGCTGTTTGTGGGGAGTGGGGGGATTCTGGCGGAGAGGCGGCGGTAATCGGTGACATGGGCGATGGTGTAGTGGCGTTCGCCGGTGGTCGTTATTGTCGATACATGTGCTGCCCAAGGTAGGGTGCGTCAAGGCTGCGGCGTCAGCGGATGAACTTAAGCCGAGTGCCGTTTTTTTGCCTCTTGGCTGCGGAACAGAAGGCCGCGGATTGGTTTAAGTGTCGCGGACAGGGTGGCTTGCAGCCAAGCGGTTTTTGCAGTTTGGAATATGACACTTTAATGGGCGATGCGGATATAGGGCAGGAGCTATAACAACATATGTTGGATGAAGTTAAGATAAGGCAATTTACTGATGTCACCTCAGCCGACCCTCAGAACGAACTCGGTTTTTTTTCGCTGGGGCGAGCCTACCTGGAAGGTGGCGAGCCTCGGCAGGCCATCGCGCCATTAATGCGGGCATTGGCGATTAACCCGTCCTTGTCGCGGGCCTACGTGCTCCTTGCGCAAAGCCAAATAGCCGTGGGCGACCCTGAGGGTGCTCAGGCTACCCTTTTGAGAGGGTATCGGATAGCGCAAGAGCATGGGGATTTGATGCCGCGCAACCAAATGGGGGATATGCTCAAGGAACTTGGTGCCGGCATTCCAGAAGAGCCTGCGGCAAAGCTTACGCCAGAGTTGCAGGCCGCCGGCCAAATTCAATGCCGCCGGTGCAATCGGGTTGGCCCCAAAATGCCCCAGCGTCCCTTCGGCGGTGCTTTGGGAGAGCAAATTCATGAAAGCATCTGCGGTCCATGCTTTCAGCTTTGGATTCGTCAAGGTACCAAAGTCATCAATGAATTGCGGCTTAATTTAACGGATGCCGCCTCGCAGGATGTTTACGACCAGCATATGAAGGAATTTCTGAATTTAAACTGATTTTGTGGCCACCAAGGCGCTGGCAACCGTAACGGGTCGGGCGCGAAAGGAATATTTTCTAATGCAGTTACTCACCAAACAGGAAAAAGAAAAGCTCGATCAGCAACTTAAAGACATGATCGCTCAGCGGCCGAAGATTGCTGCTCGGATAGCGGAGGCCCGCGAGAAGGGCGACTTGCGCGAAAATGCCGATTATCACGCCGCTCGCGAGGAATTTGCACTGCTCGAAGCCCGCATTCGCGATTTGGAAGACCGTCTGAAAAGCGCTTCGGTGGTCAATCCAGACGATATTCCCGTTGGAATGGTCTTTTTAGGTTCTACCGTCACGGTACGCGACAAAAAGACTGGTGATACTGAACAATTTCGCTTGGTCGGTGAACTTAACGGCAGTGCCTTTGACGTGGACTCTGATGTGATGGAAGTTTCTGCGGCCAGTCCGTTGGGCGAGGCACTGATGCGGGCCCAGGTTGGGCAGGTGGTGCGGGTGTCCGTACCACGGGGCGAAATTCATTATGAGATTCTTGAGGTTTCCTGACCGCCCGACTGGCGATTGTTGGTCGAAAAAGGGTTAACCCCGATGGTGGACTCACCCATTGACATCACCACATCACGGCAAGACCTCAGCCCACCCGCGTCGGCCGCCATGCTCGAAGAGCCTGCCGACAGCATTACCTCATGTATCGAGATTCAAAATTCAGACACTCGCGTGCCGCCTGTCGCAGTTCTTGGCGATCAGGAAAGCAATTTTTTTCATGATGACGGTTTCCCCGATCAGCTAACGCAAATGTTGGCCGACACCATGGCACAACGCCATCTGGTGGTGTGGCGCGATCGTAGGTGGCGAGTCCCGGTGGCACCAATCTTGGAATTTCTTGCCGCTGTGGCCATTGAACTGCTCATACTGCTGGCCATCATCTTCATAGGATTGCATGGCGGCCTCGCCGGGCATGGTGGCCGCAGGGGGGGGCAGATTTCTGCAAATGCCACCGCAGTGGGAGGAATACTTACCTCATCAGCGGCCGTCACTTCACCGCACGTCCCGTCATCGTGGCATCTTTCGCACCAAATACCTCGGCCGCCCACATTGCCGTCGACACTGCACGATCCGGTGGCTCTCAAATTTCCGCATCCCGACAATTCGCACGATGCCATTATCGGTATACCGCGTCATACGGATGCGTGGACTGCGCCGACACCGGAAATTGCTCCCCGGGCGGTGCGCACAAAGCACACAAGCCGCCAGCCGACGCGGTCGCGCGGGCCGCAGCCGTCGGCCGTAACTCACATGCAGGGGCGGTCTCGCTATTCCAATCCCAATGCAGGCTTTGGGCCGCCGGTGCCACTGCTTAAGGGGCACCGGGGGGGGCAATCCGGGGCGGGCTTGGGCCGCGGCCGCGGGCCGGCTGATGCCGACGGTGGGATTAAAGTACTCGCGTGGGGCAGCCAGCATATCCCTCTCAGGTACCAGGTTGATCCGGTTTACATGCACGGGACCTATCGTGTCTGGATTTCCGCATCAGGCCACGTCACGAAAGTAACTGTTGTAAAGTCCTGCGGTCATCTTTCCATGGATCAAAGTTTTATTAATACGCTTGAACGGACGCGCTTCTCACCAGCCATCTCCAACGGCGTACCGATTTCATCAAAAATCAATATAACTCTGTCGTTTGGTTCAAAAAATTAGAAATCCTGCACCCTACGTGTAAGCCTTCCTCGCCAACCCGGCGGTGGGTTCACCAGGTTAGGCAGAGGGGTGGAACGATGCATGTCGATCTATATGCGATGGGAGGCCGGAAGTTTCACGGTTTTAACAACTGGTTTGCCGTCAGGCCATCAATGTGTCCCTCGGCTTAATGCCGTCACAGGCTTTGCAACAGAAAACCCCGTGCGCCATGGTAAAAGGCTTGTACGAAAGCAGGCCGCCTGCTGCGCTTGCAGTGGGCAACGGTTGACGTATGGCCGGATCAACCTATATTAACGCTATTAGGTGCGGGTGACGGTGGGATGCCACCGTTGCCGGGTGCCTTTGGCGGATCACCGTTCATGAGTCCATTGGGAGTTCGGCTGCTTCATGTTGCGTTTTCAAGTTTATCGTGACGGCGAGCCGCCGGCAGATTTTGACCTTTCTGCCGTCTATCTGGTTGGTGCTGACAGTGTGCCCGCCCGCGGCGAGTTTGCCTATGCCGATGGTGAGATACGCTGCCGAAAGAGGGCGGCGGGTCCTTCAGCCCTGGTTGTCATGTGGGAAGTAAAGGGTTTCGGGCAGGTGATGCTTGAGACTGTCCGTCTTCCCGAGCGGGCCAATCCCTACATACTTAACCTTGAGTTGGCTCGCAGTCGGATGATGCGGCTGGTGCAGAAGCGCGAAGACTGGGGCCTATTTGAAGTTCCCGACGCCCATCAGGTAAACGAGAAATACATCGAAGCCCGTGATCTGCTTATCGAGGCACTTGAAAACCTTGATGACCCGGCCCGTGCCAGTGTGCTGGCCGACCGGTGTCTTGCGGTGGCTATCCCGCTCTCTGAACATACGGCGGCCGTCCATGCAGAGCTTCTTCTGCACCGCCGCATTTCAACGCGTAGTTTCTCGGCGGGGGTTTTCGGTTGTCAGGTTGATTTAAATTCCACCGATGAAAACAGCCGACGCCGCCTGATGAGCGCGGCCGATTTTGCGGTAATTCCTACACCATGGAAAGTTATCGAACCCACCGAGCAGATGGTCGGTTGGCGGGCGTTTGATGAATGGACCGACTTTTTGCGGCGTGCCAAAATGGCCATAGCCGCCGGACCGCTTGTCCATTTTTCTCAGAATTACATCCCAGACTGGCTCTATATCTGGGAGCACGATTACGAAACCGTCCGCGGCTTGTTGTATGAGCACATCGAACGCGTGGTGACACGCTACGCCGCCGGCGTTGGCCTGTGGAATGTTATCAGCGGTCTGCACGTCAACAGCCACTTCAGTTTCACCTTTGATCAGATCATGGATCTGACCCGCATGTCGGTCAATCTGGTTAAAAAAATTAACCCCAACGCCAAAACCATGATTGAAATTGCGCAGCCGTGGGGTGAATATTATTCCAAAAATCAGCGCAGCATTCCTCCGATGATCTATGCCGAAATGGCCACCCAAAGCAGCATCCCCTTCGACGTTTTTGGCCTGCAACTTTCGTTTGGCGTACCGCGGGATGGTTGCTGGCTTAGAGATCTCTTCCAGATATCCATGATGCTTGATCGCTTCGCAGCTCTTGGCAAGCCGGTCATTGTCACGCGGTTGGCGGTGCCCAGTGCGGTATCAGACGCCACTAAAAATGGGGGTGTCTGGCGGCGTCAATGGAACGATCAACTGCAGGCGAAATGGCTGGAGGCTGTCACCAATATTGTTCTGTCTAAGCCCTTTGTAGAGGCTATCTGCTGGAGTCAATTGCTGGACAGCGAGGCTGGTCCCATTCCCGCAGCCGGGCTTTTTGGCGGTGACTTTGCTGCTAAGCCGGCTTTTCAGGTTTGGAGCGGAATGCGCCGGGCGGTAATCAATGTTCGGATGGGAACCACCAAGCAATCGGAAGCGTCGCGCGTGGCTGGCCAAGCTCCGACTGCCACTGCAACGTCGGTTGCACCTCCGCCCGCCAACAAAAATGCCTGAACGGGCGATTCGAGATTCGCCACCATGTACCGATGTGCTTGTAGCAGGCAAACCAAAAGGATTGCGCCCGACTTTCTCTGCTCTCGCGGGTGGCGTGGCTTTACGACGGGAGAGGATATTGATTTTGCCAGATCATTCCGACATTGACGCCGATAAAATCGCCGCGGTGCGGTGGCCCTCCATTCCACAGCCATTGCTTTACTCAACCGGCATTATGCTGGCATTTTTGACCATCTGGCAGATTCTAGCCTTTCGCAGCCAGGTGCCCCTCAAGCGGCAGCCGCTTACGCAATCTGCAATTAATCCTAATATCGCCTCATGGGCGTCATTAACGCGTCTGCCAGGCATCGGTCCGGCGCGGGCTCAGAAAATAATTGCCTACCGTGACCGCTATCAAAGCCAATCGCATGCACACCCGGCGTTTACCAATATCCAATCAATGCGAAAAATTAAAGGCTTTGGCTCAGTTACACTGCGCAATCTCAAGCCCTACCTGCGTTTTGGCACCGGGCGTCACGTGGCCACCTGGCCTGGGGGATTGCATAGATGAATAAAATCATCTTTCCGTATAATTTATTATGCGATATGGCGGCCGCTACGCCGCAGCTTATGGCTGGCGGTGGGCCGGAGTGCCGAGGTCGGCATCTGTGGAGATTTGCATGGCAGAACTGAACATCACAAGTGTGCCCGGATTTATGGCCGGTGCCCTTCACTGCGGGATAAAGGCATCGGGAAAGTTGGATTTGGCCATGCTTGTTTCCGATCGTCCGGCGGTGGCGGCCGGCGTTTTTACCACCAACAAAATTGTGGGGGCACCAGTCGTCATAGGTCGCAAGCACATCCACCACGGCAAAATTTTGGGTTGTGTAATCAACAGTGGTTGTGCCAATGTTTGTACCGGCAAACGGGGCTTGGCGGATGCTGTTAAAATGTGCCGCCTCACCGCCGAACATCTCTCTCAGCGCGGCATCCACGGCGCAACTGAAGAGTATCTGCCATTCAGCACGGGTATCATCGGCCATTACCTGCCCATGCAGAAGGTAACAGATGGGATTAAAACTCTGGCTCGGCAAATTGGGTCCAGTTTTGAACATGGGGAACAGTTTGCACAAGGCATATTAACCACCGATACCCGTGCCAAGCAGGCCTCGACGGTGGTTAAAATTGGTGATAGCAAAGTGACCATTGCCGGTGCATGCAAAGGCTCGGGCATGATTGCACCCAACATGGCCACGATGCTGGCGTACATTGCAACCGATGCGGATGTACCAAGGTCGCTGCTTCGTTGGGCGGTTCGACACACCGCCAGCCGTACTTTCAACTGTGTCACCGTCGACCAGCACATGAGCACAAGCGATGCATTTGTGTGTATTGCCAACGGGCGAGCGGGTAATCCAAGGATGACTCCTGGATCGCGGTCATTTAAGGCTTTTAGTGATGCGCTGCTTGACGTTGCCGATTCTCTGGCACAGCAAATAGCTGCCGATGGCGAGGGAGCCACCAAGCTGGTCACCATCGAAGTTACCGGTGCCCGTTATGCTTCCGAGGCCAAACGGGCGGCCATGGCCATTGCCAATTCTCCCCTCGTGAAAACTGCTATCCACGGTGGCGACCCCAACTGGGGCCGCTTTGTCAGTGCCGCTGGCTACAGCGATGTCAGCATGAATGTGGACCGCTTGCGCTGCTGGGTGGGGGGTATCGAGGTTTTTGGTGCTGGCCGTCCCACGGTTGCTGATCTGGCGTCCGTAGCAGCGGCCATGAATGAAAAGCATGTTAAGATTCGCGTAGACCTTGCCATCGGCAAGGAATCCGCCCGCATCTACACCTGCGATCTTTCACGCGAATACGTTACCATCAACGCTGATTATCACACGTGAGTGGTTGCCAGATCTGCCGCAGTCGGATGGATAACGCCGTATGAACCGAGAACATTTACTGAGTTACGATCTGCCGAGTCTGATATTGGCACTGGCCGACGTCGGCATGCCGCGATTCCGATCCCAACAAATCATGCAGTGGGTATTTGAGCATCGCGCTGAGTCGTTTGATGCGATGTCCAATCTTTCGCGAGCGGATCGAACATTTCTTAATGAACATTTCACACTTTTAAGCGCCAAATTGCTGCGCAGCGTCAAATCGCGGGATTTGACAGAAAAAATTCTGCTTCAGTGGCCCGATGGTGGCCTGACCGAATCAGTCCTGATCCCGTGTGACGACGATCATGCTGATGATTACGGCCAGACGGTGTTATCGCACCGGCGAACCGCTTGTTTATCCACACAGGTGGGTTGCCCAGTGGGATGCGCCTTTTGTGCCAGTGGGATCGACGGTCTTAAACGCAATCTGACGCGTGGCGAAATCGTTGAACAAGCACTGCGGTTATCGCATCTTTTACCGGCCGATCGGCGCCTGACCAATATCGTCTTTATGGGCATGGGAGAGCCGCTGGCTAATCTCGACGCCGTACTGGGGGCCATCGCTACGTTAAATGCCGCCTGGGGGTTTCATATCAGCGCCCGCAAAATTACCGTCAGCACGGTTGGCCTTCCGCCGCAGATCGCGACACTTGCATCCCGCGGCATCCCTGTAACGCTTGCCATAAGCCTTCATGCCCCCAATGACGACCTGCGGCGACAAATTATCCCATGGGCAAAGGGCATAAGCATCGAAAAAATCGCCACTGCCGCCCGTGACTACTTTCAGCAGACAGGGCGCGAAGTTACGCTGGAATACATCATGCTGGCTGGCGTCAATACCCTGCCGCAGCACGCCGCCCAGCTCAGCGCCATCGCAAAAAGTATGCGGGCCAATGTAAACCTCATTTACTACAACGAGGTGCCGGATCTGCCGTTTCAGCGGCCTGATGGAAAGGTCGTGCAGGCGTTCCAGCAGGCATTGCGAACTGCCGGCGTTAACGCTCATGTACGTCGCAGCCGGGGCCGCGACGTCTCTGCCGCCTGCGGACAGCTTGCCCGTCAGGATGCCGTGGCACTTACCGTGCATGCTCGCACCGATGCGCACCGGTCCGATAGCCAATAGCATCTCCCCATCCTCCCGCCTTTTGAATGGTGTTGCCCTTTAATATTTTGCCAAATTCGCTTAGATTCTTCCGTATGACAGATTTGTTCCAGGCTCCCAAAGGTACACGTGACTTTCTGCCCAAGACCATGGCGGTCCGCCGCTATATTGAAGATGCGTGGCGCAGAGTTTCCCTGCGTTACGGGTTTCAAGAGGTTGACGGCCCCACGTTTGAATCGCTCGATCTGTACAAAGTAAAGTCGGGCGAGGAAATTGTGTCTCAGCTTTTCGCGTTTACTGATCGCGGCGGACGCGAACTGGCACTGCGCCCTGAGTTTACGCCCACCGTGGCCAGAATAGTAGCCCAACTGGGTAGCGGCTTACCCAAGCCCGTCAAATGGTTCGCCATTCCGCGGTGCTACCGGGCCGAGCAACCGCAAAAAGGCCGTCTGCGGGAATTTATCCAGTGGAATGTTGATTTTATTGGCGATGCCACCATCTCAGCCGACCGTGAGTGCCTCTCGGTGTGTGCCGCACTCTTATTTGAACTGGGTCTGACTGCCGAGGATTTTACGGTTTCCTGGAATCATCGCGATTTGATGGCGGAACTATTGAACGGGCTTGGCATAAGAGCGGAAAAACTTGCCGATACCTTTTACGTCCTCGATCGATTGCAGAAGCTCAGCGTGTCTGAGCGTGACAGGCTATTGCTCGCACGTGAATTTTCACCTGCCGAGCAGGAACTTCTGCGGCTCTTTGCCTCGGAAATGGACAAACCCCTGGCGGAACAGTCCGAATTGCAGCAGCGACTTTCCGCGCCGTCGGTTCGCGGTGCGTATGAAAAAATTCTGCAACTGCAGAATCAGCTTACCTTGCCAGAACTTGCCGATAACTTCAAATGGGATATCGGTTTGGTTCGCGGCTTGGCCTACTACACAGGATTTGTCTTTGAAGTTGCAGATGCCCGCGGCGAGAATCGCGCAGTGGCCGGTGGCGGCCGCTACGACAAACTAATAGAGATATTCGGTGGCAAACCAGCTCCGGCAGTTGGTTTTGGCATGGGTGATGTTGTGCTGGAAATATTGCTGACTGAAAGAGGTTTGATGCCCGAGAGGCCGATGGGCGGTCCGGACGTTTTTATTGTCAACGCTTCCGATGATCCCGATCTGACAGGTCTGTGGGCCTCGCGCCTGCGCCGATCCACGTTTGATCGCGCAAAGAGATGCATCGTAGAGCGCGGCCTGCGGGTGGAGTACAGTTACAAGACAACCAAAAATATTGGTAAATTATTGCAAGAGGCTGCCGCGGCTGATGCCTGCTATTGCCTGATACTGGCACCCGATGAACTTGGCCGCAACGTGGTCAAGTGGCGAAATATGCAGACTCGAACCGAAACAGAATGGCCGATCAGCCAGGCCGAAACGCTGATTCGCGCGGCATGCGGCGGGGGAGTGAGTTAATATGGGGCCAAGATCAAAAAAAACCAGCCACTACGAGGCCGCGTTTGAAGATTACCTCCGGCACCACGGGTTGCCGTATGTCGCGGTGGATGAGGCTAAGAGATCGGTCTTCGGAACGGCTAAGCTGAAAAGCTTCGATTTTGTGGTCTATCGTCCCAATAGTTCCAACCTGCTGGTCGATGTGAAAGGCCGCGCTGCCGGTCCCGGCAGGCCACTGGCCAACTGGGTGACGCGCCGGGATATCGACGACCTGCGTCAGTGGAAGGATATCTTTGGCGATGGCTTTCAAGCCGTGTTTGTGTTTATGTACCGGTGGCAGGGGCCGTCGGAGAGGTCCCCATTTGCTGATTTATTTTGTCACAACGAGAATTGGTACAGCATGCTGGCCATACCGCTGAGCGATTATCGCGCGGTGATGCGCTCGCGCTCGGAATCCTGGGGCACGGTTTCCATTACCACAGAAGATTTCAAAAAAATTGCCAGGCCGCTCGATCAACTTAACTGACAGCGGCGCCACAACTGATTCGGCCATAACCATGACAAAGTCATTTGAAAAAGCGCAGGTCGCCGTGGCTGGGGTACATTTTGCGTGCAAATCGGTACGCCACATAGGGTGTCACTCCGTCGCACAGCAGCTTTTTATAGAATAATTGGCTGACCAAGGCGGCATCCGCCCATCGGATTTCGCGCTTGGGGCTGATGAACGCTTCTGCACCCGTACCTTTTACAAAAGCGTCGCCAAAGGCCTCGTGCCCGGTCAAACAACTGGATGAAAAAACGATTTTGCCCGTTAAATCACCCGCCAGGGCAATGACTTCATCAATATCCACCTCTTCCAATTGCAGTACCAGTTTCCGCTTGAGACCATGCATCGAAAGATGAATATACCTGCTGGATGACTGCCTGGCCTGGCGTAAAAAATGGCCCAATTCCAGCTTGGTTCGAATAAAGCTGTACAATGGTCGCCCCCCGATCATTCGTAAAAATTCTGCCAACAGGCGGGCCTCTGACCAATGCGTTTCTCGCGGATTACGCGATACCGATTCAATCAGGTAAACTTTGTTGGATGGCTGCAGTTTGCGCGACGGCATCCGGTCGCTTTCCCCATCTTGGTACGTAATGTATGCGGTACCGTTGGCCACAAACGTGACTTTAGCCGGGAATAAACGCTCTCCCCGCCACGGTGCATAAACTCGATCGCCGATGTGAATCCCGGTGCCAATCTGCTTCATCACTCTATATTATACGCGGGCGCGCAGGCTGCGATTGCATCGAGGTAAACACGCATAAGTGTTTGATTCACATATGGTTGTAGTCTTTCGATAAGCGGGCGGCATGTGTAACACATCATCCGCGAGGCGCATCAGGTAGAATCGCAGCATGGCCAGTGCAGCTACCAATGCCTTTGAATTAGTTCGCCAGTCGGTACGGATCGAGGATGTCATCGGCGAGCAATTACGCCTGAAGCCATCAGGCCGGGAATTTGTAGGCCTTTGTCCTTTCCACGACGACCACAATCCGTCCATGCGGGTGGTTCCGGCCAAGCAGATTTTTTACTGCTTTGTGTGCACAGCAGGCGGCGATGTGTTTAAGTTCGTTCAGCGTTTTCACAAGATGACCGCTGGCGAATCGCTGCGTTATCTCGCCGACAAATATCATATCACCCTGCCCCAAAAATACACCGCCAACCCGCAAGCGCGTGAAGCACGCGAAAATCTGCTCGCCGCCTCCGCTTGGGCTGCCAGACAGTTCCGCACCTGGCTTAATGGCGAGTCCGGCGCTACAGCGAGAAATTACCTTCTCCGCCGCGGCCTGACCCCAGAAACCATCGAGACTTTCGGCCTCGGTTTCAGTCCCGATAACTGGACAGACCTGGCCCAGGCCGCCGCCCGGGATCGAATCGATATCGAGCATCTCGTGGATGCGGGTCTGTTGAAAAAGCGCAATGATGGTTCCCCTTTTGACGTATTCAGGCATCGGGTGATATTTCCCATTATCGATTCTGGCGACCGTGTTGTGGCGTTTGGTGGCCGTATCTTGCCGTCGGACAAGCCGGATGATAAGGTCGGCCCTAAATATCTCAATTCGCCGGAATCTATTATTTTTAACAAGCGGGACATGCTCTATGGGCTTAATAGGGCGCGCAGCGCGATCATCCAGTCCGGCGAGGCCATTCTGGTTGAAGGGTATATGGATGTTATTGGGGCCCATCAGGCCGGAGTGAACAATGTAATTGCCTCACTGGGAACCGCTTTTACCCCACACCACGCCATGCTCCTTCAGCGCATTGCCAGACGACTGGTTCTGGTGTTTGATACCGATGAAGCTGGGCGCCGAGCGGCCGACAGGGCCATTGAACTGCTGCTTGCCTATCCCATTGATGTGTGCGTGTTACATGTTCCCGGCGCTAAAGACCCGTGCGATTACTGCCTTGAACATGGCGGCCAGGCATTTGAGGAACTGGTTGGCAACGCGACCGATGCCCTTCAATACAAGTGGGGACAGCTTCTGCAGCAATTTCAGGCCTCGTCAGGTCGCGCGCAAAAATCCAGCGCTGTTGAGGCCATGATGCGATTGCTGGCCACCGTTGCCACCAATCCCCAGATGGATTCCGTTCGTCGTTCACTGCTTGAGAAAGATGTCGCCGATCTGGTTGGCATGTCAATCGATGAAATCCACGCCGCCATAAGCGATTTGCCCAGGCCTGATGCTCGCGCATCCGAAAAATCGCCAGCCTCCGGGGGCACATCCGTGGTCCATCCGGCACGCACCATCGCGTCGGCTGCCGAAAAGGCCCAGCGGTGGATTCTAGGCATTATGCTTGCAGACCCCGCACTTTATGCCGAGATCAGGGATGATTGGTCGCTGGAATTGTTCGCGCCGGGAACGATGCAATCGGCTGCAGCCGCATTGGTTGAATACCTGGATGGTGCCGCGCAACTGCGAGCTTGCACGTTATCCGAATTTGTCTCATTGCAGCAGGATGACGCGGTGATCCAAATGGCCATCGCCCTTGAGCGCGAGGCGGACAAAATTACCGATATGCGGCAGTGTCTGCTTGACTCCATTGCCCATTTGAAACGCCACAGCGGTGCCGGCGCGGAGGCGGCCCTGCCGACACCCAAAGTGGAGTCGCCCCCCGGGGGTGTGCCGCAATCACTGGTTGACCTGTTGGCGCATCGGCGTGAAGATCATCGCCAAAGCCAGTTGCGGCGGCAGAATAAGGCTTAGGTGAATTAGACGGAGAACGACATTTGAAATTTGATCAGCCGGAGATTCTCATTCAGCTTTACAGCGTGCACCAGAATCTGCTCACTGATTACGCCGGTACTCTCAAGCGGCTTCGGCAGGCGGGCGCCACCCATGCCGAGCTTTACTGGTTCGATGCACAACCCGACATCTCCGATATGAAACAAATATTTTCAGACAGCGGCATTCAACCCCGCGCCATGCACGTCAATCTTCAGACACTTTCACAAGCCATGCCAAGGGTCATCGATACCTGCCACCATTTGACCATTGGCGATGTAATTATGCCCTGGATTGCCCCCGAACTGCGCGATGGACGTAACGGGTGGCATCAATTAAGCCTGCAGCTTGGCACGTGGGGACGCACCCTGCGCAGCGAGGGAATCGATTTTGGGTATCACAATCATGATTTTGAATTTGCCCCTGGCAACGACGAATTGCCCATGAAAATGCTGCTTGATGCCACTCATGTCGAGCCGGTGTTCTGGGAAATCGATACCTACTGGGTAAAATTTGCTGGCCAGGATGTGCTGGATTGGTTGCAGCAATATGGTGCCCGCATTCGGGCCATGCACTTTAAGGATCACCGCGCGGGCCGCATGGTAGAACTGGGCACTGGCGATCTTCCTTGGAAGCAAATCATTCATCGCATATCTTCACTTCCGATAAAATACTGGATATTGGAGCAAGAGCAGTTTTCGACCCCGGATCCGTGGGGTGAGTTGGCGCGCGGGCTGGCGTATTTGCGGTCGTGCCGGGCACAGATGGACTTATGAACAGGGTGCATCAACGTCGTGGTTTCCCTGAAATTTTTGAATCAGATAAACTCATTGCGAGTTAGCTATGTCCCAAAGCGAAGGTCAATCTCACACCGTAGTCCGCTGCAGTCGTTTTTGGCCCATCTTTCTGCTTTTTCTCTTAATCCTGTCTGTGGCGGCTAATGTTCTGCTGCTGGCCGGATTTGCCGGCATGCGTACGCTGATCAGCTCGCTTGGTGGGTCCGCCGGTGTGCGATCAGTCATCGTGCATCATGGCGGTCAGGATATGGTTGCCATCATACCCATCACTGGAATCATTGATGGCGCAACGGTTACCGAAGTTGTCAACGATATCCGTGCGGTGGACAACAATACACTGATTCGCGCTGTGGTGGTGCGCGTCGATTCACCCGGCGGGGCAGTTACCGATGCCGACGAAATTTATCATAATTTGATGAAACTGCGCACCAGCGGGCACCCGGTGGTTGTCAGCATGGGGGCAATGGCGGCCAGCGGCGGCTATTATGTCTCAATGGCCGGTGAGCGAATTTTTGCCGAACCCACCACCGTCACCGGCAGCATTGGAGTGATGCTTCCGGGTTTTCAACTGACAGGCTTGATGAAAAAGCTTGGCGTGCGCCCCGAATTTCTCACCAGTTCGGCGGCCACATGGAAAGAAGCGGGTTCGCCGTTTTCAACTTTTACTCCCGCTGTTAAATCCTACCTGCAAAATCTGCTTAATATTGATGATGCCCGCTTTGAAAGCATTGTAATGCAAGGCCGCGGTAAAGCCCTCAAGGTTCCCATCACCACCATCGCCAATGGTAAATTATGGACCGCGCAGGAAGCGCTCAGTTTTGGCATGGTTGATAGAATTGGTTACATCGGCGCGGCATGCCATCAGGCCGCAAAATTGGCCGGAATATACAACCCCACCATTGTGCGCCTGGAACACCCCATTGACGTCCTATCGGCTATTGGTGTCAAAACACCCGTCGGCAGGCCCGTAGTAGAAATTTCACCTTCTACCATTTATTCGCTCGCCTGCCCAAAATTTGAATATCTCGCCGCACCCTGAGCTTACTCAGCCGGCCAGTTTACTTTCGGACAGCAAGTCGGTAATGGCCGCCGCTACACCGCTTTGGGCATGATCCAGCGTCGTCTTTTTGGCAGAAGACCGCACATGTGCCGGAGCGCTGCCCATGGCATAGCTCATGGATGCATTTCGGAGCATGGGTATATCATTGACATCATCCCCGATGGTTACCACGTCGATCGGATCAATGCCCAAGTGGTCGCACAACCGCAATATGCCGGACCATTTATCGACGCCATGGCGAAATATCTCCAAAATCGCCACGTCGTAGTGCAATGCCTGCAGCAAGTGATAGCTGAGGCGGTGCTGGTAATGTGCGTCAATGTGGCGCGTCAGTTCAGTGGCGGTGCTGGAATCAAGCACCAATCCCACACGCAAGGTCCGGTCAAGGAGTTCATGATCCCAATGCTGACAAACCAGATGCGATACCCCATTGCGTCTGAACCAATCCGTGGTCGCGGGATGCAGGTGGGCCGGATCCTCAACCACATACAAAGGATCATCCGCCGCGCGTTGATGCAGAAGTGTGATGGGCTGCAGGCCCCGCGCGCGGCACAACGATATGACCTCGTGGATGGTATCGACGGGAAAAGGTTGCACGGTTATGGTTTTGCCGCTGCCAATAGAGTTGAGTTCCGCGCCGTTGGAAAATACACCTGCAATATCCAGCCCGATATCGGAAATTAAATGGTGGCTTTCACGCCAGCTTCTTCCCGTGCAGATGGAAACCATCATGCCGGCTTCAACTGCATCATTCAATGCTTGCCGATCAGCCTGATTTTTGGCATGCCCCTTGCCCACCAGCGTGCCATCCAGATCGCACATAAGCAACTTGTAACGTTTTCTGTATGTCAAGATCACTCACCAATCCGCAAAACCAACCAAGCACCCTGATTGTATGACTGGAGCAAAACTCCGCCAATTCAGACTATGAGCAACGCGCTAAGCCGACTCACGAGAAAAATCTTATCTACCTTCCGAACGCCACATTTCTCCGAACGTGGTATGCCTGTAGTGATTTAAGCAAACCTGCAAACCGTTGAGATCAGATGGATCTACTGCATTTGCCCAACAGATTAACCAACGGCTTGCCCGTGGTTCGCCGCCGCTGGCCGCGGCATTTTTACACGCTAATCGGGTCATGGCTGGCCCAATTAATATCTCCGCGTTCTTGTGTGATCGTCGACGGTGACGCGTCAGGCTTGAGTTTGACGCGAGGTGCGAGCCGGAGATAATGCGGTCATGGGCTTGCTTGCGCTGTGACTTGATTGGTTCCGTGCCACTGCTTTTTACTTGCTGGGCCGTCGTCGGCGTCCGCTCGAATTCGGCAAGTGTCACCTCTGGGCCAAGGGGGCGTACGACGTGGCGGGTATTGAGTTGGATGGCCGGACTGATCCGGTGAAGGCGTACGCGTTCGCAACGCTCGATAATCCGATTTCGCGGCCCCGAGACCGCCAAGCTCCAGTTTACCACTTCACCGTTAGCAACCCCGGATCAATGGAAGCCCATGTTACAAGCGTCCTGGTTCGGGTTGAGGAGTACCGCGCCGATCGTTTTTACCTAGGGCGGGGCGAGATGGTCGCCGGTGGATCAAACGAGCACTATGACTGCGAATTAGCTGGGAAAATGGGCGAGTATTCAGCCAATCGCACCGGGCCGAGGTCAGATTTTCTCCGAACAGCTCCCGGGGGGAGCGAGGCGATTGAGGTTTGGGTAACCTCGCGCGTGCAGGGCGTTTATCGTCTCCTTCCGGTCGTTCGATATCCGATTGGAGGGCGATCTTATGAAAAGGCAATATTTGTTGATTCGGATTACCGGGTAATTTTCTTTTCCGGGGCACCGCCTTCGTATACTCCACGCGGCTGTTAATGGGACATTTTCAAAGGTCTGAAAACGTGGGGTCATAAGGGTTTTAAGACTTTCCCGATGTGTGGTTGGGGGCTACCGTCAAATATTGTGGATGGCCAATTTTATGCGGCGACTTTTTTTACTCCATCTCCGTATTCAATACCCGCGATAACATCTCGAATCAAGTCGGAGCCATTAAGCCACGTGAGGCCTTGTCGGGGACCCATGCAATGTTCGTAGGCCACCGCCAGGTACCAAATATCCGGCCAGGGGCGTCTGGCGGGGATTATTGCATTTTGTAATCTCCGATCTGTCGGTTTGGACGTGGAGTTATCGATTGATGGGAAGCGTATTTTGGATGCGCGGTACAAAGGACGGGGCATGCGGTTGCGTGGCAGCACCGACGCGAGCCGGGCAGTTTAGCTGCCCGGTTTTGCGGCTTCGACCATCGGATTTCTTTCGCGTCGCACGCGCATCGCCCGTTTGTCGCCCTGGCAGGAATGCGATACCATAACATGCAGATGAAATTTTATTGAGGCCACGTAATGGTCGCATATGCTGAGAATAAATTCACGCCCACCGATGGATCCGGCCGACCGGGCGGCCTTTGTGACCGTCGTGTCCTTTGCGGTAAAAAATGCCATCCGCGATACTCCGCCGAAACCGAAAATTATTATGTGCGTAATAGATATTACGCTCCGGTATTGGGCCGCTGGCTTACCCGCGATCCGATTGGCACTCGGGGCGGCAAAAAACATCAATATACTTTTTGTGGATACCCGCGCTGAACTAAATAGCGCTCCTGTAAGATTTTGCTTGTTAAGACTGCATTCAAATGAAGGTTATGCGTGATTGGAAACGGATTTTCAGCGGTCAGACTTTCCGATTTTCAAGGCCGGTGATCAGGCCGGAGAGCATTTTGGAAATTTCCTCAAGGTCAGAGCGGAGTTGGACATGGGCCTCCGAGGTTATTAATTTACGGCGGAGAGCTATTTCCATCAGCGCTACGCATTGCTGCACGGAGCCTCTGGCGATCATGAAGAAATTCTTGCGATCGGGAATGGTGAAGCGGCCATTACCCTCGGCGATGTTGGCTGCGATGGAAACGGAAGCTCGGTTCAATTGTTCGGATAGAAAGCCGTAGCCGCGCGGGAACTTTTCTGTAATGGCGCAGGTTTGATCAGCATAAGAAATGGCCTTCTGATAGACAATCAGTTTTTCGAAGGTGAACGCCATTATTGCTCCGGGATTGAGAATAGAAAGTTGAGAGTAGACCGCAGGAGCGTTTTGCCATCTGGCGGCAGCAATTCCCCGCTCCCAGCCTTGTTTGCTCTACTCTCTATTTCTCAGAACTCCTGCTCTATTTTGGCCTACGGCCAAAATCGGGGCGACAGGATTTGAACCTGCGACCTCTTGGTCCCGAACCAAGCGCTCTAGCCAAGCTGAGCTACGCCCCGAGTACGTCTGGATTGCCAGACCCCGATATCCTAAGGCAAAGCAATCCTGAGGCCAAGCAACACCCGCCAAAGGAAAAATTACCGCTCCCATCATCCTGTTTGCCCGGCCTCATGGGTTGGTGCCTGCTCGCCCTGATGAGCACGCGGATTCTTAATGCGTCTTGACCTGGCCACTCTGACAGCGTTAGCATCAGCCTTTACGGCCCGGCGTCGTGCGCCGTCGGACCGTGACAACGCCTATTGCTGGAGGATGCCGATGTCTGGACTGCCCGCAAAATCTGCGACCGAAACCCACATGAACCGTCGCCGGTTTGCCCTTAATGTTGGGGCCACCCTTATTCTTGCCGACGTCCTTAGGGCCAAAAGCAAAACTGCCGTCAATTGGGATGGCGTTCCGCAATCGCCCGTGGTGCATCGCGATGGCAAAATTACCTTTCTTTTTCCCAAAGGCCGCGCTACCAGCGTGGTGCTGAATATCAGTGGCATGCGGCCGCAAAAAATGACGGCCAGCAGGGGCGGCTTCTGGTCGATAACGGTCGGCCCAATCCCACCCGCCATTTATTCGTATACATTCTCAGTGGATGGTATCGCAGTGCTTGATCCACTCAACCCATGGGTGAAAAAGAATCTGTTTCATTCCGGCAACCTGGTGTTGGTACCGGGCAACCCGCCGTCGCCGTGGCAGGAAACGCCCGTTCCGCATGGAGCTGTTACGCGGAACTATTATTATTCTCATGTAAGCGGTGTAAATCGGTCTTATTACGTCTACACGCCGCCTGGTTATGATGCCCATACCTCGCAGCGCTATCCAGCGCTTTATCTCCTGCACGGTTATAGCGATACGCCCAGCGCGTGGGTGGATGTGGGACGGGCGAATTTTATATTGGATAATCTGATCTACCGCGAAAAAGCCAAGCCCATGATCGTCGTCATGCCCAATGGCTATGGAGATCCGGCCATTGCAGCACGAAACAGTCCTGCTCTATCTGACGCTCATTTGTGGCAGCGGAATCTGCGGATGTTTCAGCAATCTTTGCTTACAGAGGTCATGCCCCGCGTTCAGGCCGATTACCGCGTCAAGCACGATCGCCAACAGCGGGCAATCGCCGGCCTGTCGATGGGGGGTGGCGAAGCACTGGTAACCGGGCTCAATCATCTGGACCAATTCGCATGGATTGGGGGTTTCAGCTCATTTGTGGGCAATACGGGCATGAATTTTCGGCCATTTTTCCCAAAATTGTCAGCTCGCGACAATAAACAAATTGAGTTGCTATGGGTTTCATGTGGGCGGCAGGACCCGCTGGTAGGTAAAGCTAACCGCGACTTGAACAAATGGTTAGATCAATTGGGCGTTAAATACCGCCGCGTCTGGACGCCGGGAATGCACCAGTGGAGGGTCTGGCGAAATAATTTAATTCACTTTGCTGCGCAGTTGTTTGTCTGAGGTTCCATATTGGTGTATCTTCTTGCGCAGCGGCACTACTAGTGGCATGCCGGCGATCGATGCAGCAAAAAAGTGACATTCGATGGGAAGAAAGTCAGCGTCTCAGTACTTTGCCATTACAATTGATGTTTTTGGGAGTATGTAAATGCCAAATCGGCGGGAATTTATCCAGACTGTATCGGCGGCAGCATTCGCATCTTCTGCAATCACACACGCACAGGCATCAGCCAGAAACGGCGGGAACGGCGCATCGATTGCCCGCGCCAACAAAACAGTATTGGGGGAAAATGTCTACGTGTTTGATCCTCATATGCCATCGGCTGGGATCAACCACATCACCCGTGATATTTTCCGAAAGATGGAATCAAATCAATTTGCTGACAAGGGTTACGCATTTCTTTTCAAGCCTGGTAAATACGACGTTAACTTTCATGTTGGCTTTTACACCGAGGTGGCGGGACTGGGGCACCATCCAGATGATGTATTGATCGATGGTGGCGTGAACATTAACGCCCAGTGGAGCGGAGGCGCCGCCCTGGATAATTTTTGGCGTTCTGTCAGCAACTTTGCCGTGCTTCCGTCCGCTACGGGTGGTGCAACGCGTATTGCCGTTTCTCAAGCTTCGCCGATTCGTCGGTTGCATGTCAAAGGGGATTTAAACCTGTACGACGTATGGAAATCCTGTCATTGCGGTGCGGGCTATGCCAGCGGCGGGTTTCTTGCAGATTCCATTGTGGATGGCAAGGTGTATCCGGCTTCTCAGCAGCAATGGCTGTCGCGAAACAGTAAATGGTCTGCATGGAGCAACGCAGTATGGAACATGGTATTTGTTGGATGCCGCAATGCGCCTGGAAATACATTTCCCAATCCAGCGTATACCATTATCGACCGCACGCCGGTGATCCGGGAAAAGCCGTATCTAATCATGGATGCTTCGGGTGAACTGGCGGTATTCGTTCCTGCTCTACAACGCGATGCGGTTGGCGTATCTTGGACGGGAGGTTCGTCTGCCGGTGAAACGATCCCACTGAGGGAGTTTCACGTGGCCAATCCCGGGCGCGATACCTCGGCAACCATGAATCTGGCCTTGGCGAGCGGAAAGCATATAATCTTTACGCCGGGCACCTACCGGCTCAGTGAGACGCTTCGGGTGACACATCCTGGCACCATCCTGCTGGGGCTGGGGGTGCCATCTCTGAAAACGCTTACCGACCAACCCGCTGTTTCAATTTCAGATGTTGATGGGGTAAGTATAGCCGGATTGATCATTGATGCCGGCACCCGGAATGCCCGCTGTCTGCTGGAAGTTGGGCCTCAGGGTAGTTCAGGCAATCACTCGGCCGACCCCGTATTTCTTTATGACTTGACGGTGCGCACGGCGGGGCCGGCGGCGGGGCGCAATCACACGGGTATCGTTATTAATTCACGCAATGTCGTAGCGGACAACATCTGGGTTTGGCGGGCGGACCATGGTAAAGGAGTCGGCTGGCGGGCGAATCCCAGCATGCACGGTTTGGTCGTCAATGGTGACGATGTCACCTGCTACGGGCTTTTCAATGAGCATCACGAAAAATTTCAGACGCTGTGGAACGCGAACGGTGGCCGGGTTTACATGTATCAATCGGAAATGCCTTACGATCCGCCCGATCAGGCCGTATGGATGGACGGCCGTACCGATGGTTATGCATCGTACAAATTGGCGGATACGGTTAAAACTCATGAGGCATGGGGCTTGGGCATTTATTGCTATTTTCGCGATGCGGTCATTAAATGCGAAAGCGCCATCGAAGCCCCGCGATCGCCAGGTATTAAACTGAATCATTTGACGACAGTATGGCTCAACGGCAAGCCGGGCAGCGAGATTGCGCACATCGTCAATCATCTTGGCGGCAGAGTTTACGGCCATACCCCGCCAACTGCCATGCGGCAAACCATGAAGGAATTTATCGGTTGACAGCCAATGCCGCCTCGCAAGTGCAGATTTTCTGTGTTCTGAGTTCTGCGCCATATGGCGCAGCGCCCGGCCTCGAGGCCGCAGTCGCGGGCTGTAACAGTGCTATCGCGACGCCTTGGCAAATGAATGACCCGCACCATCAATAAATTTTCAATTTGCGCCCGCCGGTGCCAGTAGCACACGGCGCTGCGGCAGATGGCAACCGCTGCTATCGAATCAGCCGCATACGGCCAACATTGGGCACAATGGGAATGTTGATGGACTGCAATGGACGGAATCCAGCCGGCCAGTAGACCATAAATGCCTGCCCCATCATGTACCGGGCCGGTACCACGCCGTAAGGAATTCCTTCCGCCCGCAAGATCGGCTCGATATGGCCCCATGCCCGCGAGTCATCACTGTCATTGCTGTTGTCGCCCAGCACGTAATACTGCCCGGCCTTAAGTGTGATCGGATTGTTCATGGTCCCAGTGCCGGGTACCGATCCCAGCGGATCATACGGGTTGCTGGACGGCAGCTCACGACGCATCTGTGTGTAATAAATATCGCGCATCAGGACCAGATGGCGCAGGCTGCATGCACCCATCACGTGGATGGCTATCCGCGGCACCATCAAGTGCCCACCGGCTTCCCGTGCATACTGCGCCATGGCCATGGCGACCGTCCAATTGGGCGTATATTGCATGATAAGACGGCCATTAATCCAAAACCGTACCTGGTGCTGGCAGTTGGCCATGGCAATTCGGTAAGGGTGATTCGCCAATAACACGCCGATATGGTGATGACAATCCCAAAGCTTTTGTGGAACGATACGGTAACGATGCCGTGTCTGGCTCCACTGGCGCAAGGTGACAGACCCACTGCTATCCACGGCCACCCGAAAGCGATCATCAGACTTGCCCAGACTTATGGCAAGACGAGCGGAGGCAGTGTGCGGTGTCCACAGGGTACGCAGGTAAAAATTTCCTACCAGATGGTGGCCGCGCTTGGTAACGCGCCGGTTGTTGTAGCTGGAATCGTTATACAGATACCGGCCGCGGTTTTGAAAGATAAGCCTTCCGCGTGCCGCGGGGTTTCCGCTTTCAAATCGTATGACCGGACCGCCGGTGAACCATTTGCCATCAGCGGCACCGATGACATGCGATATCCATGGAGTTGTCCATGTGCGGCCATCAATGCGGGGTTTGCCTGCATCTATGGGGTAGTAATCGTTGTCATACACCAGTTGCAGCATTGCCCGCTGCACAGCCGGCGGCTTGTGCGCTATTTTGCCGTTGATGTAAACATCTCCCGAGATTATGCGCACGGTATCGCCAGGCAGGCCGACAAGTCGCTTAATAAAATTTTGTTTACCAAACCGCGGCTCGCGGAATACAACCACGTCCCAGCGTTTGGGCGGGTGAAACCAATAAAGGAATTTAAGAATTAAAATTCGGTCACCATTACTGGCATGGGGAAAATAAACGGTGCGCGATGCGGTGCCGCTGGCATTAAAAAAACGGCGGGCAATAACTGGTTTATCCGGCAGGCTGGTAACCGGTATCAGGGCATGACAGTTGGGGCAGACCAGATATCGGGGAGCAGGAATGGCGTTGGTATTTGCCAATTGGGCGTTGGCTACCTGCACCAGTCGCCCATTGATAAATTGAACTTCCACATTGGCGTCAGCGTTAAACCGATAGCCGCATTGCGGGCATACCACCCGGAAGTGAGCACCGTTAAGCGTCGGTGCCATCGACCCTGTCGGGATTACAAAAGCCTCCACACAAAAAGTACGGAAACTGAATGCCAGCAGCAGAGCGAAAATTACCGTTTGCAGTGTATCACGCACGCTGCGGGCGCTGGCCGACATGACCCGTACCCGCCTGGTTGGCTCTGCTGACGGCATCGGTAAGGGGGTCAGCGGCGGCGGTGGGGGGGATACCGATCCATCCCCAGCCTGGGCGTCAGGTGACCCGGAGGGGCGATTCAAAAACGGGTTATCGTTGATATCAGTCATTATACGTTCGCCAAGTTACCAAGTGATCAGCCAGATTCTGCCTCAGGCGTGGGCACCACCATCCACTGACTGCGCCGCATCCATAAGCACCTCAGAAAGCGTTGGATGGGCATGAATCGTAGTGGCAATTTCCATCTGTGTTGCTTCCAGCCGCTTGGCTAAAACCATTTCAGATAATATTTCCGTCGCCTCCGGTCCCACGATGTGTGCACCCAGCAGTTCCCCATATTTGGCATCAAAAATCAGCTTACCAAAACCCTCAGTTTCACCTATTGCCTGGGCCTTGCCATTGGCGGCAAAATTAAATCTGCCAATCTTGATATCCATACCTTTGTCGCGACATTGTTTTTCGGTCAGGCCGACACTGGCCACCTGTGGCGCGCAATAGGTGCACCCCGGCACTATGCTGTAATCCATCTCACGATCACTGGCCCCAAACATTCGCTCGACGGCAATCGTTGACTCCATACTGGCTACATGCGCCAGCCATGGCGGGCCGATTACATCCCCTGCCGCATAGATAGATGGAATTTTTGTGCGAAAGGTTTTGTCCACCTTGATCGCCCCGCGGTCAATGTCGGGTGTTACTGCCGGAGCAAACAAGTTTTCAGTATTGCCCGTCACACCCACGGCCACCAGTACGACATCTGCCGTCAGTGTTTCCGATTTTTCGCCCGCCGACACCACCACCTTTACACCATCCGGCCCCGCCTGCACGTTTTGAGTTTTTGTGCCAGTACGCACATCAATGCCTCGCTTTTTAAAAATCGCCTCCACCCGGGCACTGCTTTCGGCATCTTCAATGGGCAGGATGCTGGGTTGCATCTCAATCAGCGTGACGTGGGTGCCAAATGCATGGTAAATGTAACTGAATTCAACTCCAATCGCCCCGGCACCAATGATGATCATGCGTTTAGGTATTTTCGGCAGCACCATCGCCTCGCGACTGGTGATGATCTGCTTGCCGTCGGGTTTAATGCCGGGCAAGTCGCGGCTGCGGGCACCGGTGCACACGAGGATGCGATCGGTTTCAAGGTTGTGGACAACCTTGCCAGCGGCGTCCTTCACCTCAACCATGTTTGCCTTGGATATATATGCGTTACCGGTGAAGCGGCTGACTTTGTTTTTCTTGAAAAGGAACTCAATCCCTTTGCTCATGTTGACAGTAACCTGGCGGCTGCGGCCAACGACTTTGGACCAATCCAATCCGCCCGTATCTGCCTTGATGCCATAATTTGGTGCGACATGCTGAAGTTGATGCATCAAATGCGCATCAGATATCAGCGCTTTCGTAGGGATGCAGCCCCAGTTCAAACATATTCCGCCAAGTTCGCTTTTCTCAACGCACGCGGTCTTTTTACCAAGTTGAGCGGCCCGAACTGCCGCAACATATCCCGCCGGGCCGGAGCCTATGATTACCAGATCAAATTTTTCGTTGGACACCGTAACTCCTCGCTAAAACCAAGAGTTTATGCGACAGAGTACCTTAGGTAAACCGCTGGTAAAACCGAGACGGAGCTTCTGCGAATAACCGGTACCAAGCTGGCTTCGCCGAGGATCGGTGCGGGCGGCAACTTACATGATGCCGCCGCGACGAATGTACTCCATGTAAGGCTGATACTTGGCACCCGGACACAGCGTGGCTACCAGTTCCTGGTGGGTATAGCAGTGATAAATGGGAATTTGATAAAGGGTGCGAACCAGCCGGCCAAATTCCACAATGCGACGTTTTTGGTATTCAGTCGGCTCTTGAATCATGAAATTGCCGAGAGTGACGATGCCGATGTTATGAGCATTCCAAATGAACCGACCTTTGACGGGCTTCGTGGGTGAGTTTTCTTTCTGGACATAGGTATCCAGCCAACGCGGCCAGGCAAAACCGTCGCGCACATGTTCGCCCCGGTATTTAAGTTCACGCAACTGCCAGATGCGGCCCATACGGTCATTGGCGAAGTGGTAGGCAATATCTTGGAATCCCTGCGAAACCTGCCAATGCCGAATCGCCTCCAGATAGCGAGCAGTCCCCTCCACCGAGTCTTCTAAAAACGGCTGGGGATCACCCGAGTGATGAAAGGTGATCAGGTTCACGCCATCCATCGGCTGGATGGTGGGCAGTGCCGGTCCGGCGGACGTCCAAGCCGAGCGCGGAATTATGCCCAAGGGACCACGCGCGGAGGCGGGGTGCGCAGGGCGGTGGTAGGGTACCTTCATGACATAGTTGGCCGGCGGCGAATAGCCAGTATCCATGGGAGCCGGGCTGCTTGCTGGTACTGGCGGCAGCGCACCATCTGGCAGTCGGATATCATCAGCCACCGGTTCCTGCATGCTGGTGCTTGCACACCCGCCCAGGCTCACCGCCGCCGCCCCTGCCCCGAGGGCGGCAAGGACAGCTCGTCGACTAACTTTTGGAAAAATTTTTGAAAGCGATTCCGACTCTTGCCAATCCATGGTCTTGTCCCCTTGTAGGTTACAACTCAGCCAGCCTTTTACTTTGCTGACATACGAATCCATCCATGATTCGCCGCAGCAAGCAGAATACCGAGAATACGGCATTCAATGCAAGGGGGTTTATAAAAAATTTCAAAATTTCGCCGGATTCTGCAAACCGCGACATTTTGCCTCGCATTCCTCGTTAAGTCGGAACTCCTCTTTATAGGGCTTTAGTCAAATTTGAATTTTTCCGGACCAATCCACCCGAGTTCGTCGCCCCGAACCGGCATCGTCTGCTCGGGATACGAGGGATTGATCCGCCATCGCCCGCCTAATGCTTATGGGCATATGGGGATTCTGGATAATCTTTTTTAAGCTGCGCCTGTGCCAGCATGGCGTCGGTGCGGTGGCCGCTGGATTGAAAATATTGGCTGCTGCGGTGCAAAACCTCGGCGGCATAAAACGAGTTGGGGCACGCTTTGACAAATGCCATTCCCATCCGACCAGCAATGTCCAGGTGCCCCATGGCGGCCATAAGTTTCATGCGTTCCAGCCGGGTGAACCCTTCAACAATGGCCATCGGATATTGCGCATCCCATTGGTTGAGTAAATCTCGGGCGGTGTCAAAGTGGCTGCTGGAAATATAACTTTCCACATTGCGGGCCAATTCCCCTTCCTTAAGTTCAGCGTGCTTGAAATGCGCAGGCACGCCACCGGTCTCGCGTGCTAGCTTGTTCGCCAGTGCCCCGTCACCAGCGGCGACCGCCGCATAGCATTCGGCGACACGGACTTCGCGTTTTGCCGCCACTGGCCACCGCCCTGCAATTTTCATCCAGTGCTCCATGACCGCCAGTGCTTTGGAACTGTTATGGCCAAAATCTCCCTCGGTAACGGCGTAATGGCGCAATAATGTTGCTTTTGCCATCGTGGCAATGTTTTTGCGCAGCACCAGCAGATACAAATTGGCGGCTTGTCGATACTGCCGCTTAAGTTCCATTCGGCGGGCCAGGCGAACAGTCGTCTTTATCACCTGCCGCGCCGGTTGGTAATCGGTGGAAAGCGCCCATGCAATGGCCCACTGGCCGAGCCCTCGATAGGCAGAATAATGCTCGAAAAAATGCACGCCCCGGTAAAGTTGCTCTCCTGTAAGCTTATCAAGCGCGTAATGATTAATAAGTCGGGCCACAGTTATGGCCGGGTCGGTTGGCGGATAGGGAAAACGCGAATACATTTCAGTATGAATGGTTATGTGGCGGACGGCAGTAAATTGATGCGAGGCTTCATTGATGATAACCCGAACCGCGTAATTACCAGGTGTTAAAAATTCATGGTCCACCCGCAGTCCCACCGCCTGCTGTCCGTCGGAAAACTGCCATCGCACGGCCGGCGCAAAGGTAGATGGAACATTCACTGCAAATGCATAACGCTGAAAGTAATGGTCGCTTGGAACAAATATCTGAGCCTCGGGCTCAATGTTAAAATCAGCCTGGTAGCCGCTCCCCATTTTCAGCAGCCGTCCCGCCACTGCTCGGGGTGCTGATGCAAAAGCGATCGGTGGTACGGGGCGGAATTGTCGTCGGCCCGGGGTGATCCAGTCAAACGTCGCGCCAGCGCGATGGTTATAACCAATCTCACCAACCTCCAACTTGTGCCATCCTGGCTTCAGTCGGATCTTGCGTTTGAACCGTACCCGTCCCCACATGCCGCTGGGCCATTGCTTGCTCAGCAGCGTATTTCCATCTAATTGAACAAAGCCGCGTCCAGCGACATCGAATGCAAACGTGTAAACCCCGCGGCGGACCGTGTGAATGTAGCCGCTGTACAGCAGCATGCACCTCCGCGAAAAGCCAAACGGATTGTACCCTAAAAATATATTGGGTACCATCTGGCGCCCAGTCACCTCGGCATGATTGAAGGCGGCAAGCATGCCGCGCGGTGTGAAATTCCGGCCGGGGTGGAATTGGAACATCCGCAGATAAACTCCGCGCGCAATTTGCAACTCAGGTGGCGGCGGTCCTGGATGGGGATTACCCCAGCATGCGTAGTAGGTCCCTGATGCAGGTGCCTTAAAAGCAATTACCACCCGATCATTGTGGGGTGAAACATACAAAATTTTCATCGGCATGATCAGTCCGCCGGCCGTGATGACGCGCAAATCTGCCCCATCGGGTAATCTATTGGAGTTGGTATAAAACGCGGCCCATGCCATGGGAACACCCGGGCCCGAGGTCGATATCCCTGCGACGGTCAGCTTTCGGCGGTAGGGCCAATGCGAGCCCAATTCGGTCGCTGCGTGAAGCATTCCTCCCGTTACAAGCCACAGAGCGGTAAAAAGTAATGGCAGACTGCGGGCTGCTTTATTGGCTTTTCTGTTGGCAAAAGCGATCAAATTTACACCTCAGCAGGGAACAAGCGGCGGACAAACAATCTAACCACATTGAATATAACGTCGATTCATGCTATTCGATGCAGCACGGTATTTCATGACAGATAACAGAAATCATCGCGGCGCCTGGCCTCAGCCGATTTTGGGGCGCATCCGATAATGCGGCTTCCCGGTCGGTAAGCCGCGCCCGAGTACCCTCATGGTGTAGAAGCTTGCCAGCGAGAACCCAAAGAGCAACACCATGACCAATGCCGCATCATATTGGCCATTTGCAAATAGGATTGATCCGTCGAAGAAAAAAATGCAAAACATCCCCCAACGGATGATCTGCTCACCGCGTTTGCGTGGCTCTTTGCGATGTTGAAATATGGTCCATGCCACGAACGAATAAAAGACCACCGCCACAACCGCTGGACCCAGCCCCAACATAAGCCAATGTGGCGTAATGCCCCGCCAGTAAGCCATGATGGCAATCATTCCCAGCAGAAGCAGCAGCGGTGCCGCCGCCAGCAAAACATAATCTCGTCGCCGCAGCCGCGGGCGCTTGGATTCAAGCCTGTAACCGATGACGCTGAAAAGTACGACGTGGCTCATCAGCACCATGGATGGCATAAGGTTGTGTGCATGCACGTTACCCATCAGGCAGTTGCAACCACGGATAAGCCCCAAAGTGATAAGACCCACCGAACCCAGAAATTTGCCTATGCTGTTATAAAATAAAATCAGCATCGCCGAGCTAAATGCCACCAGTAATGGCCATGGTATGACCGACTGATTTTGGATGGCGCCCAATACACCCGCAAAAAAAAGCCCCAGCAGTAGAAGTGTCAATGACAAAATAGTCGCCGCCGGTGCGGTCATTCGACCGGTGGGTAATGGTCGCCAAGGTGCAAAAACCCGATCGCGACGCGCATCGAGCAAATCATTGAGCGACATCCCAAATGCATAAAGAAACATAGCCGCCAGCCCCGCCGCCAAAAGCTGCCACAGCGGATGAGTCAGCGGAGCCTCGCCCGGGAGATGTAGCAACATCAAAACCCAGACATCAGCTACGGCTGTAAAAGCCAGGGCTGCTCGGGTAATCTGCAATGCAGCGATGATGTGACGCATCAACACTCCGTTATCCGGCACTTTCCAGGCAACTTTTAAAAGTTTAGCCGCTTTTGAAGGGTTTGTGCTACCGCGCGAGTGCGGATTCTCTCCGTTGCAGATGCGTGACGGGAAACGCGGGTTCTACGAACGCGCAGTCATGATCACAAGGGGATCTGGGCAGTTTATCGGACCGACCGCGCAGCGGGACGATTCCCAATTTTGCGTGGCAGAATGTTGAACGGAGCGTCCCACGGCGTCGTTGATCGGATTGTGGCCACGATGGATGAAACCCAGTGGCTGAACGCTGCCTTAGCGCGCCCACCCAGTGGCCTAGTATACCGTAAAAAACGCTCGCCGTCTGATTTGCCTTGCACGCCGCTGTTGCATGCAGTTCGCCAGACGTAACAAGTAGTGGTGGCCAAGCACCCTGCCGAACGCGTCTCCAACAGATGACCGTCCGATACCGGTCGGATGAAGGCGCATAACAAATGCCTGAAAAAAATCGGGCCGACCCGAAGGTCGGCCCGTTGCCTGTGGTTATCTATTGCACGCGTGAGACTTCCATAGGTCTCAAAGCGCTCATCGGAGGCAACAACACGTTGCCAATATTAATAAGTTGTGCTTAGCTCGCCATTAGCGCCCAAGCGCCCGATACAACAAAAGGTTCGGGATAACCGGTCGAATTAACGACCGGATTTCTGCGCCTGGAAGCAATCACGGCAATAAACCGGACGATTTCCAGACGGCTTAAATGGAACTTCAGTAGCCTGACCGCAACCAGCACAAGTGGCTGGGAACATCTGACGCGGGCCACCCGAGGAATAACCCCGGCCGCCACCGCCGCCACCTGAACGCGAATAACCGCCGCGACCACCGCCGCCACCACCGCGACCACCTTCGCCCTGTTGGGCTTTGCGCTGGTCTCGGCAGGTTTTGCAACGCTTAGGTTCGTTTGTGAAGCCACGTTCGGCAAAGCGTTGCTGCTCGTCAGCCGTAAACGTGAACTCGGCGCCGCAATCGACGCACACAATTGTTTTGTCTTCGTAAGACATAGGGACTCCCTGGATACTTCCAGTTACTAAAAAAAATGAGATGGAAAAAAGCGATGGGCGGTGCGGGAATGGCTTCGGCCAACCTCGAACTCGGGCGCTACAGCCCACAGGCACAAGAAAGCATAGCCTCAGATTCTGTAAATTGCAAGCGATGGATAATTTTCGCCTTCTTGGCCCATCGATGAAGCCTTTGGCAGGAATAGGGCTAAGTATCCCCCAGGCGTTTTTTCTGCGCAGCGAGCTTTGCCGACGGTTGACCGGAGTAGTGTCTACCCCCGATAGTTGATCAGCTGAGCATCCCCGCCTTGCACGCTCCCTGGCCCTGAATATGGGGCGTACAGTGAATGGTCAGATGCCAAAGAGTAAAAAACAAGAGACCGGACTAAGCCGGTCTCTTGCATAAATTCGCTTATGGAAAAATAGGAATAATCAGCGTTTGCTGAATTGGAATGCCCTGCGGGCACCACGCAGACCATACTTTTTACGTTCCTTCATCCGGCTGTCGCGTGTGAGGAACCCACCATCCTGCATGGTTTTACGCAAATTGGCATCATAAAGCGTAATCGATCTTGCCAAACCTTGGACAATGGCACCGGCTTGTCCAGTGATGCCGCCACCGTGCACCCGAACGAGTACGTCCACCTTGCCAATCAATCCGGCATTGGTCAGCGGCGCCAAAATCGCATGACGATGCTGCGGCTCGGTAAAAAAGTTTTCTATCTCTCGGCCATTAACCAAAATTTTCCCCTCGCCCGCCATCAGTCTCACGCGAGCCACTGACTCCTTGCGACGGCCAGTACCCCAAAAAATCATTTTTCCGCCTGAGGTTACAATTTTACCGGAAGAGGCCACCGCCGGTGTATCGGACATTGCTGTTTCAGTCATCTTTTTTTAATCTCACCAACAAAATTTTACGCATCTAACATCTTGCCCACGCCTGCCTGAAAGCACATTGACATGGACACCATGAATCAAAGATTGAGCGCTTCCGGACGCTGGGCGGCGTGTGGATGCTCGCTTCCAGCGTAACATTTGAGCTTGGACAGCATCTGCACACCCATTCTGGTCTTGGGCAGCATGCGCTTTACCGCCATCCGCATCACCAAATTGGGATGTTTTTCCAATACATCACGCATCGGCTTCACACGGCGACCACTGGTGTAATAGGTATAGTAGTCGTATTCGCGCTGCGCCAGCTTGCGGCCCGTCACCTTAACCTTGCTGGTGTTCAGAACGACTATAAAGTCACCAACATCAACGGTGGGGGTGTAAATGGGTTTGTGCTTACCCATCAACCGCGTTGCAATTTCCGTTGCCAGCCGTCCCAAGGTCTTCCCTGAGGCATCCACGACATACCAGCGGTTATCGGTGTGCCCCACGCGGGCAAGGGTTGTCTTGTTTGCTGTGGTTCGTACTTTTCGCTTTAGTTCAGCTACCGCCATAGGTTACATCACTTCCAATAAGCTATATTTCCAAGCCCTTAAAAAGCCGAAAACGACAAAGATCCGGCCCGACGATGACCCTTCCAGTGCCAATTAGCCCGAGTCATCCAATATCTTTCGTCTGCCATATGCACGTTCCTCCGCGCGGCAGAAACCCCATAGTTTATACTCTGTCGGCTGTCTGTCAATTAGCCGCTGAGTCATGTTTTTATGCCAAGGCGTTTTTTACCGCCGCCCGGCTGCGGTGGCGCAACAGTGTTTGAATTTTTTACCAGACCCGCAGGGGCAGGGGCGATTTCGAGCCGGCTCGATATCCTTCGGTTTGATGGATGTGCCCGCACGTCTGATCTGCATCACTTCTGCCGCGCTGCGGCCGTTTTTAATCAATGCCGCCATCATTTCCATCTCCGGGCGTATATGATTTAAAAAGTGCTTATACCCCGCACACAGATAGTTAAGCCCCGGTTCCCCATCGGGAGTGGATATGAAGCGGTTCTTGGGGCATTCCCCCTGGCAGGCAAACTTTACTTCACAGCGCCGGCAATAGTCCGGAAGGGTGTCGCGCTTGTCGCGGCCAAATTTCTGCTGTTGCGGCCCCTCAATCATGTCGGCCATGGTCTGATCGTGAACATTGCCCAGGCGATGAGCCGGATTTACAAAATGATCGCAGGAATACAAATCGCCCGTATGCTCTATGGCCAGTGCCCTGCCGCACGTTTCGCCAAACAGACACAGTGCCGATGGGAATCCCGCCCAAATACCCACCTGCACATCAAATGTCTGGACATAAATGCGGCCCACATCACGCGATACCCAGCGATCGAAAATTTCCGACAGAAAAATGCCAAATGACAGCGGTTCGACTGACCATGGTGCTACACCGGCATTTTGTCCCAGTATGGGTATGGCGGTTGGAGCGGCTGGGTCATCAAGCCTTTCCACCAGCGGAATAAATTGCAGGTACCGACTGCCGATATCCAGCAAAAAGTCATAAACTCTTAATGGGTGGTGGGCCAGCTCCCGATGCACGACCGTTAACGTATTAAACTCCACACAATGCTTTTTCAATATATTCAATCCCTGCATCACGCGATCAAATGTGGGGCGGCCTCCCCGGTCAACGCGATACCGATCATGCAGGTCTTGCGGCCCGTCAATGGATATTCCCACCAAAAAGTGATTCTTGGCTAAAAAGTTGCCCCACTCGTCATTAAGCAGCGTGCCGTTGGTCTGGATGGCATTGGTAATGGTTTTACCCGCCGGGCAGTATCGTTTCTGCAACTCGACTGCCCTTTGAAAGAAGGAGATGCCCATGAGTGTAGGCTCGCCCCCTTGCCACGCGAATTCGACCTGCCGATTCGGGTTGGCCTGTATGTTCTGCTTAACAAATGCCTCCAGCGTTTCATCATTCATGCGAAAATCGCTGGCGGCATGATGGTCTGCGAACATCGCCTCCTTCCGCAGGTAAAAGCAGTATTGACAGTCCAAATTGCAGATCGGCCCGATTGGTTTGGCCAGAACGTGGAACGGCAATCGGGTGGCTGGGCTATCCATCATCGGCATCCTCCTGCAAAGGGCTTGGCACTTGTGGCCCGCCCGTACAATGATAAGCTCCCACGAGGTTAGACAATCATTTGTCGGCTGGCAAGTACGGTAGGCGCATCGCATTTGCATCTACGCATTCGCAATGCTAACTTCCAGATGATAGGCGGTTTTATTGCCGCATCTGTACTAACGTTGATAATGCTGCTCTTTGGAGTACCGCCGATGGCTTCGACGCAAAATTTTCGCAGTGGAGGCCGCACCTGGTCCATGCCACGGATCGATACCCGGATTGGATTTACTCAGATTGACACCATGGCCTTGGCGGCCTGCTCTGTGATCCTTTTAACCTTGGCCGTCGCGCAGGCCGGGCGGATTAATAAGGTGGCCCGGCGAACCGTTTGTGCCGCAAACATCCGGGGCGTCATGCAATCAATGTTTACTTACGCACAAACCAACGATTCCTGTTTTCCGGCGGTCACGGCGCCCATCAAAGGGCACTATGAAAATGCACCCGGCAATCAATTGCGAGGCGAGGGCTTACCAGCCGAGGTCTTGAAGGCCCTCTACCGTCCCTCACCACCGCCTTTGACCCCGCGTGAAAAAAAAGAAAAACCGCTCATATTTGCCGGCGGCAAACCGCGCACCGCCGTCCATTGTGGCTCACCTTTAGCCTGCATGTGGATCCTCGTGTTGCAAAATTATGTGACAACCAAATCATTTATATGCCCGGCGGATCAGTTCGGGACGGTTCCGAGTATTGAGTATGCTGCGGTCACTCCAAAGGGTACCCTCTTCCCGTCGAATTTTGGACTCTTGGGCACTGTACAACCTCACATGCGCCGCGCCGTGATTCCAGGTCATGGTGAGAGTTATTCCATCGCCTATCCATGGCAGGGGAAGAACGTTGCGCCATGGTGGACCGACAACGATGGTGCCAATGTACCGTTGGTCAGCGATATGGCCCCGGCGATGGATATCCATGAGCGTGGTAAAAAGCGCCAGGAATACCGCGACCCCACCGACCCCAAGCACCATCCGAAATACAAATGGGCGTTCAACACTGGCAATCACGACGGTGCGGGCCAAAATGTCGGCTACGGGGACGATCATGTATCGTGGTGCACCACGCCGTATGTTGGCGTGAAGGGCGTTAATATATTCACCTACGATTCGCCGCATCATGTTCACCCATCACTTGGCGGCGGAAAGGTATTAAAACCTGGCCGGTCATCGGCGTGCCCCACCCATCTGCCGAAAAGCATGCCCTACGCCATTGTCATGGCACCGGTGCGCAATGTTGCCACCGGTGCCTGGTAAGGGTGTACACGTGTCCGCCGACGCTCAAACTGTTCCACCACGCCGTAAAATCGCGGGCGAATAAGCACTGCGACGCAGCACTATTCACCAGTCGGTCATCGCAGTTGACCTGGGCGGGGCCGGGGCACTCGTAACACTCAGCGAGCGGGTGCATATCTACCCACCCCCGACGAATCCTTCACCTGTAACCGATGCAAATCCACGGTGCCGTCCATATCGCCGGGCGTTTAAAGGCGACCACCGGAATCCTGAAATCTGGGGCCGGCAACTATTACTATGGCTCGGCTCACTCCTGACGCGGAAATTGCCAGATTTGCAGAATTTCCATGATCATCTATGCCCACAAAGTGCTGCGCCGATTTCACGGATGTTCACGGTGTCGTTTGCAAGCGCACTCGGTTCATATTTGCGGAGTCCCTGCCGCAGCGGGAAATTAACAGATTGAAGATCGTCCAGCAACGCCGAAACAGCACTGGAACGGGGTGCATTCAGGGCAGCCTGTGGCAACCGGGGAGGCTCGGTATTACCGCCCGGCATCCAACGGAGAGAGTGGGATTCGAACCCACGGTGGGGTTGCCCCCACACACGACTTCCAATCGTGCTCCTTAAGCCACTCGGACATCTCTCCGGAGGCCAAGGCCTGTGGCCTCGGCGAATTCATTAGGCTACAACCAGCGTGCGCCGTCGTCAATTTAAGCCCGCATCCCGTGGCCGGTCTGCATTGGGTCCGGATTCCCCCTTTCGAAGCAACATCGGGCAGGCCCGACACTATGTAACGGCCCAGCAAGCTGCTTACACGGGTCGCCCCGAAACGATGCGCCAAGGCTCACGCAGACTGATGCAGTTCGGACGGCCATGAGGAATAATTGGCTCAATGGCCGTTCAACTCTATAATCGTTAGAGCGGTCGCATGCGGCGGCCGGTAAATTTTGAGGAGTGTTCTGCCTTATGGCTGGAATGACGATTACCGAGAAGATCATGGCCAAGCATTCCGGGCGTAAATCGGTTGCGCCGGGTGAAAATGTGTGGGTCAATGTGGATGTGCTGATGACACACGACATTTGCGGGCCGGGAACGATTGGCATTTTCAAGGAAAAATTTGGGCCGCACGCCAAAGTGTGGGATAAGAACCGGGTGGTGATTATTCCGGATCACTACATTTTCACGGCTGACGATAAATGCCACCGCAATGTACAGATTCTGCGCGATTTTGTCCGCGAGCAGGGCCTGATTTATTATTACGATCCGGAATTTGTTAAAAATGAGCCGGGTATGCCCAATCCCTACATCGACCCGACGCGAACGAGCTATAAGGGGGTGTGCCACAAGGCATTGCCAGAGGAAGGGCATGTGCGTCCCGGCGAAATACTGCTGGGTACTGACAGCCACACCTGCACGGCCGGGGCATTTGGCCAATTTGCCACCGGCGTGGGCAATACCGATGCAGCCTTCACGCTGGGTACGGGCAAGACCTGGCTTAAAGTGCCACCCACAATGAAGTTCGTCTTCCACGGCCAGATACCACCCTATCTGACTGCCAAGGATTTAATATTGGCGGTTATTGGCGATATCTCCGTATCTGGTGCAACCTACAAGACCATGTATTTTGCCGGCGAGGGGATCAGTTCCCTCACGCTGGAAGATCGCATGACGCTTACCAACATGGCCATTGAAGCGGGTGGCAAAAATGGCGTTTGTGATGTGGATGACAAGACCCTTCGATATGTGCGGGCACGCAGCCGCATTCATGATTACGACGTGTTTCGTGATGACGCCGATGCGCAGTTCTGCTACCACAAGGAATGGGACCTTGCCACCATGGAACCGCTGGTGGCCAAACCGCACTCGCCGGATAATAAAGACACGGCCCGCAATTGCCGCGATGTGAAGATCGATCAGGCGTATGTAGGTAGTTGCACGGGGGGCAAGATCACGGACATGATTTTTGCGGCCTCGATTCTCAACGGGCATCAGGTGAAGGTGCCCACATTTATCGTGCCGGGATCCACCGAGGTGCACCGCGACATGAAGCAGTTGAACATCAAAGGGCGGCCCCGGTCTGACAATGAAAAAAGTATTGAGGAAATCCTTTTGGATGCCGGCTGTAAAGTTGGCCCCAGCGGATGCAGTGCCTGCCTCGGTGGCCCGCCTGACACATTTGGCCGCCTGCAGAAGGCGGAAGTATGCATCAGCACGACCAACCGAAATTTCCCGGGGCGCATGGGATCAGCCCAGGCATCGGTGTTTTTGGCCAGTCCGTTGACCGTGGCAGCCAGTGCCTTGACCGGCCACATTACCGACCCGCGTGAATATGTCAGTTCCGCTATCGAAACGGGCCTGGCGGGTGTGGCTTGATGGGTGGGCGGCTTGTATGGTTTTCGCCACGCATAATGCCGGGAGTAGTTATGGGCAAAATGGTTGAATAGCGAATGTTAAGAAAAACATTACACACCCTGCCAGTGCTGGCGGATTCGCAAAAGCCCGATTACATGGCACCCGGCCGCAAGCCCGCGTGGCTGAAAGTTAAGCTGCCGGCCGGGCCGGGCTATAGCCAGTTGCGGACACTTATTGATAAGCACAAACTCCATACGGTTTGTGAATCGGCCAAGTGCCCCAACATGGGTGAATGCTGGGGGCGCGGAACCGCTACCATCATGATCCTGGGGGATGTGTGCACACGCAGTTGCGGCTTTTGCCATATTAAAACGGGGCGTCCGCCCATACTTGATCTGGACGAGCCTCGCCGCGTGGCCGATGCTGCGGCCATCATGCAGTTGCGTCACATCGTGCTGACGTCCGTCAACCGGGATGAATTGCCCGACGGCGGTGCCGGCGTGTGGGCCAGGACCATTCGCGAAATACGCCGGGTGACACCAAAAACAACCATCGAGGTCTTGATACCTGATTTTTGCGGGCATTGGAATGACTTGCAGACCGTGTTGGACGCCCGGCCGGACATCCTGAACCACAATGTGGAGACCGTACCCAGCCAGTACCATCGCGTCAGACCGCAGGCCAAGTTTCAAAGATCGGTTGAACTGCTGGCAAGGGCTAAAGCTGCGGGGTTTGTTACTAAAACCGGTATGATGCTCGGCATCGGCGAAACCGACGAAGAGATTGTCGATACGATGCGGGAACTTCGGAATGCCAGCGTCGATATTTTAACCTTGGGGCAATATTTGCAGCCGACCCGAGACCATTTGCCCATTGACCGGTGGATTACGCCGGACCAGTTCGCTTATCTCAAGACGCTCGGTTTGGAAATGGGGTTTGGCGTGGTGGAATCGGGTGCACTGGTCAGGTCCAGCTATCACGCTGACGAACAGGCGCGGCTGCAATTCGAAGCTGTTTGACGGACGGAGACACTTTTGGGCGGTCTACCCGCACTTGTATCGTATTCCAGCGTGCACCAAATGCGAACCAGATCGAAATCTGGTTCAGACAAAGATCGGTACTGACGCCTGGCATGAGGATACGGATTCTTTAACACGCCATCTCGCAGCCAATCGGATATGCTGGCAGCGAGATGGCGGCCATCAAGTGGGCCTTTTTTGGGAGCGGCGATTTATCGGGAGACCATCAGCCATGCTGCGCTTGTCGATTCGGCGCAAACTAGTCGGCACTCTGGTCATCACGGGATTTCTCCCGATGCTGGTTCTATTGGTGTCGGTTTTGTCGTATGGAACCAACTCGCGTCTTCATATCGTTTCAGCCGAGTTCAACGAACTGGCATTGGCCAGTTCGCAGGGGATATCAGATCGGATTGATTCCGAAGCTCGGCGACTTTCACTTCTGGCACGCCTGCCACGAACGATACATATTTTTGAATCGTCATTAAAGCACAAATCTATGGCGGTGGGGGGGAATTTGGCGGCTTCACCATCGCCATCAAAGATTTCCGCCCGCGTCAATGGGATGGCGATGCTGAGCGATGAACTTTCACGCCGGATGCGGATTATCAGTGCTGACAATCCACAGCGCTTTCATCTTCTCGCAGCTAATGCCGCGGGTGTTATCATTGCAGCTGACATAACACCGGCTGAAAAAAACGTACGGGATCATAAGTGGTTCAAGGATACCACTGCGGGTGCGGCCGGTCAGGTGTTGGTCCGAGCAATCTCCAATGACGTTCACACCCACCAGCCTGCGGTCATACTGGTTGTGCCTGTAGCCCAGCCGAAGACCGGTGCCCTGCTGGGTGTCATTAAAGAGACGATCGGCATTCACACCATCGAACGACAATTATCGCGAGGCATGGGGGCAAGTGAATCGTCGGTCGCTATTTTTGACAGCCGCCTTGCCCGTACTATTTTCAGCATTGGTTCGGTTGAAGATACCGATAAAGCGGCCAAGATTTTTATGCACGGTGAAACTGGCAAGCGCGACTGGCTGAGTCTTTTGACTCATGGGCTGATTGTTGGCGCGGCGGCGGTGCAGTTTCATACGCTGACCCAGACCGCGGGTGTGCCGTTGGTGGCACCACATTGGTTTGTACTTGTATCAGAACCGGCTGCGACAGTACTGGCACCCATATTCAGCCAGGCGCGGCTGGTGGCCGCACTGGGCGTGGTTATGATTTTGCTGCTCTTCGGACTTGGGTTGTGGATCAGTCAGCGCGAAATCATCACCCCGATTAAACGCCTGCGAGTGGCGGCGGCTGCGGTAACGCGGGGTGAATTGAATGTCCGTCTATTGGGTGACTCGCCTGAGACATCCGGGTTTCGGCATGATGAACTGGGCGAGCTGGCGCACGATTTTGACGCGATGACCAAATCGTTGCAGGCTACACGGCACACTCTCGAGCGTCGCGAGGCGGCCAAATCGCGTTTCATCACCATTGCTGCTCATGAACTCCGCACCCCGATTGGAGCGCTTCTGGGGCACCTGGAGCTTATTAAATCGCGGCTGGCAGAAGCCAGTATGGATGAGGGAGTCAAACAACGGTTGGAGCACAGCCTGCTGGTGGCCATTTCCAATGCAACCCGGCTTGAGAACATCGTTAACGATCTTCTCAAGCTGGTGAAAGAAGACCGCATTGCCCAGACGTTGCGTTGGCAGAAGGTTAATATGGTCGAGCTGGTGAAGAGTGTTTGTGCAGAACACAGTGATTTCTTTCACGAACGGCACCTCAAGCTCGATCTTCGCCTCGCCGATAACATTGGCCCGGTTGACGGTGATCCGGATAAGCTGCGCGATGCACTGGTGAATGTGTTGATTAACGCCATCCGATTTTCGCCCGAGGGAGGAACCGTCCGGCTGGCCATGCGAAAAATTGTTGGTGGAATGTTGGAATTGGATGTTGAGGATTCCGGTCCCGGAATGTCACCGGATGCCATGGGCAGTGCGTTTGAGCCATTCCAGCCCGGCGATGATGTGGCTCACCATTCAACGGCAATTAATGATCAATCAGGTTTCGGTCTGGGTCTGGGGTTGGCTATTGTCCGCCGGTTTATCGATATGCATGGGGGCCGGGTGTTTATCCAGAAGTTACCCGTCGGCACACGCGTGCGCTTCATTTTGCCCATGGAACGATTTGAACCCCTCCCCAGTATCAGTGAACTTATGGCCTCCGATGGTCTCTGACCGGGACGGCTGCCTGACGTGGTGTACAGCAGGTCGGCGATGGTATTAGTTAATCCATGGTGGTTGGTGGCACCGGTGGCGGCGATCCTGCTTGCGGCCATCCTGCTGCTATGGCAATCTCGTCGGCGCCAGGCGGTTGAGTTTACCGCCATACATTGGCTGCGCCCGGCTCGGCGCCCGCGGCGGATGTTCGCCACGCAAATTCCCTTATGGATGATATTGGTTGCCGGCTCGGCCATTGCAAGTGCTTTGGGTACGTTGCATTTTGACTATTCGCCGCCAGGCAGATCGCAAGGTGTTCTCCACGTCCACATTTCCATCCGCTATCTGCGAGGCCGCTGTTATGGATATATCCGGATCGACGGACGGAGCAATCCACCGCCGATATCGATTCGTGGCATGGGTAAGCCAATAACTTTTTCAGCCGCCCAGTTGCTCCACGGCACCGTGTTTTCTGTGCCCGATGGCGTACATGTATCTCTTATAAAACTTCAGTCGCAGGGAAAAACAATTTGGCAGAGCCATGTTCCCCTTCTCAGTCGACATCCCGTAGTCAACGTGACATTGGGACAGCATGTTCCACATGAGGTATTGCACATAATAAAAATTATTCCCTGGGTAAAGGTAACCGGTCGTGGCAGCCCGGACGTCGAGCTATTTATTGGCAGCCAATGGCGTCGCCATATTAAAGGCAGCGAATTAATATTCATGGCGCACACAGCCCAATCATTGGTCGGAGCGGCCAGGCCGGTTGCGATGGGAGCGGACTGGCCCGTTTTAAGATTTGTGTCTTTTAGCCACGTGAGGGTAAGCCGGGTACGTGCGATGCGTCTCCGCCCTCCTTGGCAAACCATCGTCACGGTCGGTGGCCAGCCGTGGATCAAGCAGCGTCAGAGGCTGAACACCTATGACTGGGTCGTAGGTTCCGGCCTTGCTGCCCACAGCACCAATTGGCCGAAGATTGACTCGTTTGTCATTTTTGTCACCAATGCGCTTCGCCTTGCCGGTCACATCTCCGCGACACCGTCCCTATGGACTGCAAATGCAACCATAGGACGAAGATCAGCCAAAGCCGTATCCCTTATAGAAGTTGATTGGCTTTTCGGCTTGTTGGCCGGGGTTTTGGCCGTCGGCGGTCTTTGGAATTTGCTGTCCCGTCAATCCATGCCCACTCATCCCAGAAGTTGATCGCGCGGATATGCGTCTGTCACCTGCCCGTAGTCCGGCCTGGAGTCCGCGTTGCATATCATGATTCTCCAGCATGGGATGCCGGTTCATCGATGCGCATGTTATCAATCAGGCGCGTGGCACCCAATGTGGCGGCAATCAGAATGACGTCGCTGGGCCCTGCGGAACCATGAACCCTGGCCAGTGTTTGGGGATTACAGATGGCCGCATAGCTCGTTTTCAAACCGGCCTGGTTAATGCGGCGGCGAATTTCCTCTGCCAGTTGCGCGGCATCGCAGGAGCCCTGACGTGCCTTATTTACGGCCCAGCACAATGTACGGTAGATAATCGGTGCCACTTGCCGCTCCTCTTGCGTCAGGTAGCGGTTGCGGCTGCTCATGGCCAGGCCATCCTCCTCCCGCAACGTTGGTGCCACCGCCAATGCCACCGGGAAATTGAGGTCTTCGATCATCTTACGCAGGATAACTTGCTGCTGAAAATCCTTTTGGCCCAAAATCATATCGGTAGGCTGGACGATATTTAATAATTTTGCCACGACCGTGCAGACACCTTCAAAATGACCCGGTCGGTCGAGGCCCTCCCAGATATCACCAAGTTTAACAGGTCTGACCACTATTTCCGCATGACCATCGGGGTACATGGTGGCGGCATTCGGGGCAAACAGCACGTTGGTGCCGTGGGTTTCCAGGATTGCTTGATCAGCAGCGAGAGTACGAGGGTAGCGATCGAAATCTTCGCCAGGACCAAATTGCAAGGGATTAACAAAAATAGAGGCGACTACCGTGCCATCGCGGCCAGCCATACGGCGGGCCTGCGTAATCAGGCTGGCATGCCCCGCATGCAAAGCACCCATGGTGGGCACAAAAACCACCGGACCTTGCGCACTGTTACGCCACTGGCGATAGGATGCTATGTCATGAAAGGTTTGCATACGGGCGTTTCCTCATCCGGGTTTATCCATGGGTTGCCATTGCGCAGTCGCAGGAGCAACTCTCGCACCGAGAGTCCGGCTGCCGGGTGCAGCCAGTCGGGTGCTATGGCCGACAACGGCTCCAGCACAAAATGACGTATGCTGATGCGCGGATGCGGCAGGCGCATCTGCGGAGTAGTAATAATTAAATCATCATAAAACAGCAGATCCAGATCAATGCATCGCGGACCATACCGCTGCTGGTTACTGCGGATGCGGCCTTGCCGTGATTCAATGGCCAGCATTTGTGACAGCAGTGCCGCTGGGGCAAGCACGGTGCGCACATGCACTGCGGTATTGAGAAAATTACCCTGATTGGCCGGGCCACCGACCGGCGCGTACCATTGCGGCGCAGCCGAGGCCATCAACATTGTTTCGGGCAGATTTTTAATAGCCTCCATGGCAATTTTTATCTGCCGGGGTGGATCACCAAGATTTGATCCCAGAGCGATAAATGCGTCGTGGAGTGTCACGTCGCGCTCTCCGCCTTGTCCTTGTCGCGGCAGATGGCCTGGCCAGGGGCAAATCGGCTGGCATTTAGAATGGTCAGAGCCATCAGCACCGTCGCCCACAGCGAAACTCCTATGGTCAGCATCCAGCGATGACCGTTATGGCCAAATACCTTTCCAATATCCGTGGTTAAGAACATCAAAACGGCCCCGGCAATGAGAACAAAAAATGCAATCTGCCGATTTTTTAATGGTTGCAGATTATCACAAAGAATCATGCCCATGGCGAAAAGTGTCATTGCCAGCGATACATAGTGGGGAACCCACGTTCGTGGCGATGCCCAGAGCATATAGGCGGCGACGGCACCTATTTCCAGCATATATCTCTTCTGACCAAGCGGTTTAAGCCTGGGCCGTGCCCACCACAGGCCTATCAGCCCGATGATAACCAAGATAAGGCGGATCAGGTCATCGCTGATATTGCGATGCAGATTAAGTATGTTCACATAATGAGGCTTATTGATTCCGTGAGGGTGCGAATAAAATGCCGGCACGTGGCGGAAAAGTCTGGAGAGAAAGCTGGGGACGGACTGGCCCACATAGTATTCAACGCGGCCGTGGGTAACGTACGGGACAATCATGATATTGAACCATTCCCGGAACCAGGTCCAATTTTGGGTCCAGCCAAAAAAAATGGTTGGGATGACGAAGAGGCCCAGCACCAGTCCGGCCACGATTCCTCCGGCCACTTTCCATTGCCGCTTCCATAAAAAATAGATCAGGAAGATGATTGGTGTCACCTTTACGCAAACCGCCAGTCCCACCAGCGAGCCACCCGTCCAGCGTGCCCAGCTTTTATCGATTACCCCAAGCGAGAGCCCCACAGCCAGCGGTGTAAGCATTAACAGATTCGTCTGGCCCTCCTGCATGTCCCCAAGTACCGGTGGCAGCCAGACCAGTAAAATCAATGTCAGTGCAACCATATCCAGTTCAACACCCACTTTTTTTACTGCTTTGAAAAGTGATAAAAAGATGATGCAGCAAAAAATAAGCTTGCAGCAAACCCATGCAAACTGGGCATTGGCCGGAGACAACCAGGTAAAAGGGGCAAATACAGCCAGCGTCACCGGCGGTGTGGGGAATGAATCGCTGGTGTATGCGATGTGCTGATGCAAGAATTGCGGCACCATCGTCATCCAGCGGTCAAAATCATTCACCTGCAAAGTGCTGTGCGTCTGTTCCTTGTGGATGATGCGCATCCGCGCCTGCCAGGCCGCTGAGAGTGTTATGATCATGCCAATCAGCAGCACGATCGAAAAATAGGTCTTTCCCGCCTGCCGACTCATGGAACCTCGCCATTTGCAAAAAAGAGAATTTAGAATGCCAGCCGGCCAATTCGGGCGACTGCCTCCATGAGGCGGCTTTCATCAACGGTAAGCGCCATACGTAAAAAGCCTTCGCCTGCAGGCCCAAAGCCGCCGCCCGGCACCGTGACCACGTGCGCTTCCTCCAATAGCCGACTGCAAACCTCCATCGACGGCAGACCCGACGGTGTTTGCGTCCAGCAGAAAAAGCCCGCCGCGGGTTTTTCCATACGCCATCCCAGTTTAATCAGGCCATCGCATAAAACATCGCGGCGGCGGCGATAAATTGCCATCTGCTTTTTCACGTCGGTATGGTCGTAATTACACAGGGCTGTCGTGCCTGCCACTTGAATCGCATTAAATTGGCCGCTGTCCATATTCCCCTTAACCTGGGCCAACGCAGATATTACCTGGGCGTTGCCAACCGCCCACCCAATGCGCCATCCAGTCATATTGAAACTTTTGGAAAGCGAGTGAAATTCAATCGCTACATCCATTGCGCCGGAAACCTGCAGGATACTGGGTGGCGGTTCTTCAAAGTATACTTCGCCGTACGCCAAGTCGCTCGCAATGATCCAGCCATAGCGATGCGCCAGTTCCACCACATGCTTGTAGAAACTCAGCGGGGCCGATGCTGCAGTAGGATTATTGGGATAGTTGAGCCATACCAATTTTGTCTGCTGCCGAATGTGCTCAGGAATGGCTTCAAAATCGGGGAGAAAGTGGTTTTTAGCCTCCAGCGGCATCACGTAGACGCGGCCACCTGCAAAAATCGTACCGCTGTTGTATACCGGATATCCCGGCTGCGGAACCAGCACTACATCGCCTGGATTGACGACTGCCAAAGGAATGTGACTGATCCCATCTTTCGATCCAATCGTCGTGAGTATTTGGGTATTGGGGTCCGCCGACACGCCGAAGCGTCGCTGCATAAAATCGGCGGCCGCTTCGCGATATGCGGGGACGCCCTCGTCAAATGGATAACGGTGATTTTTGGGGTCATAAATGGCTTTGGCCATTTCATCAATGATGAATTTATGGGTGGGTAAATCCGGATCGCCCACGCCAAGATTGATGACGTCTTTACCGGCTTGCAGCAGTGCACGTTTTTTCTTGTCAATTTCGATGAATAGATAGGGGGGCAAAGCCTCAAGCCGCTGCGTTTTCGAAAATTTCGTCACTTTGTTGGAAACTCCACTACATCTTCCGCCGTAAACATCAATACTCGGCAGGCGATGCAGTGTAAGGAACTTTGTTTTTACGGTAAAGTGTCCGTATGGAGGATGCTGGTTCTACCGAAGTAAAATCCCGGTGTTTTGGAGGTAATTGTTTTTGCTCATAGCCTATTTCATTGAGACACTCAATCCGTACATCTGGCAATTTGGGCACACGGCGTGGGGTATTCGTTGGTACGGCACCGCTTATTTAACCGGTTTTGTCATTGCGTATTTCCTCATGTCGCGATTCATCAAAAATGGTCGCATGGCCATGCCACGCAGCCGACTGCCCGACTATGTGATTTTTGTGGCAATCTTTGGTGTATTGATTGGCGGGCGCTTGGGCGAAGCCATCCTATATCGGCCCCACATGTTCACCAATTTTTCGCCCCCTTTCCCATATTGGGGATTGTTAAAAGTGCAGTATGGCGGCATGGCAGCCCACGGGGGCATTGTCGGCGTATTTGTGGCCACTTGGATTTTCGCCAGGCGCAACGGCTACTCATTTCTCAACTTGATGGATTGCAGTGCCATGGTTGCGCCTATCGGATTGTTCTTTGGCCGCATCGCAAATTTTATCAACGGCGAACTTTACGGCCATGTTTGGCACAACCCTTGGGCAGTGCAATTTCCGACTGAACTGATATATCCGCCGCAAAGCAAACACTATCGCAGAATCGCCCCTTCGCAGGTGCACCACTTAATTGACAAAATTGCCGCGCATTTCGCCAATCATCCCAGGATTCTCCATGCCATGGAGGTCAATCCGCGTATGGAGATTGTCAATCTATCACGCGAAAATCATCCCTACGTTGTAAACCTGTTAAGGCAGGTACTGCTGCCCCGCATTCCATCGCAGTTGGTGGAGGCCACCACCGAGGGACTGCTGCTGTTTATCATTTGCTACGCCGTCGGTGCAAGATGGAAGAAACCCGGAATCGCTGCCGCCGCGTTTGCCGTCGGCTACCCGATCATGCGAATCATCGGTGAGCAGTTTCGCGATGGGGACCAGCCGCACATGATATTTGGCCACCTTATAAGCTTGGGCATAATTTATTCGGTGCCCATGCTTCTAATAGGCCTGGTCTTTCTCGCATGGGTTATTTTTCGGCAGGTGTCAGAAACGGAAATGGCCAAAATCCGTGCCTTCACCTCGATCAACGGTAAGCCGGTTGGGGAGGATGCGAACGCGAAATCAGGCGCTGCTGCACCGGCGGAAACGAAAGTGCAATGATCAATGTCTTTCCAATTGACGTTGCACTCTTAACCGGCGTATTTTGGATTTTGTCGGCGGGGTGGCATTGAAATGGGTTGTCAGGAGACGTCGTGGCACAAAAAACCCTCATTTTGCTGCGATTGTCGCCAACTTCAATGCGGACGTTACGCATTTGAATCAGCGCGGGTAGATGAAGCGGCCGCTCTGCATTAACATGCAAAACTTTGCGGCCGGGGGAGTTGTCTACCGCTTCGGCAGACCCGCAGAGGTGCCCTCCACCGCGCCAGGCTTAGTGGAGTTTTAATTCTGGAGGCTATTTTGCTCAGTAAACTATTTAAGGCATATGACGTGCGAAGCACGTATCCTGATCCTCTTAACGAAGATGCCGCGTGGAAAATTGGTTATGCAACAGCGGTATTTTTGGCCGGCAGCATTCCTGCGGAATTCGCGGGTGATTCAGATTATAAACGCCTGATCGTAGGCCGCGACATGCGCCCCAGCAGCCCGTCGCTGGCTGAAGCTTTGATAGATGGCATTCGGGCAGCCGGCGTGACTGCAGTGGATATTGGCATGATCGATACCTCAATGATTTACTATGCCGTCAATGCTGTTAAATGCTGCGGCGGGATACAGACCACCGCTTCGCACAATCCGGCTCACTACAATGGTTTTAAGATCAGCGGGATGAAGGCCAAACCGATCGGAGAAGCCACCGGCCTCAAAGACATTCAGGCTGCATGCGAAAAATTGACTTCCCGGCCAGCAACGCCGGTGACGGGTGGTCTGATCAAAATGGATCTGACAGATGGATACCGCAGGCACGTGCAGCAGTTTCTGCATCTCAAACGGCCGCTGCATGTTGCCATTGACGGCAGTAATGGAATGGCTGGCAAGTTTATCCCGGAAATTTTTGCCCACCTGCCGAGCCTGAAAATATCGTCGATTAACTTGGAAATAACTGGCTCTTTCGTCCATGAGCCCAATCCATTGGTGGATGCTAATTTGCGTCAGTTGCAGGAGTTGGTCTTATCCACCGGTGCGGACCTGGGTGTATGCTTTGACGGTGATGCGGACCGCTGTATTTTCGTAGATGAGCAGGGGCGCATCCTGCGCTGCGACATTGTAACAGCGCTGTTGGCTTCTCATTTTCTGCGGGATAACCCCGGCGCTGCGGTCATTTACGACCTGCGGTCCAGCCGTGTGGTGAAGGAAGAAATTGAAAACGCAGGTGGCGTCCCGGTGCGCGAGCGAGTTGGCCATGCCTTTATGAAAAAGACGCTGGCCGAAAGGCGTGGTGTATTCGGTGGTGAATTATCCGGGCATTTCTATTTCCGGGACAACTTCAACTGCGACAGCGGTGCCATCGCCTTTGCGTGTGTACTATCCGTGTTAAGTGGTCGTGATGAGCCGGCCAGTCAGATTTTCAAGCCGTTGATGCGCTGGCATGACAGTGGGGAGATTAACTTTGAGGTGGTGGATAAGGATGCAGCCATTACAAACATCGCCCATCGCTATGCCGACGCCCCGATAGATTACCTTGATGGTATTACTGTGCAGTATGACACATGGTGGTTTAATGTTCGCAAAAGCAACACTGAACCGTTACTGCGGCTTAATCTTGAAGCCAGCACCCAGGAATTGCTCAGGAAAAAGCTTGACGAGTTGGGCAAACAGCTTGGAACACCCATTTCGCACTGATGGGTGATTTGTAACGTATAAGCACGGGGCCGGATGGAGAATTGGCCGGGACAGTTGTTTTTTTTGTAGGGTGCACGGATGTACCGTAGATCGATTGCTTTAGTTGTCGGTTTTTTATTTATCGTCGTTGGGCTCTCAGGCCAAGGCCTGAGGGCGAATACGCTGTCGCGGCAAATCGCGGTATTGCTCGGCTCGCCACAGTTACGTGGATCGCAGGTAGGCATTTGCCTGGCAGAGATGGGACCTACCGGCATTGAGCCTATTTACGAGCACAACGCCGACTTGCCACTGATGCCTGGCAGCAATGGTAAGTTGCTCACCACCAGCACGGCGTTTGCCAAGCTGGGTGCGCGGGCGGTTATCAAAACTCGCCTCTACCGGGTGGGTCACAGCCTGGTAATTGTTGGCGGTGGCGATCCCGCCTTGGGCGATCCGGTGCTCTGTCAGCGGGCGGGCTGGAAGGTAACGCAGGTGTTTCATGACTGGGCTGCTCAATTGAAAAAGCTGGGCATCAGCAGTGTGCACAACATATACATTGATGATTCAATTTTTAACCATCATTTGTTTAATAATAAATGGCCGACGCCCGCCTCCCAGCGTCTCGACTGGTACGAGGCGGAAGTGGGGGGGCTTAATTTTGCGATGAACTGTGTCCAATGGGCACCGCAAATTAACGCCAATGGCGCGTTGGGCGTTAGCCTGATCCCCGCAACGTCCTACACACCGGTGTCGATTGATGCGCAACGTGGCCCGAGCCAGAGCGTCTGGCTATGGCGCCCGCCTGGGACCAACGATCTGTCGCTTCGTGGAACCGTCAACTCATCGACAAACTACTACATGCAGGTAACCATTCATGACCCCGGGCTCTACACCGGTGCAGTTTTTCGCCACGTCCTGCGAGAATCGGGCATCCCGGTGGCGGGCCATGTAATTCGCAAAACTCTCGCCAAGGCGGCATCCGACGCTTCACCGCGTCTGGTGGCAGTTTATCAGACTCCATTGGTTGACATTCTGCATCGTGCCAACACCGACAGCATCAATCTGATGGCCGAGTGCCTGTGCAAGCTCCTGGGACACCTTGCAACGGGACAACCGGGCAGTTGGTCAAACGGTGACGCCGCGATCATGGCATATTTGAAATCCATCGGTATCAACCTGCAACTGGTTCATATGGTCGATGGATCGGGCTTGTCACATCACGACCACATTGCGCCATCGGTTCTGGTGGAGGTGCTGGCCCATGATTTGACATTGCGGCATGCCCGTGTCTTTGTCGATTCGCTTTGTCGCCCCGGCCACGGTACGCTCATTTACCGCTTTCGTGGTTCACCGGCCGCTGCGCATATCCGAGCTAAAGATGGGCACATCACGGGCGCATCGACGCTCAGCGGTTATCTGTGGGATCATCACCGCACGTTTATTTTTTCAGTGATGGTGAATCACTACATCGGAAATGTCAACGGCTGGGAAGATAAGGTCATTGATGATTTATATCGGGATTATCATTGATTGGCCTTTTGCGATTGGACAGCTCAAAGCGCGGCAGATTCATCCCACCGGTGGTACGCTGACCAGCTTGTCGCCCGCCTGAACTTTGTGTCCATTAAGAAAATCAGCCATTGACATAACAGGCCGATTGTTGGGTTGAACGGTCAGCAATTTCACCGCGCCGGATCCACAGGCGACATCCGTCGAGCTGATAAACGTACCAGGGGGAAGCTGATGATTCCTCGGTTGGTCGGCTACCACCTTGATCAATCGCAGGTCAACAGAATCATTGCCATTGGCTCTTACTAAAGAAGCTCGGCAGCCGGGCCAAGGCGATAAACCTCGAATGCGGCATGACACTTCGTTGCTCGGCCGGGTAAAGTCTACCCATGACATCGCTCTATCCAATTTGGGTGCGGGCGTAGCCTCAGACGGATTCTGACGTTGAGGATTGGCTGTGCCCAGTTCCAATTGGCGGATGGTATCCATCACGGTCGCGACACCCAGTTGGGACAGACGATCGTGCAGTTCCCCAGCCGTTTCTGATGGCCCGATGGGGGTTGGGCGTTGCGCCAAAATCGCCCCGCCATCCATGATGGAGTTAATTTGTATCACGCTGACGCCGGCTTGAGCATCGCCTGACAAAATTGACCACTGAATGGGTGCCGCCCCGCGAAACTTCGGCAACAGGGATCCATGAAGATTGATGGCCCCAAGGCGGCTGGCTGCGATGAAATCATCCGACAACTTTTGTCCAAATGCGATCACCACAAACAAATCGGGATGCGCGATTGGCATATTCCCCACCAGCTCATTTGCCGATGCCGTTTTAATCACAGGTATATTCAACTCAGTGCCCGCCAGGGCGACAGGCGTCTGCAGCAAATGGCGGCCCCTTCCGCCCGGTTTATCCGGCTGGGTAATAATCGCCAATTGATGGGTGCCGATGGCTGTCAGCGCCCGAAGAGTGGGCACAGCGAAGGCTCCCGAGGCTATAAATATTATTTTCATAAATGCTGGTAGACTGTCCGTGACTTTTCAGTTGACAGATGGCAAAACAAAACCCGCCCCGAGGGCAGCGCCGCTATTAAAGTACCTTATCTTCACTGACTGACGCACCGGAAGCAGGTCAATTTGCCGCCGGAACGGATACGCCAGTCGCTTTTTCCCGCAAGATCGGCATCCGTTCTTTGACCTGCTTGGCGATGAGTGTGTTTGGAAATTCGTCAATGATCTGCTGGCCGATACGTGCCGCATCATTCCAGTTTTTGTCAGTGACATGTAGAGAAAACTGGGCGCTCAACTGATTGAGCTTCTTCTTAAAGACATCGCGGGCGATTTCGATGTAGCTCTCAGCCTCGCCGGGGGTAAGGTACTGATCCAACTGCTTGAGCAATTCCACCGACCGATTGACATCGTCTTTCTGAACCGAGTCCATCCATTCTTTCAGCAGTTCCCGCTTGTGCGCCTCCTTGGCCTTCGCAATTCGGTCCGGTAGGTTCTGCACGTCGGGATGGCCGCCGAAGAGTTTCATAAGCTGATCCATCTCGCGCTGACATCCGGCCCAGTCAAAGCGGCGGAGCAGTTGGTCAAAATGATCCAGCGACTCGCGCACTTCGCGCTCAATAAAGCCTTTTCGGGAACTGTCGATGAGTTCGCGCAACTGCGACGCTTCAGCTCGGTTTCCAAAGCGCTTTTCCATTTCAGTAACCAGCCAGTAGGCGGCTTCATAGTCGTTTTTATCGATATCTTCTCGGATGGCATGCCGTAGCGCTTCGCGGTCTTTATGTCGGTAAGCGATCTGCTTGGCCTGATCAGAGAGCGTCGCACTGTCACGAATCGCCTCAAGAATCTGACGTTGGCTTTCCGCCGCCCCGCGCAGTTGCTCGTAATGCCAGTTCTCTTCCGCTTTTGACAATACTCGGAGGTCGATGAGCGGCATAAGCACAAAACCTCCTACAGCCGTCACCAAGCCAGTACACGCAAGCAGGCACCCTCCGACAAAGCCGGTCATCAATGCTGCAAAGTCGGACGACCCCTGGGCACCACCCTGATTGGCGTTGGCCAGCGACATAGCTATCAGCATTAAGCCGCCAAGCAATTCCACAAGGCCAAGCAACAAAGCCAGCATAGCCAGACGTTTAGCTTTTTTTGCCAGTCTATCAATATTCATATTGAACTCCTCACTTGGTCTTCTTCGACGCCGCACTGGCCGCCGCAAATCGGACTGCGACACCCCCGGCCCCCATAATACCTCTCTCCCCGCCGACCACGAACGACATGCAGCCAGCCAGCGTATCGTCGGCGAATCCAAGCGTCAACCATTACCAGAAACCAGGCACCATCGTTTAGCCGCATAAAAAAGTGATGCAGAAACGATCGGACCTAAGAAAAACGGGATGAGCCACACTTTCATGCAAACCGATAGGCTCTCCACAGAGTAACCACGCACGCGACGGCTGTTAGTAACCCGAAAAATGTCGGTAATTCAATAAAATTTATCGGTTTTTATTGCAAATTGGTGTACTGATGTTATAATCTTTGTGTGTTGCTACCTCTGAACCGTGCCTGAATGGAATGGGCCGCCAGTGTGCAGCAGTTTCGGGTCGGCGTCCGGCAGGAAAATTTGCCGACGGCCGGATGGGTAGTCGATCTAAAAGTTCAAAAAATGCCATTTTTGTTAATGTTTTTTGAATTGTCACCCGAATAAACACTCGATGTGATGTTCTGAACGATGCGTGGGAACATATGGGTGCAAAGAACGTAAAAGCCTCGGGAACCAACAGAAAGCCCATAAGCCATAAACGCGTATTTACCGTCATGGTTGCGTTGTTAGCATCGCTCACATTCAGCGCTGCTTTGTTGAATCTCATGCAAAACCAGCCCCTGACTGGTGCGTCGGTCCGGCCAATCTTGATGCAGGCTGACACGTCGGCCCAATCTATCAGCGCCTTAATCAAGCCGACTGTTCCATTGCATCGTTCGCAGTGGAACTATATTATCCTTTATCAGTCAGGCGAATCAGCCGGTAATTTAGCCGGTCTGAAGTCGGGCCGACAGATAGGGGGTGTTACTGGATCGGCGATGGCGCAGCGAGCGGCCGTCAATTTTCAGTTTGTTGTGGACAATGCTGAAAACTACCGGGGGTATCCCAGCGGAAACATAGAGGTTGGGTCGTCGTGGCAGTATCAACAGCCTGCCGCACCTTATCGTACATGGCCTTATTATTATCATACCGTCCCCAACCCCTACCAAAACGCAGTTGGTGTCTGCCTGGTGGGCAATTTCAGTCATCATCGGATATCGCGTCGGCAACTGAGAGCAGCAGTGGCCCTGGTCAAAGGGCTGCAGCAGAAGCTCGGTATTCCCAACTCGCGTGTTCTGTTTGAGTGGAGTCTTAATCCACGCGGCACGCCAACGGCCGATGAGTTCCGTTTGACACAACGCCTCGACAAGCTGCTTGCCAAGTAATTGGCCCGCCCGATCGCTCATGTTCCTATTCTGAGATTGCAACGTCGTTTTAATCGCTTTTCTCAAGCGTGGCGTTCGGCGTTCTGCCGACGTCAAGGTCTCGACGATTGCGCAGGTTTGGGTAGAATACCGCAAGGGCTGTGGACTCGTCCGTCACGATTGATTGGGTCTTAAAAACAGCGTAAGCGGCGGGTTTTGGGGTGTTGCATCGTTAATGGCACCAACAGCGGAAATATTGCCAGAAATTCCTGAGTTTGACGTGCTCTCATGCCTTGGGTATGGGGCCAGGAGCACGATTTATGCCGTGTGTGAAACCCGCACCAGGCAGCTTTATGCACTCAAGAGAGTCATTCGACGCACCGCCGAAGATGACAAGTTTATTGAGCAGGCAGAGCAGGAATATGCCATCAGCAGCCAGTTTACCCACCCGGTGCTGCGTAAAAGCCATCGCCTCATTCGGCGCCGCAAGTTTTTGGCACTCAATGAATTGCACCTGCTCATGGACATGTTTGATGGCACGTCGCTGGATGTCGAGCGGCCGGCCGACCTTAAATCATTGCTCGAGATATCTTGTCAGGTGGCCGAAGGGCTTTCGGCGCTTCACAAAATGGGTTATGTGCACGCCGATATCAAGCCGAATAACATTCTTGTGGATAGCCGTAACGTATCCAAAATTATCGACTTCGGCCAAAGCTGTTCGATAGGCACTGTCAAGAGTCGGATACAGGGGACGCCAGATTATATTGCGCCCGAGCAGGTGGCTCTGGGGCCGCTTACGCCGGCGACAGATATATTCAATTTTGGGGCGACCATCTATTGGTGCGTGACTGACAGGCATGTTCCAACGGTCATCCCCCGCAAGCGAACGGGCGCGAGCGGAATCGATTCCAGAATTCTTGTGCCGCCGCACGAGGTTAACCCACGTATTCCCGTTCCGCTGTCCCGGTTGATATTGGAATGCGTGGAGAACCGCCCATCTGATCGTCCCAAGTCAATGGATGAAGTGTACAACCGGTTGCAGTTTGTACTTAGTATGGGAAGCACTGTACAACTGACACGCGTTATGAACAAAGACCCGGAATCGGGCCAGTCGACTGAGGAAGCTGATACGGTAACTTGAACGTCACGCAATGTAAGTTATTTAAAATCGGGAACATTTTTGTCATGACACTGAGTTATACACCGTTTTGTTGCGTTAGATGGGGTCTCCAGTAGTGTCGTCACGTCATGCAATCGATTTGCTTTTGGCCGCCGCCGAGTACAACCGTAACCACCCGCTGAGAAGCGGAAACAAACTGCACTTGCCCACCAGCGGTGAAATGATCGTCACGGGCGATTTGCACAATCATCGGCGCAATTTTGAACGCATTCAGAACTTTGCCGATCTCGGCCGCTTTCCCGATCGCCATGTGATTCTGCAGGAATTAATTCACGGCGGCCCTCTTGGTGCCGACGGCGAAGACACCAGCCTTCAGATGCTCGCCGACGCTTGCCAGTGGGCGTTGGAATTTCCCGGCCAGGTACACTTTCTTCTTGCCAACCATGATCTTGCGCAGATCATGGGCGTTGCCATTATGAAAGATGGATATGACCTGACCGAACGATTTAATCGGGCCTATGGGCTATGGTACGGCTCCCGGGGGGTCAATGTGGCAGCGGCATTCAGGGATTTTGTCATCAGCATGCCCTTGGCAGCGATAACCGCGACCGGGCTGCTGCTCGTGCATTCTCTTCCATCGGATTCTGATATGGCGACTTTTGATGCGTCGATTCTCCAGCGGGAACTTACCGAGGAAGATTATCAGCGCACGGGGTCGGTCTATAAGCTGATCTGGGGGCGCAATCAATCGCAGGCCGTGATGGACAAATTATCCAAATTGTGGTGGGCAGACCTTTACATCTGCGGCCATCAGTCGCAGGATGCCGGCTACGGTGTCATGGGGCGGAATATGTTTCTGGTTGATTCGTCGCATAATCACGGCACACTTCTGCCAATTATATTAGAAAAACAGTATACGATCGGGGACCTCTCTGCTCGGGTGCTGCCGCTGGCCGGTATTGCGTAAAATCGGTGGTCTTAGTCAGCGCAGTGCCGGCCGTCAAGGGGATGCCGCCCGTGCTATAATTGCGCCTAATTTGCGAGTTGGACGCTGGATGGAGTGCGCCATGCAAACAGATTTAAAAAATAAAACTGCTTTTATCACCGGTGCCAGCAGCGGCATAGGACGCGCTGTTGGTGTGCATCTTGCCCGGCTCGGGGCCACGGTCGTGCTCAATGCCCGCCGTGAAAGGCAGCTTCAGGAGGTATCTCACGAGATCAAGGCATTTGGCGGAAACGCCCTCATCATGGCCGCCGATATATCACAAACCGAAGAAATTGATCGCGCGCTTGCCTTCTGCATGTCGGAAACTGGGCATCTCGATATTGCCGTCATCAATGCCGGTCGGGGGCTTGCAGGTGGGCTTTTGACCAGTGATGAAAATCAATGGGAGGAAATGTACAAGCTCAACGTCCTTTCGGCTGCACGTCTGATGCGCCGCAGCGGGCAGTGGATGGTTCAGCGCGGCCGCGGTGATATTGTGGTGCTCGGATCAGTATCGGGACACCATATTTCACCATTCAGCGGCTTTTACGGATCAACCAAATGGGCGCTCGCCTCAATTGCCGAGGCATTTCGACGGGAGGTGGCATCCGCAGGTGTGCGTATTTCCACCATCAAGCCGGGCGTGGTCGAGTCGGAATTTCAGGCTGTTGCTGGTTATAACCGCGATAACTTTTACAAAAGCATCGAGAAATTTGGCGCACTTCTCAAACCGGAAGATGTCGCCGACGCCATTGGGTATGTTGTCACGCGGCCGCCGCACGTTCTGATTAATGACTTGGTCATTCGCCCCACCGGGCAGGACTATCCTTGATCCGCTCTCCATGGTGCCCGAGTCAAAGCGGTCGTGCAGCGGACGCGAATCGGGCAAGCATCACCTTGTCAGCGGTTGATGAATCCCATCTTCTGCATCCAGCGAATGCAAGCCGCCGGCCATCGTGTGGAGGCCGTTCCCGGCACACCTAACCCAAATCCATGTTCACCAGTGGCATACACGTGCAACACCGCAGGTATGTGGTCGCGTTTAAGGGCATGGTAAAAGCTGAAGCTGTTGGCCAGTGGTACAACGGTGTCATTACGCGCCACACAAATGAAGGTCGGTGGTGTCAGTTGGCTCACCATCAGGTTAGTTGAAAAATATTTCTCAACATCCAAAGGGCAATGCTTCCCAAGCAGTGCATTATGCGACCCAGGGTGAGTGATTCCCGGAATCATCGAAATGACCGGATAGCCCAAGATAAGAAAATCCGGGCGTGTGCTGTAGCGGTCCAACCGATGCGGGGATTCGGGGTTACCCGGTAAAAATAAGGTTCCGGCCATGGCGGCGACATGACCACCCGCTGAAAACCCCGCCACGCCGACATCATTTGGATTGATATGCCACTTGTGAGCATGGGCACGGACAATTTGAACTGCCCGGCGCACATCTTGCAGCGGCCACGGCACCCCAGATGGTGGAAGCTTACCATCCGGAAGGCGGTAATTCAGCACAAAGGCCGACACACCAAATTTGTTCAGCCACTGGGCAATCGCATACCCTTCGTGGTGCACGGCTTCGTACACGTATCCTCCGCCCGGACAAATGACCACGGCGCAACCGTTGGCGTGGTGCCTGTCCGCCATGTATTCAGTCAGCGTCGGCCATTTGTGCAGCTTTCGCGTTCGTTGCGACATCGGCACCTTGAGATGAGGCCAAACCGGAATTACCTTGGAATTGGCATTGCGCCTCGGGGCAAACCATGCTGGCATCTTTGCCGCTGCGCTGGTACAGAACGCACCAATCAACAAAGCCGCCGGAAGAAGATGCGATAGCTGTTTAATCATTGGTTTCACCTGCCAAAAATCGATCATAATCAGTCCGACGGGAGCCTACAGGCATTAATCCTGATTGTAAAGCGGCTAGCGACTTGCCCGCATGGTCCCAATAACCGCCGGCCCACAATTGAATCGGACGCGACGCGCCAATCGGTTTGCAACCGGACAGCCTTTCTAGCGAAAGGTCAAATGTGTCCAGAATGGATATCACTCCGCTATTGGCGGAGGATATGCAAAGCCAATCGCATTGCCGCATGACATGTCTTGAACCGGCGTTTCGACTGATCATCTGAAATAATTTCACTTTCAGCCAGTAATTGCTATAATCCTAAGTCGATTGAAAGGAGTGTTAAATGTCCATTTTGCTAAGTGAAACGGCGGCTCGTGAGATCCGTAACATCATGAAAGAGCAGGGCCTTGGTGAAAACGTGGCTCTGCGAGTTGGGGTTAAGGGGGGTGGCTGCTCGGGTTTCAGTTACGTGCTGGATCTGACTGACGAACAAAATGAAAATGACGAAGTGATGGAATCGAATGGCGTAAAGGTCGTGTCGGACCGAAAAAGCTACCTTTACCTGAACGGAACTGAAATCGACTTTAAGGATGAGGTAATGGGCCGCGGATTCGTATTTAAAAATCCAAACGCCACACATACTTGTGGCTGCGGCTCCTCATTCAGTGCCTAGAAAAATTGCAGCAGATTCGTCTGCGGCGGGCCACCAGAAACAGAGTGCTATGTTGGGCGGTTCGTCGTTCCGTCTATGTGCAGCTCGATCGAGCCCGCTTGCCGAGGCTTGCGTCGGGCAGTTTTGTGCGCTGTCGCGGCTGGAAGACGACCGATGCTCCAAGCCGGGTTTTCCCGGCTTTTTAATTTGGGGGTATTCAGTATCAAAGCGATGATCTTGGCCGCCAACGGTGGCGTTGAAAATTTTCACCTGCGCGACATTCCCATTCCGCCGCTTGGTGCCAATCAGATTTTGGTCAGGGTACTGGCCAGCAGTGTAAATCCGGTTGATGCAAAATTGCGAAAAACCGGTGCCTTTGGCTACGGCCCCGGCAGCGTGCTGGGCTTTGATGTGGCCGGAAAAGTGGAAAAAGTCGGCACCGCGGTGACCGATTTTCATCCCGCCGATGATGTGTACTATTCGCCGGCCTTCGGACTGCCCGGCAGCTACGCGGAATTTAATATCGTGGAGTCCGGTATTGCGGCCAAGAAGCCATCCGGTTTATCGTGGATTGAAGCAGCGGCGGTGCCACTTGCCGGAATGACCGCCTATGGGGCGCTTTTTGATCGGGCCAATTTGCGCCTCGGCCAGACAGTTTTAATTATTAACAGTACAGGCGGAGTTGGTTCATTTGCCACCCAGTTGGCCCACCGCGCCGGTGCGCACGTTATTGCCGTCTGCTCCGGTCCCAATATGGCGCTGGCGAGATCGCTTGGGGCCGACCGTGTCATTGACCGCAGCACCGAGGATGTGGTGGCTATCGTAAAGGAAGAACATCCCGATGGAGTCGATCTTGTGCTGGACTGCGCGGGCTTCGACTGGATTGCTCGCTGCATGGACATCGTCCGGCCCATGGGACAAATGGTGACAATTGTCAATCCATCAGGAGATCTTGCAATCGGATATCGCAAAAATGTAACGTTGCATTATTCCTTCCTTTGCCGTAGCCGTCGTACGCTGGAACAATTAACCCATTTGATTGACCGTAATTTGCTCAAGCCTGTCATCAATAAAGTGTTTCGCCTTGAAGAAGTTGCCGACGCTCACAACTGTCTGGAGCAAGGCGGCGGTTTTGGAAAGATCGGCATCTCCATCGGAAGTTGACACTCAATGGCCGGGTCCCTCCAGTCATCGGAGTTCGATGGGCATTTGGGGCTGGTCGGTTACTTCCAGCGGTTTATGGGTAAAGCCGGGATGCTGGCCAAAAAATTGTGCCGGATTATTATGGAAAATCTTAATAAGCGTTGATCGGCTATGCCCGCGGCGTCTGGCCTCCAGCATGGTGCGGTGCACCCAAAGGGGATCACTGATCCCCCAGTCGGCTGCCGCATTGATGCACACCCGGTCTGCACCATATTGTTCAATCATATCCACAGCCCTTTCCGGTGTGGCCTTGGTCGTGGGGTACACGGTCATTCCCGCCCAGAACCCAGCTTCTTTAACCATGCGGATGGTGTGCTCTTCACAGTGATCGATCAATACTCGCGACGGATCAATGGCAGAACCGAATTCCTTGAGCATATCAATAATCAGGCGGGTTCCACGCCATTTATCCTCCAGATGAGGGGTATGAATTAAAATCAGTCGGTGCCTGGCCCCACCGACGTCTATGGCGAGTTGAACATGGCGTCGAAATACCTCCATTTCATTGGCGGTATTTTTGTGCAGACCGATTTCGCCAACGCCCAGCACGTTAGGGCGCTTGAGGTATTCCGGTATCAGGCTCATCACTTCGCGTGCCTTGCCTAGGTCTTCTGCTTCTTTAGGATTCAGACACATCCAGCAGTAGTGGGCCACGCCAAATTGCGCCGCCCGCTGCGGTTCAAATTCGCTTAGTTGTCGATAGTAGTCCGCAAACGCTGCCGGCGTTCGATCAAAACCCGCCCAAAAAGCTGGCTCGCTGACTGCCACAACGCCGGCCATCGCCATATGCTCATAATCGGCGGTTGTTCTTGAGACCATATGCACATGTGGATCGATTACGAACATGCTTATCCTTTTACGCTGAGGGTTTCTTGAACGCGCCGGGCCTTGTCGCCCTCCGAGTCCGTTAAAATGCGTAGAACCGCCTGCAGCCGGTCTCGTCGATCGTCGGCGTGAACCCCAGAAAATTCTTCAGCCCGCGAAAGTCGGTCTAACATGGCCGCTATATCCAATGCTGCGGCCCGGGCTTTGAGAAAATATAATTCGAGAACTTTAACATCACCCAACGGTGGTGCGCTGGATTTTGCGTTGTCCGTCGCGCCAGGGGCAGTTGTCATTGTCACCTCCAAATCCATCGGGCGTTGGTTCAGCAAGCCGCCCGCACTATACTTCAGTATATGTTTGATTTGCCGAAATGGCTTTTCGTTGCCGGGATATTTTTGATTGTTTGCTCCGGTGTCGTATGGTTGGCGATGCGAGTCGGTTTTCACGGTTTGCCAGGTGATATGGTTTATCGTGGAAGGCGCGTCAGCTTTTACTTTCCGGTGGTAACGTGTCTGGCGCTCTCGGCTCTGATATCGCTGATTTTTTGGATCATTCGCTGGTGGATGCACCGATGACAAAACGGGATGCAGTATGGCCACCCGGCGTTCCGCCCGAGGCGTTTGCGGCGCTGGAGGCAATCTACCGCCGCTTGGATACGATTGTTGCCCAAAATGGTCCTCGCTGCGATGCCAGCGGTCGATGCTGCCGATTCGACTCCTATGGGCACCAACTGTATGTCAGCACGCTTGAGATGGAGTACTTTGCCCACGGAATGGGATTGACGCCGGTAGCACCCGATGATGCGCAGACAAACCCGCCAAAGCGCATCGCTTTACCTCAATTGCCATCCGATGGATGCCCTTGGCAGGTGAACGGCTTGTGCACTGCACGGGATGTCAGGCCGCTGGGCTGCCGAATTTACTTCTGTGATCCGCGGCATCAAGCCTGGCAGCCGGAAGTTTATGAAACATTGCATCGCGAAATTTTGCAGTTGCATGCTCGTGTGGACCTGCCTTATCGCTATATGGAATGGCGGCGTTTTTTGAATATGTATCAATCATGGGGCCGAAATGTCTGATACCGCATCGCGTTTAAGCCAGCTTGAGAAAATGTGCCAGCAGGATCCCAGCGACGCCTTTGTTCACTACGCACTGGCGATGGAACTATCGCGCCTTGGCAGATCAACCGAAGCAATCGAGGTCTTTAAGGCTGTCATCACCAAACACCCCGATTATTCTGCAGCGTATTTCATGTGCGGACGCACTATGGAGCGATTGGATGAACGCGATAAGGCGGCCGATATGTACCGCGCGGGGATAAGTGCGGCTCAAAGGTCTGGCGATCACCATGCTGCCGGTGAAATGCAGGCCGCGCTGGATGCCCTGATGTAATATCCACGACAAAACACCATCTTTTTACCCACGGACGTTACATGTGGCAATCGACCTGAAGTTCAGCGGCCGTCCCGCCCGGCATCACCATTCCCGGTGAAGTATATTACCGGGATAATACATCTGCAGGATGTATCGAGTGCTGTATCCCTCTGTGGCCAGCTTCTCTGCGCCCCATTGCGAAAGCCCAACGCCATGGCCGAAGCCGTGCCCGTCCACCAGCAATATCTCACCCGGTCGTCTGACTATGCGGAAGAAGCTGCTGGGCGGGGCGTGAATGGCAGGATTGGGATCCATTAAAAGTGCCAGACGGAAAACCTCTGCCCGCATCCTGCCAATATGGCCAGCCGCATCGGTAAGGGTAATGATTTCCGGTCGGCCGGTTATGGGGTTGCTGCGCGTGATGGCGATATCGGTTACGGTTCCAAGTTCGGACAGGTAAGGCAGCTTATTTTTAACTCCCCACCAGTGCACCGCGTCGGTTACCGCCCACATGGGAATTGCCAGCGTCGGCCAGTTAAATTCCGGGCAGGCTGCATCCAAATTGCCTGTGTACTTATTAACCAAGGTGCTAACACGATGGTCTCCCCATGCGGCATGGGCGCTTTCTTCTGCTCCGCCGTTACAAGCCGAGAAGTAGGCACAAAAAACACCCCATTGACCGTGCGCCTCGCCCTCCATCACGATGCCATCGGTTTGACGTGTTGCCAAGCGGGAATGCGGGGTTTCGGCATCACGACCCCCGTACACCTGCGATGACTGCGTGCCTGTTACATCCCAAGCGTGTGTCTGGCCATACGTTTCTATCTGATACAATGCATAGGTGCGCGCCGCAATGGCCTGTGCCCGATAGGCCGCCATCGACCAATTGGCGTAAAGTTCTTTCGACAAAACCCCGGTGAGATAATCTTCGATCGGCAGCGTATTGATGGCCACGTATTTTCCGTCTGCCAGGCGGACGTCGTAGACTCGTCCAGCATAAAGTGCGGCATTGACATGTGGGGGGGTGGCTTCTTGGGGAGTAATTCTGACTCTGATCCAAGGCTCTGGAATGTGTGCGGGTAGACGGATAACCCCCGGATATGCCTGGCCCAACACAATGGGTTTGGGTAGAACCGCAGGCACCGGTGGATAACCTGCAATCGAAGTTTCGGGGGATGGTGTCGCTGGCGCGCTGGACGTTGGAGGATTAGGTAAATGCCACGCTGTTACATTATTCTGTGCCGAGCATCCCGAAAGCAGCACCAGCGCCAATGCCGCAGTCAACAGAATTTGCAACTGTCTGAGATTCTTGAGCACGACGCCCCAGACGGCGGCAATCACATCTGCATCGCCAACGAAAATCATCCGGAACAGACTCCGGCCCAAACAGGAACCACGCAGTGTCATCCGTGACTTTTGCATTTTTTTGCTCCGCGCCATTCGTCTTGGCTGATGGCGTAAATTTGTTACTGCAGCGCCGCGTGATGCCGTTGGTTTTATTCAACCTTCCGCAGCGAGAGCCCCAGCTCTGCAAGCCGACTCTTGACTTCATCAAGACTGGTCTCGCCAAAGTTCTTCACCCCTAGCAGTTCGGCTTCGGTCCGGGCGGCCAGATCACCAACAGTGACGATGCCCAGACGTTCCAGAGCGCGGGCAGCTCGCAGGGGCAGTTGAAGTTCTGTGACCGGCTTGGCAAAAGTCTCCGGGGGTACGCGGTCTGCCACCTGCTTAAGGATTTCCTGCTTTTGCATCTCATGGGCCTCGTCAGCCGCCTGCCCCAGCCGTAGTCCCTTTTTGGTCAGCATTTGCTTGATTTCTTCCAAGCTTGTTTCACCAAAATTTTTGTAACTCAGCAGATCCGCCTCGGTGGTGCGCAGCAGATCGCCAAGCGATTTAATATTCATCTTTTTCAGGCAGTTGCGGGCACGGGCAGAGAGTTCAAAATCGGTCACCGAGGTGCTCAGCAGCAGATCGCGCGGTGCCAATCGTCGCTCCGGCTCTTCCTGTACTTCCATACCGATGGAACCGTCCACATGCTGGTAGTACATCCGTCCCACCGGATGATTTGGGTCGGCCTGCAGCAGGCGATGAAGGCATTTTTCTGCCTCATCGTACATGCCATCATCTTCGTAAAGCACAGAGAGGTTGATGAGCACATTGGCGTATGTGGGCTGTTTTTCAGCCAGAAGTTCGTAAAGTTCTATGGCTCTCTCGTCATCGCCGGCCAGGTCCTGGAAGCACGCCAGTTGAAAACTGATTGCGTCATTTTCAGGCGACTTGGCGTGCGCTTCTTCAAGTAATTCAACCGCTTTTTCGATCTGGCCGTCATTGACAAATTCTCGGGCTTGTCGAATAACTTCCGGCTGGCTGGTGGTCATGGTAGGCATCCTGTTTATATTTCCTCTTCGCGATGAAATAACTGTATACGCCTGGCACATATCCGCGCACATAACGCGGCTGCGGCCAAACATCGGATTATACTGCCGATGTTAAATGGTTCAAACTGGCCAATTGGGCATCGGGGCATCGGCATCCTCGCTTGTGGGCCGTTCAGCCGTTGATCAATCTGCCGCTCGGTCCGATCCCTGCACCTGGGCACTTGGTCTTAGAGAAAGCAAATCTTCCGAGCGGCAAAAAAGCACATGCGTATAAGCATCAATCCGTGACGGAAGCGCGATATGTTGGTCGACCCGTAGACACGTTGTTTGTAGTGAACAGGCACGTCGATAATCTTCAGGTTCAAGCGCGCTGCACCAAATAAAAGATCAAAGTCGCCAAATGGATCGAAATCCCCGAAGTAAGCCCTGTTCGCCGCGATACGCTCATATTCCGTGCGACGGAGTACCTTGGTACCGCAGAGTGTATCCCGAATGCTTTGGCCCAAGAGAAATGAAAAAGCATGTCCGAAGCCCTTGTTGGCCAGCATGTTCAAGAACTGCATCGCTTCTGATTCCATCGGGTACACCAATCTGGAGCCATTGGCAAATTCTGCCTTGCCGCTTTGAATCAGATCAAAGAAACGCGGCAATTCTTCTGGTGGCACCGATATATCCCCATCCAAAATGGCAAGGATATCCCCCGTCGCGACGGAAAATCCCAGCCGCACCGCATCACGTTTTCCTTTGCCTGTCTGCCGGTGTAGACTTAATGTCATGTCTCCCCGATACTCAGCGACGGCCTGATTGGCCACATCCCAAGTGTTGTCGGTACTGTGGCCCTCGACAAGAATCACTTCCTGCCGATCAGCCATTTTTGGTATGCGTGCCAGCAATGGGCCGATATTGCCAGCCTCATTTCGCAGCGGCACTACGATACTGATAGAACTGCCCCTCTGGGTGGGCGCGGCGTCCCATGTCTTCAGGCTATGGGTTGCAACATCTGCGGGGCTGGTACTTTCCGCTACCCGCGTGATATTCAATGGGCGGGCGACATAGATGTTAACCAAGCACCCATGCCGCACCAATGGCAACGGTGCAAACCAGCGATTAATTAAGTTACCTACCAACGGCACGCCGACTGGCAAAAAAATTGACGGCTGGCGTCGGATTATTTGAAAGTCATCTTGGTAAAGTAAGTTTTCCAATTCGTTGGGGGGTATCCAACTCTCCTCAGGTACGGGGCATTTAATGGCGAGCAGCTCCGCCAGCCGTATAAGTGGTTGCCATACCCTTGAATAGGTACAAATAATCAGCCGCGTGCGGGTGTGACATAACTGTCTGATCTTCACCAGCAGGTTATGGATGTCATAAACCTGCTGAATAACACCCGAAAGAATGATGTAGTCGAAAGTTTCATCATGATCTGGTTCGTAAGTTTCAATCGGGCAAGCGTGGAACTTCAAACGCGGGTAAAACCTTGCGGCCTGTTCAATCAGATCTGGATTCAGATCGATTCCGACGCCAGTCTGTGGGGCCAGTGTGCCCAGCAACAGTCCGTCGCCGCAGCCAATGTCCAAAATTTTCGATCGCGGCAATACCATCTGACCTATCAGGCGGTTAACATAGCGATGGAGGTAGATATGCCGGTGTCGGCTGCCGGCAAGCCGTTTAGCGTTTATTTGCTCAAAATCCAGCAGTCGTCGGCGGTGCGCCTCCTCACCGGGCAATACCGAAACTCCGGAATTCATGTCCAGTCTTGCCATTGTCATGCACAAATCTTGCAACCCCACTTCTGTCCCGCATGAGGCCATGCTGCACTTCATCAATCAGTGCAACTCGGCCACAAAAGCCGGCAACTCCGACGGAATGGAAGCGGTCAGAGAACACCAAGCATTACAGTAAATTCATTACGTCGCGTCGGTCGCCGATGTCACGTCCCCCGTCGTGGTTGTTGCCGAAGTTGTGCTGGCGGCTGCCTCAGACTCTCGTCTGGCGTTGGCCTCGGCGATGGCCTGGTCACGTGCAGCCTTCACCTGGGCCATTTTGTCGTCCACAATCGCCTTCCATTCAGCCTCGGAAACTTCACGCACTTTGCATGATTCTGCCAAACGGTCCAGAATGCGATTTTGGGCAATTTCCCTCGCGATTTTATCAATCAGCCCGGTGCGACGCGCCCGTTCCGCAAATGCCTCCACGCTTTCATTGGCCTGCTGACTTAATTCCAGCAGGCGGTCCATCACCTCTTCACGGCTGACGGATATTTCCTCTCCTCGTAGAAGCCTCCGGAAAATGATATCGCGTTTGCAGGCGTATCTGGCCTGGGGTTCTACCATATTCAAAATCGGTTGAGGGTTGGCTTCAAACTGCTTCATGTCAATTCCCTGGTCTGCGAAACGTCGGGCTTGATCTTCAAACTGTGCTAACAAATGCTTCCTGAAGTAACGATCAGGCAAGGGGAAGTTGAGCGATCGCTCAAACGCCTCAAATAATTGAGATCGAACCGCATCGTCGGCCTGATCTTTTAGTCGTTTATCCATTGCCTCTCGCATCTGTTTGTGAAGATCTTCAAGATTTTCAAAGCCATTGGTCGTGGCAAATTCTTCATTCAACTCGGGTAAAATCAGCCGCGAATTATGAATAATTTCACCCTTCAGCGAGAGGTCGATATCCTTGGCAACAGGATTTTGACTCTGCGGTCCAGCCTTAAATGTCATCTCAAACGTATCGCCTTTAGATTTGCCAATCAGAATGTCAGTCAGTCCGGGAATTTCCAAGTCGGAAACAAAATCGCCATCAAATACACGGGAGTGCTCCAGCTGTTGCACCACGGTTCCGTCAGCTTGCGTGACCGTCCCCTTGATGTAAATATGATCACCCTTTTGAATCGGTCCCGATTCTGGCTGCATGACGCCCATGGTGCGACGCAGGTGGTCCATCGCCGTATTAAGGCGCTCGTCATTGGTTTCAAATTTCGGTCGCGCAAGTTCGATGGATGTCAGGTCAGGTAGAGGCAATTCCGGTACTATTTCAATGAACAACGTGAACGCCAGCGGACCTTCATTTGGCAGTTCCAATGGTACCGGTTCGTAGATTGGTTCACCCAGTAAGCTTAAATGATGCTTTTCGACCAGTGCTTCCAGGATACTTGTAATCTGGTTATGAATAAATTCGTTACGGAAGTCTTTGCCAAAACGCTTCTCGATGACTCGCTGCGGGGCACGGCCTTTGCGGAAGCCCGGTAATGATACTTCCGACTTCATCATTGCCATAGCCGCGCCATATGCACCACGCCAGACAGAATCGGGTATTTTGACGTCCGCCTTACGATTCACCGGCGAAGTTTCCTCGATTGCAATTTCGCAACGGGCAAGAAGCTCTTCTCCTGAAAGATCACCCGGTGCTGACTCCATGCTATCCACCGATGCAGCTCTGTCTGTCATCATTTATTTCCATCCTTTTGTTTAAACTTACAGCGAAATCGATCAAACAGGCAACCCAAGGGGGACGAAACGTGAGTGGATAAAAAGGCCACCTGCGTTCATCGCGACCTACGCCGGTCACTGTGCCGTGCCGATACCTCGCGAATTGCGGCCGACAACCAATCTCGCCGCAGCACCGTATGCTAATCCGATGTGATTCAAGATACAAGCCGATATTGACGAGTCCGTTCCAAGGCTCTAAACTCATTGCCGTGTCGACTTGGGGATTAATACGTATTGGTTGATACCACCCGAGAAATGGTCGACTGGAAAATGAAATGCCGGAGTTATAAATGCCCAAGCCACGCAGAAGACGAAAAATCGGTAGCAAAAAGCGCCATGCCAAGTGGAAGGCCCGCCATCACCTGCAATGACCTCCGTGTTGCGCCGCAGGGCGCTCATTAAGAATAAATTCGAGGAAAAGGGGAGTTGAGGCGTCACTGACGCCTCAACTCCAGTTTTATTTGGCTATCAATGCGATGGTCGCATTTGCCAGCGCGCTGCCATCACGCCTCCAGCGGGGAACCTTGGCCGATCTTGCGCTCTGTCATGGTGCGAATGCGGTTGATCGCCGCCAGATATGCTCTGGCCGAAGCCTCAAGTATGTCCGTGCTGAAGCCACGCCCCCGTATCCGTCGTCCACTGTGAGAGAGTTCCACGCTAACTTCGCCTTGCGCTTCCTTTCCTCCAGTAACGCTTCGCACCTGGTAAGATTCCAGCGTGGCTGATATGTTGGTCAATCGGCTGATGGCGGCAAACATGGCGTCGATGGGACCATCGCCCGTTGCTGCATCGGTAATTTGAGTTCCGGCGGAATCGGTCAATGTGACCATTGCCGTTGCAGTGCCGTGCATTCCCGACATCACCTGCATATTGGTGAGGTTAAATAGCTGGCGCTCGCCTTCCAACTGTTGTTCGACCAATGCCTCAAGGTCCTCATCGTAAATTTCCTTCTTTTTATCGCACAGTAACTTGAACTGTTCAAAGGCTTTGTCCAGAGCGGTTTCATCCAGCCGATGTCCCAATTCTTCAAGCCGATTTCTGAAGGCATGGCGTCCACTGTGCTTACCCAAAACCAGCTTGGTCTGCACCAGGCCCACGTCGGCCGGCGACATAATCTCATAAGTACGACGTTCCTTAAGCATGCCATCCTGATGGATGCCCGATTCATGTGCAAATGCATTTTCTCCCACAATCGCCTTGTTGCGCTGCACATGCAAGCCAGTAAGTGTGCTGACCAGGCGCGAAACAGGTACCAATCGGCTTGAATTGATCCCTGTTGTGTAGGGGTAAAAGTCGGCGCGGGTATTAATCGCCATCGTGATTTCCTCAAGTGCAGCATTGCCGGCCCGTTCGCCAATGCCATTGATGGTGCACTCTACCTGCCTGGCACCACCTTGAATTGCTGCCAGCGAATTGGCCACCGCCAACCCCAAATCGTCGTGGCAGTGGGCGCTGAATACCACGTCGGTCGCCCCAGGCACATGAGCGATAAGCTGCTCAAACATGCGGCGGTATTCTTCCGGTGTGGTGTACCCAACCGTATCGGGACAATTAATCGTTGTCGCCCCTGCATCTATGGCAGCGTGCACCACCTCCTTGAGAAAGTCCGGCTCAGTGCGGCTGGCATCCTCCGGCGAAAACTCGATGTCCGTGGTGAAATTCTGTGCCAGCTTAATACTCTCAATGGTAAGCCGGATGATTTCCTCTTTCGCTTTGCGCAACTTGAATTCACGATGGATTTTACTGGTGGCACAGAATATGTGGATTCGACCATGGTCGGCATGCTCAATGGCTTCCCCTGCCCGGCGTACATCGCGCTCGGTGCACCGCGCCAGCCCGGCTATGGTGGCCCGTTTTATTTCACTGGCGATGGTGCGTACCGATTCAAAGTCTCCCGGGCTGGTGATCGGAAAACCCGCCTCAATAACGTCCACACCCAATTGTTCCAGTGCGTGGGCAATTTCAACCTTCTCATGCAGGTTTAATGATGCCCCGGGCGATTGCTCGCCGTCCCGCAGCGTGGTATCAAAAATCAACACTCGCGATCTTTGTGCGTCCGCCTGTGGATTGATCATGGCATTACTCCTTAAAAACAAAAAACCCCGCGATTTTGGCTCGCAGGGTTTCAATAAACATCGATAATGGGAAAACACCCTATGAGCGTGCTGAATTTACTCGCGTCGGTAGAAGCAGCAGGCTGGCAGGTGTATAAGTCATCATTTCCCTTTCCAATGCCGAAATGATAACCCACGGCATGCAAAAGTCAAATCTATGGGAAATGCATGATTGCAGACGGCTGACATCCAGGCCAGTGTTCAGGCCTGCCCCTTGGCAAGCCTGAAGTCCATCTGCCCTGTGCCAGTCATTGCGCGATCCAGTTGTGTCCACTCACCGGCGCCGCCGCAACTTCGTAATCCTGGCAGCCATGTATGACCAGTTCAATATAATCTCCGCCGCCACCCATTTGCCGCTCGCGGAGGCTGATGCGCCACCAATATGGCGGCATGCCTATCTGTTGGCATGAAAGGCAAATAACCGTCCATGAATGGAAAAAATAATACTGTTATCCAGTACATACCAGGATTGGATTATCGGCCCATTACCATCATGCGCAGATACAACCAGCGGCTTGCTCAGGACAATGGCACCGTTATCCAGATGACCGTGGCGATCGCGCTGATTAATCAGGATCAGTTTTTCACTTCGGTTGGCGTTATTAGTTGGCCCGCATGCCAGCAAAGCAAGATCCGGGTCGGCCAATTGCATCCTTACCAGGGGAGGAGTTTCACGCGTCATGATTTCCGCCCGCCATCGAATATGCCCGGACTCTGGCGAATAGGCTGTCAGATCGGTAGGGGTTCGCACAATAGTCGTGTCGTCAAACGTGGTTAAGTCCACGTCGCCTCCTGCAATGCCACCGATGGCACCAGGAAGCACGGGTATCTGCCAGCGTGTAGCACCGGTGGCGGCATTGAGGCAGATCAGGCCATCTCGCTGCCATTCCGCCAAACCGGCAAAATTACGCGTGCAAACTTGCGGCATAGGACTGATAATTTTACGACTCCATAGCATATTCAAATGGCCGCCGGATGCGCGATAAGCTGATGTGCGGCGCCTTCCGACAAGAAAAAACGTACCGTCCGGACCGGTGAGAATCCGCCGGTAGCCCGCTGCTGCATTAAGCGATACTTGTGCCTGCACTTGGCCGCTTCGCTCGCTCACTGCCAAAAGGCGATGAATGTGTCGACCGAATGCCAGAATGATGGACTTACCTGCACTCCGCGCATCGGTAAGGCGCCCCTCGTTTGAGAACCGGATTGGCTCCTGCCAGATAGGCTTTCCGGTTATCGGATTAACCAGCATGATGCCGCGATCAGCATCAACGACAAGACCGCAACGAGTCAATCGGGTAAACGCAAACTCCGTCGGGCCTGTAAAACGCTCAACGCGCGCCATCAATGGAAGTAATGAACCCGCATTGAGGTTGGACTGGACATTTTGCATCACCCCGTTGATATAAATCATATTATTCGCGGATTGGGCAACAAATGGCTCAATAACACTATGGGTCATCGGAAAGCCGTGCAGTGTCGGTGGTCGGCGGCCATGGATCAGATATCCGAAACTGTTGTGCCACAGTTCAGCTCCCGTATCCGTATTCACTGCAACGATTTCCTGTGGCGTAATCAAGATGGCGACTACCCCCTGAACGCCAAGCAGACCGACATGACCGGGTTGATCGGCTAGTTTTATACGCCAGGAGGCAAGTCGCCCGTCCGGTTGCATCCAACGCAGGGTGTTTGAATCTGCATCGGTCAGCAGTACACCGTGGTGCGGTCGCCAGCGAGGCTGCATTTGGGCAGGTGTTAGCAGATGGCCACGCACCGGGGCCGAGATACTGAATGAAGACTTGGACGTGAATGCCAGTTCAGGTATTTGCTGCGCCATTTGCTGTCGCACGGAATGGACGAGGGTGGAAAGTTCACGCTTTTCAGATGGGACAATTTGCGAGCATTGCAGGGCGCTGCGGGCCACCACGAATGCCTCGTGATCGTGTCGCATGTGGAACAGTGCCTCGGCCATGAACAGTTTTACCTGGCAGAGGTTCATTCCCTGAGGGATGCCATCCAATGCCAGCAGTGCTGCCCGGTAAGCCTGTTGCCACTTCTGCCGGTTCGCCAGCAGCTTCAGAAGCGCTTTGGCCGCAACGGGTGCCGTCGGGCTGTTTGCATATCCGTACGCAATATTCGCCAACTCCGCTGCTGAATTGGCGGCGGTGGCGACGCGAGTGTTGGCTTGATCGGCCCATGGCTTATAAATCGCCGCACCATATGGGCCGATGATACGCAGCCGCACAAACGAAGGCAGAACCGCCTTGGCGGGCAAGGCATTGCTGCCCACCACCAAGGGCGCATTACGCAGAGCACGGCTTAAAAGTATCTGCTGGCAGAGATTCAATGCCGCTGTGGGATGATGCTCTTTCAGCAGATGCCGCGCTTGTGCGAATCGCCACGCAGCCTGACGACGAGGTGTGGAAGCTGCCGATGCGGCAATGGAATAAAAAAATGACATGTAGCCGGGCTTAATTTTTGTGTTAGCTTCGGTGCGCAGGGCAAAACTCATCGATGCGCGGAACAACACGCGAAAAATCTTATTTTTGGCCGTAACCGTCCCGGCAATTGCCAATGACTGTTTCAGGGCCGATTGACACAACGGGAGGTGCCCTGATGCATAAGCCGCCTCCGCCAAATTCAGATAATTGCGCGGGTCATTCGGTGCCTGCTTAATGCGGGCATTGAGGTAGGCCAACGCATTTTTCCATCGCGCGTACGAATAAATGGCATCATCGTTGACGGCAACGATCTCATGGCGATCCGCCAGGAGATTACCGGCCTCACCTCTGCGACCGGATTGGTCAATTGGCCAGGGCTGCCGAAGCACCACATGCCCATTGCGGACACTTTCAGCAATCAAATAGTGGCGGCATGGCAGATACAACGTATCGCGCGTAAGTGTAGGACGTGCCACCAGGCGCTGTCGGACGGTTCCTGTCTTCCATGCCATTTTGCCGGTGGTGTCGTTCCACGCCGCTGTGCAGGCGCCGGTGAGGATGATCTGGTCGTGCACCACGCCAGCCATAACGCTCAAGCCGTCTTCACCTGCAGGCGAGATGCTCAGCTTGCGCCTCCCGCTGCGCCGTCGGTACACGTTGATCTGCCAGATATGATGCACGCCGGACACGGTCGTAATGACATAGCGGCGCGTAATAATAGGTGGGTTTACTTTCCACGGCAGAATTCGGAAGGTAGGTGAGCCGTAACCAAACGGATTGTTCGATACCGGTGTTGGGTCAACCGTTAAATTAAGCCAGCCGATGCGACCGCTGCGCTGGCTGACTGCTATATCGGCTCCGGCGTTGGTGGCAATGTACAACCCCCTCTGACCGGCAGTTGCAGCGATATTCAAGTTGGGGTTTTCAAAAGCCTGGCCCGAGATGGTGCACAAATAACGATTCCACACCATGCGGCCAGTGCGCGGCTGAAATTTAACAAGCGACAGGCGGGCCTGCATTTCGCCCCCAAGGCGCGATGCCATTAATAAAAATACACCATGGGCGGTAACGAGCGGAGAACTTATGGGAATGCCCGGCAAACCCCTCCCTGACCTCTGCCACAGCAGATGTCCGTCCGCCTTGCTGAGGCAGACCAATCGAAAGCCCGGCGGCCTGTTGAAATAGGCATACATGGGGTTGATGGCAAGCGGACTGCCGGTCTGCATCATCGATGGCGATCGGCTCAGCAGACCGTATACGCGGCCTCGGCGTACCGTACAGTAAATTTGATCTGCCCCTTGAGAAAGAAATGCCAGCGTCGCAATCGATTGATTATTCGACACCACCTGGTGACGCGGATATCGCCAGCGCGTATAGCCCGAATTTGCGTTGATGGCTTGAATCTGGTCAAGGGTGTCGATGTACAGCACGCTGCGGCTGATGTGCGGAAACATGTACATCAGTTGACCAAGGTTTTCTGATTGCTGCGTCTGATTGACATTGAGTCCAAATACTCCCAATGCCATGGATATTGAATTCGCCATATTTTGCGATGCGACGGCGTTGGTCGGTGTTCTTATACGCAGGCTGCTGATACTCTGATTCCACAACACCGTATTGGGTGCCGAATGAGTCGATCCCGCCATAGCCTGGTATGGAACGCTGGCGGGGTAGAACTTGCCCGTGCTGGGTGCGGGTGGCAGATGTTTTAATACGCGCGCCAGCGCCCGCGCAAGATTCTGTTTTTTACCTGCAATCATTCCCGATGCCGATGCGTAGCGCTTCTGCAGGTCTTCCTGGTAGTGCGTGGCCAACTGCTGGCGCCCTGCAGCATAAGCTGCCACGGCGGCACGAAACAAAATGGCTGGCCAACGCCTTCGCGCTACCGGGTTTGGCAGCAGTTGCCGGTCGATATCCAGTGCCTGCACAAAGTGTCCGGCCTCGAAATACCGGTCGGAAAGACGGACCAATGCCCGAACCGATGCCGATGAAAGAAAATACCGGTCGCACGCAGTAACAACGGCGTCGGTTTTGCCAGTTGCCTCTGCGGCCGCAATTGCCCGTTTCGCCTCCAATCCGAAAATTTGGTCATAAAGACCAGTTTTAATTACAGGTGAACGGTACAGGGTCTGCCATACGTAATCGCGGATGGATATGTACCGGCGGTGGCCAACACGAATCAGATGATTGCCATACTTAGCCAGTATGTGCTGATAGGTATTAATGGCCTTGGTAAGATGTCCACTGCGTATCAGTCGGCGGGCGTTACGCATTTCATCCTTGGCCGAAAACGAAATATTGACTGCCACTCCCCGAAAACTGGACTTACCGGCACCGCCGCCCGGAGTCACGTGCACAACAATTGGACCCGGTTGCACAGGAATCATCGGGCCGGGCGCAAGTCGAATCATCCCAAGACTGATCGGCATCAAAAGCAGAACAGGCCACCGACTCCTTACTGATGATCGGCCGTTTGATGGGGATAATGTTTGTCTGCCTGTTTCAAATACGTTGCGCATCAATCTGCCTCGCTGCCGAGTGAGTGCTTCAATAGACGGCGCTGCCCTAGGACAAACACCATGCAAATCACTGAAGCACAGTATACTCGCGCTCACTTTATTGAACATTCGCCCAAAAATCCCCTGCGGTCGGCATGCCGGTACACCGACAGCCTGACAGAACGCCTTCACAGCCAAGTTCGGCGTTAAGGTGCGGCACAAATGTAACGTCGGCTGAACCTTGCTGATAGCGCTCTTCTCGTAATCGGTTCGCAGTCGCATCGTCGGATGAAGCGACTATGTCGGTTATCATTTGTGGGGCGTCTGCCAGGCTGTTCGCACTCACCTCGCGGCGCCGATGCCGGGTATCTGGTAGAATCGCGGGCGACTCGTAAAGATTGAAACTGTACCATCGTCTACATTTGGAGGAAGGCTTGCTTGCAGAATGTCGCATTAATTATTGATACGCTGGGCAGCTACGGCCGAGGACTTCTCAGCGGTGTTGCAAGTTTTGTGCAGACGCACATTGGCTGGCGCGTCATTTACGAGGAACGCAAGAGTATGGACCGTTTGCCGCGCTGGATGGTGCCCGGCAGCTGTGATGGCGTATTGGCTCGGCTTCGCGATGCGGCTCAACTCAATTCGGTCGCCAGGCTCGGGGTGCCGGTCGTCAGCCTTGGAGAGGTGGATAAGCGTCCCCCTGGTGTGCCGGAGATACTTTCTGATCATCGAAAAATTGACGTGCTGGCAGCCGAACACCTCATTGAACGGCACTTGAAGCATTTTGCCTTTTTCGGGTCTGCGGGTGCGATATTTTCCAACTTGCGTCTTTCCGGGTTTCGAGAGTACATGCACAGCCGCAATTATTTTGTCCATGTTTTTGGTGAGGAAAAATGGGATTTCGGCGTACCAAAATATAAGCGGCGCGGGGATTCATTCTGGGAAGACAGGCGGCTCAATTCCTGGCTTCAATCATTACCCAAGCCAGTGGGAATTATGGCGTGCAACGATTATTTCGGCCGGATACTCCTTGGCCACGGTCAGCGGTTGGGTCTGCATGTGCCCAACGAAATCGCAGTGATCGGTGTCGACAATGACGAGATCTTATGTGATCTTGCAGTGCCTCCGCTCGCCAGCGTTGATCCTGGGGCGGCGGCCATCGGTTTCCGGGCGGCAGAACTGCTCGACGGTATGCTTTCGCACGGCGGACACACGGGCGAAACCATATTGTGCCCGCCAAAATGCGTTGTGGCTCGCTCCAGCACCAATGTGATCGCCTTTGACGACCCGGTGGTAGTAACGGCCCTGCAGTTCATTCGCGATAAAGCTGGCATAGATATCGGTGCCGAACAGATTCTTGATCACCTTGCAGCGCAGTCGCTGCTGGTTTCCCGCAGCACGTTGGAACGTAAATTTCGGCGGCATCTGGGGTCCTCACCGCACGACGAAATCGCCCGTGCGCGAATGGAAATGATTGAGCGGCTCCTACTTGGCACCCAATACTCGGTGGCGAGAATTGCGGAAAATGTGGGGTTTACGTCAGGGCAGCAGTTGACGGCTTTTTTTCGCCATCATCGAGGTTCTACACCAGGTGCATTTCGCCGCAGCAAACCCAACAAGCATCCCGCCTCATGATGTCGTACAACACGCCCTGATTTGTTTGCTCACATGATTCAGGCACCATCAAAAATGGTGCCGTCGGTGTGCCATCGCCATGAATACAGGGCGCAGGTTATATAGGCAATTGATTAAGTTACACGCCCACCGCAGGAACACCCTAATAAAGTTGACGCATTTTATTACAGCGCATGATTTAATTTCATCGTAGCGAAGTCGCGTTTGACGTACTATGCTGACTTCCAGAATGATCGGCACCTGGCATCTGGTCCGTGATTGATGCAACTGCCTTTATAAGGCGGAAATCGCTGGAAGCCACGTGCGACAGCATTTTCTGCGGGAATTCCCCGCCATGTTTTTTGCAGGAGCTGACGTCATGGGTATGAAGAATGCCGCCGATGTGTCGTTCAAATCGCGCCGAGGCAGGGGATTCACACTGGTTGAACTACTGGTGGTCATTTCGATTATTGCATTGTTAATATCCCTGCTGTTGCCGGCGCTGGCGAAGGCTAAGGAACGGGCCAATGCGGTTGTTTGCGTTGCTCATGTGCGGTCTCTGGCGCAGGCGTGCATGATTTATGCGCAGGACAACCGCGGGTTTTCCCCTGCCATGTTTAATAACCAATATGATCTGCAGGGGCCCAATCCGACATTTACCGCCATCAGCGAAAGCTCTGTCGGCATCTGGCCCAGCATGATTATTACGACGATGTACCCATACCTGGCGCAGGTGCCGACACTCGCACCGCTGAATCCGCATTTCTGGAGTCAGCCATTTCTCACGGTTGAACCTGATTTTATTGATCCATCGATTCAGGCATCCATGGGGGGGGCCAATGCATATGAGTACAGCGACACAACCACTGTGACGCAATATTCAACCATTGATTATTCCTATAACGACTGGAACGCCGCCGGCACACCCACCAGCAGCGTGGAGATGGGATCTCAAGCGGTTTTGTGGTACTGCGATGTGTGGCCGTTTCAAAGTGGAAATTCCTTTCCCCACGATCCGCATAGTGCACCGTTCATTAACGTAGGCTACGCCGATGGTCACGTTGGTATGGTGCAATTGGGTACGCTGCAATCCACTTTTGATTTCATGAGGAACTTGTCCGCCACGCAGTGGCCCTATTACGGATCGACGGAGTTCCTCGGTCGCGGCTGGAACGTGCCGTGGAAGTCGGATTATTAAGTTGTCGCCGAAGTGTTCCGCGGGTTGGACAGGGCAAGACAATTCAGGTGTGTATAGTCCGATTGCCCAAAAGTTGGGTCGGTCGGCAGCGGGATGGTGTTTCATTTTTTGGGAGGTTTCTTACCATGCTTAAGTATTGTTCATCCCATCTACGTCCGTCGATGAGGCGCCCCAGTGCCGTGCTCATGGCCACGGCCGCCGCTTTGACCGCCTTTGTGATGGCAGCTCCACGTTCTCGGGCCGCCATCCTTGCGTCGGATAATGCCGCAAACTACAGCGCCACCACCGGTAACAGTAACCTCTGGCCCAACGGAAGCGCGACACTCAGCGGCGGGCAGGGCTTTGGTCCATGGACATTTAATAATCAGACACCAGGAACATCCTACGCGAGAGAGTATCTAGCGATTCCCAGCTACGCTTGGCCAACCTCTGAAGCGATTGCGTCGGGCGGCGGTTACATCTGGGGGCTTTATGCCGGCGGACAAAGTACCGGCAACGTTCCATCAGCAGCTGCCTATCGCGCTTTTGAAAACTCAGCGGGATCTGGGCTGGGAACTCTTCGCAGCGGACAGTCGTTCAGCGTTGCCGCTGCCGTCCGGACCAATAACAGCGCCTTGGGAATCGGGACGACCGGTGAGGGGTCAATCCCGGCGACGATCGGTGTAGGCCTGCTTACATTCGGTTCCACCAGTAACGCCCCAGTCTGGAATGTCAGTTTCTCGGAATTACCTGCCGGCGTCGGCGGAAATACGACGTCGAGCACCGCGCTGGAAACAACCATCACTGATGCCAATGGCGTCGCTAATTACATTCAGGGCGCCTCCGCCAACGCGTTGTCCATTAACGGCCTTGTTGGCGGCGTCACTCTGGCGTTCAGTCTGGGTGCTGCTAATACTTATACCTTTACCATCTCGCCAGCCGCCGGTAATACGGCGCTTGCCGCACCGCTTTCGTACAGCGGCAATATAAACGGGTCGATCAATGGTGTGGGGCTTTTTGATTCCATGTCGGCCGACGATGCCATTTACAACAACATGGCCATCACCGCATCGACTGCCACTCCCGAGCCGGGCGGTCTGCTGCTGATTGCGGCCGGCCTTGGTGCCACGCTGACGCTTCGCCGCCGATTTACCCGGTGACAAAAATCAGCGGCCTCGCTATCATGCGTCGTTTCACAGATCGGCACACCCCGCAGCCGGTTGGCATGCGGTGGTGTGCCTGCCTGTTTCGGCCACCCGCGAAGAGGGCACACCGTAGGACATGATGGATGACTGCGTTGTCTGCCGACGGTCATCATGGGGCTCAGGGCTTCACTGGCGGAAAGTGAAAAGAATGAATCAACGATTGAAAATTTCGAAGCCACTGTGCGCCATTGTCTTGGGCGGATCGCTTGGCGGGGTTTTACTGGCCGGTGCCGCAGTGCCGGTCACAGGTACCAGATTAAATACCCAGTCGATGTTTCTGACCGGATCAGACGTATCGTATTACGGTTATATTAGCGGTCATGGCGGAGTGTACCGGTATGGTGGTAAGCCCGTCGGTCTATTGCAGGCGTTTAAACTTTCAGGCTGCAATACGCTTCGCTTGCGCCTGTTTCATCGTCCATCCGCGGCCGAGCAGAAAAAGTTCGGCTACCTCAATACGCTTAATGATCTCACCTATACGCTGCCTCTGGCACAGCAGATAGTCCACGCCGGATTTTACTTTGTTCTGGACATGCACTTTTCTGACACGTGGGCTGATCCGGGCCACCAACTTACGCCTGCGGCCTGGCGGCGATTGCCTTTTCCTGCACTCAAGGCTCGCCTTCGCGCCTACTGCGTTCGCGTAATACATCAATTCAAAAAACATCACGCCATGCCCAGGATGGTGCTGGTCGGTAATGAAATTAACAATGGAATTCTCTGGCCGCAGGGAAAGTTGTGGGTCGATCACCACGCCCGGTGGAACCACCTTGTCGCATTGCTCAATGCCGCCATCAGCGGGATTGATACCGCTGCCGGCTCACAAAAGCCATTAATTATGATCCAGGTGGCGGGCTTTAATTATGCGCCGACGTTTTATCGGCAACTGCTTCGCCATGGAGTAGATTTTAATGTGGTAGGGTTTGACTATTACCCTTACTGGCAGGGGTCAATTGGGAAGCTGCGCACCACACTGCAGGCCATCGCCAGGACCGTGCACAAGCCAATTGTCATCGCAGAAACTGCCTACCCCTGGGTTGGCGGTTTACAGCATAATGTTGGCTGGAGCCGAAAACCTGATATGCCATTTTCGTTTACACCCCTGGGGCAAAGCCGGTACATGGAATCGCTTATAAGAATCGTGAAGTCAATTCCAGATGGACTTGGTATGGGTATCTGGTATTGGGGAGGCGAATACAATGCGTCCTGCTCGGCTTTTAAAAATAAGCCTTGGTCATGGCGGTCGCTTTTCAACGCACGCGGCAATGCGCTGCCAGCCTTGCGCAAACTTGGTGCGGCCGCCCGTGGGTTTGTGCACTGATGGATCCCCTTGCTCACAGCTGCGGCAAAGAGCGGCCGTGTCATTTATCCGGTGGTCAGACGCGGATGATTACATCAGCATGTGCGAAATGCGCTTCCGCATTATCGGCAGCGATCCCGCGGTTCACGTACCTCGTGGCGGCGTCAGTTGCACCCGTATCAGATTGCGGCCGCGGTTGTGTTTCCAATTGAAGCATAACGACCTATGACGCCTTCCATTGCTCCAATAGCTCTCAACTGCTCCTGGCCTCACTCGGATGGATTTTACGGGCGGGAGCATAATGGTCAGGCATCAATACCGCTTGAACGTCTCTAGGTAGTGCTTCCATTGACCTGCACTATGAAAGTCCAGCCCTTTGCTCCAACATGCGCCACAGTAATACGTAAGCGTTTGGCCGGGCATTACCTTCAGAAGCAAAATGCGAATATTCTGTTTACCACGTTTTACGCCTATAAGCTGTTTAGGATTTACCAAAACGCCGATGCCGGTTGAGCCATTGGGGCGATGCACCGGTTCCCAGTAGCACAGCATGCCGGTCTTTTTTTCCACAACCAGTGACTCTTTGCCATGGTTTGCCACGCCCACGCCTACGATCAGCGGCCCCGGCTTATTAGACTCCAGGATCGTCTCAATACGGTTGAGGTTTTCGCCATTTCGCAACGTAATGGTACGCTTTTCCCATACGGTACGTCCCTGGCCGACAGGCCAGGGTTTGTACCAAACTTGAAATTTTGCAGTGTCAGGCCCATTTTTCAAAATGCGATAATATTGCCAGTAGGTTGAATTCCACAGTTTGCCCGAGGACCAAATGCCCAGACCTCCGCAGCCGCGGCTGAAGCCCGTTTTGTAACAGTCCAGGCCGTTGCCCAAGTCCACATGATAATTTCCCAGCTTGTAGCGAATATTAATGATCGGGTATCGTACCGACTTTGCCCAGACATCAATTCCACTGCCAGCGGGTTCGATCAGTCCAAGTTGCGGGCCGAAGATTCGGTATGCGATACGATTGTCTTCCCATGCGATATCATCGTAGCGCTCAGGCACATAGCGAACAAATGCGTCACCAGTTGGTTGCACAATGTGATGGTTCACATAGTGCTGATAGGGGTGTAACACCGGTGGCAGGGGCATAGGGGCAGGTCGCGGCAGATGAAAGGGCGCAAGTTGAGCCATCTGCGATCCCGCCATTAAAAATGCGCCAACGCCGTATGGACGGCTGCATCGCGCGTAGACCCATGCCGGGCCGGCGCCGGTACGCTGGGTCCAGCCGATCAAGTTATTGGCCATGCGGCATTTCAGCAGCCCGGCCCAAGCGAGCTTGATAACCGGCATAAATCGGCGCTTGCTTAAAATTCCATGCCGTACCCCCCATGCCATCGCATAGCAGTCAAGGCCCGTCCCGCTGGCCTCTGGCAACGGATACCATGCAGGGTCGGTCAGGCTGGGCGTCCAGAGGCCGTCGGCGGACTGCAATTGAGCCAGTCGCGATGCCATTTGACGAAGTAATGTGACATAATGTGATCTGTAAGGGGAATGTTTTGGCAGGTAGCTTAATATTTCCGCGGTGGCTGCAATTACCCAGCCGTTGCCGCGAGACCAGAAAACACGTTTGCCATCCGGATCTCGCATATGGATGAACCGCTGGTCACGGAAAAACAGATGTTCATCGGGGTCATATAGTTTGTCTTGAACCCGAATAAAGTTGGCGTTCATAAGTTTTAGATATTTTGCATTGCCTGTTTCATCCGCAAGCTGCGCCAACACTGGCCCGGCCATGAACAGCGCGTCGCACCAATACCACGGAGTGCTGTGATTCCAATTTTGCCCCGGTGCCACCGCACCCAATTTAATACGTCCCAAATTGTCTGCCGCTGTCTTTACTGCCGCAATCATGTAGGCTTGGTGCCTGAGCGCATAATCTGCCTCATAAAGGCGATCAATGCACATCTGGTTGGCGTTGTCCGAAATACCATGGTCAGTACGCTCAGCAAACCCGGCTTGCCGGCTGCGCTGAAGCATCACAGCAGCGTAGAGCGGGCTGTGGGTAATTCGCTGCACGTCCAGATAACCGTTCCAAAACACCCCGCCAAGCCATGACGTATCCATGTGCTCCCCGTAGGCGTTCATTTGTGCGTATGCCGTCTGCTTCAATTCCTTAATGATTATTTTTTTTGTTTGCAGGGCTGGAATAGTTGCCGCCACCGCCGGGCTGGATTCAGCCCACCCCATTCCGGAGAGTATGGCGGAGGTGATTAAAGCTGGAATCAGCGATCTCAATTTACAACCCATGTAAGATCTCCTAAAAGCGTTAATCTGCACCGGCACCCCACGCCTCAGCGTCCCATCCACCCTCCATCCACAGTCAACACGGTGCCATGAATGTATTCGCTGGCAGGGCTGGCCAAAAACACAGCGGCTCCCGCTAAGTCCCGGGCTTCGCCCCAGCGTCCAGCAGGAATTCGATCCAGAATTGCGGCATTGCGCTCCGCGTTAGCTCGCAGGGGAGCGGTATTGTCGGTCGCAAAGTATCCCGGTGCGATTGCATTGACGTTGACGCCCCTGCTGGCCCACTCATTGGCCAGTGCCTTGGTCAGCTGCGCGATGCCTCCTTTGCTGGCAGCGTAACCTGGTACCGTCAATCCACCCTGAAAGCTAAGCAGGGAAGCAATAAAAATAATCTTACCTCGGCCGCGCGCAAGCATCTGCCGCCCAATACCTTTTGCAAGGAGAAATGGTGCCGTCAGGTTGACGGCCATCACGTCATCCCAATAATCATGGCTGTGTTCTGCGGCAGGCTGTCGGCGTATTATCCCTGCATTGTTAACCAAAATATCAATTCGCACTTTCTCACAGCTCTTTACCAGGCTGCGGATAGCTGCTCGGTCGGATAGATCAACTTGGTGGCTCACAAATGTGCGCCCTAGTTCCCTCACCATCATTTCAACCTCACTGTCGGCTTCCAGCGATGCGCTGACGCCAATAATGTCTGCACCTGCTTCAGCCATCGCAATGGCAATCGCCTTTCCGATGCCGCGCCGGCATCCGGTTACCATCGCAGTTGCACCCGCCAGTGAAAATTTTTCAAGTATGCTCATATTTGATATTAGCTATTAATATAAATCAGCAACCGCCACACCGTCCATATCTGTAAAGACCTGGTTTTCCCCTCCCATACGCCAGCAAAAGCTGTAGGCGGTTGTACCCGCACCGGCATGTATCGACCACGGTGGCGAGAGAACCACCTGACCATCCGCGACAATTAAGTGCCGGGTTTCATCTGGACGGCCCATCAGATGCACCACGCGGGCGTCATCGACAAGGTTAAAATAGAGATAAACCTCTGAACGCCTCAGGTGCGTGTGTGGAGGCATGGTGTTCCACACGCTCCCGGGTGAGCGGCGCGTAACGCCCATTACCAGTTGGCAGCTTTTAACCCCATCCGGATGAATGTACTTATACAAGCGTCGTTGATTGCTGCCTCCCGGTGAGCCCAGTTCCACCGGGGTAATGGAGTCGCGCGCGATTACCACCGTGGAATATTCCCGATGGGCCGGCTAACTGAGCAAATAAAATCGAGCCGGTCGGTCCTGCAAATCGCTGGTAAAAGCAATCTCCCTGCACCCCATGCCGACATACATGCCATCACGGTGGCCCAGCGAGTGTCTGAGGCCATCCACTTGCACAGTTCCAGTGTTGCCAATGTTTAGAATGCCCAGTTCCCGACGCTGCAGAAAAAACTCACTCCGCATTTCGGCCGGTGCCAGAAGGAAAGCGGGACGCGCTGCCGGCACCACGCCGCCAATGACGGCGCGATCCAGATCGCTCCAAATCAAATTGATACCGCTGGCACAAAACAGGGATTCTATCAGAAAATGATTGCGCAATTCGCGGCTGTTCAGTATTGCATGCCGATGATCATCAGCCACAAACACATTCCGTATCGTATTCCTTTCATCGTCGGCCAAGATTCTGGCGTATTTGCACCACTCATCACACACTGGTTTTAACGTAATTTTTGATGCGGTGCAATGCTCAAAAAGCGTGGCTATCAAAGCGATTTACGATGTCCAAGCGGGCAATCCCGCAGCAACAGGGCGGACTTTCGCCACGGCATGATCCCATTTTATTGTCCGCCTGCATTCGACCATCCATCATGTGCGCAGCGGTAATCGCGATGAATGCGATATCATGTCTTATGAAGGTATTATTTGCGTGAAATATTTGCAATAATTCAGCATGTATTTTGCGGGACAATTAGCGACTCAGATTCAGCTTGCGAAGTCAATAAAGCGTCTTGCAAATCCGTCGTGGCATAGAGCTCGCTGCGAATCAGCGAAGCGATGCTCTAGGATAACGATCTCGGTGTGGTGGTGGGGCGCGTCTGTTCTGCTTAGCTTTATGGCCGAATGCTGTGGGTTGTGCGCGGGTGCGCTCACCTGTAGAACCGGCACCACGCCTCCCTTTCGCACCTCCGCGAGCTGCACCGCCGATGATGATGAGTAGATCGACCGACCAGCGGAACCAGTCCAGAACCGTGATTCAATAGCTGCCAGATACACCTTATGTGCTACCTGTGAGAAAACTTTTTGACGGACTTCACGGAAGGTGATTTATTGGCCGTGCAGTCCCAATATCACGGCCTCCATGCCGACGCAGCAAGCCAAGTGATTTTACAAAATTGCGAATGTTTTGGGTTGTCGCTTCTTGCTGTGTTTAGACGCAGCAAAGAATTCCACCTATACTGCCGATAAGTTTGGCCGGAGGAGTAAACGGATGGAGAAGTTTGTTGGCTCGAAAAGGAGTTGCGATGGCCACTGTTCACCGGTTCGTAGTGGTACCGGCCGTACCTGATAGTCTCTCTGCGCTAAAAGATCTGGCATATAACATCTGGTCGCTGTGGAAATACGACGCAGTGAGCCTGTTTAACCGTCTCGATCCCGATCTTTGGGAAAGAACCGACCATAATCCCGTTGCCCTGCTTAATTTAATCAGCCAGGAAAAATTGCAGGCGGCAGCCTTGGACGAGGGGTTTTTGGCCCATTACAACCGCGTGGTAACGGATTTTCGTTACTACATGCAGGCACCCACCTGGTTCAGTCTCAATCAGCCGGGCAGTAAGGCGCAGATCGCATATTTTTCTGCTGAATATGGCCTGCATGAGTGCCTTCCGATTTATTCCGGCGGCTTGGGCGTGTTGTCGGGCGACCACATGAAAAGTGCCAGCGAACTCGGGTTGCCGCTGGTCGGTGTGGGGCTTCTTTACAGAGATGGCTACTTCCACCAGCGCCTTAATCCCGACGGCTGGCAGCAGGAACTTAATCCTCAGAATAACTTCTTTTCCATGCCGCTGAAGTTGTGTACCGGTCCTGATCAGCAACCAGTCCGCACGTTTGTGGATATGCCCGGATCACGCGTTAATATCCAAGTCTGGAAGATCATGGTCGGTAGAGTATCCATCTATGCGATGGATACCAACGTGCCTGACAATCGGCCAGAAGACCGAGAGATTACGGCGCGCCTGTACGGTGGTGATCAGGAGATGCGCATCCGGCAGGAAATTGTGCTTGGCATCGGAGGCATGCGCATATTGGCAGCCTTGGGGATCAAGCCAACGGTGTGCCACATGAACGAAGGGCACTCGGCGTTTCTGGCCATGGAGCGGTGCCGCGTGCTCATGGAAGAAGGTAAGCTGTCATTTGCTGAAGCGAGGGAAATTGTGGCCGCCAGCAATGCGTTTACCACACACACACCGGTGCCGGCTGGCAATGACCATTTTCCGCGAGACATGATTGAGCGATATTTCGGCAATTACTGTTCCCGGCTGGGCATCTCCATGGATGAGCTGCTGGGCCTGGGACGTATCAATCCCAGTGATGCCAACGAGGGGTTCGGCATGACGACGCTGGCCCTGCGCATGGCGTGGCACTGCAATGGGGTCAGTAAACTTCACGGTGAAGTGTCGCGTCACATGTGGCAGCGCATCTGGCCGGATGTGCCAATTCATGAAATTCCCATTACCCATATCACAAATGGTGTCCACACCCAGTCGTGGATTTCGGAGGGATCTGCCCGGTTGTACCAGGAATATCTTGGTGCCAACTGGCTGGAACGTCCTGCCGATCACACGGTGTGGGTACGAACCGACAAAATCCCTGACTCTGAATTGTGGCGTGTGCATGAACGTCGCAAGGAACGCCTGATAGGCTTTGTCCGTCAGCGCCTTGCCGAACAGATGAAACATCGCGGTGCTGCCGCATCGGAAGTAAGCCGCATCGACGAAGTACTCAACGCTCGGACATTGCTGATTGGCTTTGCACGCCGGTTTGCCACCTACAAACGAGCGACGCTTCTGCTTCGCAACATGGAGCGACTGCTACGGCTGTTGCGCGATACCGAACGCCCGGTGAATTTTCTTTTCGCTGGTAAAGCGCATCCGCGTGATGACGGTGGTAAGCACTTTATTCAGGAAATCTACCGCTTCTCGCAGCGTGAAGATGTTCGGGGCCGTATCGTATTTCTTGAAGATTACAATATGGATATCGCGCGTCACATGACGCAGGGCGTTGATGTGTGGATGAACACACCGCGCCGCCCCATGGAGGCGTCCGGTACCAGCGGGATGAAGGCCGCCATCAACGGCGTGCTCAACCTGAGCATTCTGGATGGCTGGTGGTGCGAAGCCTACGACGGTGAAAACGGCTGGGCCATCGGCAGCGGTGAAGATTACGGCAACGATGATTATCAGGATGAAATTGAATCGCGGCGGCTTTTCGATATCATTGAAAAATCAGTGGTTCCACTGTACTACGACCGCAGTCTCGACGGCCTGCCGCGTGGATGGATCAAGCGGATGAAAAATTCCATCCGCACCATCTGCCCAGTCTTCAATACCAATCGCATGGTGCAGGAATATGCTGACAGGTTCTACATTCCCGCCAACGACGCCTTCTGGCAGCTCGGGCAGGGACACGGGGCGGGTGCGTCGGCCCTGGCGGACTGGCGCAGAAAGATGCGCGAGAGTTGGAGCAAAGTCCAGCTTCGTGATGTTCAGGAACATATCGATGGCGTGGTCAAAGCGGGTGAAAGCGTAAAAATATACGTGACGGCTGCGCTGGGCGACATTCCGCCCGATCATGTGCGCGTAGAACTGTACTTTGGGCCGCTCGATGCGTCGGGCAATATTCAAAAAGCCACTGTGCAGGGTATGGCGATGGGAGCCGCCGTGGAAAAAGGTGTCTATCAGTATGTCGGCGCCATCCGTGCCGCCGATTGTGGACAGCAAGGTTATGCCGTCCGGATTCTGCCTGAAAACCCAACCATCAAGCTTCGGCTGGAGCCGGAGCTCATTCGCTGGGGATGAGTCGCTCGAACCGGAAACTGCGTGTCCGGATGCACAGAATGGCTTACTATCCGCAGTGACAGTCGCCTTTTATGCCCCGGTTCCAAGGCATTTTTGCCAGCGCAGCACCCATGGCGCATGTGTCGGTGAGGCCAGAATAGACCAGCCCGCAACCGATACCTGCGGGTATAACAAAAAACCACTGACTTAGGAAAAGCCCCAATAGGGTGCCGGCTGCAGCAAGTGCTCCAGCGGTAATCCGCACCTGCCGATCCAGCGCCATAACCTTTTTGGCCCCGGTATTGACGGGATAGCCAGCTTGCTGCCAGGCAACAATCCCTCCGGAGATGGAGACGGCGTGTGCAAATTCCGCATCCGACAATTTGCGAAGGGCCATGCCCGACCGGTTACCGGATCGGCAAATGAGGTAAACCGGCTGCTCGGGGTGCCGTTGATGCTCTGCAATGGCCTCACGATTGATTTCATCAAGAGGAATGCACTTGGAGTTTGGCACATGCTGGCTTTGAAATTCGCCCGGCGTGCGAACATCAATCAGAAGAGCGCCGTCATTATTGCTGTAAAGCTTGTAAAATTCTGCCACGCTGATTTCTTTTGCGCCCATCACATTTTCCTCGCTTATGCCCAGTTGGTGCACTTTTGGCAACGGGCAACGACCCATATTTTATGCTGACTTTGCGCTGGGGACTTTCAGTGAATCCAGCGCCTCGGTCACCCGTGGCAGGTAAGTAAAACTTGGCCCACCCTGCATCATGACCGCCACTCCAGCCGCTTCAAGAATTTGTTCTCGCGTGGCACCGGCGGCGACCGACGCCTTCACGTGCGCGTAGATGCAGTTTTCACATCGCACCGCCAAGCCAATCCCCAGTGCGATTAATTCTTTCTCCAATGCCGTCAGGGTTCCCGGCTTCATCGTGGCCTGATGCAGAGCCCCAAAGCCCTTCACCGCATCAGTCATCTCGGCCTTAACGCTTTGGAATGCCTCTGCATTGTGTTGATAATAGTGTTCTGCATTCGTACCCATGGAAAACTCCTGTGTGCAGCCTGAGTTTTAAAAAACTCTCGATCACACCTTGCCCAGACCAACATTAGATATGCACCGCCACATAGTCAAGGCCCGGCGATTATCAACCCATCAACCCCCGGTGTGGCAATTTTTCCGGGCGGGGCAGAAACCTAAACGGAATTGGGTTCTTTCCATGGTTTCGGCAGAGAACCCGATGCACCCATAATTGAGCCGCCAAACACAGCGTCCGCACGTTTATAGCCGCGTGACTTGTGCCCGCACGTGATGGTGGAGGTGCCCGCCGCGCAGGGCTTTTCCACCTGCATCCCGTCATCGCACGCGCAACGCCCTGCCTTGCGCGTGGCCAAAATGCGGCACGCGTGCACGTGGGCGGGGGACGCGAACCAATCACAAACATTTTGGGTGGCCGTCGCGCCGGTACAAGCCCAGCGGCTAAAAACACATCCGCCCTGCGGTTGGTGTCCCGCCAAAATGCGGCTTCCGCACGCCCCTTTTAGCTGCGTGGCCTTGTGCCCGCGCGTTGGGCGGGGCGTGTGTCCGCATGCAGATACCGCATCCCATCGTGACATCGCATGCGCATGGAGTCCACCTCGTGTGACTCGTGCACGCGCGTGATGGTGGGCGTATCCCCAAGCGCTACCGAAACCCAAACAAAACGTTGGGTTCGCATGCAGTTCTCATCGCGTCATTTGCGGAGGCACACCCAATCACTCCGGCAGCCGCCCGAAAAAATTGCCACTCCCTCAACCCCTTGCCGACAACGAAGAGCAGGAAGCTTGGAAGGAACGGGGGTATAATGCCCTCATGGCTGATGAGTCAACAGGCAAGGGTAAGAAAGTTGTCGTTGCCATGTCGGGTGGCGTAGACAGTTCCGTGGCCGCCGCCCTTTTGCAGCGTCAGGGCTACGAATGTATTGGCGTTTTCATGCGGCTGGGCGGTGAGGTGGACGACGCTTCCACCTGTGATCCGGATGCAGTCACAGCTCGTCGCAAGGGTTGTTGTTCAACAGGCGATGCCGCCGACGCTCGCTATGTGGCGGGCCTGCTGGGGATAGATTTTTACGCATTGAATTTCCGTTCAGACTTTGGCCGTATTATCGATTATTTTGTTGAGGAATACAACGCTGGCCGCACCCCCAACCCGTGCGTGCGCTGCAATGAATACTTAAAATTTGGTAAATTGGCACAGTATGCCCGAGCCGTCGGGGCCGACTACGTAGCGACGGGTCATTATGCCCGACTGGGCCAGACCCCCGGCGGCCGACCGGCCATTCGACGTGGAAACGATGTGTCGAAGGATCAAAGCTATGTGCTTTTTGGTGTGCCGCCGGACGAACTGGGACGTATGCTTTTGCCTATTGGCGATTACCCTAAAAGCCGCGTGCGCGAACTGGCCCGCGAGTTTGGGCTGCCGGTACATGCAAAACCAGATTCGCAGGAAATATGCTTTGTTCCAAACAATAACTATTTTGACCTGCTGACAAAAAGAAGCCACGGGCAGATCAAGCCAGGCGAATTCATCGGCCCTGACGGCAACGTGGTGGGCCAACATCCCGGCCACCAACGCTTCACAGTGGGCCAGCGCAAGGGTGTTGGGGTGGCTTTTGGCTATCCGATTTATGTTACGGCCATTGACAGCCAGCACAATCGCGTACATTTGGGCCCAGCCGAAGATTTGCTCTCCCAGCACCTCGAGGCTAGTGAGGTAAACTGGCTGGATGATGATCTGCCTCAACAGCGGCGATGTCTGGCAAAAGTCCGCTACAATTCCCAACCAACGCCGGCCGTCGCCACCGTGACCAGCGATTGCAAACTATTGGTCAGCTTTGATCAGCCCACGGCGGCCATAACGCCCGGTCAGGCAGTGGTGTGCTATGGCGATGACCGCGTTTTGGGTGGAGGATGGATTCAAAGAGTCAGTCGCACGCCACCCGCATAGGGGCGGATATGTCGCCAGTGCAGGTCGAAATGGACGGCCGAATCGCGCTGCGGATTACTGTTGTTTTTTCCGGGGCTCTTGGAGATACCCTGCTGCTGCATCCGATGACGGAGTGGTTGCGTTCGGTTTTTCCTGGTTGCCGGGTCACGCTGGTGACCACTGATTCGATAGGGAAGCTTTTTGTCTCGCTCGGCTGGGTGGAGGCCGCCGTCGATATTAATCTGCATAACCACCATCGCTGGTTTGGTGCCGATACCGCAGCCACGACGCCGCCTTGGGCTTTATGTGACTGGCTGATCAGTGGAGTGAGTAACGGTCATGACCATTGGGCGGCGGCCGGTCAGCGCAGGTCAACCGCCCGGCGGATTTCCTATTTTGACCCGCGGCCGCATGCACAGTCAAATGACCATGTCGTCGTACAGTGGTGTCGACAAATTGGCGTGCCCATGACACGCAGTCCATCATCAGTTCTGGCAACCTCACCTTGGAAATGGCAACCGGTCGGACGTGTCGTGGTACTTCATCCCGGAAGCGGTGGCCGTGAAAAATGCTGGTCGTTGAATCACTTTAAGGCGGTGGCCCAGCGACTTGGCAACAGGAATTTCCAACCGCGGTTTATTCTCGGACCAGTAGAATGCGAGCGCATGGACAAAAGTGAACTGGCCAATTTATGCCGCGAATTCCAAACCATAACCACTGATAATCTTGCAGAATTAACCGTGGCGTTATCATCAGCGGTGGCGTTTTGTGGTAATGACAGCGGAGTGTCCCATCTGGCGGCCATGCTTGGGGTGCCGACCGTCAGCATTTTCATCCGCAGCAATCCCCGATGGTGGTGCCCCGTTGGCAGGGTGGTACGTGTCATGGCATCGCGGCAGGTGTTGATGCCGGCGGCTGCGGTTATGATGCTTCCGCCCGAAGGTAACTGTCTCCCTGGAGGATCATATGGCCCCGACGCTGCGAGTCCCGATTGAATTGCCAAACGCCAAGCCTCTCTCGCCAGCCGATCCAGATTCGCTTTTCGCCATGGCTGCCCAGTCGGTTAATAATGCCTGCGAAGTGATTAAAGCGCCGGAATATGTGCGGGCCATACTTAGCCAGCCTAAGAACGAACTGATTGTGCATTTCCCGGTGCGCCGAGATGATGGAAGTTATGAAATATTCAAGGGATACCGTATCCAGCACAACAATGTGCTGGGGCCATACAAGGGCGGCGTCCGGTATCACCACGAGTTAAGCTTGGATGATGTCAAAGCGCTGGCCATGTGGATGACCATGAAATGCGCACTGATGCGGCTGCCGTTTGGCGGGGCCAAAGGGGGAGTGAAAGTCAACCCGCGTGACCTGTCACCCAGTGAATTGATGCGATTAACCCGCCGCTTCACTTCGGCTCTGGGTAATCACATCGGCCCGGATCATGATATTCCAGCGCCGGATGTTGGCACCAATGCCCAGATTATGGACTGGATGATGGACACCTACATCAATACACACACCGATGGGGCCCATCAGGGCATGGTGCATGTGGTGACGGGGAAATCAGTTGGCTGCGGTGGAAGCGAGGGGCGCGAAAAAGCCACAGGACAGGGCATCTTTTTTGTCCTTGCTGAGCTGCTGCCAGAATTAAAACTTCGGATTGATGCCCTTCGCTACAGTCTTCTTGGGTTTGGCAACGTGGGGGCATTTACGGCTGAGGCACTCAGCCGCGGGGGAGCCAAACTTGTGGCCGTTATGGATCACGCCGCAGCCCTAGTGAACCCAGACGGGCTGCCCACGGGTCAACTGCATCAACACGTTGTTCAAAATGGTTCGATTGCCAGATTTCAAAGCCCCGGCACGCGCGAGGTGTCGGCTGAAGATTTTTATCGCACCACCACCGATGTTTTCATTCCGGCAGCTCTGGAGCGTATGATTGACGAGCAAATCGCCGGCTGGCTTGACTGTAAAGTGGTGGCGGAAGGCGGAAATGGCCCGACAACACCTGCCGGCGCAAGTATCCTCCAGCAGCGCGGTATTGCGATTCTGCCCGCCATTTTGTGTAACGCAGGGGGCGTTACAGTCAGCTATCTGGAATGGGTTCAGAATAAAATGGGTGTGCACTGGGATGAGGAGCGTGTGGATCGTGAACTGCACCGCACCATCGTGCTGGCGGCCCGGCGTGTGCGCCTCGCGGCTCATCGGCATGATACAGATTTAAGCACGGCCGCCTTTGGCGTGGCTGTTGAGCATATCGCCGACAGCTATCTGAGACGAGGAATATTTCCTTAATGTCAGACCATCCGCAAACCGAACAAATCAGGATTAACAACGCGCGCACGCTGCTGCCATGGTATACGTGCCACTTTTCAGTGGTGTTCTGCTATTCCATGATATCCAATGCTGTGTACTTCTTATGTATTTACAAATTGAAGGTTCCAGCAGCAAGTACCCTGTGGGTGGCGGCCGGCGGCGGTTTTATTTACACGCTGGCGGCCTATTTTGCGGGACGCCTGGTTGATCGCTGGGGCGCCAAACGGGTATTGATTGCGTCGACGGCGTCATGCTTGCTGGTATTTGTCACCGCTGCCGCCGCTGCAAGCTATGCAAATTTTTGCCTGATGGCAGTATCCATATGGTTGCTGAATTTATTGGCTACACCATCGTGGCCCGCAATCGAATCGGCACTTTCCCGTACCCCGGGCACCTGGCGGCTGGGTACGCGAATGATGCTCTACAATCTGTCATGGTCCAGCAGCACCTTTATCGCCTTTTTTCTGACCGGCGCAATGGGCGAACTCCTCGGGTGGTCGCAGTTATGCCTGGCTTTGGGTGGTTGTGTACTCGTTACCCTGCTCGCGGTGGCGCTCTGGACGATACCGCAATCCATGATTCAAAAGGAGCACACCGCCGACCATACCGAAGACGCGGCCGTTCCGCTTGAACCGATGAAAGCCAGCACTTTACTGAGGATGGCGTGGGTGGCCAATCTCTTTGCATATGTGAGCGCTAATGCCATGGTGCCGCTAATGCCTTCCATTACCAAGGGACTCGGAATTAATAATACAGGAGTTGCGACGGCTGTGGGGTCGATTTATATGCTTGCGCGGGTCATTGGCTTTGGGTTGGCTTGGTGGTGGATTGGCTGGCGTTACCGCATACGGTGGAAATTGACTTTTGTCATCATTTTGATTGCCAGCACCTACTTCATCATTGTGTCGCAAAATGTGACCGAGCTTATTCTGATGCAGATTATCCTTGGGTTGGCGCTGGCACTGATTTATTCTGGATCGCTTTACTACGCCATGCATCTAAGCCGGGGCTCCGGTCATAACGCCGGCATTCATGAGGCTGTCATTGGTGTGGGTACGGTTGTGGGTCCGGCGTTGGCAGCGGTGTCCGGTCAAGCCGGTGCGCTGGGCCCCAAGGCTCTCACTATTTTGCTGGTACAGGCCGCAGGGTTGAGCATTCTTCTGGGATTCAGCTACCGCTTGAAACGGTATCTGGGTCGAAAGTCTTTAGAGGCACCATGACGATACCGGTGGCAAAACTTGCAGTGCTGATATCAGGGTCAGGATCGACCATGCTCAACATCGCCCAAGCGATTGATTGTGGCCAATTGCCAGCACGCATCGAACTGGTTATCGCCAGCCGGCCCGACGCACTGGGCGTTGAACGTGCACGTGCCCGGAGATTAACTACTGAAGTACTTTCGCGCCGGGCGTTTGCCACGGTGGAGGCCTATTCCAATGCCTTGACCGCTCGACTGGATGCGGCGGGTGTGGATTTGGCCTGCATGGCGGGTTTTTTATGCTTCTGGAAAATTCCGCCGCATTGGCTGGGGCGCACCATCAACATTCATCCATCGCTGCTGCCGGATTTTGGCGGGCGTGGCATGCATGGCCTGCACGTTCACGAGGCGGTTATTAAATCTGGTGTTACGCGCAGTGGCTGCACCGTCCATTTTGCTGACAATCAATATGATCATGGCCCAATTATCCTGCAGCGCACATGCCCGGTTATGCCGGATGATACTCCCGAAACACTGGCCGCGAGAGTATTTGCCGAGGAACTGGTTGCCTACCCCGAAGCTATTAAAAAAATATGGATCCAACGGGTGGCCGAAACACCGGTGCAGCGGTCGTAAACTCCCTTCTTGGTGCCAGAGCATCGGCACCGGTTCAGAAAACAAAACAGACGCCCTTTCGTCCAACCGGGGCGAAAGGGCGTTGTAGTCTGGTCACCTCTCTGACGGCTATGGTTCCGCCGGTGGCCTCAATCGAGACGCACGTGTTGCGTCAGCCGCCGTTACTTGGCACCGAGGATGCTTTCCTTGGCTACCTTGGCAACGCGGAACTTCACGACCCGCTTGGCCGGAATTTCCATCGGTTCGCCAGTGGCCGGGTTGCGGCCCATTCGCTTCTTGCGATGGCTCAACACCAGCTTGCCGAGGCCCGGCAGGGTGAATTTGTTTTTGGCTTCCTTGTAAGCCAATTCCGCGAGACTGTTGAGGAAAATGTCAACAAGTTTTTTGCTGACTTCCGTACCGTGCTGCTTACTCACGGCTTCCGCGAGTTTAGCAGTGATCTGGGATTTGGTGAGAGATTTTGCCATGAAGCTTCTCCTTATACATGGCGGACATGGTTGACCGAGTTCGTCCGGCGCTCCGCCGCCGGGGACGGTTCCGAACTCGAACATCTAACAGCCCAATAAAATAAGGCTTTTTTGAATCTCTGCAACTCAAACCCAGCAATTGAAGGGGATTTTCTCGTTATTGGTTCGAGCTGCCAATCGGTTGGCGTCCGTCACCGCTGCCGACAGTTCAAATACGGACCGGTCTCCTGACATCGAGTTTTCGTCGCGAATGGCAACATCCTGTGCACGTCAAATGGAATTTCCAATTGGCCGGAACCCCGCCCGGCAGGCGATTGGAAACGGGGTTGGGCAGCCGACGGTTGCTCCAGACCGCTCGGCAGGGGATTTTATTTTTTTTATCCCGCGGTTATAAATCGCAAAGCATTGTAGTTAGTATCGGGAAAACTCATGGCATCAGAGCATTTACCGCAAATTCCTAGCAAACTCTTCTTGACACGCGGTTCCGGGCGGCATCGATTCCGGGCGCAGTCACTCGAACTGGCATACCGAAGCGCCGGTATTCAAAAATTCAATCTGGTCAAGGTGTCTGGCATCGTGCCAGCCCGCTGTAAGTTTATCAATGCCCGAGAGGGAATCAGTCATTTAAGCCCTGGGCAAGTGGTTTATGGTGTCATCAGCGAAGTTGCATCCAACGAACCCAATCGCCTTATTGGCGCGGGCGTGGCGGTGGCCAAGGCAATTAAGGATCAATATGGATATATCAGCCACTATGAAGGATATGGCCTGACCGAAGAGCGACTGCGGGATGAGGTGGACGACGCGGCCGTCACCATGCTCGCTACCACTTTGGGAATTGAATTTGACCCGGCCAAAAATTATGACGAACGCAAGGAAATCTATCGGATGAGCGGCTACACCGTGCGAGCCCGCAACACTGTGCAGACGGCCGAAGGTGACAAAAATGGCCTGTGGACCACCGTAATCGCCGCCGCCATTTTTATTATTTAATGCCCCGGCGGCATTCCAGATTCATGTGTGACCCTTCAGCGAAGCGTTTCAACAGCCAATGCTGGCAAACCATCCGCATTTTCTCATCCGTGTGATCTCTTACGCCCAGAGCTGAAATTTATGCGCAGCCGTCATAAGGCAATATGATGCCGACTGCAAACTTATGTGTTTGCCACGTCAGGGCGAGCAAATCGCGGCTGCCCTTGTAGTCGCCGGTGTACCGGAGGTTTTCGGCGAGGGTACCATGCCTGTTGGCGCAATTTGACGGCTTCACGCGCCACAAACTCATGGCGCAAGTCGTAAACCCGAATTACACCCGCCCGCGGCGCAAATGGCGTGGCAAGTCGAGCAGGCTTCAATAATTCAGGGTATTGAACCGCTGGCACGGGGCTCTCTGAGTGTGATGCCGCTTTGCGATGATTTGCTCAAATGCCATATGATTTCGCGTGCGGCCGCATTCAGCTTCCCATCGGGAGTGGTGATGTGCGCATCTCGACCGGATGCACTGTAGGCCTTGGCTATCTGCTTTTGGGCCTGGAACGAGAGCACATCAGCGGTAAGCCGGGCACCGGATAATTCCAATGCGGCATGGTACGCCCTGACCGACTTAAGCTTGGTCGGACCGCCCATGCCCAACGCAACGCCGCCCGATGTGGTCTTTTTGGACCGCAGCAGTTGCGCAATCAACTTGGATGCATCCAGTAAAATTAGACCTTTGTTCTTACCTTTGTATGCGCCTGCGATGGAGCGCGAAAGCACAAATGGCCTCATGGGTCGATACACAAGCCTTACAGCACCGGACAATACCAGGCGATTGGTTGAGGCGCGATAGTCAAGGGCTTTACCCCATTCAAAGGCCGACTGTCCTCTGCTGGTGGGTGCCTGGCCATTGACGGTTTTGGCCAAGTGGCGATAATTTTCCAATGATAATTCACCCTTGCCGGCCACCAGCAGATGTTGCGTTTCTGCGTTGTAACGTAAACGATGGCAATTTATAAACAGCCGGGTATCGATCAGGTGATTGCGGTTGTAGCTGGCATCCTCGGCCCGCACATGTTGTCCGTGATGCTCGGTAAAGGCGTATATCTCGCTTACATGCGGACGGCCCTTTTTCTGTCCGGAAAGCATCACTCTGATCACTGGTGCGGAGAGCTGACTTTTGCGATCCGCCTGGCCGATCAGCTTGGCCACAACTTGCGAGAAAAAAGTTGCCTCGCCAATTTTATTACGAAAATACATGCGACCATGCCAGCTGACCAATAAATGCGTCGGTTTCTGGCCATGCGGCTGACTGGATAAATACAATTGACCTGCGGTGGGAATATTAAGGTCCTGGCTGTCACCATTAAGTTCGATCGTTTGACCGGATATCCAGTTGTCATTTTCCGCAATGCGGGCGGGTTTCTGATGGTTTGCGCTGCCGATCAACGTGGCGAGTTTGGTGTTGCGGTTGCCGCGCAGAATCGCGCAGGTTGCATTGATCGGCTGGCCCTCGCCTGAAATTGTCAGCGATACATGTCGCCAGGCGCGAAACCGGCCAACGGTGAAACGGCCACCGGGCAGTGCCTGTGCGGATGGTGATTGGACAGCGGTGGGGGGCTGCCCGGAAGCCTTTTCAATATGGGCAAGAAGATATTCCGATTCCAAATGGTATCTGCGCAGTGACGCAACAGCCGAAGAAGCAGGGCGTTTTGACCGACCGCTGGTCGTGAGGATGGATTTTCCGCCAGCCTGGTAGAATATCAAATTGACCGATCCAGCCGCGTAAAGTTCGGATGGCCGCCGCGAATTTCCTTCACCGGCTGCGGCCGTTGAAAGTGTCAGCAAATTGGCATTGAGCGTGTCATGGCGTTTTGGTTCGCCGCTTGATGTGCCTACCAGTGATCGCAGGTGGACATCGCCGTGCGCCACAAATTGATTCAATGCGGCACCACCATGCGGGCCGGCGACAAAAGTGGCATGCATACTCCGCGCCTGGAGCTTAAAAAGAGCGTTGTAAAAAGCGGCGTGCCCAGAAAGCAGTAGCGATTTAATACGCGTCTTGCCTTTGCCCGCTGGCAACATGGTAACCAACATCTGTTTTTGCCAGGTTCCATGCCATGGGTCTTTACCTGCCTTCACCTGCTGATAAACGGCCGTCCCTGGGCCGGTCAGACGAATTCGATGCGAATTGGCACGGTACAGCAATTTGCGGCAGGTGACCGTTCCGAGCTGTGCATCGATAAATTTGATCGGTACCAGACCCGTGGCATCCATTCGTAAGCGGCGGGTGGCCAGATGGTATCGTACGACACTGGCGTAACCCACCCGGGTGCTGCCATCGTGCATAACCACCGGATCATGGCTTCGGCCAAAAGCCTGCAAAATAACATCCTGACTATTCACCAAGTCAACATGGCGCAATCGCACGGGGCGCAGCACCAATGGGCCTCGCCAATGAACCACCAGCGTTTGTCCTTTGACGGCTGGCGCTCCGTGTCGCCGCTTAATTGAGATTGAATGTGCCGGTGCAGCAGTGGAAAGTTTAGACGGCTTTGACGGCCGTTTTGAGAATGACGTCGATTGATGGGCAATTGCGCCTGATCCGGCAGTTGAGTGTACATGTGGGGATGGCTGACCGGTGGCACGCCGGGCCGACGAAAAGTACAGTCGCAGGCGGTGAGCTGAGACCCTCTGCGTTCCCACATGTACCCTGACTTTTTCGGTAAACACCAAGCCGTAAATGGAACCCGAAAGGGGCGAAGGTTTCGCGACAGTAGACTCGGGCTTTGTGGATGGCGTGATGCTGGCGTCAGCCGATTTTTGTCGCCTTCCGTTGCCGGGATGTGTCATCGGCGAAACGCGCTTTGTAGGGCTAATTATTGCACGCTGGGTCGAAGGCGTTGCCAGCCTGCTACGATTCGCAGTCGAAGTGGAATTGGCTGACGTTTCGTTAATGTCCTTGATAGTCAGGTAATCGCCATGCGCAATTTGAAGATAGTCAAGCCTTTTGGTGGCAACATTGAGTTCGCATGTCAGGCGGCGGCCGGAAAAAGCTACCGTATCACCGCGAACCAGCACGTTACCGCGACTGGTAAGCAGACCTTGTTGATAATTGAAGTGAATGGATCGACTCAGCGTGATTCGAAACTGCCCCTTGCGTCGATGAACCGCACCTTGGACAAAACTAGCCACCGGACCAACCGTGACACGCACGTGCCCGTAGAGACGGCCCTTTCGGGGGTAAAGATGATTTGATAGCGGGCCGCCTAGCTGGTCCACCGAAACATCCCCATAATCGCTGGTGACCAATATGGCATTATCGTGCTCGCTGTAAAACTTCATTCGCGGCTTGACAAGGTGATAGCGGCCTTGCCCTTTGGGAATGGCACGTCGAAAACGCATGACGTACACCAGGCGACCGGATTTGGATCGGCTTACAATTTCAAGGTTGGAGCCCCCGGTCCCTGACGGAATTGAGACGGGCTTCAAACGCTTGCCGCCGGTGGTCATTGGAGATGAGAAAAATTGCGTCTTTATCCAAAGAAACGCCCCAACCACAACGGCAAGGCTGACGATATAAATAAGCAGACGTCTACCGACCATGCGGCACAATCATCCTAAAATAATATATTTTCAACGTTCGTTTCCTGTCAACGGTAGCGGGCCAGCACCTGTTCCCAGAGGTTCATCGATTTGCACAGCCATTCAATGGCATCGCGTACCGCACCGTGTCCCCCGGCAAATCGCGTCACGTAACGGGCTTCGGCTTTAATTTCCTCTGCGGCATCTGCCACGGCGATTGGTACACCGCATCGGCGCATAATGGGCAGATCAGGCAGATCATCACCAATATACGCCACCTGCTGAGCATCAAAACCCAACTGCTGGAGAAGGTCCTCAAATATCTCGAGTTTATTGGAAACATTCTGGTACACATATTGAATGCCCAGCTCTTCCGCACGGTGCTGCACGACGAGACTTTCCTTGCCTGTAATAATGGCGATTTGTCGGTTCAGCCGCCGCCAGATTACAATGCCAGATCCATCTCGCACATGAAAGCGTTTGATCTGCTGGCCGCTGTCGTCGCGGATGATTCCTCCGTCGGTCAATACCCCGTCCACATCCAGGATGAGCAATTGTACCTCCGGCGTGATAAGTTCATAATTAGGCTGCACCAACTCATTCATCTGTTTTCTGGCTCCTTTTTCACCAATGGGCGGTCAGCCCACAATCCGAGAACTGACCAGATCCTGCACGTCAATCATTCCGACCGGCCTGGCAGACGAATCCACCACAGGTAATTCGTCAATACGATAACGATTCATCAGCTCCAAGGCTTCGCTGGCAAGACGATCCGGCTCGATACTCTTTGGGTTGCGCGTCATGATACCAACCAGCGGTACATTAAGTATCGCCTCATTGGCAGCGATGCCACGCCGAATGTCCGCGTCGGTAAGAATACCCGACAATTGACCTTGCTGGTTAACAATGATCAGTGCGCCCGCCCGGCGTCCGGCCGAGTGCTCCGTTGATAACGCCTGTCGAAGTGTCTGGCTTTCGTCAACCACCACTAAATTTTCGCCGACCCTGAAACTCATAATTTCCGAAACACGCATCAGCTTGCGGCCCAGAGACCCAGCCGGATGAAACGCGGCAAAATCGGCCGCAGAAAAATGCCGCTGTGCCATGACACCCAATACCAACGCATCAGCCACGGCATTCATGCAGGTGAGGCTTGTGGTAGGAGCCAAACGCAGCGGACACGCCTCTTCAATTGCTCCAAGCTCGATGGTGATGTCCGCCAGTCGCCCGATGGAACTCTTGCCGCTGGAGGTGATGGCAATGGTTGCCACGGCACTGCGCTTTACTGAATCGGTAAGCTTCAACAATTCTTCCGTTTCGCCACCGTAGGAGAGCATCAGCATGACATCGCCGCGCCTTACTCGCCCCAAGTCCCCATGCAGGGCCTCCACCGGATGCAGAAAATGCGATGGTGTGCCCGTACTGGCAAAACTGGCACTGATCCGTTGCCCAGCGAGGCCAGACTTTCCTATGCCGGTCACCACCAGCAGTCCCGGTAAATCTGGGCCCGTGCGGCTTAGAATCAAGTCAATAGCCTGCGGCACGGCACCATCCAGCCGCCCGCCAAGCTCTTGGAGCGCATTGGCTTCGGATAGCACCACCTGCCTGGCATCAGAGAGTAATTGGTGGGCATTTACCCGAGACTTCATCATCCATTTACAATAAGGGATGAGGCCAAAAGCGTAAAACGGTTGAAACCCGACCGCAAAAGCGGGGGTCGGTCTACCAGACCGAGTATTTCGTCGCGTCGTGTCTTTGTCATCATGCAGAAAAACTGTAATGGAAAGTCCGCCAACATGCCGCTACTATCTACCGCCCCCGACGAGAGTGTCGGCCTCGGTTTGGCGATGAAGATATTGCGATGACGGTTCTTTTTGGAAACTGCGATTGAACACCCCTCTCAACCATGAAATGGATGATAAGCGGCGCGATAAAATTACACTGCTGTTGGCAGCCATATCCTGTTTTACCGTCATGAACATCTACTACAATCAACCGCTGCTGGCATTGATTGGCCATGCTTTTGGTGTGTCGGCTTCGACGGCAAGTTCAATACCTTCTTTAACGCAATTGGGCTTTGGACTTGGCATCGTACTATTCGTGCCTCTGGGCGACACCATTGATCGACGTTGGTTAATTTTAATCAAGCTGCTGATTGTTTCAGTTTTGCTCTTGTTGGTGGGGTTGGCACCGGATTTCTGGATGCTGGTAACACTGAGTTTTTTTATGGGCATATTTACGGTAATTCCGCAAATCTCGATACCGTTCGCGGCACAAATTGCACCACCAAATCAGCGCGGCCGAACCATCGGGATGGTCATGTCAGGCATTTTCGCTGGCATATTGATTTCCCGCGCTCTGTCAGGTGCCGTGGGAGATTGGCTCGGCTGGCGAGCCATCTTTTTTATTGCGTCTGGTCTGATGTTGGTGCTGGCGGTGGTTGTGGCCAAGTATCTGCCGCACTCCGGTCGATCAACCCAGCTCAATTACTGGCAGGTTTTACGGTCACTGCCCGGCATCCTGAAGCAGCAACCACTGATTCAAGCGGCTTGTGTGACTGGCGCCTTTTTATTTTGCATTTTCAGCGTATTCTGGAGCACACTGGCCTTTATACTTGCATCGCCGCCATTTCACTATGGTCCTTGGGTCGCAGGTATTTTGGGGTTGGTAGGAATTACCGGGTCGGCCGCTGCACCGCTTGTTGGACGCCTCGCCGATAAGCGCGGCCCTACGTTCACGTTGGGCATCTCGATCCTGATCGTCGGGCTTTCAGCTCTGGCACTCTTGGCAATGGGAAACACGATGGTGGGTTTGATCATCAGCCTTATCCTACTGGATTTAGGGGTGCAGGCTGGGTTGGTATCCAACCAGACGCGCATTTATTCTGTCTTGCCTCCATCCTACAACAGCCGGGTTAACACGATCTTTATGTCCAGTTATTTCACCGGTGGGGCGGTCGGTTCGGTGCTCGGTGGGGTGGTGTGGGATCAATTCTCGAATCACGAGGCGATAGGTGGCCTTTCCGCAGCGCTCGTAGTCATTGCCTTTGTCATGCACCTGTGGCTTGGGCGGCGTATCACCGCGCTGACGGCGTCTCAGGCGATTGCGGTGGGGGCGGAGGCAAAGTTGGCGGTTCCGACTGCACCGGCTGGCTCGGAAATACAATCGGAACCATCAAGGTGAACGTCGCCCCATGGCCCACAGAGCTTACCAGCGTAATCTTGCAGCCCATCATCGTGGCCAATTCGCGACTGATCGCCAGCCCCAGGCCGGTGCCGCCATGCTGTTTGGTTACCGAGGCGTCAATCTGATGAAATTTTTGAAAGATTCTCTCCTGGTCTGCGGGGTCAATTCCTGGCCCCGTGTCGGTAACAGAAATGGCAATGGTATCTGCGTCAGCCAGTTCAACCGTCACGCGTACTGAGCCGTCCGGCGGCGTGAATTTAATACTATTTGACAGGAAATTGAATAAAATCTGCTGCAGACGGGCGGGATCGGTGGTCACCATTGGAATATTTCCGTTGACGGTGAGGCTTAACTGAAGATTTTTTTTGTTTGCAAGCGGCTTCATGAAGTTAATCAGTGATTCACAGATATCCGGTGCCACCAGCCGCTGCGGCCGCAAAACCATCTTGCCGGCCTCAATTTTGGCCAAATCCAGCAGATCATTAATCAATTCAAGCAATTGCCTTGCGCTTGATTGGATGTTTTCGGTATAGCGGTTCAGCTTGGGGTCGCCTGTAATCACATCACTCGTCAGTAGAAGATCTGCAAAGCCCAGGATGGCGTTGAGAGGCGTGCGCAATTCATGTGTAACGTTGGTTAAAAAATCGGTCTTGATCTTGTTGGCCTGATTCAGATCCACATTGCTGCGCGAAAGTTCAATGAGCCGCGTATCCAGGCTGCGATTGGTCGCCTCCAGTTGCGTTTGCGACGCCTGCAATGTGCCGAGCATATTGTTAAAGGTCTCAGCAAGCTGTTCGAATTCATCGCCGGTCGATATCGCCGAGCGGATGTTCAAATCACCTTTGGATACCTTCTCGGCCGTGTTGCGTAAAACGCGCACGGGTTGAAGAATCAGCCGCGTGGTAATCAGGTAAAACACAATAATTGCCAAGGCCCCGCCAATCAGACCTGACACAATGATCACGACGCGGTTCAGCAGCAGTTGGTCCTGGTCAAGCCGCACCGGCACCTTGGCTTCAATCACCGCCACCAGAGCTTTGGTTAATCGTTCGACATCTGCGGCGGGCAAGGGAGATGCGCGGCTTGTCACACTGCGATGCGGAAATAAATGCCGCCAGGCCTGATGACATTCCAGGCAACTTCGGGTGGCGTAAATGCCGGTCACACGGTAGTAGATCGGTATGTGATCCGTACCCCTGCCCACATAACCGTAATGCCGACGGTGAGGATGACGGCGGAAATACCGAAGAGCCCGGGTTAGCACTGTGCTGGTTTCATGTGGTACGGCATTGCGACCAAGAAGAGGCACCACTACCGCCGGTTTGAATTTGCCCGATCCGGCCAGCGACCGCATGTGCATCGCCGAATCAGCATTTGGCTTTGCCATCGGTGCGCCGCGATGCAGATTACTCAAGGTCAATGACGTTAAAACATCTGCCTCGTATACCGGCTGACGATTGGTTAATTGCTCCATTCGCAACCATGGCACCATAAGGGCGCCGGTGATGATGATGATCACGGCAAAACCGAACAGCAGTTGGCACTTGGCGGCAAGCGAGATGGATAGATCACGTTTGGCCATGCGTGCCGCTTCGCTCCGTCAATTAGGCTGGTTTGTGCTGTGAATCCTGAGCACTCTCAAGTGCCCCATGATGTACCGCCCGCATGGCAGAATAATAACCAATTAATATGCCGACGACCCCGGCGGAGGCGTAGTAAATCGGTAGGGCACGGGCCGCACGAAAACTGGGGTATCCCGGGTATTGCCATGCCAGATGTGAGGCCACCATATAACTGACGGTTGCGGTGACCATCGGTGCTGCGATGTAAAAAATATCCGGAGCTTTTTTAAACACCATTCCCGCCGCAAATCCCGCAATGTAAAACGATAGCAACAGCGCGAAAATTAACTGCCCCGGCTGCAGCGATCGCATCGTAATGTATTCAACCAGCGAGGCGATGGCCACCATCATTGCCAAAGCAGCGCATCCTGCGCCCAGAGCGGATCGTGAGAAGGCCGGTTCGCCTTTCGACGCCAAAAGCCAACCCGTGGATGAGGGAAACCCCTTAGGTACCGTAGAGTCAGTGTTGGGGTGCAGGGGCCACGGCACCGCCAAACTTATGGGCCACGGGCGGCCGGCGGTAAACCATGGTTGCATCACACGTGCCGCCAAAGCACCCACAAGCAGCAGTGCCAGATAAAATCCGGCCTGACCTACCAGCGGCCAGTATGCGGCGGCTGGATCGCTGTAATGTGACAAGAGAAGAAATTTGATGGTGCCAGTGCGTACCGCCAATGCACATAAACCTGCCGTTGCGCAGAACAAACCTGTGTGCGGCCCATCGGGCCAGGTTATCAATGCGGATATCAGCATGCTTATCAACAGCGCCGCCACTAATCCAGCCGGACCCAGCCATGATCCTAATGGCCCGGCCGCGATACTCCTGGCACCACCCATCTCAGGCATCGTAAAAGAATGTTTGCCCACCGCATAAAAGATAATGCATGAAGCAGCGATGGCGAGTGCCAGGCGAAACTGCCGGAAGGTGGGCGAATTGAGTATGGCCGATCGGAGATCAAATGAATTGGAGTTTGCAGTCATAAGTACAATCCCAGCCTTAAAAGGATCAAATCGGTATCCCCCACGATTAGAATCGAAAGTCGCCAGCACGCAAGTTACCAAACCCAACGCAATCATCAGCAGGTAAATAGCAACTCACCTCAACGCTCGATTTGACATGCTTAAGCCAGTACATGTCACCAACTGAACCGGCTGGGAGGCAATTTGGGGTAACCATCTTCATCCTCCCGCTTTGGCTATGTCCATAAAAAAGCCCGACAACTCTCCAACTGTGTTGAAGAGTTGCCGGGGCACAGCCCTCCCCCTGCCTCCAGGGGTGAGCTGGTCATGCTGGACATAGAGCCGCTCTCTCTCGCGGTAACAACGCCCTCTCACCGTCCAGTGCGACTTTTTCTTTGCGGCCCGAACCCTGACGTGTGTTGCATTGCACGCGGTCTGGGCTGATAGCGCCGACTTGTCTCTCTGCGGCGCCGGATAAACCTCTCACTCCCTCCATACGCGGAGGTCTGGCGTTTCCGGTTTACTGCAGCACTGTGGCCAGCGCCCATAACTGCAAGCAAAGCCGGAGAGGCCGAGATAGCTCTCTCCGACCGATTTTTGCATACTCACCTGGGCTGATCCGCAATTGATTTGCACTTGCGTGATTCGATCAGCACATCCGTCATATCGTCCGGACGAGCGGTGAATGTTAACCGAATGCCGGAATAATCCAACTAAAAAATATTAGTTTCAGGTTATGGCACGTCGATTGGCCGGGTGCTTATAACAATGCCGTTTCAAGGCTTTTTGATAAATTTCATTATTCAGACGTTCACGCTCCTGCGTCCATCACTTTGCCGGGTGGGTCACCATGGCAATATGCACCGTAATGTCCCATGGCATTGCTGAGCTGTCGTCCCCGGCGCAGACACAAGCCTCTTATCCGCATAACATCGTGATATGAATAAGGTAGCGCATAAGATCACATTTGAATCTGCATTGGAAAAAATTAGACACCATGCCGCGTCGGTGGATGCAAAAGGACTTTGGCCTGCAGTCAGTATGGCGGCCCTGCTTAAATGTGGGGCGCTGGCCTGGTCAGTTCCACGCACGTACGGCGGAATTGGCATGCCGCCGCTGCAAATCCACAGGCATTACGGGCAAATTGCCTCCGCCTGCCTTACCACCGCTCTTATCCTTACGCAACGTGATGCGGCCGTTGAATTTCTGGCCGCAGCAGACGCTAACCACCGTGCACAAAATCTGCTGCGCAAACTTGCAACTCATCGTTGTATGGTGTCCATCGGCATCTCGCAGGTTACCACCTCAACCCGGCACGGCCGATCCGCTCTGGTCGCGGTGCCGACGACCGACGGTTTTCGTCTGGATGGCGTGATCCCATGGGCTACGTCGGTGCATCATTGTACCCACCTGGTAGCAGCTGCTGATGCCGGCAATGGAAATAAGCTCGTCTTCATTTTGCCGCTGAATTTGTCGGGCGTGATTGTGCACTTGGCCAGGCCGATGGCAGTGCTCAATGGGTCGGATACCGCATCGGTTCAACTGGCTGCCGTGTCCATCGCACGCGAACTGGTACTGGCCGGTCCAGCACCCGATGCGTTAAAAATACTCGCCCGACGCAGACGCTTCACGCTTAATACATGTGTATTGCCACTGGGTGTGGCGGCCGGTGCGCTGGCGGACGCCCGCGTGGAACTAAAATCCCGGTCGCGCATTTGCCGAAGCACCGTCACGAAACTGCATACGGAATGGAAATCGCTCGCCAGCCGCGTGTATCAGCACGGCATGGGAAAGTCCATTGTTGCCAGCGATCCTCTGGCAGTTGAAATGCGGGCCGCGTGCAATCATCTGGCCATGCGCTGCGCACTGGCTGCGCTCGAACTGGCCAAGGGCCGTGGCTTACAGGCGGATCATGCCGCTCAACGCCGGGTACGTGAAGCCATGTTTTTTTTCGTGTGGTCCAGTCCCACCGCTGTCATTGAGCAAACCCTTTCCGGTTTGACCCCCGAGCCGCCCATTTGCTGACGACAACGTCCCCCGTACTTTTAGCTACAGGAATCTGCCATGATGCCTGAGGACCGGCAGTGGCCCGAGCACTGAGAACTGATTTGGTGGCGGCATCGCCTGAAAATCTTTCACCGCTGGTACGTTTTGGGCGGAAATTTGTCATTCGCGGGTGCCAGACCTGCTTACTTATCCTCGGATAATCTGTGACGTGCTGACATGGCCATTGCCAGCCGCGTTGCCATATTTAATCGAGGCTAGCTTGCGCGGGACCGGTGAGACAGCAAGTCCGATTACAGGTGTCGCAGATGGAAGCCACCATCAACATTGATGACTTCGCCGGTGGAAAACGTTAGCAATCCATTGGCAATCGCAAGCACGGCTCTGGCGACATCATTTGGATTGCCCCAACGGTGGATCGGCGTCAACCCCTCGGCTATGAGACGGTCGTATTTATCGCGCACCGGTCCTGTCATGTCGGTGGAAATGATACCGGGACGGATTTCGTAAACACCGATACCCGCTTCCGCGAGTCGCACTGCAAAAAGTTTCGTCATCATAGCCAAGCCCGCTTTGGCAAGGCAGTAGTCACCGCGATCAGGGCTTGCGGTATAAGCGCTGATGCTGCTGATGGTGACGACAGCCGGTCGATGCCCCGATTTGTTTTGCCCGCCCGACGCTCGAGCCAGCATGTGGTTGGCCACCAACTGAGTCAGAAAATAGGGGCCCTTGAGATTGACATCGATGAGACGATCGAAGCTCTGCTCATCTGCGGCGAGAATATCGGCTCGAATGCTGGGTGCCACACCCGCATTATTCACCAGCATATCGATCGCACTGAAACTTTGGATCGCCCGGTCAAATAAGTGTTGTCGATCGGCCTTAAGGCTGATATCGGCCCGGATGGCTACCGCTTGGCCACCGGCGTCCACAATCGCACGCACTACTTCGTTGGCAGATGCCTCATCCCGGACGTAATTAACTACCACATTCCATTTGTCCCTCCCCAACGCTTCGGCGATGCCGCGACCAATTCCGCGCCCGGCACCGGTCACCAGGACTGTTCGTGTACTCATTTCAATTCCTCTAACTGTGGTCCGCGGAACTCATACCACCTTTACCGGCCTCGCGTCGCCTGACAACGTTATTCGGCCAGGGGTTCTAGCGAAACCCAGGCTCTTTTCTTCCAACTCGCGATGCCTTGCTCGGCAAGTTGCACCCCCTTAGCCGCTTCAAGGAGATTCCAGCGAAATGGTTCATCCAGCGCTACGTGCCGCAAAAATAATTCCCACTGTGCCTTGAAGGCGTTGTCGGGTGTTTCCTGCGTGGGCACTTCGGCCCAACCGGCGTAAAAATTGATGGGCTGGTCAATGTCCGGGTTCCATACCGGTCGGGGAGTGTTATTGTATTGCTGCGATAAGCAGTTGCGCAGGCCCGCCACGGCCGATCCTCGCGTCCCGTCCACTTGAAGCGTCAGCAAATCGTCGCGACGCACCCGCACGCACCAACTGCTGTTGAACTGCGCGATAATGCCATTGTCCAGTTCAAACGTGGCGTAGGCCGAATCATCGGCGGTAGCGGTATACGGGCGGCCATTTTCATCCCAGCGTTTTTTAATATGTGTGGCTCCAAGGCAAGATACGGCCGTAACCGGTCCAAAGACATTGTCCAACAGATACCGCCAGTGGCAGAGCATATCGATGATGATCCCGCCGGCATCTTCTTTGCGATAATTCCAGCTTGGGCGCTGCGGCTTTATTGTGTCGCCTTCAAACACCCAGTAGCCGAATTCTCCCCGAACAGAGAGAATGTCGCCGAAAAATCCCGTCGCGATGAGTTGTCGCAGTTTGATGATGCCCGGTAACCAGAGCTTATCCTGCACCACACCATTTTTAACGCCCGCTTTTTTAGCGGCTTGATAAAGCCCGTAGGCTTCTTGCGTAGTAGCAGCCGTGGGCTTTTCACAGTAAATGTGTTTGCCCCGGGCGATGGCTTCTGAGACGGCTTCGACCCGGCGATCGGTGGACTGCGCATCAAAGTAGACATTGTAATTCGGGTCCGCCAGTGCTGCGCGTAGATCGGTTGAATATTTCGGGTTCACACCAGACCTTTCGGCCACCACACGCAGTTTGCTTTCGCTGCGACCGACGAGCAGCGGATCGGGCATGATCACATGGTCATCGGAAATCTTTACGAGCCAGCAGGGCGAGATACGTCATCCGAAAAGCTCGATGCATGTCGCGAAGCAGTTTTTCACGCTCGTTAGCTTCAATGCAATGGATAAAACTTCGGTAAACGTGCCCAGCCGGCGGCAGCGGCAAGTCCCTTTCGCCCTGGTCATTCAGCAGGCGACAAATGCCATGCCGCTCACGATCCGGAAATGCCTCTAATTGGCCGTGGGTGCCCACTAAGCGTATGTAATCATCGCCATGGGTTGAAGCTGTTTCCGCGTAACTGTTTACCGCTCTGCGGTAAATATTCACAATAACGGCGCTGGCGCGCTCGGGTAAGTGGTGGTATGCTGGATTTCACCATGGATGGTGAAGTGCAAAAACATCGCAAACAACTGGTCGCAAACGCGATCGCTGACCAGACGGTCAGCATCGCGCAATACCGTGATCTAGCGCGGCGGTACAATCGCTTTCTTGCCCGGTACGATGACCTCAAGAACCAACTGCAGTTTTACCGCGGGCAATGTCAGGATCTGGAATGTGAGTTGCGTGCCATTCGCCCGGAGGTCTATCAAGCTTATCAAAAGATCGACCGTCAGGAGAAAAGGCTCAATAAGCTTGAAGCGGAGAATATCGCCTTGCGTAAGGAACTGGCTGGGATTAAGGAGAAGTTGCATCAGCAGCCCAAGGTGTTGCCCACGTTTGTTAAAGCCAATGTACCCAAAGACAAGCCTCGCCTGCGGCCTGGGCGCAAGGTTGGCCATGCCGCCGCGCTTCGGCCCATGCCGGAAAAGATTGATGAGTACATTGATGTACCGGTTCCCCGGGATGCCACGGGTACGGCGTGTTGCCCACATTGCAGTGTCCAATTGGCGGAGGTGGAAAAACATGACCGCATCGTGGAAGACATCATCCCGGCCAAGGTGATTGCCCGCTGCTATCACACCATCAGCGGCTATTGCCCGGGATGCCGTAAGCGGGTGGAGAGTCGAGCACCGGAGCAGCCGCCGGCGGTGGATCTTCCGCATGGACAAATCGGTATCAATGCCTTGACTACGGCGGCGTTGCTGCGGGTGGAGTATCGCCTGCCGTACCGGTTGAGCACGCAACTGCTGGCAGACTTGCCGGGATTAACGGTATCTCCCGGAGCCGTGACCAAACAGATACGTCGCATGAGTCAATGGTTGGAGGGAGAATACAATCGGCTGCAGGTCTTCCTTCGCTGCGCGCCGGCGGTACATATGGATGAGACTAGCTGGCGGGTCAACGGGATCAATCAGTGGCTTTGGACACTGCTGGATGACCAGCACACGCTTTTCCATGTCGATAAGAGCCGGGGGCAAAGGGTGGTGCAGAAATTGCTGGGGGAAGTCTTTGGTGGCGTGCTGGTAAGCGACTTCTATTGTGGATACTCAAAACTCTCGGCCCGGAAACAGAAATGTTTGGTGCATTTATTACGGGAATTAAAGGAAGCCTCGATAAAAAGCCCGGCATTTGCCAAGGGATCATTCTGTCGAAGGCTTAAGCGGCTGCTCAAGGAGATGCTGTTACTCAAGAAGAACAAGCCGGATATGGAAGTTCAAGAATATCAGCGCCGGGGCAAGCACATGGAAGGGCGGCTCAAGGAACTGGCCC